>BNJU01000853.1_pt1 | contig 220330 bp, 204 predicted proteins | sample 8539281 | NCBI WGS metagenome assembly BNJU01 (sample SAMD00202456, study PRJDB9452) | human saliva metagenome | isolation source: human saliva | place: Japan
GTCTGGTCATCCCGACAGAAGCAGAGTAAAGGGGTTGATTGTCAACCCCTTTGCTTTTCCAGAGGGCGTAACACAACGGAACTGCCAGCCGGCCGCCATCATTCGAGCCGTCTGGTTATGTCAAGATAATTCACCATTGAAAACAAGCAATGCCTGACAGCATTCCCAACAGGCACTAATTGGCCTCCAATAAGTGCCTGATTGAAGCCTTGACAAGGCTTAGTCGGCTTCCAATCAAGCACCTTTTGCAACGGTATGCTTTCCCCCTGTTTTCCAATCAGGTGCCAACCGCAATTCGAATCACTGTAAAATGCTTACAGACAACTTATTAAGAAAAACAGGCCCTGTATTATAAATCAGAAATGTTTTTATCCTGCTTTTCCTCCACAACCGAACAAGGAGGAAACCCGGCGGTTAGTTTTGTAAATTTTATTCAAATACCAACAGAACTGTACTGCCGATTCAGGAAAACACATAGAGAGAAGAGGTCTGCTGCCAGGAGCTGGTATCTTCCCGCCTGCCCAGATATTTCCACCTTATTATTATAGGCAGGTCGTAAAAGCTACCTTTGCAGGTTTTCCAGACCGACTAATTCCGTTTTCCCCTTGAAAGAACACGGCGGTACGGCTGAAAGATAAAGCAGGATATGCGCATGAAAGCAAAAGGCACGAAGAGGTAGCGACATCCCGCATGAACATAAGTCCATCGGGGGGCTTCAGAACATCTTTATCACGTCTTTACCTTGCGAGTACCGACAGCAAAAACGCCATTGCCCTCCCCCCTGTACAGCGGGACAGCAATGACGGAAAGCGGTTACGGAAAGGATGCGTCAACAGCCGGCAAGGCGACAGGGCCTGCCGGACGGCCACCGTCACCCACCGTTGTTTCAGTCGATATTCTTCAGGACGGCAAGCAGATGATCCCATACCATCTGGACGGTCGGGATAAGCAGACACTCATCGGGGGTGTGGACATAACGGAGCGTCGGACCGAAACTGATCATGTCCATGTCGGGGTATTTCTCGGAGAAGAGGCCGCACTCCAGCCCGGCATGGATGCCCAGCACCTGCGGATCCTTGCCGAAGAGCTTCCGGTACTGCTCGACGGCGACATTGACCAGCTCCGACTTCGGGTTCATCTTCCATGCCGGATAACTGTCGTCGACGACGACCTCTGCCCCGGCCAGCTCGAAGCAGGCACGGACGGTATTGGTCATGTTCGTCAGGTTGCTCATCACATTCGAACGCTGCGAAGCGACAAACCGTCAGCGTATGCTCATCCGTCTGCACACTGGCCACATTGCTCGACGTCTCTACCATGTAAGCCAGCGCCTCGTCCTGGCAATTTGTCAGCGGTCCGTTGTCGACAGCCTGCAGGGCAAGGATGACGTTGTGAGAAATCTGCTTCGGGAGTACACGTTCGGCCTCAGCACTCTCAAGATGCCAGACCATCGCCGTATCAGTCACATGAAACTCATCCTCAACGGCTGCACTGAAGATGTTCCAGTCTGCCTTGACATCCTCCTTTCTGTCAGCAGGAACAGCGAAGAGCACCTTCCGTCACGGGGAATCGCATTGTGCATCTTGCCGGAGTTCCAACGGCACAGCCGGAGATCCATCTTCGCCTGTTCGGCATAAAGGAAGCGGGCCAGGAGCTTGACGGCATTGGCGCGCTTCTTGTTGATGTCGTCGCCGGAGTGTCCGCCTACAAGTCCCTTCAGGCTTGCTTCCATGAAGAAATAGCCTTCCGGAGCCTGTTCACGGTCGAACCGGAACGTTGCCGTCGTGCTGTTGCCGCCGGCACAGCTGACGAAGATCTGTCCCTCGTCTTCCGAGTCGAGATTGATCAGGTACTTCCCGGTCATGAAGCCTGCCTCCAGACCGAACGCACCCGACAGGCTTGTTTCCTCATCACGTGTGAAGAGACACTCGATGGGACCGTGCTCAATGTCATCCGAATCGAGGAGAGCCAGCTCGAAGGCCACGCCGATACCGTCATCGGCACCGAGCGTAGTGCCCTTGGCATGGAGCCATTCGCCGTCGACATAGGTCTGGATGGCATCCTTGAGGAAGTCGAAGTCAACGTCCACCAGTTTGTCACAGACCATGTCCATGTGGCTCTGGAGCACGACCGTCGGCACTTTCTCCATGCCTTTCGTCGCCGGCTTGGAGATAAGCACATTGCCGGTTTTGTCGACCTTTACGGCAAGCCCTCTCTCCTCTGCAAACTTCTGTAAATAAGCAATCATCTGCTCTTCGTGCTTGGAGGGGCGGGGTATCTGATTGATTTTCGCAAACTGCTCGAAGACACGGGCAGGTTTTAATTCTACATTTGCCATTTTTAATAATATTTTATTTTGTAATCTTGCTGTTTTATATTACCTTTGCGGTCAATATCAATGCAAAGATAAAGAAAAATGTTTGTAACTTTATTGTACACACTGTTAATAATTGCTATTGCCATGCTGCTCCTTGGCGTGCGTGTGCTGCTCAGGAAAGATGGGAATTCCAGTCGCAGCACATCTCGGACAGTGCCTACCTGAAAGCGAAAGGCATCCACTGCGTCATCGATCAGGACAAGGAAGCCCGCAGGAAAAACAGGGCGTATTGAACAGACAGGAAACATTTAATTAAAAATCACATAGAAATGAAGAAATCATTGAGCAATATGGCCGTGCTTGCGATGGCAGCGTTCGCCTTTATTGCATGCAACAACCAGCCGCAGAAGAATGACACGACAGCCGGAAAGGCCGAAACGGCTTCAGCTGCTCCGGCAGCCGGAAGCCAGAAAGTGGCTTACGTCGAAATCGACTCGATTATGAGCCAGTACACCTACTGGAAGGATGTCACGAAGATCATCAAGGCCAGGAAGCCAACATACAGCGCACTCTCGCCGGCAAGCAGAAGGCTATTCAGGCCGCCGCTGCCAACTTCCAGCAGAACGTACAGGCCAACAAATACACACAGGCACAGGCACAGCAGATCCAGGCAAGCATACAGAAACAGGCACAGGACGCTGACGCACTGCAGCAGCGGTTGGGTGCGGAATACCAGAACGAGGTGGCAAAATACAACAAGGCTCTGTCTGACAGCGTACACAACTACCTGCGGGATTACAACAAGGACAAGAAATATGCCATCATTCTCGCCAAAAGCGGCGACAACATCCTCTATGCCGACCCTGCTTACAACATTACCAATGAGGTTGTAAAGGGGATGAACCAGGCCTACAAGGGAATGAAGAAATAGCCCGGCAAGTTGACAGGTTGAAGCGTTTTCTGCCGGACAGCAAGAAACCGGCATACCGTCGGGGGAAGACTGTATCAGAAAGGGCATTGATGATGACCGGATTCTGATACAGTCTTTTTTGTCATTCCCTCCCCACCCATGCCGCCTCATCCATCAACACCACCAACACAACCCCGTCTGCGCTTCCTCAAGCGCATCCCGGAAACCCTTTGGAGTCGTACAGTCTTGCAGCCGGCACGGCATTTCCCGAACCTCCAGAGGAAGAGACCTTTTTTCGGGAGGGTCGAGAAAAAGGCAGTAGAAAATTTTGAGGAATAAAAATAAAATACTACCTTTGCACTCGCATTTGAGATGATGCGTGGTAATTCGGTTGAAACCCTCTTTGGAAGGATGGGTGAGTGGCTGAAACCAGCAGTTTGCTAAACTGCCGTGCGCATTTCGCGTACCGGGGGTTCGAATCCCCCTCCTTCCGCTTTATCTCGTCAAGACTCAAATGTGTATGGTCGATTCATCTAACGGTTAGGATACAAGATTCTCAATCTTGGCATAGGGGTTCGATTCCCCTATCGACTACTCCCCATCTTCATAAGAAATATTTTAACCAGGGTCGATTCATCTAACGGTTAGGATACAAGATTCTCAATCTTGGCATAGGGGTTCGATTCCCCTATCGACTACAGACAGAAGTCCGGCTTTACAGCTGGATTTTTTCTTTTCCGCACTTCTCATGGAAAAGATTACCCTTATTCGATTCTTCCTGATAAATGAAGTAATTTACGAAAAGTTTTCGTAAATTTGCAGTCACTATTTCAATCCACATTGTATCAAGCATAAGAATACAATTATAAAAGAACGAAGAAGCGAAACTGATGATGAAGAAAATTTTATTGTCGTGCTGCCTGGCACTGTGTACACTGGCGGCATGGGCGGCCAAAGCCAACCCGACACCTGTCACGGTGACACAGTCTGACGGGAACGCTGCTCACCGTTTACCAGTATGGTGACGAGCATTTCAGCTGGGTTTCCACCGCCGACGGGACACTGCTGACACAGGTCGGGATGGACTTTTATGTTGCAGAAATCGGCAAAGACGGTACGCTGAAAGCAAGCGGACAGCTGGCGCACAATGACGGCCAGCGTTTGGCTGCAGAGAAAGAACTTGTCAGAAACAGGGAGCGATGCGCAATGCCTTCTTCGACAGCATATCAAGACGACTGAACAAAGAGGCGAAGACACGAGCTGTCGGCAAGCACACCCCACCCTACTTTCCGCACAGCGGCAATCCGAAAGTACTGGTCATTCTGGCGCAGTTCAGCGACGTGAAGTTCTCTCTTCCTGACCCGGTAAAGAGCTTCAATGATTATTTCAACCACGATGCCAGCGCAGGACCTCTGCCGGATTACGGCAATAACGAGAAACGCAACTATGGCAGTGTGAGACAGTACTTCAAGGACATGAGCGGCGGACAGTTCACGCCTCAGTTTGTCGTTGTCGGTCCTGTCACCCTTCCCAAGGAAAGCAGCTATTATGGTAAGGACGGTACCAACAAAGACACAAATATCGGAGAGCTGATACAAGATGCCTGCCATGCCGTAGAAGGCAGCGTCAACTTCAGCGACTATGACGGGGACAACGACGGATACGTTGACCTTGTCTATGTCCTTCATGCCGGGTACGGACAGAACGCTTCCCCCAAGAACCCAGATTTTATATGGCCTAAATCGGGTACGACAACACCTTTCAAGATGGGTGGGAAAACAGTCTGCCGCTATGGGGTAAGCAATGAGTTGAACTACAACCCGGCCCATAAGTTTTCCTCTGCTCCCTCCAAACGCATAAACGGTATCGGACTGTTCTGCCATGAATTTTCACATACAATGGGACTGCCCGACTTCTACCCTTACAATAAAGCTGCAGAGAAAGATGACCAGACCATGGAACTCTGGGATCTGATGGACGGCGGAGAGTACACCGACAACGGTTACACGCCGACTCCCTACACCCCCTGGGAGAAAGATGTCATGGGATGGAAGACACTTACCCCCATCCAGGAAACTCCTGCCAAAATCACTCTCAAAGTCGATGAAGCGCTGAAAGTGCCGACCTCCTATCAGAAAGAATATCTGATTCTTCACAACATTCAGAAAGAAGGATGGGCTTCCAAACTTCTCGGACAGGGAATGCTGGTGTACCGTGTCAACTACGAGCCGGAGACTGTCAATATGTATGACCACGTCAATGATACACCGGGAAAGCCGGGTATGACAATCGTTCCGGCCGACGGGAAGCTCATTTCAAGCTATAGCGTGCATTCTCAAGAGGAACAGCAAAAATACTATGCCAGCCATGCGGGAGACCCGTTCCCCGGGACAAGCCATGTGGACCATATCGGCAGCATCAAGCTGAACCACAGCACAGTGAATAAGCCGCTCTTTCACATCACAGAAAACACGGACGGCACAATCACCTTCGAGTATCTCAAGGATCTGACTGCCGCCGGTATCAACGACATCACGACAGAGCAGCAGGGGACAGACAACCGCATCTATACGCTTGACGGCAGATTTGTCGGTACGGACCGTACCGTACTTCCTCCCGGCATTTACATTCAGAACCGGAAGAAGTTTGTGAAATAACAGGCAGAATTTCCTGCCCATCACAAAGCAGCCGCTTCCTGACAAAGGGAATTGTCAGAAGGCGGCTTTCATCAGTCTATCCCTTTCTACTTGCTGCAAAGACACGGCAAGAAATTGATCAAGCAGGCGATTGCAAGCGCATACAGATTAGTGCTGGTATATTGTCTGGATGTTATACCGGGAAATGTATGACAGGCCTGCCCGGTACAGTCTTGTGGATTTCCAGAACTTACTTTTATAAACCAGGAAAAAAACAGGAAATCAATGCAACCGGTAGACAGATTGATTTTCCAAACATAACTTTTCCCCGCCGCTTTTCCGGTCATCTTAGATGGAAGTTCGTATGTAAGTCCGTAAGTTGCCGTCACTGCTGTCATGCGATGATAGATTATAAACAGCTTATAATATGAAAGTTGTGTAAAGTGTTAAAAGTGACAGCAATTAAAAAAGCGGATATGCCTGAGCACATCCGCTTTATGTATAAGGTATCATTCCCGTTAGAAGAAGAGATACCGGTTGTCTACGACATTCGCCTTGAGAATAAGATCCTGCATGAAGTTGCCGACCATCTGCATATTCTGCTGGGCCGTCTGCTGCATTACCATCAGCTCGTTGTACTTGGAACCGGCACGCATCGCCTTCTTGACAACCTGGAACACATACACGCCGGCATTGCCCTTTACAGGAGCTTTGGAGAACTTGCCGGCTGCTGTTGCTGCCACGGCACCAGAGAGTGCAGGCTCGACAGCACCTGTTGCCTGTACAAAGGCTGGAGAAGCAAAGGTAATCTGATTGACCGTACTTACCTTGGCCCCCTTTGCCTGGGCAGCGACAATGCTGCTGACACCCTTGAGTTTCGCCATGAGCAGCTCTGCCTTCTTATCCTTCATCACTTCACGCTTCAGGATTTCCTTCACCTGTGCATCGTCCCATGCACGGAAGCCCTGCGGATGGATGGCATTGAGGACGATTACCAAGAGATGGTCGTTGTCGCCACATTCATACAGTTGAGACACATCCCCCTGCTTGGCCTCAAAAAGCCACTTGAGGGCATCACGTGTACCATGAATACCTGCCACATAATGTTCGGCAGTTGATATGTCATTGAGAGACTGCACGCGATAGCCATACTTGGAAGCATTCTTCTCAAGATCGGTAGCAGTCGTGTTCTTGGCAACAAACTCAGAGAATCTGTTGTAAGCCTCGTTGCGTGTTGCCTTGGAGAAGTCGATGAGCTTCTTGATGACAGCCGCAGTCGTCTTGGTTGTCATCGCCTTTTTGTCGAGTACCTGAAGGATGACGTTACCCTGTGCAAGGGCTATGTTCTGGGTTGCATTTACTTCGCCACTCAGCAGTGCATTGATATAAGTACGGTTGTCCTGGCTCATACTTGGTGCAGCCTCATACTGCTGTCCTGTGAACCATACCTTCTCTCCAGTCTGACCGTAACGCTTGGCAAGTGCCTCGAAGTCAGCACCGCCTGCCAATGCCTTTTGGATGGAGTCGGCCTTTGCACGTGCCTCATCCGGAGTGTTGGCGGCAACCTGAATCTGACGGAACTGTACAGAGTCTGGCAGCTGCGCCTTTGAGAGTACACGGATGATATTCAGCGTATTGTCCTGCTTGTTCTCTGTCACACCGGTAGTCCCTACAGCAAGCAGAGTCAATTCTTGAAGCTATGTCAGGGTATTGCCTGTAAGCCTTGCTGCTTACAGGAACGCCCAGATAAGGAATCTCAGAACCGCTCTTGCTGACAACCGTTGCAGGATCGGCAGCTGTGGCAAGCTGCTTCTGGAGACCGTTCATCTCCTTGACAACAGCGTTGCGGTCAGCAGTGCTTGCCTTGATCTGATAATCGACGAATTTGATGTCACGCGTCTCTACATTCTGGCGGAAAGCTGGCTTCAGCTCGTCATACTTGGCCTTGAGGTCTTCATCTGTAATCTTGATGTCTGCGTCTTTTACAGAACTGTAAGCCAGAGAAGCAAGCTGGATCTGACTTTCTTCATTGTTGTCCTTGAAAGCCATCTTGGCTTCTGCCTTGTTGGAAAGTACACAGCTGGCAAGCAGCGCCTGATACTTCTGGCCGAGAAGCTGTGTCCGGAGATTCTTCTCAATAAACAGCCAGTAGTCGTAAACCGTCTGCATCTGGTCGAGCTGGGGAGACTTCTCAGACTTCGCCTTGTTGTAGCCGTCCAGGAACTGCTTGAGCGCATTCACGTCAAAACGGCCCGTCTGCTGGTTGACAAACGGTGTCTGCGCCAGCATCGGATTGGTACCATCGTTCAGTACATTCTGTATTTCCTGCTCGGTCACCGTCAGCCCTACCTTCTCTGCATCAGCCTGCAGGACACGGTTGCTGACCAGCTGCTGCCATACCTGGTCCTTCACCTGGTTGAGTTCTTCCTCGGTAAGGTTGTCACGTTGCATGGTAAATTTAATCGCTGACTGGTATTCATCAATCAACTTCTGATAATCCTGGACACTGATTTTCTCGCCCAGGATCTCCCCAATCTGCTGACGGGCTTCCCCCTTGATACCATTACAAGAGCGGAATCCTTCCTCAGCCAAGAAAGCAAACAAGGCCAGACCGATAGCTGCTACCAGCATACCTCCTTTGCTTCTGATTTTTCCTAATGCTGCCATTTTAGATTTATTATTTGATTTTTAATTATTTACTCCAGTATGACAAATTGCCTACAAAAATACAAAGAAAAAGGAAGTATCATAATTTTTCCAAGCAGAAATTAGTCTGTCCCGTTGTCTTTCAGCCGTACGAGTTCTATTTTTGTCATGGTATTCTTGATAATCCTGAACTCATATTGTCCTACAGTGATGATTTCATTAACCTTTGGAAAACTCTGATAAACGTGCAGCAGCAGACCGCCGACCGTCATGTAGTCGTCGCTCTCCGGCAGATCAAGGTTGAACATTTCGTTGACCTTGTCTATTTCCAGCCGGGCTGAAAGAACATATTCATTGTCAGCAATCTGCTTGGCAACATACTTTGTGTTGTCATGCTCATCCTCTATATCTCCGAAGATTTCCTCAACAATATCCTCCAAAGACACGATGCCGCTGGTCCCGCCGAACTCATCCACGACGACCCCGAGACTTTTCTTCTGCTGGAGAAACACCTGCATGAGCTTCTGCGCAGGCATCGTTTCCGGTACGAAAGGCATCTTGCGGATATGCTCTCTCCACCGTTCCGGCGCACGGAACATCTCGGAAGAATGGATGTAACCCTTTACATGGTCGATATCATCCTGATAGACAATAATCTTTGAATTGCCGCTCTCGATGAACATCTGCTGCAGTTCCATCAGCGAACAGTTCTCTTCAACAGCATTGATTTCCGTACGCGGCACCATACAGTCGCGCACCTTCGTGTCCTGGAAGTCCAGGGCATTCTGGAATATCTTCACCTCGTCTTCTATTTCGTCTGCATTCTCTGCATTCTCAATGGAACTCTGGACAAGATAGTCAAGGTCGACCTTCGTGAAAGTACCGTCGTTCTCCTTTTTCATCCATCTTCACACCGAACAGCCGCAGGAGGATACGTGCCAGGAAGGTGGCAAATCGACTGATCGGCCAAAGGATGATGAAAAAAAAGTAAGCCAACGGGGCAAAGAAGGTCAGCAGCCGGTTGGGATTGCTCTTGAAGAGGGTCTTGGGAAGAAACTCACCGGTAAAGAGTATGACAAACGTGGAGGAAAGCGTGTCCAGTATCACACGCATGGCAGAATCAAACCCGCTGAAGAGCGTCGCATCAAAGATCTGCGCAAACAGGATACCATAGACGACAAGCACGATGTTGTTACCCACAAGCATCGTTGAGACAAAGCCATTGGGATTCTTATAAAAAACCGTCAGGCATTTCTGAGCAATCCCGTTCTTCTCCCTGTCCATCTCTGCGAGAAGACGGTTGCTGGAAACAAAGGCAATCTCCATTCCCGAGAAGAATGCGGAGAGAACCATTGTAATCAGGATTCCTATGATTAAATTAATATCCAATTTTCCTATTATCGTTGCATTACTACAGGACCCTTCATGTTGTCCGTATGCGTGGTGTCAATCGGAGTAATTCCTGCTTCTGCACCTGGCATCATTTCTTTATCGGAGAAGATGCCCCACCCTTTCGTCTGTCGTATCTCATAGTCTGTCATCTCCTCATCGCTCCGGAACCAGTTGCCCTCCAGATCCTTGTCGGGGGTTCTCAGATGCGAATAAGAGTGTGACCACATCTGATGATTGCGTTCATCCCAATACAGTTCATTGCTGAAAAAAGACAGTCCCTGGGCCGTGAGTATCCGGACACGTCCGTGCAGTTCCCAGCGACGGTCCTGGTCGAAATACACAGCTGTATCACACTGTATATAGCCTACCACGTGCTTCTTCAAATCGAACTGCGTGAGCAGGATCCCCTTGTTGAAAGTCCAGCGGGAAGGCCTTCTGTTCGTATTGACCTCCCACTCTTCAGTGACAATCCTGTATTTTATCACGCCCGAATCGGATATAAGGGTATTGACACCATACGTCGTCATTACCGGAACCGAATCACGGTCATGGATGGCAGGGGCGGTATGCTCCTGCTCCTCTGAACAGGAAAGCACCGCACAGCCTGTTACCGACAGCACCAGACAAAGGAAGAAAGAGCGAAGTCCCGGGCGCATATCACTCAACCTTGAACTTAGCGAACCAGCGTTCATTGAAGGTCAAACCGACATTGATGCGGAACATATTCTCCTTGACGAGGCCCGTAACACTCTGGTTGACCCACTCGGCACTGACATTCAACAGACTGCGGTTGTTGTAACCGTTAACAATTGGAATACCGACACCGAGGCTCGCAGAAAGCTCATGCGGACCGTCCTGACCGTTTATCTTCAGGTACGGGCTGGCATAGCTCACACCAGCCCTGATAGTGCATACGGCTGAAAAAAAGCCGCGATACCGTTCTCCTTTGCAATAATCGCCGCCAAGCGTAACTTTCTGGCGGTCGTTGAAAAGTCCGTCGACAAGACCGTAGCTCGTGGTACCGCCGACGGTATTCAGCTGCGGATAAGCTATCTTTCCCCATTTCTGCAACTGATAGTCAATCCCTATTTTCAGGTTGTTGCTGTGGTTCCACATCAGGCCGATACCGAAAGTATGGGGAAACTCAAGCGCCTTTGAAACGACATAGCGTGTCGTATCGGTCACGCTCGTCTGTGAATTTGTTGAGATGACACTGCACTCCGGATCAGCATTCAGCTTGTGACCGAGCGTGTAGGCCAGGCCCAGGGTCAGCTCGTTCTTTCTGTCAACAGCATAGGTGTACTGCAAACCAAAATCAAGCCTGTAACTCTTTACCTGTGCCGTGTACTTTCGCGACAGTGTATTGACATAACTGTCACTGTACGTATTCGTCGAGTTACGGTTCAACGTTCCCCACAGATAAGAAATATTCGCACCGAAAGCAAAGCCCTTGACAGGCTCCCAGCCGGCACCTAAATAGGCCTGATGCAGGCCGCCGTCACCGCTGTATATATTAGAATAGGTAGCATTGGGTGATGACGTGCTTGGAAAGGCATTCACATTCTGTGTGTTGCTGAAATTGTAACCGACATTGGAATAAGGCAGAATACCGAAACTGACACCGACGTGCCTGAATGCACGGAACGATGCGGCGACATACTCTATATCCGCATTGTGCGCATTGACTTTATGGCCGTTCTCCTCGAAATTGGTCAGCTGCAGACTGATGCCTGCATCGAAGATGAATGAAAGAGAGTCGACGGAAGCATAGGAGGCCGGATTCATGTAGTTAACCTGGTTATGCTCGTGAAAACCGTACGCCACACCGTTCATGCCCCGGTTAAAGCCCGTCGCCTGGGAGGCCAGAGAACCCAATCCATACTGGCTGTAAGGAGAATTGGTGCCGCTCTGGGCAGATGCCTGTACCGCAAGTCCGGCAAGGAGCAATACTGCAAATATCTTTTTCATTCGTTTCCTGTTTCTTATTCTGATTATATGTCTGGACAATATAATGGCGCAAAGTTATTAAAAAAAATCAATATAGCAGAAGAACAGTAAGGGATTTTGTTTTTTATAAGACTTCTTTGTGCCATTTATTAAGCCAAGTGTCTACAATCAGAAAATCCACATACAAACAAAAGTCCACGTGGACTTTTCAGAACCTGCCGATAATCCTCCCTGCATCCTCCTTCATTCTTCCATACCCCACCAAGGCTGCAAGTCCGACGGCCGCAATCAGCACGAACGACAGCTGATAGCGAACCAATGAGCCGGAGACAGCCGACACGGCAGACGAGACCCTCAACGCCAATGCACCCAGACCGACGCCCAGACCGGAAGCAAGCTGCAGGGCCGTGCTGTAGAGTGTATTGGCCGACGACATCTTCTGCTGCGGCACATCCACGTAGGCTACTGTGGAGCGTACTCAGCTGTACGGAACGGAAGCTGCCCATCAGGAACAGGCAGATGATAATGGCAATGATGGGAGAAGAGACATCGAAAAACGCACAGGCAGCTGTGGAAAGCGACAGCAGCAGGGCATTGAGAAACAGGATATGCTTGATGCGCCAATGGTGCATCATCCACACCGTGAAAGGTTTGGTTACAAGGTTTCCCAGCATCAGTGACAGCAGGAGCAGACCGGAATGAAAGGCATTGAAGTGCAGTCCGTCCTGGAACAGCAGCGGCAACAGAAACGGAGCAGCTCCGATGACCATCATGGAAAGCGTGCCGTAGACGATCGTCACCGAATAGGTGGGCACACGCATCACCGAGTAGTCTATCAGAGGCGACGGAGAACGCAGGGAACGGCGGACGCTGAACGCAAACAGGCAGACACACACCGACAGCAGGGAAAGCGGAAGCAGGAGGTCGGCCGCATCACCTCCCAGCAGCTCCAGACTGTACATAACGCCCGACAGCGACAGGGCACTCAGCAGGAAGTCTGGCACGTCCAGCCGTCCACGCTGCCTGTCGGCAGGCTGTCTGGGGACATACCTTATTGCCAGTAAAAAGACAAGGAGACCGATGGGGATGTTCAGAAAGAAAATCCAGTGCCACGAAAGATAGGTGGCAAGGAAACCGCCTATGGGAGGACCGATGACCGGGGCGACGAGCCCGGGAGTGGTAATCCATGCAATGGCATTCACCAGGTCGCCTTTGTCACAGTTCTTCAACACTGCCAGCCGCCCCACAGGCACCATCATCGCTCCCGCAACGCCTTGCAGGAAGCGCACGGCGGCAAACTGCATCAGACCACGGCACAGCGAGCACAGGACGGACGTGCCGATAAACCCCAGCACGGCATAAGCGAACACAGAACGCGTGCCGTACCTGTCGGCTACCCATCCGCTTACAGGAATGAACACTGCAAGCGAAATCATGTACGCCGTAATGCCTATGCTCATCCTTCCGCTCTCCACGCCAAAATCGGCTGCCATCTGAGGCAGGGCGGTCACCAAGGCGGTGGAATCAATATACTCCATGAAGAAAGCCACTGCAACAAGTACAATGACGATATGTGAGGTGTGCTGTTTCATCTGCCCATTTTTCTTTGTCCACTTCCGGCCGGTGCAACACTGGAAGTCCTTTCCATGCCGGGACTGTACCGGCGGCCGGCCGGACACAAAGGTACGTCTTTTTTCCGAAACCGCCATCCGGCTTCCATCCGCCACAGATTTATTAAATGTTAAATACGAAGCGATTTGAATAAAAAACTTGCTTGTTTACATATTCATTCTTACCTTTGCAACAACAAACGAAGAGGAAGATAACAACAACAGAACACAGACAGAATAAAGAGAAGAAAAGATAAAGTCAGAGTTTATATCAATTATTGCAACAGCATACAGGAAAAGAGCTGCTGGCAGAAAGGAAAAGAGAATAAAAAGACAAGATACTAGAACTTCCAGATAAATACATACTGTCTGACAGCATACAGTGTTCAGGGCTGTTAACGCTGACTACAGATTCAAAGACATAAGGGTTAGTTTTTAAGGTAAAGGATAACAGACTTGTCCCCTCATGTCCGCCGTCTCCGAGGGGTGCGGGCATTCGGGAACTGGCAGCCAGTCCCGGTTCCATGTGAATGGAGCCGGGATTTCTTGTTCTTCCGCCAAATACGTGGACGGGTCCGCACATATCTGAAGATATTGTAAACGAGGCATTGTCAGTGCCGACAACATCAATGACTGCTGTTCCCAACAGTCGGGAACAGCAGTCCCAGCGGCTGGGAACAGGATTCCCAACCGGTTGGGAGCATCATTCCCATGCGGTTGGGAACAATCCGGGAAAAGTCCTCCATGGCAGCCAGGAAGTGTATACTTACGGAATGCCCTGTTACCCAATGCCTTAGAAAAGCATTAAGTACCGGATCTTTCCGTACCGCCAGACGGGCATCCGAAAGCAGGAACAGCCTCCAGCCGACCGGCAAGTGTTTTCAGGGGCTGCCTGTCCAATGCCCGGCTCATCTGTCAACAGTCTCCCGATATTGCTGTTTTATCCTTTCCTCGAGCTCCTCCAGTGTCTCTTTACTGCCCAGCATACTTCTGACAAGCCGGTAGCCGAGCCATATCAGAACCATACCGATGAGCGCAAGGAGATATTGCAGAAGAATGCTCTTTACGAGTTCCTCAGTGAAATTCTCACAGATGACGAAACCGGCAATGAAAACAATATAATCCACCCATCCCCAGCTGTTGTAGCTGTGGGCGATGCGCCGGTACTCTTCGTTGTTGGTAAGGACCGTGCTGCGGTTCTCGGCCCATTTTTCTTCAAATTCTTCGTTGGTCATGTCTGGATGTCGATAAGCGATGATGGATGGTAAAAAGACGATGATGGCAGGCGATGATTACACTTTCATCAGCTCACTCATAATCGAGTCGCTGACATAGATGCCCTTGCGGGTCAGATGGAGCCGCCCGCCATCCTCCTTCAACAGACCTTGCCGCAGAAACGGTACGGCAAGATGCATGAGATATGAGCGGTATTCGGCAGACAGCAGCGAGAGTTCTATTCCCTCACGTGTGCGGAGAGCCGTCATGACCGTGTCGTTGTAGTGCGTGTCGGCATCAATCACCTCCTCTTCGCAAGGCAGCCGCCTTTCCCGGATGGCATCTATGTAGGCTCTGATGTCCGCCACGTTCCAGCTCCTCTTTCCGTTACCATACGAGTGGGCAGCCGCCCCTATGCCGACGTAGGGGACATCGTGCCAGTACGAGCTGTTGTGACGGGAGCGGAAAGGGCTTGGGACTTTGAGATTTGAGATTTGAGATTTGAGATTTGAGGGCTGGACTTTGAGGGCTGGACTTTCATCGCTGAGAGTAGGCGTGAGTCTGGCGAAGTTGCTGATTTCGTAATGTTCGTAGCCTGCACTTCCCAACCGGTCGACAAGCACGTCATACATCTTCCTGTAAAGCTCATCGTCCATCTCCCTGACCTTTCCGGCCTGCAGAAGGCGGTAGAGAGGAGTGCCTTCTTCGTACATGAGGCTGTAGGCAGAGATGTGTTCAGCCCCCAGCTCGAGCACGTGGGCAATATCGGCCTCCCACTCCTCGAGTGTTTCTCCTGGGAAACCGAACATAAGGTCTACGGATATGTTGCCGATGCCGGCCTCCCTCAGGCGGCCGACCGCACTCACCGCCTCTGCCACCGTATGCCGCCGGTGAAGGAAACGCAGCCGTTCGTCCGAGAAGGTCTGCATGCCCATGGAGATACGGTTGACAGGCAACGAGCGCAGTCTCCGGGCAAACTCTACCGTCACGTCGTCGGGATTACACTCCATGGTAACCTCGATGGGTGCAATGGCACAGCCCTGTCTCCGGTCCGTCCCCATGTCCCGTCGAAACGGCAGGTGATACACCGTTTCTATCGTATGGAACAGCCTGTGCAGGCTCTGGAAGGACAGCTGGGAAGGCGTGCCTCCACCCAGGTAGATGCTGGTCAGCTCCGCAGTCTCTCCGCCGGATGCGGATTCTTCATCCGTCCTCAGTTCCATCTCATGGCACATCGCATCCACATACCGTTCCTCTACAGACTTCCCCTTTCCCTCCCCTCCGGACGGAACGGTGGAATAGAAGCCGCAGTAGATGCAGCGGCTGGCGCAGAAAGGAACGTGTATGTAAAGTCCTGCCATGATGTAGGGAATACGTATATATATAATATGTGTAATGCGGTAAGTCCTGCAAATGTACTAATAAGTTTTAAAAGAATAGGGGTTTTCAGTAAGAACTTTTGGCACTTTCAATGAAAATGTCTACCTTAGACGGCTGAAAAGATGAGCTTCGGCTTGTCTCTTGAGACGAATAAGCATTTTATTACTAACAGCTTAAATCTATCAGATATGAGAGTATATCAGACAAACGAGATCAAGAACATTGCCTTGGTCGGCAGTGCGGGTAGCGGCAAGACGACTCTTGCCGAAAGTATGTTGTTCGAAGCTGGTGTAATCAAACGCCGCGGAACGGTTGAGGCAAAGAACACGGTCAGCGACTATTTCCCTGTTGAGCAGGAATACGGCTACTCGGTGTTCCCGACGGTGTTCCATGTGGAGTGGAACAACAGGAAGCTGAACATCATCGACTGTCCGGGCAGCGACGACTTCGTCGGCGGTGCCATCACGGCACTGAACGTGACCGACGAGGCTGTCATCCTCATCAACGGCCAGTACGGTCCGGAGGTAGGCACACAGAACAACTTCCGTTATACCGAGAAACTCAAGAAACCTGTCATCTTCCTGATCAACCAGCTGGATTCCGACAAATGCGACTTCGACAACCTCATTGCTACAATGCAGGAAATCTACGGATCGAAGTGTGTGCCGGTGCAGTATCCCATCGAGACCGGACCGGGATTCAACAGTCTGATAGATGTCCTGCTGATGAAGAAATACAGCTGGAAGCCGGAGGGCGGCGAGCCTGTCATCGAGGACATTCCGGCCGACCAGATGGACAAGGCGATGGAACTGCACAAGGCTCTCGTCGAGGCGGCTGCCGAGAACGATGAAGGGCTGATGGAGAAGTTCTTTGAAGAGGAGACCCTCACGGAAGACGAACTGCGTGAGGGCATCCGCAAGGGGCTTGTCACCCGTTCCATCTTCCCGGTCTTCTGCGTATGTGCCGGCAAGAGCATGGGAGTGCGCCGCCTGATGGAGTTCCTGGGCAACGTCGTTCCGTTCGTCGACGAGATGCCGAAGATACACAATACACGCGGCGAGGAGGTCGCTCCGGACAGCAAGGGACCGGAGTCGCTTTACTTCTTCAAGACCGGTATGGAACCGCACATCGGTGAAGTAAGCTACTTCAAGGTGATGAGCGGATGCGTAAAACCGGGCGACGACCTTACCAATGCCGACCGTGGATCGAAAGAACGCATGGGGCAGATCTATGCCTGCGCCGGTGCCAACCGCATTCCCGTCGAGCAGCTGAATGCCGGCGACCTGGGCTGCACGGTGAAGCTGAAAGACGTGAAGACGGGCAACACCCTGAACGGAAAAGGGACTGACCAGCGTTTCGACTTCATCAAATATCCCAATTCAAAATACTCGCGTGCCATCGAAGCAAAAAACACTCAGGACACAGAGAAGCTCATGGCAGCCCTGCTGAAGATGCGGCAGGAAGACCCGACATGGGTGGTGGAGCAGAGCAAGGAACTCCGGCAGACCATCGTCCACGGACAGGGAGAGTTCCATCTCCGTACCCTGAAATGGCGGCTGGAGAACAACGAGAAGCTGCAGGTTGTCTTCAAAGAGCCTAAGATTCCTTACCGGGAGACGATTACCAAACAGGCAAAAGCAGAATACCGCCACAAGAAGCAGAGCGGCGGTGCCGGCCAGTTCGGCGAAGTCCACCTGATAGTCGAGCCTTACGCAGAAGGAATGCCGGACCCGACAACCTATAAGTTCAACGGACAGGAATTCAAGATGAACATCAAGGGGCGCGAGGAGCGCGACCTGCCCTGGGGCGGCAAGCTCGTCTTCATCAATTCCGTTGTAGGCGGCGCCATCGATGCCCGCTTCATGCCGGCTATATTGAAAGGTGTGATGGACTGCATGGAACGCGGGCCGCTGACAGGCAGCTATGCACGTGATGTTCGAGTGATTGTCTACGACGGAAAGATGCACCCGGTCGACTCCAACGAGCTTTCCTTCACCCTGGCAGCCCGCCATGCCTTCTCGGATGCTTTCAAGGCGGCAGGTCCGAAGATTCTCGAGCCTATCTACGACCTGGAGGTATTCGTGCCCGGCGACTATATGGGTGACGTGATGAGCGATCTGCAGGGCCGGCGTGCCATGATCATGGGCATGGACTCTGAAGCCGGCTACCAGAAGCTGCAGGCGAAAATCCCACTGAAGGAACTTTCCAACTACAGTATCTCGCTGAGTTCGCTTACCGGCGGACGTGCAAGCTTCACGACCAAGTTCGCAAGCTATGAGCTTGTCCCGAACGACCTCCAGCAGAAACTGATTGCTGAACATGAAGCGGAAGCAAAAGAGGAAGACGAATAATCTCGCCACAAGGTAAGAACCGTTCAACAGGAAAGGGGAATATCAGAAAGACCGCCACGGACAATTCTTCTGATATTCCCTCTCTTGTTTTGTCTTTCAAGGACCACCCTCCACTGACAGACAAGTCCCCCACTGACAGAGACAGACACTGACTGAAAAAGGCAAGGAGTATGATGCTCCTTGCCTTTTTCCGGCCGATACCACCGGTCGTAGAAAGTTCCACACCCCTGTCCGTGTCCCCTCTCCCGCCCCATGGCAGGACAGACAACAGACCACGGTCTACAGCAGAGCCTCGATCTGCTTAGCGATATTCTCTATCTTCTCTGTCGGTTCAAAGCGGGCGACGACCTGCCCCTTCTTGTTGATCAGAAACTTGGTGAAGTTCCATTTGATATCAGATTTCTCCTTGTAGTCAGGATCAGCTTCAGAAAGCATCTTGTCGAGAACAGGATAAAGCTCGTGCGATTCGTCCCAGCCGGCAAATCCCTTCTGCTCCTTGAGGAACTTGAAGAGCGGATCGGCATCGTCGCCATTCACTTTCACTTTCTTGAAGCGCGGGAATTCTGTTCCGTAGGTGAGCTTGCAGAACTCATGGATGCTCTCGTCGGTACCCGGAGCCTGCTGTCCGAACTGGTTGCAGGGGAAATCGAGAACCTCAAAGCCCTGTGCATGGTACTTCTCATAGAGTGCTTCCAGCTGGTCGTAGGTAGGTGTGAAGCCGCACTTGGTAGCTGTGTTGACTATCAGCAGCACCTCGTTGGCATACTCTTTCAATGATACTTCTTTTCCTTTTCTGTCCTTGACAGAGAATTCATAAACTGTTCTCATTTCTGTTTCTTATCTTCGCTTTATATTAAATGTCTGTTTGTTATATGTTGCAAATGTACGAATTTAATTTCGTTTTCTACTTCATTGCCCGAAAGATTTTGCAGGAAATCCCCATCCCAGGCTCCATGCCGCATTCACAGACAACGTCTTCCCGTGCCTCATCTCGGCATCAAGATGCAATGCCTGTTATAACAGCGTCAGTATCCAACTGATGATGGCAAGCACGACAAGGGTGATGAAGATACGGACAAGACAACCGGTAATCTTCCTGATGAGAAAAAGACCGACCACAAGTGCTGCAAGCAGGGCGATGTAAAGCTGTAAATGTTCCATAGGGAAAGCCGTTTCCTGTTATTTGAACAGATGCCGGAAAGTTGCCGGAACAGGGGTCTCGAACTCCATGCGCTGATGCGTCACGGGATGATGGAAGCAGAGCACATAGGCATGCAGACAGAGCCGGTGCAGCGGGTCGTCGCCGTTGCCGTACTTCACGTCGCCGCAGACAGGATGGCCCATGTCGGCCGAGTGTACGCGAATCTGATTCTTCCGTCCTGTCTCCAGCCGGTATTCCACGAGACTGTACGCCACCGTACGGTCGAGGACATGGAAATGGGTGACGGCATATTTACCGCCATTGTCCACCGGTGAACTGTAGGTGACGTATGCCTTGTTGTCCTTCAGCCAGTTGGCCACCGTTCCTTCGTCCTGTTCCATCTCACCGCTCACTACGCCCACATAACGGCGGTCGTAGACAATGTTGTGCCAGTCATGCTCGAACAACTGCTCGGTCTGCATGTCCTTGGCATAAATCATCAGTCCCGACGTATCGCGGTCGAGCCGATGCACGACATGTGCCGTACACTTCTGGCGGGTCTTGTAGAAGTAGTCGTCCAGAATGCTCTTCACGTTCAGCGAAGCATGACCGGCAGCCATGGAGAGGATACCGATATTTTTCTCCACCACCACGAGGAAGCGGTCTTCGTAGACTATCTTCACGTAGCGGCTGCGGAACTGACCGTTCTTCTTACTCTTGCTGACAGACACCTTGTCGCCAGCCTTCAGCTGACGGTCGAACTGTGTGACGCAGCTGCCGTTCACCCTGATGCCGCGGTTCTGCAGCGTCGCCTTCACCTTGCTCTTGCTCTCTTTCAGGTTTGCCAGCAGCCACTCAAGCAGAGGGGCCGGCTCCGCCACCCTGTAATGCGAATATTTCTCTTCCGTATAGGGATTCTTTCTTATCATGCTGCAAATGTACAAAGAATAAATAAAAAAGCAATCCTTTCCAGACATAATATACCTGAAATCCTCCATATACGCCGCACCTCCCTGCTGTCTGCTGCAGAGCAGCCGCCATTCTCCGGTGCTTCACATACCCATGGGCACACAGTCCGGAAAGATTCAAGCAGGCTGCCGGGAAGACAACCGAAAGGATCATCAGGCATCACAGAATCATGTCACAGAACCATCAGGCAGAGAACAGGAATGGTCGTGAGGCGACGGAGTCCAGGCACTGTGAAGCAGACCTGTCGGAACATACCGGATTCCAACACGCCACATCGTACACAGGAAACAAGGCTCAGCCGCAGTGCAGACAGACGTTGATCGGCACTGCAATCAACGCCTCTCCGGCTCCCGATCAAACCTTGTCATCCTTACGATGGTGTACTGATTTCAGCGGGGACATACGAAAAAGTCATGAGTCGGAGGCTGTAAGTTCTCTGTTTTTTGTAACTTTGCACACATTGATATCTATCAGACAAAAGCAAAGCAGAATAAGCATGAAAACTTGGAAAAGACTTCTTCCCGATGTGATGGCCGTCGTGTTGTTTGCGGTTATCTCGTTCGCTTACTTCTTCGTACCCTGTCACGCAGGGCAAGATTCTCTATCGCCACGATGCCTCGGCAGGTGTCGGATCGGCACAGGAAATGACAGAGTACCAGAACCGTACAGGTGAGACGACACGCTGGACAAACGCCATCTTCGGCGGTATGCCGACCTACCAGATGTCGCCGGCCTATCAGTCGACAGACGGCCTGTCGCAGGTGATGAACGCCTATCACCTCTGGCTGCCGGACAATGTATGGTTCCTTTTTACCTACCTTCTGGGCTTCTACATCCTGCTGCGGGCTTTCGACTTCCGGCAGTCGCTGGCGGCACTGGGCAGTGTGATGTGGGCCTTCTCGTCCTATTTTCTGATCATCATCGCCGCCGGACACCTGTGGAAGGTAATGGCACTGGCCTACCTCCCGCCGATGATCGCCGGCATCGTGCTGGCCTACCGCGGCAAGTACCTGTCCGGCTTCATCGTGACGGCGGTCTTCACAGCCTTCGAAATAAAAGCCAACCATGTGCAGATGACCCTATTACTATCTGTTCGTCATCCTCTTCATGGTCGTCGCCTACCTTGTGAAAGCCGTCCGCGAGAAACAGCTGGCCGCATTCCTGAAGGCAACAGGCGTGCTGGCGGCGGCAGCCGTCATCGGTATTGCCTTCAACCTCCAACCTCTACCACACCTGGCAGTACCAGCAGGAGAGCATGCGCGGCAAGAGCGAACTGGTGAAGGCGGACAAGGCCAACCAGACCAGTTCCGGGCTCGACCGTGACTACATCACACAGTGGAGCTACGGCATCGACGAGACGCTGACACTGCTTGTACCCGATGCGAAAGGCGGGGCGAGCGTTCCGCTGAGCCAGAGCGAGACGGCGATGAAAAAGGCCGATCCGCAGATACAGTCGATGATACCCCAGCTCTACGATGCCTTCCCGCAGTATTTCGGTACACAGCCGGGGACGAGCGGGCCGGTCTATGTCAGGGGCGTTCGTGCTCTTCCTCTTCATCCTGGGGCTGTTCCTCGTGAAAGGTCCGATGAAATGGGCACTGCTGGCCGCTACGGTGCTGTCCGTCCTTCTGGCCTGGGGACATAACTTCATGGGCTTCACCGACTTCTTCCTCGATTACATCCCGATGTATGCGAAGTTCCGCACTGTGGCGAGCATCCTCGTCATTGCCGAGTTTACGATTCCGCTGCTGGCCGCCCTGACACTGAAACGCATCATCGACGAGCCCGACCTGCTGGGACGGAAGATGAAGTTCGCCTACATCAGCCTAGGCTGACGGCGGGCGTGGCAGCACTGATCGCCCTGTTCCCCGACATGACGGGGCCGTTCGTCAGCGAGCAGGAACGCCAGATGATCAACGGCATCCAGGGAATGGACGCCAATACGGCCGGCACCATCCTTTCCAATGTCTCCACCATGCGGGCCGCCATGGTCAGTGCCGACGCATGGCGTTCGGTCGTCGTCATCCTGATCGGCTTCGCCCTGCTCTTCGCCTACAGGCTGAAGAAGCTGCGTGCCGGTTATATGATCGGCGCATTGCTGATACTCTGCCTCGTCGATCTGTGGCAGGTGGACAAACGCTATCTCAACGACGGAATGTTCGTACCGAAGAGCGAACGCGATATGCCGCAGCAGCCGACGGCGGCCGACGTGGAAATCATGAAGGACAAGAGCCTGGACTACCGTGTGCTGAACTTTGCCTCCAACACCTTCAACGAGAACGAGACCGCTTACTTCCACAAGAGTATTGGCGGTTATCATCCAGCCAAGCTGCGCCGCTACCAGGAGATGATCGATGCCTACATTGCTCCCGAGATGCAGAAGGCCATGCAGACCATCGCTGCCAAGGGCGGCAATATGCAGGCTGTGGACGGTGCCAAGGTGTTCCCCGTGCTGAATATGCTGAACACGAAGTACTTTATTCTTCCGTTGCAGGGAGGAGGCACGATGCCGCTGAAGAATATCTATGCACAGGGCAACGGATGGTTCATCGACAGAATCAGCTATGTTGCCGATGCCAATGCCGAATATGCAAAAGTGGGCAAGATGGATGTGCGCCACGAGGCAGTAGCCGACAGGAAGTATGAAACCGTGCTGGGGCAGGCTGCGGCAGGGACACTGCCGCCGCAGTGAAACTGGAGAAGTACGAACCGAACAACCTGCAATATACCGTCAGCTCGAAGAACGGCGGCATTGTCGTCTTCTCTGAAATCTATTATCCGGGCTGGACGGCGACGGTAGACGGCAGGCCGGCAGAACTCGGACGGGTGAACTACATCCTCCGTGCCCTGCGTGTAAAGCCGGGCCGGCACACTGTCATCCTCGACTTCCATCCGGCAAGCATCTCCGTTACCGAGACGATTGCCTATATTGCCATCGTAATCCTTCTGCTTGCTGCGGCCGGAGCCGGATATATAAGAATGAGACGCTGAACATCGCTCGCAGCCACAACGGAAAGGGCCATGCCAACACTCGGATACAGAGTGCCGGCATGGCTCTTTCCGCGTTTATTCAGCAACAAGCAAGTCTTTGCAATCCTCCGTTAAGTTCGGTAAACGCTTACAGTGCAAGTCATTAACGTCTTGACATAATATAATATGGTATCACGGACCAGCCTTCCCTACAGATGTGTTGATGCCCGTCACACATTGTGTTGACGGCAGACACCGGCCGTGTTGAGGGTCCACACCCTTACAATATGTCACCGGTATGGGAGCAGCTTGCAGCCGGAGAAGAACCGTACCGGCGCAACCTACCGGGGCAGGGGGGCTTGCTTTTCCGAAAACAATGCAGGACTGTCTGTTTAAAAGAGATTACGGAATGATGCTGTCCGGGGGGCATCGGACGGCATCAATTCAGCCCCTTTTGCTTTCCCAGGAGCTGTGGAAAGTACGTGGAAAGGGAAAAATCCTTTAAGAGAGTGCTTTTCTCTGATTTTTATTTGTACTTTTGCCCAGGCTGTTGATGAGCTATCTGCAAAGAACAGCAGCAAGAATGTAAAAAGAACCATCCGACAGGACAGCATCCGTGGCCGCACCACCAGCCGCCGGCCAGGGACTCATGATGAATCAAAACTATACGGAATCAAGGAACATGAAGAAGCCCGCTCTACTTATCCTCCTCTGCACACTGGCCCTTGCAGCACAGGCGCAGACGAGCCTTGCCGACTATCTCACACGACGGCTGCCCAAGCACGAGACACGTGCCGTGTGGCTTACGACACTGGCCAACCTCGACTGGCCGAAGACCTATGCAAAGTCTGAGACTGGCATACTGCAACAGAAACAGGAACTTACCGACATCCTCGACTGTTACCGGCGGGCGAACATCAACACCGTACTTCTGCAGACCCGCGTGCGTGCCGCCACCATTTATCCGTCAGCCATTGAGCCGTGGGACCGCTGCATCACAGGCACCGAGGGCTGTGCGCCGGGCTTCGGCTACGACCCGCTTGCCTTTGCCGTGGAGGAATGTCACAAGCGGGGCATGGAGCTTCATGCCTGGATAGCAACCATCCCCGTGGGGGCGAAGAACTCTATGGGCTGTCGACTGCTCAGACAGAAGGGCTTCCGGATAAGGAACTACGCTACAGGGGCGTACCTTGACCCTGCCGACCCGAACGTACCCTCCTACCTCGCTGCCATCTGCGGCGAAATCGTAAGGAACTACGATGTGGACGGCATCAACCTCGACTACATCCGCTATCCCGACGGATGGCCGCGCCCTTCTTACCGGGACGACGACACACCCGAACGCCGGCGCAGCAACATCACGGCCATCGTACGTGCCATCCACGACGAAGTGAAAGGACTGAAGCCCTGGGTGAAAATATCCTGCTCGCCCATCGGGAAGTATTCCGACCTCAGCCGCTACAGCTCACGGAACTTCAACGCATACGACCGTGTCTCGCAGGAAGCACAGGAATGGATCAGACTGGGACTGATGGACCAGCTCTATCCCATGCAGTATTTCCGTGGCGAAAACTACTATCCCTTCATCGCCGACTGGATGGAGAATGCCTATGGACACGACATAGTGACCGGGCTGGGCACTTATTTCCTTGACCCACGTGAAGGCAACTGGACACTGGGCGACATAACCCGCCAGATGTACGTCAGCCGTGATGCCGGCATGGGCCATGCACATTTCCGCTCTCATTTCCTCACTTCCAACAGACAAGGCATCTACGACTTCGAACGGCAGTTCAATGCAACCCCGTCACTTCCACCTGCCACGAAGAAAGGGAAAGCCGAAGATGCGCCTGTCCTGCTGTCACGCACCCCGCTCGTACAGCGGCCTGGCGACGGATCGGCACGACTGAACTGGAAAGGAGCGTCATCTTATTACAACATATATGCCAGCCGTTCCTTCCCCGTCGACACCCGGGACGCACGCAACCTGATATGCACCCATTACGGCAGTCTGTCGCTGCAATTCAAGGATGTAAGTCCCGCATTGTATTTCGCCGTCACGGCCATGGACAGATACGGCAGAGAAAGCTCCCCCCTGCAGGAAGAACCCCTCTTCACGGTACAGACATCCCCTGTCCTGCTGAACAATGACGGCACGACGCTCATGCTCCCGGCTATGGCCAGACAGGCCGATATCGTCCGTTACGAGATACAGACGCTGCAAGGACAGATGTTCCGCAGCAGCAGGCACTGGGACAGAAAGCACGGAAAACTGGACATCTCTGCCCTCCCCGACGGTATCTACCAGCTCCTGGGCCGTACCCGGAAGAACCGGTCCTATGTATTGGGTACGTTCCTGATAAGACGGAAATGAGAAAGCAAAAACAAGTCGGAAGCCTCCATGAGACAATGCAGACTGACGTGGACGCACGTTCCCGAATAATACCTGGATTCCAGGAAGAGAAGTCAGGCACTAACGAAAAGAGCCATATCAACACTCGCTGTCAGAGTTTGATATGGCTCTTTCCATTGCAGGGCGGCATCTGCAGAATCAGAAGCCGACAACGGACTCCTTATATATCCTTACCCATCCGTCACTTCTCTTCACCCGTCACCTCCATACAGTCCTGCTCCTTCGGGAGGTGGAAACGGTAACTGCGGTCGAACACTTCGCTCACCTTTGTTGATTTCAAGGAAAGTCGTACCGCCGCCGTTGCCGAACGATCCGGACAGATAGGCAATCTTGTCGTCCAGGTCGATGTACCCCTTCTGGCGGAGCATACGCAAGGCGGCAGTAAACATCTCTTCGTTCGACTTATGCTGCTGCTGGTAGACGGCTATGACACCGTAACTCATGTTCAGCCAACGTTGCACCTTTTTCCTTGTAACAGATGGCCAGAACAGGGTTCGGTCCACGGAAAGCGGCAAGATTGCGGGCCGTCTGTCCTGTCTCGCTGTCGGTGATGATTCCCTTGACACCCAGCTGTTCCGTGGCCTCAATGGCACTGCGCGACAGAAACTCGCGCTGGTCGTTAGGGTTCGTCATGGGAACAGTGATGTGTCCGCGTTTGTGGGCATCCTGCTCTGCTGCCTCGGCGATACGCGCCATCGTCTGGACAGCCTCAACCGGATACCTGCCGCTGGCCGTCTCGCCACTCAGCATCAGCGCGTCGGTGTGGCTGTAGATGGCATTGGCGATATCAGTCACCTCGGCACGGGTAGGACGGGGATTGCAGATCATCGTATGGAGCATCTGCGTAGCCACGATGACCGGTTTCTTCTTCAGAATACACTTGTTGATAATACTGCGCTGTATGCCGGGAATCAGTTCTATCGGCACTTCAATGCCCAGGTCGCCGCGCGCAATCATGATACCGTACGAGGCATCGATGATCTCGTCGATATTGTCGACACCTTCCTGGTTTTCAATCTTGGAGATAATCTTGATGTCCGAGTTGTGCTCATCGAGAATCTTCTGTACCTCCAGCACATCAGCTGCGGAACGGACGAAAGAGTGGGCAATGAAGTCAATGTCTTCCTCTATCGCCAGCAGGATGTTACGCCTGTCCTTCTCGGTCAGTGCCGGCAGCTCGATATGCTCTCCCGGCACATTCACACTCTTGTGCGCCCCCAGGTCGCCCTCATTCTTTACCTGCGCCACCAGCATGGGACCAGCACTCTCGACGATTTCCATGTCCAACGCACCGTCATCGAAGAGGACGTGGTCGCCCACCTTCACGTCGCGTGAGAAGTCCGGATAGGAAACATTGATGATGTCCCTGGACGAATCGACCTCCGGACGACCGAAGATCTTTACCATATCGCCTGCCTTGTAGTGGACAGGACTTTCCACACCCGTCGTCCTCACCTCCGGTCCCTTTGTATCGATCAGCAGTGCCAGATGCGGTGATACCGCCCGTGTGTTGCGGATGATTTCACGTATCCCGTCCTGCGTGGCGTGAGCCGTGTTCATGCGTACGACATTCATGCCCGAGAAAAACAGCTTCTTCAGGAAATCGACATCGCAACGCCGGTCGCTGATTGAACATACTATCTTTGTCTGTTTCATATTTGACTGTGTTATTGTTTTAATTTGACATCGAAGAAAAAAACACGTATAAAAGCGTTGACACCAGTATCACGCCCAGCCAGAACAGCACGAAGGCAATCGTCACCTTCCGAACCAGTCCGCCTTTCAGCCATCCACGTTTCCTTCCGCCTGTGGCCTGTTTCTGGCTATTGCCCTGTACCGTCTCCGTACAGCCTGTGCCAGCTGTAGAGCCGGCTACGCCGTCTTCCGGAACAGTCCCGGGCGTGACAACCATCATGCCTTCTCCGCAATAAGGGCAGTTGCACCTTACCGTCCTGCCGGCTTCCGACTCTATGGCGAAGAGACGGTGGCAGTGTTTGCAAGCTATCTGAAACTGCATACTCTTTTCTCCTTTCTCTGAAGTACTGTCTTACATTGAAGCCCTACCTCACATCGTCGATGAGGATGTGGCCGTCCGTCATCTTGACCCGTATGTTCCTGGTTTCCGTCAGACCATGTTCCGACAGTCTGACTTTGTACCAGTCGTTACCCGCAGGGGTTATCCGAAGATTACGCGACAGCTCGTCAAAATCGTATTCATTGTTGAGATTGCCGAAAGCACCCCACCATGCTGCCCACTTGTCTTCCTCGTCATCCGGACCGGTCCCGAAAATCATCTGGCGACAGTAAGGCGTGAGGTAACGGGCATAGTAGGACGGATCCGTATCGTCTGAGATGAAGACCGCATTCTGATAGAACGACCGCAGAAACCTGCATACAGCCTGCTGCTGCTGTTCCCTTCGCTGTTCTTCTTCCGCCTGCGCATCCTGCCGGGCACGGACCTGCATCAACGAGTCGGCATGCGCCTTGCGCTGCACACGGATTTCCTGCTGTGCCGCCTCCCTGCCCTGTCCTGCCACAGGATGAATCCGAAAGCACCCAGACCGCCCACGACAAGGACAATCAGCACCGTCAGGAGAATCTTCAGCCCCGGACTGCCCCCCTCACTGTCCTTCTGTCCGGAGACGGGATGCACCACCGGCGGCGTGGCGGGCTGTGCCATGGCTGGCAGATTGACCAACAGCGTCTGCCCGCAATAAGGACAGCTGCACTGCATACGGTCGCCGCCTTCTGCCGTAATCGTAAACGAACGACGGCATTTGTTACAAGTCACGTGATACTGCATCATTACTGTAATTTCAACAAAAACAATGCAAGCGAGGACAAAGAAAGCGTGCTTTCAATTGGCCAGGCTCGGCTTATTCCCTGCAAAATTAAGACTTTTCTTCCATATTTGGAAATGTTTTAGGCAATATTATAAAGCCCTCCCGAAAAACGGAGCGATGGTATCCTTATTGCATAAAAACAGGTTTAAAAAGAGAACCGCCGGATTATCTGCACACAGGGCCTGCCCCTGGCAAAGAAGGAAAGTACGGACAACCGTTTCCCATATTCTTTCCCGGGCCTTGGCTGCCTTGAATGCACAGGAGGGGGAAAAAGACAATCCGATTCTTTTTCATGTGCAAAGCAGGAAACATCAGGCTGAATCGGCAAAATGCGGAAAACATCATCAGAACAGGAATAATACCGTACAGGAGATTTCCGTTTGCTTCTCATAACAGAATGAAACAACGGCTTCATATCCATTGCAGATATGTAACGAAGGACCGTCCAGACGGATGGAGAAGGAGAAAATCTGTAATAAAAATGTTTCATTGTGAATAAAAAAAGTTGCATAAAAAGTTTGCTCGTACAAAAATAAATCCCTTATCTTTGCAAGCGTTATCCTGAATACAATCTTTTTTACCTTAAAGAAACTAATACCTATTGAGATTGAATGCCCGTCGCTGTGAAGCGTAGGGCATTTTTCGTTTCCATGAAAAATCATCCACTGAATTTTAATGACGTATCAGCAAGCCCGCTTCATGGAAAAATATTGAACACTCCCAGCCTTATTCTTTCAGTTTGAAACAAAAGAAGCTTATTGTCTGCAAACAATATGTAATCTTTTCTTATTGCAGTCATAGACAGCCATAATCCCACGCCGGCGAAATCCCGCCGTAAACCGTCAGACAGAATGTTTCCCTGCCAGATACCCACTTGTTATGAATTTGCATGCCGTCCTATGATAATAGGCCGTCAGCATTGCCGTTTCTCGCATAGATATTGTAACTTTGCAGAAAACTTGGACAGAATGAAGAATATATTAAAAGAACTGAAACGCAAGGACCATCCCCGTGTGCTGGGAGCCCTGGATATTTTCAAGTACATCGGCCCGGGGCTGCTCGTGACCGTCGGTTTCATCGATCCGGGCAACTGGGCAAGCAACTTCGCGGCAGGCTCGGAATACGGCTATGCACTGCTGTGGGTCGTGACGCTCTCGACCATCATGCTGATTGCTCTGCAGCACAACGTGGCTCACCTGGGAATCGTGACGGGCCTCTGTCTGAGTGAGGCGGCCGTAAAGTATGCACCGAAATGGGTCGGCCGGCCGATTATCGTGAGTGCCATCCTTGCCAGCATCTCCACCTCACTGGCCGAGATTCTCGGCGGTGCCATCGCCCTGCAGATGCTTTTCGGCATGAGCATCCCCACCGGATCCGTACTGACGACGGCGGCCGTACTCATCATGCTGTTCACGAACAGCTACAGGAAGATGGAACGTGCCATCATCGGTTTCGTATCGATGATCGGCCTGTCCTTCATCTATGAACTGTTCCTGGTCGACATCCACTGGCCGGCCGCCATCGAGGGAGCCTTCGTCCCGACTGTTCCGCAAGGCTCGCTCCTGATCATCATGAGTGTGCTGGGGGCTGTCGTCATGCCGCACAACCTGTTCCTGCACTCTGAAATCGTGCAGAGCCGTGAGATCCATCTGGAGGGGGACGCACGCATCCGCTATATGCTGAAGTACGAATTCATTGACACGCTCTTCTCCATGATTGTGGGCTGGGCCATCAATTCTGCCATGATTCTCCTGGCGGCAAGTACGTTCTTCTCGCACGGCCAGCACGTTGACGAGCTTTCCCAGGCGCAGGCGATGCTCCAGCCGCTGCTGGGCAACAACGCTGCCAACATTTTCGCAATAGCTTTGCTGCTGGCGGGAATCTCGAGTACGATAACAAGCGGGATGGCAGCCGGCAGCATCTTCTCCGGGCTGTTCGGCGAGTCGTACAATGCCAGGACACACACTCCATCGTGGGCATCGTCCTCTCGCTGGGCATTGCGCTCCTGATGATTTTTCTTCATCGGCGATCCGTTCAAGGGCCTGATCGTCTCGCAGATGTTCCTTTCCGTACAGCTTCCGTTTACGGTGTTCCTGCAGGTCGGACTGACTTCCTCGAAGCGTGTCATGGGACAGTATGCCAACAGCAGGCCCAACATGATTTTCCTTTATTCGCTGGCCGGCATCGTCACCTTGCTTAATATATGGCTGCTGATAGAGAGCGTGGCATAGACGGAATGTGCCGGCATCCGCTCCTGCCGCCTCCGCAGTGTCAGGAAAAATTCACAACACGCAGCAGACTGATGCCTGACGGCAGTTCAAGTAAGCACCAACCGGCCTCCAAGTAGTGCTTACTTGAAAGCGAGAAGGTGCTTAGTTGGAGTCCAACTAAGCACCTTCTCGCTACTGTTTTGTAACACTTTGATTATCTATAAGTTGCAGACGGAAGAAAGCGAACCTCCAGATGCCGCCCGGAGAACATCGGGCGGACATCTTGTAAAGGAAATTCAAAAACACTCCTCAGTCCGTCTGTTGCGTCCGCCCGGTATGTCCCTCCTTAGTTGATTCCATGTGCATTCAGGGCCTTGGCATATTTCTCGGCATTCACCTGATGCTCTTCATAAGTCCTGGCGAAGTTATGCGTACCGCTGAAGTCTTCTTTTGCACACATATAGACATAGTCGTGATGCACATAGTTCAGCACGGCGTCAATGGCAGCCACCGACGGGATGCGGATCGGTCCAGGAGGAAGTCCGCGGTACTTATAGGTGTTGTAAGGACTGTCAACCGTGAGCCACTTTTGATAAATACGGTGAGCCGTGAAATTCTTTGTGGCGAACTTTATCGTAGGGTCGGCCTGCAGAGGCATATTGATATGCAGGCGGTTGATGTACATACCTGCTATCTTCGGCATTTCAGCCTCGTTGTCGGTCTCTTCGTCCACGATACTTGCCAGCGTGACGACCTCCGTCTGCGTGAGGCCGGCCCGCTTCGCTTTCTCTTTCCGTTCAAAGGTCCAGAACTTCTTGTTCTCTTCGCTCATCTTGTCGAGGAACTTGTCGGCCGATGTGTTCCAGTAGAAATCATAGGTGTCCGGGATGAACATTGCCGGGATTGTCTCCGGTGTGAACCCGTATTTCCTGCAGGTTTCCCTTGAGGTAAGCCGTGAAAGAAGCTCGGCACGGGTGAACATCATCTTTCCGCTGACATCTGTTGCGAGATCCTCGAGGGTTCTTACGGGCTTGATGGTAATCCTGACTGGAGCCTGGAGACCGTTGATAATGTGCCGGGAGGTCTGGAGCGAACCTGATGAACCTACGGAGAACCTGCCGGTCCGGATGTTCCCTGCATAGCCCATAATGCCTGCAAGCCGCTTGAAAACCCAGTAGCCCTGCGGCGTAGAAACAGGCTGGAGCTTGGCACAGACAGAGTCTATGTTGTCGTCTTCGTCAATAAGGACGTACTCTTCCTTGCCGGTGCGGGACATTGCCGAGAAGAAAAGGAAGTAGACCACGCCTGCCAGTACGGCGCAGACAGCCGCCATGCCCCATCGGGCTGATCCGCCCTTGCGCTTTTTATTCGTCTTTGTCATCTTCGTTGTTATAGAATTTCGGGGTGCAAAGTTACAACATTAATGGTTGAAACAAGCAGCAAGAGGATATTTTGATGGCTGCTTTTTTTGAAATTTAAGAGAAAAAATGGTCTGTTGTCTGTATTATTGCGTAATTTTGTCCGGCGAAAACAAAAGGATAATGAAAGATTTTGATACATACATTTTCGACCTGGACGGTACGCTGCTGAGTACACTGGGCGATCTGGCGGCGAGTGCGAACTATGCGCTCCGATGGGCAGGCATGCCGGAACGGACCGTGGAAGAAGTGCGTATGTTCGTAGGGAACGGTGTCAGACTGCTCATGGAGCGTGCCATTCCGGACGGAGCGGACAACCCCAGATTCGAGGCTACCTACGCCAGATTCCGTGAACATTATATGCTGCATAACCTTGACACGACCCGTCCTTACGACGGTGTTCCGGAACTGCTGCGTGAGCTGAAGCGGCGCGGCAAGAAGCTGGCCATCGTCAGCAACAAGTTCTATGCGGCCACCCAGGAACTGGCCCGCCACTTCTTCCCTGACACGATCGAGGTGGCTATCGGCGAACGGGAAACCATCCGCAAAAAGCCTGCTCCCGACACGGTGCTCGAGGCTCTCCGGCAGCTGGATGCACCGAAAGAGGGAGCTGTGTACATCGGCGACAGCGACGTGGATGTCATGACGGCGAAAAACTGCAGTCTGCCCTGTATCAGCGTGCTGTGGGGATTCCGCGATAAGGAGTTCCTGACGGAGCACGGAGCAACCTGTTTCGCAGAGAAGCCGGCGGATATCCTGAGCAGGCAGACGGTACGGTAACGGGTCCGACGGGGCCTGCCCGAACGGATGTACTGTACAGGTCTGCCGGTTCCGGCCATGGCTATTTCTGCTCTTTTCCGTTCCAGAACTCCCAGCTTGCGAAAGCCTGGAGCAGAAGCATCTCGAGGCCGTTCTTCACGACAGCTCCCTGTTCGCGTCCCTTCGCCATGAAGAGCGTCTCGTCCGGATTGTAAAGCAGGTCGTAAAGAAGCGTATGGCTGTCCATCGCCTCATAGGGAAGTGCAGGACAGACATCCGTCTTCGGGTACATCCCCAAAGGGGTACAGTTCACGATGACATTGTATTCACGGACGATTCCAGGTGTGATTTCGTCATACGTCAACACCCCATTACGTTTTGTGCGCGACACGAACATCGTCTCCAGCCCGAGTGACTTCAGACCATAGTTGACGGCCTTGGATGCGCCGCCGGTACCCAGGATAAGGGCTTTCCGATGGTGCCGTTCGAGCAAAGGTTCTATGCTCCGTGTAAAGCCTATCACGTCGCTGTTGAATCCTTTCAGCAGTGTCTTGCTGCCTTTGTGCGTGACACGGATGACATTCACTGCCCCGATGGCCTTGGCTTCCGGGCTCAGGCTGTCCAGATAATCAATCACCTGTTCCTTGTAGGGAATGGTAACGTTCAGTCCGCGCAGTTCCGGATTGGAATCGACGACTTCTATGAAATCATCTATCGAGGGGATTTCAAAATTGATATAGGCTGCATTGATGTGCTCGTTGTGGAATTTCTCATTGAAATAGCCAATCGAGAAAGAGTGCCCCAGAGGGTAGCCGATAAGTCCGTACTTGTCCATGTCTAAACCTTGTTCTATTGTTTTTTCAGCAAACTGTGAAGGACACCTTGCACACGGTGCCCGCTTCTATGAAAAGCCCGCCAGAACCTTGCAAATACTTATTTCTCCGCAAAATACATCGTGCAGATACCGAAAGTCAGCCGGCGGAAAGAGCTGTGGGAGAAGCCGGCCTTGCGAAATATCTCCATCATCTGTTCGCCCTGCGGGAACGCCTCTACTGTCCTGTTGAGGTACTCGTATGCGCTCTTGTCCTTGGAGATGAACCTGGCATAGCTGACCAGCAGGGTGTGGAATAAATGTGGAAAAGCTGTTTCATCAGGGAAGCTGACAGGTGTCGTCAGCTCCACGATGCTCAGATGTCCGCCTTTCTTCAGCACACGGCAGATTTCGGCGAGTCCTTTGTCAAGGTTCTGGAAATTGCGGATGCCGAACGCCGCCGTGACTGCATCGAAGGTCTCGTCAGGAAAGGAAAGGCTGAGACAATCCTCTTTCCGGAACGAGATAACCCCGTCGAGTCCGGCCGCCTTCACCTTCTCGCGGCCGATGGCCATCATGCCTTCAGAGATGTCCGCACCGACAAGATGCCTGGGTTTCAGCTCCCGGGCGGCGAGAATGGCGAAGTCGCCGGTTCCCGTAGCGATGTCGAGCATCTGTTCAGGACGGAAAGGCAATAGCTGGCGGATGGCCTTTTTCCGCCATCCCTTGTCAATATCCCATGACAGACGATGGTTCAGCGTGTCATAGGTAGGGGCGATATTGTCGAACATTTCAGCAATGAGTTTGCCTTTCTCGCCCTCACCGTCATAGGGTTTAATCTTTTCCTGATCGTACATGTTCTATTTAAAGGAATTATTCTGACGTTAGAGGAGTTGAGGAAGTCAGAGGAATCAGACGGGTTAAGCCGAATGTCCATCTTGAAACGGACAGCAAACGGATGCCGTCCCTGGCTTCAGTTCTCCTGCATCCTTGCCTCCACTGACTTCCCTGCACATCTACTTTCTCGAAGCGAGGTAATGCTTTACATTCTTCTCGATACGAGCGGCAATGTCGCCTTCCTCAGCTGCCTTGTCGAACTTCTCGCCGGTGATGTGCTCGTAAAGTTCTATATAACGGTCGCTGACACTTGCGGCATACGCATCCGTAATCTCCGGCATGGTCTGCCCCGGCTCGTTCATAAAATCGTGTTCAATGAGCCACTGGCGCACGAACTCCTTTTGAGAGCTGTCTCTGCGGCTCGCCCTTGGCGAGCTTCTCTTCATAGCCGTCCGCATAGAAGTAACGGCTTGAATCGGGCGTATGGATTTCATCAATGAGATAGCACTTGCCGTCACGCTTGCCGAATTCGTACTTCGTATCGACCAGAATCAGTCCCTGCCGGGCCGCAATCTCCTGTCCCCGTGCGAAAAGCCTGCGTGTCCAGTCTTCGATGACGGCATAATCTTCGGCCGAGACGATACCCTGCCGGATGATTTCTTCCTTGGAGATATTCAGGTCGTGTCCCTCGTCCGCCTTGGTCGTCGGGGTGACTATCGGTTCCGGGAAACGCTCGTTCTCACGCATTCCGTCGGGAAGTCTCACACCGCAGAGCTCGCGGCAGCCTTCCTTGTAAGCGCGCCATGCAGAACCCGTGAGGATGGAACGGATGATCATTTCCACACGAAAGCCTTCACACTTCAGGCCGACCGTCACCATGGGATCCGGCGTAGCCAGCTTCCAGTTAGGACAGATGTCTGCCGTCTGGTCGAGGAACTTGGCTGCAATCTGATTCAGCACCTGACCCTTGAACGGTATACCCTTCGGCAGTACCACGTCGAACGCTGAAATCCGGTCGGTAGCCACCATGACAATCAGATCGTCGTTGATGTCATACACATCACGTACTTTGCCGTGATAAACACTCTTCTGTCCATCAAAATGGAAATCGGTCTTTGTTAATGCTTTCATTTTCTTTTATGTTTATAGAGTCCTATCTCTTGTCCGCCTTGTCGTGTGTCTCGTAGGCTTTCACGATACGCGTAACCAACTTGTGCCTCACAATGTCCTTCTTGTCGAGCCGTATCACCGAGATGCCCTCCACGTCTCCCAGGATGGCAAGCGCCTCTTTCAGCCCGCTCTTCTCCGCATGGGGAAGGTCGATCTGGGTAAGGTCGCCCGTGATGATCATCTTCGTGTTCCAGCCCATGCGGGTAAGGAACATCCGGATCTGTGCCGGCGTCGTGTTCTGCGCTTCATCGAGGATGACGACCGCATCGCTCAGCGTACGTCCCCGCATGAAAGCCAGGGGAGCGATCTGGATGACGTGCCGGTCCATCATGTCCTGCAGCTTTACGGCGGGAATCATGTCCTCCAGCGCATCATAGAGCGGCTGCAGGTAAGGGTCGATCTTGTCTTTCATGTCACCCGGAAGGAAACCGAGCTTCTCACCGGCTTCTACAGCCGGACGCGAGAGGATGATCTTCTTGGCGGCCTTCTCCTTGAGCGACTTCACCGCCAGGGCTATGCTGAGATAGGTCTTCCCCGTTCCGGCAGGACCGACGGCGAAAATCATGTCGTTCTTCTCGAAGGCGTCGATCAGCTGCTGCTGATTCCCCGACCGCCCTTTGATCGGCCGTCCCGCTACAGAATAGACAAGGACATCCTTTACCGCATCGGCCTTGGTCTTCCGACCTTTCACGATGTCAAGGATATCCTCTTCCGTCAAGGTGTTATACCGCTCCACATGCCTGCGCATGGTCTCGATGTCCTCCTCTATCTTGGCCATCTCCTCTTCGTCGCCCAAGATCCGGACGACATTGTCACGCGCGACAATCCGCAGCTTGGGGAAGAGCGACTTGATCATCTGAAGATGGCCGTTGCCGACTCCATAGAAGACGACCGGGTCTATATCTTCAAGAACTATATGCTTCTCTATCAACTTCGTCAGCTTTATATTTGCTCGCAAAGTTACTATAAAATCGTGACACTCGCAAATTATTCTCCCAAAGTTTCCAAGCTTTGCCTTTCCGCTGCCCAAAGTACTTGTACAGAGAGGGTTGTACCTCCCAGGATTCTCCGCATGATTCTCAGCAGGCGGATGCTTTCCAGGCTGATTGCTGCCGTGGAAAAGCCGGTCTCTCATCTGCCGCCCGGCCGCAAAGAAGAACCGGACGAATATTATGCGACGCCCTCTCCCGTGTCCTGTATCAACGCAATCCATGTTACAGTAAAATGAAACAGTAAAGATTTCCTGGAAGTGTAAACCTTCCCAGGAAGCAGAAGAAAATCATGTAAACCATTTCAGTAACAACAAACAAAAAGTGTAAAGTGAATTTAAGCATAGTCACCTGGACTCCCAAAGAGCCTCACTTGGCCTTCAAGTAAGGCCTGTCTTGGCTGCAATCGGGCGTTACTTGGCGTGCAACTAAGCACCTTTTGAAAGCATGATTACAACATACTGTTTTTCAGATTATTAAAGACTTTCCCGGTTTCTCCGCTGCATACCGTTACAATAGAATAATGAGGATGCCTTTATCGTCTGGGGTGAATGTCTTTTTCCATTCCAGTCTGGATTTTTGCTTTTTAGACATATACCAAAAGATTCCGCATGGGCATACGGGCCTGTAAAAGCTGTCAAAGTTCTGTCTGCTTTCATTTGCCGTATTCTGCGTTCTCTTTCAGTCGCATAGTCCGCTTCCGATTTCAAGAAGAGGACAGAACGGATCGCCTAAAAAAACGAAAATCCATCAAAGGTAATTTCCAGAACCTGTATTGTGTACATTCACTCCATTTGTCTTTCAGCCCGCCGACTGCCAGTATCTAAATTTTCATGGGCAGAGATAATAAGCGGAGATGATTTTGTGGCGATTTTGTGGAATTTCTCTGTAAATTATTTGCATCTTCAACAGATTTTGCCTAACTTTGCCCCGGAATCGGTAGTCTCTTGTCAGGAGACTGCAGTTGACTGTGTGAATATGACGGCAAAGGAAAATATCAACGGCGGCAGCAGGACCTGCGGGGAAACAGAGGTTTCCTTGCAACTTTTAACGCTTTATATTTGGCAGTCCCGGATATTTTGCTACACACACACACACACAGGCGCACCGTCGCTGACCTCCCTCTAAGAAACGTTCGCATACGCGCGCGCATGGCGTGCCGCAATCCCGGCAGACAAAGGGCTTCGCATGAGTTCCCTTTGTCTGCTTTTCCGTGTCCTTTTGTCCCGTCGGGCAGAGGGAAATAAGTGCAATCAACTCATAAAACAGAAAATATATGAAACAGAAGGAAAACAGACAAGAAGCCGACGCGAGGCTCACTTACATGACACCGCAGGTGAAGGTCGTCTCTCTCGGCCACGGCCCACTGCTGCAGCAGTTCTCCGGCGGACACAACGACGCAGGCAACGACGACAGCCCCCTGCATGCCCGCCGCATCGACTCTTTCGGCTGGGAAGACGAAGAGGACGACGGAGAGTCCTTCTACGGGAAAAAACTTGACTGGTAACGAACGAAAACAACAAGAAAATGAAAAGAAAGAAGAAGAAAGTAAGCATCTTATCGCTGCTGGCCCTTGCCGCCGTGCTGTTCACGGCCTGCGCCACGGACGATGCGGAGACCGACAGACAGAACCCGAAGCAGAAGCCCGACACCGCAGGATTGACGGCCTTTTCCGTAAACAACGAGGCGCTGCCTGCAGACCCCACGAGTCCCACGACGCGTGTCGTCGGCGAATATACCGGAACGGGCATCAAGTTCTACTGGAATGGAGCCGAATTAGTCGGGGTGGGATCAGAGGTAGATCGCAACACACATGAGCCAAAATTCTTTGGTGCCGACGGGAGCGACATCAGGGATCAGCTTAAAGCCTCGGGAAAAGACCGTACATCCAGAGCCACCTTCTGGTTTCATGTCGGTGAGTTGACCGCCTCCCAATATCCTATGCGCTATAGTGGGGACCGGCTCAGTTCTCCGTTTAACGAAGTTTTGGATAGAAGGCAGGCAAGAGCAGACCAAGCCCAACGATGCCCCGAATCTTTCCCGATACGGCGACTGCGGTACGGGAACGGCGCACCGGCAAGCTGACGGAAATTACACTTTCATGATCGACCACAAGGCATCCTACATCACCTTCCTGCCCTATACCTTGCAGAAAGGCGTTGCCAAAGCCAAGATTAAGCAAATCAAGGTGACGGCCGACAAAGCTGTCTGCGAAAAGTTTGAATTCGACGACAACGGCATCAACCTCAACTCCCGCCCCGCCACCACAGTATATAACAACTACATAGAACTGAAATTGAACGATTTCCCCATCCCGATGACAGCTCCCGATGCCGATGCCAATGCCGCCATTATGGTCATCGCACCGGGCACGTACAGCAAGTTCACCGTGGAATACACTCTCTGCGAAGACATTAACTCTCCCTATCCCGGTGGTGGTACCGATACCCGCGGCACTATCACAAAGGAATACGAAAACGTAACTCTCGCTGCAGGCAAGAACAAGATCATCAGCCAGAACCTGGAAGTGCCCGAATACCCGGCCGACACCTACTATATGTGGGATGCCGCCGTAGGACAGCACTATTGGAAAGGTTATGAATGGAACAGCGCTATCCCTGAGCAGGATCCTTTCTTTACTAGATTTAATAGTTCCCGCACCCATTATCCAAAGGACAACACCGACCTCCGTTGGTATAGAGAGCTTCCGGCCGGTCTTTCTCACGTCTCTGAAATAGAGGCTGCCCGTAGCTGCAAGAATTGTCCCAATATCAACGAACTTTGCTGGTATGTGAGGAAAGGCGATGCCTACTGGGACAACTCTCTTTGGGTCTGTATGGATCATCTCTACCGTGGAGGTACCTGGATAAAGAAACTGAGTGTCATTGCCAAGGAGAATGGCAAGACCGTAACCGATTTGAAAAATGCCGCTCCTGATGGCAAAGATTATAGAAAAGAGAAAGTGACTACTGACATAAGTTATAGAACTCCTGATGATCATTTGGAGCGTAAACCAGTCAATATAAATGACTATTTCTATCTTCCCGATCTTGGTTTCTATTACAATGGTGCAGGGGGGCCGGCTTCTATTGGTGACTATTGGTCGAGCACACCTTTCTACAACTGGGATGAAGGAGGTTTGACCCCTAATCTCGATAGAGGAGCATACGAACTGTATCTCTATGGTACCCACATAGAAATAAACAGTAGGTCAGAATCTACGGGATGCTCACAGATGTGGCCGACCGACCGATAAACTACAGTGTACAAGATGCAGCCAATAGACCTGCCCATAGGATAAGTTTTACCGGCTAAGATATTCTCCACGAAGGCGTGTCGAAACTTAAAATTCAGAAAAAGCCTCCTTTCATATTGACAGTTTCAACTCCTCATGAATATCAAAACAACCGCTATCTTTGAGTCATTAACTCTTTGATGGCGGTTATTTTTTTACGAACGATAGCTGTCTTTAGTGGAAATCGAGTTTTTACACACATTCGCGGTCTATTTAGCCCGTAGAGTATGGAAGCCGTACCATATATTGTCTGTCTCGGACATCTTATGTTGCATTGACATAAGGACTTAAGTACTGGTCCCCAAAACTTTAGACACAGAATATATACAGACGGGCGACCTCGTTACGAGTATTGCATACAGGAAGAATAGATTTGCACAGACACATAAGCATCTTAATGAACCTTATTTCCTTTTCTTTCTGTTTTTCTGTTTTATTTTCTGTTGGAATTTCTCTGTCAAAAATTTGCATTTTCAATAGATTTTGCCTAACTTTGCCCCGGAAACGGTAGTCTCTTGTCAGGAGACTGCAGTTGACTGTGTGAATATGACGGCAAAGGAAAATATCAACGGCGGCAGCAGGGCCTGCGGGGAAACAGAGGTTTTCCTTGCAACTTTTAACGCTTTATATTTGGCAGTCCCGGATATTTTGCTAACACACACACACACACACACACAGGCGCACCGTCGCTGACCTCCCTCTAAAAAACGTTCGCATACGCGCGCGCATGGCGTGCCGCAATCCCGGCAGACAAAGGGCTTCACATGAGTTCCCTTTGTCCGCTTTTCCGTGTCCTTTTGTCCCGTCAGGCAAAGGGAAATAAGTGCAATCAACTCATAAAACAGAAAATATATGAAACAGAAGGAAAACAGGAAAAAAACTTATGTCTCTCCGAAGGCAGAGTGCGTCCGTACGGAGCAGGACCTTCTTCAGATGACGCCTTTCTCCGGCGACCACAAGGACGCCCCCGACGACGGCCAGCCGCTGAACGCGCGCCGCATCGACTCTTTCGGCTGGGAAGACGAAGAGGACGACGGAGAGTCCTCCGGAAGACAGCTTAACTGGTAACGAACGAAAACAACAAGACAATGAAAAGAAAAAAGAAGAAAACGGGCCTCCTGCTGCTGGCCCTCGCCGCCGTGCTGTTCACGGCCTGCGCCGCAGATGATGCAGACACCGACAGACAGAACCCGAAACCCGACACCGCAGGGCTTACCGCCTTCGTCATGGAAGACAGCACCGACAGCCCCGCCACCCTGTCTCGTAGGCGAACATACCGGTTCGGGAGTCAGGTTCTACTGGGCTGAAAGAGATAAACTTTTTGTAAACAATCCCATGGATAATCCCGAGTGGAGAGTCGATGAATACAACAACATCTACGAGATGATATCAAACCAGGGGACAGGCGACGGGAAAATCTCTAAAGCCAAGTTCTGGTTCAAAGGAGAATATACCCAACCCGAATACCGCGTGCGATATTTGGGAAGAAATCACAACACATACCACGATTTCGACGAAGTACAAATCGCAGAAGACCCTCAACTATATAGGCCCCGAAATTTTACACAAGGATTATATGCAGACAGGCGATTTCGCTACGGGTATAGCCCGCAGACAAGCCGATGGAACTTACACCTTCCGGCTCGAGCACAAAGCTTCCTACATTACCTTCCGGCCATTCTCCACACAGAAAGCCTTTACGAAATTGGGGGGATTGTATTCTGACGGAGCGGCTCTTGAGCGTATTGAAATATCAGCCGACAAGGCCCTCTGCGGCGGGTTCGCCATCAAGGGCGACACCATCGATCTCAGCTCGCGCCCCACTGGTGAGACGTACAAGAAGGTCACCTGCTCAAGAGGAGGGTATCATAGCCTCTTATATATTCCTTCAGAGGTTACACCCTCTGGCCCTTGTGCCATTATGGTCGTTGCCCCTGGCACGTATACCGACTTCACCGTGAAATACTACTTTGGAACCAATTTCAATTTCAGGAAAGGCTATATCACCAAGACCTACCCGCACGTCACCTTCACCGCCGGCAAGAACAAGGTGATAAGCCAGAACCTACAGGGAGTGGAATATCCCGGCGATACGTATTATATGTGGGATGCCGCTGATCCTTATTGGAAAGGCTATGAATGGAACAGCTCCAACCCCGTACAGCCCATTGGTGGATTTGCAACCGACCATTACCCGAAGAGCAACACCGACACCCGCTGGTACAATGAAGTTCCGTCATACGCCGGTGCCGACGGGGCAGCCCCTGCCGTGGCAGCCAGCCACGGCTGTAAAGACTGCCCCAACATCAACGAACTGCTCTGGTATCGAGAATATGGCCTTCCCTATCAGGATGACGAAGTATTCGTTCTGATGAACCATCTCCAAAGTGGAAGAATATGGCTGAAAAAACTGAGCGTAATCGCCAGGGAACAGCACAAGACCGTAGACGAATTGAAGGAGAAGGCTCCCGACGGTATCGACTATACAAGAAGCACAAAGATACCCGGCGGTGATCATTTCCACGGCGGCGAAGTGCAACAATATGGCAAGCCGAGCAATATAAACGATTACTTCTGTCTTCCCCTCATAGGTGGATATAAACCTGGCGAAGGCGGTTTCACCAATTCCAATCGCTGGTTTTGCAGGTGCTGATAGCCCGGCAGTCGGGTTTTTACTGGTCGAGCACACCTGCTCCGGGCTCTCTGGACAAAGCTTACGTTCTCGAAATAAGCTTTTTCCCAAGCCAGAAGACATTTGCCATTAGGACTATGAATCGCCAGTATGGATTTAGCCGAATGTGGCCGGTTGATCGCTAAGCAGCCCTGTGCTCATGAGGGTTCCTTTCAGAACCGGCCTTAATATTATTTTATCGATACATTTGGCGGAAACCTCATGTTTTGGTAAATTTGCAGGGAAAAAAACAGATCAGATGAAAGATTCGGTTATCATTGTCAGCGGCGGACTGGACTCCATCACATTACTGTACGACAAGGCGGAGACGATAGCCCTGGCTGTCTCCTTCGACTATGGACAGAACCACGGGGCAAAAGAGCTGCCCTTTGCAGCCCATCACTGCCGAAAACTGGGCATTCCCCATATCACGATTCCGCTGTCGTTCATGCACAGGTATTTCAAGAGTTCGCTCCTCGACGGTGCGGAAGCCATTCCGGAGGGACACTATGCGGAAGAAAACATGAAGTCGACGGTCGTCCCTTTCCGCAACGGCATTATGCTGGCGATTGCCACAGGCATTGCCGAGAGCCATGGACTGAAACGTGTGTACATTGCCAACCACGGTGGAGACCATACCATCTATCCGGACTGCCGTCCGGATTTCATCCAGGCAATGGATGGTGCGGCGACAGCGGGGACTTTCGTCAACGTACGCATTGAAGCACCCTATACGAATATCACCAAGGCGGATATCGTGCGCCGTGGAACAGCTTTGGGCGTTGATTATTCCAAGACATGGAGCTGTTATAAGGGTTCTGATGTCCATTGCGGGAAATGCGGGACGTGCGTAGAGCGTAAGGAAGCCTTTCTGGAAGCTGGGGTAAAGGATCCTACGGAGTACGAACCGGCCTGACCTGCCCCGGCGGAGGACCTGTCACCGTCTTTCCCATCACTATGGGCAGATCACAGGCTGTCACTGTCTGTTGTTCTTCGGGGGGCAGTCTTCCGCTGTCCGCCTTTGCTTTCATTCAATAAGAAAGGCGGGTGTTTCAAAACACAAATGCCTTTTTTGAAAGTCTTGCAATTTGATGCGACCCAACAGGAAAAGCCCATTTCAAAACTCATCTGTGAGTAGAGAAACAGGCTTTTCCTTTGCTTTTAGAGGATTTCAACGTACAGATTGAAATTAGTCAAGTTGTGAAGTTATATTTTGACACACCTCTTTTTTTGTTTTTTTCCATTGTCAGTCAACAGCTCTTAACTTGTCAGCCGTTCCGCCATGTTCGCAGCGGCTCTTCTTCCGTCTCCCATGGCGAGGATGACTGTAGGCTCCGCCACGTACAATATCGCCGCCGGCAAAGATCTCTGGCTGCGAGCTTTTGCATCTGCTCGTTGACGACGATGGTGTCTTTTCTTCCCAATTCCAGTCCCTTGATTGACTTCGGCACCAATGGGTTGGGCGACACACCGACGGCAACGATTACCTGGTCGCAGTCAACAGTGATGGTCTCGCCCGTCGTCTCCGGACGGCGACGTCCGCTTGCATCCGGTTCTCCGAGCCTCATCACATCCAGTACCGCTGCACACACACGCCCATTCTCGTCAGCCTTGTATTCCTTGGGATTATGCAATGTGAGGAAATGGATGCCCTCTTCCTTCGCATGCTTCACCTCTTCCAACCGTGCCGGCATCTCGGCTTCCGAACGTCGGTAGACAAGGGTTACATCAGCCCCCAGCCGCTTGGCGGTGCGGCAGGAGTCCATCGCCGTGTTGCCTCCGCCGATGACAAGTACCTTCCTGCCTATTATGATAGGGCGTGTCGGTCTCTGGATTGGCAGCATCCATGAGGTTGATACGTGTCAGATACTCATTGCTTGAGAGGATGTTGATGGCGTTCTCTCCCGGAATCCCCATGAAGTTCGGCAGTCCTGCCCCCGACCCGACGAATATGCCCTTGAATCCTTTCTCTTTCAAGTCGGCGATGCTTATGGTCTTGCCCACGATGGTATCGGTCTGAAAGTGAACGCCCATACGCCGGAGGTTCTCTATCTCCACATCGACAATCCGGTTCGGCAGACGAAACTCCGGAATACCGTATTTCAGCACACCGCCTATCTCGTGCAATGCCTCAAAGACGTAGACTTCAAAGCCCCGCTTCACCATGTCGCCGGCAAAGCTCAGTCCGGCAGGACCGGAACCCACGACAGCCACCTTGATTCCGTTAGAGGGTGCCATGTCAGGAAGTGCCATGTGCCCGCTCTCCCGTTCATAGTCGGCAGCAAAGCGTTCCAGATAGCCGATGGCCACTGCCGGCGAATTCATCTTCAGGTGGATGCAGCGGCTCTCGCACTGCTTCTCCTGCGGACAGACCCGACCGCATACAGCAGGAAGTGCCGATGTCTCTTTGAGAATCCTGGCTGCTTCAAGGAAATGTCCACGTTCGATGTTCTTGATGAAGTCAGGGATGTGGATATTGACAGGACAGCCTTCCACACAGGACGGCTTCGGACAGTCGAGACAGCGTTTTGCCTCCTGCATCGCCATCTCAGGCGTCAGACCGATGTTTACTTCCTCCAGGCGAGTCGTGGCGCGGTAGACAGGATCAAGCTCCGGCATCTTCACCCGCTCTATGGCTGTACGTTCCTTGGGCTTGAGTGCCTTGCGCAAGACCTTGCGCCAATCCTCTCCTGGTTCTCCGGAAGGAGAAGAGACGGTCTTCCGCAGCTGTTCCCTGGGCAGCATCACCGGATTCTCCTTCTCCCCTGAAGTCCGTTGACCCTTTTCCATCGGTAGTCTTTTCGTCTTTTGCAGCCTTTCCGTCAATACTTTTCTTTGTCGGAGTCCCGGCCTGACACTCCTCTCCTCCAGACGGACTTGATGCCGCCTCTATCTCCTTGAAGGTTCCCATCCGCTTGAACATCTCATCCCAGTCAACGAGGTCGCCGTTGAACTCGGGACCGTCAATGCAGACAAAGCGGGTCTTGCCGCCGATGGTCAGCCGGCAGGCACCACACATTCCCGTACCGTCCACCATAATGGTATTGAGCGAGACATCATTGGGAATGCCGTACTTCCTGGCCAAGAGAGACGTGAACTTCATCATGACAGGAGGTCCGATCGCCAGTACCTTGTCGACGTGTTCCCGCTGTATCACTTTCTCTACACCCACGGTGACAACACCTTTTTCGCCGTAGGATCCGTCATCAGTCATGATGATGAGCTCGTCAGAATACTTCCTCACGTCATCTACCATGATGACAAGCTCCTTGGTCCGCCCGGCAAGCACAGAGATGACCTTGTTGCCTGCCTGCTTCAATGCAGTGAGAATGGGAAGGATGGCGGCGATACCGATTCCTCCTCCGGCACAGATGACCGTACCGTAGTTCTCTATGCGTGAAGGCGTGCCGAGCGGTCCGACAATATCATGGACCTCATCACCGACATTCAGCCGGCAGAGCTTTGTAGACGATTTCCCCACCTCCTGGATGACCATGGTGAGTGTCCCTTTCACGGGATCAGACTTGGCGATCGTGTAAGGTACACGCTCGCTGCGGTTGTCAACACGCACGATGATGAAATTGCCGGGACGGCAACTCCGTGCGATAAGCGGTGCTTCTACCTCCAGGCAGAACACCTTCTCTGAAAACTGTTGTTTGCGGATAATCTTGTTCATGGGTAGTAAAAATCCTCACCGCATTCTCTCCGATCGGAACAGAGAGCGAAACTTTCTGTCGGGCGAGGTGGTTAAAATAAAGGTGATTATAGGTTTTTGTATATTCTCGGTTATTGATTCCGGGTGAGAGAGGATTCCCATGCGGGAGGGATACGACTCCTAAGAATGCCTCCGATGCTCCATCGGTCCCCTGCATACAGGACATAAGAACAAGAGAGGGAAGGTCTAAGGACAGAAAGAGGAAAGCCCCAAGCGTAATAGAAGACAGACCTGAAGATAAAGGAAAACCCTCCAGCCCCGCTCGCTACAGAGCGGGACTGAAGGGTAATACCATTAGTCCATCTTCTCGTCCAGCATATCGAATCCACAATACGGTACAAGTACCTTCGGGACACGGATGCCTTCCGGTGTCTGGTTGTTCTCTATGATGGCTGCAACAATACGCGGCAGGGCCAATGCCGACCCGTTCAGCGTATGGCAGAGTTCTATCTTCTTGTCGTCGGCATGACGGTAACGGCAATGCAGACGGTTGGCCTGATAGCTTTCGAAATTGGACACACTGGAGACCTCCAGCCAGCGTTCCTGTGCGGCACTCCATACCTCGAAGTCGTAGCAGATGGCAGACGTGAAGCTCATGTCACCGCCGCAGAGACGCAGGATATGGTAAGGCAGCTCCAGCTTCTTCAGCAGTCCTTCGACGTGCTCCAGCATCTCATTCAGGGAAGCGTAAGAATGCTCCGGCTTGTCTATACGGACAATCTCCACCTTGTCGAACTGGTGCAGACGGTTCAGTCCGCGTACATCCTTGCCATAGCTTCCTGCCTCACGACGGAAACAGGCGGAGTAGGCACAACGCTTGACAGGCAGGTCCTGCTCGTCGAGAATCTCGTCACGGAAGATGTTGGTTACCGGCACCTCCGCCGTCGGAATGAGGTAAAGGTCGTCGAGATTGGCATGGTACATCTGTCCTTCCTTGTCAGGCAGCTGTCCCGTTCCCAGTCCCGAGTCCTGGTTTACCACCAATGGCGGCTGCACCTCCAGATAGCCGCTCTTGCGTGCCTCATCGAGGAAGAAGGCTTCCAAGGCCCGCTGGAAACGTGCCATCTTACCGATGTAAAGCGGAAATCCCGCTCCTGTGATTTTCACACCGAGGTCGAAGTCTACCAGATTGAACTTCTTCAGCAGGTCCCAGTGGCACTGCGCATCAGCCGGCAGATCAGGCTTCCGTCCGCCTTCCTTCACGACGACATTGTCGCTGGCATCCTTGCCCTCCGGCACGTCATCATTCGGTACATTCGGAATGGTGAGCAGCACGTCCGTCATGTCCTTCTGTGCTTTGTCCATGATTTCCTGAAGTGCCTTGTCGGCCGACTTCAGCTGTGCCACCTCTTCCTTTATGCTGTCAGCTTCATCTTTCCTGCCTTCTTTCATCAGTCCGCCGATCTGCCGGGAAAGCTGGTTCTGCTTCTGCTTGTTCGTGTCGAGCTTCTGCTGTGTCTCACGACGCAGACGGTCATATTCAATACTTTCTCAACGGCCTCACGCGCACCGACGAAGTGTTTCTTCTCCAGTCCCTTGATGACACGTTCGGTCTCCTCACTGATGAGCTTTTAATGTAAGCATAACTTCAATTCTTTATTAATTTGTTTCTGAGAGCAAAGTTACAAAAATCTTCTATAATCCAATAACATTTACCCTACTTATTTAGGCAGGGACACCACTATCGGACCGGCAGGTGAACGAGAGGCCTGTTTTTCATCAGTACTGAAGCGTCTCCACCATCGGCCAGACCCGGCAACGTGAAGACCGGCCGGTCGGTCGGACGTATGGGCTGCGGCTTAGGTCTGCGCCCGGCAGCGATGTCATCGTACAGCCGGGCAGCCGTTTCAAAATCCTTCCAGCGGCGGAGAATATAATCCAGCTGGCGGAGAGCAGCCTGTCTGTCACCCGCCTGGTATAGGCTGTAAGCACGGTTGAACCAGTCATCACGGTTATCGGGACTGATTTCCAGGGCATGGGTATAAGCGACGACAGCACTGTCATAATGTTCTTCACGGATGCTGACCATGCCATAGAGTTCGTAGATCTCTGCGATGTAAGGCTGCAGGTCCAGAGCACGGCGGCAGTCCTCCCCTGCCCCCTTATAATCCTCAAGGTGATACTTCGACAACGCCATCAGATACCACGCTTCATAGAGATTGGGCTTCAGGGCGACGATGCGGGTGAAAATCTGCATGGAAGCAACGTAATATCCCCGGTCGAGTGTCCGTCTACCCTCCTCCATCATCTTCTTGATGTTGTACTGGGCAGCTGACGGCATTGCCAGCAGACACAGCAAGGACACCACAATACCACGCACCATCAGGCTTACCTGCGTGGGACCTTCACACGATAGCTGCAGCGAACCTTGCCCTGCAGGAGAGCTTTCAGCTTTCCACTGATCATCTGCCTGCGGAAAGCAGAGAGATGGTCGGTGAAGACACGGCCGTCAAGATGGTCGAACTCATGCTGGATGACACGTGCAAGATAGCCGTCCACCCACTCGTCATGCTCTGTGAGATTCTCATCAAGATACTTCACGTGGATGCGTCTTGCCCGGGTCACCGATTCGTGGATGCCGGGCAGCGAGAGACAACCCTCTTCCATCGTATCAGTCTCCGAATCGTCGAGTTCAAGGATATGACCGTTGATGAAGGCATGACGGAAATCCTTGTATTCAGGAAAAGTATCAGAAAGCACATCCAGATCAATAACAACGACCCGGATAGACTTCCCGATCTGCGGTGCAGCCAACCCGACGCCATCGCTGGCGGTGTTGGTTTCAAACATATTCTGGATCAGCTCCTGGAGGTCGGGGTAATCGAGGGGGATATCCGCAGCGACCTTCCGCAAAACCGGCTGACCGTATGTGTAAATGGGTAATACCATAAATTTCTTTTTCTTGTTAGGCGTGACGAGGACGATGACAAGAGTCCGGACAGGAAGCGGGAACAAGCGGCAGAAAGCGATCATCAGTGCCGGTCGCAACCGTCAAAGTCCCCTGGCCTTCATGTAGTCCTGCAGGATGATTGTTGCCGAAATCTCGTCGACAAGCCCCTTGTTCTCACGGCGTGTCTTCTTCTTCACACCGCCGGCAATCATCGCCTGATGGGCAATGACCGATGTAAACCGCTCGTCATAGTAATCAACAGGCAACTCAGGATGAGCCTTGCGCCAGCGGTTGACGAACTGCTCGACACGACCGAGGTTTTCACTCGGCCGGCCGTCCGGCTGGACAGGTCTGCCGATGACAAGCTGCTCAACCGTTTCCGTCTCGATATACTGTGTAAGGAAGTCGAAAAGTCCGGACGTGGCAACAGTCGCCAACCCGTTGGCAATGATGCGCAAGGGGTCGGTGACTGCCAGTCCTGTACGTTTCTTTCCGTAGTCTATTGCCAGAATCCTGCCCATTTACTTGGAGAGCAGCCAGGCATCAGTATAAGTGGCGCGCAGCTGGTTCCTGCTCTGCACGGCAGAAGCCTTGCTGTCGTAAGTGGAAGCTACCACACGGTACATATTGTTACCGGCATTGTAAGCCACCTGCGCTTCATAGCCTGCGTTTCTAAGCCGCTGCTGCAGCCCCTCCGCATTGGCCTTTATGCTGAACGAGCCGACGACAACGCTGTATGACTTCAGCCCTACGCCGTTGACAACGGACACATTCTCGCGGCGGACAGGCTCATTGTCGTAGTTGTCGACAACGGGTGTCTGGGTGACAGGCTGCGTCTGTGTCTCGACAGGAGCTACGACAGGGGCCTCCTGCTGCGACGTGCTGTCATCGTTGTCAGCAGATGTCTGCTCCTGTGCCTTTGCTTTCTCGTAAGCCTTTTTGTATGCACTCTCGCTGGACTTACAGCCGGTGAACACAATTGCCACACACAGAGCTGCACCCAAAACCATAAATTTCTTCATAATCCCTTAGTTGTTTATTGGTTATACTTAATATTATTCTGCTTTTTATCGTGCGAAGTTACGAAATAAGAAGCAAAAAGAGGAAACAACGTGTCTAAAGTTTGTTAAATAAGGAATTTGCAAGTTTTTTAACACAAAATAGAACTGAAAGTGTTGCCGGTATGAGAAAGTTTGCCTATATTTGCGATTGATAAGAACAAGTTTTCACTAACAATAAAAAACAATAGATTTATGAAGACATTAGGTTACATTGGCGCATTCCTCTGCGGCAGCATCACAGGTGCAGCCCTGGGACTTCTGCTGGCTCCGGAGAAAGGAACTGACACACGTACAAAAATCGCTGACGCAGTGGATGATTTCTGCAAGAAACACGACATCAAGCTCAGCCGCAAGGAAGCTGACGATTTTGTCGAAGACATCAAGGATGCGGCTTCGGAAGCCATCTAACACGCAGAGATGTTCTCCAACGACAGAAACATAGAAACAATAGCACAGCTTATTGAAGTGCTGAGACATTACATCGGGCTTCAGTCTGAGTACGTGAGGCTCGATGTAATTGAAAAGGTGGTGCGGCTGCTGACGGTAATCACCGTGGTGGCGGTGTTCTGCATCATCCTCTTCATTTCGCTTGTCTATCTCTCCTTCGCTGCGGTCTACGCACTGCAGGACTGGACGGGTTCACTCATCAGGGGCTTTTTCTCATTGTCGGCGGCGGCTATCTGCTGCTGCTCGTCATCTTTATCAGTCTGCGTCACAGACTCATCGAACGCCCTCTGGTAAGATTCCTGGGAAGTCTCTTAATGTCGAAATAGCCCATGAACAACCAGCATATACACCAGTCTTCCGATTATCATACACTGAATGATATACGGCTGCGCAAGGCACAGCTGCGTACGGACATAACCAAAGACGGGAACAGGATTGCAGGACTTTGGGACGAACTGGTACACAAGCCAAAAGACAGGAACACGCCCACACAACGTTTCTCAGGCGCAATCAGCACAGGCGCAGGCATTCTGGACGGACTGATTCTGGGCTGGAAACTGTACCGCAAGTTCAGCGGCAGACAGCCGGGGAACATCCTGGGCAAAAGAAAATTCAGTTTGTTCAGAAGGAAGAAGAGCTGACGAGCAAACGAGCTGTCAGGTGAACGAATTGAAAAAACGAGTTGTCGGCCTGCCATTCCGTACGATTTGGATGGGGCTGCTTTTCTTTCTCGTGGCACAGCCCGATTGATGGAGTGCCCTGCGGACAGCAATCGGACAGTCCGGTTCAAATCATACAGGCAGAAAATCTGTCACACCATCATTCCGCCTTTGTTTTACAGTGACAGTAGGCGTTGGTAGAATCCAAGGGCGTATTCCCACATCACCATCATCCCTCCGTGCTGCATACCGACACCGGCCGTGTCAGCAGCAGACACGACCGGTGCCACACGTAAACACCAAGGAAACAGGGCCTCCCCAACAGCCTGCCGGATTGACTCCTTTATCTCTAAAGTGAGCTTCCCAATCCCCCGGACAAGCTGACAGCCTGACTCCTGCCACGCCCACCTGCCCCTTCACTCCTAAATACTCCCAGCTCGTCTGGCAGTTGTGATAAAACACGTGCATAATGCCGGAAAAGCAATCCAAACCATAAAGTAAGGTACAAAAAGTTGACAATATCCATATCAACGACAGACCGACATGGGATTTTCAGAACATGCCTATAACAACATGATTGATTGTACATGAGCGTGTAGTACCTGACTACGCATTTAATGGAAGATCTATTTTTCAGGGGGCAGACTTTGATTTATCCGTTTTATTGTCTATATTTGTGCCGGAATATATGTATACAGAACGATACAAAAGAGCTGCCTGCCTGCTGCTCTCCGTCTTCCTGTGGGGAAAGGGCATGGCGCAACAGCCTCTGAGATTCAGCATGGAAACCCTCCATGACTCGCTTTCGTGGCTGTGCCTGCTCCCTGCGGACAGAACGGAAGGGGAACCGGCTGGGAACGGCAGAAAGCCAGCCGGCATGAAGGCCGTGGCAAGGTGGCGGCTGGATTATCCTGTCTACAGGCTGGCAACGGGCGATGTAGACGGTGACGGAAAGGACGAAGCACTCGTGGGTGTCATCAAACCGACCCGCTTCTATCCGCAGCCGGCACGCAGGCTCTTTCTCTTCAAACAGGTGAACGGCAAGATCCGACCTATGTGGATGGGCTCCCGCCTGGGCGGAATACTCTGCGATTTCCGTTTCGTCCGGCCCTATGTCCGCACACTGCAATCGACAACCGACGGAAAATATGTCGTCGCCGACTACGCATGGGACGACTTCGGCCTGACTTTCGTACGCTTCCTGACCGGAGCCGTGAGCCGAAAGGAAGCCGCGGAAAAATTTGCTTCCGGCGAACCGGAAGAAGCCTTCTGACATTTTAAAGTATGACTATATGAGACGCATCCCTTCCCATTACCATCTGCTGCGGAGAAACGCATTCAGAATGATGACCGGTATGCTGCTGCTGTGCTGCCTCCCGGCTGCACGCGCACAGGACCACAGTATCGGCGGCCCTACGGACGACGCATACATCGGACGGACACAGGAAAAAAAGACACCCCTTATCCTCCCCGGTGCAGGAAAAAAATCAATGTGGAGAAGCTGAAAGGGAAAATCGATATGCAGATGGACCTCTCACAGCTTAACCTCTGCGAACTGCGGGCACTGCGCAATGCCTTCGCCGCCAGACAGGGATATGCTTTCAAAGACGCCACGCTGCGTGCATTGTACAATACGACAACATGGTATGCTGATACGCTCCTGGGACATTGGGACCGGGAGGAAACCAAAGGCCGGCGTATTCCGCCACGTTATACAAAGGCACAGCTCGACTTTGCCGCACGCATCCGGACGAGAGAGGACGAACTGCGGCAACTGAACTTCCGGCCGAAAGACGGCAAGGGACGGGTCAACATGGACAACCTGCTCAATCCGTTCCAGCTGAAAGAATTTGACCCTAAGCTGCATGAAATGCTGGGACAGACTGGCTTCGCCATCGTCCCGGCAGAACACAACCAGCTTTTCCATGTGTACGAAAAGAACGACTATGCCGACTTCCCGAGCTTCGTCACCACCGACCTGTATCTGCAGCTGTTCCACCTCTACTTCGACTGTGTGCTCCGTGACGTGGAGGAAAAGCGGCTCGACTCGCTCATGATCGCCTTCTCGTCCCGCATGGGAGCGGAACTGAAGATGCTCGCAGGCAGCAGCCGGGAAGCCGAAGTGAGGAATGCGGCAGCATACGGACAGGCCTGGTTCGCCGTGGCCTCATGGCTCTTCAGCCATGACAAGGCACCGGCGCAGACCGACCGTCTGGATGTCCCGGAGGACTACAGACAGAGGGTGACGGACGAAATACACAAGGCCTTTGCCGCAAAGAACGCCTGCTCGGAGATGCTGGAGTACTCACCTCCCGGGGAACCGTTCGCCTACGCGCTCTTCCGTCCGCGTGGCCATTACACCCGCTCACAGCTCTGCCGCCGTTATTTCCGTGGAATGATGTGGCTCCAGACAGCCCACTTCCGCACGGACAAACCCGAGAAGATGAAACAGATCGCACTCATCGCCGATGTCTTCAACCGACAACCGGAAATGAGAAAGCTGTATAATAAGGTGAACGAGCCGATCACCTGTCTCATGGGGACACCCGACAACATTACACTGGGACAGGTCGCAGACCTCGTCAGACAGACGGGCCTCCCGGCGGAGAAACTGCTGTCATCGGACAAAGCCATGAGAGAACTGACACAGGAAATCGAGAAGCTGGCACAGAAACAGATGCGGATCGTGATACCGTCGGAACGTACCGGCAGATACCTTGTAGACATCATGCCGCAACGTTACCAGCCCGACGCAGCAGCACTGATAGAAACCGTAGACCACAAGAGCAAGGTTTCACTGCGCCCATGCCCGAAGGGACTTGACTGGATGGCCGTAATGGGGCTGCGGGAGCGGAACGGATCCTCACGGAGGAACTGAAGGAAGCGCAGAAGTGGCCGGGATTTGCCGGAGCTCTGGACGAGGCACGCAGGAAGACTGCCGACACACTGTGGGACGCCTGCATGGCCAACCGATGGATGCAGTCGCTCCAAACGCTGGGCGACACGGCACAGGTGCGGCCTTACTTCATGCAGACTCCACAATGGCAGAAGAAGATTCTGAACACAGCCCTCGCCTCCTGGGCTGAACTCAAACACGATGCCATTCTCTATGCCAAGCAGCCCATGCTGGCGGAATGCGGCGATGGTGGCCCGGAAGCTCCGGTCGTAAAGGGCTACATCGAGCCCAATGTGCGGTTCTGGGAGAAAGCCGTCGACCTCGTCACGCAGATGGACAGACTTCTCAGCACTTACGGATTACAGACCGAAAAAGGCAAAAGTCTCCTCGGAACGCATCAGGAACTGGCCGAGTTCTGCCGGGATATCAGCAGGAAGGAGCTGGCCGGCAAGCAGCTTACAGACGAGGAATACGAACAGATAGAGATCGTCGGTGCGACCGTCGAGAACATCTCCCTGGAGCTTGTCAGCGAGGACAACCAGATGCTGCAGGGGTGGTCGGATGTCGTCAGTACGGACAAGAAGGTGGCCGTCGTCGCAGATGTGTTCACTGTAAACGGAGACAACGTGGCCATAAAGGACAAGTGCGTACTCTACGAGGGTGTCGGTCCGGCTTACGAGATCTACGTGGTCGTAGAAATTGACGGTTCCCTTTACCTTACCCGGGGTGCCGTGTTCTCCTACCGCGAGTTCACCCGCCTAATGTCCGACCCGCGCATGACCGACGAGGAATGGCAAAAAGAACTGATGAAAACACCGACTGGCGGCACGCCTGTATGGATGAAAGAAGTGACGGCTCCGGTAAAAGGAATACCTGCTGATGATGAAGAGACTTTCTACAGTTCAGGCTGTTAGCATCCTTCTCTGCCTTGTAATCTCCGCACCGTCAGCCTCTTTCAGCAGAACCGGCACCAAGGCAGACGGGGCCGGGAAAACGCTGCAGAGCCTTCCTGGCGACACCCTGCACATTGTTGTTGCAGGCGATCTGCTGCTGGACAGAGGGGTCAGGCAAAGAATAGCGCAGGTGGGGGTGGACGGTCTCTTCACACCCTCCATCGACTCGCTGTTCCTTGCTTCCGACTATGTCATCGCCAACCTGGAGTGTCCGGTCACTGCAATCAGAGAACGGGTGTACAAACGCTTCATCTTCCGGGGTGAACCGGAATGGCTTCCGGCATTGCACCGGCACGGCATCACGCACCTGGACCTGGCCAACAACCACAGTATCGACCAGGGCAGGAACGGACTGATGGACACACAGGAGCAGGTAAGGAAAGCGGGGATGGTGCCGCTCGGGGCAGGCAGAAACATGGAGGAAGCAGCTCGCCCCATACTCATCTCCACACGCCCAAGAGCAGTCTGGGTAGTTCCGTCTCTACGACTGCCGCTGGAGAACTTCCCCTATCTTCCGCAGAAACCCTCTGTCAGCCAGGAGAGTGCGGACAGCCTTGTGATGCGTGTGACCCGGCTGCGCAAGGCAGACCGGCACTGCTTCATCCTTGTCCTGCTGCATTGGGGATGGGAACACCACCTACGGGCCGTCCCCCGGCAACGCGAGGAGGCACACAGACTGATCGATGCCGGGGCAGATGCCATCGTAGGACACCACAGCCACACGCTTCAGACGGTCGAGACCTACCGGGGCAAACCTGTCTATTACGGCATCGGCAACTTCATCTTCGACCAGCACAGACCCCTCAATACACGGGCCTGCCTCGTCAAGCTGTCCATCACGGCAGACAGATGCAAAGGCGACACCATTGCCTATCGAAATCAGGAACTGTATTCCCTGTCTTATCCAAGAAGCCACGTCCGTCCGCTAAAACCACCATTCTGCCAGATGCTTCGAGAGCATACACATGGCAGATCCACGCAGAATCCGGTCTGAAGAACTTTTTGAATAAAAAGACCACTGCACACGGTTTATCCGCCATACCGCAGGATAGAAAAAAACTTACATTCTCTGTCTCAAGACAGACGTTCCCGCCGGTCAGAACACCTCCCGGGAGGAGGGAGAACGGTCACCGGAAAGACAACAGACCCCTGACAGCATTCCAACCAACGCCCGATTGCATTGCAAACAGTGCTTACCTGCACGCCGACTAACGCCTGTCTGCGATATTACCAAGCACCTTTTGCCACACGGAACATACTCGTCTGATTATAAAATACTTACGTTCTATAAAACAGAAGCGGTTACATTCGGTACAGACAGTATTCCGAAGACGGAAGAGAAACGCCCCCTCCGGCAGAAATTCCTGTATGGAGGCAGTAAAAAATACGAATAACATCCGGCGGACAGGACCTGCACTGCACCCGCCGTCAGCCGACACAAAAGATTCCGGGAGCGGAAGGTCTCACGCATCAGCTGCGAACAGGGAAATCAGACGGCAGCACAGACCATGATTTTAATCCGCATCGTTTTGTGTCTTTCTGTCAACTTTTAGGCAAAAAAGTTTGGAGATTTACGTTTTAGTATATACTTTTGCAGCAGGTCTGAGTGTACTGCCCTGCACGCAGATATACCAAAGAAAGCAATTTGAAAGAGTAACACATATATGAAGCGACAAGGACAAGCATTAACGTTAAAGAATCTTACAAAGAGTAATGTCTGGGACATTCAGGAAAACGATGTCTTCCGCCTTTGGGCACAGGCAGAACGTGACGCAGACCTGAGGGATAACGAGCGTCATTATATCGACGTCATCAAGAGTGCCTTCACCATTGAGGAAATCAAAATAGACAAGCCTGAAGTCATCCGGAAATACGAAGCACGGGGATGTCAGGTGGGAAAGGTCAGACTTGACGAAGGGACTACCGTCAAATGGGCCTTGAAGAAAAAACCGATCCAGCGTGTCACCGACCTGACATGGGAAAACATACACCACGTGTCTGCCCGGAAACTGGTAGAGGTACTCGAGCGTAACTTCGGCGGAGGATGGGAAAGCCTGCCGCAGAGCATACAGGACATTATCCAGAGCGGATTCGACATCAGCACCACCACCCTTCCGACGGCACGGCTGAAGAAACCGGGCGGTCTTTTACGACAAGAAGGTGGCCGACGGATTCGAGGTCCTGGAGATTTCAAGGGTTCATGGACAGAGGCCATCTTTGTCAAGGAGAAACCGGTGGAGGGCAGCACACACACCAGGTTCGCGACTCCTGACGAGCTGGAAGAGAAAGAAAAGCAGCTTGACAGTATGGACAACGACGAGGAAGAATTGCCGGAGGAGGAACAGAAGAATCCTGACGACGAGGACGAGGAGGACAGCTTCGACGAGGACAAGCTCACAGAGGAGAGCTACCGTACTACATTCGACACCAATCCGGAAGATCTGGAGATGCAGGCTGCCGAAGTCGGAGACGACGACGAATTCTAAGCTGCCTGTACCGGCCGCTTACACGCATTCAGGAAGACAGCACTTTCTGTCCGTCTGAAAGAAGACAATCCATCAGGGTCTTTGCACCCGCCAAATAAGAAAGGCCCGGCCGGCATATACCGGCTGGGCCTTTTCCTTTCATGTTCATCTTGTCACTTTCAACTTCTAATACGGCTTCTCCAAAACGCCGGTAGACTTCCGGCCACGGCACACAGGAGATACCGGTTCTTTCAGTGTTTCTTCGCCTTGCGGGCCAGAGCCTCACGGCGCGCATTCTGAATCTCGAGGAAACGAGCATCAATGCTGCTGTCGAACACCTGGTTCATTGCAATCAGTCTTTCCATAATGATGTTGTTGTCTTAAATTCGAAACCGGCTGCAAAGATACATTCTTCGAGCTGGAAACCTGTATATCAGTCCGGACTTTTTCCTGTCAAGGAATACCTTTTTGATTATCATCAAAGTATTTGACCCTATATCAAACAAACAGGCGTTTTACAGCAGAAACAGGAGGCAGGCTTGCCCATACCGGCAGATTTCCGTAACTTTGCAGCGAGATTTCACAGTTCAAGTAATAACCGCAGAACCAAAGGGGTTCCGCATAGAAGAAGAAAGGATAACATTATGTTGACATTCGGTATTGTCACTATTGTCGCGGCCGTACTCGCCGAAGCACTGATTGTTTCAAAGAAAATCAACCTCGGTGAATAACGCAACCAGACAATAGACCAGAGAAAATCAATCGTATGCTACCGGCAATGCCCGGCAGCTGACAGATAAGCTACAACAGGCCGGTACATCAATGAATGTACCGGCTTTTCCATTATGGTATCCCCCACCTTCCTTCCATGAAGGAGGGAAAAACCAGGGCGAAGGAGCACTGCAACAGGCGGCCGGACACACCGTTGCTACAGAAGGTTGAGTCCCGCAAAGGGCCTTCTTTGCGACAGCTTCGAAGTCAGGCCCTAATTCGCAGAAACCGAGAACACAGTTATAGGCGGCATGCCGCAGCGAAAGGTCTTCACCTTCCAGCGTCGTGCGTGCCTGGTCGAGGAACTCGTTGATGCCCCGTTCGTTCGGTTCCATCCTGCGTGCGAACAGACGTGCAAGCAGCTGATAGCCGCAAAGCTGATACATGGTACGGTCGGATGCAATCCACTGATAGGCCAATGCCGGAGCAAAGTCAAGATGCTGCAGAAGATTGAAAGCCAGAAGTTCGGCTATCTCCTGCGTGCGGAGCCGTTCCATCCATACGTCTACCAGGTCGGCATCCATCTTCTCTGCCGGCATGACAAGCGTTGCAAGTATCTGGCATTCGCGTATGTCTTCTTTCCAGAGTTCTACGGCAAGCCCGTAGTCCTTGCCGTATTCAGCCGCCATCTTCTGCAGTTCCGGAAGGGGGACTCCCCAGTTGATCTTATAGGAGACACCTTTCTGGCGCATGGACTGCGAGGCGACACCGTTCATCAGCAGGCGGAAAGACTGCTTGATGGTCTTCAGTTTCTCGTGTATCTGTTCGTTCATTTCTTGTTGATTCTTCGTTTATAATACCCCAACGTTACTTATCTAATACCGGGAAAGTTACTGCAAAAAGTACATCAAAAAAACGAGTCGGGAAAAACTTCTGGCCTGCAATATTGACATCTGTCTGCCATACCGGCAGACTCTTTATCGGGGGATCATGATGTTTGTTCAGAAAGCTTACTTTCAAGAAACAAACTACTTCTATCCGATTCTTATCATGCTTAACGTGATCCGAACTAAGCCTTGACACCATGGGTGTACACCCTCAACACCATTCGTGTTTACCCTCGACACACTGACAGGAAAGAATCAGTGTGCAGTGTAAATGATAATCCCCATGCAGTGTACTGGCTCGTAAATGACGGAACTCGCCAGGTAAGGAATTGAAACCAAAAAGCACGACAGGGAAACCTGCCGTGCTCTCGAACTATCTTTCTCGTATGAAAAGTCTGTCGTATGCTTGATTTTTGGTTCGCGCCTCACGGCGTTCCCCAATCATCTTGCATCATTGTTATCCCTCAATCAATCTTCTATATTACCTTTGACTAAACCTATGTTCTGTCATCTGAACAATCTCTTTTGTTCTACCTTAAACTAAATAAACTAAAAACCTAAATCTATTACTACTAACCTAAACAATCTATTTATTTGTCTTTCGACGATGCAAAGGTACAATTGTTTGCGCACACACCAAAATTTTCCAGCACAAATTACAATCATTTTAATATTTATTGACCTGCATCAAGATTTATTGACCGAAACAACGTATAAAAGCGGGCGAACGTAACAGTTATTCACCCTTATACGCTCAGTACAGCGCCCCCTCCGCATAGGACAAAGGGGGACTGGTCCCTCAATAGAACCTCACCCCCGTAATGACCATCGACCCGACTGCTGCATTCAGTTTTTTCACCAGTTCCGACTGCATCATACTGAGGTCGGCACGCAAGGCCGGGCTCTGCAGCTTCACGAACAGGGTCTGGTTACGGATGAACTTTTCCTGCGTATAGCGTGCCACCACCGTCCCGGCCACACTGTCCCACGCATCCAAGAGCCGCTTCTGCAGCAGCGGGGCCTCCAGTCCGCCCTGGCGGAGGAACTGGTTGAGGACATCGTCCAACGGCTGTACCTTTCGTCTGAACATAGGCTTTACCCCTCCCTCTCGTTGATTTCTCCGCCTTCGACGGAGAACAGTTTATAACTGAATCCGCTGCCTTGCAGGATCTTGTCCAGATGTTCCCGGTTGGTATCGGTAATGAAAATCTGCCCGAAGTCATCGCCAGAGACGAGGCGTACAATCTGCTCCACACGGCTGCTGTCGAGCTTGTCGAAGATGTCGTCGAGGAGCAGCAGCGGCGTACGCCCACCTGCCGTACGGCGCAGAAAGTCGAACTGCGCAAGTTTCAAGGCCAGCACATACGTCTTGTTCTGCCCCTGGCTTCCCTCACGTTTCATGGGATACCCGCCGAGCTTCATCATCAGGTCATCCTTGTGCGTTCCGTGGAGAGAAAAGCCCATGATGCGGTCTTTGACACGGTCGCGCTGTATGATGTCCAGCAGACTGCCGCGCTGGCAGTGCGAAACATACTCGAGTGACACCTGTTCCCGGTTGTTGCTGATGGTCTGATAGATGCGCCGGAAGACCGGTGTAAGCTCCTGCACGAAAGCAGCCCGCTTCCTGTAGACAGCCTCCCCATGCTCCGCCATCTGCATTTCGAGCAGTTCCATGAGCGTCGGGTCCGGTTCTTCCTCCTGCTTCAGCAGGCTGTTGCGCTGCTGAAGGGCCTTGTTGTAGCGGCCGAGGGATTCTATATAAGGTGTGTCATACTGTGAAATCACGACATCCATCAGCCGTCTCCTCTCCTCGCTCCCGCCCTCTATGAGCGTAGCATCAGCAGGCGAGACAAAGATCAGCGGCAGCCGCCCGATATGCTGGGACAGCCGCCGGTATTCCTTCTTGTTCCGCTTGAAATGCTTTTTCGCCCCACGCTTCATGCCGCAGTACACCTGTTCCTGCTCGCCGGTATCGGTGGTGTAGTCTCCCTCCAGCACGAAGAAGTCGGCATCGTGGCGCATCACCTCGGAATCTTTCGGATTGAAAGCACTCTTGCAGAAGGAGAGATAATAGACCGCATCCAGCAGATTGGTCTTCCCCTCACCGTTGTGTCCGATGAAACAGTTGAGCTTGGCCGAAAGGTTCAGCGTAGCCGTCTGTATATTCTTGTAGTTTATGATGGATAGTCTGTCTAACTGCATTGCATTTGATTCTGAGAAGCATGGAGACATCAGGACGGTTGCTGTCCCGGCAGGCTTCCGGGGCAGGATGCCGTCCGCAGTCACGCCGTGCAGACACCGTAAACCGTCCATCTCCCGACGCCTCGACGTCCTGATGCCCCATTTCCGTTTCCTGCAAAGATAGCTCATTTCCGCTCAATAAAAGAAAAAAGTCATTGATAAATTTCAATATATGCGACTTTTTCACTAATTTTGTCCCGCTATAATGCACGCCTTACAGCTCAGAATATAATAAAAACATCATAACATTAAAATGGCAAACAAAAAAAGAACAGGGTACATACGAAGATACCCTCAACAAATCGGAAGCCGTATTCTTGAAGTACAAGAAGCCTCTTCTCATCGCTGTTGCGGCGGTCATCGTTGTCGTAGCAGGTGTAATCCTCTACAAGAACTACATCTCTGCCCCCCGCGAGGCGGAGGCAAGCACAGAACTGGCAAAGAGCCAGATGCTCTTCAACGGACAGCAGTACGACCAGGCCCTCGCCGGTTTCCAGAAAGTACAGAGCGATTACAGCGGCACCGATGCAGGCAACCTCGCCAACCTCTATGTAGCTCTCTGCTATGCCCATCAGGCCAAGCCGAACTGGGCGAAAGCACTGGAGAATGCCGAGAAGTTCAGCACCTCTGACGACGAGATGATCAGTCCTGCCTCACAGATGGCACTCGGTGACATCTATGCCAACAACAACCAGAACGACAAGGCCGTCGACTGTTTCAAGAAAGGCTGCCAAGATGGCTGATGCCGAAGCCGCCGACAACGTCAACCTCAGTATCGCACCGCTGGCATTGCGCAAGGCAGGCATCCTTCTGGAGAGTGAGGGCAAAAAGGCTGATGCACTCAAGATCTACAAGGAAATCAAGAAGACCTACGTCAACTCTCCAGTTTACCAGGATATTGACAAGTATATCGAGCGGGCTTCCAACTAAGCAGTCATGGCAACAGAACTTCATCATTTGTCCGACTACGACACACAGAGTGTTCCCGATGCAAGCAATATGTGCTTCGGCATCGTCGTAGCCGAATGGAATCCGGAGATTACCGATGCCCTGCTCGACGGTGCCGTCAAGACACTTGAGAAGCACGGGACGCTTCCCGAGAACATCCACATCAAGACGGTCCCGGGAAGCTTCGAGCTTATCTACGGAGCCCAGCAGATGACTAAGAACGACGGATTCGACGCCGTCATCATCCTCGGAAGTGTCATCCGGGGCGAAACCCCTCACTTCGACTACATCTGCGAGGGTGTCACATACGGCATTGCACACCTCAACGCCACACAGAACATCCCCGTCATCTATGGTCTTCTCACCACAAACGACTTGCAGCAGGCAAAGGACCGCAGTGGTGGAAGGCTCGGGAACAAGGGGGACGAGTGTGCCATAGATGCCATCAAGATGGCGAAATTCTAAACGCAACGACATACAGGCCTGTTCTGAAAATCCCATGCCGGCCTGTTGTTGACATGAGGATTGCAGATTCCTGTGTATTGTTATGCAGAATCTGCTCGCCTAAAAAGACAAAAAACATCAAAGGTAATTCAAATCAGAGCTGCCTATACGGAAAGGCGGCAGAATACGGACAAATCCGGGTTCTGCTGCCTTTCTGCTTCTCTATGCAAAAACGAAAGACATCCCTGACCTTCCGGGCGGCTTGCAAAGAAAACATACAAAGAACCTACAATATGCGTAGAGGCCCGTCATGTAGGGTGTATTAACGTGAAGGCCTGACCGCTTCTAAATCCATAGACCCCCTTTCAACATTTATATCTGCGTCTGGGACGGATAGAGTGCTTATCTCTGTCCGCTCTATCTGAAAGTATGTTCTGAAAAAAATCACGTTGGTTTGTCGTCGGGATGAATATTGTCAACTCTTTATCCCTTTTTTTAGGACATACCTGAACAAATTCGCATGATTTTTTTCATGCCTGCGGCTCTTCAAGAAGCTGTGATGTCCGTCAATAATGTTAAATTCTGCTTTTCTTTCTTTCATTTCTTAATTTTTTTATATTTTTGTCCATAGAAACAAATTAACAACTGAGATGAATAGAACTTTCAAAGCAGGGATGCTTGCAGTGCTGCTTCTGGCAAGTACCCATCTATCTGCACAAGAGTCTCCTTTCAGACTGGGTGTCCGTCTGGGTGGCGGTATGTCCGTCAATAAGGGAATAAACAAGATTCTCGTTCCGGAGGATTATTATTCCAATTACAGCTTCAAGGACAAGTGGCAGCTTACTCCGACTGTCGGAGTGTTCGCACAGTATCATGTTACCGGTTCCATCATTGGTGCTGAAGGCGGATTCAACTATTGGCAGAAGGCATCACAGCTTGCCTATAATGACAATAAGGGGTTAAACTACAAGGTTACGCCTCGTTATAATTACATTGGAGTATCTGCTTTGTTGAAGATCTATCCCTGGCGTAAAGGTTTTGACATTTCAATCGGCGGACGTGCCGGTGCCAACCTTAATGGAAAAGGCATATCTTACGAGAGCAATCAGGAAGACGGCAGGTTCGCAGACTATCATTTTGCCACTGTCGCCGAGACGGAACGGCTGATGAAGGAGAAACTGACAGGACAGCCGGACATAGCCCTCGGCGGTGGCTTCGGATATGAAATAGACCATCACTGGGCTGTGGACCTGCGTTATTTTTATGGTTTGAACTCCACTATCAAGACAGAGACGAATGACTATAACTGGGCAGAGCACTCAACTCACAGCCAGAATATAGAACTCAGTGTAAGTTATCTTTTCAATCTGTAAATCATTGTAATGCCCTATGAATAGCAGATTAAACAAACGGAACTGCCGTCTTTTCAGTATTACATTCGTTGTGTTTGCAATCGTCTTCGCTGCAATGGGTTGCAAAAATGACAAACCGGAACAGGTGCAGGATGTTCAGCAACCAGTTAAAAGCAGGCCCTCCACACCCTTGCTTCCACCTGTTATCAAAGATGAGCAACCTCCTTTACCTGAACAGAACGTCCCCAAGCATATATATAATAAGGTGAAGAGCCGGACACATTATACAGCAAAGAAAAATACAAAAAGAAGTCATAAACGTCACCCACTGCGAAAAATAAAGTATGCCAAAAAGACATCACGTATCAAGGGACAAGGCGTTTTCGCTTCGGTCCCTGTATCAGATGGGACAGATAATATAAACAATCCGCAAAATAAAAACACGGAATCAGCCCAACGAACTGTGATCAAGGGAGAGGATTATATTGCCGGAGACAAAACGGAAAGCAATATTTCAACAAGCCCTTCCAACACAGAACGTAATCTTTCGAACGTCCAAAGATATTCTTTCCCTCACAGGCACCTGTTCCGTGTAGGACTTCGCACGGGCATTGGTTACTCAAAGATAACGGGATTAAGCAGTATTATTGAAAACCATGACGTACGCCCTACTTTCACAATGAGTGAATATGGTAGCATAAATCCTCGTATCGGCATCTTCGGCACATGGCAGTACCGCAGGCTGGGTGCCGAACTGGGCATTGATTACATCCGTATTCGCAGCAAGCTGACGGAGCGCAAGATACCGGATAATGTAACCGAGACTACACGATTTCATTATAACTTCATTGCCCCACAAGTCCTGTTCCGATTCTACGCTTTCCCAAAGTTCTATATGGGGGCCGGCATCAGTGCCGCCATTCCGTTTGGCAGCCGTAATATCGACTTCACCAATGACCGCATTGGAGAGGTGTACCGGCAGCAGGCTGAACGTACGCAGGACCACCTGAGGGAATCCATCAAGGCACGGGTGGCGTTCGTTCCTGCCATAAAGATCGGCTATGTTGATGCAAAGAACGGTCTGGAGGCAGGACTGGAATACGGTTTCGGATTCAATGACATGCTCCGCACCTGCGCCAATGACTACGGGTATCAGGAACGTGCGAACAATCTGCAGACCGTCAGCCTTACCATCGGGTACAGTCTTCCTCTCGGAAAAACCCAATAAACAGCATCCTGCAATCCTATTAAAACAGTCTCTGTATGAAACATAAATACCTCACAGCAGTTTCCTTCTTTATATCCACTCTTTCTGCCACAGCCCAGACCCTGGTGGTGTAGATAAGCCGATGGTCTGGTCACGTGATTCCGCTCCGTCCGGGTCTCTGCTGGTGCTGGTCTTACCTATATCGGCGTAAGCGAGGTATATGGCGAGAAGGAACAGGCCATCTGGAGTCTCGGCAGCGGAAAAGCGGTTACCCGTATGCAGACGACTGAACGTACCGCCAATCTTGGTGACGGTACCTTCATGAACTATGCCAAGGACACGCTGTCCGAAATGCGGCTTTACAGCTATACGACCTCCTCCAGTGTGGGCGGCGGTCAGACTCTGCACATCGGGCGGAACGGGAACACTAAGCTGCCCTGTGAAGAACCTTGACGGCAGGACTGTCGAGTATGCCGTCTTCGACCGCCGCCTTTCTGATGCAGAACGCTGCCGTGTGAAAGCTACCTCGCATTGAAATACGGCGTGACCCTTCGCAGCAGTTACCTCAATTCAAGAAGCGAGGTTATTTGGAACGGATATGCCGACAGAGGCTACAGCCACCGCATCGCCGGTCTTATCTCAGACAGAGCCTCTGCTTTACATAAGACAAGAGCCAAGAGCTGTGAGGAAGACGGTTTTCTTACTGTCAGCATGAGCAGGCCGCTTCAAGATGGGGAGAGTATTCTCTGGGGTGACAACAATGGCAGACTTTCTTTCCATTCGAGCAGGGCCTACGGCAAGTGGCTCGGCAGACGGTGGATGGATGCAGCGACACGGATTTCCAATCCAAGCGTTGATATTGCAGCCGACAGCCGGCAGCTGCGCCAGATACGGCCGCTATCTGAAGGCGAGAGCTATTATCTTGCCATTGACCCCACGGGCACGGGCAGTTTCCCTGTCAAGGATCTGAGTTATCACAAGGCCGACAGGGTCACGGCCGACAGCATCGTCTTCAGGGACGTGCCGTTGGGCAGCCATTCCGTCTTCACGCTACGAGCTGCCAGGGATATGTTCACGACGATAGAAGTAGTGCAGCCAAAGGAGAAGAGCGGCAGCACAGGAACACTTTCTGTCAGAGTAACAGGCGGTATCGCCCCTTACCGGCTGACCCTGCGGCGTGAACAGACCTCCGTCTTCGACCGTATCACCGGCGACAGCATACAGTCTGGCGACGGACTCATAGAAGGGAAATACCTTCTTACGACGACAGACCATGTGGGCAATAAGGCTGAGAATGAGTTTCAGATATCGAAGACGGGTATCACAGAGATTCCTTCCATGAATCCTTCCGACGGAAACAGTGACTTCTTTGCAAATGTAAGTGTAAGCCCTAATCCAACGGTGAATGGATATGTCAGCGTGCAGGTGGAACTGAGCGAAACAGCTCCATTGGATATGGCGCTCTATACGGCTGGCGGCGCTATTGTCAGCCGCCAGACGAATCTGCCTGATACGTATTTCTCAACTAAAGTCTATCTTCCACAGACCGGTGTTTACTTATTGACACTGCAGAGTGGTACCAAAGAAAAGACATTCAAACTGATGAGGAAGTAAATTCCTCTGTCATCCTTTATAGAGCTTACCAACGCAAGTATATATATTGAAGACCTCCAGGCCTGAAATAAAACAGAAAGAATAATGACGCATTCTACACATTCACTCCTCCTTCCGTTCCTGCTGCTCGCAGGAACCGTCCTGAACTCCTGTAATGGCGGCAGCCGGCCGGCAGGGCAGGCTGATGTCACTACGGACACGGCTTCTTCCGTGCGGGGAGACTGTACTTCCCGACAGGCTGCTCCCTTGCGGAAACAGGTCAAGGACAGCATCCAAGGCTCATCCGTGAAGAGTAGCTCCAAGGGCGTAGTACGAAACGACAAGGAGAATCGTGTAGACACGCACAAGCCGGACAGGAAATCTGCAAGACTTTTTGCAGACTTAGGCAGACGTACCGTCAGCAAGTTCTTTACCAATGCTGACAGCGACACGCTCAATGTCGGGCGTGCCCAGCTTGCCGTACCACGTGAGGCTATGGCAAAGGGTAAAGTTCTCAGTATTACTCCACTTAGAAAGGGAGAATTACCAACCTTGCCTACAGGTATGGTGAACGTCACAGGTGGCTGTGACACATTAATGGCAAGAACAGATACTGTGTCAGGTTATCGCTTCTTACCTCATGGCAATCACTTCGTCCATCATCTGGCAAGTATCGCCGTACCTTACGACAGCACGTTGATACCGAAAGGCTATACCGTGGATGATATCCACACCTATTATTATGATGAACTGCACCAACGCTGGACCATGCTCCGGTCGAAAGGTATCGATACCAAACGTGAGGTGGCGATGGCGGAGACCTCCCACTTTACGGATGTCATCAACGGCATCATCAAAGTTCCGGAGAGTCCCGAAACACAGAACTATGTTCCCACAGGCATCAGTGAACTGAAGGCCGCCGACCCTGCGGCGGGCATCCAGCAGATAGAAGCTCCATCAGCTAATCAGAACGGTACGGCAACACTGTCCTATCCTTTCGAAGTTCCTGCAGGACGTAATGATATTGGTGTAAGTGCCGGCTTACAGTACAGCAGCGAGGGCGGCAGCAGCTTTGCAGGCTATGGATGGAGCCTTCCCGTGCAGAGCATTGACATCGAGACCCGCTGGGGTGTGCCGCGCTTCGACAGCCGGTATGAGAGCGAGAGCTACCTGCTCATGGGACAGCAGCTCAGCGACCGGCTCTACCGCAGGACCGACTCTTTGTCACGTCAGACTGATAAGCAGTTCTATCCAATGACTGAAGGGCGGGTTTCAGTAGGATTATCCGAAAGGGCGACAGCCCGAAGAACTATTACTGGGAAGTGACCGGCAAGGACGGCACCGTCTACAGTTACGGCGGACACGGCGGTCATGTCAGTGACGCTACGTCTCTTGCCGACACCAAGGGCAACCGTATCAAATGGGCACTTGACCGTGTTACCGATGTTCACGGAAACTTTGCCGCTTTCCATTACATGAAGTCTGGCAATAACCTTTATCCTGAACGCTATACATGGACAGGATTCGGGGAGACGGAAGGACTATATAGTATTGAATTCAACTGGAATACTGGTAACGTACACAGAGTTGACTATGTTCGTAGTGGTAGACTTGGGGTTCTCCAGACAGACTCTCTTCTGTTGGGAAGCGTCGAGGTCAAAAACAATGGGCAGCAGCTTCGTTCATATACAATCCATTATGAAAAAGGACCCTTCGGGAAAACACTTCTTAAGAGCATTGACCAGAACGACAGTAAAGGTATAGTAGTAGCTGCACAGAGTTTCAACTACTATAATGATGTGAAAAAGGGACTCTATGCAGATAGTATTACAACCTATACAGCTGGTATAGACAATTATGGCAAGCTTGTAAAAACCAAAATTGGACATTTCGACGAACACTTGTCTCTTCTTGGCGGAGCTTCCTCCAGGGGAAATACCATTGGAGGTGGTATAATGGTTGGCGCTGGCTGGGGGCCGGCAACAGCGAGTGCAGGTGCTTCTTATAGCCATACCAATTCTTCCAATGAAGGCCGTGTGACACTTGCAGATATAAATGGCGATGGGATGCCCGATAAAGTATGGAAAGGTAGCGATGGTAAACTCCATTATCGCCTCAATATGAACAAGGCCCTCTCTCATCCTGTCTTTGGTAAAGAACAGGCTTTGGTGGGTGTAAACAGTTTCTCCTCCGGCAAGGCGACCAGCTATACTCTCAGTGCTAACGTTGCTACAGGTTTTGGACCGGCGAATATGGGCTATGCCATCAGCAAAACTAAGGATCAGAATAAGACCAAGGTTTATTTCCAGGATTTTAATAGTGATGGCCTTGTTGATATTGCAGTTAACGGAATCGTTTATTTCAACCATAGCGACGGAAAAGATGTGACCTTTGCACCTGCCAGTACGGCCACCGGCAACCCAATACCATCAATAGCCGGAGTTAACGTTGCGCCTGCTTTCAAAGTTGACTACAAGACTGTTCGCGACTCTTTGGAGAGAGAGTTCCCTCTACATGATGTCGTACGTGTTTGGCGAGCGCCTTATTCAGGTACAGTATCTGTTATGAGCCATGTAGAGAAGCGCTCTTCTGAGGGAGATGGTGTCAGCCTCAGTATGCAATTCAACAGTGACGTGTTATGGAAGGATACCCTGTTACAATCGGGATCTGTGACCTTACCTGCAATAACCCGTAGCGTAAAACCTGGAGATGTTTTTGTATTTCGTGTCGGAGCACGCTACTCCGGTATAGGTGATGATGTCATATGGGATCCGGAGATAACTTATACTTCTATCAAGACTGATAAATATGCCGGTGAGGACTTGAAGAGATATCGCAGCAGTGAAGATTATATAAGCGGTGCATATTCAACAGCTGCCCTTTCGGAAACTGCTGTAAATAGATTTGAAGGTACATTCAATAAACAGAAGACTTCTGATGACATTATACTGGCAATCATTAAGACAGATAAGGATGGTAATCAGATGGTCATGGACAGTCTCCTCCTTAAAGCAGATACTGTGATCAGCCATGGCAGCTTCTCCGGTAATCTAACAGCCACAGCAGGAGAAGAGGCTACTGTTAACTTCATTATACGTACTGCGAGTCCCATCAACTGGAAACATATAGACTGGAGACCTGTCTTTTATGCGGACACCATGAAATATGTTCTTTCCCCGCAATGCCTGATGTTCAGCAAGAATATTTCTCTATGTCCAGACACCGTTATAGGCAGAAATGTCTCTATACAAAGTCCGGTATGGGGGAAAGCACTTACTCTTCTCCCTGAGCTTTCTGTCCAAAGGATGTCAAACAAGGATACGGCGCCGGCAACAGTCTATATGACTATCAAGGATGATCATGGATCCTTACTCTACCGCAAAGAATTAACTCTTGGCAGCAGTAATCAGCTGACAGGATCAACTATCAGAATTGCAGACGGTTCTGTACTTGCACAGAATATGTCTGCAGGAAAAATACAGGTGACATATTCTATCTTGAACGAACTTGAAAATGCGACTGCAAAGCTAAAGATATTTAGGGATTCTGTTGTCAGCCCTGCTACAGCAGGAAGCCCTGCAGTGTTAAGACCTGTCAGGGTTTCCACAGTCAACGCGTCTGTCTATTCAAGCTTCAACCGTTTTGACTATGGACAGCTGTACAAAGGTTGGGGGGCTTTTGCATGGAATGGTACGGCAAAGAATGTTGCAATACCGAAAGACAAGATGAAGATTCCTGAGACAAATGAGTACTATCATGATGGAAAAGTCAATGAGAGTGCCGTAGAAGCCAATGAGATGGATATTAACCGTCAATTGTTCTTTACACTGTCTTACTTACCAGAGAAAAAATACTTTGTGAGTGCAACAGATAGTGCCTATGTCGGTTCTGTTGTCATGCGTCCATCACGACTGGGAGAGGATGATATCATTGTGGATACTGTCGATTATAATATACAAGGTGGAGGACTGGCAGCACCGGTGTTACTGACAGAGTCGAAATCAAAGGGTAAGACATATAATATGGGATTCTCATTGGGAGCCAGCCTCGGAGTCAACAAGAGTAATACCTCACAGCAATCCTATAATATTATCTCCGCCATGGACCTCAATGGTGACGGTTACCCAGACTGGTTGAATGACAATGATGGGAAAGTCGTTGCACAACTGACACAGCCTACAGGTATACTGGGCAAGGGAGCCTGCAATATAATGTTGAAAATGCTGCTACAGATGGTGACGCCAGCAATATAGGTGGAGATATTGGCTTCTCTTCAGATAAGAATGCCTATTCCTTTAAAGACTTTAAGGAGAAAATGGCTGTCGCAAAGGCAGCCTTTGCACAGCATACAACCACAAAGCAGATCATGAGGCAGCGGGCTGCAGAGGGGAATTCTGCCAGTCACTCTGGTAAAGTAGCAGAATTTTCTTGTGGAGCAAGTGGAAACTTCTCCAGTGGAACTTCGGAAACAGTAAGAGGCTGGGAGGATCTTAATGGAGATGGACTTCCTGATATGGTTACCAACGGCACCGTTCGTTATGGACTTGGCTATGACTTTACACCAGCGATAGCCTCTTCTCTTACACAACTTGAGTCGACTAAAAACAGCAACTTTGGTGACGGACTTGGTATCACGGTTCCCGTATTGGGACTTTTTAGTGTCAATATCGGTCAGAATGATACGGAGAGCTTGACCTCTACGCGTTCTCAGCTCAGTGATGTCAATGGTGACGGTCTCCCTGATCTCCTTCAACTGGATGAAAAGGGCAATCTGAAGGTTACTTTGAATACTGGAAGCGGATTCATGTCTGGCAGTACTTCTCTCGGACAGAGTAATATTTCGACAACCTTGGTTCCTCTGTTGCTGTCTATGCCAGCACAGCCTATACCTATACGATTCCTCTTCCTTTCGGTTTCACAATTAGCATTACACCAAGTGTACAGGGATCTCATAGCGAAAGTATAAGCCGTACTACAGCTGCAGTTATGGATATGGATGGAGACGGGCTTCCTGATCTTGTCTATAGTGACAGCGAAAATCATCTCTATGTACGTCGTAACCTTACGGGCAGAACGAATATGCTAAAGAGCGTGACACTTCCTTTCGGCGGACATATCAATATCGGGTATGAGCAGACAACTCCAAGTTACGATTTGCCAGGACGTCGCTGGGTGATGTCATCGGTTGAGACGACGGGTGGATACAAGGAGAACGGAGCAATACGAAGCAGGAACACCTTCGAATATAGCGGTGGCTATCGTGACCGCCGTGAGCGTGACTTCTATGGTTTCAAGCAGGTACGTACCAACCAGATGGACACGGAGAACGGTGACAGACTCTACCGTTACTCCGTACAGACCTATGGCAGGAACAGGGATTACTATGCTCATGGGCTTGTTACGAGTGAATATCTCTATACCGCTGATGGAAAGAAACTGCAGGGGTCTGTCTATGACTACGACCTGAAGACACTTGCCGTAGGTCATAACACTGCTGACGCTGTTGTCTTCCCTGCCCTGAAGACACTCGTTCAAAGTAACTTTGATGAAGCCAGTGGGGACAGTCTTTCGGTTGCTGTCAGCAATACTTACGATGACTATGGTAACCTACAGGGATATAAGGAGACTACAACAGCCTATAGCTTAGAGGCAAACATTAACTATCATAAGATAGCCGACAAGTATATTGTAAGTGTTCCGAGCCATATCGCTGTCAGCAGTGGCGGTAAGACTTATCGTGAACGCAGCACGAAGGTGGACGGTAACGGTGAGATAACGGAGATCATGCTTCATAATGGTGACAAGCCTTCTGTCTATAACATGACTTACGATGGCTATGGTAACATCACACGCATGACGAAGCCAGAGAACTATAACCATCAACGTATGTTCTATGCTTATACCTATGACGACCGTTATCATAGTCTTGTGACAAGTGTCAAGGATGCATACGGCTATAGCTCTAGCACGGCTTATGATGGTCTTTGGAATGCTCCGTCTGTAACGACCGACCTTAACGGGCAGAAGATGGAATACACCTACGATGCACTGGGCAGACAACAGACAATCCGTGCTCCGTATGAGATAGAGAGCGGTCAGCCATTTACTATCCGCTTTGAGTACTTCCCTGCAGAACGTAAGGCACATACCATTCATTATTCTAAGGAAGGCAACATAGATACCTATACCTTTGCTGACTCGCTGATGCGTGCCGTCCAGACGAAGCAGACAGGTGTGGTGTGGTCTGGTGGCAGCAATCAAAAGGTCTCCATCGTCAGTGGAAGGGCTGTCATCGACGCCTTTGGACGTAACATCACAGCTTATTACCCAATGACGGAGAGCTATGGTAACATCGGCACTTACAACCATGCTACAGGTGATTTGCAGGCAAAAACAGAGTATGATGCGCACGACCGTACCATGAGTGTTACCCTTGCTGATGGCAGTGTGACACGCACAGCCTACAGTATCGGTAGTCATGACGGTGAACCAATGCTCCGGACAACGGTCACGGATGCACTGGGACGACATGCGGAGAGCTATACGGATGCCAAGGGGCGCAACCGTGAAACGGTGCAGCATGCTCGTGGTGAGGATATCACGGTGAAGTACAGCTATGACCCTGTCGGTCAGGTGATGACGGTTCAGCATCCTAACGGTAGGGAGACGAAGTATGCCTATGACTTGCTTGGTCGCAAACTGATGGTGAACCATCCTGATGCTGGTGAAACGAATATGACCTATGATGCGGCAGGTAACCTCATGACGAAGCTCACGGCAGAGATTAGGAAGTCGATATCTGACAAGGGTTACATCTCTTACACTCACGACTTCGAGCGACCTGCATGAGGTGCTTTATCCAGAAAAATCTCTTTAATCGTGTTACTTATACCTATGGTAAAGCTGGCGATAAGTATAATCGCGCTGGTCGTCTTGCCCTCGTTGAGGATGCGAGTGGCGGTGAAGCCTACTACTACGGTCGACAGGGTGAGGTGACGAAGACCGTCCGTACAGTCATGGCGAGTGTGGCGGACATCAGGACTTATGTCTATGGTGCTACCTATGATAGCTGGAACCGTGTGCAGACAATGACTTATCCTGACGGTGAAGTGGTGACCTATCACTACAATGCGGCAGGACAGGTGGAGAGTCTTACGAGCAATAAACAGGGACGTCAGAGCGTTATTGTTGATAGGATAGGTTACGACAAGGAGGGTCATACGGTCTATACGAAGCTCGGTAATGGCACGGAGACAACCTATGCCTACGACAGGCAGCGTGAACGTCTGCAGAATGCTACGCTGACCATAGAAGGACAAACCGTGATGGACAATAAGTACCGGTACGATGCGGTGGACAATATCCTCGGTATTTCCAATGTCGTAAATCCACAAAATATCAGCAAGCACAACCAGACTAAACTTGGCGGTGCGTTCAGCCATACTTATCAGTACGATGACCTCAACCGCTTGATCTCTGCAACAGGTAAAGTCAAGAATGCCTCTTACTCCATGCAGATGACTTTTGGCAGGATGAGCGAGCCGCTGACCAAGGTGCAGCGTGTAGACTCCACGACCACGGCGAAATCGTACAATTTCGCCTACAAGTACGAGGACGAAGCTCACCCGACAGCTCCGACGCAGATAGGCCACGACCATTATACGTATGATGCCAACGGCAACCCGACACTGGTAACGAATGATTCCACGAACACTACTCGTGAGATGTATTGGGATGAGGACAACCGCCTGATGGTTTTAAGTGATAACGGCAAGACAAGCCGTTATACTTACAACGCAGCTGGTGAACGTATCATGAAGAGCTACGGCACGATGGAGGGTGTGTACATCAACGGTGCTCCGCAGGGCATCACCTTCCACGAGACGGACAACTTCACGCTTTATCCTGCTTCGATAATCAGCATCAACAAGAACCGCTTTACGAAGCATTACTTCATTGGTGACAAACGAGTTGCTTCAAGAATAGGAACGGGTCTGTTTAACAACGTCTACGGAAGAAACGGCTCATACATCACCGCTGGTCAGCAGGACTATGCAGAGCGTATGAATCAGATACAGAAGCAGAAGGAGGCGTATTATAAAAAAGTCGGTGTAGCACCTGGGGTACCTACAATGAAGGGTGCGTATGGTGATCCGGAGAACACGCACATCGGCTACAACTCCATCATCAGGAGCTGGGCAACCACGATGTGCCCTGCAGGGTTGGATTCAGACTCCACATCCTAACACGACACCAGGCACCAACCCTGGTCCACCCGTAAGCTGGAATGACCCGAGCAACCCTGATGACCCTCAAGCTGGATATGGTTATATTCCTAATGACACTACAAAGGAAGAGACCTTCTTCTATCACAGTGACCACCTCGGCAGTACGTCCTACATCACAGACGATAAAGCCAACATCACGCAGTATGATGCTTACCTGCCGTATGGTGAACTGTTAGTTGACGAGCATCAGTAGCAGTGAAAGATCTGCCCTATAAGTTCAATGGCAAACAGTTCGATGAGGAGACCGGCTTGTACTATTATGGTGCAAAGGTACTTGAACTCTAGTGGCGAGTATTTGGTATGGGGTGGATCCGTTAGTGGAGAAGAATCCAAATATATCAAGCTATATATATTGTGATAATAATCCTATAAGATTCATTGATCTTATTGGTAAAGAAGGAGAGAATGCTAATAATTCAAAAGGAGGAAATAAAACTGTCCGTGTATATATATCTGAGAAGAAATGGAAGTATATACATGAATCATAAAAGAGGTATTGCGAAAGGTAATCCAACGCTGTTAACTTATGATTCAAGTAATATAAATGCTGCTAGAAGAAGAACTGCAGCATTGAAAGCCAGCGGAATATCTTCTTCCCCACAAGTAGATCGGGATGAATACCCATATGCACATACAGAAGAAGGTGGATCTAATGCTTCTGTTATGCAAGTTCCAAGATCAGAGAATCGATCTCATGGACAGTATTTGAGTACTTTGGTGAAAAGTAATAATATGAAGACAGGAGACCATTTCCTAATTATTTTAGTTCCTGACAATAGTAAAAAAGAAAAGCAGCATATTCCTATTGGTTCTACAGTTCCTGTCACTGAAAAAATACATCCCAACCGAGATGTTGTTAAGAATATTGCAATAGGAGCAACTGTAGTAGCCATTCTTAAAAGTATAGGCACAATTGCTGAAAAGATAGTTTCAAGGACTGTAACTCCAATAATAGTTCCACCAACAACATCAATGAGTATAGAAATGCAGTATCAACAATATAATGATAATTTACGATGAACTTAAAGGAGAAATTAAATTTACTGGAAGGTGAATTAACTCTGAATAGAGAGTCCCCATTCTTAGATTGTTAAGAGATAGTAATGATGGTTTTGACAGAGATCAAACTGCTCATGTGCTTACAAATCTTGGAATGTGCCCTCTTCAAATGCTACTTGATTTTTATGATTGGGCCACAGGGGCAGATGAGAATATTCTTTTTAATATAAATAATCAGGTAAAACTTTCCACAATAGGGAATCCTGCAAAAGTTTCAATTACTACGAGTTTGTACATGTTAGATGTAACAACAGATAATTTTTTGCACATAGAAAGATGCTTCCTTTTATTTATAATGGTATCATGGAAGATCCCATACTGATTGATTTGTCGCCGAAAAGTAAAACCATTGGAGCACTATATTATTATAGTCCACAAGTAACATTATCTGTAGATCCTATTATGATCTATGATTCATTAGAGTTATGGATTGACACCATGTTATTATGTTATTCAAATGGCATCTATAGCATAAAACCTAATGGAATGTTAGTTGCCGATGTAGATAAGGAGATTAAAATAACAAGGAAACTCAATCCACACTCTATCTATTGGGATTAATACACAACACTGTATGGTCTTTTCCATAAAGACGCTTTCAGTTGTACATTTCCCATCCCTAATGGTTATGGATGAGCAATGCGCTTTCTGTAACGACCGACCTTAACGGGCAGAAGATGGAATACACCTACGATGCACTGGGCAGACAACAGACAATCCGTGCTCCGTATGAGATAGAGAGCGGTCAGCCGTTTACTATCCGCTTTGAGTACTTCCCTGCAGAACGCAAGGCACATACCATCCATTATTCTAAGGAAGGCAACATAGATACCTATACCTTTGCCGACTCGCTGATGCGTGCCGTCCAGACGAAACAGACGGGTGTGGTGTGGTCCGTCGGCGGCAGTCGGAAGGTCTCCATCGTGAGCGGGAGGACTGTCATCGATGCCTTCGGACGCAGCATTGCGGCTTATTACCCGGTGACGGAGAGCCATGGCAGCATCGGAACTTACAACCACGCTACGGGTGATCTGCAGGCAAAAACAGAGTATGATGCACACGACCGTACCACGAGTGTTACGCTTGCCGACGGCAGTGTGACACGTACGGCTTACTCTATCGGCAGTCATGAGGGTGAACCGATGCTCCAGACAACAGTCACGGATGCACTGGGACGACATGCGGAGAGCTATACGGATGCCAGGGGGCGCAACCGTGAGACGGTGCAGCATGCCCGTGGTGAGGATATCAGGGTGAAGTACGGCTATGACCCTGTCGGGCAGGTGATGACGGTTCAGCATCCCAACGGCAGGGAGACGAAGTATGTCTACGACTTGCTTGGTCGGAAACTGATGGTGAATCATCCTGATGCAGGTGAGACGGACATGACCTATGATGCGGCGGGCAACCTCCTGACGAAGCTCACGGCAGAACTCAGGAAGTCGATATCCGACAAGGGTTACATCTCCTACACCTACGACTTCGAACGGCTGCATGAGGTGCTTTATCCGGAGAATCTCTTCAACCGTGTCACCTATACCTACGGCAAGGCCGGCGACAAGTACAACCGTGCAGGCCGTCTCGCCCTCGTAGAGGATGCTTCGGGCGGTGAAGCGTATTACTACGGCAAGCAGGGTGAGGTGACGAAGACTGTACGTACAGTGATGGCGAGCGTGGCGGATATCAGGACTTATGTCTACGGTGCTACGTATGATAGCTGGAACCGTGTGCAGACGATGACTTATCCTGACGGTGAAGTGGTGACCTATCACTACAATGCTGCTGGACAGGTTGAGCGTCTGACGAGCAATAAACAGGGACGTCAGAGCGTTATTGTTGACAGGATAGGTTACGACAAGGAAGGTCATACGGTCTACACGAAACTCGGTAATGGCACGGAGGCAACCTATACATACGACAGGCAGCGTGAACGTCTGCAGGTGATGAACCTTACAGCGGACGGTCAGACTGTGATGGAGAACAAGTATCGTTATGATGCTGTGGATAATATCCTCGGTATTACGAATGCTGCCAACCCGACGTCGCTGACGAAACTAAACAGGGCGAAGCTGGGAGGAAGGAGTGCGCATACGTATGAGTACGATGAGCTGAACCGCCTTATTCATGCAAACGGTAAGGCTAAGCGTGCATCGTATGATATGGTGATGTCGTTCGGACGGATGAGTGAGCCACTCACTAAGGTGCAGAAAGTGGATTCAACGACAACTGCCAAGTCTTATGACTTTGCTTATAAGTATGAGGACAGCAACCACCCGACAGCTCCGACGCAGATAGGCCACGACCATTATACGTATGATGCCAACGGCAACCCGACACTGGTAACGAATGATTCCACGAACACTACCCGTGAGATGTACTGGGATGAGGACAACCGTCTCATGGTTTTAAGCGATAATGGCAAACCCTCACGCTATACGTATAATGCAGCCGGTGAACGTATCATGAAGAGCTACGGCACGATGGAGGGTGTGTACATCAACGGTGCTCCGCAGGGCATCACCTTCCACGAGACGGACAACTTCACGCTTTATCCTGCTTCGATAATCAGCATCAACAAGAACCGCTTTACGAAGCATTACTTCCTTGGTGACAAACGAGTTGCTTCAAGAATAGGAACGGGTCTGTTTAACAACGTCTATGGACGCAACGGTTCATACGTAACCGCCGGTCAGCAGGACTATGCTGAACGTATGAATCAGATTCAGAGACAGAAGGAAGCGTACTATAAACAGCAGGGCATTGCACCTGGTGTACCTACAATGAAGGGTGCGTATGGTGACCCCGAGAATACAAAACGAGGATATAACTCTATCATTGACACACTCGGCAACCACGATGTGCCACAGGGGTGGATTCAGACTCCACGCCCCAACATCACACCGAATACCAACCCCAGTCCACCTGTAAGCTGGAATGACCCGAGCAACCCTGATGATCCTCAGGCTGGTTATGGTTATATTCCAAATGACACAACGAAAGAGGAAACCTTCTTCTATCACAGTGACCATCTCGGTTCAACGTCTTACATCACAGATGATAAGGGTAACATCACACAGTATGATGCCTACCTGCCTTATGGTGAACTGTTGGTTGATGAGCATAGCAGTAGTGAGAACCTACCGTATAAGTTCAACGGCAAACAGTTCGATGAGGAGACAGGCTTGTGCTATTACGGTGCAAGGTACATGAATCCAGTCACGAGTTTATGGTATGGGGGGGATCCGTTGGCGGAAAAGTATGCTAATATATGTTCTTACACTTATTGCCATGATAATCCTATTAGGCTTATAGATCCTACTGGATTATACGATGAAGATACAGCTAAGAAAGTGGCCTCAGAAAGAGGTGCACAATACCACAAAAGATAACGAAAGTGGGGAATGGTTTGTCGCTATGGACGAGACAAGAACAAAGGCATATACAACAGGTGGAACGTTAACAAGGGATTTTGGACCCAAGAAGTTACCAATAGCTGACAATATGATAGTTAATGATTTTTCAACCCCCATAGCAGGTCTCGCCGATATTGCAGCATATAAAAGGACAAAGGATATTTCTAAAATGTACAATTCCATGTTTACTCAATATTTATATAATGGAAGATTGACGCAAATAGATCAGACAGGCAAAATATGGAGAAACGCAAACACTTCCCAGCTTGTCAATCAAACTTTAAATAAGAAGCTCCCAATGTTTACAAGGTATTCTAACATCTTTGGACGGGCTGCAGCGGTACTTACAACATTAGATATTGGAGGAAGTATTTATAAGGGTATCACTTCTAGTACTATCCAAGATCAATCATACTATCTAACAGAAGGGGCTCTAAAAACGCCTTCATATATCCCCTATTTTGGTACTTTATGGGGATTAGGCTTTGACCACGCTGTTCTGTCCAACTTGGGAAAAATGGTGCTAAGAATATAGACAATGCTATAAAACATGGAGCTGATCCTGCTATTATTTTTATTATACCAGGACTAGGATATGTTCCTTCTACAAAATAAGCGTTATTATGGAATATTCATATTTTATAAAGAGAAATATCAAGTTTTTAATAATAATGGATATACTCTATATCCGAATGGGAATCAAGTGTATAAACGAATAGGTGATTATGATGTTCTAATCACAGATTATACAAGGAAAAACTATCATTAGATCTTCTGATCATCTTCGAACTTTGGATAAAAATAATATAACAGATGTGCTTATCTTTAGAAAATGTATAAGAGGACCTTTTTGTCCTAAAATGGAAAAGATTGATAAAAATAGCAAAGATAATAGAAGAAGTTTAGTCTTCGAACCATATGTACAGCATGTACAGCTGATAAATAAGATTTTGCACCCTATACCCTATAATGTACCCTATGACAGCTGGAACCGTGTGCGGACGATGACTTATCCTAACGGTGAAGTGGTAACCTATCACTACAATGCTGCTGGACAGGTGGAGCGTCTGACGAGCAATAAACAGGGACGGCAGAGCGTTATTGTTGACAGGATAGGTTACGACAAGGAGGGTCATACGGTCTATACGAAACTCGGTAACGGCACGGAGACAACCTATACCTACGACAAGCAGCGTGAACGTCTGCAGATGATGAATCTTACAGCGGACGGTCAGACTGTCATGGAGAACAGGTATCGTTATGATGCCGTGGAAAACATCCTCGGCATCACGAATGCCGCCGACCCGACGTCGCTGACGAAGCTCAACAGGGCGAAGCTGGGAGGAAGGAGTGCGCATACGTATGAGTACGATGAGCTGAACCGTCTTGTCCACGCAAGCGGCAGGGCCAAGCGTGCATCGTATGACATGGTGATGTCGTTCGGACGGATGAGTGAACCGCTCACTAAGGTGCAGAAGGTAGACTCAACGACAACAGCTAAGTCTTATGACTTCGCTTATAAGTATGAGGACAGTAACCACCCGACAGCTCCAACGCAGATTGGTCACGACCATTACACCTATGATGCCAACGGTAATCCTGTGCTGGTGACAAATGACAGCACCAACACCACGAGGGAGATGTACTGGGATGAGGACAACCGTCTCATGGTTTTAAGCGATAATGGCAAAACCTCACGCTATACGTATAATGCAGCCGGTGAACGTATCATGAAGAGCTACGGCACGATGGAGGGTGTGTACATCAACGGTACTCCGCAGGGCATCACCTTCCACGAGACGGACAACTTCACGCTTTATCCTGCTTCGATAATCAGCATCAACAAGAACCGCTTCACAAAGCATTACTTTATTGGTGACAAACGAGTTGCTTCAAGGATAGGAACGGGTCTGTTCAATAACGTCTATGGACGTAACGGCTCTTACGTTACTGCTGGTCAGCAGGATTATGCTGAACGTATGAACCAAATCCAACGTCAGAAGGAAGCGTATTACAAGCAGCAGGGCATTGCACCTGGTGTACCTACAATGAAGGGTGCGTATGGCGATCCGGAGAATACAAAACGAGGATATAACTCTATCATTGATACACTCGGTAACCACGATGTACCGCAAGGCTGGATTCAGACTCCACATCCTAACACGACCACAGGCACCAACCCCGGTCCTCCTATAAGCTGGAATGACCCGAGTAACCCTGATGATCCGCAGGCTGGTTATGGCTACATCCCTAATGACACTACACGTGAAGAAACCTTCTTCTATCACAGTGACCACTTGGGTTCAACATCTCATAACAGATGACCACGCTAACATTACCCAGTATGATGCTTACCTGCCATACGGAGAGTTATTAGTTGACGAACACAGCAGCTCTGAAGACCTGCCGTATAAGTTCAATGGCAAACAGTTCGATAACGAAACTGGCTTGTATTATTACGGTGCAAGGTATATGAACCCTGTGGCGTATTTGCGTATGGGGTGGATGTTTTCCAAGAGAATAAAGCAGACGTTGCTTTTCATCTATATTGCTCGGCAATCCCATTAATCTCAACAGATCCAGATGGAAACTGGGAGCGTGATAGACATGGTAATTTGATAGCCCAGAAAGGTGATAATGCCGTGACTTATGCGAAGTATACAGGAATATCAAATAAAGAATCTCTTAAAATTTTGTTAGCAAATGGTATCACAATTAATTCTAAAGGAGTGCTAAGTCTAAAAAGTTAAGCGATGTTATTAAAAATAATGGTTTTTCAAGATCTCAGAATATTTTGAAGAATGAATCAACAGGCAATGATATTCCAAATAATTCTAATCAAACATTGACATATGGGAAAATATAAATTTAATATAAATGCAGCTGTAAGAACATTAAATAAAAATGCAAATTCCCCATTCTCTTGGTGGCAAGTAAATATGTCAGACTTGTCTCTGGAAGGTGGAGGTTTTTAATACTGCCGGACACCCTGTAGATGCAAAGAATTATAATCACTTTCTTAGAGTAAGAGGGTGGCAAGTTGTGAGTACTAGTCAAGGCTTTCAACCTCTAAAAAGGTGATATTGCTGTCTTTAGAGATTTTCAAGGGACAAAAGGTATCATTCAGCTGGCCATATTCAAATGTTTAATGGCAATAGGTGGATCTCGATTTCAGACAAAATGGATTTTGGGCAGGAGGCGATTATAGACGTCACCAAACCCTCATTTGTAGATATTAAGGTTCGGTAGAAAAGAGTAAATAATGAAAAAGTCAATTCTATTTTGGGTTTTTGCATCACTGATAAGTGGGTAAGCTGGCAAGTTCTAAAATGCATCGTATCTAACAGATACAATGAGAAAGTCATTTATGCTAAAGGGGAAAATGGAGGATAACATAGATAAAAAGAGTATATTCCTTTTATCGGGAATTTCTTAGTAAGTATATCTCTAACTGATAAGAATCCATATGTAATAGGAGCATTAAAAAAATAAATTTAGTAAAAAGTTTACTACATCGTCTTCATGAATGGTATATAGAAGAGTATGATGATTCTGATGGACAAGGGCTCGCTTTATGGCAATTTCGGAGTTGGAGGACAAGATCCCGATAATCAAGACATGCTTTCATCGCTCAAAATGGAAAAAGCTTGGACATGACTGGTACAAAAATAAAAATTGCGTGATAGGAAGAAATGGGAGAATACAAAGTGAAAATTATAAAACATAATAACAGCTTTGTTATTGATGACCTTATAAATAATGATATTCTCCTATAGAAGTTTAACTTACGAGAAAAGTGAGTTTTTGCATTATAAATATGGACTACAATTATTTCATCGGGGACAGACATATTGCTTCAAGAATAGGAACGGGTCTGTTCAATAATGTCTATGGGCGTAACGGCTCATACGTAACGGCTGGTCAGCAGGACTATGCTGAACGCATGAATCAGATTCAGAAGCAGAAAGAGGCATACTTAAAGCAGCAGGGCATTGCCCCTGGAGTACCTACAATGAAGGGTGCGTATGGTGACCCCGAGAATACAAAACGAGGATATAACTCTATCATTGACACACTCGGCAACCACGATGTGCCACAGGGTTGGATTCAGACTCCACGCCCCAACACCACACCGAATACCAACCCCGGTCCACCTGTAAGCTGGAACGACCCAAGCAACCCTGATGACCCACAGGCTGGTTATGGTTACATTCCAAACGACACCACAAAAGAGGAGACCTTCTTCTATCACAGTGACCATTTAGGCAGCACGTCTTACATCACAGACGATAAAGCCAACATCACGCAGTATGATGCTTACCTGCCGTACGGCGAACTGTTGATTGATGAACATAGCAGCAGTGAAGACCTGCCGTATAAGTTCAACGGCAAACAGTTCGATGACGAAACAGGCTTGTACTATTACGGTGCAAGGTACATGAATCCTGTGGCAAGCATTTGGTATGGGGTGGATCCGTTGGCGGAGAAATATCCAAATATAAGTAGCTATTGCTATACAATCAATAATCCAATTCGTTACATTGATATAAAGGGAACGGAAGTGGGAGATCCGCCTGGCCCTGGTTATTATAGGGCTAGAATTAATTCCAGATATATCGGATTTGGTCTGTGAAACCTTTAGCTGCAATAAAAATAGGATTTGGAGTTAGCAAAGGGCGCAACAGATATTTCTACAAATGCCACTCGTTTTGCAACTCGAGGAGAAATTTTATATGGTTCAACAAGACAGCAAGAAGACAGAGGTAGTGAGAATGGAGCTTTTTAGACATACGTTGTGGCAGGCTACAATAACGTCTGAATTTGGCTCAAGAGTTGCTTTTTGGAAGCAGGAACGCTCATGAAAAAGATCCTTTTACAAATCTTTTCAGTGAGGACATTTTTCAAGTCTTGATGATGCTGACTAGACTGTTGATTTGTTGAATAATCAAATCGGTAGGAGAATCGGTTCACAGAATAAAAATGTAAACATGAAAGATCTTGCACTGCAAGTTTTGGAAGAATTTAAAAATAATGGGCTATACACTGCTACCAAAAAGATAAGGTGGACTGTAAAAAGACTAAATTATCAAATGAGAAATATAAGCAATTGCAGAGTCTTTTTAATAGTCTCAATGAAAAATGGACGTACGCCCATGGAACAAAAAAATGCTGACGCAAAAGCTAAACAGGAATTAGAAACTTTACAACAAACATGGGGAACAATGAGATGATAAGAAATATATACATTCTATTTTGGTCATTTTTGTTTTGGCTAGTTGCCAAAACAAAAATGACATCACAAGATAGTTTCGAATCATTGCAGCAAGATAGCATAAATTGTATTGTAGACTTTTTCTTCTTGTTTTTAGCTTCAACTGGGATATGTGTTATTATTTTTTTCCAGTAAATGCTCTTTAGAGGAGATTAATAAGGATTTAGGTATACAGTTTAATGAGTTCGAAGACATAAGTGATAGAATGATTTTTGTTCAAGACAAAAAGAATCATTTACACACAAGACTGGTATTATATACCAGAGAAAAATACAAACTGGTATAATATTTGATCATAGTATAAGAAAACTAAAAATCAAGAAAAGGTAATGCGAAATTTAGAATAGAAAAGAAACATGATATGTATTTGCTAATTCCAATCTATAAGTAATGCTTCAAATTGATTTTATCGTAGTAACAAATAGAAATCAGTGATTTTTGCTATTTTTGTAACCCCAAACAAAGAGAAAATGACCTTACGAGAACGCTTCGGTGCCTTATGCTCCTAATTGGGAGTTGAATTTCAATGTCCGCATTGCAGAAATCGGGAAGAATGATGTTAAATGAGTGATAACCACAAACAACATGGTGGCATATCGCGTCATGCTTGAAGCCTCTTTCTCGGCGGGTGATTGATAACCCATGCAAACGTATTCAACAACCCATACAAACATGGTCAACAACCCATGCAAATAAGCGGGTAAACTCAATTGGTTTCTAAGTTATTGTTTAACAGATAGTTATATGGTCTGTCTAATAGATTATTATCTCAATGCAGGTGGCAAGACCATCATGGACAATGCCTACGGCTATGACGTGGTGAGCAATGTGCTTTCTGTTGTCAACAAGGCGGCAATTCCGGAAAAGGGCAAGGCAGGCGGACAGATGAGCTACAACTATACGTATGATGCCCTGTATCGTCTAAGCACTGCCAGTGGGACGTACAAGGGTGCGGACAATAAAGCTGCTTCTTATACGTTATCTATGGGCTACGACAACATGCACCGCATCACGAGCAAGAAACAGCATCTCTCGCAGACAGGTGTGCAGTTCGAGGGCACGCTCAACGCAGGCTATGAACTCGCTTATACTTACGGCAAGGATGCGGGCAGGAAGTTCCAGCTCGATAATGTGCGCGATATCAACTACCGCACGGAAGAAACTCCTACGGAGAGTATGAATATCAACAACGGACACAAGTACACTTACGACCTCAACGGGAACCTTGTCTATATCAATACCTCTCGTGTAAAGCGTGACGGCAAGGAGGATGAAAAGGCAACCGAGCAGAAGTACCGTTGGGACGAGGAAAACCGCCTGATGGTCTTAAGCGACAACAGCAAAACAAGCCGATACACTTACAACGCTGCTGGTGAACGCATCATGAAGAGTTACGGCACGATGGAGGGTGTTTATATCAATGGTGCCCCACAGGGAATCACGTTCCACGAGACGGACAACTTCACGCTTTATCCAGCAAGTATCCTCTCTGTCAATAAGAATCGCTTTACGAAGCATTACTTCCTTGGTGACAAACGAGTTGCTTCAAGGATAGGAACGGGGCTGTTCAACAACGTTTACGGACGTAACGGCTCATATGTAACCGCTGGTCAGCAGGACTATGCTGAACGCATGAATCAGATTCAGAAGCAGAAAGAGGAATACTATAAGCAGCAGGGCATTGCACCTGGTGTACCTACAATGAAGGGCGCGTATGGTGATCCAGAGAACACTGGTGTAGGGTATAATGCCGTCCTCACTGAACTCGGCAACCATGATGTGCCACAGGGTTGGGTACAGACTCCGAAGCCGAACACCACACCAAATACCAACCCCGGTCCGCCTGTAAGCTGGAACGACCCAAGCAACCCTGATGACCCGCAGGCTGGTTATGGTTACATTCCAAACGACACTACGAAGGAGGAAACCTTCTTCTATCACAGTGACCACCTTGGTTCAACGTCTTACATCACAGATGATAAGGGTAACATCACACAGTATGATGCCTACCTGCCTTATGGTGAACTGCTAGTTGATGAACATAGTAGTAGTGAAGACCTGCCATATAAGTTCAATGGCAAACAGTTCGATGAGGAAACTGGTCTATACTATTACGGCGCAAGGTACATGAACCCTGTCACGAGTTTATGGTATGGGGTGGATCCGTTGGCAGAGAAATATCTTAAGACAGGAGCCTATGTCTATTGTGGTGGTAATCCAATAGTTTTAAAAGATCCTGACGGTAGAGGATGGATACAAACAAAAAAAGGAATTTATTATAACCCTAACATTCATTCGCAGAAGGATATAAGTGTACGTGATACTCGGAGAGGCTTCAAATATCTGGGAGAAACTTATCAGAATGACAAACGAGGGGTATCATATAGGAGTGATGGCAGTATTTTATTTCGCCATGAGTCGGATGCTTATAACCATATGTGGAATAATGCTAATAACTTATATAAGGTTCCACGTAATCCACAAGGAAAAGAAGTTGGAGGTTTCTTATTATCTAATGGAAGTGTGCTTGTATTACCAGATTATAATAATGACAGTAGAACGACGAAAATTTCTGCATACGGATATAAAATAGGGAATCATACCGTCAGTAAAAGGAATGTTGTATACCATGTTGTTGCACAAATTCATACGCACCAAGATACATCTGGCGACCCAACTCCATCCTATTACTCCATGGATGACGTCATACGATGGGAAGCTTGCAGAAAGATATGAGGGCTCCCGTCTTTTGTACTTGGTCACGATAATAAGGTTACTGGTATTCTTCAGAATAACAAACATCAAGCTTTTTATAGATGATTTACCTAAACCTTTTAATAAAGTTTCGACATTTCTGAGATCTAATAAAAGTTTCTCTTCTTATGTTGCAAATAATACATGGTCTTTTAAAGAATGAATATGAGAAAAATTCTATACATATTGGCATCACTTCTTGTCATAAATTTAACGGCATGTAGACCGGAACAACAACAAGGCTATTTGAATAATCAAATCAGTAGTCAAGTAAAATCTGTAGTTGATGAATACGCAAAAGCGCCATCCTAAATACAAATCTTTGATTTTTATTACAGACTTTGAATACAATTGGAGAAATGGATATAAACGTAAATAAATATAATTTTTACTTGGTCCATCTTTGGATTGTTTACCTTCAAAATATAGATTATATCCTTCCCAATTGCAGTATTATAAGGATAAACTAATATTTATCCAGTCATCTTCTGGCCTTCTTTATGAGCAATCGAATATTCTAAAGACTTATAATAAAAAAACAAAACGAATATTGATAAATGTGACGATAACATCGCATTTTTTTCCTAAAGGAAGCTTCTGCATACCAGAGTCAGAATGATGGAACTATAATAAGAATATCAGAAAGATCTGATACAATCCTATTGAAAGAGAGAGTTGAGTTTCATGCTCCACCAATAAGAGACCGTAATATTAAAAATAATCAATGAGACACTTGGTAAGTTGTCTACTCTTTTATAATGATTGCGTGAAAGAATGATATAATAGTTTTTTTAAAAAGAATTTTTGAAGAAGAATTTCTGTAAATTCTGAGTGTAATTCTTGGGACAAAAAAATGAGAAAATGGGATAAATAGTAGGTGTTCTTGGATATTTACAAAATAAGGCTCTATAACGAATCGTGTGGGTTGTGTGTTGATATTCCACCAGTTTGGTGCGGGTGCTTTGCACATGTGGTGCGGATGGTATGCACCACATGTGCGAAGGACCAACACTCATTTCTATATATGGAAGGGTAGGGATTTAATGTGAGTTAAGCGTATTAAGACTAAGGTCAATTTAGAGTTGTGTTTAGTTGGAGGCTATTCTTTTTGACATTTTCTTTTAGGCTCTATGCACTTTGGTACACGATGCCATATAACATCTTCTTCCATGTCGGCAAACAACTAACCCATGGCCTCATACTCTGAGTATATGACCATGACCAAATGTTGAGAAAAGTGAGAGAATATCACTGCTCATCTTATTTTTAATACTCAAAAGCTTGGATATCTCGCTTAAATTATCTAAATTCGCAACTTTAATGGTTACTCTTAAATTCTTTGATAATCAATGATGTATAGCACTACGAAGTTGCCATCCCAAATTCATTGTCACAGACATTATAGAATATTATTATAGTAAAAATAAACTTTTGATCAAAATGTAAAGATGAGGATGGACTTATTTCGTTGGGTTATCCCTAGATATGATAAGTCCGGTATATATTTTCATGAAATATATACATTGGAGTAGTTTCTCGACCTGTAAACATATTATCATCCATCGTTGAATTTGCAAAAATAGGTGGATTCTGTTTTCAAACCCGAGGTTACCCTGATAGCGAGGTGGTTACTTATCACTACAATGCTGCCGAACAGGTTGAGCGTCTTACGAGCAATAAACAGGAACGTCAGAGCGTTATTGTTGATAGGATAGGTTACGATAAGGAGGGTCATACGGTTTATACGAAACTCGGTAATGGCACGGAGACTACCTATACCTACGACAAGCAGCGTGACCGTCTGCAGGTGATGAACCTTACAGCGGACGGTCAGACTGTGATGGAGAATAGGTATCGCTATGATGCTGTGGATAATATCCTCGGTATTACGAATGCTGCCAACCCAACGTCGCTGACGAAACTCAATAAGGCGAAGCTGGGAGGAAGGAGTTCGCATACGTATGTGTATGACGAGCTGAACCGCCTTATTCATGCAAGCGGTAAGGCTAAGCGTGCATCGTATGATATGGTGATGTCGTTCGGACGGATGAGTGAGCCACTGACTAAGGTACAGAAGGTGGACTCAACGACAACTGCGAAGTCTTATAACTTTGCTTATAAGTACGAGGACAGTAACCATCCAACGGCTCCAACGCAGATTGGTCACGATCATTACACATACGATGCCAACGGGAATCCAACACTGGTAACGAACGATTCAACCAACACTACCCGTGAGATGTATTGGGATGAGGACAACCGCCTGATGGTACTCTCTGATAATGGCAAGACGAGTCGTTATACTTACAATGCTGCTGGTGAACGTATTATGAAGAGTTACGGTACGATGGAGGGTGTGTATATCAATGGTGCGCCACAAGGCATCACGTTCCACGAGACGGATAACTTCACACTTTATCCTGCAAGTATCCTCTCTGTAAATAAGAATCGCTTTACAAAGCATTACTTCATTGGTAACAAACGAGTTGCTTCAAGGATAGGAACGGGTCTGTTCAATAATGTCTATGGGCGTAACGGATCATATGTAACAGCTGGTCAGCAGGACTATGCTGAACGCATGAACCAGATACAGAAGCAGAAAGAGGCATACTATAAGCAGCAAGGCATTGCACCTGGGTGTACCTACAATGAAGGGCGCGTATGGTGACCCCGAGAATACAAAACGAGGGATATAACTCTATCATTGACACACTCGGCAACCACGATGTGCCACAGGGTTGGATTCAGACTCCACGCCCCAACACCACACCGAATACCAACCCCGGTCCACCTGTAAGCTGGAATGACCCAAGCAACCCTGATGACCCGCAGGCTGGTTATGGTTACATTGCCAACGATACTACGAAGGAGGAGACCTTCTTCTATCACAGTGACCACCTTGGTTCAACGTCTTACATCACAGACGACAAAGTCAACATCACTCAGTATGATGCTTACCTACCGTACGGCGAACTGTTGGTTGACGAACATAGTAGCAGTGAAGAACTACCGTATAAGTTCAATGGCAAGGAGATGGATGAAGAAACAGGTTTGTACTACTATGGTGCAAGGTACTTGAATCCAGTTACAAGTCTGTGGATGAGTGTGGATCCAGCAGCAGATAGATATCCCAATATTTCACCGTACACTTACTAGTGAATAACCGATGATTTATATTGACCCAACCGGGATGTATATCGAGAAAGCGAAGTCAAAAGAATGGAAAAGACGAAAAAGTCGATGTCACAAGTCAAAGGAGACTATTTCACAAGTTGATAAGTTAACCGCAAAGCAGAAGCCAAAGGTTGGAGTGCTGAAAAATTAGCAAATCAAAATTGGTGATAAAACGGAAAGAATAGCAAGTTTAAATACCAGCTCTAGGCACTATGTGCGCTTCTAGAAAGTAGTAGTCAAGGTTATGGCTTATCCCATACGCAGAAGGTGAGAATGAGGTGTCACATTAAAGGGAGTTCTATTAACCATATATAACGTGGGGTTATCCTCACAACAATGCAGTTATGGGGTATCGGTCTCATAAGAGACCTTCATTTCATATAGAAAATGGTTTTATTCCCCTCATTTTTATGTATTTTTGACATCAAGACACATTATCCTTTTTCAAGAGAGAAGTTGTGGCTGATATTTGTTGATTTGGCAATATCTAAAGTATTGTAAACAAGACAGGTGAGCGCAAAACTCGCTTTTGCTCTGGCAATACCAATTGTTCTGACAAAGGAGCCATGCATGGTCCTTCAATGAAGCTGAAGACGTTCCACGCGGCATCTACACTCTGATTTCTTGCGGTTACGTCTTCTGCTTCTTGGTTACTGGATGATTGCGGTGTCCCTTCTCGCAGATGACGGGACGCATCGCATTGGCCTTGACAACATCTTTCCTGCCTCATATCCAGCATCAAGATAAGAGGCCTTTGTCCTTGTCCGTGATAAGCTGCGAGATAACATTGGAGTCATGGGTGCTTGATGCTGTGGTATGGTAGGACTCTATGAGTTTTGATTTCTTGTCAACCTTCGTATGACCTTTGTATCCATAATGTTTCTCATCCCGTTTCTTAGTCCAATGCGTGTCAATGTCCTTGTGGCATTTCTGTGTGGTTGTCGCTCCAAAGCTCATCTCCTTGCCGTTCTTGATGGTAGTGTTTTCTTTTTCCTGCAGAGTGTTGCGCGCCTGGGGGCTTCAACGAAGGTGGCGTCAATAATCTTAGCTTCATTAAAGCTCAGACCTTCGCATCGAGCAATTGACGGAAGTCGTCAAACAGGGTGTCAAACACACCGGCCTTGACCAGTTTATTCTTACATGCCCACACTGTCTTTTCGTCAGGTACGTCACTTACGTCACTTACCGTATGTATGTTTAGGAACTCTCTAAAGCTGGTGCGGTCCAATAATCTGATATTCTATCTGGTGGTCGCCCAGACCATAACTAACGCTGGAGAAATATGACTTTGAACATAAGAACGACATCTATCGGTCTCACGCCCTGCTGAAGTCTTACAATCCTCTGTGAGTAGAGTCTCTCTAATGTGGAGCAGAAAGAATTCGAAATCAACAAGAGCGGATACCTGCTCCAGCTGGGTAGTCCATTGTGGAAAGAGCCTTTTCAGAGTGACTCTCTTCAAAGAGACTCCTGTTTTGATTGGCGATATGTAGTCGTTTTCTTCATAAGGTAATATCAATATTTACATGTAAAAGGTACGACTCGAAAATACGCAAGTAATTGCTGATTAATAATAAGTTAATTTACAGAACACCTCTAAATACAAAAACGAATATTATAGATATTAAATTCGGAAGTGGAAATACAGCTAATTTTGTTCATGAAAATGACTCATGTGGACAATTTGAGGCAGGGGATATGGCTTTTGATTCAAAAACAGGAATGACTTTAGCGCAAGATGTATATGACGAAGTAGCTAGCATAAATCAATATGTGCGCCCTTCATCTGTATCGGGTCTTCCATCAACATCTGTTGTAAATTTTTAGTTCTATTACTCTAACATGGGTACAGGGTTTAGCAGGAGGAACTCTGTATGCTCCTGGAGGTACAGCAACAGGTACCGTCCCTTTAAATATAAATTCTACAAGAGCAGATTTATAAATGCCTATCCCTAATAATCCGGCTATGAAAGCATTGCCTGCTAACTTTGTGTTGAAAACTATATCCTAATATTATCATAAGAAATGATGAAAGCACACTTCACATGAGTGTTATGTTAATGTCGCTTTTGTCATGTAGAGCACAAAAAGTTAGAACATGAAGCAATTTGCGGTACTTTCTATAAGCTAAATAAAGATAAATACTTTAGTACATCATATACATTGAAGCTGAACCCTGACAATACTTTTTACTTTTGTTATAAAAAATTCAAGATGCTCAACTGCAAATGTAAGGGAATTTGGGAAATGGTAGATAATGAATTTATTTTACTTAAATGTTTATGAAGCTGCTAATCCTATGAAATGCTTTCAAGTGGTTATATGAGTGAGAAGGAACACAAATTGCAGATAATCAATAAGAATAAAATAAAATATAAAGACGTTGTTTTAAAACGGAAGAAATAACAGACTCACTCAGGAGATCATAACTCTCGTGTCTGCCTTTGGAAGAGGCCGTTCAGGTGAAGAAAGATGTAGAAACGAAAGCAGCCAAGGGCAGTGCTCCCAAAGACGAGATCATGATGATGGTCAGCGGACGCAGCATTGCGGCTTATTACCCGGTGACGGAGAGCCATGGAAGCATCGGGACTTTACAGCCCTGCCACGGGTGATCTGCAGGCGAAGACGGAGTATGATGCGCACGACCGTACCACGGGTGTTACGCTTGCTGACGGTAGTGTGACACGTACGGCTTACTCTATCGGCAGTCATGACGGTGAACCGATGCTCCAGACAACGGTCACGGATGCACTGGGACGACATGCGGAGAGCTATACGGATGCCAGGCGTAACTCGTGAAACGGTGCAGCATGCTCGTGTGAGGATAGTCACGGTGAAGCTACAGCCATGACCCCTGTCGGACAGGTGATGACGGTTCAGCATCCTAACGGCAGGGAGACGAAGTATGCCCTACGACTTGCTTTGGTCGGAAACTGATGGTGAACCATCCTGATGCTGGTGAGACGGATATGACCTATGATGCGGCAGGTAACCTCCCTGACGAAGCTCACGGCAGAGCTTAGGAAGTCGATATCTGACAAGGGTTACATCTCTTACACCTACGACTTCGAGCGACTCCATGAGGTACTTTATCCAGAAAAACTCTTTCAACTCGTGTCACCTATACCTATGGTAAAGCAGGGGATAAGATAATCGCGCTGGTCGTCTTGCCCTCGTTGAGGATGCGAGTGGCGGTGAAGCCTACTACTATGGTCGTCAGGGTGAGGTGACGAAGACCGTCCGTACGGTCATGGCGAGTGTGGCGGATATCAGGACTTATGTCTATGGTGCTACCTATGACAGCTGGAACCGTGTGCGGACGATGACTTATCCTGACGGTGAGGTGGTGACCTATCACTACAATGCGGCAGGACAAATAGATGGTCTTTCAAGCAATAAGGGAGGACGTCAGAGCGTTATTGTTGATAGGATAGGTTACGATAAGGAGGGGTCATACGGTCTATACGAAACTTGGTAACTGCACGGAGGCCACCTATGCCTACGACAGGCAGCGTGAGCGTCTGCAGGCGATGCGCCTTGCAGCGGACGGTCAGACTGTCATGGAGAACAGGTATCGTTATGATGCCGTGGACAACATCCTCGGTATCACGAATGCCGCCGACCCGACGTCGCTTACAAAACTCAACAAGGCGAAGCTGGGAGGAAAGAGTATGCATACGTATGAGTATGACGAGCTGAACCGCCTTGTTCATGCAAGTGGTAAGGCTAAGCGTGCATCGTATGATATGGTGATGTCGTTCGGACGGATGAGTGAACCGCTGACCAAGGTGCAGAAGGTGGACTCAACGACAACTGCTAAGTCTTATAACTTTGCTTATAAGTACGAGGACAGTAACCATCCGACGGCTCCAACGCAGATTGGTCACGACCATTACACCTACGATGCCAATGGTAATCCAACACTGGTAACGAACGACTCTACGAATACTACTCGTGAGATGTACTGGGATGAAGACAACCGCCTGATGGTACTTCTCGACAATGGCAAAACGAGTCGTTATACTTACAACGCTGCTGGCGAACGCATTATGAAGAGTTACGGTACGATGGAAGGTGTGTATATCAATGGTGCACCACAGGGAATCACGTTCCACGAGACGGATAACTTCACGCTCTACCCTGCTTCGATAATCAGCATCAACAAGAATCGCTTTACGAAGCATTACTTCATTGGTGACAAACGGATTGCTTCAAGGATAGGAACGGGTCTGTTCAACAACGTTTACGGACGTAACGGCTCATACGTAACCGCTGGTCAGCAGGACTATGCAGAGCGTATGAATCAGATACAGAAGCAGAAGGAGGCATACTATAAGCAGCAGGGCATCGCCCCCGGCGTGCCGACGATGAAGGGTGCGTACGGTGACCCGGAGAACACGCACATCGGCTACAACTCCATCATCAGGGAGCTGGGCAACCACGACGTGCCGCAGGGCTGGGTACAGACACCACGCCCCAACACCACGCCGGACACCAACCCCGGCCCTCCTGTCTCCTGGAATGACCCGAGTAACCCTGATGACCCGCAGGCTGGTTATGGCTATATTCCAAATGACACTACGAAAGAGGAAACTTTCTTCTATCACAGTGACCATTTAGGCAGCACGTCCTACATCACAGATGATAAAGCCAACATCACGCAGTATGACGCCTACCTGCCTTATGGTGAACTGTTGGTTGATGAACATAGCAGCAGTGAAGACCTGCCGTATAAGTTCAATGGTAAGCAGTTTGATGAGGAAACTGGTCTGTACTATTATGGTGCAAGGTATATGAATCCTGTGGCAAGTATTTGGTATGGGGTGGATCCGTTGGCAGAGAAATATCCAGGTGTTGCACCTTATAATTATGTGTTTTATAATCCAATTTTTTTTAGAGATCCCAATGGGCAATCTGCGAAAGTTACAATAAATAGCCGCACAAAGACTATTGTTATAAGTGCAACGCTTGTTTTTTATGGAGAATGTGCTTCTGCTATTATCGCATCTCAGACTGCTGCAGATATTCAGAATAGTTGGAACGCCCCCCGAGGAAAAGTTACAATAGGAAAAACCACCTATAGTGTAGTATTTAAAATAAAAGGAGAATATAGGGATGTCAGTGGTTGGTTGGGGCTGAAGAAAGCCGCTTTAGGCATAGAGAAAGCTTTTAACACTAATCCCGAGATAAATTACATAGAAGTTGTTAAACATGCTACAGGAGGATCCATTGAGGGCATTTCTAATATGGATATAGGAGGGAATGTCGGAGAATTCCAACTTGATAATATAAAAAGGGTCTGGCACACTTACTGAGGCTCATGAGTTTGGACATAGTTTAGGCTTGGAACATAGAGAAAAAGACCTACGTGGCAAGGGGCAGCCTAATATAATGGCTCCTCGCGGAACATTGGTTGATAAGCGCTACCAATATAATCCTCAAATGCCAAGCTTTCAGGTTCAGAAGGAGGTACGTTAAATCCTGCAAAAACGAAAGGTAACACAAAAAGATATTGATCATTTAAAAATTAATAAATTAAAAATTCAGAAATGGGAAAGCCTACATTGGACATAGTCTCGGATTAGATTTTGCATTTTAATCTTTTTAACACCTTTTTCATTCCAGTTTTTGTTTTCTTGTAGCCAAAAGAGAGAAATTGATCCTCAGGAAATAGTAGGACGCTGGGAACTAGTTAGTAAAGGTGTTAAACCGATTGCTTACATAGAATTGTCTTTTTATAAAGACTCTACTGCTATGTTTGATTGCTTGACGGACACTGTAATTTATTTACGGTATAGAATCTCATGATTCCTATACCAAAAAGATTTAAATAATAACTGTACTAGAGACTTAATACTATCATTAGATGGTAATATTTTTTATCTATGTAGCCTGAAAAATGTAATGAAAAGCTCATATACAAGAAGAGGAATGATACCTTGGGAAAATTTGACACTCATTTGTTAAATCAATAATACCGGCTTGGCATTAAGTTAGACAAACAAAATTAAATGATATACTTAAGCTCGCAAATGTTTAGACGTTTCCGGTGTCCGCCAACAACCTATCGATGGCATAGAAGAGTATGTCCGTACTTGCATAACTTCGGGGGCTTATCCATTTTCCCCAATATCCTCCAGAGTGTTTTCATAATGCTCAAATGTGGGGAATATGGGGGAGAGAAGGAGGTGGAGGGGACAATTTGCCCCAGGCCAAAGACCGTCCGTACGGTGATGGCGAGTGTGGCGGATATCAGGACTTATGTCTACGGTGCTACCTACGACAGCTGGAACCGTGTGCGGACGATGACTTATCCTAACGGTGAAGTGGTAACCTATCACTACAATGCTGCTGGACAGGTGGAGCGTCTGACGAGCAATAAACAGGGACGGCAGAGCGTTATTGTTGACAGGATAGGTTACGACAAGGAGGGGCATACGGTCTATACGAAACTTTGGTAACGGCACGGAGACAACCTATACCTACGACAAGCAGCGTGAGCGTCTGCAGGTGATGCGCCTTGCAGCGGACGGTCAGACTGTGATGGAGAACAGGTATCGTTACGATGCCGTGGATAATTAACGATTATTTACTACAAAAGTTTATTCCTCATTTGCCGTCACTTTAACACTATTCACTAACACATTGTTTATCAGCATATTATGTATTTACAGAGTGACGGTAGTGACAGGAAAATAATTTCACAGCAGATTGATCACAGGCGCATCTGCCGTGATGAATGCCAGACTATGTTTTATCCTGAAGTATATTCTTCTGCGGCAGACTCTTTATCGGGAGATTATGAGGTTTATTCAGAAACCTTACTTTCAGGAAAAGCACACTACTTCTATCCGATTATAATGCTTGACGTGACCCGTGCTAAGCCTTGACACCATGGGTGTACCCCCTCAACACCAATGGTGTTTACCCTCGGCACACTGACAGGAAAAAATCAGTAATTATCTACTGGTTCCTCATCCTGCATACTGGGACGAGGACAACCGCCTCATGGTCTTAAGCGATAACGACAAGACGAACCGGTTACAGTTACAATGCTGCCGGTGAACGCATCATGAAGAGCTACGGTACGATGGAGGGCGTGTACATCAACGGTGCTCCGCAAGGCATCACGTTCCACGAGACACCTACATAGATTCTACGAGGAACTCTTTTCCTGTAGGAGTTGAAAGTCAAACACACCGGCAGGCATCCGTCCTCTCCTCTGAAAAGGAAGGAAAAGCAGATTCTTTCCGACTTCCTCCTGAAGCCAGAACTGAAAAAAGATGAACAGCCGTATATTAGTCCCGACTTCCCTCCTGAAGTCAGAACTGGAAATAAATGAACGGCTGTATATCAGAACTCTTCACCTGCATGATGATGAAGATGACGGCAGTGATGGCGATGGCAGAGAATACCACCCCGCCTTTCTCCAGAATGCGCACGCAGCAATTCTGCCATCTGTCTGGAATCCAGTGCGTGAGAAGGGCGAATGCCATGAGCAGAAAGACATATTTATAGGCTGCAAAGACATCGGGAAGAACAGAGGGATTGAATTTTGTAAACATCTGTCTGAGCATGACCCACACTCCCTCGAAATCCCTGCAGCGGAAGAAAAGCCATGTGAAGCAGAGGACATGGAAAGTGACGAACACTGATACGAAGCGACGCAGGCCGGATGGATGATAATGACGGTCATGCTTCATGACAGTCTGCGACCAGAACTTATGCAGGCAGACCAATGCGCCGTGCAACACACCCCAGACAACGAAGTTCAGCGATGCACCGTGCCACAGTCCGCAGGCTGTCATCGCCACCATCTGGTTGAGATACATACGCAGTGTTCCATGGCGGTTTCCGCCAAGCGAGATGTAGACGTAATCACGGATCCACGTAGAAAGCGAGATATGCCATCGACGCCAGAAGTCTGTCATGGAGTCGGCCGTGAGCGGTGCATTGAAGTTCATCGGAATCTTGAAGCCGAGCAACAGTGCAATGCCGATGGCCATGTCCGAATAGCCGGAGAAGTCACAGTAAATCTGTATGCAGTAACCATAAAGCCCGAGCAGCACCTCTCCACCGGAGAAAAGCGTAGGGTTGTCGAAGATACGGTCGACGAAGTTCTGAGAGATATAATCGGAGATGACCGCTTTCTTGAAGAGTCCTATGATGATGAAGAACACGCCCTGCGCAAACATCTCACGGCTGACATGGAGCGGCTTGCGTATCTGCGGACCAAAGTCGGTCGTGCGGGTGATAGGCCCTGCGAGGAGTGTCGGGAAAAAACTGACGTAGAAAGCGTAGTCGAGCATCGAATCCATCGGCAGTACTTTCTTCCTGTAGACATCGACGACGTAGGAGATTGTCTTGAAGGTGTAGAAGCTGATACCTACGGGCAGGAAAATATCCCATGGCTGGAAGTTCCCGCCGATCATCTGTGCGACCATTCCTGCAAAGAAGTTGGTATACTTGAAGTAGGCCAGCAGGCCGAGGTCGACAAGCAGGCTCAAGGCCAGCCACAGTTTAGGATGCTTTCCTCGGGCCACTCGACGGGCAATGTAATAGTCGCTGACGGTGACGATGACCAGCAGCAGAAAATAGAAACCACTGCTCTTATAGAAGAAGTAATAGGAGAAGAGCGTCACGAAAAGCAGTCTTGCATCTACTTTGTTGCGCAGACAGTAATAGACCACCATGAAGACAAGAAAAATGAAAAGGAAGGCCCCCGACGAGAAAAGGAGCGGTTCACGTGGGTTGTAAAGCAGGATGTCTGCCACCTTCGTGAAATCGAGGCTCGAGACATACGATGTTATACTTTGCAGGAACATCTTTAAGACCGCCATAAGCTGGCTGAGAAAATCATTTGTTTCCATCTTGATTCTTTATTGGAAATAGAGAGCTGACCGGCCGACGACAGCTTACTTCTCCATCAGTTTCGCACGACGTGCATAATTCTTCTGTCCGGCTACAATCGACTTGAAGATACGCCGGCTGACGTATTTTCCGCCTTTGTAATTGATGTGTACATAGTCTTTGGTGCCCATGTCCTGTTCGTCGACAATACGCATCATCGTACCGGCACCGCCCATTGCCCGGAAGAGACTATAGAAACCTACGTGGCAGTCGGCGGCAAGCTGCTCCTGGTAGCCCACAAGCATCTCGACACCTTTCATCGTACCGTCGGGGGATGTTTTCGAACCGCGATCGGGACTGCTGACAATGAGGATACTTGTCTCTGGGAAACACCTGCGGAAGAGTTCCACCACCCGCTTCATATCGGCCATGTATTTCTTCAGCCGTTCGGGGGTCGTCTGCGCATCAACGGCATTGACACCGAACTGGAAGACGATGAGATCGTAAGGGCGTACACGGGAAAACTCCTTCAGCATTTGTGCGGGGAGCTTTGCCAGGGTGATACCGGAAGAGCCACGCATACTGAAGTTGTCGAGCACGACTCCCTCCCGGCCTTCCTGGGAAGTACCGAAAAGGACGGTGCTGCCGCCATTCACCTTGACCGTTGCATGGGCAGTAATTCCGTCCATCTTCACGGCTTGCACTTCGGGCGAAGGACTTACATGCAGCGTGGACTGCCTTCCACCGTCCAGCTCGAAACCGACTTCAGCCCCACCCCTCGAACGCAGATAGAGCCATGTGACCGCCCACTTCTCCGTGTGCGGATAATCGTGTGTCAAGGTGAAAGGTGCAAACGACATCGTTGCCTGTCCACTCATTGTGTAATAACGTTCGGCTATTCCGGCCTGACTGACATCATAGCCTGCCGGCTTCTTCACCATGTGCTCCGTAAGTCCTGTGAACTTGTTGTCCACGGTATGCTTGTACTGGTCCAGATCGTTGCCGGCATCGATCCAGCCCACGCCATAGCCGCCATACTGCCGCTGGAGGTCTTCACGCAGGTCGGCCAGCAGGATGTCACCCTCATGAACGAATCGCCGAAGTAGGCAATCCGCACGGGACGACCGACGGCCTGCCGCTGTGCCAGCCGGTTGAGCTGACTGTAGAAGTGGTCGAGTCCGCCGGGCTTCCCTGCCGAATAGTCTACGATGCGTTCCGTCCCCTTGGGCCACACTTCCCTGAAGTCGACAGTCTTTCCATCCTTGTCGTACGCAATGGATGCCGAAGGCTCCTTGGGTGATGGGATGACCTCTTTCAGTTCCTTCTTCTGCCGTGCAAGGTCACTCAGGATATCTATCTCCCGCAGTTCCGTCCCATCTATCTTGAAAGTCGGGAGGAAATGGAGGAAAAAGAGGAACAATGCCACCAGAAATGTCAGCAGCAAGGTTCTGCAGATGTTATCTTTTCATCTTTTATTTTTAAACTTTTTGTCCGGATGTCTCATTTTAATAACCCGACGGCTATATCTACGCCGGAAGTCCTTTATTTGTCACGGCTCGCATATGCAAGCGATTTCAGTTCCTCATCCAGCAGCTTGATACCCTTCAACGTACAGAATCCCCTGACAAAGAGCAGGATGGACACGTAAGCCAGCTCAGTCACTTCATACTTCCGGTAAAGGAACTGGTTCATGATGGCCTGCTGTGAAGCATTCGTCAGCGTGCGGATAATCTCGTAGTTCACGTCAGGAAGGAAGAATCCCTCGTCGACCCCCCGCAGTACGAAAGAGCGGACATCACATTCCCGCTTCTCATGCAGTTTGCGGACCTGGGCGAGCAGTTCCGGATACTTGTGGATATCCTCGAAGAAAAGCGGATTGATTCTGCTGAATTCCTCGATACGGTACTTGCAGATTTCGATGACGATCTTGATGACGTTCTGCCCATGCCTGTCGATTTCCCCCATCCGACTGCTTTCTTCCAGCTTGTCATGGCGCATCACTTCCAGAATCAGTTCTTCCTTTGTGCTGTAGATTTCATAGAGCGTACGCTTCGATATCCTCAGGTCGTTGGCAATGTCGTCCATCTTGACCTGCCTGATTCCGTATCTGTGGAAGAGTGCTGTGGAAACGCGGAGAATACTCTCTTGAGTTCCTGCCGGTATGGGGTTTCTGTCGCTGTATTATGCATGAGCGTCTGTTTTTGCGGCAAAATTACAAAAAACTTTGATAATGCAGTTTGTTTTAGGGTGGATTTTACTAACTTTGTAGAACGAAAGTACAATTTCTAATATAAAAAAGGAAAAGATTAATTATGGTCAAGGTAACAAAAGAGGCGGCTCTGGAATATCATCACAACGGCCGCCCAGGTAAGATCGAGGTCAAGCCGACAAAACCTTACAGCACACAGACAGATCTCAGCCTGGCTTATTCGCCGGGCGTGGCTTATCCCTGTCTGGAAATCCAGCAGAATCCCGACGACGTATATAAATACACCGACAAAGGCAACCTGGTGGCCGTCATCAGCAACGGTACGGCCGTCCTGGGACTGGGCAACATCGGCGCCATGAGCGGCAAGCCTGTCATGGAAGGCAAAGGCCTGCTGTTCAAGATCTACGGCGGCATCGATGTATTCGACATCGAGGTAAACGAGCAGGACCCCGACAAATTCTGCGAAGCTGTTGAGAAAATCGCTCCGACCTTCGGCGGCATCAACCTTGAGGACATCAAGGCACCGGAGTGCTTCGCCATAGAAGAACGGCTGAAGAAAAACCTCGACATTCCGGTCATGCATGATGACCAGCACGGAACGGCCATCATCTCGGCTGCCGGACTGAAGAATGCACTGGAAGTCGCCGGCAAGGACATTGCCGACGTGAAATTAGTCGTCAACGGCGCAGGTGCCGCCGCCATCTCCCTGTACGAAGCTGTACATGGCCCTGGGACTGAAGAAGAGAACATCCTCATGCTCGACTCCAAGGGTGTCATCACCTCCGACCGCAAGAATCTGACACCGCAGAAAGCTCTCTTCGCCACCGACCGCCGCGATGTCCATACACTGGAAGAAGCCATCAAGGGAGCTGACGTATTCGTAGGACTCGTCCAAGGGCAACATCCTCACACAGGACATGGTACGGTCTATGAACGACCATCCGGTCGTGTTCGCACTGGCCAATCCTGTTCCCGAGATATCCTATGAAGATGCCGTTGCCGCACGCCCTGATGTCATTATGTCGACCGGCCGTTCAGACTATCCCAACCAGATCAACAACGTCATCGGATTCCCCTACATCTTCCGCGGTGCACTGGACGTCCATGCCAAGGCCATCAACGAGGAGATGAAGATGGCAGCCGTAAAAGCGATTGCCGGCCTGGCCAAGCAGGCTGTACCTGACGTAGTGAATGAGGTCTATCATGTGAACGACCTGACCTTCGGACCGAAGTACTTCATTCCGAAACCGGTCGATCCGCGGCTGATAACAGAGGTCAGTGCAGCGGTCGCCAAGGCCGCCATGGAGAGCGGTGTGGCACGCACGCCGATCAAGGACTTCGAGGCCTACAAGCAGAACCTGCGCCAGATGCTGGGGCAGGAAACCAAGCTGACCCGTACCCTCCACGCCACGGCAGCCCGCCATCCGCAGCACATCGTCTTTGCAGAGGGCGGTCATCAGACGATGATGAAGGCTGCCGTACAGGCAAAACAGGAAGGCATCTGCGTGCCGATCCTGCTGGGGAACCCAGACCGTCTGAACCGTGTCGCCAACCGGTTGAAGCTGGACATCTCCGATATAGAAATCATTGATATGCGTGCCGACAAGGAACAGGGCCGCCGCGCCACCTACGCCAAGCATCTGGCAGAGAAGCGTGCGCGTGAGGGATACACCTTCGAAGAAGCCTACGACAAGATGTACGAGCGCAACTACTTCGGTATGTCCATGGTCGAGAACGGCGATGCAGATGCGTTCATTACAGGACTGTACACGAAGTACAGCAATACCATCAAGGTAGCCAAGGACGTCATCGGCATACGGCCGGAGTACAGGCACTTCGGCACCATGCACATCCTGAACACCAAGAAGGGTGTCTATTATATCGCCGACACGCTGATCAACCGCCACCCCGACGGCGACGTGCTGGCCGACGTAGCCCGGCTGGCAGCCCACTCTGTCAGGTTCTTCAACGACGAACCTGTAATCGCCATGCTCTCCTACTCCAACTTCGGTTCTGACAAGGAGGGCTCTCCGCTGAAGGTACACACAGCCGTGGAGACCTTGCAACGCGAGTGTCCGGATCTGGCCATCGACGGCGAGATGCAGTGAACTTCGCACTCAACAGACAGCTGCGCGACGAGAAGTACCCGTTCACACGGCTGAAAGGGAAGGAAGTCAACACGCTCGTCTTCCCTGACCTCTCCCTCTGCCAACAGCGGCTACAAGCTCCTGCAGAGCCTGAGTCCCGAGACCGAGGTCATCGGTCCTATCCAGATGGGACTGAACAAACCTATCCATTTCACCGATTTCGAGTGCTCGGTACGCGACATCGTGAACATCACGGCCATCGCCGCCATCGACGCTTACGTGGAGAAGCTGAAGAAGAACAAGCAACATTGACGGGCACATAAGCAGCCTCATCATAACAGGTAAAAACCAAAGGGGTGTATCAGAAGATTGTCTGTGACAGTCTTGCTGATACACCCCTCTTCATATCTTCAACAGAACAGGATGCTGCGTCCGGAGAGATTACACAGGTAATTCAGAATACAGACGGAGCCTTTCCCTATCCTGTCTTGCCAGGTCCTTGCGGCATCAGAAATCCATACCTGCTTCCCTTCCGTCAGAAGCGATAACCGAAACCGAGGTTCAGATAAATCGGATAGAGGCCGAAACTGATGGTCTTGAAACTGCTTTCGAAGATACCGTTGAAAGCCCACATGAGGTCGGCATTCACCGTGAAGTGGCTGAAAGCACGCCATGTTGCACCCATCTGGCCGCCCCACTGGAAATGGCGCAGGCTGGAAGAGAAATCATAAGGGGCGCTGTCTCCATTCTCGAAAGTCAGCTTCTCGCCTACAGGAGTACCCTGACGGAGATAGCCGTCACTCACCGTTCCACCGAAATTACCGTCAAGTTTAAGAGAGGAATACAATCCTGCCCGTACTTTCCAACGGTCGTTGAAACGATAATTCGCCATGACAGGAACGGTGAGAAGCGTCGTGTTGTAGTCGGTCTCCACAAATCCCGTCCAGTAGCCGGCCACCCGGCTGCCGTCATAAATAATCTCCGTGCTGTAGTTCTTCACCGTCGCACCCGTTATCATACCTTTCTCTTCAAACTTCAGCCCGGCAGAGACTCCCCATTTCCGTTCGCTGCCCAGCCATTTCGTCACGGTCCCCTCCAGCACGCCGTTGAGTTTCGGACTGTAGCTGTTGATATCCCTGATTTCCACAGGGAGCGGAAGCGGAGATGCCCCGCCGATGTTCACACCGGCTTTTACCTCATACTCCCATCCGTTGCGGTCTGATGCCGTCAATGCCGGTGTGCGATCTGTCTGCGCCATAACAGGCACTGCACAGCCCCATGCTGCCATTGCAATTGTTATGATTACTCGTTTCATTTGTCTTTTCACCTTATTTATATGTTTCAACTTGTCAACCTTCCTATTCCGAGAACAGCTTCAGCTCGTCAACATACAGCGTACTGCCGACGGCACCGTTGAAGACCGCCCCATCCTTGCTCGACGACATGATGATGGCCAGACTGTACCTGCCCTCCTTCAGCTTCACCGGATCAACCATCCGTCCCTTCACAGGCACAAAAGGAATGGAGAAACGTGTCCAACTGTCCGCCTCCTTCGCATCCGAAAGCTGTGCAAGCAGGACGATGCGGTCGCTGGTCAACGAGTTGGTTCCGTCAAGATAGTCCACACCGTCGCCTGTTTCAAACAGCACGGCATAGATGGCAAGACTGTCTTTCCTGCCGTCAATCACCTTCAGCTTCTTGTCGGTAAACACCGGACCGGCCTTGTATTTGTAGTAGCCGACAAGTTCCTTGGGTTTCTTCCTGAAAGGGACACCAAACCGGGTTGACTTGGCAGGATTGGCGAAATTAAGTTCAAATGTACCCGTAAACAGGTTCCCTGCGGCAATAGGCGTACCCAGGGCGGCAAAGGCTGCTGTACTGACCGTCTGCAACTTGGCACACTTCCCCTTGTAGCCATGGTCATCCTGGCAGGTCGGGTATTTGTCAGCAGAAGCACCGTTGGCAGCGAACAGGAAGCCGGCATTGCCGCTCCCCCATTCGAAATCGTGACCGTCCGATGTCTTGTCGACGAAGATATGAAACAGCTTCTGGACAGGAGCCTGCGGATTCCAAGTATCCCGGTACTCGTACCATTTCATCTCATCAAAATGATACTCTGTGGCAACATCGTCTGAAACGAACGAAACCTTGTAAGTCTTCTTCCACTGCCGGTCCTGCGATGTGACAGTATAGCTCTGCGGCTGTGTAAAGTCATGCTCCGTACCACTTGCCGGTTCGATCGTCGCACCCTCCGTAACAGTGAACTGCGGTGAAAGGCGGGTCAGATCCTCCCATCCATTGACGTAGAAAATCACTTCATCATTCGTGATGACCGGCCGCCTGATAAGCGTCGGGCCATCAACCGTTACTCCGGTAATGTCTGCCTCGGCATTCAGAGCCTCTTCCCTGATACAGGAAGAAAACAGCAGACCTGCCAGCATGGCAGGCAAAAAGGTTCGTATAACACCCATCTTCATTTTCTTGTATTTGATGTATGATAAATCATTTTCAGCTACAAAGGTAAAGAAAAACTTTTCCTACAAAGGAATTGCGGTGATACGGCCTGCATGGCAGGATGAGACAACGAAACGACACAAGACCGGCCTGAGAAAACCATCCTGTCAGGATTAATCAGTATGTGAACAGTACCTGACGCACTTTGCCCGGCATACCCGGACCCTCCTTCAGAAAAAAGAAAAGGTTTTACATCCCAGACAAGAAAATCACCTCCCCTCCTCGCCAACTTTTCCACCGTACCATGAAGAAACGAGTCGACAGAAATACAACCTGCCGTTACCTGCATTCCAACCAACGCCTGATTGCACTCCAAATAGTGCCTGACAACACGTCAACTAACGCCTGATTAGGACGCAAGTAAGCACCGTTTTTTACATAGCATATAGAGTCCTGTCTACCAACCATTTAACCGTATTGCAGAAGTCTTTTCTCCTCACCTTCCACCAGCTGGCCGGAGAAGTCCTCATGTGCGTAAGCAGACGTGCCAGTCCTCAACCCAAAAGAATGAAAAATAAGGACAAAACGGGACTGCTTCACCGTTTCTTCGGGACAGCAGCTTTCTTTCCTTGCAGGCGGAAACGGGTGCAGAGATGAAACGGGGACAGAAGCCCCGCTGTCTGCATCTGATGATGCTTCAGACAAGCGGGACATCTGTCCCCACTTTCAACTGCTTTCTTATGTTTTTCTGATCAGAGGACTGGCACACGAGCCTATCCGGCACGCTATGCCATCGGACGGACAGCCGACTTACGGTATTGCCCTCTTGCACAAACGGTATTCGTCAGCCCTGGACATTACCGATAGCATGCCAGAGTGTGTCGTCCGGCAGAGGAGACTCTATGCAGATGTTCTCCTTCGAGACAGGATGGACAAACTCGACACGGTGGCTCAGCAGGCTGATGCTGCCATCCGGATTGGAACGCGGCGCACCATACTTCAGGTCGCCCTTTATAGGGCAGTCCATATTGGACAGCTGGCAGCGGATCTGATGATGGCGGCCCGTCATGAGGTTGATTTCCAGCAGTGTGTAACGGTCCGACCGGTTGATTATCTTGTAATGCAGAATAGATTTCTTGGACGTAGGCACCTGGTGGTTGTAAGCATAGCTCTTGTTCTGCCGCTCGTTGCGCACAAGCCAGTCGGTCAATGTCGCCTCCGGTTCGAAAGGAGGACGCGTGACAATCGCCCAATAGGTCTTGTGTACCTCGCCATTGCGGAACATATTGTTCAGCCGCGCGAGCGCCTTGGAGGTCTTGGCAAAAATGACCAGCCCCGATACCGGCCGGTCGAGTCTGTGGACAATTCCAAGGAATACATTGCCGGGCTTCTGGTACTTCTCCTTTATCCATCGCCTGACGGTCTCGGACAACGGTTCATCACCCGACTTGTCGCCCTGGACAATCTCGCCAGCTTCTTTGTAGACGATTATAATGTGGTTATCTTCGTAAAGTACTTGCATAGTATAGTAAGGAAAAAAGAAATCTCCCCTGCCCCCCTTCGGGGAAGGATGCCTGACGGAAAGGGATTTCCGCCAGACGCCGTAAGCCCATATCCAGGGGAGGCAAGGGAGAATTCTGATATTGAAAATCCCCCTCCCGTAACAGGAAAGGGGAAGCGGAATTACATATTCATGCCACCGTCAACCTGGATGACCTGGCCTGACACGTAGCTTGACAGGTCGGAAGCGAGATAGACGGCCGTATTGGCAATATCATCGACTGTACCGCCACGGCGAAGAGGAATCTTGGAAATCCACTCCTTGCGGATGTTCTGCGGCAAGGCCTGCGTCATAGCGGTATCAATGAAACCGGGGGCAATGGCATTGGCACGGATGCCCTTGGGGCCCATCTCCTGCCCGATGCTCTTGGCCAGGGCGATAAGACCGGCCTTCGAAGCTGCATAGTTGGCCTGGCCGGCATTGCCATGGACACCGACGACACTGGCCATGTTGATGATGCTGCCGCTGCGCTGGCGCATCATCACCGGTATACAGGCATGGATGAAGTTGAACGCACTCTTCAGGTTTACCGCGATGACAGCATCCCACTGCTGCTCAGTCATACGGAGCATAAGCCCGTCCTTGGTAATGCCGGCATTGTTGACGAGGATGTCAATAGAACCGAACTCCTCCTTGACCTGTCTGACAACTTCCTCCGTCTGGGCAAAGTCGGCCGCGTTGCTTGCGTAGCCTTTCGCCTTTACGCCCTTTGCGGCTATCTCCGCCTCGGTAGCCTTGCCTTTTTCATCGATGACGAGGTCGGTAAAAGCAATGTTCGCACCTTCTTCTGCAAACTTCAAGGCAATTGACTTGCCAATACCGCGTGCAGCACCTGTGATAAGGGCTGTCTTTCCTTCCAATAATTTCATGTCGTTTTTGATTTATATGTTAGTTATATGTGTTGACCGGTTGACGAGACAACGGACCGGGAATCAGACAGGATCATCCGCAGGACTGCCGTCCCGGCTCCATTCCCGGCTGCGGGTGAGACATCTTATTTCAGACCGTTCTTCCCTAATGCGCCGTACACCACCTTTGCCACCAGCGGACGTGAGGACTCTTCCGTGAGCCCATGTCCCAGACGGCCATAGATGAACGGCACCTCAAGTCCCTTGATACAGTAGTGCGTGATGTCTGCGACGAGTTCGACATTGTCAATATCAAACTCACCGTCCGCCTTGGCATCGGCATAGACCTTGCGGAAGAGTTCGATTTCGTCCTCATCGAAGTTCTTGCGTACCCGCTCTACCATCCATATATTCCGGAAGAACTCTGCACGCAGGTTGCCGTTGCGCATCACCGTTTCCTTGATCATGCTGAGATGGGTGTAGATCAGTTCTATGATCTTGTCATGGGGACTGATTTTCTTCGCTGCAACTTCGTCGAGCTTGTCCGACAGACGTTCCAGCTCCGCCTCTATGACGGCATAATACACGTCGTCCTTGCTCTTGAAGTAAGTATAAAGCGTACGCCTGCCTTTCCCGGAGGCCTTGGCTATATCATTCATTGTCGTGTTGGCAATGCCGTTCTTTGCAAAGAGCTGACGTGCCACATCAACAAGTTTCTGTCTGGTTTTCGATATTGACATACTTTTGCTATTCCTCTGTTCTACAATCTGCACATCACTTGCACATCACAAATCTCATGTGCAAAATTATATATTATCTCGCACATTCACAAATTTAGAAGGACAAAAGTTCGTTGTTTTTAATCTTTTTGTCCAGCCGGTTGTTCTTTTTTTACGTCGGCAAAGCCGTTTCCTGCTTGCGGAACAAGACTGCCGGAAACGGAAGACGTACCCTCTTCTCCGCCCGATGGCCGCAGGACGGACCTGTTCACTTTATTCTTGCAACCCTTATGCCGATGCTTGAGGGACGGGGCATCATGTAATGGAAGAAGCTCTCGGCAGGCTCCACCACCCGGCAGCCGTTCCGTTTGAGACTCGAGGCGTTCAAAAGATGAATACCGTCCTTATGCCATACGGCGAAGCCCAGGTGCGTAGTGTCAAGGTTGTACTTGCTGGTTACAATTGCGATAATGTCGCCATCACGGATGACCTTCCGCAGCAGTCTGCTGTCGTTCAGGAGCGCTTTGGGAATATAACGTACATTTGTTCCGTTGCTTGCATCTTCCAGCCGCTTCAGTCCGGCGACCCTTTCGGGACGGTTCTTCAGCATATCATACGCACGTGCATTCTGGCTCATATAGTTGATTTTCAAGGTCTGGACAGCCGTAAAAGGAGGAACGGGCGTATTGATCTCCGTGACAAATCCCATGCGGCTGTTGTCTTCCAGCCACCAGTGGAAATAATGAAGGCGGTTCACGTAGCTGATTTTCCCGCCACGGTAGCGCAGCTGTTCCAGCCGGCGCACATAATCGGCAAAACGGGTTTCACCCTTTTCAGCACAGCGTGTCAAGGCTGTCACGGTCTCAACGTATGTGGTACAGTCCAGTCCGTGCAGATTGACAACCAGCTTCTCTTCGTCGTTCCGGTCCAGGGTGTGCGCCACATACGGCACACCGATGAATTTCCGTGCGATCATCAGGACGAGCTGTTCGTGAGAGAGCTGCCGTCTCTTCCGGACAGCCTCATGCAGGATACGGCAGACCAAGGCACTGTCTGCCCCGGTATAGCTGTCCAGATAAGCGGGCAGCGTGTCTCTCCCTGCTGTCAAAACAGAAGAAGAAGCTACGGGCAGTGTGTCACCCATAGCTTCTTCTGAACCGACGTTTTTATTCCGTTCTGTCTTGGCTCCACATGCGAGAAAACAAAAAGTATTAAACAAAGAAAAGTATATTTCAGATTCATGTCCATAATCCTAAGTCCGTAATCCCATCATCGAATGCCATGTCAGTTCCCCGGTCCGGAAACACCGGACACCCGGGCCAGCCTTCCGGGTCACTTCTTCCTGCCGAAGTTGAAACCGGCATAGAGGTTTACACTCCCAAAGAAATTGTTTGTAGAGAACTTGCTCCGCCGATAATTGTAGGCATGAAGTATCGTACTCATACCGGCAAACCACCTGCTGTTGTTCCATACCAGACCGAAACGTCCGATACCATCGAAGTTGATGTTGTTGAACTTGAAGTCGCTGAAGGAAAAGCTGCGGTGTGTGACATCACCTGTACTTCGCTTGTACGCCAAGGCCAAGGAGAGCGATCCCGCCAGCAGCCAGTTGCGGGCAAACACCCAGTTGTAGGCGTAACCGCCACTGACGGAGACATCCGTATATTTCACCTGACCGAACATCAGCGTGCTGTCTATCGGCGTGTCAGCAGGCCGGATGCCAAGACGCCCGGTCACAATCCGGTTCAGTTCCTCCCAGTCCACGTCCAGACTGTGTCGGGTGTACCCTATGCCCAGCAGCGGGCTCCCTGCCGAATGCCGCTGTATCGTGCTCTGGCTGAATGCCGCAGGATAGGAGAAGCGGCGGTGGTTGAAGATATAATACAGGTTGAATCCCTTGATGGTGGAAGTAAGACCGCCGAAACCGGTGCCGCGGATAGGATCGGTGTTGATGTCCCGCCCAAGACCCAACTGTCTGATCTTGTAGTCATTCCCGGTCTTCCGGTAATAAATGTCAAGCCCGATCATCGAGCTGTACAGGCTCAGATCGTACTCCTGCCGCGGGCTTTCGTTCTTGTGCCAGAAGTCCAGGTGCTTTATGTCAAGCGTATAACCGAGGAATATCCAACGCCAGCCGAAGTAAGGACCGACACGCACCGTGGCCTCCGGAGCAAAGGTGATGCTCTGTCCGCTTGAGCTGCTCAGACGGTACACTTCATAGGTGTTCGTGTTTTGAAACATTAAGGCGAAGTTGTATTTCTGCGGTTCTATATAGGCGGTATCAATCTCGTTGAACTTATGCACGAGCCGTTCTTCCCTGCTGAACCGATGCCCGGAACGGCGCATTGTCGTGTCCCGGCGCATCCACCTCACCGAATCCATCGGCTGCCTGACGGTACGGACCGCACTGCTGTCTGCTGCCGCCAGCATGCCGTAAGAGACCGGCAACGGCGGAATGGCATACAGCTTCAGCCCTGCAGAGACGGCAAGGAGAAAGCAGAGACAGGAGAAGTGGTTGGATATCAGTTTCATGTAAAATGGCGAATGTGTGCATCTGTCCAGACAGACACTTACTTTAGATTTTCCCGAGGATGCGGTCCATCACCCAGTTGGTGGGCGTCGCACTGACGCTCGTACAGTCGCAGACGCCATAGCCCTGCATATCCTCAATAACAGACTTGATGATGGGAAGCTGGACATAAGGAGGATTGTCTACCTCAATGTTCTTTCCTCCTTCACTGGTACACAGACGGATGGGAGCGTAGGTATAGACGGAGAAAGACAGTCGTCCCTTCGACCCGAAAATCTCGATACGGTCCTCGCGTGCGCTCTCATGGGCCGCAAAGCACCAGGCACCGCTGCCCGTCAGTCCGTTCTCGAAACGGAACACCGCATTCACCGTGTCCTCCAAGTCGTACAGTCCCGCACGGTTGGCCGTATAGCCATGTGCCCTGACAATGACACCAAAATAATTCTGCAGGAGGTCGAGCTGATGGGGCGCAAGGTCGTAGAAGTAGCCGCCGCCGGAGATATGCGACTGCAGCCGCCACGGAAGCTGCACGTTCTGTCCATAGTCCAGGTCGCGCGGAGGAACGGCGAAACGCACCTGCACGGTGAGAATCCTGCCGATCTCCCCCCTGTCAATAATCTCCTTCACCCTCTTGAAATAAGGCAGATAACGACGGTAATAAGCAACGAAACAGGGCACACCGGTCTGTTCGGAAACACGGTTGATGCGTACACAGTCCTCATAAGAGGCTGCCAGCGGCTTTTCAATATAGCAGGGCTTTCCGGCACGCATGGCCATAATGGCGAAGGTGGCATGGGCGGAAGGAGGCGTAGCGATATAGACGGCGTTGACATCCGCATCGTCGACCAGTGCCTGTGCATCGGTGTACCACCGCTGAATACCATGACGCTCGGCATACGAACGTGCCTTCAGCTCACTTCGGCTGAACACAGCCACGACATGTGAGCCCATCACCTCGTTGAATGCCGGTCCGGACTTCTTCTCCGTCACTTCGCCACAGCCTATAAATCCCCAGTTGATCTGTTTCATCGCATATCCATTATCAGCCCGGAAACAGCAGACGGAAGCAAAAGCCCTTGCCTGCGCCTTGCCGGGTGCAGCTTGTTTTTCTGCAAAATTACGAAAAAACCAGCAACCGGCCATTCATAACTATCAACTTTTTAGTAACTTTGCAATAAATTACATTCGCATAAACCCATCAAAATGATCATCAAGAAATCAGAATTCACCATATCTTCGCCATCGGTATCCAGATGCCCGGCGGACACAAAGGCCGAGTATGCCTTCATCGGACGATCCAACGTAGGAAAGTCGAGCCTCATCAATATGCTCTGCAACCACAAGGGACTGGCCAAGACATCGGCCAAACCGGGCAAGACACTGCTCATCAACCATTTCATCATCAACAACGAATGGTATCTGGTCGACCTCCCGGGATACGGCTATGCCAAAAACTCGAAGACGGTAAGAAACAAACTGGAACAGATGATTGCACAGTATATTCTTCAGCGCAAGCAGCTTGTCAACGTATTCGTACTGATCGACATCCGGCACGAACAGCAGACCATCGACCGCGAGTTCGTCGACTGGCTGGGAGAAGTAACATTCCTTCTCCATCATCTTCACGAAAGCCGACAAGCTGTCGCCTGCCAAAGCGAAGTCGAACGCCCTGATATGGATGAAGAAGCTGGAAGACAGATGGGAGACACTCCCGCCCTACTTCATCACCTCCGCAGAGAAGAAGGAAGGGAAAGACGAGATCCTGGACTATATCGAACAGATAAACAGGACACTGGAATAAGCCCATGGCACAGACACCTTATCTTGACGTGCAGAACCTGACAAAGAGCTTCGGCGTACAGGTTCTCTTCAAAGACATCTCATTCTCTATCGCTGAAGGCCAGCACATAGGACTCGTGGCACAGAACGGTACGGGAAAGTCTACCCTGCTCTCCATACTGACGGACAAGGAGAGCTATGACAACGGAACCATCATCTACCGCAACGACCTGCGTGTGGGACTGCTCGAACAAAGCCCGGATTTCGATCCGGAAGAGAGCGTACTGGATGCCTGCTTCAATCATGAGGGCAACCCGGAACGCATTCTGAGGGCGAAGCAGATTCTCACCATGCTGAAGCTCTACGACCTGGAACAGCCGATGGGACAGCTGAGCGGCGGACAGCAGAAACGCGTCGCACTGGCCAATGTGCTGATCCTGGAGCCTGACTTCCTCATTCTCGACGAACCGACGAACCATCTTGACCTAGAAATGATCGAGTGGCTCGAGGGCTACCTCTCCCGCGGGAACAAAACCATCTTCATGGTTACGCACGACCGGTATTTCCTTGACAACGTATGCAATACCATCCTGGAACTGGACAACCAGACCCTCTACACCTATCGGGGCAACTACTCCTATTATCTGGAAAAGCGGCAGGAACGCATCGACAACACACGGGCCGAAATAGCACGTGCCAACAACCTGTACCGGACCGAGCTGGAGTGGATGCGCCGTATGCCGCAGGCACGCGGACACAAGGCACGCTATCGTGAGGAAGCATTCTATGAGTTGCAGGCAAAAGCAAAACAACGGATTGAAGAAAGACAGATACGCCTGAAGTCGTCCAACGTGTATATCGGAAGCAAAATCTTCGAGTGCCAGTATGTCTCAAAGAAGTTCGATGACAAAATCATCCTCGACAATTTCTATTATAACTTCTCACGGTTCGAGAAGATGGGAATCGTCGGGAACAACGGAACCGGAAAGTCTACTTTCGTCAAAATGCTTCTCGGAAAGACAGCACCGGACAGCGGCAGGTTCGACATCGGGGAGACGGTCCGCTTCGGCTACTTCTCACAGGAAGGCCTGCAGTTCCGTGAAGACCAGAAGGTAATCGACATCATCACAGACATCGCCGATTACATAGACCTTGGAAGCGGGAAGCACATGACGGCATCACAGTTCCTCAACTACTTCCTCTTCTCTCCGGAGGAACAGCACAACTATGTGTATAAGCTGTCAGGAGGCGAGAAACGGAAGCTATATCTGTGTACCGTGCTGATGAAGAATCCGAACTTCCTCGTACTGGACGAGCCTACCAACGACCTGGACATCCAGACCCTGCAGATTCTTGAAGAATACCTGCAGGACTTCCCCGGCTGTGTCATCGTCGTATCACACGACCGCTACTTCATGGACAAGGTCGTGGATCATCTTCTCGTATTCAAGGGCGAGGGCGAAATCCAGGACTTCCCGAGGCAACTACACGCAGTACCGCGAATTCCTGAAGATGAAGACGAAAGAAGAAGAACAGAAGAACATCCAACCGAAAAAGAAGACTGCTGCCGAGCCGAAGAAGGACTATCACAACAACACGAAACGGAAGATGACCTTCAAGGAAAAGCGGGAGTACGAACAGCTTTCTGACAGGATTTCGCAATTGGAGAAAGAGCAGAAACAGCTTGAAACAGCTCTCTGCTCGGGCAGACTGACCGTAGAAAAACTCACTGAAAAAAGCAAACGGCTGCCTCTGCTGAAAGAAGAACTGGACGGACTGGAACTCCGATGGCTGGAGCTGTCGGAACTGGCCTGACAACAATGCCGTACCCGGCCCGTACGGGCAGACCACACTGCAAAGCATGAGCCGCATCATGGACAAATGCTCCGGAAGAGTCGGGAAGAGCGGTCCCGGCCGCATGACAGCCCAGAGAGGCAGCCCATGCGATTACAAGAAATAGCTCTCCAGTTCCCTGATCCGTTCATCCGTCACACCGCAGATGTTCTTTATGACGGATCCGTTCTCCATCAACACGACTCTGTCGCTTATATCTGTCGTATGATGAAGATTATGGCTTGAAAGGAGAACTGACGCATGATGCCGGTGCCTATACTCTGTCAGCAGCGTCTTCAAATGGTTCTGACTGCTCGGGATCAAGAAAGTTGAAAGGCTCGTCGAGGATGACAAACTCCGGGCACGGCAGCAAGGCCGCTATGATGCCGATTTTCTGCTGGTTGCCGGCGGAATATTCACGGATGTATTTCTGACGGTCGAGTATCTCGTCACCAAGAAAAGCACGAAAGGTTTCCAAACGCTCGTCAACCTGCTCTTTCCCGATACCATGCGCCTTTCCAATGAATGTAAAGAACTCCCTGGGAGTAAGGAAACCGATGAGGAAGCCTTCGTCCAGATACGCCGTAACAAAACGTTTCCACGACTCGCCGAGATTGGATTCGGATTTCACAGCTCCGCCGTCCGTTCCTTGCTGCAGAGTTGAAGGATTACCAGTGACATTGAAGCAGACCGTTCCTCCATCAGCCCTGACAAGGTTCAGGATAAGACGGAAGAGGTTGTCTTTCCCGCACCGTTGTTGCCGACAAGGCCGATGATCTCATTTTCGGGAAAGTAAAATTCGGGGATAAAGACAGCCGTCTTATCCCCGAATTTCTTTATCAGCCGGTCAACGGAGATTCCGACCATGACAATTCTTGAATTTCTTGCCGCTGCCGCAGGGACACGGGTCGTTGGGACGCGGCATCTTGTCTGCACGGTAAGGAGTGTGGCGTGCCTGCTGAGCTCCTTCACGGGTATCCTGCCGTGCGGCGGCAGCCTGACCGGGATCGTCAAGGTCTACCTTCTCTTCATTGTAACGCTGCGTGCGCTCCTCGGGAGCAGCCTCCTGCACTTCCTCGGCCGGCTGCATCTCCGGAATCTGACCGCGCATGAGCACACTCGCCGTACGGTTGTTCATGTCGTCAATCATGTTGTCCCACAGCTTCACGCTCTCCAGTTTGAAGATGAGCAACGGGTCTTTCTGCTCGTAGGAAGCATTCTGGACGGAATGACGGAGGTCATCCAGCTGGCGGAGGTTCTCCTTCCAGTCGTCGTCAATGATATGGAGCAGGATTACCTTCTCGAACTGTTTGACGACCGACTTGCCCTCGCTTTCATAGGCTTCCTTCAGGTCGCAGGGAATGTTGTAGACACGCTTGCCGTCGGTGACTGGCACCATAATGCGTTCGTACATCGTCCCCTGATTTTCATAAACCTGCTTGATGACAGGCCATGCGACGGTCTGGATGCGCTCGGTCTTGCGCATGAAAGCCTCCATTGCCTGCTGGAAGCTGCGTTCTGCCAGCTCGTCATGGTCAACGCTCATGAACTCGTTTTCGGAGAACGGGCATTCCATTGTCAGAATCTTCAGGAACTCTTCCTTGCAGCCCTCGTAGTCGTTCTTTTCGATGATGTTCACACAGCGGTCCCAGATGATGTTCGAGATGTCCATACCGATACGCTCGCCCATCAGCGCATGGCGACGCTTCTCGTAGATGACGGTACGCTGCTTGTTCATGACATCATCGTACTCCAGCAGCCGCTTACGGATACCGAAGTTGTTCTCCTCGACCTTCTTCTGCGCACGTTCGATGCTGTTGGAAATCATCGAACTTTCAATGCGTTCGCCGTCTTCGAAGCCCAGCCGGTCCATCACCTTTGGCGATACGTTCCGATCCGAAGAGACGCATCAGCTTGTCCTCAAGCGACACATAGAATACGGATGAACCGGGGTCGCCCTGACGGCCGGCACGACCACGGAGCTGGCGGTCTACACGGCGGCTCTCGTGCCGCTCAGTACCGATGATGGCCAGACCTCCGGCATCCTTGACTTCCTTTGTCAGCTTGATGTCGGTACCACGGCCGGCCATATTGGTGGCAATCGTCACTGCACCGAGACCATTCACCGACCGGCCGGCCTCGGCAACAATCTGCGCCTCCTTCAGGTGCTGCTTGGCATTCAGCACCTGGTGCGGAATCTTGCGCATCGTGAGCATCTTGCTCAGCAACTCACTGATCTCGACGGAAGTCGTACCGACAAGACAGGGGCGGCCCTGGTTCCGCATGGTCTCTACCTCGTCGATGACCGCTGCATACTTTCTCGCGGGCCGTCTTGTAGACACGGTCCTCCATATCCTTGCGGATGACAGGACGGTTGGTGGGAATCTCGACGACGTCCAGCTTGTAGATGTCCCAGAACTCACCAGCCTCCGTGGAAGCCGTACCGGTCATGCCGGCGAGCTTGTGGTACATACGGAAGTAGTTCTGCAGGGTAATGGTAGCGAAGGTCTGCGTAGCGGCTTCCACCTTCACGTGTTCCTTTGCTTCAACGGCCTGATGCAGGCCGTCGCTCCAGCGGCGTCCTTCCATGATACGGCCTGTCTGCTCGTCGACGATCTTGACCTCACCGTTCAGGACGACATACTCATCGTCCTTGTTGAACATGGTATAGGCTTTCAAGAGCTGCTGCAAGGTGTGTACACGCTCGCTCTGCACGCCGTAATGCGCCATCATGGCATCCTTCCGGTCGATGTAAGTCTGCTCGTCAATCACCTTGTCGTCTTTCTGTTTCTCGAGTGCGGAAAGCTCCGTCGTAATATCCGGCAGGACAAAGAGCTGGTCGTCTTTCACCTGGCGGGCGAGCCATGCCGTACCCTTGTCGGTAAGGTCGCAGGAGTTCATCTTCTCGTCCGTAACGAAGTAGAGCGGTTCGACGGCCTTCGGCATCTCCCGGTTGTTGTTGGCCATGTAGAACTCTTCCGTCTTCAGCATACCGGCCTTGATGCCTTCTTCGGAAAGGAACTTGATGAGTGCCTTGTTCTTCGGCAGGGCCTTGAACGAGCGGTAAAGGGCAAGGAAACCTTCTTCCTGCAGCTTCTGGAAAGCAGCCTTGTCGCCGGCATTCTTCTGTGCCTCCGACAGCTTGTGGCGGGCCTCCGACAGGAGTTCGGTAGCCTGTTTGCGTTGCACCTCATAAAGACTCTGTACCAGAGGCTGGAACTCCTCGAACATCTGGTCGTCACCCTTGGGCACAGGACCGCTGATGATAAGCGGCGTACGGGCATCGTCGATCAGCACCGAGTCGACCTCATCGACGATGGCATAGTTGTGCTGACGCTGTACAAGGTCAGCCGGCGACACGGCCATATTGTCACGCAGGTAATCGAAGCCGAACTCGTTGTTCGTACCGAAGGTGATGTCTGCCTGATAGGCCTTGCGGCGTGCCGGCGAGTTCGGCTGGTGCTTGTCGATACAGTCGACGGAAAGTCCGTTGAACATATAGAGCGGCCCCATCCACTCGGAGTCACGCTTTGCCAGATAGTCGTTGACGGTTACGACGTGGACACCGTTGCCGGTGAGCGCATTGAGAAACACCGGAAGGGTGGCAACGAGTGTCTTGCCCTCACCTGTCGCCATCTCGGCTATCTTGCCCTGATGCAGGACGACACCGCCGAAGATCTGTACGTCATAGTGTACCATCTCCCACTTCAGGTCGTTGCCGCCGGCTGTCCAGTGGTTATGGTAAATGGCCTTGTCGCCATCGATCGTGATGAAGTCCTTGGCAGGGTCAGCTGCCAGTTCACGGTCGAAGTCGGTTGCCGTGACAACCGTTTCCTCGTTCTCCGAGAAACGGCGTGCCGTATCCTTCACAATGGAGAAGGCGACCGGCATCACCTCGTTGAGTGCCGTCTCGTAGTTGTCGAGAGCTTCCTTGTCCAGCTTGTCAATCTGGTTGAAGATTTCCTCGCGCTCATCAATCGGTGTCTCCTCGATCTTTGCACGCAGCTCTGCTATCTGCTCACGCTGCTCCCTGGCTGCATCCTGTACATACTTCTGTATCTCTTTTTGTCTTGGCACGCAGCTCATCATTGCTGAGCGCCTTGATTTCCGGATAAGCCGCCTTCACCTTGTCTACGTAAGGCTGAATCAGCTTCATGTCACGTGTTGACTTATCTCCGAAAAGTGCTTTTAATATCTTGTTGAAATTCATTTTTACTATATTCTGTTTTGTTCCAATCGCATTCTGCGTGCCGGTACCGTCTCCGTTCCGTACCCGTCGGCAGCCTGTCATGCTGTCCCACACGGTCGGGAATACTGTTTCCCACACGGTCGGGAACCGTGTTCCCAACGGCTGGGAAGACCGTCCCCAACGGTTGGGGAGAAAGCACAGGGACGCTCTGGTCTGACGAATTGCTTTACCTCCCGGACCAGAAGTCCATGTTCCATACGATGCGTATCGGATGTCCGAAAAAATACACGGAGGTAATATTCCCCCTTTCCGTGTCACCTTATTATATTATAAAGACAGGTGAGGAAACAGGAACTCACCTGTTTCCGACTATGCCGCCGGACTGGGCGCACGGATCTGAATCCCCGTCGTCAAAGAGGGATTGGGAAGGAAGAGCTGCTGCTCCTGATGAATATCTGAATAAGATGTTGATGCTGCCGGAAATCTGTCAGTGCGGTCTGCGGTATAGACCGCCTTGCTTTGTGCCGGCTCGACCTCCTCGTCATCCTTCATCTGCTTGAAGGCTTCGAGGACGGAAAGAATCTCCTGGCCGACTCCCGTGAATGCCTGCTGACGGCTGAGGTCTTCAATGCCGACATCACCCAACGCTATCTTCAGCGCAGACTGACAGTCCTGTGCCTCGACCCCTGTTGCGGCAAGGACGACAAGTAAAACGGTGATGTATTTATTCATTTTCTATCTCTTTGAGCCGGCGGCAGCAGACGGCTTATCCGCAAATGCAATATGCAGTGCAACAGCAAGAACAATGCCACAATCAGCACCGGCACAGGGACTTCCTGGAAAAGACTTCCGATGAACCCCAGGACGATGAGCACGCACCATATCTTCCACCAGACTTCTTTCCGTTTCCAGACCGTAGCGTACAGGAAAAAGAGCGGAAGCGGATTGAAAAAGAACAGAATTGCGTTCAGGCTCACACAAGGATGCTGGGAGAACAGCATGAGAAAAAACACGATGCCCATCGCCCCCGAAGCGATCATCAAGACCGCATCCCAGCCCCGGTAAAGCCGCCGTCTGAGGTTGCTCAACGTCATCATCACGACGCAGACAATGACAAAGACAAGGGCTGCGGACAGCGGAGAGAACGGACAATCAGCCCCGTCCGTTTCCGCCTGAGGTGCCAGCAGCGTGTGCGTCTCCTTGATGAGAGGCTTCCCGTTGTAGGTAGCCCGGGCGAAGTCACGTCTCAGATTATCCGGAAGGAACTGCTGCTCGCTCTTCGTCGTCTTACGGTCGGCATTCACGCCCAGCAACAGGTCTTCGCCGAACTGCGACCATTCGTAGCCGTGGTTCCATTCGTGTATCATCGAACGGAACGTCGCCGCACTGTCGGCAGCCGGATAGACAACCTTTCCGTGCAGATGGTCGACGAGCATATCACGTGCCCTCGTCGTGCAGTTGTCGAAAAAGAAATTATAGCGGTAGACGATGTTTTCAGGCTTCATGTTCTCCTGCAAGGCACTGCGGATAGCCTGCTTGTCTTCTGCCGACAGGTCCAGCACCTGTTCCACGATGCCTCTTCTCTCGTAACGATACTGTGCGAGAAACCTGTCCATCGGCTCGACTCCCATGCGGTAGTCGGTCAGTCCGAAGATGAAACGGGGAATGAAATAAGGCTGATCCTGCGAGAAGATGCCGTAGTTGACGACCAGGTCTTCCCCGCTTTTCCTGTCACGGTAGCGGATTGCAGTATGCCCATACTGCGCCCAGACCTCTTCTCCCGGCGAACAGGTCAGAAGTGAAATCTGAACACTGTCGGCACACACAGCCTGTCCTGTTCCTGCTGCTGCGGAAACGGACAGGAGGAACGACAGTACAATATATAATAATCCTTTTCTCATTCCGTCCGCAAAGATAATAAAAAAGCATGAGAAAACAAACTATCCCAGATAAAATATAAGAAACAGGGAGGCTGTCCGCTCTCATGCGTCACCCGCCCCGGACAAGGCTGATACCTTCTTGGACTGGGCAGGAAAGGACTGGGCGGTATTGTCCGCAAGGTCAACCGGGCATCACGTTTCGCTCTCTCCGAGGAATCTACACCTCTATCTTCAGTCCGTCATAAGCAAGGAAGATGCCGTCGGGAAGCCGTCGCTGCGCTTCCTCATGCAATCCGACCTGATGGGTGAGATGGGTAAGATAAGTACGTCTGGCGCCTATCCGCCTGCTGAACTCGACGGCTTCAGGTATCAGCTGGTGCGAATGATGCGGTCGCTCCCAGCGAAGTGCGTTCACCACGAGGGTCTCGACCCCTTCGAGATAAGGAAGTTCGGCATCGTCCATCGTCTTCATGTCCGTTATGTAGGCGAGCTTCCCGAAACGATAGCCGAAGATGGGCAGCCTGCCGTGCATCACGTTGACAGGCACCACCTCTATGTCGCCGATTCGTATATGGGAATGAGGCAGAAGGGCATGCAGGTTCAGTTTGGGAACACCGGGATAGAGGTGTTCGGCAAAACAATAGGGGAAATTATGCCGCAGTCCGCCGCAGGTGTCTGCATTGGCATAGACATCTATGTCGCCTAATCTGCAATAGGGACGTACGTCGTCGATGCCGCCCACGTGATCGTAGTGGATGTGTGTTATCAGCAGTCCGTCTATCTTCCGGAAAGGCTGCGGCAGCATCTGCTGCCGGAAGTCGGGTCCGCAGTCGATGATGACCCGCGTCTGTGCGGTCTCCAGAAGAGCTGAGGTGCGCAGCCGGCTGTCATGCGGGTCACTGCTCTTGCAGACTTCACAGGTGCAGCCCAGGACGGGTACGCCGTTGGAAGTACCTGTGCCCAGGAAAGTCAAGGTGCCCCCCGCTTCTTCCGAAGAAGAGGAGAAGCCACCCCTGTCCCCTCCGGAAAGAAGGGAGGGTCTGACGGACTGTATACCGATCGAAGATTGCTGTCTGTCCAAAAGATATGTCGTTTTTGAAATAAAAGCCGCTGTCACCGTAATACTCCCATCACCCTGAGGTGTTCGTTATTACGCATGACACAACCTTATTCTATATGATACGTCCTCCATAATATATACTCTGGCACCAAGAAGAATCCTTCCATCCGGCAAGTCACAGACATTGCCCCTCCCTCCGAGGAGCTGGAGGAGACTTTGCCCCCATCAGCCCTTCTTCTCTCTTTGGACGGTCAGGGGACTTGCTTCCGCCAGGCACTTTCCTCCCTTCGGAGGGTCAGGGGAGGTCACACCACATTCACTTCGGGATGTATCTCAATACCGAACTTCTCCTTTACGTCATGCTGTATGGCTTCAAAGAGACGGACAACATCGGCCCCGGCAGCACCCCCGAGGTTGACCAGCACCAGTGCCTGCTTATCGTAGACACCGGCACGGCCGAGCGACCTGCCCTTCCATCCACACTGTTCGATCATCCATCCGGCAGGAATCTTCTCGTGCGTACTGTCTATTGTATAGTGAGGCATACGCTCGTACTGCGCCGCCAGTTCATCGTATTTCTCCTTGGAGACGATGGGATTCATAAAGAAGCTGCCCGCATTCCCCGTCACCTTGGGGTCGGGAAGTTTGGCATTACGGATGGCGATAATCGTCTGTCGCAGTTCGTCTGCCGTCGGATGCGCAATACCCCGTTCTGCCAGTGCCGTGCGGATATTGCCGTAATCGAGCCTGGGGCGGTAGGTGCTGGAAAGGCGGTAGGTCACCGACGTAATGAGGTACTTGTTGCGCCACTCATGCTTGAAACGGCTCTGACGGTAGCTGTACCCGCAGTCCGCATTCTTGAAGTGACGCACCCTGCTGTGGCAATCTCCACAGCCTCCACCTCTTCTATCAGGTCCTTGGCTTCCGCACCGTACGCCCCGATGTTCTGTACGGCACTCGCACCGCACTCACCGGGGATGATCGAAAGGTTCTCTGCACCGTAAAGCCCATGGGAAACACAATACGCTACGAAGTCGTCCCACACGTAACCCGACCCACAACGTACACGCCCGCCGCCCACGTCTTCTATAAACGAGATACCCGAATGGAGTACCGTCCCCTTATAGTCTTCCGTAAGCAACAGGTTGCTGCCGCCGCCGAGTATCAGCAACGGATGATCTTCTTCCTTCAGGGAACGCACAGCCTCCTGCGCATCCTCAACGGACTCGTATTCAACGAAACGCCGGCACTTTGCATCAATGCCGAACGTGTTATGCTCTAACAGACTATAGTCACACTCTATCTTCATTTTAACTTATTCCGTTTTGGCGTTGCCTTTGTTTCTGTTCATAACTTATAACAAGGAACTATTCTTCCTGGTATCTGATGACCCTTGCCGGACTGCCGACAGCAACAGCATTGGCAGGTATGTCCTTTGTCACCACTGCTCCTGCGCCTATCACGGCATTACGACCTATCGTCACACCGGGCAGGATGATGGCTCCGCCGCCAATCCACGCACCGTCTTCTATCTTGACAGGTCGGGCATAGATATTCCACCCTCCGCCGGGAATCATCCGTTCCCCGGCAGTAACAGGATGCGCAGCTGTATAGATTTTCACGTCTGAAGCGATGAGAACATGATTGCCGATGTCAATACGGTTATTGTCTACAAACGTACAGTTCATATTGATAACGACCCAGTCGCCCAAGTGGATATTGACACCATACTCACAATGAAAATCAACATCGATATGAACCGGCTCACCGACAGAGCCAAACAGCTGCTCAAAAATCCTGCGCTTGCCTTCATGGTCGGCATAGTCGCAATCGTTCAACTTACGCAATAAGCGTTTCGTACGTAATATTATCTGCTGCAATTCCGGGTCGACAGCATTAAAGAACTCACCATCCAAGGCTTTCTGACGTTCACTTTTCATAAGCAACAGGCATTGTAAAGTTAGTATATGCTAAAGAAAGACCCGCTACCGATGATCAGGCAGAGGGCCTTCCCGTCAATAAGCGACGATCTTCTCCAGCCGCCAGTCCTTTCCGTGCCGTCTGAAGAACAGCTGCGTCTCCGCTCCATTGGCCAGTCCGCGGAAAGTAAGAATCTTGCGGTCCGACTCCGAGTACTTCTGGCCATAGAGGATATTGTAAATCATCTCGCCCGGTACTTCCGGAAGGAACGACGACCACTCCCCGGCAGGGATGGTGGTATTGATGGTTGCGACCTCCTCGCCATTGGGATCGGGTCCTGAATAGGCCAGCGGATTCTTCACGAAGCCCCTGCCGCTGTGGGCAAAGAAGCGAGAAAGGAACGTGAAGAACGAAGCGTTATAGCTCTGCTTGAAACCGATAGTACAGATTTTGTTCAGCTTCCATTTCCCCTCCTGATGGTCGAACCAGTACTGTTCCACGGTTCTTTTCCTCAAGTGGATCTTTTCGACAATCACACTGTCCAGATCTGTTGCCTTCGGATACTTCATCTGCTTCTCGTTGTCGAAAATCAGCGTGTAATATCCCTGCGGCCGGAAGAAATGGTCGGTCTTCCACTGGCTGCGCGTCAGCTCAGATGTCTTCCCGCCGTTGACAACCGGCAGCGGGAACTTGATGCGGCTGCGCTGCAGCTTCCTGTTGGCAATGAAATTGAAGAAGAAGTCATCGAACAGCTGGTCGGCCGCCTTCGGCATCGGCGTGGAGGCAATCACCTCCGTGGCAGAGTCGACGGTATCAGCGGTGTCACTGTTCTCCGCCCTGGCAGAATCCGCACTGGAACTGTCTGCCGCTTCAACCTTCCTGTTAGAACAGCCTGTGGTGACCGCCATCATGGCCACACAGACACATACAACAAGTAAAAATGCTTTTCTCATACGCTCGTTTTATTCGTCTCAAATTTCCTGCAAATGTACGATATTTATTTCTAATAAGACAGGAAAAACATAAATTTATATCAGGGTAATTTCTCCGTTCCGATTATAAATCGTACCTTTGCAGGAAAATAACCAAGCAGTATGCTATTAGACAAGATAGAAGAACTTCTCAAGGAAGTGAGTACACTTACGGCACAGAATGCCGGCGACGTGGAACAGCTCCGACTGAAATACCTCAGCAAGAAAGGCGAAATCAGCGCATTGATGGGTGAGTTCCGGAATGTGGCGGCCGACCAGAAAAAGGCCGTCGGCATGAAAATCAACGAACTCAAGCAGCTCGCACAGAACAGAATCAACGAACTGAAGGACCAGCTCGAGACCTGTGAGGCACAGAGCGACGACATCGACCTTACACGCACCGCCTACCCCATCAGTCTGGGCACGCGGCATCCGCTGACACTTGTCAAGAACGAAATCATCGACATCTTCGCACGGATGGGCTTCACGCTCTATCAGGGTCCGGAGATTGACGACGACCAGCACGTGTTCACCATGCTGAACTTCGCCGCCGACCATCCGGCGCGCGATATGCAGGACACCTTCTTCATCGAGCGCAGCAATACGATGGACGTGACGAAGAACGTGCTTCTCCGCAGCCATACTTCCAACGACGAGGCACATTATATGTCTACCCACAAGCCGCCGATCCGCGTGCTCTGTCCGGGCCGCGTCTACCGCAACGAGGCGATTTCGGCACGCGCCCACTGCTTCTTCCATCAGGTAGAAGGGCTCTATGTAGACAGGAACGTCAGCTTCACCGACCTCAAGCAGGTGCTACTCACCTTTGCCCGTGAAATGTTCGGTGCCGGCACGAAGATACGCCTCCGCCCGAGTTATTTCCCATTCACCGAGCCGAGTGCCGAGATGGACATCAGCTGCAATATCTGCGGCGGCGAGGGATGCGGCTTCTGCAAACACACCGGCTGGGTGGAGATTCTCGGCTGCGGTATGGTCGACCCGCACGACCTTGAGGCCTGCGGCATCGACTCCAGCGTCTATACCGGCTACGCTTTCGGCATGGGTGTCGAACGCATCGCCAACCTCAAGTACCGTGTCAGCGACCTCCGTCTCTTCTCCGAGAACGACACCCGCTTCCTGCGAGAGTTCGAGGGAGCGTGAGCTGCATGACTGATATTGCAGTGATGGGCGTTGATGAAAACCGTTTTGGTCATTCATCAACGCCCATCACCGTATAGAAACCTCTGTGCATAATGCCCATCGTGTCATCGGGCAGGAAAAGCCTCTGCGGCCTTGACGGTCTTTCTTTTCCATCTGTTCAGGATGGCTTTTGTACTGATATTTTACTGTCCGCTATGTCGAAGCCGTTTCAGGAACAGCATCTGGCCGGTCTTAGGGGAGGAAAAAGAGAACATGGGAGAGAAGACCGCTCCGCCCCATACGCAAACCGCTAACATACAGACACATACAGACCCTTTCCGGAAAGATGCTTAATTGCGGTCCAAAAGGGCCTTACCTGACGTGCAAGTAAGCCTTACCTGGACCGCAATCAGGCCTTAGTCGGAAAGCAGGAAGGCGTTGGCTGCGAAGCCGGCACTCATCCCCCTCGTTTCCAAGGCAGGCAGAAGTGGCAGAAAACAGATGGAAAACAGTTCGGAGTGTAAAGATATTTCTCCTCCTGCATATCCTTCCTGGCAACCCCTCTCCATGGGCTTTCCGTCCCTTACGGACAGCCTCATTCCACCTCAACGACCTCCAGCACGTCGCCCTCGACCCTGAACCGCACCTCCTTATTGCCGAACGGCATGCCACAGACACGGCCGGCATCGTGCTGGTACTGCGGCCGCGGGTCCTGGGCAAGCACCTCTTTCAAGGCTGCAAGCTCCTCCGCACCGAACAGCCTTGCCATCTCATCGGGAACAGTCACAGACAGGAGCTGCCATGCCTTCTTGTCCGTAAAACCGCCTTTGGCTTCCGGATGGCTGTCAACGTAAGGGATGTAAGGCTTCACATCGTAGACGGGTGTCCCGTCCATCAGGTCGGCACCGGCGACCTCTATCTCTCCGTCAACAATCCGCCTGATGCGGACAGACGACAGGCCGAGCCCGTTCGGGCGGAAAGGCGACCGTGTGGCAAACACGCCCAGCCGCACATTGCCGCCCAGACGGGGAGGACGTACCGTGAGCTGCACGCCATCGGAGGGGCGATTGGCCGAGAAGCCCCAGACCAGCCAGAGATAATCGAAGTCTTCCAGTCCGCGCAGTGCCTCTTCACGCCGGTAGGGAGGTTCAAAGACTATCCTGCCGACGAGGCTGCCGGCCAGTCCGCTCTGCCGTGGGATGCCGAACTTCGAGGTCAGCGGAGAGCGGAAAAAGGCAATGGGTTTGATTTCTTTCATGCTGACAAAGGTAATATTTTGCTGTGAACTGATACAGGATAAACGAATTTTATTTATCTTTGCAAGCAAATAATACTATTCAGACAATGGAAAATAAAGCGAACCAGAACATTGAACTGCCTGAAAAACGCCTTCAGGGGAGCTGAAAGACGGCGAGACATACGAACCGGTCATGTCGCCGCAGAAAGACCTACCGGGAGGTAAGCCCGTGGTCGGTCACGTGGGGAATCCTCATGGCGGTGCTCTTCTCGGCAGCAGCCGCCTACCTCGGACTGAAGGTGGGGCAGGTGTTTGAGGCGGCCATACCGATCGCCATCATCGCCATCGGCCTGTCGTCCGCCACGAAGCGGAAGAACGCATTGGGCGAGAATGTCATCATCCAGAGCATCGGCGCCTGCTCGGGTGCCGTCGTGGCAGGCGGCATCTTCGTCATGCCGGCCATCTATATGCTCGACCTGCAGGCCGACTTCTTCAAGATTTTCATTGCCGCCGCACTGGGCGGTGTGCTGGGCATTCTCTTTCTGATTCCTTTCCGCAAATACTTCGTCAAGGACCAGCACGGCAGATATCCTTTCCCCGAGGCCACGGCAACGACACAGGTGCTCGTGAGCGGCGAGAGGGGCGGAAGCCAGGCGAAGCCGCTGCTCATGGCGGGCCTGGTGGGCGGTCTCTACGACTTCGCCGTGGCGACCTTCGGCTGGTGGAACGAGAACGTGACCAGCCGCATGATCGGCTTCGGCGAAACGGTTGCCGACAAGGCGAAGCTCGTCTTCAAGGTGAATACAGGTGCCGCCGTCCTCGGACTGGGTTACATCATCGGGCTGAAATACGCCTTCATCATCTGCATGGGTTCGCTTACCGTCTGGTGGCTCATCGTGCCGGGCATGGCCCTCGTCTTCCCCGACACCGTACTGAACCAGTGGGATCCGTCCGTCACGACAGCCGTCGGACAGATGGCACCGGAAGCCATCTTCAAGGCCTATGCACGCTCCATCGGCATCGGCGGCATCGCCATGTCGGGCATCATCGGCATCGTGAAGTCGTGGGGCATCATCAAGAGCGCCGTCAGACTGGCGGCCCGTGAGATGAAAGGGAAAGGCAGCGGACAGGACGAAGTCATCCGCACACAGCGCGACATCTCGTTCAGGATCATCGCCTTCGGGAGCATCGCCACGCTTATCGTGACCTTCCTCTTCTTCTATCTGGGCGTAATGGACTTCAATCTCCTCCATGCCGTCGTGGGCATTCTCCTTGTGGCTGTCATCGCCTTCCTCTTCACTACGGTGGCCGCCAACGCCATTGCCATCGTGGGCAGCAACCCGGTATCGGGCATGACGCTCATGACGCTGATTCTTGCTTCCGTCGTCATGGTGGCCGTAGGACTGAAAGGCAACGCCGGAATGCTGGCGGCACTCCTGATGGGCGGCGTGGTCTGCACGGCACTGTCGATGGCAGGCTCGTTCATCACCGACCTGAAGATCGGCTACTGGCTCGGGACGACACCGAAGAAAGCAGGAGACCTGGAAGTTCCTCGGCACGGTCATCTCTGCGGCGACGGTAGCCGGCGTGATGATTGTCCTCGACAAGACCCTACGGCTTCAACTCAGGGCAAGCTCGCCGCTCCGCAGGCCAATGCGATGGCGGCGGTCATCAAGCCGCTGATGAGCGGACAGGGCGCGCCGTGGGTGCTCTACGGCATCGGCGCTGTCATCGCCCTCGTGCTCGACCGCTGCAAAGTGCCGGCCCTGGCGTTTTTCACTGGGTATGTTCATTCCGCTGGAACTGAACATTCCGCTGCTGGTAGGCGGTGCGGTGAACTGGTACGTGACCACCCGCTCCAAGGACGAGGCCATCAACAAGGCGCGCGGCGACAAGGGTACGCTGCTGGCCTCGGGCTTCATTGCCGGCGGTGCGCTGATGGGTGTCGTCTCTGCGCTGCTGAAGTTCGGCGGCATCGAGTGTGATTATTCCGCCTGGTGGGAGAACCACCTCTCCGAGCTGCTTTCGCTCGTGGCATACGCCGCATTGATTCTCTTTTTCATCCTGGCCACCCGGTCGGACAAAAGAGAGAAGGCTGCATAAGAAACAGAAGCCCCCCGCCTCTCCGTATGGCTGTATGCTGCGGAAAGGCGGGGGGCTTCTGTCTTTGGGCTGACTGTCAGGTTCTGCCTGGCGGATTCTGCGGGGTGTACTACACTTTCGGCACAGTCCCGAGATTCCGGACGATGTCTTCGTCCGACAGGGTATAGTTCTGCAGGTCGCCGTTGATGTACGAATCGTAGGCGGTCATGTCAATCAGCCCGTGCCCGGAAAGGCAGAAGAGAAGAACCTCCTGCCGGCCGCTCTCTTTGCTTTCTTCGCCTCGCGGATGGTGGCGGCGATGGCATGGCAGCTCTCGGGAGCGGGAATGATGCCCTCGGTGCGGGAGAAGAGGATACCGGCCTCGAAGCTCTCCAGCTGCGGGATGTCCATGCCGTGCATATAGCCGTCCTTGATGAGCTGGCTCACAATGACACCGGCACCGTGGTAGCGCAGCCCGCCGGCATGGATGTTCGCCGGTTTGAAATCGTGCCCGAGGGTGTACATCGGCAGCAGCGGCGTATAACCCGCCTCATCGCCGAAGTCGTATTCGAACCTGCCGCGCGTCAGCTTCGGACAGCTGTCGGGTTCTGCTGCGATGAACTCCGTATGTCTTCCGTCAAGGAGACTGTGCCGCATGAAAGGGAAAGCGATGCCGCCGAAGTTGCTGCCGCCGCCGAAGCAGGCAATCACCTTGTCGGGATATTCGCCGGCCATCGTCATCTGCTTCTCGGCCTCCAGACCGATGATGGTCTGGTGCAGGGCTACGTGGTTCAGGACAGAACCGAGGGTGTATTTGCAGCGGGGAGTCGTCCGGGCCAGCTCGATAGCCTCGGAAATGGCGGTTCCCAAAGAGCCGGGGTGCATGGGGTCGCGGGTGACGATGTCCTTGCCGGCACGCGTCGACATGGAGGGCGACCCTTCCACCATCGCACCGAAGGCACGCATGATCAGCGACCGGTAAGGCTTCTGCTGCATGGAAATCTTCACCTGGTAGACAGCCGCCTCCAGCCCGAACACCTTCGCGGCATAGGACAGGGCGGCCCCCCACTGGCCGGCACCGGTCTCCGTGGTGACGTTCGTAACGCCTTCCTGCTTGCAGTAGTAGCACTGCGGAAGGGCAGAGTTGACCTTGTGCGAACCCAGCGGATTCACGCTTTCGTTCTTGAAGTAGATGTGGGCCGGCGTGTCAAGGGCTTTCTCCAGGGCGTAGGCACGGACGAGCGGTGTCGAACGGTAATACCGGTACATATCCAGCACCTCTTCCGGAATGTCAATCCATGCGTGCTCCGTGTCAAGCTCCTGACGGGAACATTCCATGCTGAAGATCTCGGCAAGATTCTCGGCTTTCATGGGCTTGTGGGTGACAGGATGGAGGGGGAGGAAGCGGTTTGACCGGCATATCCGCCTGAATGTTGTACCACTGTGTGGGAATGTCCTGCTCGTCGAGCAGGTATCTTTTCTGGTGTGCCATACTGTTCTGTTTTATAGGATGGATAAATCTCCTTTATAGGATGGATAAATCTCCTTTATAGGATGAATAGATTTCCTTTATAGGATGGATAGTTCTCCTCTATAGGATAGATAGATTTCCCCGGACGTGGGGACATACTGCAAAATTACAAAATAAGATTTTCTAAATGCACGGAATACTGATATTTTTCGTAATTTTGCCGCCGCTATGATTATCATCGGTACTATTCTTGCATACTTTTGCATCTTACTGTTAATCAGCAGAGCCACCGGCCACAAGGCCGACAACGACGCTTTCTTCCGTGCAAACGGCAGGTCAGCGTGGTATCTGGTGGCATTCGGCATGATCGGAGCAAGCATCTCGGGGGTCACCTTCGTCAGTGTCCCGGGCATGGTGATGGCGGGTGACATGACCTATATGCAGACCTGCCTGGGCTTCATACTCGGTTATTTCGCCGTGGCGTTCCTGCTTCTTCCGGTCTATTACAGGCTGCGGCTGACTACCATCTACGCCTACCTGCATGGCCGTCTGGGACGGCGGAGCTACAAGACAGGGGCAGGCTTCTTCCTGCTGTCCAAGATGACGGGTGCCGCCGTCCGCTTCTATGTGGTCTGCATGATTCTCCAGCAGTTCGTACTCGATGCGTACGGTGTCCCTTTCCCAGTGACGGTCGTCGTCCTTGTCGCACTCATCTGGCTCTATACACGCCGTGGGGAATCCGCACGCTCGTGCTGACGGACACCTTCCAGACCCTCTGCATGCTTCTTGCACTTCTGCTTATAATATATAAAGTGGTTGATACCCTCGGGATGACACTCCCCGAGGCAGCCCGCACAATAGCCGCCGACAGCCACAGCCGCATATTCGTCTTCGACGACTGGATGTCGAAGCAGAACTTCTGGAAACAGTTTCTCAGCGGCATTTTCATCGTCATCGTCATGACGGGACTGGACCAGGACATGATGCAGAAGAACCTTACCTGCAAGACCCTGCACGAGGCGCAGAAAGATATGTGCAGCTACGGATTCGCCTTTGTACCTGCCAATCTGCTCTTCCTGTCGCTCGGTGTGCTGCTGATGACCTATTACAGCAGGACGGGACAGCCGCTGCCCGACCTGCCCGACGACCTCATGCTGCAGGCGGTTGCAGGCGGGCAGCTGGGCACATGGGTGGTCATCCTCTTCACAATCGGCATCGTAGCGGCCTGTTTTTCCAGTGCCGACTCGGCACTGACAGCCCTCACAACCACCTTCTGCGTCGACATCTGCAACCGGGAGAAGGACGAACAGCTGCGCAAGAAGGCACATCTCGGTATGTCAGTCATATTCGTACTGTTCATTCTCGTCTTCCGTCTGGTCAACTCAACAAGTCTGATCGATGCCATCTACACCATCGTCTCCTATACCTACGGACCGCTCCTGGGACTGTTTTCCTTCGGTCTGCTTACAAAACGGAGCGTCAACGACCGTTACATACCTTATGTGGCAGTCGCCAGTCCGCTGCTCTGTTTTGCCCTGGACACCATCGTGTCGAAAACGACAGGCTATCGGTTCGGCTACGAACTGCTGATGCTGAACGGCCTGATCACCTTCACGGGATGCTGGCTGTCAGGGCAGACAGCTTCTGCACGGTAGCGTCTCTGCACTGCCACGGCCATATTCAGCCCGGTCTTACACGGTTCGCGGCCGGCCGGCCTGCAATGCCGCACCGATGGCCGTGCAGTATTCAGAATATTTCGGAATGATGAAACGGACATCATAAATCTTCTCCATCACCGGGAAAAGCAGCTCGCACTGCGGCAGCAACGTGAGGTTGCCGATGAGTACGAAGTCGCGGATGTCGCTGTTCAGCGCACTCAGAATCGTCGCCGAACCGATAGACTGCAACACCAGCCCTATCAGTCCCAGGGCAATATCCTCACGGCTGGCATTCGCCTGCGCATTGGCAAAGAGCGAGGCTGTCGCATCCATCGGAAGCCCGGGAAGCGGATTGGTGGAGATGTCCTTGATCTGCAGGTTGATGCGAGATATGTCGCCTTTCATGGCCAGAGCGATGATTTCCCTGAAGTCGTCCGTCTTCAGGAGCAGGCGCGACAGACCGCTCAGCGTACCTCCGCCGATGCCGATGCCGCCGACATGGCGCACTTCATTGCCGTCGCAGAGTACAAGCGACGTACCGGTGCCCATGGAGACGACTATCATCCGCTGCAGCTTCGATTCAAACTGTGCGCCCAGCCCGTCGGCAAGGAACTCATCGGCTTTCGCCGTCGGAAGCCCGTAGACAGGCTTGTTGATATAATGTGCGCCAACGCCGGTGAGCATGACCTGCTCGACATCGGACAGGTCGATCCGGTTGTCATACAGGTATTTCCCGAACGCCCCATACAACGATGTCACCGGATCGGTGGCCTTGATGCGCAGCGGTTTCACCACTTTCCCCTCTCTGATTCCGACAATCTTGGTCGTCGAAATCCCCACATCTATACCAATGGAAATCTTCATACACCTTATTTAATATATGGGACAAATCTGTTCCGACAAATCATGCCGCAAAGTTACAAAAAAGACAAGAGTTTAAGACCGATACCGGGAGTTTTTGCAAAAAAGACATAAAATATTTCTCTATTAAGCTGAAAATGAGTATCTTTGCACTCCGTTATAACGAGAGAACAAAGAATAACATCAACAAAGAACAAAAAACAAAATGACGAAAGCAGACATCATCAATGAGATAGCGACATCTACAGGCATCGCCAAGAAGGATGTTTCAGCTGTAGTTGAGTCTTTCATGGAGGCCATCAAAGGCAGCTTGCTGGAAAAGAAAGAGAACGTTTACCTGCGTGGTTTCGGCAGTTTCATCGTGAAGCACCGCGCCGAGAAGACCGCACGCAACATCTCCAAGAACACCACCATCACCATCCCGGCCCCACAACTTCCCGAGTTTCAAGCCTGCGAAGACTTTCATCGAGGACATGAAGAAGTAATCACTTATAAATACAACAACAAATTAAAAACATTTTAAAGCTATGCCAAACGGAAAGAAGAAAAAGGGACACAAGATGGCTACGCACAAGCGTAAAAAGAGATTAAGAAAGAACAGGCACAAGAGCAAGTAAGCCCCACACAGGCCGAAAGCCCTTTCCACAGACTTTCTGAACATGACGGGGCGTGTCATCGCAACAGACTTCCCTTCCCTGGAAGTGCGACGACAGGTTCCGCTTTTTATTATCTGTAAGTATCGTCCGGCACGGTTTTCCATGAAACGGAAAGCAGCGGGAGGATAGTTATAACAAATGAAGAAGATGACAAGCGAAGTAATTATCGATGCCCAACCGAAAGAGATTTCGATTGCACTGCTCGAAGACAAGCGGCTGGTGGAATACCAGCGTGAGCCGAGAGAGGCCAGCTTCTCGGTTGGAAACATCTACGTGGCAAAGGTCAAGAAACTGATGCCGGGGCTGAACGCCTGCTTTGTAGATGTCGGTTATGAGCGTGACGCCTTTCTTCATTATCTCGACTTAGGAAGCCAGTTCAGCTCCTATGCAAAGTATCTGAAACAGGTCCAGAGCGACCGCAAACGGCTTTATCCCATTCAGAAGGCCAGCCGCCTTCCCGACCTGCAGAAGGACGGCACCGTCCAGAACACGCTGCAGGTGGGCCAGGAGGTGATGGTACAGATCGTAAAAAGAACCCATTTCCACCAGGGGCGCGCCTCACGGGCGAAATATCCTTCGCCGGCAGGTTCCTGGTGCTGATTCCTTTCGGGCATAAAGTCAGCGTCTCATCGAAAATCAGAAGCGGAGAGGAGCGCGCGCGCCTCAAGCAGCTCATACAGAGCATTACGCCCAAGAACTTCGGAGTAATCGTCCGTACGGTGGCTGAAGGAAAGCGTGTCGCCGAACTTGATGCCGAAATGAAGGTGCTCATGAGCCGGTGGAACGAGGCCATCACGAAAGTACAGAAGACACAGGAACGCCCCCAGCTCATTTTCGAGGAGACAGGACGTGCCGTCGCCATGCTGCGCGACCTCTTCAACCCGACCTACGAGAACATCTACGTCAACGACAACGAAATCTGCACCGCCGTCCGTCACTATGTCTCTCTAATAGCCCCTGAAAAGGCGGGCATCGTGAAGAAGTACAACGGCAAGGTGCCTATCTTCGACAACTTCGACGTGACGAAGCAGATCAAGTCCAGTTTCGGAAAGACCATCAACTACGGACACGGCTGCTACCTCATCATCGAACACACGGAGGCCATGCACGTCGTGGACGTGAACAGCGGGAACAGGACGAAGGAGAAAGCACAGGAACAGAACGCGCTCGACACCAATCTCGGCGCCGCCGACGAACTCGCCCGCCAGCTGCGGCTGCGCGACATGGGCGGAATCATCGTCGTCGACTTCATCGACATGAATCTGGCCGAAGACCGCCAGATGCTCTACGAACGAATGTGCAAGAACATGCAGAAGGACCGTGCCCGCCACAACATTCTTCCGCTGAGCAAGTTCGGACTGATGCAGATCACCCGGCAGCGTGTGCGCCCGGTAATGGACGTGGACGTAGACGAGGACTGCCCCACCTGTTTCGGCACGGGCAAGATCCGCTCGAGCATTCTCTTCACCGACCAGCTGGAACGGAAGATCGACCGGCTGGTGAACAAGGTCAGAGTAAAGAAGTTCTATCTGCACGTTCATCCCTATGTTGCCGCCTACATCAACAAAGGCTTTGTCTCCCTGAAACGAAAGTGGCAGATAAAGTACGGGATGGGGGTTCACATCATTCCTTCACAGAAACTTGCTTTCCTGCAGTATGAGTTCTATGATGCGAAACAGCAGTTCATCGACATGAAAGAACAGAATGACAGGTCCTGACACACGGAACTAAGTCGTTGGATAAAAACGAAAGGCCAACAAGACTACAGACGGCCCGCTGTCTCCATTGTGAGACGGCGGGCCGTTCCCAGTTCATGCGGTCTGTACTCGGCTTCCGCCCCGCCCTCTCCCCAGGAAGCTGGCAGAGCCCCGGCTCTGTACGGAAGTCCAAGGAGGCTGGATGCAGAGCGACATGGCAAAACAGGAGAATGGCAGACGACATGGAAATAACTTTACATTCCAAAGGGCTGCAAGTCCGTTTCCCACGGCCAGGACAACCGGCAGGAAAGAGGCGGAGGAATGCCAGCGGCGGAAAAAGGGCCTTACTTCCTTTCCAACCGAGGCCCTGTTGCGTCCCAACCAAGGCCTACTTCGATGCCAGTTAACGCCTGTTTGCAAGGTTGTCAGGCACCTTTTCCACCGGAGATGTATATACCTGTAAACCAGCCATCTGCAAACTTCTCTCCACGCTTCCCGCCCTGCACTCCCGGTCTTCATCCGCCGCATGGAATCCACGAAACCCCAGAGATGTTCCCCATGCAGAAGGAGGTAAAATATCAGTACAAAACACTTGAACGGAAAGCAGGGCCGTACCCGGGCGGTACAAGCCGGAAGAACCCGACGGATGCGTACAGAAGTCTGGGGAGGACAGTCGACTGCGCCTTTTTCATGTGAAGTCCCCCGACCGGGAGAAGTCACAGGAATGGCCAGATGCGAAAGCGGTGCCGAGAGACCGTCCCAGAACTGGAACAGAAAGGACAGCAAGCCGTTTTTGGACAATTATAATTGACTATTATTCACCTGGAACGGTAAAAACAGTTAACTATGTTAAAAACGCTCAGTTCAATTAACTTTTATATGTTAATGGATTAAGAAATTCTTATCTTTGCAGTCATGTAGGGAAAACAGGATGCCGCATGAGGATTGTTCCTGTGCATACATGAAAGAAACAGGAGATAATGAAGAAGAAGACAATTTGGACAATAGCAGTGATCATGGGGCTCTCGTTCCTTGGCTTGCTTCTGCTCCAGCTCAACTACATCGAAGAGATGGCCGAGATGAAGAAGGAACAGTTTGACGAGTCGGTCAACCGCGCCCTCTATCAGGCATCCCGCAACATGGAGCTGAACGAGACCCTTCGTTATCTGGAAGACGATGTCAACAGGAAGGAACGGATGTCGCACACGGAGACGGCGACACCGGGCAACACCCCCACGGCAGCCCACCAGCCACCCGCCACCGACAACCAGGGAGAGCCCTACACGTCCTTCGAGGCGAAACTGCTCCAGTCGAAGCCTTCCCTGACCCCGAAAGCGATGATCCTGCGCAACGACAGCAGTTCGCTCTCGGCGACGAAACGCAATATGCAGGAGATTGTCCGCAACCGCTACGTCTACCAGAAGGCCATGCTGGAAGAGGTTATCTACAACATCCTCTATTCGGCATCGGACAAGCCGCTGCGCCAGCGCATCAACTTCAAGCTGCTGGACCAGGACCTGAAGGCGGAGATGATGAACAACGGCATCAACATCCCCTACCACTTCACGGTGACGACACAGGACGGACGCGAGGTCTACCGCTGTCCCGACTACGTCAGCGACGGCGAGGAGAACACCTACTCACAGGTGCTCTTCCGAAACGACCCGGTGAACAGGATGGGCGTGGTGAAGGTGCATTTCCCGGAAATGAACAACTACATCTTCTCCAGCGTGCGCTTCATGATTCCGTCCATCATCTTCACTTTCGTGCTGCTGGTGACGTTCATCTTCACGATCGTCATCATCTTCCGGCAGAAACGGTACAGCGAGATAAAGAACGACTTTATCAACAACATGACGCACGAACTGAAGACCCCGATCGCGAGCATCTCCCTGGCGGCCCAGATGATGAACGACAAGAGTCTTGCGAAGAGCCCGAAGATGATGGAACATCTGGGCAGTGTCATCAACGACGAGTCGAAACGGCTGCGCTTCCTCGTCGAGAAGGTTCTGCAGATGAGCATGTACGACCGCAAGAAGGCGGTGCTGAAGAAGAAGTACACCGACCTCAACGAGATGGTGGAGACCATCGCCAACTCGTTCAGCCTGCGCGTGGAGCATACTGGCGGAAAGGTCTACACTGACATCGAGGCGGTGGATTCGACAATGTACGTCGACGAGATGCACTTCCAGAACGTCATCTTCAATCTTCTGGACAATGCCGTCAAGTATGCCAGGCCCGACGAGCCGCTGAACGTCTACCTGAAGACCTGGAACACGAACGAGCACCTCTATCTCTCCGTGCGCGATACCGGACAGGGCATCAAGAAGGAGAACCTGAAGAAGATCTTCGACAAGTTCTACCGCGTGCATACCGGCAACCGCCACGACGTGAAAGGCTTCGGCCTCGGCCTGGCCTACGTGAAGAAGATGGTCGACCTGCACGACGGCGAGATCAAGGTGCTGAGCGAATACGGCAAGGGAACGAAGTTCATCATCAAGCTCCCGGTGATCCGTGATGAAGCATTCGAGGAATAAACAAGAATAAAAACCATTTAACACGTATAGATTATGGATGAGAATTTGAAAATCCTGTTGTGTGAAGACGATGAGAATCTCGGCACACTGTTGAGTGAATATCTGCAGGCGAAAGGCTATCAGGCCGACCTCTGCCCCGACGGCGAGGCGGGCTACAGGGCCTTTCTGAAGAACAAGTACGACATCTGCGTGCTGGATGTCATGATGCCGAAGAAGGACGGTTTTACCCTTGCACAGGAAATCCGCCAGGCGAACACGGAAGTTCCTATCATCTTCCTTACCGCAAAGCAGCTGAAGGAAGACATCCTGGAAGGATTCAAGATCGGCGCTGACGACTACATCACCAAGCCGTTCTCCATGGAGGAGCTCGTGTTCCGTATCGAGGCCATTCTCCGCCGTGTCAGGGGGAAGAAGACCAAGAGTCTACCATGTACAAGATCGGCCGCTTCACGTTCGACACCCAGAAGCAGCTGCTCACACTGGACGGCGACCCGGCGAAGGCCACCAAGCTCACCACGAAGGAGAACGAACTCCTGGCCCTGCTCTGCGCCCATGCCAACGAGATTTTACAGCGTGACTATGCGCTGAAGACCATCTGGATCGACGACAACTACTTCAATGCACGCTCCATGGACGTCTACATCACCAAGCTGCGGAAGCATCTGAAACCGGACGATCAGATTGAAATCATCAACATCCACGGCAAGGGCTACAAGCTCATCGTACCGGACGAGGAGTAAACGGTACCGGCCATCATACGGCCCTGCTGTATGGAAGATGCACATGCGCAACGCCGTCCTTCCCCCCATGAGGGGCAGGACGGCATTGTCTTTTTCCCGTTCCGGCGATTTAAAAATCTTCTTTTCAAATGGTATTACAGCATTTTTTTATTACTTTTTGCACTGATGTTTGATTGATATCAGAACAAAGAATTATGATACACAAATTCGACTTCCTCGTTATCGGCGGCGGTATCGCAGGAATGAGCTATGCGCTGAGCGTGGCGAAAAGCGGCAAGGGAAAGGTCGCACTTGTATGCAAGACCTCCCTGGAAGAAGCCAACACGGCCAAGGCACAGGGGAGGCGTGGCAGCCGTAACCAACCTTGCCGTAGACAATTTCGAGAAGCACATCAACGACACGATGGTCGCCGGCGACTACATTTCCGACCTGTCTGCCGTGAAGCACGTCGTATGCAACGCCCCTGATGCCATCAGGTCGCTCGTCGGATGGGGTGTGAACTTCGACAAGAACAAGGACGGCAACTACGACCTCCACCGGGAGGGCGGACACGCGACTTCCGCATCCTCCACCATGCCGACGACACCGGTTTCGAGATACAGCGCGGACTGATGGAAGCCGTGAGGAACGACAGCAACATCACCGTGTTCGAGAACCATTACGCCGTGGAAATCATCACACAGCACCACCTCGGCGTACAGGTTACGCGCCGAACACCGGACATAGAATGCTACGGAGCATACATCCTCGATCCCGAGACCGGGAAAGTCGACACGTTCCTGAGCAAAGTCACGCTCATGGCGACAGGCGGTGTGGGAGCCGTCTATGCCATGACCTCCAATCCGGTGATCGCCACAGGAGACGGCATCGCAATGGTCTACCGGGCCAAGGGAACCGTGAAAGACATGGAGTTCGTACAGTTCCACCCCACCGTCCTCTACAATCCGGCGGAGACCCATCCGGCTTTCCTGATCACCGAGGCGATGCGCGGATACGGCGGCGTGCTGCGGCTGCCTGACGGAAAGGAGTTCATGCAGAAGTATGACAAACGGCTGTCATTGGCCCCGCGCGACATCGTGGCACGGGCCATCGACCACGAGATGAAGATTCACGGACTGAATCATGTCTGCCTCGACGTGACGCACAAGGATGCCGAAGAGACCAGGCGGCACTTCCCGCACATCTATGAGAAATGCCTGAGCATCGGCATCGACATCACCAGAGACTACATACCGGTCTGTCCCAGTGCCCACTATATGTGCGGCGGCATCAAGGTCGACCTGAATGCGGAAAGTTCCATCCACAGGCTCTACGCCGTAGGCGAATGTTCCTGCACGGGGCTGCACGGCGGGAACCGCCTGGCCAGCAATTCACTGATAGAAGCCGTCGTCTACGCCAAGTCGGCAGCCGAACATTCCCTCCAGATGATAGACGGCTACGACTACAACACGGACATTCCCGAATGGAACGACGAGGGAACAATGACCAATGAAGAGCACGTTCTGATCACGCAGAGCGTCAAGGAAGTCGGCGAAATCATGAGCAACTACGTCGGCATCGTGCGCAGCGACCTGCGCCTGAAGCGTGCGTGGGACCGGCTGGACCTGCTGTATGAGGAGACGGAAGACCTCTTCAAACGGGTGAAGGCGACGAAGGACATCTGCGAACTGCGCAACATGATCAATGTCGGCTACCTGATAACCCGGCAGGCCATAGAGCGGAAGGAAAGCCGCGGACTGCACTATACCGTGGACTATCCGAAGCACGCCTACGACCGGAAACAGTAAGAACGGAAAACGGAAAGACCATGCGGGACACGGGCCGCCGACACTTCCCCCACCGGACAATTGCATTTCACGTGCATGACAACTGTACCTCGCACGCAATATAATTGAACTTTGCTTGCTTTATAATTGAATAAAATGACAGACAAGAAATGGCAGGAACAGGGCTTCATAGACGAGCCTATCCCTGAAAACACAGATATCAAAGCGGAAATACGCAGGATGTGCAAGGAAAAGAATGCCCTCATCATGGCACATTACTATACAGAGGGTATCATCCAGGAGCTGGCCGACTTCGTGGGAGACAGCCTGGCACTGGCACAGAAAGCGGCAGCGACCGACGCCGACATCATCGTCATGTGCGGCGTACATTTCATGGGTGAGACGAACAAGATACTCTGTCCGGAGAAGAAAATACTCGTCCCCGACCTGAATGCCTCCTGCTCGCTGGCGGAAAGCTGTCCGGCCGACGAGTTCGAGACGTTCGTCAAAGCGCATCCGGGCCATACGGTGGTAAGCTACGTCAACACAACGGCTGCTACCAAGGCATTGACCGATGTCGTGGTGACGAGCAGCAATGCACGCCAGATAGTGGAGTCCCTACCGGAAGACACCCCCATCATCTTCGGTCCAGACCAGAACCTCGGCAATTACATCAACGGGCTTACCGGCCGGAAGATGGTACTGTGGAACGGAGCCTGCCATGTACACGAAAAGTTCTCGGTGGAGAAGATTCTCCAGCTGAAACGTGAGCACCCGGCGGCCAAGATACTGGCTCATCCCGAATGCAAGGGGCCTGTCATCAGCCTGGCCGACAAGGTGGGAAGCACGGCGGCCCTGCTGAAATACAGCATTACGGACGACGCACAGGAATTCATCGTGGCTACAGAAAGCGGCATCCTGACCGAGATGCAGAAGTCGGCCCCGCAGAAAACATTTATCCCTGCACCGCCCGACGACAGCACCTGCGCCTGCAACGAATGCAATTACATGAAGCTCATCACGCTGGAGAAACTGTACAACTGCCTGAAATACGAGTGGCCCTCCGTCGAGGTAGAGCCCGAAGTGGCAGAGAAGGCGGTCAGACCCATCCAGAGAATGCTGGAGATTTCCAGACGCTTAGGTTTATAATTTCAAAATCGAATACATCATGCTATCTGTAGAAGAACTTAACGACAGACTCATCGAACTCGCTTTCAGCGAAGACATTGGCGACGGCGACCATACGACGCTCTGCTGCATACCTGCGGACGCCATGGGCGAGAGCCGGCTGCTGATCAAGGAGGAAGGCATACTGGCCGGAGTAGAAATTGCAAAAAAGGTGTTCCATCACTTCGACCCGGAACTGCACGTGGAGGTCTACATGGAAGACGGTTCGCACGTGAAGCCCGGCGATATTGCCCTGAGCGTGAAGGGGCGCGAACGCAGCCTGCTGCAGACGGAACGCCTCATGCTCAACATCATGCAGCGCATGAGCGGCATTGCCACCATGACGCACAGATACCAGCAGGCATTGATCGATGCCGGTACGAAGACACGCGTCCTCGACACCCGCAAGACGACACCGGGCATGAGGATGCTGGAGAAGGAAGCTGTAAAAATCGGCGGCGGGATGAATCACCGTATCGGACTCTTCGACATGATTCTCCTGAAAGACAACCACATAGACTTCTGCGGAGGCATTCACAATGCCATCTCCCGAGCCAAGCAATATTGCAAGGAACACGGCAAGGAGGGGCTCAAGATCGAATGTGAGGTGCGGAACTTCAAGGAACTGGAGGAGGCTCTGGCAGAGGGCTGCGACCGCATCATGTTCGACAACTTCACACCCGAGGACACACACAAGGCGGTGGAGATGGTCGGCGGACGCTGCGAGACGGAGTCGAGCGGCGGCATCACCTTCGAGACAATGATTCCTTATGCGAAGGCCGGTGTCGACTTCATCTCCTTCGGTGCGCTTACCCACAGTGTCAAAGGACTTGACATGAGCCTGAAAGCCGCTTCCGGAGACAGATAATCATCTGGGACACAGACCGGACTTACGGAATGGAAAAGACTGTCCCCACGGAAACCAAAATCTGTTTCCGTGGGGACAAATCGATTCTGCAGGCAGCCGCACGGAACGAATTGCCCCATGTCAGGGCATATTCTGAAACCGCTGCAATGAAAGATTCTATTGAGGTTTCTCTTCCTTGAACAGTTCCTGACAGGCCTTCCAGCCGAAGCGCCTGTAGAGCAGGTTGAGACGTGCCTCGCGTTTCTTGAAAGAAGAGAAGTCCTTTCTGGCGTTCTCTGTCCACCCTGTCTCAGCCATGGCTGCGGTACGCGGAAGAAGCTGGTAGAAAGCCAGATCGCGCCCGACGATATACTCCGTCAAAGGTTTGCCTGTACACCTTTTTATATGTTGTTTCAGCTCCGGAGCGGCATCATCCGGCACAGGATTATAGCCGTAGGTCGTCTCGACAGGCAGCAGACCGCCGATGAGTGTCAGCGCATCGTTCTTCGTCTGGTAATAATCCAGGTAATAGTAGCTGGTCGGCGACATGACAGCATCCAGTCCGCGCCGTGCGGCTTCCTGCCCTCCGGCGACACCGCGCCAGCTCATCACCGTCGTACCCTTTATCGACATCCCCTCGAGAATCTCGTCCCATCCGATGATGTTGCGTCCCTTCTCTGCCAGATGCTTTGCCACTCGGTTCATGAAGTAAGCCTGCAGCTGGGCCTCCGCAGGAAATCCGTTAGCGCCTTTCAGGCCGAGCCTCCGGATTTCCTCCTGACAGCGCGGACACGTCTTCCAGCGGTCGCGAGGAGCCTCATCGCCGCCGAGATGGATGTATTTCGACGGGAAGATTTCGAGCAGTTCGTCGAGGACATTGTACACGAACTCGTAGGTCTTGGGATTACCCGCACAGAGAATGTCGGGGAACACGCCCCACTTCTCCGCCACCTGGTAGGGACCGCCGGTACAGCCCAGCTCGGGATAGGCCGCCAGCGCACCGAGCATATGCCCCGGCATATCAATCTCCGGAATCACGGTGATATAACGATCGGCAGCATATTTCACCACTTCCCGCATATCCTCCTTGGTGTAACAGCCTCCGTAAGGAGTGTCGTCGTAGAGTCCCGTCATGCGCCCGATGACTGTCTGCGCACGTTTCGACCCCACCTCGGCAAGCCTGGGGTAGCGGTCGATCTGCACACGCCATCCCTGATCCTCGGTGAGATGCCAGTGGAAGGTGTTGATGTTGTGGAGTGCCAGCATATCGATGAACTCCTTGATGAAGCTCACCTTGAAATAATGGCGGGCACAGTCGAGCATCGTACCCCTATAACTGAAGCGGGGATAATCGGCAATGCGGACAGCCGGGAAGTCGACCCTCTCCGTCTGCTCCAGCGGCAGCGACTTGCGCAGCGTCTGGATGCCGTAGAACACGCCGCGAGGCGTCTTGCCTCCACCGTAATGCCCTTGGCCTTCACGGTGATGACATACCCCTCTTCGTTCTCAATCTTCGTATTGAGCTTCAGCGTAATGGCTGCGCCTCTCCTGTCCGTCCCGTCGGCTACAATTCCCGTAGCCTCCCGGATGTACTGTTTCAGAAATGCGGCATTGCGGAGCATCGCCCCGTCCGTTCCTGCAACGTTGACGGCGGTGCCTCTGTCCAGGACGAAGGCTTCGCCTTTCCCGGGCGTTATGCTTTGTGGCAAGGGTACTACCTGATAGTCGGCATCTGCGGCATGAAGCGAGAGACCCGCCATCATCATGGCTGCGGAAAATAAAATCTTCTTCATTCTTTTCTCTGCTGAATGACTGGTTTTAGGCTTTTATAAATTCGATTGGTATGAAACAGCGGCAAAGGTACAAAAAAGATGAGTATATCCAAGTATTTTGCAAAAAAAAGAAAGGAAAAAGTTGAGGCCGGTTCCAAGACCATGTCAAAATAAATCAGAACCGGAATACAAACGGCCCTTACTTGCAGTGCTGACAAGGCTTAGTCGGGCTTCAACCAAGGCTTAGTAAGGGGCCAATAAGTGCTCTTTTGCAATGCTGTCAGGCCTCTTTTCAAACACTGTCTGTAACCATCTGGAATCCTGTTCGTTACAATTCTATTTAAAAGGGAGCACACATTCCACCACACCCTGTATCCTTATAGGTTATGTAAAGATATTTCGGAATCCGGAAAGTAAACCTCAAGAAAAGGACAGCTTTACCATGACGGGATAATGGTCGGAGATGTTGCGGCGTGACTTGCCGAGCCAGTAGCTGTTGGTGAAGATGGCGTAATGCTGAATGTCGAAATCGGAAGAGACGAAGACGTGGTCGATGCGGGCATTGCTGCGGCTGTCCTGCATAAAGTCGTTCCACGTACCGGTGGGTGCCATGCGCTGTCGGGCATGGGCATAGCAGTCGCGCAGGATGCCCGAACGGGAGAATATCCCGTAAATCTCGTCCGTCTGGTCAACGTTGAAGTCGCCCGTCAGAATCGTTGGCTGCGACTTAGCCAGCTGCCCGATACGTTGCAGGATGAGCCGTGTACTCTCCCGCCGTGCCACAGTGCCCACGTGATCCATGTGGGTATTGAAGAAATAGAACTGCTTTCCCGTCGCCCTGTCCTCGAACTTCCCCCACGTACAGATACGGATGCAGGCAGCATCCCATCCCAGCGAAGGGTGGTCGGGCGTCTGTGAGAGCCAGAAGTTGCCGCTGTCGAGCAGTTTCAGCAGGTCTTTCCGATAGAAGATTGCCGCATATTCGCCCTCTTCCCTGCCGTCGTCACGCCCCACACCGATGTAGTCATAGCCCTCCAGCCCCTGCAGGAGGTCATGCAGCTGCGTGGCAAGTACCTCCTGTGTGCCGAAGACGGCAGGCTGCTCGAAGTTGATGAAGTCGCATAGCTGCGGACAGCGTTGTGCCCACGCATTGCCCTCCTTCCGGTCATTCGGGTTGTCATACCGGATGTTATACGTGCCCACATAGAGCTGCTGGGCAGAGAGGCTGCAGGTAAGCAGCATTGCAAGGATGAGTGTTGTCAGTCTGTACATGATTCTGGTTTTTATGTGCTGCAAAAGTACGCAATCTTTTTGTAACAGGCGAGCGTGACCGGCATGATTTGTCTGTACGCATAAGAAAAGCCGGTTTGCAGCCGCTTTCTGAAAATAATCTGTTATTTTCCTCTAAAACAAAGAACTTTCTTTATCCAACTGGCTTGTAAATCACAGCTTTTATATAAATTTGCAGACAGCCGTCAGCCTGTAAGGGGCATACCTAATGAAGCCTGGGCAGATGGCGGCTTCACGATATGGAAACAAAAGCACCAGATGCCAAGGGTTCTTATGAGCCCATCTTTTCTTTTTTCCTCAAAATCAGTAAAAACGTATGACGATAAAGCGATTCCTCTATTTCATCATCTGTCTGAACTGCCTCGTAAGTCTCTGCTGGTTAGGGCTTCATTTCTTCCAGCCGGACAACGCTCTGCCCAACGCCACACTGGACACGGCTCTCTATCATGCCATGCTGTGGACGGCACCGTCGTGGCTTTATCTCTTCGGACGGCTTGTAGACTGGGTGGCAGTCTACAGCAAGGTGGGGGCGGTGCTGCTGGGTATCGCCCTGACAGGTGTCATGCTGCTGGCAGGCATCGCCTACATTTTCATTGCCGGCTTCTTTTCGCCGCGCGATGTACTGTATGAAGACGACGCACATATCGTCCTGAGCGGGGAATGCGGCTGCCGTCCGGCCGCCTTCGTCTGTGAGAAGCGGGGACTGTCGGAACGGCAGCTGATAGATTTTCCCTTGCCTTATGAGGCCGGGGAAACGACCGAATGGAAGTTCTACGACAGACTGGGTGTCGTTGTCGTCGGGGAGGTAAACGAAGGGCTGATGAGGGAGTCCGGGGATTCAAGATGCTACCAGTTCTATGTGACTGACACGACGGCCTACACACGGCATCAGGCTGAGGTGCGGCGGTTGCGCAAGACGTACCTGAAGAAAGAGGAGGCGTTACTTCACCAGCGGACGCATAGACGACAACAGTGACCTCCCTCCTGTTCTTTTGAACATGACACGGGGATGCACAGACCGAGAGGGTAACAGATAAAAAAACAGCCCTGTCGAAGCATGACTACGACAGGACTGTTCCTTATGAAGCACTTTCTCCATCCATAGCAACAGCTGCACCCACATGACAGCTGCATCCACCCGGTGGTCACATCTTGACAATTTTGACAAATCAGACAGAAGCGCTAAAAGAATCCTGATTGCCGGACAGGTACGCTCTGGCGAGAAAACGTTAAAAGTATTTATAAACCTTGATTAGCTAAGTTTTATTTTGTATCTTTGCTTCTGATTGTTATTTGGACAAAAGTTCGAGATTATGAAGAAGACTCTGATATTCCTGTTCATGTGTCTGCCGATGATGAGCATGGCACAGTCCACGCTCACTCCGGAACAGAAACTGGAGCAGGCACAGCGACAGCTTGAACAGGCGAAAGCGGCTCTGGAAGAGGCGAAAGCGAATGCCGCAAAGGCGGAAGCGGAAGCGAGGGCCAGGAAAGCGGCTGAAGCAAAGGATATCGAAAAGAAGATTGCCGAAGCGAAGGCAGAGACGGAACGGCTGAAGCATGAGGCCGCCGCCATCAATGAAGCTGCCGGAAAGCTGCAGACTGCGACGGCCGCCGTCCCGGCCGGTACGGACACGAAGAAGGACCATGCCGACAGGAAGAATGCGGCAGATACGTGGAGTGTTCCGGCTGCACCGGCTGCTGTGCCACGTGCCGCCCAGACTCCCGGCAAGGACAGCAAGAAAACAAGGAACTTTATCTTCAGAAGAATGCCGTTCCGGAAATAAACGGCCAGGTAATATGGACAGAGCAGGTGGAGGTGCCCGGGGCGACGGCGGACGAACTGTACGACAAGGCCTATGCCTATCTGACAGAACTGACGCAGGGAAGCAACCAGCTGGAAGGCAGCAAGGTCGCCCTGGTAAACAGACATGAACACAGCATCATTGCAACAGTACACGAGAAGCTCATCTTCTCGTCGTCATTCCTCTCCCTCGATTATACCCGCTTCAATTATGTCCTGCAGGCGACCTGCCGTGACGGACAGGCCATGCTGACCATGAGCCGGCTGACCTACAACTATGACGTACAGGGCAATATCTCGAACTTCGCAGCGGAGACGTGGATTACCGACAAATATGCCGTGAACAAGAAACAGACACGTCTTCTGCCTGTATCAGGCAAGTTCCGCCGTGCTACCGTCGACCGGAAAAACAGCATCTTCGAGGGATTCGTCCAGGCTCTGAAGTGACGGAGGACAGGGAAGAAGTCGGAAAGGGACATACGGGGGCTGTACATCTCGCCACAGCACCTGTGTGTTACAGATTGCGGATCAGGCGCCCGGACTTCCCGATATTGTCTTCATGAAACAACCGGACTCCCTGATACATCCCGCCTGGAACAACGGAACAACCCGGACTTCCGATATAATCTTCATCATACAACAGAACAATTAGGAAATGGAAATACAGAACAGTACGGCACGCCGCCCGGACCACCGCATACACAGACATGAACCAGCAGACCGGTTCCTGCACATCCGGCAGTGGCTCAACATCATCTTCATGCTGGGTGCAGTCGTGGGAGTAGCCGTCTACTTCCTCGCCGACACGACAACCGTCGGAACAGTCATCATTCTCGCTGCGATGGTTTTCAAAATCATCGAATGCCTACTCCGTTTTATCCGCTGAATGAAGAGATACTTTTTTTTGCTTGCCTTTCTTGGGCTGTCGGTCAATGCAGCGGTGGCACAGATAGAAGACGGTACGTCCGGCGATGACGGCACATTCGCTTCCGGTGACTACAGGAACAACAGGAAGACGGGACGGTCGGACTCTATACAAAGCCAGCACAAGGAAATACCGCGTGGCGTGAAGGTGTGGACGGTCGACGAGCGTTTCGGCGACCGCAGGCCGGCCGTTCCCGACACGCTTTCATACATGTTCATGAACACGGGACTGAATACAGGACTACGAGGGGAGTATAACGCTCTCGGCAATCTTGGTTCGCCACGTCAGAACCGCATCTTCATCGACCGCAGGCCGCAGTCAGAGTTCTTCTTTCTCGATCTGTATGATATGTTCATCGTGCAGCCGTCCGACTTCCAGTTCACTTCACACTGTCGCCGATTACCGTCCTTACTTATAATACGGCAGGCAACCGGACCAACGGAGAAGACCATTTCAAGGCTCTTTTCGCAATCAATGCAGGAAAGGAGTGGGGCTTCGGCTTCAAGTTCGACTACCTTTACGGACGCGGCTACTACAGCAACCAGAACACCTCCCACTTCAACTACACGATGTGGGGGAGTTATCTGGGAGAACGGTATCAGGCGCATCTGCTGCTATCGCTGAACCACCAGAAGGTCGCCGAGAACGGGGGTATTGCCAATGATGCCTACATAACCCATCCCGAGTCGTTCAACGACACCTACAGCGAGGAGGAGATACCTACGATTCTGCAGAAGAACTGGAACAGGAACGACAACCAGCACGTCTTCTTCAACCACCGCTACAGTCTCGGATTCTTCCGGAAAGTACCCATGACGGAAGAGGAAATCAAAGGCAAAAGCAGTTTGCACTGAAATCACAGAAAGCAAAGGAAGAACAGCAGGAAAAGGAGAAAGCCCGCCGCCGTGCAAAGGCCAACGGAGAGAAATTCGACGAAGAGAGATACGACAAAGAAAAAAGGTCTTCCGGACGTCCGGAAGACGCAGCGATAGCCGGTGACGTGGCACAGGCCGGAGCAGTCGCAGACAGCAGTAAGGCCGGCGACCGCATGACCGTCAATCTTGAAGACTCCGTGCAGACGGAGACTCTCAGGAAGCAGGATGCACAAAAAGAGACGGCAGAGCAATGGATGAAAGAGGAATATGTTCCTGTCACGAGTTTCATCCATACCGTACGTTTCGACAACTACCGCCGTATCTACCAGGCTTACAACACACCGAAAGACTTCTATGCACAGAACTACTTCAATTACGGCACAACCGTCAACGACTCCATCTACGACCGGACAAAGCACTGGGCATTCAGGAACACGTTTGCCGTAGCCCTCCTGGAAGGATTCAACAAATGGGCGAAGGCCGGGCTGAAAGCATTTGTCTCCTACGAACTGCGCCATTACGAATTACCGGTGATGACTACTCCTGCAGGAGCTTCCGCCGCATTCTTCGACGGTGAACAGAAATGGAACCAGCACGACGTGTCGGTCGGCGGTCAGCTGCTGAAAACACAGGGACGCACGTTCCATTATGACATCAGCGCAGAGGCATGGCTGGCCGGGGACAGAGCCGGACAGTTCCACATTGACGGCCATGCCGACCTCGGCTTCCCGCTTCTGGGCGACACCGTACAGCTGGCAGCCACGGCGTTCCTGCACCGTTCTGCAGCATCGTTCTACATGGAGCAGTTCCACAGCAAGCATTACTGGTGGGACAATCATCTCGACCAGCAGATTCATTCACGCATCCTGGGCGAGTTCTCCCTGAAGAAGACACGCACCCGGCTGCGTGTAGGCTATGACGTGCTGAAGAACTACACCTATTTCGGAATCCAGAACGACCGGACAAAAAGCGGTGACAACTATCTTGTACAGCACAATGCGTTGAATGTAAGGCAGTCGGGCAGTCCTGTCAGCCTGCTTACACTGCAGCTGCAGCAGGACCTGCGGCTGGGCATCCTCAACTGGCAGAATGTGCTGACACTGCAGAAGTCAAGCAAAGATGACATTCTTCCTGTCCCGCTCTTCAATGCCTACAGCAACCTCTTCATACGGTTCAGAATCGCCCGTGTGCTGGATGTCGATCTCGGTGTGGACGGCCGCTATTTCACTGACTATTATGCCCCCGAGTATATCCCGGGCATCGGAGCCTTCGGCATACAGGAGACGGAAGCAAGCCGTACAAAGATCGGGAATTATCCGGTTCTCGATGCCTACGCCAACTTCCAGCTCCAGCACACCCGTTTCTTCGTAATGTTCTCGCACGTGAACAGCAGTGACGGAGGCGACTATTTCTTTACACCTCATTATCCTTTGAACCAGCGGATCTTCAGATTCGGTATCAGCTGGAACTTCTTCAACTGATTTGCACACATTAATATAATAAGGTAATCTCCAGAAAACGATAGTCACATCATAAATAAAGTGATTTCAGAAAACGACAAGATAAAGACCAACAGCCTTGCAGCATGGGTGCTCGCCGCACGCCCCAAGACACTTACGGGCGCAATGGTACCGGTAATGATCGGTGCGGCATGGGCATGGAAGCTGGGCGGCAGCGAACATTTCCGGATTGTCCCGGCGGTACTCTGTTTCCTCTTTGCCTTCTTGATGCAGATAGACTCAAACCTCATCAATGACTATTTTGACTGTGTGAAGGGGAATGATGACCGTTCCACCCGGCTGGGGCCGAAGCGGGCCTGCTCGGAAGGCTGGATAACACTCCCGGCGATGCGTGCAGGAATGGCCGTCACATCGTTTCTTGCCTGTATGGCCGGTCTCCCGCTTGTCTTCTACGGTGGCTGGGAAATGATCGGCGTAGGGGCGGCCTGTGTCCTCTTTGCCTTTCTCTATACCACGTTCTTCTCTTATCTCGGCCTGGGCGACGTGCTGGTACTTGTCTTCTTCGGTCTTGTTCCCGTGACGTTCACCCCCTATGTGATTCTTCCCGATCATCTTCAGGCAGTCTGTGCAGACGTAATCCTGTCGGGGCTGGCCTGCGGTCTGGTCGTTGACACCCTCCTTGTGGTTAACAATTACCGGGACCGGGACAATGACTGGAGGGACGGAAAGAGAACGCTCGTCGTTCGCTTAGGGACAAGGCGGACAGAGAAGCTGTATCAATGGCTGGGTGTCCTGGGGATCCTGCTGATGTACAACCTCCTGTTCGTCGGGAGAGAGAACCGAATTCTCTATTGTGGCCTGACATTGGTCCTCTATGCACCTTACGGGATTCTCCATGGGAAAACCAGTGCGCTCATGATAAGGATAAAGCAGGGAAGAGACCTGAACATCATTCTCGCACAGACTGCCCGCAATATATTCGTCTACGGCCTCTCAACCGCCCTCGCCATCCTCATCTCGTAAAGTCCTACGCCTCACCATCAGCGCTTATCATCGCCTATCACTGCTTATCACCGCCTATCATGCCTCAACCCAACCTCGAAATAATGACCTTCGTGGAGCGTCAGATTCTCCCACGCTATAATGCTTTCGGACAGAGCCACGGTCTCGGCCATGTCCAGCGCGTCATCAGGAATTCGCTTGCCCTGGCAGCCGTCACAGGAGCCGATGTGAATATGGTATATGTCATTGCAGCCTATCACGATCTGGGCATGGAAGGACCTCGCGCCATCCATCACATCACCAGCGGGAGGATTCTCATGGCTGATGCACGGCTCCGTAAATGGTTCTCTGCCGAACAGCTGAAGATCATGAAGGAAGCCGTCGAAGACCACCGTGCCAGCAGTTCGCGCACACCACGCAGCATCTATGGCAAGATTGTCGCCGAAGCCGACCGGGATCTGGAACCGGAGGTCGTCTTCTCGCGCGCCATACTCTTTGGCATTGAGAACTACCCCGAGATGGACGAAGACCAGATGTGGGAACGTTTCCACACCCACATGAAGGAGAAATACGGCCGGACAGGCTACCTGAGGCTATGGATTCCCGGCTCGCCGAATGCCCGGAACCTCGAGGCCATCCGAAAGACCATCGACAATGAGACGGAACTGCATGAAGTGTTCCGGCATCTCTACAGTCAGATACACAGAAAAATAGAATAACAAATCATAAACCATACGAAATGACGAAAGAAGAACTGATGCGGAGGGCGATTGAACTCTCTGCCGACAGCGTGCGGAACGGCGGCGGACCGTTCGGAGCTGTCATTGCACGCAATGGCGAAATCATCGCCGAGGGAAGCAATGGCGTGACCATCTACAACGACCCGACAGCCCATGCGGAGGTCTCCACCATCCGCAAGGCTTGCCAAAAGCTGAACACCTTCGACCTCACCGGCTGCGAAATCTACACCTCCTGCGAACCATGCCCGATGTGTCTGGGTGCCATCTACTGGGCGCACCTCGACAAAAATCTACTATGCCAACGACCGCAAGGATGCGGCCGGAATCGGATTCGATGACGATTTCATCTATCAGGAAATAGAGCTGAAACCGCAATACCGTAAGAAGCCATCGGAAATACTCCTGCGTAACGAAGCCATCAAGGTCTTTGAGCAGTGGACTGCAAAGACCGACAAAACAGAATACTAACAAAAGGCAACAAGCCAGTGCGAACAGTCTGCACTGGCTTTTTTTTTTATTCGGGACCGGTCGCACAAAGGGGCAATCCACGCATCGACAAGGCGAACAGAGCTGACCGGGAATATCAGGGCTGCTGACGCCTCCGTTCTGCCGCTACCTCCTTTCTTGGAAGAAACGCCGCATGAGGGCCTTGCACTCCTCCCCCATCACACCGTACGTGACATCTGCCCTGGGATGCAGTGCCTTGGGCGCATAGAGGTGATAGCCCCGCTTCTCATCCGGACATCCATAGACAATGCGGCGGAACTGTGCCCACCCGATGGCGCCGGCACACATGACACACGGCTCTACAGTGACGTACAGCGTGCAGTCCTGCAGGTATTTCCCGCCCAGTTCGCTGGCAGCCATCGTGATGGCCTGCATCTCGGCATGAGCCGTCACGTCGTTGAGCGTCTCGGTAAGGTTGTGCGCCCGGGTGATGATGCGGTCGCGGCATACCACCACGGCACCGACCGGAATCTCCCCCTCTCTATAAGCAGCCCCGGCCTCGTCCAAGGCACGCTGCATATAGTACAGGTCTTTCTTCATCTGCTCTTCTGTACTCATGGTGCAAAAATACAGGTTTTATTTTGATTTTACGAAAGATTATCCTAACTTTGTACTGTAAATAATAATGTAGCCGATCTGGGCAGGAGCAACAGATTCGAAGAGATAACAAGGGTGGAGGTACACCCCGGACTCCAGACAAACCGGCAGCACAACCTGCACAGGTGCCGGATCAACTCCTCCCGACAAAGGAAAGACGCATGGCATACCATAACGAACTGGGCAGATGGGGAGAGGACGTGGCGGCAAGCTATCTCCGCCAGCTGGGATATACCATTCTCCACCGTGACTGGGACTACCGCCACCGCGACCTGGACATCGTTGCGGTAGACAACGGCGTGCTTGTCATCGCCGAGGTGAAGACACGGAAGGACGAGCAGTTCGCCAATGCCGACGAGGCCGTCACACCACAGAAAGTGCGATCGCTCTCCCTCGCAGCCAATGCCTATGTCAAACGGTACGGCATCAGTCTCGACATCCGTTTCGACATCATCACCGTCGTGGGACAGCCTGCAGGAACAAGCGAGGTACGCCATGTAAAAGATGCCTTTCTGCCTTTCATATAAAGAACAGCTGACAAAATGAGAATCATAGATGCCGTATTAGGACTCTTCAAGCCTTCCGTTGTAACAACAGAGACAAAGATAAAAACGGTAAGACTGGAGACCGTGGACAGCACCAATTCCTTCCTGCGTACCTACACGCCTGCTGCAGACGAACCAATGACCGTCGCCGTCGCCGCCTATCAGACGGCAGGGCGGGGACAGGGGGCGAACACCTGGGAGAGTGAGGCCGGCAAGAATCTCCTCTTCTCAGTCCTTGTCCACCCCGTAATGCTGCCCGTCCGCAGCCGGTTTCTGCTCTCGGAGGCCGGTGCGCTGGCCTTGAAGGAGGCACTGGCAGACTATGTAAAAGACGACATACGCCTGAAATGGCCGAATGATATTTACTGGAAAGACCGGAAACTGAGCGGGACACTGATCGAGACGAAACTCGGCGGCGGCCACATCAAGGACTGCATCTTCGGCGTGGGACTGAATGTCAACCAGACCGTCTTCCACAGCGATGCGCCCAACCCTGTTTCTCTCTGTCAGATCTTAGGGCACGAAGTGGACAAGGACGAACTACTGGACAAGATCATCAGGAAGTTCTCCGACTTCTACCATCTGCTGGAGATGGGCGGCTACAATGACATCAGTGCGATGTACCACGAGGCATTGTACCGGCGCGGCGGCTTCCACCGGTTCCGTGATGCCGACGGCGATTTCGACGGAGCCATCATCGAGGTGGAGGACGACGGCCATCTGATTCTCCGCGACCGCAACGGCAGCATCCGTTCCTATCAGTTCAAAGAGGTGGAATTTATTGTTTAATCAGAAGTTAATGTGATCAAAGGAGTTAAAGAAGTTGACATCACATTTGGCATTAACTCCCCTGACTCCTTCAACTCCAAAACAAACTCCTAAATACAATGGCAAGATTCAAAAGAATACTCCTGAAGCTCTCCGGCGAGAGCCTGATGGGGAAACAGGGCTTCGGCATCGATCCGGAGCGGCTCGGCGACTATGCCAGGCAGATCAAGGAAGTACACGACATGGGCGTACAGATCGGTATCGTAATCGGCGGCGGCAACATCTTCCGGGGACTGAGCGGCAGCCAGAAAGGCTTCGACCGCGTGAAAGGCGACCAGATGGGTATGTGTGCCACCGTCATCAACTCCCTTGCACTGAGCTCGGCACTCGAGGCCATCGGCGTGAAAGCCAAGGTGCTGACGGCTATCCGCATGGAACCGATCGGCGAATTCTACAGCAAGTGGAAAGCCATCGAGGCGATGGAGGCAGGCTACGTATGTGTCTTCTCGGCAGGAACAGGCTGTCCTTATTTCACGACGGACACAGGGTCGAGCCTGCGAGGCATTGAGATAGAGGCCGATGTCATGATCAAGGGAACCCGTGTGGACGGCATCTATACGGCCGACCCAGAGAAAGACCCGACCGCCACGAAATTCGCCGAAATCACTTACGATGAAATCTACAACAAGGGCCTCAAGGTGATGGACCTCACGGCGACGACCATGTGCAAAGAAAACGGCCTGCCGATCTACGTCTTCAACATGGATGTCGTCGGCAACCTGAAGAAGGTGATCGACGGAGAAGACATCGGCACGCTGGTACACAACTGAAAACTGAATGAGAGTGTGTCAAAAGTGTATATGACAGCTAAACTGTAGAGACACACTTTCTTGTTCCCTCTCCCCGCTCTCCGCCTTTTGAATAAATTGTCTGAAAAAATCGTATCAAAAAACAAACACCTTTCTGAAGGTCTCACAGTCTGAGACGGTACGACAAAGGAAAAGACCATTCCATAACTCGTTTTTGAGTAATGAAATGGTCTTTGCTTTTCCCGGGGAATGCTGCCTGCAGATTGAGGGACTGACAGGCCGTGAAGCTGTATCCTGACACTTCCTCATCCAGCAGCATTCACCGGGGTGAAACCAGATTCCGCAAGGGGAAACCGGCACGGGAACAGGGCCGCTTAGCGGTCGGCCGGCCACATGGTGCAGGCTCCGTATTTGCGAGGCAGGATCACGACTTCCAGTCCACGGGTGAACTCCCCCGCTTGCAAGGCATATGCATAATCAGGACGCCCCGGAACAGGTGTACTCGACCAGTAGTAAAGCGTTTCTCCCATATTGCCAAAATAGCCATTTCCGTCCGTATCCGGTTTGTATACTCCCATCATGGGCAGACAGAAATAGTCCTTCAGATCATCCGGCTTCTCCACCGTCTGGGGACCGAGACGAAAGTTCGGCTTTTGGGTACTTCTGGTGTAGTCGATGCCGTCGGGAGCTTTTGCCTTTAATTCGTCGACCGTCTTGCCCACACTTTTGGCAATGGCGCTCAATTTTTTAAACCAGAGTTTGGCGCTATAGAGATTGTTCATTACACGATATATTTCTACATCTCCTTTATAACACGATCCATACTCGCAATACCAACATAGCTCGTTGACATTGGGGAGGTCTTTACAGCTTCGGGTGGCTGCCACGGCCGGTGCGGCACCGGTAGGATCGGCATAGGGGGCCACTTCGTTGTACCAACGAGAATCCTGGTTGTTCTTCGGATTTTTGTCGCCTTTCATAGATCCGGAATCGTTAACAGGCTGGTTGGGACTGGGGCCATCCCATTCATAGCCTTTCCAATAGTGCTGCCCCACGGCAGCATCCCACATATAATACCTATCGCCTGGATATTCGGGCGCTTGTAGGTTCTGGCTGATCACCTTGTTCTTACCGGCGGTAAAGGTTACACGTGGATAGGTCTTGGTGATGTAACCATACCCACCCATGTTACGAGTCTGGAGCATGTATCTCACGGTGAAGTTGGTATATGTGCCCGGAGCAATGGCCATTATGGCGTAAGAAGGGTCGTCATACATGTGGTTCGACACTGGCGGCACTGCGGGGGGATTCCCTTTAATAAGCCGTATGAAGACATTATAATTGTGAGTGCAGATGCTCTTCTTGTACATGTCGTCGACGGGGCGCGAACTCAGGTCGATGGTGTCGCCCTTGATTTTAAATAGGCCACAGAGAGCTTGGTCGGCCGATACCTCGATATAGTCAATATATGCTCCACCCCATTTCGTGAAGGCTGTTTGCTCGGAGTAGGGACGAAAGGTTATGTAAGAGGCTTTGTGTTCGAGCGTGAAAGTATAGTTGCCATCGGGTTGTCGGCGCGCAATGCCCGTGGCGAAGTCGCCCTGATGGGCGTCTTCCAACCCTCGAATGTAGGGACCAACATAATTGTACTCTCTTGGGATAGACATTTCGTCAAAATTGTGGGATACATCGGAGTTCTTACCAAAGTAGCGCACGCGATATTCAGGCTTGGTAAATTCGCCTTCGAACCAGAACGTGGCCCTCGGAGTGCGCCCGGGACCACCACTATTAGTTCTTGCCAGTTCATGAATGTTATTCCATTTGTCAATCAGCCACTCGTCGCGTGGGGGATTGTCGACCGGCGCATTCAAAAAGAGGCGATCGTCATCTGACCAATAGAAGTCGACGCCCGAACCGGTATATTCGCCTGCGAGGCGGGTTTCAGGGCTGTCGGTGCTGTCTTCCATGACGAAGGCGGTAAGCCCTGCGGTGTCGGGCTTCGGGTTCTGTCTGTCGGTGTCTGCATCGTCTGCGGCGCAGGCCGTGAACAGCACGGCGGCGAGGGCCAGCAGCGGCAGGATGCCTGCTTTCTTCTTTCTTCTTTTCATTGTCTTGTTGTTTTCGTTCGTTACCAGTTAAGCTGTCTTCCGGAGGACTCTCCGTCGTCCTCTTCGTCTTCCCAGCCGAAAGAGTCGATGCGGCGCGCGTTCAGCGGATGACCGTCATCGGGGGCGTCCTTGTGGTCGCCGGAGAAAGGCGTCATCTGAAGAAGGTCCTGCTCCGTACGGACGCACTCTGCCTTCGGAGAGACATAAGTTTTTTTCCTGTTTTCCTTCTGTTTCATATTTTTCTGTTTTGTGAGTTGATTGCACTTATTTCCCTCTGCCCGACGGGACAGAAGGACACGGAAAAGCGGACAAAGGGAACTCATGCGAAGCCCTTTGTCTGCCGGGATTGCGGCACGCCATGCGCGCGCGTATGCGAACGTTTTTTAGAGGGAGGTCAGCGACGGTGCGCCTGTGTGTGTGTGTGTGTGTGTGTGTGTGTGTGTGTGTGTGTGTGTGTGTGTGTGTGTGTTAGCAAAATATCCGGGACTGCCAAATATAAAGCGTTAAAAGTTGCAAGGAAACCTCTGTTTCCCCGCAGGCCCTGCTGCCGCCGTTGATATTTTTCCTTTGCCGTCATATTCACACAGTCAACTGCAGTCTCCTGACAAAGAGACTACCGTTTCCGGGGCAAAAGTTAGGCAAAAATCTATTGAAGATGCAAATATTTTACAGAGAAATTCTATAAAAGAGAATTTCTAAAGCGTCTAAAGAGGATTCCCCTGCCCCTGCCGCTTAGACGCTGACATCCGCCGGCACACCGGGAGCTGTTATAATTCCTTAATCTATACATTGTCCATGAATAGTAAGAAATAATTTTCTTATCTTTGCAGGCAAAATACCAAATTTACAGATCAATGAACAAAAGAAACACTTTACTTTTTCTCTTCGCACTGTTGCTAAGCCTGACCGCCATGGCACAGCAGAAGCCTGTTCACTTCTCTGTGCAGCAGAAACAGGTGTCGCCGACAGAGGTCGACATCGTCTTCACGGCGAAGATCGACCAGGGATGGCATATCTATTCCACCAACCTGCCGGCCGGCGGCCCTACATCGGCAAGCCTGCACGTAGAGAAAAGCGAGGGCCTGATGCCTGTCGGCAGGCTGACGCCCCACGGCAAGGAAACAAGCGCGTATGACAAGAACTTCGAGATGACGCTCCGTTACTTCGAGCACAACGCCAGCTTCGTGCAGCGTTACAAGATTACCGCCAAGACCTACAGCATAAAAGGCTATCTGGAGTACGGCACCTGCAACGACGAGATGTGCATGCCGCCGATGCAGGAAGAGTTCAACTTCAAAGGCAACGGACCTGCCTCCGCACCGGCAGCCGCACCTACGGCATCCAACACCGAAACCGATAGAACGACAACAGCTGCCACCCCCGTGGCAGCTGATGGTTTATCTGCACTTGCCACCATGACGGCCGACACCGCCGGCGGCAAGGCCGTACAGCAGGTCGACACGGCGGTCTCCGCACGGCAGGCAAGCGTGCAGACCACGCCGGACGCCGACCTGTGGAAGCCCGTCATCAAGGAACTGTCAGCGTTCAACAACACGAAGGACGGCGGCAGCAGGTCCCTATGGGCGATCTTCTTCATGGGCATCGCAGGCGGTCTGGTGGCTCTGCTGACCCCCTGCGTATGGCCGATCATCCCGATGACGGTCAGCTTCTTCCTCAAGCGGGCCAAGGACGACCGCAGGAAAGGCATCCGCGATGCGGTCACGTACGGCCTGTCCATCATCGTCATCTACATGGGGCTGGCAACGCTGATTACGGCCGCCTTCGGTCCGCAGAAACTGAACGAACTGGCCACGAACGCCCCTTTCAACATCTTCTTCTTCCTGCTGCTGCTGGTCTTCGCCTTCAGCTTCTTCGGCTGGTTCGAGCTCCGGCTGCCCTCCTCATGGGGCAATGCGGTCGACAACAAGGCTTCCGCCACGACCGGTCTGCTCTCCATCTTCCTGATGGCATTCACCCTGTCGCTGGTAAGTTTCTCCTGCACGGCCCCGGTGGTAGGCCTGCTCCTTGTCCAGGCGGCGACGAGCGGCGACTGGGTGGCGCCGGCCATCGGTATGTTCGGCTTCGCCCTGGCACTCGCCCTGCCCTTTACGGTCTTCGCCCTCTTCCCTTCCTGGCTGAAGCAGGCTCCGAAGTCCGGCTCGTGGATGAACATGATCAAGGTGGTCCTGGGCTTCATCGAACTGGCGTTCTCGCTGAAGTTCCTCTCTGTGGCCGACCTCGCTTACGGCTGGCACATCCTCGACCGTGAGACCTTCCTCTCGATCTGGATCGTGCTCTTCGGTCTGCTGGGCCTTTACCTCATCGGCAGGCTCAAGTTCCCGCACGACGACCCGGAGCAGAAAGCGATGCCGGTACCGGCCATCATGCTGGGACTGTGTTCTCTGGCCTTCTCCGTCTATATGCTTCCGGGGCTGTGGGGCGCACCCTGCAAGGCGGTCAGTGCCTTCGCTCCTCCCATCAACACGCAGGACTTCAACCTTGCCCCGCAGAGCGTCCATGCCCAGTACACCGACTACGAGGAGGGGATGCGCGCGGCGGCGGCAGCCGGCAAGCCGGTCCTGATCGACTTCACCGGCTTCGGCTGTGTCAACTGCCGGAAGATGGAGGCATCCGTATGGACCGACGCACGCGTGGCCGACAGGCTCATGAAAGATTACGTGCTCATCTCGCTCTATGTAGACGACAAGACACCGCTGAAGCAGCCTGTACAGGTGAAATCTGCTGACGGCGGCACCCGCACGCTGCGTACCGTCGGCGACAAGTGGAGCTACCTGGAGCAGACGAAGTTCGGCTATCTGGCACAGCCGTTCTATGTCCCTCTGGACAATACCGGCAGACCGCTGAACGGCAGCTTCAGCTTCAAGGAGGATGTGCCTGCCTACCTCAGTTTCCTTGACAAGGGGCTGGAACGCTACCGGGCGAAGAGACAATAGGATTTACGCATAGCGTCATCCGTTCCTGCGAGCTGCTGCTACGGCACACCCGCCGGACGATGACACATTGACGAAAGGGGCTGTATCAGAAACCGGGATGAAACCCAGGGTTACTTCTGATACAGCCCCTTTCGGCGTTTTCTCGGCAGGAGACCGGGTTACGTTGCAGCTCCCATGCCCACCTGTATGAACCATACAAAAAGCAGAACGGCAACTATCAGATTTCCAAGAGCTTACAATCCATGCTGAAAAGGTGCCTAATTGAAGGCCAGACAGGCGTTACTTGAAGGCCAAACAGGCGTTACCTGAAGGCCAGACAGGCGTTATCTAAATGACAGGCGGGCATCGGTCAGATAACGGATAAGCGGAAGCCGTGATTTCCATCATGGAATGCGAGTCCGCCGACAGCAAATGAACAAAAACGCCCAATACATCCCTTCTCTTCCCAACGCTCCCTTTTCTCCCCGCATCGGAGACGCTCTGCCTCTGTGCTCTCCGTGCCTCCGTGTGAGACCTTTTCCTCAAATAGTCGGAAGAAAACGGGGCCCGTCATCGTATCTTTTGCAACAACCCACGCCGAAAAACAAAGGGTGTCGAAATGCAAACATCATTCTTGGAATCATACAGTTCAAGACTATCCAACAAAAAAAGACCACTTCAAAACTCGTTTTGAGTAAAGAAATGGTCTTTTCTTTATTTTCCGGGGAATTGCTGCTTACGGACAGGAAGTCGTCAGACCCTGCATTCAGGCATACACACTCCTTTCTATTGTTTCTCCGGCATCAGCCCCTCGATGTACCTGCAGAGGATATTGATGCCCTTCACGTTCTCTCCCCCCTGCGGAATAATCAGGTCGGCGTAACGCTTCGTCGGCTCGATGAACTGCTCGTGCATGGGCTTCAGCACCTCCAGATAGCGTTCGACAACCATCGAAACGGTACGTCCACGGTCGATCGTATCGCGCTGGATGTTGCGGATGAGGCGTTCGTCAGGGTCGCAGTCGACAAAAATCTTGAGGTCCATCATGTCGCGCAGACGCTTGTTGCTGAGCGCCATGATGCCTTCGACGATGATGACGGGCTTCGGCTCAACGTGGATGGTCTCCGGCAGACGGTTGCTGAGAATGTAACTGTACGTAGGCTGTTCGATGGCTTTCCCCTCACGCAGTTCATTCACCTGCCTGATCAGCAGCTTCCAGTCGAAAGCGTCAGGATGATCGAAGTTGATGGCCTTGCGCTCTTCGTCAGTAAGTCCCGTCGTATCATTATAATAGGAGTCCAGCGGGACGACAGCCACGTAATGGGGAGGAAGACTCGCTACGATTTTCTTCACTACAGTGGTCTTTCCCGACCCTGTTCCGCCGGCTATACCGATGATTGTTATCTTTTCCTTCATCTTTGTTGGTTTAATTGTCTTTCTCGCTGCCGCACCCTCTCATCCTAACAAATCAAGCTCTTCGAACATCCGCCGGTAGTATTCGGCCTTCTTCTCCACCTTCATGGGATAGGCACGGCTGCTGCTGGGCTCACGGTAGAGACGGATGACACGCTGGCCGAAGCGGAACTCCTTGTGGTCGCCCATCTTCATCTTGCGTGCGTCGATTCCGTAATGGTCCGTGAAGACTTTCGTCGCCAGCTGCCCCGCTGCCAGTACGGCCCGGCACGCCGGAAGCGAACGGAGCATTCCGTCAAGGTCGGCCGGTTCGACGATTTCCAAATCCTTGTCGGAAGCAGTGCCCGTAGTACGGCGGATGCGCAGTGCAGTGTCGAAGATGGCAATTCCCTTCTCTTTCAGGAACGGCTTGAGCAGATCCAGCTTATAGGTTCTGTCCGCTTCGTTCACGAAATACTGTTTGTCGCCGAAGAAGACATGACCGAAGATGCGCCACATATCATTCGTGTAATTGGGGTAATACCATTCCATGCACCACCGCTTGGGTGCCGGCGGGAAGTTCCCAGCAGCAGAAGGCGGGCATTGGAAGGCAGCCACGGTTCAAAGGGATGGGTTTCTATTTCCATCTTTCTGCGGAGTTAAGGGAGTTGAAGGATTCCGGTCATCACCTTTGCGTCCCTGGGTTTGAATTTACAGGAGTCGAGAGGGAAAGGGAGCTAAGACAACCGGCAGAAGCATCTGCCGGTACAACGGCCGCTCCCTGTATCTTTCTTCCTCTTGCCGGAGGGAAGGGCAGGACTTCTACTGCTCCTTGACGAAATAAGCCACCACCGGCAGGTGATCGGAATAGCCGTCGAGCCACACGCCGCCGGCCGTAGTGCGCTTGGTGTTGCCCTTGTACTTGCCTGTTTCCTGGAAGAGATAGTCGCGGCGGAAGATCTGGCTCTTCCAGAACCTCAACTCTGAGAAGTCTTTTCTGTTCTCTTTGTTCAGCAGGCCGGGGCTCATGAGAATCTGGTCGAAGAGATTCCACTTGCCCTGATACTGAAGGGTGCCGGTGCCTTCCTTTACAAGGACATTGTACCAGGGATTGTACATATCGTCCGGACCGACCTCGCTGATTTCCGCCTTTGCCGACAGACATTCACGTATGCTTTTGTTGGTAGGGTCGTCGTTCATGTCGCCCATCACAAGTACCTTCACCTTCGGGTCGTCACGGAGAAGGGAGTCTTTCAGGGCCTTCACCTGGCGGCCGCCCAGCTCACGGTAGTAGGAGTCTGCACCGCGGCTCGGCAGATGGCAGACGACAACCGTCACATGTTCGCCGGCAAGCGTGCCGCTGACGGTGAGGAAGCCGCGGGTCGCACGCATACTGTCCTTCGGGAGGTCGTAGACGTAAGGGACCAGCTTTGTATTCCGGACTGCAAAGAGTTTCGGGTTATATATCAGGGCACAGTCGATGCCACGGTGGTCAGGGCCTTCAATATGCACGTACTGATAGTTGCGTGCAGCCAGTTCGGGCTGGGCTGTAAGGTCGCGCATGACATGGTCGTTCTCCACTTCGGCCAGACCGATCAATGCACAGCCCACATCCGGAAGGACATCAGTCCCCATCTCGGACAGCACCGTCGCCATGTTGTGCAGCTTGTGCGTGTACTTCATCTCGTTCCAATGATAACTTCCCTCCGGTGTGAAATCATAGTCGTTCTTTCCCTTGTCATGCATGCAGTCGAACAGATTCTCCTGGTTGTAGAACCCGACGGCATAGACTGAAAACTTCTTCTGTGCAGAAGCTGACGCACCGAAAAGAACGGTACAGAAAAGAACAAATAGTAACTTTCTCATTCTCGTTAAATATTGTTGTTTGCGATTAGTTCACCCGTGCATGATGCCGTACCTCGAAGCGGGCCGGCCGCAAGTCGCAGGCCGGAGCGGACAGCAGCGGATTCCCGCCGACAGACACAGTGCCCCATGCCCCGAAACCAGAATACGTTCACATTGGACTTGCAAATATCGGTAAATAATCTGAGATTTGAGCATAATTCCTGAAAATTTAATCAAAAAGCCTTTCTTTTTAAAAATTTATTTCGTTACTTTTGCACACAAAGTATAACATTTTTTTAAAAGGAATCAACTATGCAGAAAAAGCTGAAACTTGCCGTTTTAGCCCTGTGCAGTTCGTCGATGGTGGCCGCTCAGAACACCGATACGGGCAAGCAGGAGCAGACGGCCAACGCCATGGATGAATCGGCATTCACCTTCACTGAAGCGCAGCTGGGGGAGAACAATGACATGAACGACAACGTCACGATTCTCAACTCGAACAGTAATGTATATGCTTCTCAGGTGGGTTTCCTGTACTCTCCCATGCGCTTCCGCTACCGTGCGCTGAACCAGAAGTACAACGACATCTATATCAACGGCGTACCGGTGAACGACATGGAGAGCGGACAGTTCCGCTACTCCATGGTGGGCGGCATCAACCAGCAGACACGCAACGTAGACTTTGCCCTGCCCTTCGAGAGCAACAACTTCTCCATGACGGGACTTGCAGGGAGCAACAACTATGACTTCCGCGCAGGCTCAATGGCCGCCGGACACCGCGTCACCCTTTCTGCAGCCAACCGCAACTATACCCTGCGCGGGATGTACAACTATGCCAGCGGATTCAATGCCAAGGGCTGGGCGATAGCGGCCAGCATCGCCTACCGCTGGGCAAACCGGGGCTACGTGGAAGGGACGTTCTACAACTCCCTATCCTACTATTTCGGTGTACAGAAGAAGTGGGACAACGGACATTCACTGGCCTTGTCGACATGGGGCAACCCTACCGAGCGCGCCTCGCAGGGAGCGAGTACGGACGAGGCTTACTGGCTTGCCAACGACTATCAGTACAATCCTTACTGGGGCTACCAGAACGGGCACAAGCGCAACAGCCGCATCGTCAACGACTTCGCACCGTCTGCCGTCCTCACATGGGACTGGGACATCAGCAAGAAGACGAAACTGACAACAAGCCTCTTCGCCAAATACTCGATGTACAAGAGCACCAAGCTGAACTACAACAACAGCGAAAATCCGCAGCCGGACTACTGGAAGAACCTCCCGAGCAGCTTCTACGACGTATGGAACGAGGGCGATGCACGCTACAGGACGGCACAGGCATACGCCGACTGGAAGACAGCCGTCGCATGGTGGGGCAGTAAGGAGAACCGGCAGATTCAGTGGGACAGGCTCTATTATGCCAACCGGCAGGCTGCCGCCAACGGACAGGACGCCCTCTACTACGTGCAGGCAAAGCACAATGACAACATGACGGCAACCCTCTCGTCTACATTGACCAGCCACATCGGAAAGAACAAGGTGCTCAACATCGGACTGGCACTCGGCCAGAATCTTGCCCGCCACTACCAGACGATGGAAGACCTCCTGGGTGCAAGAGTTTCCACAACGTAAACACATACGCCATCGGGACATACCCGGCCACTGACCCGCACATTCAGTACGACCTCAACACAATGGGCACTCTGGGCTTAGGCAAGCTCGTCTATGAGGGTGACAGATTCGGCTACGACTACAACATCAACGTACGCCGGGGGCAGCTGTGGACAGACTACGCCGAGACAGTCGGCAGACTGCATTATATGGTAGCAGGAAGAATCGGATACGACAACATGTACCGTGTCGGCCATATGCGCAACGGTATGTTCGCCGACAACTCCGACGGCAAGAGCAAGCACGCAGAGTTTCTCTCCGGCGGCCTGAAGACGAATGCCACACTGACACTCGGCGGAGGCAACGCCCTCTCGCTCGGTCTGGGCTATGAGCACCGTGCGCCGAACGCAGGCAATGCCTTTGCCTCCCCGGAAATGAACAACGACTTCGTGCTCAACCTCCGCAACGAACGTATCTTCTCAAGTGAACTCAGCTACCAGTATTCCGGCAGCTGGCTGCACGCCAACGTCAGCGGCTATTACAACCACATGACCCACGTGACCGAATGGCAGAACTTCTTCTTTGACGACGCCAACTCCTTCACCTACGTCAGCATGACAAACATGAAGAAGAACTACTACGGCGTGGAACTGGGACTCGACTTCAAGCTCACCAGCTACCTCAACTTCAAGGCACTCGGGACATGGAGCGAAGCTGAGAACGCCAACAATGCGGATGTCATCTACATGAACTCTACCAAGAGCACTTACAACAGGGACATCGTTTACAATAAAGGAATGCACGAGGCGAGCACGCCGCTGAGTGCCTACAGCGGCATCCTCAGTTTCCACAAGGCCGGATGGTTCATCGACCTGAGCGGCAATTACTACGACCGCATCTATCTCTCCTACGCACCGAGCCTGCGTTACGGAAGCACGCTACGGACAATGGGTACAGCACTGGGCGGCATGGATGCCGACGGCAATTACACCCCGTATGCACAGAGCGAAGGCAAAGGCGGCTTCATGCTCGATGCCTCTATCGGCAAGAGCCTTTACCTGCGCCATGGCAGTCTCTCCATCAACCTGATGATCACCAACCTGCTGAACAACCGGAAGATTGTCAGCGGCGGTTACGAGCAGAGCCGCAGCAGCTACACCGTCAACAAGACGACAGGCGAGGCGACTACACGTGCCTACGACTTCTACCGGAATCCGAAGAAATATTACGTCAACGGCATCAACGGGATGCTGAATATAGCATATAAATTCTAAGATGAAAGGACAAGAACGATTATGAAGAAACTGAAATATACAATGATGGCTGCTGTCTGCGCCCTCTTTGCTTCCTGCATGGGCGACAGCTATGCAGAGCCGGATGAGCATGCACCGGCACCGTACGGCAACAACGAGCTGACTGAAACGAATGTCATTTCCATTGCCCAGCTGAAGAACAACTATGCAACCTATATTGCTACCGACTACCGCGACGGCAACAGCTATGCAAAAGTGACTGACGACATCAAGATAAAAGGCATCGTCACCAGTTCTGACGCCGGGGGAACATCTACCAGGAACTGGCCCTGCAGGATGCAACAGGCGCAATCATCGTCGCTGCGGCACAGGGCGGCCTGTACGGCCCGTTGCCGGTCGGCACAGAGATTCTTGTCAGCCTGAAAGACCTCTATGTGGGGAACTATGGTAAGCAGGCGGAAGTCGGCGTGCCGACAACCAACAAGAACGGTGCGACCTTCGTGGGACGCATGAGCCGTGCCACATGGGACCAGCACTACAAGATCCTCTCAACGGGCAACAAGGTTGAACCGACAGAGTTCGCCGTCGGCAGCAATGCCACCACATGGAGCCTCGATACCGACGGCGGAAAGCTCGGCATGTCATCCGCAACGTAAGTTTCAAGAGCAGCAACAATCCGAAGGTGACAGACACATTCGCCGATGCTGACGGCGGTGCCGGCAGCGTAAGCTGGACGCTGAACGAGCAGGACGGCAAGAAAGTCATCGTTTATAACAGCAACTTCGCCAAATTCGCCAACAGCAAGATACCGACAGGCAAGGTGGACATTACGGGTATCTTCAAACGTTTCAACAATCAGTGGGAAATTCTCATCCGCTCACTTGACGACATCAAATCAGCAGAGAAGGCAGATCCGTTCAAAGGACTCCCCGGCAAGGGTGACGGTACACAGGCTAACCCATTGGACATCAAACGGGCTCTGGCTTATGCGAAGCTGAACAAGAAGGATGCTACAACTTACTATATCAAGGGATTGTCTCACAGGTTGACGAGGTGTCACTCCAGTATGGCAACGCACGCTACTACCTGTCCGACGACGGTACAACAGCTAATCAACTGATGGTATTCCGCGGCTTCTATCTGAATGGTGAAAAGTTCACAGATGCCTCACAGATCAGTACCGGAAAGAAGGTCGTCATTCTCGGCACCTTAAGATTATTACGAGGCAACCTCTACACCACAGGTAGGAAAGGGCAGTAAGATTATCTCCATCAATTAACAAGACAAATAAAAGAACAGAAATATGAAGAAGATTATTTTTTCGATGATGGCACTGGCTATGATCGCCACAGCCCTCACTGGCTGCGAGGATGTTCCGGCACCTTACAGCATGAACTTTGACGACAGCAATGTCACCCCGACTCCCAAGCCTGCCGCTGAGCCGAAAGGCACCGGCACGGAGGCCGACCCGTTCAACGTCGCCGCCGCATTGAAATACATCGAGGCCGGCCAGAACCTCGACAAGCAGGGTGTACGTTTCCGGGACAATCGCAAGTGTCAAGGAGATTGATGTAACGAACTACGGCAACGCCACCTATTACATCTCCGACGACGGTACGGCCAGCTGTCAGCTGACTGTTTACCGCGGTTACGACCTGGGGAACAAGAAATTCACGGCGGCCGACAGAATCAAGGCCGGCGACAAGGTTGTTGTCTGCGGGAAACTCGTCAACTTCAATGGGACAAAAGAGTTCACGCAAGGCAACTACATCTATTCCCTCAACGGCAACAAGGCTTCACAGACACCTGCGGCAGACCTGAACACAGAGGCTACGGCATGGACCGTGGCCGAAGCCGTGCAGAAGATACTGGCAGGACAGACTGCCGGCGGCGAGGCATACGTCAAAGGAATCATCTCTGATGTCAACTTCTACGATGCAACCCACAAGAGCCTTACCTACTACCTCTCTGACAACGGAACGGACAAGACACTCAAAGTCTACTCGGGGAAGGGGCTGAACGGTGCCGACTTCGCTTCGAAGGAAGACCTGAAAGCTGGTCAGACCGTCGTTGTCAAAGGAAACCTCAAGTCCTTTACCAACAAGCAGGGACAGGTTATCATGGAAATGGATCTGGGCAGCAAGATCGTCTCCATCAGCGGGACACCTTCCCCACAGCCTTCCACCGCAGTGCTTACGGCAAAGTTCGAGACCGGCATGGACAACTTCACAATCAAAGACATCAACCTCCCGTCCGAGCTCACTTACATCTGGAAACATGATGCCTCCAAGAAATACATGAAGGCTTCTTCACATAAAGGCACTACAGACTATGCAGCGCAGAGCCGTCTGGAGTCACCTGTCTTCAGTCTCGCTGGCAAGACCTCGGCAACGCTCACATTCATGGTTGCTGCCAACTACTTCTCAAATGCCGCCAACAACTTTAAGGTACAGGTTTCTACCGACGGTACAACATGGAATGATGTCACCCTGTCAACCTATCCTGCCAAAGACTGGAAGTTCGTTTCCACAACCTGTGACCTCTCCGCATACGCTGGTCAGACTACAGTCCGCATCGGCTTCCTTTACACCTGCGATGGTACCCATGCCGCAGGCACATGGGAGATCAAGGACGTTGAAGTAAAGTAAAAACAGCCTGAAATATTTGGCAGGGTGCGGAATTATTCGTAATTTTGCACCCTGTTGAGTGTCTGTTCCTTGAATTGCATTCAAGCGAGAGACTTGCAGCAAGCACATTATTAACAAACAGATAAAAATTAAAATGAAACAAGGTATTCATCCCGAAGACTATCGCCCCGTCGTATTCAAGGATATGTCCAACGGCGATATGTTCCTTACAAAGTCTACATGCAAGACTTCAGAGACAGTAGAGTTTGAAGGCGAAACTTACCCATTGGTAAAAGTCGAAATCTCAAGCACCTCACCCGTTCTACACAGGAAAGAGCAAGCTTGTCGATACAGCAGGTCGCGTCGACCGCTTCATGAGCCGCTACGGTAAGCTGAAGAAGTAATCGGTCAATACCCCTTCGATAATCATACATAAAGTGCGGACAGACGTAGTTGCATATGCGTCTGTCCGCACTTCTGCATTCAACAGGACCCGTTTCATAACATCATCCGACAAAGACAGAACAATGAACAGAACAAGATTGATCACCGTCCTCTTTCCGCTACTTGCTTTTACCGCCTTTACCTCTTGCAGCAAGGACGAAGGCAGCTCCACGGACAAAGGAAGAAAAGAGGAGATTGCCAATAATACCAACGCCAACTTCAAAGACCCACAGCCGGCGACACACCGGCTGGAATTTCCGAAACTGAAGGGCGGGAAGAGCGTCATCCTCACCCACAGACTGGACAACGGTGAGGTGAACTACAGCGTAGAATGGGATACAGAGAAGAAGTCGAACCGCTGGACCTGCTACCAGATATATGCCGGCAACGCAAGACAAGCCGTGAAAAGAAAGGACCAGAAGAGTCCCGACCTCTACCCTATGGATCCGCTCTTCCCCTGCCGGTGCCTTCTTCCCCTACGATCCTTACCGGGGCTCCGGCTACGACCACGGGCACCTCTGTCCTTCGCAAGACAGGGTCAACAGCCGGAAATCCAACGACCAGACCTTCTATCTCAGCAATATGCAACCCCAGGTCCACGATTTCAACGCAGGCATCTGGGAAACAATGGAAAGAAAGATGAGAACTTATATCACCTTCTCCAACGGCTCAAAGGACACCCTCTTCATCTGCCGCGGCGGTACGATCGACAGGCAAGGACAGTTCACCCATATCAGAAACAATTTCATAGTACCTGCTTACTTCTTCTCTGCCGCCCTGATGAAATACAAGGTCAGAGGACAGGGCGACTGGCAATACAAGGCCGTCGGATTCTGGTTCAGGCATGAGCGGAATCTCGGCACTACCCTCAGACCCTACGTCGTCAGCATCAAGGAACTCGAGGAGAAGACCGGCATCGACTTCTTCTGCAACCTGCCCGACAATATCGAACGGGATGTAGAGAACAAGACGGCAGAACAGATGATCAGAAGCTGGAACATACAATAGAAATGCAACCTTTCCACCCATCTGCCGCCGCCATCCGGCAGTATTCCCGGAAGAATGAAAGAGAATACTCAGCAGCAGCCAGAGGATTTAATTCTCCTGAACCCTGAACCGGGAGAAATCCGTCATGTGCAGGAGCTCTTCATACGAAGTCTTCGGATGCCATTTCATAAAGTTCTCCACGGCCTCTTCATACCGGCTGTGATAAACACGCTTCGACATGATCTGATTGACGATCCACTGGATCTTTCCGATATGCAGGTCACGCTCCAGCTGCGGGCGCGACTCGAAACGCTGCAGGGGATAGATGCTCATGAGATAGAATGTCAGACAATCCGGGAGGATATACTCGCGCGACATCTGCTTGCGCTGTGACGGCGAATAATATTTTGCATACAAAGGATAACCGGGCCCGAGGTACTTGTCGAGAGAGATGCCGATTGTCCCGTTACCCACCACGATACTCTGGTCCAGGGCCGAAATCTGGGTATAGACCTTCGGCACCTCGATGGCAGGCAGCGACTGTTTCAGCCGGTTGAAGGCGGTACTCAGCTGACGGTTCAGGTCGTCCGTATTGGCATATTCCGACTCGACCGCCGCAATCATCGACTGGAGCGTGGTGTCCTGATAGAATTTCAGGAACTTCGTATTGATGTCCGGGTCGGTGATTTCGCCGATTTTCACCACATCCTCTATCAGCGTCCTGGTCTCGATCGGATATTCCGTATTCATCTGCTGCAGGGCCGAGAAGTCTCCCGTGGTAAGATAACGGTATTCCAGACGGTCGTAGCGGTCCACCTCCAACAGCAGAGAATTGTCATTCTCATTGTCAGGGGACAGCTTGAACTGGCAGCCGGCACAGACGAACAGAACAAGTGACAATATATAATAGAGATGCTTCACCGGTCTTTTTACAATATTTGAGCGTTGTTTGCAAAAATTAATAAAAAGTATTTTCAAAAAGCAAGCGTTTTGCTAAAAAAAGTTAAATTTCAGCCGAAAATAAGCCCGCCATCAGTCGGACAAGGCACTGAAGACTCTCCTCCCCTTCGCATAATACTGCCAGAGGACAGCATATTTCTTGCGGCCGTCCTGCGTGCAGTCCGCCATGCGTCTCGTGTTCTCCGGATCCGCCGGGACCGCCGTTTCCGGCATCCGCTCAAACTCATGCCGCCACCGCCTGAAGGCACGGCGTGCAGAGAAGATTGCCTTGCAGTCGCCCCAGTTCCCGTTCATGACAAGTGTCTGGAAAGCAGCCAGATAGTCGAGGAACCAGCGCACCCGCATCACATGGCACAGCTCTTCTTCGGGCAGGTTCTTCCACAACATCGTCAGGTTGTTGCGGAAGTTGAGGAAAGTCTTGCGCGGATTCGACTTCGGCAGCGTCCCCTCCCACATGATAGACAAAGCTCTCCGGGAAGCAGAAGATACGTTTTCCCATCCGGTGCAGCCGCCAGCAGAGGTCTATCTCTTCATTGTGGGCAAAGAAGCGGCCGTCCAGTCCGCCCGCTTCCCAGTAGTCCCGGGCACGTATCATCATGCAGGCACCTGTCGCCCAGAGGATTTCCTCGTTGTTGTCATACTGTCCGTTGTCATCCTCCACCGTATCGAAGATGCGCCCGCGGCAGAAGGGGTAGCCGTAGCGGTCGAGGAATCCGCCCGACGCGCCGGCATACTCAAAGGCATCCCGGTCTGCCATGGAGAGCAGTTTCGGCTGGCAGGCGGCAATGTCCTCATGGGCATCCATCTCCTCAATCAGCGGCGTCAGCCAGTGATGCGTCACCTCCACGTCACTGTTCAGCAGCACATAATACTCGCTCTCCACCTGTCTGAGCGCACGGTTGTACCCCTCGGCGAAACCATAGTTACGGTCTAACCGGATAACCCGCAGACGGGGGTACAGCCTATGTAGCCACGCCACGGAATCGTCTGTCGAGGCATTGTCGGCAATGATGACTTCCGCCTCACTGCGCGAGAACTCCAGCACGGAAGGAAGGTACCGTTCCATCATGGCACGGCCGTTCCAGTTCAGTATGACGATTGCTGTTTTCATAAGAGTTCTGCCTTTAATGAGCTTTTGGTCGAAACTGAAGCCCCCAGCCGCACACGGACAATCTGGTTGTCGTATGCTTCCTCGGCCTGGGCCGGCGACAGTTCCACACGGATATAATTGTCCGTGAAGCCGTGCATGGCCTTGCCGCGCGGTGCCTTCTCAAAGAGTACGTCCGCCTCCTGCCCGATATGGGCGGCATAGAAGGCGTGCGTCTTCTCGTCGGAGAGTTTCAGAAGCCTGTGCGAACGGCGCTTCTTCTCACGGTCGTCCACCACGTAGGGAATGGAAAGTGCCGACGTACCGGGACGCTCGGAATAAGGGAAGACATGGAGCTGTGTCACCGGCAGGGATTCGAGGAAATTGTAACAGTCCTCGAAATACTCCGGACGCTCGCCCCGTGATCCCACCATGACATCCACGCCGATGAAAGCATCGGGCATCATTTCCTTTGATGAGCCGTATCTTGTGGGCGAAGAGTGCGGTGTCGTAACGGCGGTGCATCAGTTTCAGCACCTCGTCAGAACCGCTCTGGAGCGGAATGTGGAAGTGGGGCATAAACGCACGCGACTGTGCGCAGTACGCTATCAGTTCGTCATCTATCAGGTCGGGTTCGAGCGAACTGATACGGTAACGCCGGATGCCCTCAACCCTGTCCAGAGCCTTGACAAGGTCGAGGAAACGCTCTCCGGTCGTCTCCCCGAAGTCGCCGATGTTCACGCCTGTCAGGACGATTTCCCTGCCGCCCTCATGCGCCGCCTCCTCCGCCTGGCTGACAAGCGAAGCGATTGTCGGATTGCGCGAGAAGCCGCGGGCATAAGGAATCGTACAATAGGTACAGAAGTAGCTGCAGCCGTCCTGCACCTTCAGAAAGTAGCGGGTGCGGTTGCCGCGGGAGCAGCTCGGCTGGAAACTCCTGATGTCCTTCGTCCTGACCGAGTGGTATTCCGCCGGGGAGGCACCGTGTTCTTTCCCGGCCTCCGGCCTGTTCCAGGCATCACTGAGATACTGTATGAGATCGGCCTTCTCATTGCTCCCCAGCACCAAGTCAACCCCCTCTATCCCGGCTACGGCGGCACTCTCCAGCTGGGCATAGCAGCCTGTCACGATGACGAAGGCGCCGGGGTTCTGGCGTACCATCCGATGGATTACCTGACGGCACTTGTGGTCGGCGACCTCCGTAACCGAGCAGGTGTTGATCAGACAGATGTCTGCCTTCTCGCTTTTCTTCGCTTCCCGCACGCCCATATTATATAAGGTACGCGCGAAGGTACTTGTCTCCCGAGAAATTGAGTTTGCACCCCAGTGTATAGAAACGGGCCGTCTTGCCCTGAAATGCTGCAGTATCTATCATAATCTGCAAAGTTACGGTAAAATGAAGACAAAACCAAAGAAAAGCCGCCGTTTGCGCATCCGAGGAGGAAGAAGACGGCACGGGAAACGGCTGTTCCGGCTTCCCGGAGGGAATGCTCCGATGGCATGAAAACGGAGAGAAGTGTACTGTGCAGGCACACACCAAGAACTTTAACATTTGTTTAAAGTCTATATCACACTGATTATCAGTATATTATACATTTGTTACAAAAAGAAGATAAAAAAAGTACTTAAAAAAATGATTGCCGAATAAAAAAATACTTTACCTTTGCAACGTTTTTAACAAACAAATGATTGTTTTACAGATTTAAAAAGCAAAGAAAATGAAGAAATTAGTTTTAGCACTCGTAGCTGTAGCAGCTATCTCTTTCGCATCTTGTGGTAACAACTCTAAGCCAGCTCAGAACGCTGACTCTACTGCAGATTCAGTTCAGCAGGATTCTGACAGCCTGTCTCAGGACTCAGCTGCCGCTCCTATGGATAGCGCTGCTGCAGACTCTGTTGCCAAGTAAGCACAGAACGAACAGAAAAAGAGAATTGGCCGCAGGACTTCCGTCCTGCGGTTTTCTCGTTTTAAGGGGCTGAGGCCCGCTTCCTTGTCCGCACAGATCAGCCATCCGGGAGACAGGCAGACCAGGAGCGGAAAACAGACAAGGCCCGGATGATTTTTCAGACAAGGCCTAATTGAGGGCTAGAAGGGCGTTACTTGCCGTGCAAGTAACGCCCTTCTGCAATGCAACTAAGCACCTTTCCAAAGCAGTATCGTAATCCTTTGATTGTCAATAGGATTCAAACGGCATCAAAAGCCATGCTGACAGACAGAGAGGATGGTCATGATGGGTACAGGCCGGAATGCCCACACGGAATAAAATCATAACAAATGGGTATTGTGCCGTTGACTGAATTCTGATAACTTTGCAGCTGAGTTTAAATTTAATAAACAGAATCAGCAACATGAGATTTAAAAATTTATTCCGGACATTCGCCGTCACGCTGCTGCTATCGGCGGGGACAGTCTCTGCCGCTGCGGCCGACTATGTGAAGGTGACTGACAAAGCGGGGGCGGCCACGACCTTTGCCCTCTCCGAGAAACCGACCGTCACCTTTACGGCCGACAAGCTCGTCCTGAAAGCCGGCAGCCAGACGGTGGAATATCCTTTGGCAGACATGGTAACCTTCGAGTTCGCCGACCAGCCCACCGGCATCAACACCGCCGGCGGTGAAGAGGCCCATGCCGTCTTTTCGTTCAGCAGTTCTTCCGTAAGAGGAGAAGGCCTGAAGCCGGGCAGCCGTGTGGAAGTCTACACCGTCAACGGACAGCTCGTAAGCAGCGCCCGTGTGAGCCAGAGCGGATCCGTAGAGGCTCCTCTCAACGGACAGACCGGTGTGTTCATCGTAAAATCATCAAACAAGACATTTAAATTTATCAATAAATGAAGAAGTTCTTTACTTTAGCAATCGTATCGCTTTTTGAGTACCGCAGCCGTACAGGCACAGAAGGTTGTCATCAACAAGGCTGACGGCACACAGGTGACATTCCAGGCAAGCGAAATCACAAACGTACAGTTCGTACCGGCATCCCTGACAGACAATTTCGTCGGGAGCTACAAGGGGAAGACAAGATAAGTGTAGGGTGGATTGTTCTCATATACTTCTTCTGAAGCCGTCACCTACAAGGTAACTGCCAACGAAGACGGTACCGTCAATCTGACTGTTCCGGAGGAGACTTTCAAAAAGACCATGATGGGCAACCTCACTTTGAGTTCTTACACCATCAGCAAGATTCCTTATGACGAGAGCAAGAAGGCTTTTATCAAGGCCTACAAGGACGACAACATCAAATTCCACCTTATCATCAAGGATGACAATGGAGCGGTGACCAGCGACAAGGAATATACATTTGACAGCAGAATCTGCAAGGTCACTATTACCAAAGGTGCCGACGGCAAACTGACAGTAAGCAACACCTACCAGATGGGGAAAATGCCTTTCCCGATCTCAGGCACATTCACCGGTACAAAGCAGTAATCGCATAAAGAGGGAGACATGAACCTCAGAAAACATATCTTAGACACGCTTGCAGGCGTTGCCGTCCTACTGACGGCGACAGCCTGCAGCGGCGTTTTCGACGGCATCTACGATGAAGTGCCGGCCACTCCGACCGTCACGGAGGGACAGCTGCTCGTCGACGCCACCAGCTGGAAAGACTGGTACTACGTCGACTTCGACTCGCTGCGCACGTACATAGAGCAGAAGGACACCGCAGGGCTGCTGAAGGCGCAGACCCACTTCGCCCATTTCCCTATCCCGACGACGCTGTCGGGCGGTGCAGGCGACGGCCAGACCGGTATCTATACCTACTGGTTCGATGTCTTCGGAAAGGGCATCTCGGTCAACGAGAAGCGTTCTTTCACGCCTGCCGATGCACAGGAAGAGCCGCCGTCGTGGAGCATTGCCTTCCACCGCAACAACGTGCGGACGAACGGCGGAGCCGTGCTCGGAAACCAACTACAAATCGATGAACGAACTGCCGAAGAGCAGCATCGACTTCCTGGGCGCAACCTTCCAGCCCGACGAATGGAGCGAAAACGAGGTGTGGGCCGACCAGTCGCAGATGCTCCAGAGCCTGATCGGCTGTCAGGGCATCAAGATCAACAAGGTGCTCTCCACCTGGCTCCGGCTCGACATACCGCCTATGCCGCCGGCCTTCACCATGAACAGCCATGTGTTCATCATCCGGATGAAGAACGGCAACTATGCCGCCGTGCAGCTGGAGAACTATATGAATGCCGAAGGCGCCAAGTGCTGGCTGACGATCAATTACAAGTATCCGTATTAAATTACCCATAACCGCCTCCATTCCAGTCACTCCCCAGCGGAAGAAGCGGAGACGGCAGTGGGCTTCCTGATATATGATGAAACGAACAGTCTTTATCCTGCCGGCGCTGTCGTGCCTGTTCCCCGCTGCGCTGCGGGCAGACCTGCCGGGCGACTCCATCTACAAATGCGTCGAAATGGAGCAGGTCGTCGTGACGGGTACGCGCACGCCGAAGCTGCTCGCCAACACCCCTGTGCTGACGAAGCTCATCACGGCATCCGACATCGCCAAGGCCGATGCCACCAATCTGCGCGACCTCCTGCAGCAGGTCCTGCCGGGTGTGGAGTTCTCCTACGCCATGAACCAGCAGGTACACATGAACTTCTCGGGATTCGGCGGACAGAGCATGCTGATTCTCGTGGACGGCGAACGGCTCGCCGGCGAGACGATGGACGACGTCGACTTCTCACGGCTCTGCATGGACAATGTCGACCACATCGAAATCGTGAAGGGAGCGGCATCGGCACTCTACGGCTCGAATGCGGCCGGCGGTGTCATCAACATCATCACCAAGAACGGCATCCGTCCGTTCGCCCTCAACCTCAACGCCCGCCTGGGCCGTCACCATGAGCAGCGTTACGGACTGTCATGGCAGCAGGGAGCGGGCAGATGGAGCAACCTGCTGACTGTCAACCGGAACAGGTCGGACAACTACGACGTACACAACGGAGACAACCCCGTGACCCGCGTCGTGGCCACCATCTACGGCGATGCGACGTGGAACTTCAAGGAGCAGCTGTCCTACCGTCCCAGCGAGAAGCTCTCGCTGACAGGGCGTGCCGGCTACTTCTACCGCCAGCTTGTCCGCACCTCTGAGACACCGGAGCGTTACCGTGACTTCTCGGGCGGACTGCGCGGCATCTGGAAACCGGACACGCACAACAGTCTCGACCTCTCCTACGCCTTCGACCAGTACGACAAGTCGGACTACCAGCGCATCACACGGCTCGACATCCGCGACTACTCGAATGTGCAGAACAGCCTCCGCCTGCTTTACAACCACACTTTCGGAAGCGACGATGTCCTTTCGCTGGGAGCGGATTACATGCACGACTATCTCTTCAATACGAATCTGGAGGACCGGACACGCAGGCAGGATTCGTTCGATGCCTTCGCACAGTACGACTGGAACGTCAGCCGGCAGTGGGAAGCCGTGGGCGCACTGCGGTACGACTACTTCTCGGACGGGCGCATCTCGCGCCTGACACCCAAGGTGAGCGTGCGTTACCAGCCCGTACGCAACCTGAATTTCCGTGCCAGCTACGGCATGGGCTTCCGTGCGCCGACGCTGAAGGAGAAGTATTACAACTTCGACATGGCCGGGATATGGATTGTTGAGGGCAATCCTGCCTTGAAGCCGGAAGTGAGCCATAACTTCAACCTCTCGGCCGACTATACGCACAGGCACTACAACTTCACCCTCGCTGCTTATTACAACCGGATCAGGGACAAGATCGCCACGGGCGCACCGTTCTACAAGAACCCCTCCGACCGCATTCCCATCTGCCCTATCTCAACCTCGACGACTACTCCGTCAGCGGCGGAGAGGCCACCGCACAGGCACGATGGCCGAACGGACTGACGGCACGCCTTTCCTACGCCTATACGCACGAGCGGCTGCCCAAGGACAAGAACAGCAATGCGGTGAACAACCAGTACATCCCGGCCCGCAAGCACTCCATGACGGGGCACATCGACTGGGACCGACAGTTCTCGACGGCATACGGACTGAACATCGGTCTCGACGGCCGCTTCCTGTCGGCGGTAGACAACCAGGAGTTCGTGGACTACTACGACATCTCCAAGGGCATACGCACCATCCACTATCCCGCCTACGCCCTCTTCAAGCTTTCGCTGGTACAGCGCATCGGCAAGGCGGTGAAGGCAAGCGTCATCCTCGACAACCTCTTCAACTACAAGCCGGAGTATTATTATCTGAACTGTCCGCTGACAGACGGCACGAACCTGATGGTAGGCCTGTCGGTTGATGTGGACAAGTTCTTCAAGTTCTGAAACACATTCTACAGACAATGGAAAAGAAAAAGATATACTGGTGGCGCACGCTCGCCTCGTTCATTCTCGTATTGTTCACGATGCCGCTGGGCCATGCCCTCATGATCCTGATGGAGAAGTTCATGCAGCCCGAGGCCGTACATTATGCCGGCTTCATGATGGGTTTCGCAGGACTGGTGATGGTCATCATCGGCGTGTTCGTTAAAGGCGACACCCGCCAGACGCTCTGGGGACTCCTCGGCGGCCTGCTCTTCTGGACCGGCTGGGTGGAGTTCCTCTTCCTTTATTATGCCCGCCGCTACGGCGTGCAGCCCGAGATAGAGAACGGCGTCGTCGTCACGAAACCTGAATACCTCATCATGCCGGCCTCCTTCGGGCTGTGGATGATGGTGATGACGATGTACATCTTCAGCACGCGCAACGGCTGCGACTTCATCACGTGGATTCAGGAAAAGCTCTTCGGTGCGCGCAAGAACAAAATCGTCATGCAGCTCATGACGCACCACACCTCCATCATCACCTTCATGGAGCTGAACATGATCCTCTGGGCGTTCTACCTCCTGCTGATGTTCTGCTATGACAAGAACTTCCTCGGCGACCACCATCCGGTGACCTATCTCGTGGGCATCGGCTGCTTTATCGGGTCGCTCTTCATGCTCCGCCGCCAGCTCCACATCGCCGCATGGGGGGGCCAACATCCGCATGGCCGTGGCGACGGTGATCGTCTTCTGGACACCTGTCGAGATCCTCGGACGCATCAACTTCTTCCACGAGTTCTGGGTAGAACCGGAGAAGTACAGCACGCTGCTGCTCTGCATCCTTGTTGCTTTCGTCCTCCTGCTGGCTTATTTCTGGCTGAAGGCTTCCAAGCGGAAACGTGCCGGCAGCTGACTCCTATACAGAACAGGGGGCGAGGAACTGCCCTGGAAGGAAATAGCAGGAAAGACATTAATATGTTTCTGTTCCGGCAAACATCATAGGATTTTATATACTAAAAGTTGAACTTATAAGCTCCCGGTTATGATTATACACATACTTCTTGCAAAGGTACTTGATATAGTATATGGTATAACAAATGATGTAAATTATTTAGGATATTAAAAAAGAAAGCTATCTTGCAGTAGAAATACAGCCATAATTAGGACAATAAAAATTTCTTGAGCAACTTAAGAGCTATTTGAGAATACTCAGCGGAGGTTCTTGAAAGAGTGTGCAGAGTGGGACTACCTTAATGAGATAGGGTCCTGACGTATTAGAATATGCTAAAATGGTTAGAGGCTATATCGATATAGAGATGGCTTTATAGCAATTTAATAATTTCTTTGATGAAAAAATATGATTCACCGTTTCAACAGAGGATACATTCTAATGCGAAATACGGTATGTATGCATAATATATGAATAATAAGGAAGTAGCATTTAGTTAGTTAATTACAAATTACTAAGGCAACCTTGAATTATACACAAGGACGCAGAGTTTGTAATATCTTTCAAACCATCTACAAAGTTTAAAGAGGAAGGAACTTATGCTCTTTCCTTTGATACGATTGTGAATTAAAGACCGACATCATCATAGTAGGTTTGTATTGTACAGTTTAGTTTCAAGGACAAAATTTGTTTGAGGAGATTCTGATTTTTATCCAAATAGCTTGCCATATTTTCCTTATATAAGGGCTTTGTCAAATACTCTTTCATCACAAACTCTTCCCTATAATATTACCTATTATGAATCTGATGGGACCTACAGAGAACTCCAGACAACACTTCTGTTGTTGAGTAACACATGAAATCTACAAATAATCTACCAACCCTGAATATCGTAATATTAATAAGGAAATAGGAGGCTATTCTATTTCGTTCTTTACGGACGCTTCTTTAGGGAAGATTAAACAGGTGTAAAAGTCTGTGGCTTGCGAAGGTTATTACTTAGACACGTACAGAAGATGCTAAATGGTGGGGAATTGCATATAAAAGTAAAGAAATGTGTCGTTTGTAAACTGCATACGATGCCCATTCTCCCTTACTTTATGACCTTTTAGGTGACGCAGGCTTTTGACGAATTTATCAAAATGGCAGAAATGATTAAATCTAATTATAATAAAAGAAAAGTCAGTTTTGCATCTGTTAGCATCCTGCCACTCTAAACTTTAGAAGTTTTTTTAATAAGTAGAATGAGGCTACCCCGACGAAGGATCTACTGTCCCCAAATTCCACATATAAGAACCTCGGCTGCTCGTTTTCAGTCGTCTGCGGACAGACAGGAGGCAGAGAGAAGAAGAGGAGAACCTGAGGGAGAGAATCAGTATCCGGCAAAACGGGCCTTAGGGAGGGTAAGCCGCCTTTGTGGTATCGTTTTTCGTAAATTTGCAGCCGCATTTTAACTAAACGAGATGAAAAAGTTTTTTTTATCCCTTTGTTTATTGATGGTCAGCTTTGCGGCCGGCGCACAGGAACGCCTGCCTGAAGTAATCCTCAAAGACATAGAAGGGAGAACTGTACAAACCGACACTATTTCTAATAACGGGAAGCCCCTTGTTATTGCTTTTTTTGCTACTTGGTGCAAGCCTTGTAATCGTGAACTCAAGAGTATTGACGAGCTTTACGATGACTGGCAGCGCGAAACAGGCGTGCGTCTTGTGGCTGTATCTATCGACCAGGCACAGAATATCAACAAGGTGAAGCCACTGGTCGACCAGAACGGATGGCGGTATGATGTACTGCTCGACCCTAACGGCGAGCTGCGTCGTGCGTTGGGCATCCAGTCAGTTACCCTATACTTTACTGCTTGACGAACAGGGGAATATTGTCTATAAGCACAACGGCTATACCGACGGTGCAGAAGTAGAACTTTATGAAAAGGTGAAAGAAGTCGCCGGCAGACAGTCGCTATGAAAAGATATATACTGACAGGATTACTCGCAGCCACAGCCTTCATGCTCGCTCTGCGCACAGGAGTCTTCTGACAGGCTGCGGCTTTCCGGGGAGTATTCAGAGCGATATTCTCCTGCCTGAAAAGGATGATAAGACGGGAGCTGAGACTTCTGACGGACGTTTCCTGACGAATACTTATCTCGATCTGAAAGCCACGAGCCGTTATGTAGAGGCCGGGGCAAGGCTGGAGTATCTGAAGCATCCGCTCCCCGGATACGAGAACGATTTTAAAGGTTGGGGCATTCCCTACGCTTATCTGAAAGGTCGTTATAAGAATGCGGAGCTGACCTTGGGCAGTTTTTACGAACAGTTCGGGTCGGGGTTCATTCTCCGTTCCTATGAAGAGCGCAGTCTCGGTATTGACAATTCCCTACAGGGTGTGCGCTTAAGCTACCGCCTTGGGTCTGGTGTTGCAATCAAGGCACTCACTGGTCGTCAGCGTAGATATTGGAATCACAACAAAAGCTGGATGACAGGAGCTGATGTGGAATGGGACATTGATGAGCTGTGTAAGTCTCTCCAGCAGCATAACACCTATGTTACGCTGGGAGCCTCCTATGTCAATAAGTATGAGAAAGATGAGGTGATAATGACCGATCCGACTCACCGTCTGCACCTTCCTCTCTATGTCAATGCCTTTGATGTGCGCCTCCGTGTGCAGCATCGTTCGTTCAATGTGTTGGCGGAGATGGCGATGAAGACGCAGGATCCTTCTCACGACAATGGTTACATCTATCGCAATGGCTATGTGGCAATGCTGTCAGGTTCATACTCCAAGCGTGGAATGAGTCTGCTCCTGCAAGCCAAACGCAGTACGAATATGGCTTTTCGCAGTAGCAGAAGCATGGAGGGAAGCTCATCCTTCGTCAATCACCTGCCGCCATTCACGATGGAGCACACCTATACTCTGGCAGCACTCTATCCCTATGCCACACGTCCTGAGGGCGAGTGGGCTTACCAGGCGATGGCAGCCTATACCTTTCCGAAAGGTTCTATGATGGGAGGTAAGTATGGTACGACGGCAAAAGTGAACTTCTCGCATGTTCATTCAGTGCGCAGGAATGACACAGGTGGCAGTGGTACCGACGGCTATGGAAGTCCGTTCTGGGCGTGGGGAGCATCCACTTATTATCAGGATATTGATGTACAGCTGGAGAAACGACTCTGTAAAGATACGAAGCTCAACCTGATGTACATGAACCAGCGTTACAACCAGACCCTACTCGAAGGACATGGCGGCATGTTGCGTTCGCATATCTTCGTGGCGGATGTGAAGCAGAAGCTGGCTCCCAAGACAACCTTGCGTGTCGAGGGGCAGTACCTTTCCTCGAAAGACGGTGACAAGGACTGGGCGTTCGGGCTTGCGGAATTGTCGCTTGCACCGCATTGGATGTTCACGGTGAGCGACCTCTATAATGCAGGCAATACTCATGTGCATTATTATCAGGGCTATGTAACTTACAGTGGTGGGGCACATCGGTTGCAACTGGGTTATGGCCGTACTCGCGCAGGGTTTAACTGTTCGGGCGGAGTATGTCGTTATATTCCTGCAACCAAAGGACTTACACTCTCTTATAATTATAACTTCTGATAGAAATGAAAAGTTTATATATCTTTCTTCTGGCTGCAGTTGCCCTTCTGACAGGCTGCGATTCTGTTGCATCTGACGATCGGCTTATTGAAGTTCCGGCAGCTACTATTCAGCGCAATGTGCTGATTGAAGACTTCACGGGGCAGCGTTGCATCTTCTGTCCTGCAGCTACTGAGGCTATTACACAGCTGCAGGCCCGCTATGGTGATGACAAACTGATAGCCGTCGCCATCCATGCAGGTCCGCTTTCATTCAAGAGCATGTCTGGCTTTACAGGCTTGCGTACAGATGCGGGCGATGCCTATTATAAGCATTGGGCTGTGCCGAACGTGCCGAAAGCTGTTATCAATCGTCGGGGAGGAGTGCTCTCCAAGGATGCTTGGGCTGGTCGTGTGTATGATGAGTTTGCTCGGACGACAACGGTTGGTATAGACCTTAAATGTCAGTATGACGCTGATAAACGCCGTGTGGAGATAGAAACCGACTTGAAGACACTGTCTGAAGATGTGCAGGGAAGGCTGCAGTTCTGGCTGGTGGAGGATGGAGTCGTAGCCCCACAGCTTTTTCCTGGGGATGAGTTGGATAAGGAATATACGCATAATCATGTGCTCCGTGCTGCCATCAACGGGGAATGGGGTGCGGAGTTGACGCTTACTCCCAAGAATGTACAGAAGGAAAAGACCGCTTACACACTTCCTGACGGCATTGTGCCGGGCAAAGCGTGGGTGGTAGCATTCTTCTATAACGACAGCGGTGTATTGCAGGTTGTCCGCCAAAGGATTTCCCTTTTATAAACAGATTACAATTAATTAAAACATAAAATTTAAAAGACTTAATATGAAATTGCGATTACTGATGTTCTTTGGTCTGCTGACCAGTCTTTTTGTCAGTGTACAGGCACAGACAAGTTCCAACGAAGTAGCCTTCTTAGATGAGCAAGGCAGAGTTATCCCCAGCAACACAACGGTTGTCCTGAATAAGGTAGAAAAAACTTTCTTCCCTTTTGAGGAAAATAAAATCGCAGGAAAGGTGGCTATCCAGAATCAGTCAGATAAGCCCCAGAATATAACTCTTCACTGTACGATTAACAATATTGATGAGGGAGATGTGAAGATTTGTGCATTTAATAATTGTACTCCTGAGGAGAAGACGGGTACTTACGAGGTAGGCGGTAAGCTTTTCCCTATCGGTCTCGATAAGGAAATTGTTGACATAGAGCATTTTTATGGAGAAAGCGAAACATGTACAGTTACCCTGAAGCTTACTACAAAAGAAATTGGTTCAGAGGAAGAGAAGGAAGGTCCGACGATTACCGTTAAGTTCGATACTAAGGCAACAGGCATTGCGTCCGCATCTTCACAGAACGGCGGCGCTTACGATGTCTTCAACGTCCGGGGCGTATTGCTGCACAAGCAACTCACGTCTTTGTCAGAAACTCCCTAAGGGTGTCTATATCGTGAAGCAGAAAGATGCAAAGGGGATTGTTTCTACCCGCAAGTACATTGTCCGTTAAGTTTTCACCTCATATAATCCGCTATCTGATATGTTAAAAAAACTTTATCTACAATTCCTTTTCTTCGTCGCTGTCATCTCTTATGCAGGTAATGTCAGTGCCGAGAATCATAACCTGATACCTTCTACAGGGCAGAAAGTATATGTACCCATCGCGGCAAAGAGTGCAAAAGGGAAGCTGCTGATTACCAATTACGGCAGCACGGTTATTCGCAACTTCGACTACACGCTGTCTTTCAATGGAGAAGTGTTGGTGTCGAAGAACTATGTCCTTCCAGAACCATTGAACCACATGGAGGGAGCGACGATAGAGGTGGATGTACCGCCTCACACACAGGTTTCGGAAACAGACCTTCTGTTTACGATTACGAAAGTGAACGGCGAGGTTAATGGTACTTCAGCTAACCAGGCTACGCTTCCGAGAGTTACGGTTACAAAAGTGCCCCATCGGAAAATCGTGGTAGAGGAATATACGGCAATGTGGTGTGGCTACTGCCCACGCGGCATTGCGCTTATGGAAAATCTTGCAAAGACCTATCCCGATGACTTCATCGGTATTGCAGTTCATACAGGAGGCAGAGCAGATCCATTAAGTTGTCTGGACTATGCCTGGAAAGCTACAGACTACAGAAGCCGCCCCACACTTCTCATGAACAGGAATCTCTTTCTGACTAATTTCAAGGCTATAACCGAGTTTGAAGAGGAACGGTCAAGAGGAGCTGATATGGACATAGATGTCACAGCTATGTGGGATGACCGGCAGGAGAACATCACGGTTACTCCTCGTGTCACGTTCCGCATAGACAAGAAAGATGCGACGTACGGTTTTGCCTACGTGCTGACGGAAGATGGAATGTCAAATCCCAACTGGCAGCAGAACAACTATTATTCGGGAAGAACGGAAGACCTCGGCAAGTCGGATGAACTTGATTACTTTATCAAGGCCGGTTATGCAGTTAAAGGTCTTGAGAACAACTTTGTCGCTATTGCAGCAGAAGGTGTCAAAGATCCTTTGACAGACCACATCCAAACTCCGATTAAAGCAGACGAACCGCAGACCCATACATACATCTTCAAGAATATTTCCAGTAAAAAAGTCATACAGGACAAAGCAAAGCTGAAAGTCTGTGTATTGCTGATCAACATCAAGACAGGACACATAGAGAAATGCTGCCAAGTGCAGTATCTCTCCCCTGCCAATACCACTGAAATCTCTTCTGTTTCAGAAGGACAGAACTCCGTTATCGAGACTGCACGCTACACCCTTGACGGTCGTCGTATTACGACTCCACAGAAGGGTATCAACATTGTGAAGTACAGCGACGGGCGTGTATACAAAGAGGTGGTGACGCGGTGATGTCGCTTCAGCTGATTATTTGTTTGCGCTATGAATAAGGATTTGACCGATTTGTATCAGCAGAAGGCAGCGGAGACGGGCAGAAGGCTCGCCTCTCTCCGCAGTCACAGCCGGGCTTTTATCCTGACGGAAATCGGTTCTTTTTTACTTGCAATAGGATTTGCAGTTCTCTACACTTTACTGGACAATGCAGCCTGGACACTTCTTTGTGCCTTGGCTGCATTGTTTTTTTATCTCTATATCCGGCGACTTGATGTACGGAACGACCGCAGGATAAAGGCCGGAGAAGCGTTGCTGCAGGTTTATCAGAATGAGATAGACTATCAGCATGGCGAGTTCTCGGGCTTTGATGCCGGTGAACAGTATGTCTGTCCGCAGCATCCCTATACATTCGATATGGATGTCTTCGGTGCAGGTTCACTGTTCCAGAGGATGAACCGCAGCATCTCAACCGGCGGCAGCGACCAGCTGGCAGCCTGTCTGTCTACGGAATGGGGAAGTACGAAGAGAGAAGAACTTGTCGGGCAGATCCGACGAAGAACGGAGGCTGTCGACGAACTGGGACAAGAGGAAACATTCCTGTCAGCCTTCAAATCTTTGGGCGTAAAGGAGCGTATCTGTACGGAAGAGGTGCTGAAAGCACTGACGGCTGTCCATCATCAGACCTTCCCAAAGATTTTCCACAGTACGCTGTTCCGTTATTTCTGTCATGCCGACCTGATCGGTTTCTACGTGAGCATCGTCCTTTCCGTCATGGGATGGGTCCCATCCTTGCTGCCCGTGTGGTGGGGAATGTTCAACTTTATGTTCTCCTTCCTTTGCGGACATAAGTATATGCGTGTTATCTCCGGGCTGATAGCAAAGGTACATACACAGGTGGATGGCTACTTGCAAGTGTTGAAGTTGATCGACAAGGCCGAGTTCAGATCGGCTGAACTCCAGGCGTTGAAGAAGAAACTTTCGGGTGCGGAAGAATCTTTTGAACAGCTGGAACTTATCCTGCAGAAGATTGACAACAGAAGCAACGAGGTCGGTGTATTCATCTTCAACAGCTTTGCCTTGATAGACATCACCATCATACGGATCTTCCTGCGCTGGCAGCATACGTATGAACAGCGCACAGACGAGTGGATCGGCACCTTGAACCTCTTTGATGCACTGGTGTCAATGGGCAACTATCGGTTGAATGAAGACAGGGCGGTGCAGGCTGAAATCAGCGGGGACGACAGGGTGGTTTATGAAGCGAAAGGGCTTTATCATCCTTTCCTCGGCGAGCAGGCTGTGGCAAATGACTTCAATATCCTCGACCATGAGTATTATATCATCACGGGGGCGAACATGGCAGGCAAGAGCACCTTCCTGCGCTCCATAGGCATCAATTATCTGCTGGCGATGAACGGTCTGCCTGTCTTTGCCCGCCAGTTGAGGGTCTCGGTGTTCCATCTCTTCACGAGTATGCGTACCACCGACGACCTCACCCACGGTATCTCCTACTTCAATGCCGAACTGCTCCGTCTGAAACAGCTGCTCTCCTCACTGGACGAGCATGTGCCGAGCCTGATCGTCCTTGACGAAATACTGAAGGTACGAACTCGCTCGACAAGCTGAACGGATCACGTCTCTTCCTGCAGCACATCGCCGGTCGGAACGTCACAGGTGTCATCGCCACGCACGACCTCGAACTGTCGAAGCTGGAAGACGAACAGCCCGCCCGCTTCCACAACTACTGCTTTGAAATCGGACTGGGCGAGGACATCACTTATTCCTATAAGATTACAAAAGGGGTGGCACGCAACCAGAATGCCACGTTCCTGCTGAAAGGAATACTGAAGTAAAGGTTCTTCTGCTAAACGTGCAGATGGCTGTTGTGCAGAGACCATTCCGCATTGTTCTCGGGGAGGCAGCCCCTCGACCGGACAAGTTCTGCCGGCACAGCTCTTCTCCGGCTACAGGCTGTTCCCGTCCCCGGCGACATACGGCAGGGAGCGGACGTCGGCACGACTTGCGTTCACCGGCAACACAGTATGTGTCGGGCATCAGCACATCCGCAGGAAAGGCCGTTTTAATCCTGCCGCCATGCTATGTGGCAGAGACACCTACGCCCGACTTACACGGAAGATGTCAGCCGGACAGCACTGATATTCATCCGGGTTCTGTCGCTGCAAATATATAATGCAGGGCATTTCCCTGCTATTATAAGCCTCTGTTTTATTTCCTGTCCACATACATTTTGACGGAAGAACGAGACAAAGAGACAATCCCTCTCCCTACACGAGGCAAGACGGATGCAAAGGAAATCCACAGGAGGACAGGCATCAGGTCAGAATCTGCCGCTGCTTCATTTCCAGATACTTGTTGATGACATCGACACTGAGACTTTCCGGTGTTGTCAGCAGACTGTAGATGCCTTGCCGGCGGAGTGTGGAAACAATCATCCGCTTCTCGTAAACAAACTTCTCGGCTATCACGTGCCGGTAATAATCCTCGGTCGACTGCTTGGGCGAACGGATATAGGCCTTCATTTCGGCATCCTCGAAGAAGACGACCAGTACCCGGTGCCACCGGCTGAGCAGTTTCAGATAAGCCAGCTGGCGACGGAGTGCCGTCATGCCGGAGAAGTCCGTGTAGACGACAAGCAGGCTCCGCTTGCCTACCTGCTTGTGTACGTTGGCGCAGAGGCTGCTGAAGTCGGTCTCCCCGAAGTTTGTCTGCTGCGCATAGAGCGATTCCAGAAGACGCTGCATCTGTCCGGTACGGCGAGAGGGAGCGACGAACGTGTCCAGCCTGTCGGCAAAGGTAATCAGTCCTGCCTTGTCCTCACGGCGCATGGCGACGTAGGACAGTACCAGGGCGGCATTGATGCTGTAGTCCAGGAGCGTCATTCCACGGAATGACCGCTGCATGACACGTCCCTTGTCGATAACCGAGAAAATCTGCTGCGAGCGTTCGTCACGGTAGACGTTCACCATCAGCTGGTGCCGCCGCGCACTCGCCTTCCAGTTGACGGTCCGGTAGTCGTCGCCCTGTACATAGTCCTTGATCTGTTCGAACTCGGTGTTGTTACCCACCCGCCGTATTTGCTTGATACCCATCTCGGTCAGGCTGTCGCTTATGGCGAAGAGTTCGTACCGGTTCAGCATGAGGAAAGAAGGGTAAACCTTTACGTCTTCCGCACTGCCCAGTGTATAGCGGCGTTCCACAAGGCCGACGGCCGTACGGACGAAACAGCGGATTTGTCCGAAGGAATACACACCGCGCTGTGTGGGGACAAGACTGTAACCGACGGTTCTCCCGGCCTCCGCACGGAGCCGGACTCTGTAGTCTATGTCGCGTCGCTGGAACACCTCGGGAGCCTCATCGATGACGGTCAGCCGCACAGGGAAAGGGTATTCACTCTTCAGGTGTATCCTGACCTCGTTCCCGTCGCCGTTGGAGAAGCGGTCCGCACAATCTCTTCGTGCATCCATCCCCCTGCGATGATAAAGCAGCAGGGCGTCTCCCGCAACCAGGAGAACAAAGCCGGCCCACAGCAGCTTTGCCGCCGTGAAGAGCAGCGGGAAGATATAGCCGAAGCCGGTAAGCAGCGTCAGACACGTGAACAGTATATAAAACCTCCGGGTAAGATACATTCGTTGCAGAGAATTGAGGAGTTAGGGAGAGCTGGGGGCGCACAGCCCGCTATGCCCGTTCAGGAAGAAACAGGAACCTGCCGCCTGAAGGCTGAACACCCTCAAATGCGACTTTCAGGACCTGCCTTATATAAGATTCTCACTTCGGCACTTCCACCTTGTCAATCAGCTTCTGTGCCACCTTCAACGGCGTGTACCCTTCCATTTCGGCCTCGGCAGTGAGGATAAGGCGGTGCTGGAGGATACTCGGCGTGACAGACTTGATGTCCTCCGGCGTGATGAAGTCGCGTCCGGCAAGCAGTGCATGGGCTTTTGAGGCGTTGAGCATGGCGACGGAAGCACGCGGACTGGCACCGAGGTAGACCGCTTTCGACATACGGGTCTGCTGCACGACGGTCGCTATGTAGCGCAGGAGACTTTCCTCGACATAGACGGTCTCCAGCTGCCGACGCATCTGTAACAGCTCGCCGACGGTCAGCACAGGGCGCACCTCCTCCAGGCGGGTGAGCCGTCGTTTCTCCAGATGACGGCGGAGGATGTCCGTCTCCTCGTCGACGGAAGGATAGCCCATGCGTATCTTGAAGAGGAAACGGTCCAGCTGGGCTTCTGGCAGCCGGTAAGTGCCTTCCTGCTCCACGGGATTCTGGGTGGCGATGATCGTATAGACCTCATCCATGCGGTGCGTGACACCGTCGATCGTCACCTGCCGCTCCTCCATCACTTCGAAGAGGGCGGCCTGCGTCTTGGCTGGGGCACGGTTGATTTCATCCACAAGGACGAGATTGGAGAAGACCGGGCCTTCATGGAAATCGAACCCTGAGGTCTTCATGTTGAACACCGTCGTACCGAGTACATCGCTCGGCATGAGGTCGGGTGTGAACTGGATACGGCTGAAGCGTGCATCAACGAGTTTCGCCAGCAGCCGAGCCAGCAGTGTCTTGGCGACTCCCGGCACACCCTCTATCAGCACATGACCGTCTGCCAGAATGGCTGTCAGCAGCAGGTCGACCGCCTCCTGCTGGCCTACGATGACCTTGCCGATTTCCTTTCTCAATTCCATGACCTTCCCGCTGAATGCAGCAAGGTCGGTTCTTTCTTCTTTATGTTCTTCCATCTTGTCTGTTGTTTGCACATCTGTTCTGTTTTCCGTCTGCCTTTCCGTAAAGCCTAAAGGCTGTTGATGATGGTGTCCATACCGTCAATCGCCTTGCGCAACATGGTGTCTGTCAGTTCGCCGCTGCCCTGCAGGCAGGACCTGACACGTTTCAGGACACCTCCTCACTTCCGCCTCTGCCATGCCTGTCCGGAGGGCTGTCTGCGTGATGTTCTCCTTCTCTGCCGCCTCGTCCTCTACGTCAATCATCAGTTCCCGGCGCAGTGTCTCTGCAAAGTAGCCGTACTTCTTCTGCAGCAGGTCACGGTTGACGTGCTTCTGGTGATAGAGTGTCCCTATCTGCTTCACGAACTCCAGCGAGTGGTTTTCCGGTGCCGTCACTACGGGAATGACGCGCTGCCGCCTCCGTGCAAAGAAGACACAGAAGAGCAGCAGTCCCAGCATTGTCAGGTAGACGGTCCACCGCAACGGTGTGTGCTGCAGCCAGAAACGCAGGGGAGTGGCCGTCTCGCCCAGCTCCGTCTTCGGGGCGTACGCCTCGGTACGGACGACCGGCAGTCCCCGGAACTGCGACATCATGCGGAAGACAAGGCCGTTGGTTCCCCTGTCGAGAATGCCGTAGTTCGTCAGCAGCAGCGGTTCGCAGGAGACGAAAAGCTCGCCCTTCCCATGCCGTATGCTGACCACACGCGCCTGCCAGTAGCCTCCGAGGCTGTCGTCTTCCTCGTCTTCCGCCCAGCTTCCGACAAGCGTGTCGCACGGAATCTCCCTGTCTGTCTCAACGTTGTTGCCGGTCATGGCCCTGTAGACGGGGAACGCTTTCTCATGATAAGGCGGCTGGCAGCCCCACTGCAGCGTATCATAAGGGATGGAGCGGTTCTCTATGGAGCTTCTGACCCACGAGGGCGAGAAGCCGGACGAGCCGCTGACGGTGACGTTCAGATCCACTGCCAGCGAGTCACGGTCCATGTAAGACGTGGCGACAAACACCTTGCAGCCCGCTTTCAGAAGCCGTTCCATCGCACGGAGATCGGTCGCTGTGGGCTGGAATCCGACCGCCTGCACGAGGATGGCATGGGGCTTCCTCCCGTAGCCCTCCCGCTCCAGCTGGGCAAAAGTCTTCCGTGTGACCTCGTAGCCGGCGGGCACCGACCGGCGCATCAACGAGTCGAACACCAGACATCCGAAGGGCAGGCTGTCTCCGTGGCTGAAGGTGGGATTCCACACGAACTGCGACGGCACTTTCCACTGCATGACGAAGACGAAGACAAGGAAAACCGCAATGAAGAACAGGAACCGTTTGTTCATGCGGCACCTCCTTTCCTGATTTCGTCTTCGAGACTGACAAGCAGGTCCACGAGTTCTTCCGATGCCGGGTAATTGCCGTATCTGACACGCATGAAAACGGACGTCATGCGCTGGAAATCAGCCGACAGGAACTCACGGGTGTACTCCGTCGGTGTCTTGTAGAGCTGCCAGCTGATTCTTTGGCTGTCGGACAGCCGGCGGAGCGTACGCAGGTAGACGATGCGCACGGCACGGTAATAGTCTTTCTGCGCCATGGCCCGGGCATAAGCGGCATCGAAATCAATACCGTAGATGTCGTCCTCCTCATCGTCAGCCCTGTTTATATTTCCCGCTTTCCCGAACAGCCCGGGACGGTGTCGATACAGCAGAAAAACAATCAGTGCCGAGAAAGCCAGTGCAATGGCAATGTAGATGAAAATGCGGAAGTCGCCGTCACCCTGGATGCTGAACACGTCTGACAAGAGCCTTTCGATTTTCCGTGCCAGCCAGTCCCACCAGTCCAGATCGGGTGTCTGCAGTTCGCCGGCATAGTCATAGGCCTCATCGGAACGGAACCGATGAAGCAGCGTCGAATCGCAGGTCAGGGTGTCGGTCAGCGGCTGTAGCATACGGGAGGGAAGGTCAGAGACGTTCAAAATTGTCGATGTCAGCGTCCTCCCCGGCCAGCCGCTCGAAGTTTTCGATGTCCTCTTCGACGGAGAAGCCATCGAGGTCTTCCGCCACACTCCCGTAATGGAAAGCGATGGCAAAGGTCGACAGAGACATGGTGAGATACATGCCGAAGTTCATGACCACGGCCGTCAGATACTGGGCAAAGCCATAGAGGGGAGAAGCCGCAGCGGCACTCTGCGTGCTGTCGGACACCGTAAAGAGGAATTGCATCAGGGTCAGCGCATACCAGGGAAGGGTCGTGACCGTGGAAAGGACATTGGCGAGGAGACCGATGACAAACAGCAGTCCCAGCAGCGACCAGAACGAATGGAAGCCAAGCGTCAGACCGCGGCGGACAGAACTGAAGACGGTCTCGCCGTCCTCAAAGACATAGACCGGAATGGCCAGGGAGAGCGGTATCATGCACACGAAAGCGGCGATGACAGAAAAGAATATCAGCCAGTAGCTCTTCATGACAGCGGCAAGCATTATCAGGACCGTCAGCCCGGCCACCAGGAGGACCGTGAGCAGAACGACCATTACAAGCGACCGCTTGACAGCCTGGGCGATGAGCGGCTTCAGGTCACGCATCGTCACGCCGTACAGTCTGTCACGGCTTCCATGATAGTATTTCAGCATGGCATAACAGATTCCGACCAGCAGAACCGATCCTGCCGTCATGCAGACGAAATAGCCCACATAGGAGGCTATCATCCTTACGACCATGCCTGCCGACGGGTCCAGGCTGCCCGGACCGCCCAGTACAGCGGAATAAAAAGGGAGGAAGATGCCCATCAGGCTCTGCAGGGCAAATCCCTGCAGCAGGCAGAGGGGCAGGATAAGGTAGGTACACGCCCGCAGCCAGAGGCGGAAGTTCTCTCGGAGGAAATCGAAGGTGGCGGAGAACTTCTCTCCGAAGCTGCGCACCTGATACAGTTCAATCTTGGGTCGTTCCATTTGCATTATCGGGACAGCGGTTACGTTTATAAGGAAGATATAAGAAATAATATACGACGAATGACAGCGACAGGAGGATGATGCCGAGGCGGACATAATCGTTCATCTCCGTATGACGGGTGATGAACCCCTCGATGAAACCGGCCAGGATGAAGATCGGGACAGTGCCGACAACGATCTTCATGCCCCGCTTCGCCCCTCTCTGGAAACTCGCCAGACGGGAGTAAGTGCCGGGGAACAGCCATCCTGCACCCATCGCCAGCCCCGCCGCGCCCGCCACGATGATGGCCGACAGCTCAAGGGTCCCGTGCAGCATGGTCGCCAGAAGGCTCTCGCCCAGCAGTCCGTGCTGGAAGAAGAACGTGTCGAAACAGCCCACCATGATGCCGTTGCGGAACAGCAGGAAGCCCGGCATGAAACTCGTCAGCACGCCCGACACGAACATATTGAACGACACCATGACGTTGTTCAGCGTGATGCCGAGGAACATCTGCCCCTCTTCCTCACTCCCATAAACCCCCATCGGCCTGCCCTGCGCAATGTTCTCAAGGGTCATGTCCATATAGCCGTCGCCGAGAATCAGGCGCGGGAAGGACGAGTCGCCGAGCGTCGAGACGACACCTGTCAGCACGCTTGCCATGAAGATGACGAACGACAGCAGCAGCAGCCGGCGTTCCTTCCACATCACGTCGGGCACTTCCTGCGTCCAGAAAGTCAGCAGGCGGCTCCACTTCTCCCGTCTGTTCCGGTAGATTTCGTTGTGGAGTGCGGAAGCAAGGTTGTTGAGGTAGACGGTGATGCGCGACCGGGGATAATGCGTCTGTGCAAAGGCAAGGTCGGCCGTAAGCTCCGTGTAGACATCGGCCAGGCGGTCAGGCATCTCGAAGTCGATATTGTCTATCAGCTCCTCCATCGCCCGCCATTTCTCTATGTTGTTACGTATGAAAAGGACTTCCTTCATGGAAAGGACATTGCTTTTTGCACATTATTCCGTTATCAGGAAGCAAAAGTAGAGTTTTTTTCTTACATTTGCAACAGAAACAACATTTTATTGTCAAGGAAATGCCAGAAGCCAATATCGTCACAGGACAGTACGTGCAGATCAGCCAGTCGCCGGCCAGCATCGGGGAGCGCGGCATCGCACAGCTGATCGACCTCTTCCTGACTGGCTGTTACATCATCGGAATCACGTTGCTGGTAAGCAGGCTCAACCTGTTTTCCCTGCGGTCCGGAGTGTTCTTCCTGCTGTGCATCTACCTGCCGGCCCTCTTCTACCCTTTCCTCATGGAACTGTTCAACCACGGACAGAGCGTGGGAAAGATGGTCATGCACATCCGTGTGGTGAAGAAGGACGGCACCACACCGGGGCATCGGCGAATTCTTCCTGCGCTGGCTCCTTCAGCTGGTCGACCTCGGATTCTCCTGCGTGGGTGCGCTCGTCATCCTTCTGTCCGCCAATTCGCAGCGGCTCGGCGACCTTGCTGCCGGGACGATGGTGATACGACTACATGACTACCGGAAGATACAGGTGTCGCTCGACGAGTTCTCCTACCTCGACCGCAGTTACAGACCGGTCTATCCGCAGGCGGAAGACCTGTCGCTCAACCAGCTTGACGTCATCCGCCGCACGCTCGCCTCCGAACCCGGCACCGACCGTGACCGACGCATTGCCGCCCTTGCCTCGAAGGTGCGCAGCCACCTCGCCATCGCCGGTCTGCCGACCGCCGACGAGAAGTTCCTCTATACCATCGTCCGCGATTACCAGCACTATGCGCTGGAAATCGTGTGAGGACAGGCCGCCGCCTTTTTCCTGCACGCCGGAAAGACAGAAGTCCGCCAAAGCCGGTCCCCCTGTACCGGCCTGCCTCCTGTCCGCGAGGAATCCACCCCCCATAAGTCATTCATAATCAGGTGTATGCAGGCAGCCGCCGAAAAGGTGCCCAGTTGCACTCCAAGTAAGGCCCTTCTGGCCTTCAATCAGGCCTTATTTGGCTTTCAATCAGGCCTTACTTGGAATGCCGTCTGCGGCTGTCTGCAATGCGGCTTGATTTTTTCATGCGATTTCCCAACATAAACCTGTCCAGACACTTGACATTACGTTTTTTTTCCTAACTTTGTCCGCAGCAATTCAGCAATGCTTTGCCGTATGACCATTTACAATCAACTAAATGTTTCACCTAAAAACCAATCAGACACAATTATGAAAAACATGGAGAGGATTTACCGGTACAAAGTGGCTTGATGAAGTCAACGTGCGCCAGTTTATCCAAGACAATTACAAGCGTTATGACGGTGATGCTTCATTCCTTGAGAACCCCACTGAAGCAACGGACAAGCTCTGGAGCATGCTCAAAGACCTCCAGAAGCAGGAGCGTGCCAAAGGAGGGGTGCTGGACATGGAGACCGACGTCGTTTCCAGCATGACCGCCTATGGGCCCGGGTATATCGGAGAGGGAACGAAGGAGCTGGAAAAGATAGTGGGCTTACAGACCGACAAGCCCCTGAAGCGTGCCTTCATGCCATACGGCGGCATAAAGATGGCAGAGCAGGCCTGTACGACTTATGGCTACGAACCCTCCGGAAAGCTCCATGAAATCTTCACGAAGTACTGCAAGACGCACAACGACGGTGTCTTCGACGCTTATACAGACGAGATGAAACACGTAAGGCACAACCACATTCTTACCGGACTTCCCGACACTTATGGCCGCGGACGTATTGTCGGCGACTACCGTCGTGTCGCTCTTTATGGAATAGACTTCCTTATCAGGGAGAAGGAAAAAGACCTGCGCAACTGCGGTGACGGTACGATGACGGAGGAAGTCATCCGTCTGCGCGAAGAAATCTCCATGCAGATAAAGGCCCTGCATGAGATGAAAGAGATGGCGTCCATCTACGGCTACGACATATCACAGCCGGCAGGCAATGCCCGGGAGGCCGTGCAATGGCTCTATTTCGGTTATCTCGCAGCCATCAAGACACAGAACGGCGCAGCCATGTCGGTCGGCCGTATCTCAACCTTCCTTGACATCTATATCCAACGTGACCTGCAGGAAGGGACACTTACGGAGAGAGAAGCGCAAGAGCTTATAGACCACCTGGTGATGAAGTTCCGCATGGTCAAGTTCGCACGAATCCCCTCCTACAACCAGCTGTTCTCCGGCGACCCCGTCTGGGCCACGCTGGAAGTTGCCGGATTGGGCATGGATGGCCGTTCGATGGTGACCAAGAACGACTTCCGTTTCCTGCACACGCTGGAGAACATGGGTCCTTCCCCGGAACCCAACCTCACCGTCCTGTACAGCGCACGTCTTCCCAAGGCCTTCAAGGACTATGCTGCAAAGATCTCTATCACCACAAGTTCCATCCAGTATGAGAACGACGACGTGATGCGTCCGATATGGGGAGATGACTATTCCATCTGCTGCTGTGTGTCAGCTACCCAGACCGGAAAGGAAATGCAGTTCTTCGGCGCACGTGCAAACCTTGCCAAGTGTCTCAACTATGCCATCAGCGGAGGGGTCGACGGCAGGACACGCGAGCAATGCGGCCCGGCCTACCGCCCGATAGAGGGCGACGTCGTCACCTATGAAGATTTCATGCCTCGCTTCAAGGACATGATGGAATGGCTTGCAGGCGTTTATGTAAACACCTTGAACCTGATTCACTACATGCACGACAAGTACTTCTACGAGGCGGCGGAGCTGGCGCTTATTGATACAGACGTGCGCCGCACCTTCGCGACAGGCATTGCCGGCTTCAGCCATGTGGTCGATTCCATTTCAGCCATCAAGTACGCCAAGGTGAACATTGTCCGTGATGAGACCGGTTTCCCTGTAGAATTCAAGACAGAAGGCGATTTCCCACGTTACGGAAACGATGACGACCGTGCTGACGAGATTGCCGTCTGGCTGCTGAAGACATTCATGACCATGATCCGCAAAGCATCACACTTATCGTGATTCAGAGCCGACGACAAGCATTCTTACCATCACTTCCAATGTGGTATACGGCAAGTTTACAGGCAACACGCCTGATGGCCGTGCCGCCGGTACGCCCCTGGCTCCAGGTGCCAACCCGTCTTACGGCGCAGAGCAGAACGGCCTGCTGGCATCTCTGAATTCAACGGCAAAGCTCCCTTATGAGTATGCGCTTGACGGAATCTCCAACACACAGACCATCAGCCCGGATGCGCTTGGACATAATGATGAGGAGCGTGTAAACACCCTCGTCGGTGTCTTGGACGGCTACTTCAACCGCGGCGCACACCATCTGAACGTCAATGTCTTTGGCGTAGAGAAACTTATCGACTGTATGGAACATCCCGAGAAGGAGGAGTATGCCAACTTCACGATCCGTGTCAGCGGTTATGCCGTGAAGTTCATCGACCTCACGCGGGAGCAGCAGCTGGATGTCATTGCCCGTCGTGCCCATGGCTCAATGTAAAACGGACCGTCTACAGGCAGATGCCCCGTCTTTTGCCGGCTTCCGATGCGATGCTCCGGGTACACTCCGTGGAATCGTTCGGGTCGGTTGACGGGCCCGGCATCCGTTTCGTCATCTTCCTGAAAGGGTGTGCAATGCGATGCCGTTACTGTCATAACCCGGACACCTGGGACAGAGCGGGGGGCATCCTCCGCTCTGTCGACGATGTCCTGTCCCAGGCATTGCGCTATCAGAGTTACTGGGGAGAAAAGGGCGGAATCACGGTGAGCGGCGGTGAAGCCTTGTTACAATTACGGCCGCTGACAGAACTTTTCCACAAGGCAAAGTCCTTGGGAGTCAACACTTGTCTTGATACTTCTGCACAGCCGTTCTGCCGGAAAGGCGATTCCTTTTCCGCTTTTGAGGAGTTAATGCAGTATACAGACCTGGTGCTGCTGGATATAAAGCATATCGACAGCGATGCTCACAGACGGCTTACCGGCTGGGGAAACGAGAATATATTAGACTGCGCACGCTATCTTTCCGATATTCAGAAGCCGGTCTGGATCAGGCATGTGTCTGTGCCGGGAATCAATGACGATGATGAATCACTGCGCCGGCTTCGCACTTTCCTCGACACATTAGGCAATGTCGACCGCGTGGAAGTACTGCCTTATCATACGCTGGGAGTATATAAATGGGAGCAGCTGGGGATTCCCTACACACTTGCAGAGGTCTCCCCTCCTGATGAGGAAAGCCTGATTCATGTGCGCAGGATATTGACAGGACAATAGGCTCTTGTCCTTTGGACACCTGCCGTCTGCACCGCTTGGAAAGGTCCGCAAAGGACGCAGCATATCAGCCGGATGCCGCCGATGGAAGACAGGAGAAAGCCGTGCGGAACACACACAGGAAGCAAGGGCGATTTTTGGGGAAATGGAATAAAAGTAGTACCTTTGCAGCCGAATTACAATATAATAAGGTATTAGAAAAAAAGATGATTACACTTTCAAACCTTGCCATCCAATTCGGCAAGCGGGTTCTCTACAAGGACGTCAACATGAAGTTTACACCGGGCAACATCTACGGAGTCATCGGTGCCAACGGTGCCGGAAAGTCGACGCTGCTCCGGGCCATCTCCGGCGACCTGGAGCCCAACAAGGGAACCGTGGAACTGGGGCCGGGCGAACGGCTGTCGGTATTGGAGCAGGACCACTTCAAATATGACGGGTATCAGGTAATGGATACCGTCCTCATGGGCCACGAGACGCTCTGGCAGAACATGAAGGAGCGTGAAGAACTTTACGCCAAACCGGAGATGAGCGAGGCGGACGGCAACCGTGCCGCCGACCTCGAGCTGAAGTTCGCCGAGATGAACGGATGGGAGGCTGAGAGCAATGCGGCACAGCTGCTGCAGAACCTCGGTGTCAAGGAGGACCTGCACCAGAAGCAGATGGCGGAACTGTCGAATACGGAGAAAGTGCGCGTCATGCTGGCAAAAGCCCTCTTCGAAAGCCAGAGAACCTGCTGCTCGATGAGCCTACCAACGACCTCGACCTCGACACCGTTGAGTGGCTGGAGGACTACCTCGGCGAAAATCGACGAGCACCAGACGGTACTGGTTGTTTCCCACGACCGCCACTTCCTCGATTCCGTCAGCACGCAGACCATCGACATCGACTTCGGCAAGGTGACCGTCTTCGCCGGCAATTACTCTTTCTGGTACGAGAGCTCTCAGCTGGCTCTCCGTCAGGCCCAGAACCAGAAGATGAAGGCTGAAGAGAAGAAGAAACAGCTGGAAGAGTTCATCCGCCGGTTCTCGGCCAATGTCGCCAAAAAGCAAGCAGACCACATCACGCAAGAAGATGCTGGAACGCCTGAACGTCGAGGAGATACGCCCGTCGAGCCGCAAGTACCCGGGCATCATCTTCAGCATGGAGCGCGAACCGGGCAACCAGATTCTGGAAGTGGAGAACCTGAAGGCAGTGGATGCCGACGGCACGGTACTGTTCGACAACGTGAACTTCAACATCGAGAAAGGGCAGAAGGTCGTCTTCCTTTCCCGTAATCCGAAGGCAATGACGGCCCTCTTCGAAATCATCAACGGCAACCGCAAGGCTGACGGCGGCACTTACAACTGGGGCGTGACCATCACCACGGCCTATCTCCCGCTGGACAACACCGGGTTCTTCAACAGCGACCTGAACCTCGTCGACTGGCTGTCGCAGTACGGGCCAGGCAACGAAGTCGCCATGAAGGGATTTCTCGGGCGTATGCTCTTCAAGCAGGAAGAAGTGGAGAAGAAGGTGAACGTGCTCTCCGGAGGCGAGAAGATGCGCTGCATGATTGCACGTATGCAGCTGCAGAATGCCAACTGCCTGATTCTCGACACGCCTACCAACCACCTCGACCTGGAGAGCATCCAGGCTTTCAACAACAACCTGGTGAGCTTCAAGGGAAACATCCTTTTCAGCTCCCACGACCACGAATTCATCAACACCGTGGCCGACCGCATCATCGAACTGACGCCGAAGGGGACCATCGACAAGCTGATGACCTACGACGAATATATCCACGACGAACAGATCAAGGGAACAGAAAGCAGGGATGTACGAAGCGTGACAAAGATGGCATACTTTTTGCGAAACATACCCTGACCAACAGCATTCAGATATGAGGAAAGAAAAGAAGAATATAAACGTGGAAGGCGAAGAGCTGGAACAGTACAGCGAAAAGACAGCCCGGAACGAAGAGCCGGAGCAGTCGGAAAAGAACGCTGGAGCAGAGACCGAAGCGGATGAAACCGCAGAACAGGAGGCTGATACGGAGGCCGCAATACAGAAAGAGGCCGAGGGTGGAAAGACAAATATATCCGTCTGGCTGCCGAATTCGACAACTACAAGAAGCGTACGTTGAAGGAGAAGTCGGAGCTTATCCTCAACGGAAGCGAGAAGACGGTAACCGCCGTCCTGCCGGTTCTCGACGATTTCGAGCGGGCCATTGCCGACAAGACGGAAGACCCGCAGGCTATCAGGAAAGGCTTCGAACTGATATTCAAGAAGTTCGTCAAGGTACTTGAAACCTGGGCGTGAAGAGAATCGAAACCGACAACGCCGACTTCAATGTCGACTACCATGAGGCCATTGCAATGGTCCCGGGCATGGGCGACGAAAAGAAAGGCAAGGTCATCGACTGTGTACAGACGGGTTACACGCTCAACGACAAGGTCATCCGCCACGCGAAAGTGGCCGTCGGACAATAATATCGGAAGGAGACAGAAAGAGACGCAGAGGCGTTGAAGGAAATCCCACTCATGCGGGGCTGTCCCTTCGACACTCCGGACATAAGGGTCGAGACGGCCGCCTTACCCTTTGCGGCTCTCCCTGCCTCCTTAAATTCTATAAAGAAGAATGGCAAAAAGAGACTACTACGAGGTGCTGGGTGTCAGCAAGAGTGCCTCAGAAGACGAGATAAAGAAAGCATACAGGAAACTTGCCATCAAGTATCATCCCGACCGCAATCCGGGTGATACGGAGGCAGAGGCAAAGTTCAAGGAAGCCGCCGAAGCATACGATGTGCTGCATGATCCGCAGAAACGGCAGATGTACGACCAGTTCGGTTTCGATGCACCAGGCGGTGGATTTGGTGGCGGCAGTCCGTTCGGTGCAGCCGGCGGATTCTCCATGGACGACATCTTCTCCATGTTCGGCGACATCTTCGGCGGGCGCGGCAGAGGCGGACATCAGGCACAGAGATACCGGGGTACGGATCTGCGTCTGAAGGTCCGGCTATCCCTGCAAGAGGTAGCGACAGGCGTCACCAAGAAGTTCAAGGTGCGCAAGGATGTTACCTGCGACCACTGCCACGGCTCTGGAGCAGAGGCCGGCAGCGGTAGCGAGACCTGCCCGAACTGTCATGGAACGGGCGTGGAAATCCGTACCCAGCAGAGCATCTTCGGCATGATGCAGACCCAGACTGTCTGCCATGTCTGCGGCGGCGAGGGGACCGTTATCAAGAACAAGTGCAGCCACTGCCATGGAGAAGGCATCGTCAAAGGCGAAGAGGTCGTCGAAATCAACATCCCGGCAGGCGTAGCCGAGGGTATGGTCGTCAATGTCCCGGGCAAGGGTAACGCCGGAAGACACAACGGTGTGACGGGAGATATCCAAGTGTACATAGAGGAAGAGTCCGACGACACCTTCATCCGAGACGGACAGAATGTCATCTACAATCTCCTGCTCGACTTCCCGACAGCTGCATTGGGCGGACAGGCTGACATCCCGACCATTGACGGGAGCAGCGTGAAAATCAAAATCGAACCGGGCACGCAGCCGGGCAAGACGCTCCGTCTGCGCGGCAAGGGACTGCCTGCCGTCCAGGGCTATGGAATCGGCACAGGCGATCTGATTGTCCACATCAGCGTGTATGTCCCGAAGGAACTGAACAAAGCAGAGCGGAAAGCCATCGAAGAACTGCGCCAGAACGAGAACTTCCGCGGTGACACCTCTACCAAGCGTTCTATCTTCGAGAACTTCCGTAAACTGTTCTCATAGCCGCTTATCACCAGCCATCACCGCTTATCACCGCCCATCTCCAGCCATCATCGCTTATCATCGCCCATCCCTCCTACCCCACCCATCCCATGACATACCAAGAAACTGTAAAATACCTGTTTGCCAGCACCCCCGTCTTCGAGCACATCGGTGCTTCCGCCTATAAAGAAGGACTGGGTACGACAAAGGCTCTGGACGAACACTTCGGCCATCCTCACACCCGTTTCCTGTCCATCCATGTTGCCGGAACCAACGGCAAAGGCTCCTGTTCGCACACACTGGCCGCCATTCTCCAGGCCGAAGGCTACAAAGTAGGACTCTACACCAGTCCGCATCTTGTTGACTTCCGAGAGCGCATCAGGGTCAACGGACAGATGATTCCGGAACAGGAAGTCATAGATTTCGTCGAACAGGAGCGCAGCTTCTTCGAACCGCTCCATCCGTCTTTCTTTGAGCTGACGACAGCATTGGCATTCAAGTACTTTGCTGAACAGAAGGTAGACATCGCCGTCATCGAAGTAGGTCTGGGCGGCAGGCTGGACTGCACGAACATCATCACCCCCCGTCCTGTCCATCATCACCAACATCTCACTCGACCACACGCAGTTCCTCGGTAATACCCTGACAGCGATTGCCGGTGAGAAAGCAGGCATCATCAAGCAGGGCGTACCCGTCATCATCGGCGAGGCCGTACCCGAGACAAAGGCGGTATTCCAGGCAAAGGCACAGAAGATGGACGCGCTCATCGTCTTTGCGGAAGACATTCCAGCCGTATGCGCATCACACGCACTCCCTACCGGCGGCATCGCTTACCGGACACGCTTCTTCGGCAACATCACCGGCGAACTGGGCGGCAGCTATCAGGAGAAGAATGCCAACACGGTGCTGACAGCCGCCATGCTCCTGTATAATAAAGGTGTGATCAGAAATACCGACAGCATCGCCCGAGGCTTTTCCGATGTCTGCGAGACTACAGGCCTGATGGGGAGATGGCAGAAACTGCAGGACCATCCGCTGGTCATCTGCGACACGGGGCACAATGCCGGAGGCTGGCAGTACCTCTCCCGGCAGATCCGTCACCAGCCCTGCCGCTGCAGGCGCATCGTCTTCGGCATGGTAGACGACAAGGACCTGCACGCTGTCATGTCCATGCTGCCCGACGATGCCGCCTACTACTGGACACAGCCCTCCACCCGCCGTGCCTTCCCGGCAGAGAAAGTTGCCGCCACAGCTGCCGGCTACGGCCTGCACGGAGAGACCTTTCTTACCGTGCCGGAGGCCTACCGCGCCGCCCTTCATGCTGCCGACAAGGACGATTTCATCTTCGTCGGAGGTTCCAGCTATGTAGTGGCCGACCTTCTGGCAGCCATCGCCGACCTCCGGGCAGCCTCCGGCACAGGCTCACATAAGTCCGACGAAGCACAACAAGAACACGAAAGGACAAAGACACACAAGGGAAGCAAAGAGACATAAGAAAAGAAAAAAGAGACAAAGACACACAGAGGGAATGAAGGGGCGACTGCTGCAAAGCACGTCCCTTCATTCCCTTTTATCAATCCCCCCTTCCCCGCCGATACCGAAGCCGTCAGCTGCCTTTGTATTCCTTTGGAGACACCTTGTACATCCCGGTAAAACATTTGTTGAAATACGACAGACTGCTGAAGCCCACCTGGTACATCACCTCGGAAACCGTAAGCTGTCCCTGTCCAAGCAGCATGGCAGCCCGCTTCAGCCGCTGTTCACGTATGAAACTGACAGGTGTCTGCCCTGTAAGCAACTTCATCTTTCTGTAAAGCTGCTTCTGTTCGATTCCGATCAGCTCGCACAGTCTGCTTACATTGAATTCTTCCGACGACATATTGCCGTTGATGGCCTTCATGATCTCGGTCATCAAACGCTCGTCATCATTCACCGTTTCAATTCTCCCCTGTCCCTCTTCCGCAATAGAAACGATATGGACACTCTTGACAATCGAAGCCTTCCGCCTGAGCAGCTGCACCATGTGCAGCTGGAGTTTCTGCAGATTGAAAGGCTTGGGAATGAACACGTCGGCACCGCACGAAATGCTCTTCAGTTCTGTCGTCTGGTCATCTTTTGCCGTCAGCATGATGATGGGTGTGTCTGCTGTCGCATGGTTATGCCGCAGCCGCCTGCACAGTTCCATCCCATCCATGCCGGGCATCATCTGGTCGGTGATGATGATGTCGGGGACTGTCGCCGCCACGTGTTCCATCGCTTCCTCACCGCTGTAAGCCACCATCGCCCTGTAGTTCTCGTTCAGGGCAGACTTCAGGAAGTCCACCATGTCATGGTTGTCATCCACGACAAGCACCGTCGGCCGGCCGTCCGCATCGCCGGTACGACTTCCGTCGCCCGACAGTCCGTACCCGGACTCGCCGACAGGAATCGAGAAGGTCACTCTCAACCCGCCGGCATTCTCGGCGGCAATTGTCCCCCCATGGAGTTCCACATATTTCCTCGCCACGGCCAGCCCCAGCCCCGTACCGTCATGCTGGCTGTCGCCTTTGTAGTACTTATAGAAGATCCGGCGGAGTTCGCCTGCCGGGACACCCGGCCCGTTGTCAGCAACACTGACCGTTGCGCAGCCCTGCCCCGTACCGACGCTGACCGCAATCCGCCCCGTCCTGTCGTCAACATATTTTTGCAGCATTGGACAGGGAGATTGCGGACGACCGACTGTATCTTGACTATGTCAACATCCATCCAGAGCGTCTCTACGGAGCTGTGGAACGAAAGCGACACCTGCCGGTCCCGTGCCCGGTCAGAAAACTCACGGACACAGTTGCCCACCAGGGAGACGAAATCGACGTGCGAGTCGAGAATCCGGTCATCGCCCTCGACTTCCATCCGCTTGAAGTCCAATATGCGGTTGATGATGTCGCTCAGCCGCATGGCATTGCCATGTATCGACCGCAGCTTCCCGCGGAAACGGGCATTGGTCGTTTCCGACAGCAGCTTCTCCAGCGGGGCTATGATCAGGCTGAGCGGTGTCTTGACCTCATGCGACATCTCGACGAAGAAGTCCATCTTCTGTTCCGTCAGGGCGATGGCGTTCTCCCGTTCGCGTTCTCTTAGCTCCTGCTGCGCACGCCTTCTGTAAAAGGAGAAGACCGCATAGACAAGCGACGAGGACGACAGAAGATACAGCAGCCATGCCCACCACTGCCGGTACCAGGGATAGGGCACCCTGAGCGTGTACTTCCTGATGCTGCCCGACCGGGGACCGGCCGACACATACAGTTCACAGGCACCGCCCGGCAGGGCCGGCAGGGCGATGCTGTTCGTCCCCGCAGCCAGCGGCATCCAGCGGCTGCCGTCGCCCAGTCTGTACCACAGTACTTCCGAGCTGCCGTTGCCGTAGTCGTAGGTGGAAAGGAAGATGGAGATGTTCTTCCTTCCGCCAAGACGGATATCCGTGGCAAAGCGCGGGACAATGCCGCCGACAGCTCTGCCGTCGACGCTTATCCCCGTGACGTAAACATCCACGTCACGGCTGTTCCTTCCGTCCGATATCCGCTGCCTGGCCACGACATCCTGTCCGCCCCAGCATATCGAACGGTCTGCACCCACGTAAGTACCGGCCGTGAACCTGTACTCGGGCTTGCCTGAAGAATGGACCGTATTGTCGTGCAGGTCGATGTAGAAAAGTCCTTCTGACGTCGACATCCATACCCGGGCGTTCTCGTTCACGAAGGCATAGATCATGCCGTCATCCACGCTGAACCCGGTATCGGTGTACCTGCCCGATGCCATCTCGTATCTGTAAAGACGGCCCTGCACGTCAATCCATACAGAGCCTCTTGCCACCGTCATGCCGTCAAGAAACATCTTCCGCCTGAGCGACACGCGGAAACTGCGTGTGTCGATGGACACCAGTCCCTTGCCGGTATAGGTCCACAGGTGTCCGCTGCCGTCCGGAACAAGCCGGTAGGCCGTGCTTACCAGCTCGGCATCCTTCCCGAAGGGCGACCGCGGCATCCGGTAAGTCCCGCCGCTCCGCAGCAGCGCCTTCTTGTCGACGACGTACAGTCCGCCCATGTAGGTGGCCACCCACAGCCTCCGCCGGTCGTCTTCGTAGAGGGCATAGGCCCAGTCCGAATTCCGTCCGTCGCTGCCGGTGAGGGTGAAATAGTCGAACCGGTCCGCCTGCCGGTTGTACCTGGCTATACTCGCATCCGTGGCGATCCAGATGTCATGGTCACGGTCTTCATAGATATGGCGTATCATGTTCTTCTTCAGTCCGCTGCCGACCCTGAACCATCTGCAACCCCGCCTCGTGACGTGCAGGATTCCGTTCTCTCCTCCGAGCCACTTCTCCCCGTCAGCCGTCTCAAGGACGTTCGTGAAGGTGTTTCCCTCGTTCGAGCGGGTCATGTCGACAATGCGGGTGTACTCGAAAGGATCCGCCTGCCGGGCGAATGCCGCCCCGCGGTCGGTGGAGATCCATATATTGCCCCGACGGTCGCGGAAGAAGCTGTTGATACGGTTGCTGGGCAGACTGTACAGAGGCGACGACACATCATGGCTCACCGTCCGTCTGCTTCCGCTTTCCGGGTTGAACACCAGCATGCCGTATTCAGAAGCGACGAGCAGGTTGCCGTCAGGCAGGACGAGGGGATGGTTGTACGTACTGCCCGACAGGGCACGGGCCGTCTTTCCGCTCACCAGACTGTGGTACAGGAGACCGTGCTCCGTGCCGACCCACAGACACCTGCGTCTCCGGTCTATATCGATGCTGTAGACATTGTCGTGTATGCCCGTGTCCCTTATGTTTCCCCTGCCGTCCATGAAAGAGAGTCCCTTCAGATGGCCTATGTACACGCCGTTGCCGACAGGCCGGATGGCGTAGATGATATTGTCCTTGCCGCCCGGAACCATATACCGCTGCCACAGCCGGCGCCGGGTGTCGAAGCTGAAGAGACCGTTCGACTTCGTCCCCGCATAGAGGACTCCCCCCGACATGACGACAACACGTATCTCGCCCGTCTGCGGGACATTGCCCAGAGGGTTGCAGAGCCGTTCGGTTCTGATGTCGAGAAACCGGAGTCCGTCGTCACCGCCCAGTATAAGGATGTCGCGGTTCAATGCGGCAGCAGTCCAGAAGCTGCCGCCGGTGATCTTCCGGGTGCTGTAACCGTCGTAGGTGAACACGCCCTGCCTCGTGATGAGCCAGACCATCCCCTGGCGGTCCTGCCACACCTGTTCCACCTCGTTCGCCGCATAAGGCAGAGAAACATTGAAAAACCGGGCGAAGTGCGGTGTCCGAGCTGCCATGCGGCCCGTCATCAGGAGGATGAGCACCAGCAGGGCCGTGCCTCGTCTCGAAAATCTGAACATCTTTATCATACCAAAAGACTGCAGCCGGAAGGCGGACGGCTCTGTGCCTGTCCTGCCGATACGGCCAGACATCTGCAAATTTACTGAAAAAACACCTTCCCGACAACCAAGGCCTGCCTGATTTTCAATCAAGGCCTACTTGCACGTCAATCAAGGCCTACTTGGGCTTCAATCGAGGCCTACTTGCAAGGCAATCAGGCACCTTTTCCAAGGCGGTTTATAAACGACTGTATATCAGACGCATACAACACGGACAACTAATGCCGGAAGTGCAGCGTCCGGAAGACATGGCGACAGCAGCAGGAAAGTGTGTCACATACCATATAGACCTTTGACACACCCTCCTTCCAGCTGTTCTCTCCGCCGTACCTATTCGGCGTAGGCGTCCAGTGCCACTGTCGGTGTCCCATTGACGAAACAGCCCTTGTTGTAGCCTTTGTTATAACCGGCAGGTGCTTCCGGCTCCCAGTAGAAGACCCCTTCAAGATGTCCTGTGGCCTTTCCTTTGCGGATGACCGAAGCGATGCAGTCGCGGCACTCCTCGGCATTGTCGTAGTCCATTCCTATCTCGCAGACCATCACCGGTTTTCCATAGGTGGCATACAGCGTCTTGATATTGTCTACACATTTGTCTGCATAGACGGCACCCTTTCCCTTTTCGGGATAGAGCGACATACCGATGACATCGTACTTCCCGCCGTACTGCCGCATATAGTCGAAGACACGGGTATAGAACGCCAGGTTGTCGCCGCAGTCGACGTGTATGATGACCTTGGCCCCGGGGAATACGGCCTTTACCGCATCGTAGCCTGCATTGGACAGTTCGGCATAGTTGCCGCCCTTGTCAATGCTGCCCAGCGGCCACAGCATGCCCGTGCGGGTCTCGTTGCCTACCTGTACCCATTCAGGGGTGATGCCGAACGACTTAAGTTTCGTCAGCACCGACGTGACATGGGCGGCCACCGCCGTCTTCATCTGCGGGAGGTCGTAGCCTGCCCACGCTGCCGGAACGGTCTGCTGTCCCGGATCAGCCCAGCTGTCACTGAAATGGAAGTCGATCATGACCCTCAGCCCCAGTGCAGCTGCCCGGCGCGCCTTCACCAGCACATCGTCGGCGTTGTTCCAGCCCGATGCCGGGTTGACCCATACACGGAGACGGACAGCATCGACGTGACAGTCTTTCTTGAGCAGTGCCATCAGCTCTGTCGGCACACCGTTCCTGTCGGTGAAGGTCAGTCCTTCGCTCTCCATCTGGGTCACCCAGCTTACGTCCGCACCTCTGGCGAACGTGCCGGCAGCGGCCGGTATCTGTTCCGACTGCCGGGGAGGTTACGGGACTGTCTTCTTTGTTGCAGGATGCCTGCACGCCTGTGATGAACAGCAGCAGGGCAATCATATTAAAAAACTTCTTCTTCATTTTATAGTTGTATAAGGATGTTGTTTATTGTTCAGTTAATGTATAAGTGCCTTTGCAGAGATCGACCATGAAGGTATAGGTTTTTCCGACCTTCCATCCCTTCGGCGCACTGGTTCCCTTCCTGCCCCAGCGGAGTGTGCCGTCACCCTGCGTGCCGAAGAAGTGCGTCCAGGAACCGTTGAGGAGTATCTGTGCGCCCCACGGCGTGCCGGCCGTCGCGGCAACGGTTGCGGTGTACACACCCGGACGGCCCTCGACGCCCTTCATGCCGACCGGTTCCCAGCTGTCGTTGAAGCCGGCATATGCGACTTCCGTGACAGCCTCGTCCATCGGGTACCAGTAGTTCATCCATCCGAGCGAGGCGCATACGACATACAGCCCTTTGCCGGGCTGGGGAATGTTCCGGCCTTTCGTGGTGAGTTTCTTCTCCTCCGTGGCGGAATCCTGATTGATTTCCGTCCAGTCCTGATAAGCCTTCGAAAAGTAATAACCCCATGAGGAATTGAAATTGACCGCCGCGGCATAGCAGAGATGATCCTCATCGTACAGTGTAAGATATTCCGTGTAGTCCCAAAGGTCGTCGTTGCCGAGGATGTACAGCTTTCCCGGGACTTCTTCCGAAGTGCTGCCCTTGCCCGCCGTGCAGGTCCATCCGGAAGGGTCGGAAAGATCCAGTGACAGCACCATCTCGCCGGCAGAGGGAACGTTGACCGTGATGTCCTTCGGTACGGATCCGAACGTAATCTTCCCATTCTCCATCCCGAATGCCACGGCTGTGCCGGCGGCAGCCCCGTCGTCGGTGCCGGTGGAAACGTCGTACTGCCGTCCGGTGCCGCTGATGCGGATGACAGCCGTTCCGGCAGATGCCGCCCTGAAAGACAGTGTCCATCTGTTGTTCTGCCGGTCATAGGTCATTTCTCCCCGGATGTCTCCACTGACAGAGAGCGAGGGAATGTACAGCGCACTCCACTCCTGGCGCAGGGTGTTCACGACCGTGTAGTAACAGCCTGACGGTCCCGGGAACCAGAAGTTCCAATGCTGCTCGCCGCTGCTTGCCGCAAACGCCTTGCCGCCGCTGTCGTTGCCCCAGAGGATGCCGTTGCCTTCCTGTAGCCACCAGTTGTACCACCCGGCGACACCCATGAAACCGCTGTAGATGCCGTTGGATTCAGGCGAACAGAGGGTTTTGCCGGTGTCTGTGCGGTCGGAAGCGAGGATGGAGGCCCGGCTCATGTCGATACGGTACGGCGTAACCTGCAGCCGGCAGACATTGCTGTATGCGGGCGCCAGATTGTCTGCCAGCACCGACTTCATCCGTATGTACAGCATCGAGGCCGCGTCTCCGGCCAGGTCCAGCCGCCCGGCAAGGGCATTGAGGCTTTCGGCCGTATATTGCAGAGACGTGGTCCCGGCATCGGTGAGGACCTCTATCGGCGAAGAGAAATCCTCCGTGGCCGAGAACTGCAGCGTGTTCGCCGTCGCATTCACCGGTGTCTGCACACGTCCGTCGCTGGTCGTCAGCCTTGAATTGTCCGTCCAGTAGAGCGTCAGCGCCAGGCCTGAAGTGTTGTTCCGGTCGAGGACGACATCGCCGGAGCTGCTCAGCTCAACCGCCGGGACACCGCCGGCGGTGATCAGATCGCCGTCCGTATTGCACGCGGCAAGCGACAGTACGGCCAGCAAAAGATAGTAAAAAAATATTTTGTCTTGTTCATGACTTGTCAGAAGTTAATAGTTTTCGTTGGATAAATTGGGATTGGCCGACAGCTCGGCTGTGGGAATCGGATAGACGTTGTACCGGCTGTCGGTGGCACGTCCGTCTGCCACGCCGCCTTTCCACTGCCACTTATAGCCGCCGCCCGTGAACAGTCCGTACCGTATGAGGTCCGTGCGGCGTGTACACTCCCAGTAGAGTTCGCGTCCGCGTTCGTCAAGGATGAACTTCAGTGTGAGCTGTGCGGCGGTGATGTCGTCTCCGGTGCTGCCGGAAGCACGTTCCCGTACACGGTTGACATACTGCAGGGCTTCGCCCAGCGATGCGCCCTGTCCGCCCCGCAGGACGCTCTCGGCAAGCATGAGATACACATCCGCCAGGCGAAACACAGGATAATCAATGCTGCACCCTGCCGCTCCCGTGTTGCTGGCAGGCTCGCCTGCATCGGTAAGATTGGAGTATTTCTCGCCGAAATAACCTTCCGACTGGTTGTCGATGCCCTTTCCGAGCCATTGCTCCTGACCGTCGGTATAGAACCTGTACCGCCGGTCGGTCTTCTCCCTGCCTGCGAAAAGCTGCGGCAGTTCACCCCGCACACGGAACATACCCCATCCGTTCGTCAGTCCATAGCGGGCAGGATTCTGGGTACTGGTGTTGCCGCATTCGCCACAGACGATATAGGTCGTGGCACCCCAGGAGACCGTGTGGACGGCATCGACGACAAGCGGGAAGATAATCTCGTTGGTACGCTTGTCATTGTCGGCATTGAACAGTTTGCCGTAATCCTGCTCAAGGGAAAAGCCGGCACTGACGATTTTCTTGCAGCAGGTAATGCAGTCTGTGTAGTGCGTACCGGCACCGTACACCTCAGCGTTGAGATACAGCTTCGCCAGCAATGCCCAGGCAGCGGCCTTTGAGGCGCGGCCGTATTCACAGTTTCCGGGGTCGGACAGTCCGTCGGCAGCAATGTCCTTCAGCTCTCGCTCTATGTAGGCAAACAGCTGCCTGTTGCTGTAACACCCGGGCGTGTAAGAGCCGACACCCATCGTCTCATCGACGAAAGGACCTTTGCCGAAAAGGTCGAGCACGTAGTAGTAGGACAGCGCACGCAGGAAGCGTGCCTCTGCACGGTAGGCCTTCAGATGGGCGTTGCCGGCGGCAGCCGCTTCCGTGTCGTGCCGCAGGAACTCGTTGCACAGTGCGATGGTGTAGTACGCACGATAGTAAGTGTCTGCCACCCAGGGGTCGCTGGCATCCCACGTCATATAGGTCAGCCCCTCGATCTTGTCGCCCGAGAGCCATGTGGCGGCCATCTCGTCGGTCGGAGCTTCCTGAAGGTTGAAGTAACCGCGGAGGAAGTCATAACCGCTGTTGCTTGCCAGATCGGCATTGCCGCCGCCCTGTTCCTGTCCGGTGATGACAAACGAGGCATACAGCTTGGCGAGAGCCTGTCTGTAGCCTTCTTCCGTACTGTAGACGGCAGCGGCCGTCGACTGACTGTCGGTGTGGGGGCTCTGGTCGAGGTCGGCCGTACAGGAGTGCAGGCCGCACATGGTCAAGGCGATGATAATGATATGTTTTGTATTCATTGTTTTCGGTGTTTTAGAAATCAAGTCCAATGGTCAGAGAATAGATACGGGGACGCGGATACACACTCATGTCTATGCCGCCCTGGCATTCGGGATCTACTCCGGTATAGCCGGTGAGGGTAAACACGTTCTGCACCATGAATGATGCGTTGAGCGAGCACCACTTCGCAATCTTCCCGAAGTTGTACGACAGCTGCACGTTGTCCATCTTCAGGAACGAGGCGTTCTCGACATAGAAGTCGCTCTCATACTGCCGTTTCCGGAAGTGTGTATCCAGATAGCTGGCGTGGAGGCGGTTGAGCTGGTAGCTGTTGTACGACATTGTTTCCCAGGCTCCCGTGTTCATGGCCATTCCGTTGTAGAGGTAATTGCCGACACTGGCCCGGAGCGATGTGCTCAACGTGAGCCGCTTCCAACGCACTGACGTGGAGAAACCGAAGAGCCAGTCGGCCGACGGCGAATGGTGATGGTACAGGTCCTTCGAGTCTACCTTTCCGTCGCCGTTGAGGTCGGCATAGAGTCCTTCTATCGGCAGTCCTGTCCTCTCGTCATAAATCTGCTTGTAGACGTAGTAACTATAAGGTGCATACCCCTCTGACAGCACCTGTACATAATGCGAGTCGATGGCGCCCGCCGGTGTGTGGGGCGATGCCGAACGGGCATTGAGACGGAGGTTCGTGATCTTGTTGCTCTGCCACGTGGCGTTGCCGCTGAGACTCCACTCCCAGCTGTCTGTCTGCACAGGCGTCGCAGACAGGGAGATTTCCACACCTTTGCCCGTGATATTCCCCACGTTGCTCAACATCTGCTTGTTGAAGTTGGTGCCGGCGGCAACAGGAACGGTAGCCAGCAGGTCTTCGGTCCGGCGGTAGTAACAGTCTATCGAACCTGTGATCCGGTCGCCGAGAAATCCGAAATCAAGTCCCCAGTTCCATGCTTTCGTCGTCTCCCACTTCAGCCCGCTGTTGTAGGCCGAAGGACGGTAAGTGGCAACGGGCCTGCCGCCGAACATATAGCAGGCGCCGGGCTGGCTGAGCGTGTACAGGGGCTGATAGCCGTAGTTGGCAATACCGTCCTGCTGTCCGGTCACGCCATAGCTGGCACGCAGCTTCAGCGTGCTGAAAACCGGCTTCAGCGGCTTGAAGAAATCTTCCTCCGACATACGCCAGCCCAGGGCGACAGACGGGAAGGAACCCCATCGGCTCCCCCTGCCGAAGCGTGACGAACCGTCACGGCGCAGACTGGCCGTAAGCAGATACCTGCCGTTGAAGCTGTAGTTCAGGCGGGCATAGTAGGAAAGCAGTACATGACGCTGATCGTCGGCGGCGGATGCCGACTGCACCTCTGCCGGCTCTCTGTCGTTCAGCTCGGTGTAGGCAGCATTGGTGTATTTCCATGCCTGGTAATCGTAACCGGCCGTGACCTCGATGTTGCTCTTGATGCGGTCGAAGTATCTGCCATAATCGAGATAGAATGTAAAGAGCCGGTTGCTGTTCCGCTGCGGACCGTAGCTGTAGTTGCGGCCTCCTGTGTTGTAATACTGGTAGGCTTCGTGTGGCACATAGACGTGTCCCCGGCCGCGCGACCCGTCATAGCCGAGCGTAAGGTGGGCATGGAGTCCCGGCAGGAAACGGAAGCTGTAGTCCGCATCGAAGCTGCCGATGGCACGGTAGACTTTGCTCGTGGAGTGATAGTTGTCAAGCAGTCCGGCCGGATTCCCCGTGGCACCGTTGACCGGGACGCCGTTGGCATCGGCCGCTCATAGTAGCCGAGGAAAGCATCGCTGCCGGAATACACAGGCGAGCAGGGATTGTGCGTGGCACTGCTCCAGATGGCCTCCGTATTGGCAAAACGGTTGTCGCTGCAAGTGCCTTTCAGATTGATGTTCAGCTTGAGGCGGTTATCCAGGAGCATGGGAGTGAGCGTGATGCTGCCGGTGTAGCGGGTCACGTTGTCGGTCCGCAGTATACCGTTCTGGCCGCTCGCACCGAAAGACAGACGGTAAGGTATCGCACCAGCCCTGCCGGAGATGCCGAGGTTGTTGTCCGTTCCGAAAGCGGTATGGAATATTTCTTTGTTCCAGTCGGTGTCGACACCGTCGTTGAGCAGCGACTTCTGGCTGTCATTGCCGTAAGTGCGCACCAGACGGTACAGCTCTTCACGTGTAATCATGTCAGCCGTCCGAGTGGGAGTCTGGAGGGCGTTCGTCGAGGAGAAAGTGATCTTCGGGCGGACGGAACTGGTGCCCTTCTTGGTGGTGATGATGATGACACCGTTGGAGGCACGCGATCCGTAGATGGCCGTCGAGGACGCATCCTTGAGGATGGTCATGCTCTCGATGTCGTTCGGATTGATGAGGCTCAGGAAGTTTCCGCTGCCGGAAACCGACCCGCCGACCTCCATGGGCATGCCATCGAGGACAATCAGCGGGTCGTTGGACGCATTGAGCGACGCACCGCCACGGATGCGGATCGTACTGCCGGCCGACGGAGAACCGCCGCTGCTGATAATCTGCACACCGCTCACCTTGCCGTTGACAAGTGCCTCGGGCGAATTGACGACACCCTGGTTGAAATCCTTGCTGTTCACACTCGACACAGAACCGGTCAGGTCGCTCTTGCGCTGTACGCCGTAGCCGATGACGACTGCCTCCTGCAGAATATGTTCGTCCGATTCAAGCGTGACGGTAAGCGGTCCGCCGGAAGAAATCTTCACCGTCTTCGTCTTGTAGCCGACGTAGGAAATCTGAAGCTCGGAGACGCGCCCGTCCACATCAAGGGAAAAACGTCCGTCAAGGTCGGTGACGGTTCCTGCCCCATGGGTTCTTTCCTTTACTGTTGCCCCGATAAGGGTCTCCCCCTTATCGTCTGTCACCGTACCGGTCACCCTCCTGACATTCTGTGCGACGGAAGACACCGTGACAAAAAAGACAAGGAAAACCATACAGAACAAGCGCATTGTAAAATTGCTTTTGTAAATCATATTGGTTTTTAGTTATAAATTATTGTACGCCATGCAAGGAGTTTTCTGCCGGAGAAAGTCCCACAGGCAGCGGGTTCCGACAACACCTCTTCCAGTCTTCTGAGGATAAAATCAACAGGCCGGCACAGGCGGCACCGTTCACATGGGAATAGCCTGTCCGGCAGTACCTGTCGTGTTTGATGCGGCAAAATTAATAGACTTTCAAGTGCGGTGCAAGCACAAAACAGACAATGTTTTGCTCATTTCGGACATGGCGGGAATCCGCCTGGACAAACCTTCTTATACAGGTGCGGGAGAACGAACGGAAAGGACTGCCGTCGCCCCGTTGAAACAACAGAAAACGCCATTCACCCAGAACACCTGCACGACAGACCACCCTGGAACAAGCATGACAGACTGCAGCCACAGCACAATGGGCAGACCAACCTTATATTCGCTTTTCAGAAGGCAATAGACTTGTTGGATGCCGTATGTCGCAAGGCTCTGAAAACCGTCATCGACTTTGCCAAGGAACCACTTACCAAACAATTCACATTCGAACAGGCCTGTGCTGTCAATGATTTTTTCATACAGACACCGACAGACAACATGCTGCCGATACATTGTCTGTATTGTCCCATCCCTTCCTCACGGAAGACGACCATACCAAAGGGAGATTAGAGATGCAGAACGTGGTCAACAACTTTTCAGAATACGAAAAGATTAAGAAAGAAAAGATGGGACATCCGCCCATCACGGGGATTGAAGATATAAGATGCAAGATGTATCTTCGTGTAGCTATGAAAATATTGCTATCAGGTCGTCTGCCACTCTTGCTAAGTATTCTCGCTTCCTCAATCCATCAATGTACTTCTGGGGAATGGTATTATACCCAAATTTGGCCCCCAACACAGCGCAAGCTACGGCAGCGTTAGTGTCTGCATCACCTGCCTCGCTAACAACCGCTAACAGTCCTTCTTCAAAATTATGGGCATGGAACAGGCACCATAAGGCTGCACCTAAGGCTTTCAGTGTATAGCCTATGCTTGACGGTTCGTCAAGTTCCAGGCCGTCAATGCCATTATAGTATGCTTTGGCAACATATTCTGCTATGCTTTTATCATATTGGTTGCCGATAGCGATTATATGTGAATAGGAGAGTTGCTCGCCTTGCCATATCAGATGGTTGATGATTTCAGAGACAATAACACATGATCCCACGCAACGAGGGTCAAAATGGGTCAGCTTGCATACATCTTCAGCAACCTGTACTACATCAGCTTTCAACAGTCCTATCACAGCAGTACGCATCACTGCTCCATTGGCAGCATTCTTTGTGCGTGACATCTTCCATATCAGCTCTGCCACCTGCTGCGGTTTCTCAACATAGTCAGCTATTGACAGCACCTTGTAGGTGGTTTGTCCCACACCCCGTGTGTCTGGTGCATAGAGCCAGTTCTTGAAGTTTCTCGCTATCGTGTGCAGGTTGATTCCCTTGTCCTCGATGATGGCATTGGCTATGCAAAGCATCATGTCCGTGTCATCACTCCACATCCCTGGCTGGAACTTCGCCCGATGATAGTCTCTGATGATTTGGCTATATTCCGTTAATCCATCAGGATATTTCTCTCTTGCCTCCGCCTTTGTCATGAATTCCGTGCCTAAGCCAAGTGCATCACCAATGGCCTGCCCAAAGAGTGTACCGTAAATATTGTTTTTTATCCCCATCTTAATATTCTCCTCTTATAGATTTGCCGCATAGACAGAATGGACTGCCTTCCCGCATCCTGTCGCAGTCCTATGGCTGTTTTGCGTCTGACATGGTCTAAGTAGAAACAATGCATCTAAATATAGGTTACAAAAGGTACCACAAATTTATCGGAATATGTATTTATCATTTGATAAAGAATAATCTGCTTTAATTTCCTTTCGTTTTTTTAGTTAAAAACTTGATTTATATCATTTTTATTTGTAAACTTGCAACTGATAACCCTATCCGAAGCCGTATCGGACGAAAGTTAGTAATAGCAGAAGTCCGCAAAAGGGTGGGAAGAAATGCTCAAGAGGAGCGTTTTTGGCAGGGGAATCATATGATAAGGCGTTTACTTGACGCTTTGTTCTTGACGCACTGAAACTTCGCAACTTTCAACCATAGTCAGGAATGAGGCAACAGTAGATGCTCATGGGTGTGTATAACAGCCAGTACCGTGTACTTATTTAAATAATAGTTAATGTATCGGCATATTCATATCGGCGTGGGCTTCTGCGTTGCTCGTTCAACTATGGTGGGCAATGCGAAGGCCTCAGTGCGTGGAACAAGTAACAGGTACAGACTCCCACGCTTTTTTTCGTGTATGAAAATCAAGAATAGAAACGGGACAGTAGATAATGAATAGGGATTATTATTTACGCACACTGATTCTTTCCTGTCAGTGTGTCGAGGGTAAACACGAATGGTGTTGAGGGTGTACACCCTTGGTGTCAAGGCTTAGTTCGGATCACGGTAAGTATTATGATAATCGGTTATTCTTGAAAATATGCTTTCTGAATAAACATCA
>BNJU01003441.1_pt1 | contig 220262 bp, 203 predicted proteins | sample 8539281 | NCBI WGS metagenome assembly BNJU01 (sample SAMD00202456, study PRJDB9452) | human saliva metagenome | isolation source: human saliva | place: Japan
CAACCCATATAGTTAGTTTGTTTAAATCAATAATATATCCCTATTTAAACTCAGGAGTTTGACACTTGTAATCGAAGATTTTACTATTCAAAGGCTTGAAAAAGCCGTAATAGTCCAGATTTTAAAATTTATGTCTTCGCAATGCACGCAATGTATGATGTAATATAAGTATATATATTTTGTAGAGGTGAGTGTATGAGACTACTTGTATCTAAATCTGCTTTACCTTCTTCCTTCTATGTTCCAGAAGGATGCATTCTAGAACTACTGTTGTTGTTGAAAAACTTGGAACAGAGACCAGAGATAATGGAAAAATACTGGAGTAGCTGACGCTAAAGCTTGGGCATGATTATATAGCCAATTTGAGATGAGAATAGAAAAGGAAAAAGACTGAGGAAATTATATGCCGGTAAATAGCAGAAGCTTTTCCTCCAGCAAACCATAAGCAAATCGTCAAAGAATATGTTAACGGAGGATATCTACCACTTCAATCAATTTACCACCGCCGTCTTGGACTTAATAAGAGTTTACAGCAGAAAATAAGTTTCAAACGGTAAATTCAAGTATAATCTTAATAGCATTCTTTGCAAGATTGATATACACTACAATTCTTTTCCCAGTTCTAAACTCAATGCATTCGAAGAATCTAAAAAGTTTGATGAAAGATCCTGTGACCACCATCAGGGTCTATAGAGCTCTTGATGTTTCACGAAATAAAGAAAGTGACTATATACAGTCGCAATTGTATAGGCATAGCACCAAAGTTACTCACTTACGCTAGTGTTCTGCTACTATGACTGTACAAACTATTTCTTTTGAAATCGAAGAAGCTGATGATGAGGTCAACCTTCTAAGACAATACAGGAAGATCCAAGAAAACAGACCTAATCCATTGGTGCAGATGGGGTTATTGCGGATGGCATAGTGGATTTCCACTAACCTTTGATATAACCAGTGGAAACACCAATGAACAAACCAACTCTTAGAGCTCTGGCAGAAAGAAAATAATCGAAGATTTCAATCTGTCTAGATTCATAAGTGTGCGCTGATGCTGGTCTTTCCGCTAATGCAAATAAAAGCTACGACTCTGTCGAGGATAGGAAGAACACATAACTACGCAGAGTCTTATTGAGAAACATCTTAAAGAATGGTCTCTGAGTCCCTAATAATGGTTTGGATGCGGCTCTACTACATCGCATATATTATCAATGAAATTGACGAAGAGGAAAATAAGAAGCGCTATATTTCTATAAGGAAAGATGGATAAATGAAAATGGACTTGAAGAAAACTTATAGTAACATACGTATAAAATACAGAACTACCACCAAAGACTGATGAGATCAAATCAGATATACCATAGAGCTAATGAACTAATAAAAAGAGTTCTCTAGTCTTCAGAAATTCACGTGATATTGATATAAGAAAGGTTCATTCGCAAAACAAAGATTACATCAGATGGAGAAATCGCGGATGCCCGAGGTCGTGGCGTAAAGCCTTGATGAAAAGCAAAATAATGGAAGAATCCTGTGTGGTAGGCTCTGTGCTGTTGTTACACAAACGCTTGAGGCTAAAAGCTCGTGAGTAAGCTCAAATGACACAAAACGGATGGCAAATAAGAAGAATGTTTCAGAATAATGAAAGAGTGAGATTCAAAGAAAGCTGCGATATATCTTGGCAATGATGAGAGAATAAAAAGCTCATTTTCTTATTTGCTTTTTGGCTCTTACAGTATATAGAATCGTGAAGTAAAGGATTAGGAAATAAATATACAGTAAAGTGAAATAACAAAAACTCTACGAGAATGAGATATTCTTAAAACTAAGCAGGAATGACTATATACCAACGTTTTAATGAACTCAGATGACTTGAGTGATATCTTCGAAGTTTTGAATATAGGCTGAACTGTGAAATTATATGAGAGAGATATGATTTTAAGCTACCAACAAATGAGAACGTACCGCAAAATTTAAACATAATATAAAAGCCGGAGGTATGGTATTACTAGCCTTTCCGGCTCATCATCAGTGTCAAATACGGGATTACGCACACGATTCATATTTGCTGTGCAAACAAAAGCCAACCCATATGGATTGGTTTTGTTTAAAATCAATAATATATCCCTATTTAAACTTAATTTAGGTCCACGTAACCGTTTCCATAGAGGAAGCTGCCTTAAGAGGCCTCTACAAAAATCAGATCTTGCCTCAAGAAATTTGGCTTCCCTAGATGGGACTATCACTATACAAGGTCATTGAACATCTGAGTGGCTACAGATTCGAAGCTGGCTTTCCTACCACCACTCTGTCTAAAACCCACTAGCTGCATTAGCTCTGCACTCCCTAATTTACACTTCTTGAGACTCTTGTTCCAAGCTAGAAACCTTTGGAGACAAATCCCTTGAGTCGTCTATTAGAATTTGAATCGGTATTACTTGGCTTGGTAGTGTTGAGAGACCTGTTGTTTTATTGGAATCTTCATCAGTTCTTCTCTGTATTTGAAGTCTGGTTCTTATCAAGTATCTTCCGTTTTGCTGTTGAAGTCTGGTCCTTGTCAGTTTTGAAGATGTAGTATTCTTGTCGGTATCATTGTCACGGTCTAGTGATGCCGCACTTGCTTATGCTCAGACTTACCTCTCGCCTTTTCCAACATCCTGCCCTTATCTTGTCCATCCTTTGAGTCGTGGAAGGACTATCGTCTCTGCTTTTTCCTTCTTGTGCTTAGTGGAGTCGGTCAGAACATGGTCTGCGTCTCTAGAGATTTTACATACATCTTTTAAGACATCCTGGCTTCGTTCTAAAGAAAGCTTGCTTAGTATCTGTGCTAACTAAGCGTCTGACCATTTTTATCAGGTCATAGCTTGAAAACGACTAGGTCGCTCTCAAGTTCTGGATTTCTTACTGGCATCACCCGTTGTCTTTAAGTTATTCTTGAGAGTCCGTTGTAATGTGACAATATTTCATATATTCAATGACTCACTTCCTTCACGGCTGATAACTTTTCAGCAATCTCTGTAATATATTCTGTTTTCTGGAGTTTTTATCACTGCCTATTGGTATCAGTCTTTTATTGCTACCACATCCTACTGTCAAAGTCACTTTAGCGAAGTACCAGCTTCGCAACAACAGTCTTGCAGATAAATTCAAAACTCCACCTCCATTTCATGAGATATGTATACCATATTTTGCTATAGTTTCAGCATGCAATGATTCCTATTTATAGTGTTTATACACATGTGCATTGTAGGTCACCATATTTACAATATTTGCATGAATTCCTACGATATAATAAATCCCTTTCATTGTCATAGGCAACTGAGCATTGACTTTGCCATCCTTAGGCTAATTAATATTCTGTATTTGCGCACTGGGTCATTTCGTCTTCATTAGTCGCAAATGTTCATCACTTAGTTTAAACTTTGATTTGTTTCCTCAAATAAACTCAGGTAATTAGTATAGCAACTCATTATGATGGACGACATTATTCTGCTCACAAAATCTAGCAGCGAAATGAGACCCGATTAACTTTATTATTTTTGACTCGGGTCGCTTTCTTAGCTGTTTCTGTATTCACTCATATGTGATTTTTCAATCTTGGAAACTATCTGGTTGAATAAGTATTCTCTGTTACCATCCCTGAGCATGAAGACCCATGCAAAGCATATTATCCCTCTGGCATCTTTACAGCATTCATCCAAGAATATTCTCTTCGCTATCCTTTATGTATGTCAATATTAGGACGTAGCCAAACTACTGTCGGTATCCCTTCATCTCATAATTCTTTTGATAACTTCGACCTTTGTCTAAATGGTCTGAAACATTGGGTTCAATGCACATGTCTTCATTGCATAGGTTGTCAAGGGTCCATTTGAATAACACATTTGAGTTTTTAGATTTGTTGCCTTAAATAAATCTATATCTCTTAAGACATTCACTGGATTTCGTTATCGGTGTAGCACCGAATCCATATTTGATCTGTGGTTCAAGAGCTTTTCTCGTATGGTTTAGTGTAATTCTTCACTTGAGATATGGATCATCATGGGCCCGACTAATCCTTACGTCCTCTTTCGTGTTAATCTTTCTTTCTAGAAGACTTATTCCGTTTTCTTTTACCTCTATGTCCTCAAATTTATGGTTCATCTGGTAACAATCACATCTTGAGTCACTGATATATACACATCCGTATGTACAACAGCCCTAAACAAGTTTATTCCATGAGAGATAGATTCCTTTTGCTGATAAAATGCGCTAAATCCCTACCTACTCTTTTGCAGTTTGCAATTTTTCCTATAGGTTTTAAGCTGTCTAACCCTAATCATAATGGCTCAGTCTTACAAATACAGACCAAGTACGCACTTCACTCCGACCCATCTATATGTCTTTTGTATACGTTCTTCATCTGTGGATGTTTCCAGCCAACTTCAAAAACGTCCTATGGGATGTGAAACATTTCAGTCGCGTCTTTCAAAGAAAGTGTTTTGGTGTTTCTTCCGCAAAATTCTATAGTCATATCATAAGTTTTCCAGTTATATGGTTTAGCCAAAACAGCCTTTCTTCCCCTTTTTCGAGTTAGAGATACGCATTTAAACATCAGCTGATGCCATTCCTTGAGAGATGAATTAAAATATTTCTTAAATTCTTGTCTCTTTTCAGTGAGCTACTTTTCTCTTTCATCTTTGAAAAGAGTCAAAAGGTGTGTTAACTCATCCTCGGTCGTATTTGAAATAGTATAAATTAAACTTTTCACTTGGTTTTCCTTGGCATCAGTCAATAATTCTGCTCTGGGTCCTTGGCATAATCTAATCTCCTTATCTAACTGTATATCTCAGTATTGTTTTGTTTCTTCTGATGTCTATTCTTTTTGCTAGATGCTGTATCTCTCTATGAAAATCGTCTGTTCTTGTAAGATTAGAATTTTCTTTTAAATTCTTTCATCATATTCAAACTTGATTTCGAGCTCATCATCATAACGAAACTGTATAAATCTGTATGTAAGCTTTACCCTCTTCATTTTCCTCAAAACTGTCATCGTACTAAGCTATTCGTTTCTTTCTTTTTCACATTTTCAGATATGCTTTTATAAATATATCTCTTAATAATAAGAGTGGGTTGTTTAATCATTAATATGAAAGTATTTGCGGTTTACTTTTTATCTGAGTGCTTTTTCATCACCCTTTCTCGATCTCTAATGGATATACCGTAAAATCTGTAATTTTATCATCAGATCTATTTTTCATACTTGCTTTAAATACTTGTTTTGATTGTGTAAAGCCAAGTGACTATCAAAGCAGATATTCTGTCAGATCAAACTATTCGGATCACCTTCACACTTTATCCATATGTCATTACTTTGCTTTGGCACATCTGCAATAGGTAGCGTTTGCCTTACACATAAAGTGTTTTCTTCTGTCTCCGTGCCATGACTTTGTGCTTCAACCCCTTTGTATCTTGATGAAAGATTTTATTATACAGAGAATACTTGACACCATATGTCATATTATATATTTTCCTGCCATTTTGTTACTCCATTTCCTTAATCTGTATTCGTATCTCCTTTGAGCTCTAATACTTCAGCACTATCTCCAAAGGAAAGGAATATAGTTAAATAAGTTATAATCATTTGGCATCTACTGTTTCTAACGTATAGATTTCCATCATCTTCTACGATTTCTCCTTTAACTCATCATATACTCTAAAGGCAACACATAAATCCAAACTTAACTTTGATATTGTTGTATTTTCATATAGATTTCTTTTTCAGTATTAAATTTTCAAAAGCTGTCTTCGAATTTTCATGAACTTCTAAATTTTTATCCTAGACAATTAAAATACCTGAAGTCATTTCTAAATAAAACATAAGACATATAAGGTACCAGTCCTGTCCTTTAAAAGCCTCACAGGTTTAACTCTTACTTGTTTCTTCTTGTTGCTACTAAAGTATAGAAGATAAATAATACTCTTACTTAAAATGGCCCAGATTTAATATCATTAATGTTCTTTTCATACATCTTGTTGTTTTGCCAATTGATAAAGTCGACCTCAATCAATGGTGCACTAAATTTAAATAATGCAGACAGTTTGGTCATGAGTTCATTTCATATATGATACCTCCAATCCTTGAAGAGCTGACATGGTACTCTTTTTCACTGATAGCAATGATTTGCTCAGCACAAAATCTGGCCGTTTCTATACCCTGCACTCGGCAGGTAGCACTCGTTGGTGTCCAAGCACCCGCCCAATTGGTCAATATCTCCCGATAAAATCGTTCTTACAGTGCTTCAAATTTATCTGCCAAACATTTGCCGTAACTGCTCCTACAAAATGTAATATAGTATTCTAAACAATCTATTATTTTTCATCATCTTAAATCTCCTCCTGATTCATTATACCACGGTAACATGACATCTTTTGTCATATTGTAATGGCCTATAACAAGTCCCAGTTTATCTGAGAGTTTGATATAAAAGCTGCCAGATGGCCGATTAGAAGCGTTTTGTGCCACTATAAAGGTACATGTATTGGCGGATTTTGTAAGGCTTAAAAAGTAATAACAAATTAATTGGCGGGTAGCCTTTGAAACATCGTTTCTATATGCAAGGTCCTTGTTGTAGGAACCATGACAACTGGACGCATTTACCTTCAACGAAAACTACGACCTTCTTGTCCTTAAGTTATGACTATACTTGTCCATTTCCTTATACGTATCTGGGTCGATTTCATTTGAATCTGCCAATACGAACTGGGCATCTGACTTCATCGGTAGGTTGATTAGGTTTTCTCTCTTCTGTTCGTACGTCTTGTATTTCTCAGAGACTCTTTCCCGAACGGTCATCTGTCAGGGCACGCACTGGCTGTCTCATTCTCGCCTGATCGCCGACACTTGCCGCTCCTGTTGTGGCCTGATGCAGTTCTTCAGGTCGCATCGATGACCTTGCTACAAAATTAACCGCGTACTGCTTATTGCTCACATATCCTTCATTCTGATTCAACAAATCCAGGAATTAGGCCAATGCAGAACGATTCAATAGAATCCTTGCTAAACTGATGAATATAAGGCCAAAATCTTCACAGTATTTTTGTCTTTAATCATATCCAAAATAACTGCAGTCTAAAGGTATAATATAGTCACCACATCATCTAGTGCAAAAGTTGCCACCTTATAATATCACCTAACCACATTAAAAGCTGCACCTCCTTAATATTCAACATCAAATCATTTTCCAACCTTATATTAACTTTTTCGTATAAGTCCAGTTTTTTACAAAATAAAGGTGTTAGATAAGAATTCAATATACCTTATTTTTTAAAAGAAAACTCTAATGTATGATATTATAGGATTTTATAGCCCTACAACCAGCTAATGTGTATATATTTTTGTTCAAGGATATTTTGCTTATATATTTGGTATATTACATCATAATAAATGTATTTTACACTTTACTTCCTGGAATCTATGAACTTATCCATACCGTCTTCAATTTTGTGCAGGTGGCAGACCTAAAACTTGATCAAGACGACTGCATATCTGCCTCAGTAACAAATTTATAAGTCTTCAGCCTTAATATGAATATTGGTGACATAGAGAACTCAATCTAGTCAAAACCTAAGAAGGATTGGTCTCCTGCTGCTTCACCACATACCCACCACTTGCCTTCCTGACGGGCATTCTTAATCACTAACTTTATCAATCTCAATACTGCTTGAGTTAAACTGGTTGTAAGGTAGCTTGCCCTTATGATTCCATCCTGTCCATACGCATTAACACTAGATGAGTCGTTAGTTCTATTGAGAAGAGAGTCCAACATGCTTTGCTACTTCTGTCAGAAATCACTGCTGCCAGATGGGTACATTTCTATCATGCCTAGCTCTACGTCTTCAACTGTTCTTCACTGACTCATCCTTCAACTCATCTTCACCTTCCCGTACATTTCGCTGCTTGTGAATTCTTCTAAGAGATATCATCAGAACATTATTCAAAACACCGTGTGCCAGAAGCCCTATAAAGTGCTTATAGCTGGGTCTAAAGATATCCAATTGTATCTAGCATAATCTTAGCTCTGTAACCTAAGAAGGATTCATTTCTTCTATTGTTTCAAAGTAGCTTGGCTTTGTCACCACCTATGTCAGCGTTCTAATTACCTTTGGCCTACATCCTTTTCAAAACCTTCTTATAGGCCTCATACTGATTTCTTCATGAGAATTCATCATTATTCATGTATGAAATTCAGTCCTATAGACACCCTTTCATAGTTCTTTATTAGGCCCTCCACATCATCTGGTGTTCCTATATTGCAATAGCTCTACCTCTCTTTACCATCTATGGTCTTACTTAGATTCCTGACCCTTTAACTGGTGCAGAGCCTTCTTATAACCTTCAAAACCCTCTTCTTGTCCCTGGTATTCATCAATTGGGGTCTGGTCTGGATTAATATATACCTGTCCCTTATCACCGTCAAATACTATTATGTCCCCGTCCTTGGCTGATACCTTGACCTACTACTGCTGGAATTCCGAGTTCTTGACATTGTGCAGTATGAAAGTCCTTCACTCTATATCAGTTAAGGAGCCCTGAACCATATTGTGTTCATAGTGTGTGTCGAAGGAGTCAAGTCATGGGCTACTAGAACTACCTCTTCATCAATTGCAGAAAGGTCAACAATCTTTATTCAAGTGTAACCTAAGTGCCCTATTATTGACACGTCCTTTATATCTTTGTCTTTCCGCCAGCGTGTCCATAGACTCGATATAGTCACAAACGCCTCCTTCCTTCATTTAAGAACATTCAGCATTTGGCTGACTCTGACATCTGTTTTCTGCCTCACCTATGATTAAGTTCCTCTAGAGACAAAAGATGAAATCCAAATATTTCCTTCTTGCACCAGATCATTTTACAGCAACAACTTTTCTGGTTCTGTCTTTGATACATAACTGCGTGTTTAATTTATTAACTTCAACTTCAACATCATTGATAGCCTTCTTTTCTGTGCCTTCATTTTTGCTTTACCACTGAGGCTTTACCTATTACAATCCCAGGTGATGCTCAAAAGCCAATTAAATAACATTTCTCGTAGAATATAAACGAAATAAAATGTGGAAAACTCATAACACATTTTACGATAGTTATACTATTTTTCTCCACACTTCACTTTCAATTAAATTCTACTATTGGTTGAGGCTAATTCTTCATCTTCACCGTGAGTTTCGATAACTACTTGTTGTAAGCTAGGCCGAGCTTCATTATACCCATGGTTGACTTGGCATTTACACTTTTCGCCATTGAAACCTAATTCACACTTGACTTGAGTTAGTGCCTTCTTAACGAACATACTAGCTGGTCTAGCATATAAGCCTAAACTTTCGTGATAATTTACTTTCTTTCATAATAACCTCCAAAAAATTCACATATTGTTGTGAGAACCACAGACTATATAGACTTTCAATAAACTATGTTTTGTTAAATGGTTTTGACGGATTTACGACTAAGAGTCATTTTTCATTTATATATTCAACAAATATTGGCTACCTGTATTTTTACCCTAAATTCAATTAAATTACTAGTGTTGTTACAAATATTTTTCTGTAAATTACAAAAACGAAATTCTATAATTTTTGAGCACGAAATAGGAAGCTATTTTAATAAATATTGTACAATATTTCCTATCATACTACCTATAATTTATCCTGTATCCTTTGTTATTAGCTGGGCCTGTGCTCGTCTGCAAACTTTAGGACACCTTCACTAATCCCCTTAGCTATATCCTGCTTTTCATTTTTCTAGTTTTTGGGCATCATCCTTGCTTCTTTACATGAAGCCACTGGACTATAACTGCCGGCATCTGCACATAAAATTCAGATATCAAACTTCTTCTTACCCCTATCCTTCATCTCTACATAGGATACAGTTGTGTTTTGTAACTCTGCCCAGCTTTAGAAAATTCAATCTTTGAACATCACCCACTTCCTTTATTGTATCCCTTAGTAGGATCTTCTTATTTTTATCATACCTTATGCCTGATCAAGTCTTTTTGCACTTGCCTGTATTTGTCTTGTTTTTTTGATGTCAGATTACATACTTTCATCAGAATCCTTGGTCTTATTAGAATTCTTAATAGTGCAGATCTTCTTGTAAATACTTTATTGAAATCACCTCTATATCCTCTGGGCTAGCTCAGTATATTCAGAAGCATCGTTTCTATCGCTGGGCACATAACCTTGCAGGCCTGCCCAATTCTGCCTGGTTCTTTTTGCATGAGCCACCCTCTCAGACAGCTTTCCTTATCTTCATCATGGGACCTCACCATTCACATTAATATCTGCTTGGTCTGAAAGGCTATCTTTGAGTCCATTTGAAAGCTATTTCTAGATTTATATCCTTTTCCTTTGACTGCCCCTATGAGGCGGTCATTCAACTTCATTTATACCACCCTTGGCTTGAGCATCAACTGCAACGCTTTATAACATTCCTCTTCTTCTCTTCCATGAGGCTCGATAGACTTTTTGGCTTTGAGAAGCCTCTTGGGCTCTGTACCTGGTCATTCTTGTGATTCGACCATGCCCAGCCTACCTATAGCAAAGAAATTATAAATACACAACAAAAGGACTAAAAATAACCTGGTTTTAATTATCTTCCTCGGCCTAGTCCTACTCACTTGACTATTGGGCCTTCTATGATTTATTAGTTCTTCTAGTCTACAGCATTCCTATTTTGACCCTTTCTTGTCTCGTACTCTTTCCCATATCCAACTACCTCTCGCTCAATCAATAGCAAAAGCATCTTTAGAGCACCGATACCACCCCAAAGTCACTTATTACTAGGTGCAGTATACACGCCATGTCTGCTTAATTTCATCCTATAGCATTATCCATAGCTTACTTAGCTATAATAAGCCTTTGGTTAATCATTTCAAAATCGTTCATCCACAATGGTGCACCAAAGCCATAGTCTCTTGAGGGCTAATTTCGAAGCATGCTGCATCTTGGCTATGGCTGTCTGCTGTTAGTCATACACAGCACCATGTCCAGCGAGTCAAATCCAGACGTGCATATGCTGGCCTCCTTATCAGAAAAATTCGTTCACCAGTAGCTTAAAATCATTATAATATCCATTTTCCGAATGGACTGATATATCTTGACTGGTAAGTCTCCTATATGTGGCCACATCCTTTACTATACCAAATTTTGCGTATATCCTCGCATTTTCTGAGAGACTCATCATCAGTCCTATCTATATAGGAATAGTCCGATGTCACAGAATTGCTTATATCATCTAATTCCTTTAGTCTTGCTGAGAATCTATCGCTTATGTCCCTTGTTAGGCGCACGTGCTATTACCTGACCATCTGCTCTCCATCACAGCACCATTTTCAGCTACAAACTAGCATCTGGTCCTATATTTATCAAATACAGACTTAAGGCTGGCTTAGGATTGCCTCCACTTGCCGCACAAAATTTTACTCCTTTTCCTTTATGACCTTAAAAACCTTGTCAAATTCCGGACTCATTTCCTTGTCATCATTAAGGAAGGTTCCATCCATGTCTACAGTTATTAATTTTACTCATAAAGCCTCCTTATTATGCGTATCATCTATAACGTTACATCATATATACTCACTCTAGTTATCCATATACAATATTTTCCTTATCCTCTTTACTAGTCAAATGATATTTATATAATAGTTTATGTAACTTTAGAAAAGAAAATTCAATATAATAATTTATGCAACTTTATGAGAAAAGACAGTGATGTCTGCTCTTAGAAAAATTCTGTAATTTTTCTAGCAGTACTAGTTGTCGCAATCCCAATCACATTTGCTGGGTTGTATACTCAAAAACTTAAAAACATGCAAATAGATGGTAATTTTGATATGCTAACTGAAATAAATACAAGTATAATAACGAAATTATTAATATACTTTTTAGTTGGTGTGATGGTAGACCTGGTGAAAGAGGTTTTCAAGATCAGACTCCCATGATGATCTTGACTGTGATAATATAGCACAAGAAGCTTAAATTAACATCCCTAGGTAGGGATACATATGTAATTCCTAGCTACTGGCTATAAAACACTGCCACATATGCTATGGCAAGGAGTAATGATACAAACAATAGAAGACAACTGAGTTGGATATACAGAACTATGCTCAGGTTGACTTTTTCTCCTTTATGGACATAGTCGATGCCCTAGGGTGGTGTGGATGTAAATATTAGTGATGAACTAAATAAGTTCGTAGCCGAATGCTATCGTTGGAGCAACCATAAAATATGGCCTCTAAGTACTTTAGCAAGACTGGTAAGCAAACCCTAGTGGGCTATCAAGTGCTTACTCATGCCAGAATGAAAGAGCGATGGTACTAGGGAGAGGGATGACAGAGCAGAAAGGTGATAGAAGCCATTATACACAAGGTTGATGAGCATCTCATATCAAGTACCCAAAGCTACTTGATGCCGTTCAAAACCATATGTCAAGACTAATATGACTCTACTGAGATAATGTACAAAGTAAGGATGTCCTTTTCTAGGAAATCTAACAATGATATCACGATTCCTCTTATCCAGAAAATGAAGTAAGATTACCTGAAGCTGGCTATAATTTATTTGAAAGCTACGAGGTAGATATTTTACACAAAGTATATGTTGATGATATAAAATCTACACCAAATGAAATTAAAAAGCTGGGCAGGCATGGAAGGAAGCTGAAACCATACCCAGTATACTCGTGATTCAGACTATATGTCAGGGCATATAATTCTAATTAATTTAGTGACTCTGCTTTAAAAGTTAATATAATATTAGATAATAACAGGGTGTTAGCATTTGACTTCTATTCAAAAGTGCTAGTACTATTTTCTCAATTATAGTTAATTTAATATTAATATTGTACAATCAATAGAAAGGTGAGGTGTTCAGATGTTTAAACTTAGAAATTTCGTCAGACTTTTACTCTTATTGGTTATATTGATTCCTGTTTGGAACCTTTGCCTAACTGGCTCTATCGCTCAGTGATATCCACAACTCAGATATTAACACTACTCTTGATGACAAGTCCCATACATATGAGGACGGCATCAAGAATATCTTAGTAATGGGCACAGATGCTAGACCGGTGAAACCACATCGAGGGCTGACTCTATGATGATTGTTACTATAGATAGTGTGCATGATGACATAAAATAAACGTCCCTAGCAGGGATACCTTGGTAACTATAGCAGGGCAATGGTAAATCAAAGTTGACACATGCCTATGCCTATAGTAAGGAAGATCTCTTAATTAGAACGGTTGAAAATAATTTCGATGTAGATATAGATGAATTTGTAAAGATAAACTTTCCAGTCATTTTATGGCTAGTATAGATAGTATCAGGTGAGTCACAGTTGATGTTACCCAGAATGAGGCTTGCCAGAGCTCAATAAAAGTTTATCAGAGTACATATTCACTGGTCTACAAATAAGAACAAGGGAGATGGAACTAGTAAAATCTGCGGCACTCAAAAACTAAATGGTTACTGAGCCTTATCTCTGCTAGGATAAGACACAATGACTCAGCCTTTGGTAGGACAATAGACGAGGATGATAGTTTCTAGCATAATGAAGGAAGTAAAGAATACATCCATCCTAAAGTGCCCACTACTATTAAGGCCGCTTGCTACATTGATTCAAGTATGTCATCAACTAAAGATGATAAAACTTGGACTAGAAGCTCTAAAGATAGAGAACTGATAATATAAAAACAGAAGGAATTCCCTCTTGTAGATAATCCAAGATATACAGACTAACGGTTCTTACCTAAACTACGGATGGTAATCAGGTATGATCCTGACTCTGTTAAGTTCCTAAAGCAGTTTATATTTGACGACATTGAATACTGAACTAATTCCACTAGTGGGAATACTCCTTATTAATAATCAACAAAAGTCGGGCTGAATTTGATATAGAATCAAATTAGCCCCGATTTGTATATTACAAAGTAAAAAGTGTTAATATAGAGATAATATCTAAATTTCATTTTCAACAACAATTGATTTCTTTTAACCGACTATGAGGATATTGTTGTTTCGTACTTTTCAAGGGCCTGTAACTAACTAGATAGGCCTATTGAGACCTATTACGTTTGGTATTACCATAATACCATTAAACATGTCTGCTAGCTCCAAACTAGTTCAACATGTGAGCACATGTACCCAAAAACTATAAATGCAAGTACTATTAGTCTATAAGGTGTCAGTCCTTTTTCTCCAAATAGGTACTAACATTCGCTTCACCGAAGAAATACCAACGATTATAGTTGAAGGCGAAAAGAATAGTAGATGACTGTGAATACTAAAACCGAAAGGCTCTAAAACCTGTCTCAAAAGGCTTTCTGAGTTACAGCTATACCAGTTTCACCTGATAGGTTGGCACCAGTAGCTATAACAACTAGGGCACTTATATTCAATGCTACAAAAGTATCTATAAATCACACCTACTATGGCAACTGAGACCCTGCTGAGTAGGATCGTCTACTGGCAGTGCGTGGCATGTGTGTGTTGAACCCATACCTGCTTCGTTTAGAGAATAGACCTCTGAGACAACACCATATCTAATAGCATTCTTAACAGTTATACTGCGGCACCACCAAGAACGGCACTTGGGTTAAGAGACCAACAAATACCTGTCTAATAGCGTCTGGCGTGCTTGAACCCATCATTACCAGACGTATGATACCACCAAGTATATAGAAGCTCTGCCATTATCGGTACTATCTTTTCCGTAAAGAGCTATTCTAGCAACACCACCAACAAAGATAAATCCAGATATAATTGCTAACACGATACCAACTGTGGTGAAAGCTTTATATGAAAAGCTGATTCAAAAGCTGTACCTATAGAGTTGGCCTGAACCATATACCTATAAAACCTAGGGGCCAATACAATGAGTCACTGCAAGAATGACGATAAAATTTACTGTTTGAGGCCATATCTTAAATGAGTGAGGCTGGACCACCGGTAACATGTCCATTTACCTCTTTTAAATAACTGGGCCACGGCCTCGGCGAATATTGTCGCCATACCGAAAAGGCACTGATCCACATCCAGAATATTGCACCTGGACCACCTGGGACGATCGCTGTTGCAGCACCTGCCGAGTGCCTGTACCAACCTGGGCAGCTGTGCCGTTGCAAGAGACTGATGATGACTGCCGTCTTTCGGCCTTTTCGCTAAAGCTGAATCCTTGAAAGCCTGTTTAAATGCCTTCGGAATTTTCTTAACTGGATACCTTTAAAGATATGTAGTAAAAGTACCACATCCGACAAGGGATAACGATGAAAATTTTCCCCATAGTATACATTGCTAACTACGATTTTTAATAATGCATCATTCGTTAAAAACACCCCTGTATGTTATATCAATCGTATAACGAATAATACCAATTTTATACTCGAGGGTGTTTATGTTTTATGTTACCTATTTCATGCACCTTCAAACGGTGTATATCTGATTGTATGGTTAGCATTTATCCTCCACCTATCTGATATAGAGGCTAGTACTCCTGGATATAGGACATCCTTTTTGGTACCTGGATACACTAGACCCTGCCAATACTATTGGTGAATCGAACTTCTGAGCAAAGCACTCACTGTAATTGCATCATCGGTGCATCCTCTAGTGATAATACCTTTGGTGAGAATGGCTGTGTGTAGGGATTTTCTATAACCCTTGTGTGGTTTGAATCCTATCATTGCATAAATCCTGTTGAACCCAGGTCCATATTTAGAAGCTGATCCTGGCTGACTATAACTGAATCTGATAGTACATTAGGACCACCTATAAGTATATGTTTTTATCTGTCTGTTCTTTATCAGTGGTGAATCCTGGTTTATAGACTTATTTTGAAGATACTATCATGGGACTCCTATTTTTGCCTGCCTTAGATACTATTGATAAAAACATCGCTAGGGCATCCTTACTAGCTATGTAGACTGTATCTACCTGCTTGTCTTCTGCTAATTTGTCTGCAATTTGCCTAGATGCCCACCTCATATCTAGCTTTATCTTTTCTGTCTGTCACATTAGATATTTTTCCTTGATACTTGCAGGTCCTTGTTGATTACAAGTTATGACCCTACAAGGATTACCTTCTTAACTCCTAGTCTCTTAATCTCCTTTATTGTGTTGTCATAAACTCTTGGATAGCTAGTAATATTGGGGCATTGTAACTTGCTGCCAGTGGACTCGATACTCAGCAGTGGGTCGCCACCATTTACCAATACCTGTTATGATCACTTTTTCAAGCCTGCTGACTTATCTTTATGATTTCTGACCTATCTGCACCCCATAATTTATTCTGATATGGATTTACCTCTATGGGATCTGCCTGCTGGTCGAGTAGTAGTTGTCGTTGATGTGGTTGTCGTATACAGGGCTAAGATCATTTGCAGCCTGTCACCTGTTACTACATCTCTTGCAGAAGAATACACTTCCTTTATATCCTTATACTCTATTTAAGTTTATCTGACTTTTAATTTCTGCGGCTACATTTTCACCATTGTATTCAGACTGACCAGCATATGATACCCTGACCATGTATGGGTCTGCTCCTGTGCCACTTACTGGTCTGACCACCCATTTTTACAAAAGGTAGCATGGTCCGCCTTTGGATCCCTATCTTCCAGTATACCTGTGGTACAACATAGTCCACTAAACCATTCTTAATCAGTACCTAGTATCTGCATATTTGCTTTGTTATATGATTCTCCCCCACTGGTTCTGGAATTCATTCGAATCATTACTCGGGTTCCTCCATATACCGGCTGGGCTTATTCAAAGACAAGATTAGAGTTTATTGACTTTATCCTATCACCACAGTCTTGACCATATTGTTTTATATTGGCCCTTCTCAGTTTTCCAATATTTCCACTTCCGTACTTGTACGTATCGGAATCTGGGAAACCTGGTCCTGGATAAAGTAGTCATCAAAATGTGTTCCATCAACCTGATAATTTTCAACTACTTCTGCTACCCACATCTGCTATATACTGGGTTACCTCTGGCCTGCACCAGGTCACTAGTCATTTTCCGTTGTGCTTGATTTACCCCAATCCTATGAGTATTTATAGGATTTGATGTGATGTGGAACTAATATCGTCATATATACTTGCCCTATGGATTAAACCAGCATGTACCTTCATCCCCTCTTATGAGACTCCTCTAAGATATCTGTAGTGGGGTCATGGCCTGGATTTTGTCCCTGCTTGCCTGTTAGGAACCTGGACCATGGGCTAATGTTGACTTATAAAATGCATCTGATTCTGGCCTAACCTGGACCATTAGGGTGTTTATTCCTACATTCTTTGGTCTTTCGATTAGACTGATGTACTCTCCTGTTTCTGCTTCTCAGCATTGCCATAAAGAGCTTTTGAGGCCAGTCTATATTGAATACCGTGAGATATCACCGCTGCCCTGACTGACCCTCGCTTTAACTGTACGCCATGTTAGCCATAGATGATAACCCGGCATGCTAGGGCTAGAGCTAGTGTTGCGACAAAAGAAACTTTCCTTTCTCGTTTCTTTTCCTCCTAATAAAACATCAACTAGCGGTAACTGTCGTAAACACCCAAACTGAAATGTAATTTCTTTCTAAGATGTTATTTAGTATACTGTGGCATATACTACTATACGATTCTTCATTCATCAATGGTATAGATAGATCAGACTATATATATGTTGTACTTATATATAAAATCTCTGATGCCTTTCACATACTGTTGAAAATAGTTATTTAACTGCATAAATGCGACTATAATGCAACAAGTTAATGTCGATTATGGTCGCAATATTTTCATGGAATTAAAGTGCTATATGTGGGTCAATAAATTGAGGCTTACTTTACGCTGTATTACTCTTCTTGCAGTTGTATAGCTTCACCCAAGTTGCTAGCTGGTAACTGGAGACCTGGCTGTGGAACGTGTATACTGCATTACCTATATAAGAAGTGCTACCTGAGTGAACTGGTGAACCCCAGAAATCAAATCGTCCTGGTGTGAGTTGAGCCCTAGATACCTTATGTACCTACAGTGTAGCCTGGGTCCTTAGATACTCTTGGTGCGTAATTCCTGCACCATTGCTAAATGAATAAAAGCATTAAAGCCCTGGGCAGTCAAAAAGTATTTGGTCTAGACTTGTCATAGTTAAGAAACCTATCTTTGACTTGGCAACCTCAGTTACCTTGTTTATGCTGAGTCTGCGAAGAGCTGAGACATGCAAACTACCACCAGCGTTAACAGCTGTATGTAACACCGTTTTATGTTTTAGTAGTATTTGTCAACATCACCATTCGGGTCAAAATAATAGTAAAGATTGTTGTCTATCTTTCCTCCATAGGTTTTCTACCCTATTAGAGGTATTTAAGAAATAGTACCACTTTGCCGTTTTCCTTGTACCCATCCTCTTACACTGTCTACCGTCACATGGTACCTATAGTGCCACAGCTTCATATGGGACACCATTCTTTCTTCGTTGAAAAGCTGCCTCTATTAGGGTCTGCTGACCTGAGATCCTTAAAAGCTTCTGCTGTTCAAGCACTCCACTTCCTCTAGCTTGCTTAGTGATCAAAGGTTTACCATATGACCATTCTGGTCAGGCGTTACTCTTACCATCAATGCTAATTCTCTGGTCCTTGAGCATTATACCATTGCTTATGTGAAATAGTACATAAGTATCCATTGATTTTTCTCCACATATTCTGTGGAAGTTCCATATGTGTTTATAATATAGTACTTGTGCCTTGTACTCTATCCATCCTTTTTCTGCTTTCTATTATTTTACATAGAAATACTACTTATGGCCATTTCCTTTACAAATCATTAAAACCGCTAGCTAGCAGCCTTTATCAGGATTTTCATTTGGAGTAACTTCCAACTGGCTTTCTTTCCGGGTGTGCTTGCTGTCTGACTGCTGCATCAGTGAGTAACTTCTTCTGCATCACTAGTGGACGACCATCTACCAACGGCTTGTTGGCTGTTAGTGTGCTTCAACTGTTCATCTGCCTACGCGTTGAATACATAAAAGCCTTGCTGACAAATAGAAACCGTCATCGCTAAAGGCTATGGCAATTATTCTTTTGTTTCGTTCTCTTTTTAAACTGCATCTCTGCCTCGCTGGTTAAATGCATCCTTCAACAATTACCAATTCTACCATGTGTCCACAAATAAAGCATGTAAAATTACAATTTGCCAACTTGCATGCTGTCTGATCTATATATTTACATTTTGTGTGTTTTGTAACCTTTTAACCTTCTTCTTTACCACTCAAAGAAACGTGTCAAGAAAATCATTTCCTTCTCTTCCACCCGCTTAAAGTGCGTATTGGAGCATATGCGATTACACCAACTCCAACGGCTGAGAAGGCCAGAGCAATGAAAGTTTGCAAATAGCCAGGCACTCCTGCTAGACTGCTAGCCACTGCTACACATAGCTAATTGCCCATGATCCCATTATTAGCGACAAAGAGATTTTACGAAGACAATATGGTTGTGCTAGAGGTAGCCCTCAATTTTCTTTCTCCTTACTACGATTGAAGGAGAGACCTATATAGGCTGAAACTGCCGTAGCATTTACAGCCTTTATAGCCTAAGAGGTTTAACTAGTGTCAGATTCCAGCTTGCTGTTAAATACAATTGATATAATACTGTTAATCATAGGAGTCTTGCTATCCTCCATAGAATAGAATCCCTAGTGAGGACATCCCACTTAGGGCCAAAGGCCAAAATACCTATTACATATATCCATAATATACTAGCTGTCATGAGTGGTGTCTTTAGATGTAAAGGCATTTCTTTGGAAAAGTACCTCAACTATCTGTCTAGAAAGGACTATACAGCCTACTATTATGGGCACTAGAACTACAATTAGCCCATTCATGGTCTTCTTTAAGCTGATTTGGAAGCTATCCATCCTATCAAAACTATCATGCTAGAAAGTCTTGGGTATATTACAGCAAGTATAGAGGTTATAGGGACCTGAACAAATTCATATAGTTTTATAGCACTAACTAAAAGATACTACCTCTGTACCTAGCAATGAAGCTAGAGATTTGTCAACTATGAATTTATTTGATTGGCACCCACACCTATGACAACCGTAATATAAGAATCATCATATCCTTCATCAACTTTGGGTCCTTAAGATTAATCTTGGGCCTGTGCCTATAACCTTCCTTGTACACGAAGAGGCTGAAATAAAACCTTTGGCTGAAATAGCTATTAGGGTGCCTATTACTGAGTACCATTGGACTTGTCTTTAAACTCAGGTATATAGATACTATTATATAATTATACTATAAGGCATACCAATAAAACCTGGTATGTATACCTCTTTTATCTGAAGGTAGGATGTAAATATATTAGCTAAACCTACAAAGACAATACTTGGTAGATAAGATTCTTGTATACTGAACATAGGGTATATACATCACCTGGTAACCCGGTGCAAATACTGTAGCAAGGGACCTAAGAGTTATACCTAGTCCACTATTGATGACAGACTATCACTACAAGATTAACAACTGATTTAAAAATCCCATGCCCTCTCTGGGAGTCTTCGCTCTAACTTATTGTATGAGGATTAGACTCAGTGGCTAGAGCTGTACTATTACTGCAAAAAGTATTGTCAGAAATACTGTTGGCAGTTGAATATACTGCGGCATCTTTCCTGTACCATAGGCCGATGCCAGACGCTATCTCTAAATAGACCCAATATCTGGATACTGTTGTAACTATCATCAAAAGGACGGTAGCCTTAGCTGCTTTTGACATAACTTTCTCCTCTATCTTAACTTGTTGACATCTTCAGGCTTTCTGTAGCTATCAACCAACTTCTTTATCATACTTATTACTCTTTGACATCTTCTTCTTCGAAGCAGACTTCAATTCTTCTACTGACTAAAAATTTCATCCCTATTAAACTCCTGTGGCCTGCCTGATGATTTTATTGTGGTCTGTAACCTTTGAGGCCTTCTTCAGCCATCAAAAAGCTCCTCATGATAGCTTTTCACCTGGCCTCAAACCTGTGTAAACTATATCTATATCTATCCGGTTCAAAAACCGCTTGGTCTTATCATATTCCTAGCCAGAGTCATCAATTTTAACTGGATCACCCATATCGAGGACAAAAATTTCTCCACCAGATGCCATGGCGCCTGCCTGCATTACAAGTGCAACTGCCTCTGGTATAGTCATAAAAGTACCTTATTATATCCTTGTGGGTAACAGTTACAGGACCACCTGCCTGGTTGAGACTTGAAGAGTGGAACCACTGACCCATTACTTCCCAATACATTACCAAACCCTAACTGCCACAAAGTCTGGCAGAACTATTTTTCGTTATAAATCTGTATCAGTTTTTCTGCTAACCTCTTTTGTTGCACCCATTATGTTGAGTTGGGTTAACAGCCTTATCTGCTAGATATTAGTACAAACTTGTCTACACCACACTTATCAGATACATTAGAAGGTTTCGTGTTACCAAACACATTGTTTTAACTGCCTCTGTCGGATTGGCCTCCATTAAGGATACATGCTTATAGGCTGCAGCATGAAATACAATGTGAGGCCTATACTTTGAAAAATACTTTTTCTAGCCTCTTTTTCTTCCTAATATTAGCTATAACTAACATCCATATCCAGTTGGTTGTCATACTTCATCCATAGTTCCTGCTGCGCATTATACATTATTTTCATAATTATCCAGTAATATTAACTTGCTTGGTCCCATACTTATAGATCTGTCTCATAACTCAGGATCCGATTGTTCCCCCAGCCCGGTAACCATGACAATTTTTGAGATATATAATCCCTAATCTTGTCCATATCTAGGCTGACTGGATCTCTACCTAAAAAGGTCGTCTATCTCAACATCTCTGATAATCTTAAAATCATGCTTGCCATCTATTGTCTCCAAAAAGCCTGGTATAGTTTTCGTCTGTAGCAAGAGGTGAGACCTGCCATATCTATGATTTCCTTCTTCCTCTTGTTGCTTATATTGGCAATAGAAAATATTATTTCATCTGCCATTAATTCCTTAACAAGTCTTGGTATATCTCTAACCCTACCATCAACAAACTTCACATGCTTCTTGACAGTAATAGCTCATTGTCATCTATAAGTGCAACAACCTGCCTATTAATTTTTCCTTATTTTTATTAATTTCATTGATGACCATCTGGCCAGCTTCCCCTGCACCAACTATCACATCACCCTCGACAATTTCGCCATACTTCACCTTTCATCAAACCTTATAAGGTCAATCTACAATATGGCCTAGACCCATGTCTTAATCCTATAATACTACAATCTATCTAGTACCATATCATATAGCTTAGAATATATCCTCAAAGTTATCCTCAAACCTATAGGTAGACACTACGAATTCTCTAGCTCTTTTACCCATATCTGTCCTTAGCTGGTCATCAGTCATAAAGTTTGTCCATAGCCTCAAAAAGCCCTTGAGACTGACTTGGAGCTCTACTACTAGTCCTGTCTCACCTTCATCAACAGATTCAGGATGACCGCCTACCCTGGTTATTATGCAGTACTGGCAGGCCTGTGATTCAATAGCCGACACAAATCGCTACTCTCTGGGATGGGAAAACACATACATCACCTTGAATTGTATGTAGCTACAATAACCCAGGGCTGAACCCGCTTCCAAGGAAGCGTAATGGGCGCCCTTGATTCCAGCCCTGATACCTGGTCATGGGCGCTTCTTCCTGACCACTACCACCAATTAGGAGCCTTAGCTTTTTGCCCTTATAAGCGCCCTGGTATTTAGTATAAAGTTTTGTCATATGCCTCTATTAGGTATTGTACCATATTTTTTTTTCTAGACTCTTTACGATACCAAAAGGTAAAATAAAACGATCATAGCCTCATCTGTTGGTTTAAACCTATTTGTGTCTACTCCGAAGTACGTAATATAAACCTTTTATTCATGCTAAGATTTGCCTCCCTAGCCATATCTATACTATTTGAAAAATATAGTTTGCCTTCTTAAATTATGTGATAATCATCTGAAGCAGACCATTTTCTAGGAAAAGTCATATATATCAGTACTATACAGACAAAAATATGCATGGTCTGTATCCCATTAGGGCTCCAAAAATCCATATGAGCTGGCATTACTGGGCATGTAAAAATCAGGTCTGATCTTTTCAATTAGAGACGCTGATTTCCTTCCTGCGCTTAAGGTAGTTAAACTTACTAAATAGCCCTTGTTCCTGACTTCATTTCTACATTTTGTTTGAAAGTTGTGAACCATCGCACCATCAACAAGCTCACCATTTTGAGATATGATTTCAATCTCATAGCCCTTCTTTAAAAAGAAGTCACACCACTTTTTCGTGTGGGTTCGAAGCATCTGCTAAATAACAAATTTTTGGCATATAAACCTCCTGGTTAACCCGTTTTGTTTTATGCCTATCCTTAATAATACTAAACAAGGCCTACTTTTCCTTTTAGTCTCTCTTCTTTGCAACGTTATATGCGTAAATAATACATGACGCCCATATATGAATTTTTCTATGTTTCTATGGGTATTCAAGTCCTCTTAATGGCGTTCCCAGTTGAACTTGTTATGCGACAAGATTCCTTGACTATCTATACCGCCTGAATCTCGCGCCGCCACCATAGGCATAGTCAACGCCACAATAAATTCAGCCGTAGCTGTCCTGACCTCATATAACATTTACCATCCCTAAAATTACCCTTCAAGCCTATCAATTGGTAGTGCAGCCTATAATATTCTTTAAAAGACCATTATAGTCAATTTTTCTGGAGCCCTTGCAACCTTAGGGTTGGGCTGCCATCCGTGGTAGATGTACCTATGGGATGTAAACAAAAACGACCTTCTTTTCAGCTAAAAAATTCATCTGTCTCCAAACGCCTGGTTCAGATATCATCACTGTCTAAAAAGACATATCTACCGCTCGCCTCTGAAAGGTCCAATATTCCTATTAACATTTGCTCAGAATTTTTTTCTAGCTTTATATATTTAGTTCTATCATCTTCGCCAGTCTTTTTATAATTTGCTTGGAGAATCACTTGAACAATCGTCCACCAATAACAACTCCCAATATTCGTAGGTCATGCCTGCAGATTCTATTGTTCTGTCAGAAAATCCTCTGCATTATACAGGTATTGTGATACGACGCCTTCGCGTATATCTCTAATAATTCTTTAGCTTGCACCCAGGTTCACAATTTCATTTTATTTAACTTATTTTAATATCAAATTTGGATATTCATAAACTAATAATATTATACTTATGTTGCGCTGGCAATATCAACAAAATACTTTCTTTTAAAACAGTAGAGGTCAATACTCACAAGTAAAAGTAAACATCCATCTGGTCTTCGCCATAAGATTGTACATTGAGGCAAATAAAACAATATTACAATAATACAATAGGTCCCATGCCTATACAGGGTCCCAAATGTAACTTTGTCTGGGGCATTCTCTGCGAAAGGATGTCCCTAATTTGGTGTGTAACCAAATATGTTAATCCACTGTAGGGTGAGAGTAATGTATGAATGTAATAAAAGGGTCTGTGCGACAATACCTATTCAGTAGTAATTCCCGCTTCCAAACAAGGCAGTGTACCTCAGTATAGACATAAGTAAAATAGACCTATTGTTATAGCATTCCATTTCTTCCTAACATCAATGCCTTTCTTTTTTTTCTCAGTATCAAGAGGCAATTGCCGTAACAATAGCCTGTCAGGAGACCGTCCTTGTTATAGTCACAGAATACATCAAAACGCCATTAAAAATAAGGCTATAAGTCAATCTTCTTTTACTATAAAACACATAATAAAGTAAGAAAGACCATATTAAAACATGCCGTGATGGGTTTGGATTTCAATCAAGTCATTCTCTCCAGATACTCAGTAGGGTGTATACCAAGTGGGTTGCTAACCAGTAAATAGAAAAGAATGTAGTGAAGACCATAAACCCTTTGCAGGGAGTCACAAAATCACAAGTATAAAGACTGGGCGAGGTAATAAATATAGGCCATAGTGATGTTTCTTGACATACAAACTGTACACTAGCCAATAATAGGACCAATAAATGCGTTCTAAATTTTCTTATATCACTTGCTATCATAATAGTCGATAGACCAGACTAAACACCGTGTAACCCACCTAGAAAAGGAGTTCACATAAAGGTCCCGTAAAACTTGAAAACGGCCATAAAGACTATAATGATAAATTTCTCATTTTATTCTTAAACATCGGCTTCTCCATAGTATTAACTATTTCTTCGTTAGTATAACCTCAAAATTCTATCACAATTTTCATCCCTTAGGTCAAAAATCTTCGACCTTTGGGCATATATCTACATCTTAAAATTCATTATCAAAAGTATTCATAGCTTCTTTACAGGTCTTATCAATTATAACCTTACCAAATCCATCATCCTCATAGCTGAAATAACAGGTGCATGCTTGTCATCCTTGACCTTTTGATAGTATATAATAGGTTTTCCTTCCTTATAGGCAAAAGTCAAAGGCTACAGAGAAATCAGTATCAAGGTTCTGAGTCCTTTGTAAGGTCTGGACATCATAGTCATCCTTGTCAGCCAAAATAGCCCTATCCTTTCATTATCAAAGGCTCCCTTGTAAGGCGCATTTCAAAGTGGGGATGAAAATCAAATCCCTATCATATCTTTCCAAAAGTTCTATAATTTTCTTGTTGTTAATAAGAGAAATTAAGTGACTTGAAGTAGTCAGATGTAAGCTAGTCATATCCAGCTTATCTTGATTCTTATATGAAGGTGATTATGGTCTGTCTCACGTAGGCATCAGAGGATCTATTTTCGTCTTAAAGTCATTTAATCTATCATATCTGTAATACCTGTCCTTACAACACACCCTGGCAAAGCCATAATTAAACCCACATATGACTCCTTTCACTTTGTGGTAGTTATAAAGAGGTCTATCTTATTAGAGGCATTGTAATACATACTAAAGGTCACTAAGTATTACACCATGTAGTAGTAATACAAACTTTCTTTTGTTCTATCTAAGAGGCAACATAGTTTATGGCTCCTGACTCTAAAAAAGCCTAGATGTGTAGGAAATTGCATATTCACATAGTAGAAGGCTATCTTATGGTCTCGCACAAATTATTATATTTCCAAGGTCCTTTGCCCTATCATAGTCCTTCTTGTGGAAAGATCTATCACATACCAGGCATTTATTTCAGGATGATTTCCTCAAATACTTAAAAATACATATCCATTATCCTTGGCTTCAGCCCTCTTTCAGATATCAACCACATATTCGCCTTTTCGTCTGCCTATATATCCGACCTTACTGTTGTGAGTAGCATTTCAAAAAATTTTTGTAGCCTAATAATCTTTTTCAACTATACTCATACCACCTAAACTTTTAAATTTAAGTTTGTCTTTAATAACTGACATAAAAAAGTCCCAGAACTTTCCATCGTTACTATCCTTGATAAGCTGCTTTATGCAAACCGAGGCTAAAAGCACAAAGCCCGTAAATCCGCAAATAACACTCTTGGTGGCCCTGCCTATAATTGATGTTGGATCAGTGTGGTTAACCCTCTTCCTTAAGAGATGGTGACCACAATCACCGAAATGTACATCTTTCTCTTCCCTCATTATGAGCATCCATTATAAATATATTTTCCTCTCGAGTTATGCTTTTTCAATACCAAAACCTCTCATCGAACCTGAGTCATAGGGTCTAGTTGAGTGGGCGTTAAACCCACATATCCAGTGTAGTACTTTGGGTCTACCTCCTAAATGTCCCATTATAGGTTCCTTTGGATGGTCTGCCGTAGACTTCTTGCTTATTGGATCAAATGCTGAAAATTGCTATATCTGGATCTGTGCACCAAAATGCTCCTTACTATCTCTCTAGAGTGTGTGCATACCAGCAATCATCATCAGTGAATGTGTATACATCCTGTACAGTAATCCATAGTTGCATTCCTGCTTGCGAGCAACCTGCTCCACCTGCATCTATGTGCTTGTATTCAAAGCTATATGCTAAGTATTTCATCTATCTCTTCGAAGTTGGTCTGTGATCCACTATAACTACATTTTTATATGTCTGTCTATCTAAAGCTATCCAAATGGTACATCTGGTTCCTTTTAACCTAGACCATGTACCTTAACAATAAAGCTAATTTCATATTATACTTCCTTCTTCATAGCCAAAGAGCCGCCTATTTAGACAAAAATGCTTAAATACATTGACAAAGGCATAGTTTGTAAAACAGTACAAAAGGATTTGAAAAATGCCCAGCTTTTTCTTCATTTCTCAGTATATTCCAAGTCCAAGTAGCCGCTTTTAATTTAACCTGTAGAGTGAATTCTGCCTTGTCCTATAAAGAGCAGAGGTCGTTTAAGCCGTGGGCCTTATGGCCCCTGCAAGTATCCTCAACCAAGCTGACATAGTCCTCATGCTAGTTTTGGCATGACAATTTCCTGTTATATAGTTTTCTGCCAATTACCACAGTCAAGCGAGGCTATAGCATTGTGCTTTAGTAGCTGTGTAATCTAATAATTCTTTCTAGCCTTTACTACTGTATTCAGCTACGCTATCTGCATCCATAAACCTGTAGCTAGTAAGGTGAAACTCGTCCTGGTTTTCCAACATAAGTCTATCTGACGACTTATTTTTTCCGGCAACCGTATCATCACTATCTAAAAGCAATAAAGCCTACCCTCAGCATTTTCATTGCTTCCCATTTCTTGCATTTTTAACACCAACATTCTCAGGTAATAGCCTTCCACCTTATCCCTTTTTCTTGTATTTTTCAAGAATAGCCCTGAATCCATCACTAATTATATCACGCTATAATCTCTATATCGTCATAGGTCTGGTTTAAGACACTATCCAAAGGTTTCTTCAAGTATCTCACCGGCATTATACAGGCATGACCGAAACAACTTCATTAGTATATACTTTTTTCATCTCGTTCATTTTAAAATCCTTTCTATCTTGCTCCGTCACGCAAAATAACCTTAACAGTCGTCATTACTATCTTTATATCCAAAGTAGACTCCCCTATTTTTTTATGTAATAGATATCATGTAAGCTTCACCTGGGTCTATTCCCTTAGCCACCATTACCTGGAGCCAATCCTGTTGGTCAGGCTTTATTATAAGCCTATAGACAAAGTGCCCTTTCTCATTCCTTTGTAAATCCAGGTCTTTCCTGACTAGGACCCTATAATACCCATATCTCCCTTGAAAATATTGAAGAGGCTGTGGTATCTCATCAGTCCTAGTTTTTCTTATAAACACCAGCTTTTGTAACTCTTGGGTCCCATCTTTCTGCCCACTAGGCACTATATTTTCTGCATCAGTCCTCATAGACCTTAGCTTATAAACTAGAATTCATACCATGCCCACCCAACCCTTTCCTGCCTTGTATAGGATAGTCCATTATCCTCTATTTTAAATACGTCGCTGTACTGGTATACCAACTATCGCTGAAGGCTCAGGACTATCAACGATTCTTTGACATAGCTCTGAAGCGCCCACCACCCTTTGCTATGCATAATCTATGGTATCAATATACTCTTGGTTTTACGTCATCTCCACTATACCTGTTTAGAACGCAGGTATCCTCCCTTCAGCAGTCAGTACGCCAAATCACTGCATACTGCCCTATATTATTCCAAAACTTTATATTCTTACAAATCAAGACAAATGACTTCTTTGTAAGAAAAGCCACTTACCGTCATGAATAATGCCAGTAAAACTAAAAGAAATATTGTAGTAATCAACGGATCTTTCTATATTAAGAGAAGTTTCTTCTTTCGATTTCGCTCAACCTGGTTCAACTCTCTATAACTTCCTCTCCTTGACCAGCTTTCATCTGCTGTTTGCAAGGTGGTATTTTCTATTAAAGTAGGGGTGAATTGTTATCCGCGCTGGTGGAGCTATTGCCATTGCATTAATCAGCTGTCCAGAGGCCAGTGACCTCTTGTGTAGAACTTCTCCACCTTGCCCAAACATAAACTTATCCCCAACAACATAGGATGTCCATTGTATTTCTGTTTACTTCATACCTATCCTTGCCACTAATTTTAACTGAACCTTCATTTGTCTTGTCAAATTTCTACTGTTTATAGTATTATTATTTGTATTTATATAGGCCTTTTTAACTCCATACTTATCAATATATGACTTTATCTTGTTTGCGTCATCATCACCAGATATTACTATTACCGGTATATTGTTTCTGAGCATAATTGAAAATGATATAGCATTCCCGGTGAATCAAATACATCCTACTAACGAAGCAAGGCATCCAACCTTTTTTTGTCAGCCGTCATGCTATGAAGCCTTAGAAAGGTCTGTATGTGCTGTAATCCTATCTGCTTGTAACCATTCACTGTAAGGATCTTTCAACCCTCTTGTTCAAACTATTTATTCATAATAACCTTTTTTACCAACTTTCATCTGATCATATACAGGCTTCTTAATAGTGTATTTTCTATAGGGAGCTGGATACTTGTTATTAGGCGTATGGTGCTACCGCTACTATCTGGTCAATCATCTCTCTGCTGTTACTACTATAGCAGTATCTGCCTTTTAAACGTTTGTCCACCACCGTATTTTACTGTATCATACTAACAGGTATCCCCTGTATAGTCGACAATATCAGACTTATCGAAGTATAATTTGTCAAGTAACTCCACCACCAATATATATAACTAAAAATATAAGTATAAATACCATACTTTATAATCTTTCATACTTAATTCTCCCGCTCTTTCTTTGAAATAAACATACTCTCCTCACCATTATTATATACTATATATTAAAGAAATTTATTGCCAAAGCTTGGCAAAAGAAAAAAAAGGATATATAGAGAACTTTTATTGGTTCTCTATATATCCTTCTTAAATAATTAAAAAGCCGGCGACTATACCACTTGTATCTGGTTCCCATATCTCTTGGGACTGGTCGGACTTCAGTTTATTTACATCGGCCTGTGAACTAGACATAAAGCCTCCTCAACCAAAATAGCTGGCGCCTCTGTATTTGCAATTACATATGGGTGGGTGCCGTCTTTACCCCTGTTTCTCATATCAAATTTGGCCAATATACTATTTAAAACCTTGCTGGCAATATTCTGGGACAGGCCTTTTCTCTCCTGTGTAAACTTCGACTCCTGTACCCTTGAATTCACCTGTATCAGCATTTACAACAGCCCCACCCTTGTTGTAGTAGGTACACCTGAAGAATACAACTGCCTGTTATTTTGATATCAGCCTGTCCTGAAGGGTTGGATATGTATCGTTCTTTCTCGTCATAATTACATTGCTTCGCCTTTGTAAGGTATCTGCACATATGGGGCAGTCTTTAGGGTCAGTCCTTTTCTTTGTACATTTAAACCAACTGCACCTGAATCACTCCACCTGACCCAGGTCGATTACAATAGTCTCTTACCCCTGATACCCTTACACTACTTATATTTGTGTCACTAGTACTTAGCTGAGTTTGGGACTGCAACTTAGACAGTGTCTGTGGCTGAGTCTACGGCTTGGTCTGAGTTTGAGTGCTTATTGGTGCAGACTGAAAATTGGAGCTTAATAAGACTAGTTACATAGACATGCCTCCACCAATCTGGTATATTGTGTCACCTGCACACTGTTGGGGGCTACAGAGCGGCTACCAACGTTTCGCAGCTGTTATCCAAGATTGGACAAGACTTTAGCGTTGCAATGGACCTGCACTTACAGTATCTATCAGGAAATTTTTCTTTTCCTTTAACTATCCAGGCTATTTATATCCTACTTTTATAAAACCTATTTATTACATTTACATTTGTTTGGTACCTGTCACTACCGTATATTCCTGTTTGCCTGACCGCCGTTTCTTACTACGCTGATCTTGATAATTAGACTGTTTGATGTAAATTCTGACCTCTATATAGTAGACATTGCTAACCCAGGCTCTTTAGGTAATTATAGCTCCATTACCAACGTAGTTCTTACTGTAGCTACTAAAAGCAAAAGGAGCCATGGTGCTTCCCTTCCCTGGGATATTGATGGGGCATCGCTGCCACCATATTCATTACTCACCATATAACAGTAGCTCTACGACTGGCATTTATTTTTTCAGCTACTGGGCGGAAAGGTCACTCGGGTATGTATAAATATCCTAGCCATTTCAGCACCAGTATTGGCCTTTATGGCATTGATATGCCACGCTGAAATATGGCTAATATCACCAATCATATATACCTTTTAGGATTTAACCTTATAATTTCAAGCAAAACTGAGTGGCTTTATTAACAGCTGATGTCAATAGTATGAGTGCCTTATTTAGGTAGCAAATGGCGTTTTAATTAAACCATATATAGCATTTGACGGAATTTACCAAAACTACTGCATCTGCTCCATTAGGATAGAGGCCTTGCAGCCTGTACAGATGTTTCATACTATCACTTCCATATAAATATGATATATTAAGCGTTGTTTTTGCATAACGGGTCAAGTCTTGTCTCTTTAGGACATTTCACCCTTCCTCATCGTAACATATTGGCTCATTGCCATCTTGATTGAACTTTCAGCCCATACGACTTAATTTCCCGCTCCAGTCTTTTCTTCAATCATCATTAGGGCGACAGCTTCTGTTTTAGAACCAGTTTTCACTGGCATTTATTTCATCAACAAACTATAGCGCAAATCCATTAACAGGTTGCAGCTAGTGTCATTGCCATAAATTTTTCATAAAACTTTCATCTAATACCTCCCAAAACTATTTATATTGCTTTTAGTCTATAAACAAGTGTATGCTTCTTCATTTATAACATAAAAGTTACAGTTTGTAACCTGTTTTTATAAAAAGACCGAATATATTATCTATTGGCGCTTGTCATGAGTGAAATATCCGGTCTTTACAATACTTCTAATATTTTTTAATTATTAATCACACCTAAAAGGGTGGACTAGATATCTATTACTTGAATTACTTTTTACAATAACCTTACCATCTGCGTCCCTATTTATTACATCCTTTGGCAGGAAGTCTGTATAGAAACCACTTACATAACTATTTCTTAGGGAGTTAACCTTATTTTGATCATTGTAGGTGTACATGTAGACTTATATCCCTATCTACAAAGCTTTTAGTAAAATCATCTGAAATTTGAACTTATTAACAACTATTTTTATAAATGTTCATATGAAGTCGACAATCCTATTTACCTCTAGCTCCTCTAACCTATAAGTTGTAAATATCATTGACTTAAAGTCATATATTCATTGCAACATACATCTCTTGCTGGTAAATTTGTGGTATTACCCTATTTAAAGATGCTTAACTCCACCTTTTAAAAGGTATCTACAAGTTTCTTATAAGCCTGCTCAACGCTCTTTATATCATTCATTTCAAGATCAACAACAAAATTTTTATATCCTTATGGTCCTTCATGTACTTTCCAACAACATTATCCAGGCTAAGGTATCGTATTTACTAAAGATTTTTTCGTTCAGAACTCCTTTTTATTGACTTTACGTGGCCCAAGAAAAGTGGTACCTAGCTCTGACAAGCCCTGCCTATCATAGGAATGTAATAGTATCAGTTCATTGTCAGATGTGCATATCAACCTCAAAACCCTTAAGCCCTGTTGTGGCACAGAAATCATAGCCTGTCTTGAATTTGTATATGAATTACCATCACCACCATGGCATTGAACAATATGCCTATTTTCACTTACCCAAGAATAATTAAACTTCTTAGGATAGTTATCCATGTACACGATCCTATCGCTCGATTGGACTACATTGACATCAAGACCTTATATATAGGTCTAGAGACATATAATTATCTTCATATACTCGTCACCCCATCCATCTTTAAGACCATGTTTTCGCAAACCTAACTTCATTAGAACCCTCTTCCTTATTATAGTAGGTGTATTTTTTATATTTAACCTCTACTTATCCAAAGGGAAGGAACATATTCTATCTTCGTCCCAAAATTATTACAGTTCCTATCAGGAACATAAAACATGCCATTGTTTATTTTATATGGTTTCATTTTATTGCAACATATTGTTGGTTATTAATCTTTTCCCTTATATTTGTGTTCTTATGTTCACTTATAATCCTTCTGACTCTGATGGTAGTGAGAAAACCTTAACTAAATAAGGCCAAAAGATCAATGCCCCTAAAACTAGTAAAATCAAAAGCTTTTCATAATCTTTCCTTCATAATTTCGTATTAAATTTTTCTTATAAGCCCCATATCATATATTTATCTTTTAACATAACTTTTCAACAGATTAGTAATGCCCAGTACTGTAATAAACACAAGATAACATGCAGATGCATAGTCAGTACCCGTTATTGAGCAGGTATGAAGTCAGTAGTAAACCAATTATTAAATGGTAACCAGTTCCTGTATAAATAGACTTGATGTGTGTCATTTTATCAACTCATAACATTGCCGTATCCGAGAGAATAATAGGCACTGCATTCAAACCTTTCTCTTTAATAAGCTAGTCCCAAAACTTGGTTTCATAATATCACACAAAGATATGCCAACATACTAAGAGTATGCATACTCAGCCATCCTCAATACAAAATGCAAGACTAAAACATTTCTATTCAAGGTATAAATACCTGACTTATAGTATTATTAGCATCAACAGGGATAAAGTGCCAAGTTGACCAATTTTCAACTCATCATTTTATCTATAGTAATTACTTAAATTGACCCTATAGACTTTACAAGTTCCTTGGCTTTTATCTGTCCATAAATTGGACCTTGAAAACCATATGTTCTTATCATGGCTGGCCTATGGTACTTTTTGTCTCTTGTTCTTTATAGGCTTCTTGGCCAAGCCACAGGCTATGAGCAGGCCTGTCATACCTGGGACTGGCGGCTTATGCCATCAAGCCCTGCTGGTCTGCAGTGGGCTTGCTCATAAAACCACCTAAAATGGACCTATCGATTCAATGGCATTCTTATCTATAGAGTATCCATTATAAGAGCTGTTAGGGTTATTATGCGGGACACTATGATTGCCATAATCGAAAACATAGGTAAGGAGCATTGTTTTTAATCTTAATGTTTAGCCCTATATATGCCAGATGCCTGTCCGTATCTATGGCCAAATAATCTGTGGCTGGCGCGTTGAAGTCAACCTTACACTAGCTGTCCCTCACCATCACACTGCTTTTCGCAGAGCTCACTATAATGTGGTGCAAACCTGATAAAGAAACCCTCTTCACTATGTCTATAATCCAGGTCCCATCCAGCATGGTTTTTCTTTACATGGTATGGACCTGCCCAGTATCAGCACAAAATAGGAAGTACGAGGTCTGCAAAGGTCATACCATGCCAAGTAGAAATAGCCAGATTACTTGAGACTGCAGATTCCATACCCTGGTTAATTATAAATAGGGCTGCTACTACAAAATATTCTTAGACATCTATGGCACCTATCCTCATATAGGCATACTCCTGATCCCTCATCAAATATAAAGTTTTAATAATTTTTAAAGTACTTACGTATATATAAGTTTTCAAAAGCAAATTCTTCCACATCATTTACATACATTATTTTATCACCTTCATTTATTCATCTTCGTCACAGTATACTAAAATTTTCAGATGTTTCTCTCTAATCTTTCTAGTTCAAGGATTCAAACATCTTAGCCTTCGATTGTATACTCCTTAACGGGGTCCTTCTGGGCTACAGAGACTAAGCCTACACTCTGTCTCATCTGGTCCATCAGGTCTATGTGGTCAACCCAGTAAGTATCTACTACCTCTAGTAGTATGTCTTTTTCCTGTTGAGCCAGCTCATAGTCAGGAACCATCATCATCTTTAATTCATATACCCTTTTTACGATTTCCATAGTATTGTCGATTACCTCATCCCTAGTCATGTTGGCTATGTCAGGCATCAACAAGGTTCCATCTGGCATAAAAGCAGAATAAAGACTCTTGAAATACTTGAAATAATTCCTTGGCTTAACGTCAATATACTTTTCAACACTTTCAATTACAGTATCCTTAGCCATCTGCATGATAGTTTCTCTAAGGTCTACACCCTTAAGTACATTATCTCTTTCTCCATAGATGACCTTTCTCTGCTTGTCTATTACGTTATCGTACTTTAATACGTCTTTTCTCTGCTCAAAGTTCTTACCCTCTATCCCCTTCTGGGCATTTTCTATTGCTCTAGTAAGGGCTCTACTAGATAGGGCACCATGCTCGTCCGGCTTTAGCTTCTTACTTAGCTTCTTGATGGCAGACCCTCCATATAGCTTGATAATTTCATCCTCTATACTCACATAGAACCTAGAAACACCTGGGTCACCCTGTCTACCCGAACGTCCTCTTAGCTGGTTGTCTATTCTACGAGATTCATGTCTCTCAGTGCCTAAAACGTATAGACCCCCTAATTCCTTAACCTGTTCTTCTATTTCCTTGTCTCCGTTACCTAACTTTATATCGGTACCCCTACCAGCCATGTTAGTAGCTATTGTAATATTACCTATCATACCAGCCTTGGCAACTATTTCAGCTTCCATCTTGTTATTCTTTGCATTTAGTATTTCATGCTTCAAGCCCCTCTTTGTCAAAAGGTCTGATAATATTTCTGATTTTTCGACAGTCGCAGTACCAATCAGCATCGGCTGACCTGTACTATGGACCTTTATTATCTCTTCTACAACAGCATTAAATTTCTCTTTTTCTGTTGCATATACCTTATCATTTAAGTCAGCTCTTATTACTGGCTTATTAGTAGGTATCTGCACTACATTCATATTGTAGGTTTGTTCAAATTCATTTTCTTCAGTCTTGGCTGTTCCTGTCATACCAGATAGCTTTTCATACATCCTAAAGAAGTTCTGGTAGGTAACTGTCGCCATAGTCTTGTTATCAGACTTTATTTCAACCCTTTCTTTGGCTTCTATAGCCTGGTGAAGTCCATCAGAGAACCTTCTACCATCCATTATTCTACCGGTAAACTCATCTACTATAAAGACCTCTCCATCCTTTACTACGTAGTCATCATCAATATTCATCAACTTGTGGGCTGTAAGGGCCTGGTTGATATGGTGGTATATAGCCATATTGTTCAAGTTTGTAATAGTCCTTATTTTAAAGAAGTTTTCAGCCTTCCTAAAGCCTGATTCAGTTAAGGAAACAGTATGCTCTTTTTCATCAAGATCATAGTCTTCCTCTTCTATAGTTTTTATAAAGTCATCAGCAAGTATATATAGGTCACTTATGGCTTCACCCTCTCCTGATATAATCAGAGGAGTTCTTGCCTCATCTATAAGAATAGAGTCAACCTCGTCAATTATACAATAGTAAAGTTTACCCTGAACCTTATCATTGAAATTTTTAACCATATTGTCTCTCAAGTAGTCAAAACCAAATTCTGAGTTTGTACCATAGGATACATCACAATTATATTGAAGCCTTCTAGTATTCGGGTCCTGACCAGTTATAATAGTACCCACTGTCATTCCTAAAAATTCAAATACTGGCCTTACAGTATCTGCATCACGCTCAGCCAAGTAGTCATTTACAGTAATTACATGAACACCCTTGCCTGATAGGGCATTAAGGTAGCAAGGTGCTACTGCAACTAGGGTCTTACCTTCACCAGTCTTCATTTCTGCTATTTTACCTTGATGTAGAACTATGCCACCTATCAGCTGGACCCTATACTGCCTCATCCCTAAAACTCTCTTACAGGCTTCTCTTGCAACAGCAAAAGCTTCTACTAGTATATCGTCAATTGACTCTCCCTGGTCTAGCCTATCTTTAAATAACTGAGTCTTATTTCAAGGTCTTCATCCGAAAGTGAAGATATTTCCTCTTCAATTGCTTCTATCTTATCTACAATTTTATTTATATTTCCGCATTATCTTTTTGCTCAAAAACGAATCTAAAACCCGACATTATTTACTCCTTTTTATTGCAATTTTTATATCTAATAGGGTCAATTTATCCTAAATTATCTCCTTGTATAGGCTTATATGCCCTTGTTTGGCAAAGATTTACCTACTTCACTCCTATATTATACCATTAAAATTAGATTTTCACAAAAACTATTAGACATTTTTCATAACTTATTGTATAATATAGTTGCTTAAAAAGAATACATTTCTTATTAGGTATTTCTCACAAAAAGTGGGGTTGATTAACAACCTCTACTTTTGTTCATATACATCAACCTAGTCTCTCATGTAGTATAATAGTATATATAAAGCTAAGGAGGATTGCATATGTTAATTGATTTTAGTATGAAAAACTACCTTTCTATAAAGAATAGGTTGAATTTTTCACTGTAGAATCCGATGACGAAGGAGTAAAATTAAAATACATGGGGCTAATGGCTATCTTAACCTACTCCTGCAATCACCATGCACGGATTCAATGCCTCAGGTAAATCAAACTTTTGAAAAGGCTCTCGATATGGCTAAAAATCAGATTTGTTTTTCAAAGATATCAAATCCAGAAAAAGCTAGGTATAGATATCTTCCAGTATAAAGCCTTTAAGCTATCGAGATAGCCTATAAGTACATCCTACAGACTAGGGGCTGTGGTCGACAATTACATATACTGACTACCAGGTCGGGTACGACAAAAACTCAATAATATGCGCGACTATCCTCCGTTTGATTCAGAGAAAACTATAATCTATTATTTGATAGGACTTATAATGACTTTTACTCTTGATTTTAAGTATAGATGAGGATGTCTAAGAAAGATTATGGGCCCACATATATCTAAAGAGACCACTAATAGGAAGTGTAAGTATATTTGATGAGAGGGTTGAAAGCTTCATTAACTGGGTTGAAAATGACCTAATTATCATTAAGAACAATTTTGACTCAAGGGAAAATATACAGAAAACTACAAGATACCTGCTTGAAAAAGGTGATATTTTCCATGCCAAACTTCTGAGAATGCTGTCTGAGTATTAGCTACTCAAATATAGCTCTATACAGACTCAGAGCCTTAGTCAGGCTCTTCAGGATACAGATATGGATGAAACCGTAAAAAATGAAATGCGTGAATCCAGTCTTTACAATTATATAAGACAAAGCTCGGGTGGTTCAGAGGATTGTGAGTCTGACACTATGACCCTCAACACTTTTAAGAAGGGATTTGATATGGATGGAAACTCAGAGGACATAATCTTTAACCTATTTGAAGAGTCAGAGGGCACTATCAAGATTTATGCCTTATAAGCCTATATCTATGATGCCCTATATAATGGCAAGACCTTAGTTATAGATGAAATGACATCTTATATACACCCACTGGTTTCTCAATACATTAGTGGGCTCTTCCAAAACCCAGTAGAAAACAAGTCAGGTCAACTGATTACAACTACGCATACAACAGACCTTCTTGAAATGAAGAGCTTAAGGCGTGACCAGGTTTATATCACGGACATGGACTTCAATGAGACTACTATCTACTCATTGGCAGATATAATGGATGTTTCCAAGAGTGAAAACTTTAGAAATGCCTATCTTGCAGGAAAATATGGAGGATTAAATTACTTTAGGAGGGAGTTACATGAATAATAAATACAAAGACTCTTTCAAAAGACCAAAACCTACTATAAAGCCAAGGGCTACTGGATTAGACCTGCTTGATCCCTAGTATACATATACCTATAGACGTTTTCCATTCTAACACGAAAAAATCAGAAACCTTATGTTGGAAAATAAGGACGAAAACATACTTAGATATTGTATTATTCTAATTTGTGGCTCAATGGACAAATATATGCATGATATAGTAAAAACTATGCTACTTCAAATATTTAAGGATAAGGCTCCTGCTGGCAAGTCCTTTGATAGCTTTATGGTTCCGATTTCTCTTTTGAACAAGTTTGACAAGATTGAATTCGACCCACAAGAAAAGGGAGAAAATCTTGAGTGACACCATATACGAAGTAACGTCAAGCTTTACCATGCAGAAGTCATACGCAATAGATAGAAATCTAGGCTATGTAATTAACTTCAATATATGGAAGGCTATCCATCCTAGGGTGATGATGAGGTTCAAGGACCTAACTAGCATTACCGCACTAAAAAAATTTGTTGATGACCTTGCAGATAGAAGAAATATAATAGCCCATGAGCTTGACTTTCAGCCAAATAGTCATGATAGACGGCCAATCGGCTATGACTATGTTCTTCATACCCTGGATATAATACAATTTATGGTAGAGGCTGTCAATTATCAAATTACTGATTCAATCAAAAACGTACAATGTAGAGATATAGAAAATGACGAAAGTATATAAATATTATTAATATATAGGTGGTGAAATAATTATGAATACTAATGGTAGATATGACCCAAACAAAAAGTACTTTAACTCAGAATGGCTAGACAAGATAGATAAGAGGGACCGATCCTTGATAGATATGGCCTTCAAGGCCTTAAAAAACTCATACTCACCCTACTCTAATTTCAGGGTAGGTGCCTGTGTAGAGACAAAGACAGACCAATACTTTATCGGTACAAATATTGAGAACTCATCATTGGGACTGACTAATTGTGCAGAAAGAAATGCCATTTTTTCTGCCTTCTCACATGGTTTCAGAAAAAAGGATATAAGAGCTATTGCCATCGTGTCAGAAGACGATAAATTAACCACTCCGTGTGGTGCCTGTAGACAGGTCTTATCTGAACTCTTAGAACCAACATGCCCCATAATACTTACAAATGGTAGAGAGGTCCTTGTTACAGATATCGTCCACCTCTTACCACTTAGCTTTAGCCTAGATATTTAGAGCCATGGTTCTAGATAAATTGACTATATCAAGTTATGAGTTATAAAATTTTTAAAGTAATATTGAGGCCTTCCCATGATATTTAGGGGAAGGCTTCTTCATCTATATATAATTTTATATAGATTTCCTGTGAATATACTCATATATTACTTATGCAGGACTCAGCATGGTTTCATAGCAACCAAGTTCCCTTTTCATCCTGTCTAACTAGGCCAGCCTTCATCAGTGTACCTAAACTTCTCTTAAAATTCTTTTTGCTAGTTGAGAATACAAGTCTAAGCTCTTCGGGATCTGACTTATCGTTAAACCTCATAAAGCCATCATTCCCCTCCATATAGCTAATGATATTTTTAGCCAGCTTGTCTAGTTCTTCCCCTTTTTCGGCTCTTGTTGATAGGCCTAGTTTCCCATCTTCATAGGTCTTTACTACCCTTAGACCCTCTAGTCGATCGCCCTCTCTAAGGCTTGTGTAGTATTCATCCTTTAAAATGAGACCATAATAGTTGGGTTCTATACATACAAGGGCTGTACCATTTGACTGGAAGCCAAATACATATCCGCTACATACATCCCCCTTCTTCAGGTTCGACTCTAAGCTTAGGTATGGTCCAATATCTGTTGTTGCCGCAAGCCTACCAGACTTATCTACATATATATAGAATGGATATTTTTCTTCTTCAAATAGCTTGTACTTTCTCTCTCTAAATGGAACTAATACATCCCTTTCAAGTCCAATATCTATAAAGCTACCTATTTCAGAGTTATCACATACCTCAAGTATTGCTACCTGACCCGCCATGGCCTTGGGTTCTTTTTGAGTTGCCACTAACCTATTCTGTGAATCCTTATATACAAATACCTCTACATCTTGGTTTAAGCTAATCCTGTTTTCATCAATAATATTCTGTTTTGGTAAGAGTATATCATCACTAGTATCCTTGGTTTGTCCGTCTAAAAAGTAACCGTAGTCCTTTTTCCTCAAAACCTTCAACTTATTTACTTCACCTATTTTTATCAATTCTACACCTCATTAATTCCATATACAGACTAGTCTGCTATAAGATCAGCATACTGGCCTTTAATTAAGTTTATTAAGTCATCAGGGCTTAGCTCTACCTGATATCCAACCTTGCCTGCACTTACTGTTATCGTTTCAATGTCCTTGGCTGACTGGTCTATATAGGTTGGATAAGTCTTTTTCATACCAATTGGTGAGCAACCTCCTCTAATGTAGCCTGTAACCTTGTTTATGTCCCTAACATGTATCATTTCAAGATTTTTTTCACCACAGGCCCTCGCAGCCTTCTTTAGGCTAAGATTTTCTGCTACTGGTATAACAAATACATAGTAGGCCCTAGAGCTTGCCTGAGTTACTAGGGTCTTATAAACTGTCTTAGGATCCTTACCCAGGGACTTGGCTGCAGTAATGCCATCCACATGGTCCTTAGTAACTGGATAAGACAGTTCATTATGATTAATTTTTTCCAAATCAAGTATTCTCATTGCGTTTGTCTTAACATTTTTTTTAGACATTTAACCACCCCTCCTAATACTCTTATTATAAAATCTATGCAACTTTCCCACTATCTTACTAAGACACTACCGACGCCATAGTACTTGGAGATATACTGGTTAACCCAGTACTTGGGGTCGTTACTTCCATCTGGGCTACCATAGGCCGCCATATAGGTGTTCTTAGCCCCTATAGATGGAATTTCAATATTTTCAAAGTGTCCATTTGTCCTGTTGTCTATTATTATAATCTCTCTAGCACTATACCTAGACAAGTAGTCCTTATTCGCTGTAGAGCGCCCGGAAGGCTAGGTATAAATAAAACAACATATATAAGTAAATGAAACCTAAACAAACCGAGAGAAGATATGATTGTTCTCTCCTATCTCTGTAAAAGCTAATTAGGCCAGAGATTATAAAAATATGGCTGGCATAAATACAGGATTTTTATCTCCTATAGGCAGAGTGATACAAATAAGAATGATATTATACCTGAAAGAAGGTATATTTCCAAACTCCCAATTTTTCCACATTTATCAGTCTTGAAACCACAAGGAGTATTATAGCGCTATCATAAATAAAAAGTACTAGGTTTAGAAGTCATTATTGAAGGCTGATAGTTTAGAAGCTCCCGCATAAAAGGTCTCCCATAACATGACTTTGTCCTCCAGCCCCCTTCTAGATGGTGATGACATCATAACGACAAACCCGTCAGCATACTTAGCATGGATAAAATTAATACCAGCATGTTCTTTCTTTCACCTCGAATGACCTAAATATATAGTATAAGAAGATAAAAATTATACCGATGGCAAAGATTTTCCTGTGACCAACCTGCCAGAAATGAAAAATAATCATAAATAACATTCTACAAATGCCCACCATTTGTCCATCAGCAGCTGCTATAACAATTTTTTCTTGCGTTAGTTATGACAAGTAGACATAATATGGGCACCCATACATACTTGGCTATACTTGGAATCATCAAAAAGTATTACCAAATTTTGGAATCGAAACCCACATAAGTAGGAATACAGTAAAAACTAGGCCGGCATTTAGTAACTGGAACACTTGAACTCTGCTGATAAAGCCGTAACTTGATATCATATATATAGGACACAAAATCCAATAGAGTTTACAAAATCAGCAATACTATCACTCAAAATTAATAAGATACCTGCTATAAAATTTCCAACCTGGTATGGATTAACACTTGCATACCTATATTTTTCATTGGCTATTATATCAGATATTCCTTCTATCCTTATCATATCACTTGGTAAAATAGCCTTACCATATCATCAATAATGAGAGAGATATATGAATTTGAGGCCATCATCAATAAAAACAATGAAAAGAACTAGTACAATAAAATTAATATTCAAATTTATATTAAAAATCTATATCTGGCATAAAATTTAAAACTTCTTTTAAATTAATTCAAATTTATTTTTAAATTTTTCACATACCTCCTAAAGTTATAATATAATCAGCCCCTATACTGGCTAAAATTTCAGTCTATCTACCCACAAAATTAAATAACTTATAAAAGAGGGTTGCCTCACCAACCCTCTTTACTAACAAAGTTCATATTAAAAATTATTCAGCTTCAGGTGTTTCATGCTTTTTCTTTTAATACATCTCCGATATTACCTATAGTATCATCACCTACTGACATATACTGTGATAAATCTTCTTCTGGTTCTCTAGTTAATTCTCTTATTGAAAGCATCATTCTCTTGTTATCAGCATTGAACTTGATTATGGCAGCCTTAACAGTGTCTCCAACATTTACAACGTCCTCTACCTTGTTAACTCTACCTTCGCTCAATTCACCTATTGGTAGGTAGGCTTCAACACCTTCCTTAACCTGTAGGAAAGCACCCTTTTCAATTATTCTAAGTACAGTAGCTTCTACAACACTTCCCACTGAAACTTCGTCAGCTATTAGCTTCCATGGATCCTGATCTGGATCCTTAAGGGCTAGGGCTATCCTCTTAGTTTCTGGGTCAACACTCTGTACAAATACTTCAACTTCGTCAGCAACATTTAATACTGACTCAACTGATTCAACTCTTGTCCAAGATAGATTGTTTATATGAGCTAGTCCTTCTACCCCACCTAGATCTATGAAGGCACCATAAGGCATGATATTTGTAACCTTACCCTTTCTCTTTTCACCTTCAACAAGTGATGCAAATAAGGCTTCTCTTTCAGCCTTTATCTTAGCTCTTTCAGCTTCTCTTTCAGCCTTTATCTTAGCTCTTCTTTCTTTTCTTTCAGCGTCTAGTACTTCCTGGGCAACCTCTCTATGAGAAACTATTATCCTGTTCTTTCTAGGATTTACTTCCTTAACATAAGCATCTAGATCCTTACCAACATACTCACTAGTATCCTTTACAAACTTAGTATCTATCTGAGATATTGGCATAAACATTGTGTATGACTTGTACTGAACGTAAAGTCCTCTGTCTAATGCCTTGTAAGCATGAACGTTTATCACCTTACGTTCTTCTAGGGCATCTATTAGTTCCTTAAGATCACTTCTCTGTTCCAGCTTAAGAACAGATATCTTAATTGTAGCGTCCTTATAGCTGATATTAGTTATAATACCAGTAACTTCGTCATCTATCTTATAAGCTTCTTCTATGTCCTGACCTCTCTCAAGATTTAGTTCGCTGGCAGGTACTACCCCGTCAAAACCAACTTCAAGGCTTAAAACCAGACTATCATGGTTGATCTTTACTACCCTTCCTGTAATTTCATCATCTACATTAATCTTGCTAAGCTCTTGCTCTTGCATATCTAGTAGTTCTTGCATAGTTAAAATTATTTTCCATTATTAAAAACATCCTTTCGTCGCGTAGTATCCATATTTAATATTATAGCATATAATTAACAGATTTTACGATAAATTGTATTTTTCTTATGATGTTTTTCTTTTTTGCAAAGGAAGCCCGCAAATTAATGGTTGAGCTTCTAAAAATATTTTTCTTTTCCTGTATTTAGACCATCAGAACTGTTTAAAACCGATATAAAACTATCGTAAAGCTCTTTAGTTAGATCACCATATGCAATACCATGAATTTTTCTTTTTTTCAAGCTATCAATAATTGACATAAGCAATGTATTTTTCTTTTTGAAAGCGTATTTTTCTTCCCCTCAGAGCTTTTTATCTCATTCTCTACTTTTTCATTTTTCCTCTATGGCCTTTTTAATTTATCATTTTCTGATTGAATATCTGACTTTTCTTCCTCTATGTAGGCCTTTTTCAAGGCATCCCTCACTGCTGACTTTATTCCGTTTGAAGAATACGTTGCACCAGATACTGAATCTACATTTGGAGTTTGACCGGACACGATATTTGTTATAAGACCTCTGGCCTTTTCAAAGTATGGAGCATCATCCACGTTTTCAACAACCCTAATAGACGATATTTTTCCTTCACTCACATCAACTTCAACCTTTGGGTGCCCCTAAAGCCTATTCCACTACCCTCGTAGCTTCCGTCTTTCAACTTCTTATTAGCAATATATTTCTGTGATTCAGCCTCAAGACTTTCAACTTTCTTTCTTAGGTCTTTACTAAGTTTCTTCATCTGCTTAAGCTTTTCTTCTAGCTTTGAAAGCTTTTCTAGCTTCTTGTTTATTTCATCATTGTTCACACTTTCCTGGCTAGAACCTGCCTTCTTTAAGGCATCTCTCACAGCTGACTTTATTCCATTTGATGAGTATGTTGCTCCAGAAACAGAATCTACATTTGCAGTCTGACTGGATATAATATTAGGTATCAGAGACTTTGCTTTATCAAAGAATGGGGCATCATCTATATTGTCAATGACATTTATAGAAGCAATCTTTCCGTCAGTAACCTTGACTTCTACCCTAACATTCCCCTTGAATCCCATACCAATTCCTTGGCAGCTTCCATCCTTCATCCTTATGTTAGTATCTTCTTTTTGAGATTTTTTTTCTAAGTCTCCTATCTTGGCCTTTAAACCACTTATAGTATCTTTTAGCTTTTGATTTTCTTCCTTTAGCCTAGATAGCTCTATTTTAAGTTCATCATTATTGTCACCCTCGCTACTTACTCCTGCCTTGTTTTAGGGCATCTCTCACAGCTGACTTTATTCCATTTGATGAGTATAGTTTGCTCGCAAATAAGTCTACATTTGGTGTTTGTTTTGAATATTGTTCTACTAGAGACTTGGCCTTGTCAAAATATGGGGCATCGTCTACATTATCAACTATATTAATATTTGAATTTTTGCCTTCACTCCATCAACCTGGACCTTTACATCCCTCTAAGCCTATTCCTCTTCCTTCATAACTTCCATCCTTTAGCTTTTTGTTGGCTAGGTCCTTCTATGATTCACTTTCTAGACTCTCAATCCTTTCCCTAAGCTCCTTAGTCAACTTCTTTAGCTGCTTATTCTTTTCTTCTAGCTTTGTTAGCCTAGCAAGCTGTTGTTTACTTCCTCGCTATTGTCACCTTCGCTACTTACCCCTGCCTTCTTTAGGGCATCTCTCAGTCACTTTATTCCATTTTGATGAGTATGTTGCTCCTGAAATAGAGTCTACATTTGGTGTTTGCTTTGAAATTATTGTTCCTACTAGGGACTTGGCCTTGTCAAAATATGGGGCATCGTCTACATTATCAACTATATTAATATTTGAGTTTTGCCTCCGCTTACATCAACCTGGACCTTTACATCCCCTCTGAAGCCTGATTCCTCTTCCTTCATAGCTTCCATCCTTTAGCTTTTTGTTGGCTAGGGTCCTTCTGTGATTCACTTTCTAGACTCTCAATCCTTTCTCTAGCTCCTTGAGTCAACTTCTTTAGCTGCTTATTCTTTTTCTTCTAGTTTTGTTAGCCTATGCAAGCTGTTGCTTTACTTCCTCGCTATTGTCACCCTCGCTACTTACTCCTGCCTTCTTTAGGGCATCTCTCACAGCTGACTTTATTCCATTTTGATGAGTATGTTGCTCTGAAATAGAGTCTACATTTGGTGTTTGCTTTGAAATTATTGTTCCTACTAGGGACTTGGCCTATCAAAAATATGGGGCATCATCTACATTATCAACTATATTGATATTTGAGATTTTGCCTCCGTTTACATCGACCTGGACCTTTACATCACCTCTGAAGCCTATTCCTCTTCCTTCTACTTCCATCCTTTAGCTTTTTGTTGGCTAGGTCCTTCTGTGATTCACTTTCTAGACTCTCAATCCTTTCTCTAAGCTCCTTAGTTAACTTCTTTAGCTGCTTATTCTTTTCTTCTAATTTTGTTAGCCTAGCAAGCTGTTGCTTTGCTTCCTCGCTATTGTCACCCTCGCTACTTACTCCTGCCTTCTTTAGGGCATCTCTCACAGCTGACTTTATTCCATTTGATGAGTATGTTGCTCCTGAAATAGAGTCTACATTTGGTGTTTGCTTTGAAATTATTGTTCCTACTAGGGACTTGGCCTTGTCAAAATATGGGGCATCGTCTACATTATCAACTATATTAATATTTGAGATTTTGCCTCCGCTCACATCAACCTGGACCTTTACATCCCCTCTGAAGCCTATTCCTCTTCCTTCATAACTTCCATCCTTTAGCTTTTTGTTGGCTAGGTCCTTCTGTGATTCACTTTCTAGACTCTCAATCCTTTCTCTAAGCTCCTTAGTCAACTTCTTTAGTTGCTTATTCTTTTCTTCTAGTTTTGTTAGCTTAGCAAGCTGTTGCTTTACTTCCTCGCTATTGTCACCCTCGCTACTTACTCCTGCCTTCTTTAAGGCATCTCTCACAACTGACTTTATTCCATTTGATGAGTATGTTGCTCTGAAATAGAGTCTACATTAGGTGTTTGTTTTGAAATTATTGTTCCTACTAGGGACTTGGCCTTGTCAAAAATATGGGGCATCGTCTACATTATCAACTATATTAATATTTGAGATTTTGCCTCCGCTTACATCAACCTGGACCTTCTACATCTCCCTTGAAACCAGCCCCACTACCAGAATATCTACCATCCTTCAGCTTCTTGTTTACTTAGTATCCTTTTGAGCTTCATTTTCTAAGCTTTCTATCTTATTTTTCAATCCACTGTTTTTGGTCTTTTTAGCTTCTTATTTTCCTCCTGTACTTTAGAAAGCAGGCGGTTTTGTTTCTTCGTTTAAATCACTATCCTGGCTTGATCCAGCCTTTTTAAGTGCATCTCTTACAGCCGACTTAATACCATTTTGATGAGTACGTTGCGCCTGAAATAGAATCAACCTTTAGGGACTGCTTAGATATTATTGATGGTATTAGGGTCTTGGCCTTATCGAAGTATGGAGCGTCATCTACATTTTTCCAGTATATTTATACTAGAAATTTTACCTCCACTTACCACAACTTCTGCCTTAACATTGCCCTTAAATCCGGTTCCGTTACCCTGATATTTTCCATCCTTAAGCTTATCCTTAACATCAGCTGCATCTTGAAGCTCCTTTATCTGCTTCTTTAATTTTTTAATTTCTTCCTTATCGGCTGACTGGCTATTTTTGCTTTCTGTCGGCTTTACCTTACTTGTATTTGAGTTAGAGCTATTACTAGCACTGCTAGCTCCCGCACTTTTTAGGGCATCTGCCACAGCAGCCTTTATGCCATTACTAGTAAAGGTTGCTCCACTTACTCCATCAACATTAGTAGACTGTGATGAAATAATATTAGGTATTATTCCAGAACACCTATCATAATATTCAGGTGTTTCAGAATGACTTTCCACCTTTATATCTGAAATTTTACCATTTGAAACTGTAACTTTTACCCTTATTTCTCCACCATAGCCACTAGCTGAACCATTGTATACGCCATCCTTTAGCTGACTTGGTATACTCGTATTTACAGAGCTAGCCCTACGACTAGGTCCACTAGAATATCCAGTATTATTTGACCCACTAGATGTCTTTCTATTTCCTATGCCTCCAGTATCGCTACTTGAAGACTTCTTGTTATCTGCTTTTGCTTTATTATTACTTGCTGTATCTGGGCTTTGACTAACAGCATTATTTTCACTTGCTTTTTCGTCGTCATTAGCCTGGTAATCATCTGCCCTATTATCATTCATTACAGGGACATCCTTTGCTATGGAGTTTTTACCTAGACTCATTCCTATACTATAGCCAGTGACACCCTATAAATACAGACACTATTATGCTTATAAGTATAAACTTATTTATATTCCTATTCATTAGTTCCTCCACTAGCCAAGGCACTATTTACCGCCCCTATAATTTCCATTTGAACTGTACGTTGCCCCACTAACAACAGATACATCTGTACTTTGCTTATTCAATATATCATTTATTAAGGACTTAGCCCTATCAAAGTATTCTGCATCGTCAGTATTTTCCAAAATACTAATATCCCTTATCTTTCCGCCTTCTATCTTGACACTCACCTTTACAGGCCCATGATAGCCAGGACCACTACCAGTGTATTCTCCATCCTTGTACTTTGACTCGGCTTGACCTGAATTTGAACCAGTGGTTGATCCAGTATTTGAGTTGGTACTTGTATTTGAACTATCGATATTATCAAGCTTTTTATCTTGTGGAGATGCCTTATCAGTAGTCTTTATTTCATTACTCCTTGCTTGAGCCCTATTTGGCGACGGGCTTTCACTTCTTACTATTTTATTTTTCACTTATACTAGTCCCCATCACTATAGTTATAACTAATAGCAATGATACTAAGGCAGTTATTATCATATTTTTCTTTTCCATTACACACCTCCAAGTATATATTTTTCAGCCTCTACATTAAATCCAATATATATGATTCATACTATAAATTTCTACTTGACTGCTAGATTGGACTTTTTAGACATGTATCTCTTGTCTATAAGTATCTTAAAGCTTTGAAGATTGTATACGTAACAAAAACTAAACAATAAAAGATCAAGTTTAGATTTCTAATAAGTGATGACGGCCTTGATATGTACACCATCAATACCTGAACGAAAACCATAGCATAAAATATATATGCAAATTCTTGTAGACTCTTCCACTTCTTACCCGTCATTTTCTTCCTTATCAATCTAAATGATGTAACAAATAGCGGTAGCATTATGCCAATTGCAAATACGCCAGCACTGAACATCATTAAATTTGTCCATAAAGGTATTCCACTCATCTGTATGATGATCTTACTGTTTAATAGGAAGGCAAAAAAGTAGTGTATATTATGTGGTATGGTAAAAATGCATGCTATAATCGATAGCTCACCTCTGTTCATTCTCAATCTCTTTGATATTGGGTATTTCATATCAAATACGCCCATATACATTACTAGTATAAAGAAGGCCCCTCCAAGTGCCCCTGAGTCAATCGCCCTCATAAATTGTTTTAAAACCGGTACGTAGCTAATGCTGTATCCATTCAAAATATATATGCATGAATAATAGACATTAAAGAAATTACAGATGCTACAAGGTATATTTCCTTGCAAAACTTCTTTATGTAGTCAGCAAAATAATAGGCTAAAGCCTACAATTATAATAATTGATACTTCAATGGTCAATTTTATCACTTCCTTCCCTAGTTTTAATTACTAAATATGTCACTATACTGACATCCCTTGCACCTTGGAAGCTTTTTTATAAAAATCTATCAACCTCATGCAAGCAAACTCTACATTTTTACTTGACCCAGACCTATAAGTTTGGGTCTATCATTTTAAACAACAACATCATATGACCTATGATGTTGCTGCATATTTCTAAATTATCAGTCTTAATTTATACTACTCTGCTTAGGGTAAATTCACCTATAAGTAGTTTTTGTGGCTGTTCTTCACTTACTGACTTAGCAAAAGTTATATAGGTATAGCTTTGTAGGACCCTCTGCTGATAAAAATTTCCTTAGCAGGTTTTGTCAAGTCAACTATATCATCTCTGTATAAGACTCCTTTTTCACCCTTTTACAACATCAAGTGAGAATAGCTTGAGGTCATCCAAACTATTGACTCTAACCTTTTCAAATTCACCAGTATCCCACTGTCCATTTGCATTTTAACCTCTTAGAATAGTTTAACCAGTAACCTAAGAACATCGGTTTACCACTATCACGAGCTATATTAATATGTTCATCTGGACCATACTCCAATTTAGTGGTTTTATTATACCTGTTTGAGTTAAAAGCTTGGCTGAAGCCTACTAGCTGAGTACCTAACTACTTCAAAAGGTATATCAAATTCTCCCTAGCCTCTTCCTGGTTAGAATCTATAAAAGCTTTTACTGTAGCCCCTACTTCATAAGTTCCTATCTTGCTAGTGTTAATCTTCTCTAGTTCCGAGTCCTTAATTTCTACCTTTTCAACAAATACATTGTTAGAAGCACTTCCATAGGTAGTCTTGATATTTTCTTCTAGCTTATCCTTATCTAACTTGCCATACTTATTTATTAGAGTTTCAAGATTTTTCTTCGCAGGTTCATCAATGGCATTAAAACTTTCAGGTAGTGACTGTAAAAGCTGTACCTTCCTTTCCTTAAGTGCCTCCTCAAATTTCAATTGAGTTGCTTTTTCTCCTTCTTTATTTCAAAGTATACTGGTAGTTTAAACTTGTAAATTGACCCATCACTAAATTCAAATTTCACATCGAGTTTTGCCTGTTGCTTGCTAGCAGCAGTCCTTACGACATTCACTAGCTGGCTTTCATCTAGTACAACATTTGCTGATTTTAGTAGGTTCTTACCATTTTCACTCATAAGACTAGGAAAGGCTGCTTTTATAAGCTTATCATCTATCTTTTTGCTAGCTATAGCCTTAATAGTATCTTGGTCTTCATTAGCATAGTCCTTGTCTAAACTTATAGTCTGTTCAGCTATACTGTACTTTTTCTTTTCAAATTCATGAACCGCATCTCTGAACTCACCGGACTTAATTCCATTAAAGGCAAACCTAAAGTTATTTATTCCTGCCTGGTCTAGCTTAAACTGTTCATTACCAGAAGTGAATTCTCCCTTGTCAATGCTCAAGGCATAATAGCCACTATCATCAAAAATAGGCCATACCATATCACGGTCACTAGTTAGGTTGAATATTTTTTCTTTCTGGTTATCCTCTCTTCTTGTTACAAGCCTGAACTTTATGGCTTTTCCTTTAAGGGCCTGGGATATATCTTCTGATATAGTTAGCTTCTGACTAAAATCTAACTGCTGTGACTTGGGATCAAGGCTGCTATTAAAGCCCTCAACATCCTTCCAATCCTCTTTATCAGCTTCACTTACCTGCACCTTTTCAACCCTAGCCTGAACCTTAGTATTGTCAAATATCTGTATAGACTTTACTAGCTTTACAGTATTGGTTTTATCATGCACTAATCTAAGAGCCAAGCCATTCTTTGTATCATAGCCCAGGCTATCCTTAGTTAAGGTTAACCTATCCTTTATATCTACAAGTTGACCATTAGTGTGGTTTAGGTATGTTAGCTTTATACCATATTTGTCAAAATCCCTAAATGGTATTTCAATAGGGTTTATCTGTCCCTTCTTAAGCATTAGAGCCTTGAAGCCTACCTGGTCAAAATCTATAGTAGTGCCACCCCTATAACTAGGCTCTAGACCATTCTGTGCTGGTATAGTTAGGTTTGTAAAGTCAACACTAGGGTCTGCTTTTTTAAGTGCATTTGATATTGCTTCTACAGTTCCTGTAGCAGTGTAAGTTGCACCACTTATAGTATCAACCTTATAGTTATAGCCGAGATCTTCACTCATATATGTCTTAGTCAATAGGTTTAATCTAGACTCTAATACATGTGGTATGTTTCCTCCCAGGTGACTATTTTCTAGCCTCAGCTTCTGGCTACCAAATTCATGTTTTGAGAATAGGTCATCCAATACCTTATTATATGCTTCAACACTAGCATCCGTTGTGAGACTTCTTAACTGACCAATAACCCTTCTTTCAGTGTCTCTTGCAGTCTTTAAGAAGTAGTTTAACCTATTTATTCCACCTGATTTTGCAATACTAATCGCCCCATCATATCCCTTTATAAATGTTTTACCATCATCTGGAAGTCCAGGATATTCATCATTAGGTCTAACTTTTATAACCTCTTCTTTATAAATTCAACATCCCTTATTTTGCCATTTTCAGCAGTAACCTTCAAAGGTATGAGGCTTACTACCGATATAACCAAAGCCATCACCGTAGTAAACTCCATCTGAATAAGTCTTATTTTCATCTAATTTGGCAAAGTCTTCCTAGTAATTATATTTAATTTATCTGTTTTTCTTAGGGTCTAGCTACCTTTTTAGTTTCTGCAGCATCCTTAATTTTTCTTTATAAGGTCATGACTTCCCTTGTAAAGACTTGCAGTAGAATAAGTAGCAGATGTTACAATATCAATATTATGTTCTTATTGATCTTGTCTATGCCTTCTTTATTTATCCTGCCAGTATTTGGGTTTTCGTTGACAAGCTTATATAACTCCTAGGGCAATTGTGTCTAATTCCTTTATAGATTCCTCATTCTTACCATCAAGATAATAATTATTTTTCTTTAATTTTTCAAATAAACTATCCCTATTCTTTATAAATGGATTTTTTAAACATATCCATGTTAGTATCATTGTATTCAAAGGCTATATCCTTAATCTTTCCAGCTTCAACAGTTGCTACTAGCTTATTATTTTCAGCATTTGAGAAGAGTTTGGAGAATCCGCCAGCCTCTACCTCATATCTACCATCTTTTAATACTTTAACCTCATCATATTCTACCTTACTGTCTGGTTTACCTGTGTCCGGCTTTTCTGTATCTGGTTTACCTGTGTCCGGATTTTCTGTATCTGGTTTACCTGTTTCTGGCTTACCTGTCTCTGGCTTGCCTGTCTCTGGCTTACCTGTCTCTGACTTGCCTGTCTCTGGCTTGCCTGTCTCTGGCTTACCTGTCTCTGGCTTACCTGTCTCTGACTTGCCTGTCTCTGGCTTACCTGTTTCTGGCTTACCTGTTTCTGGCTTGCCTGTCTCTGGCTTGCCTGTTTCTGGCTTGCTTGTTTCTGGCTTGCCTGTATCTGGTTTGCCTGTTTCTGGCTTGCCTGTTCCTGGCTTACCTATCTCTGGCTTTTTGTATCCTTAACCTTGTTTTTCTTTCAGTTTTTTTCTCTATGTTTTTTTATACATCATCTGAAATAGACTGGTATCCTCCTAAAACATAGACCTTATTTGTATTATTTTCTAAAAACTTAGAAACATCATTATCTGAGACTATCATAAGCCGTTAAAAGAACAGGTGCATTTTCACTAACTACTAAATTGATTGCAGATAAGGCATCAATTGAATTAACTCCATTAGCTAATAGAGCCTTGTTAGTCTTACCAGCATAATATTTTTCAGCTATTTTTTGTAGATGTTTCATACCTGTCAGACCCACCTATTCTTTCACCCTTTAAACCTTCTATGTTTATAGAAGATATACCACCAATAATTATATTATTAGGTGAAGTTGGATTACCACCCTATTTGCCCCTCTGGCAAATTAACACCATTAGTTAATATAATCGATCTATTTAACTTGGCAACTGCACCTGCTGTAAGAGCATCTACAGTATTGCCGTTTACTATAATATTTTTCTTGTTTTATTATACTTATTTAATTCCTCTGCTAATTTAATGGAAGTTTCATACCTATCCTTACCACTAACTCTTTCAACTTTAAACATATTGTCCAGCTGGTTTTTCTAGTGACTTTGATATAGATTCTTGACCCTCCCAACTAAAATAACTTTCTTAACATTTAATCTCTTTAATTCATCCAATACTACACTTGGCAACCTATCTTTTTGAGTCAATAGCAGAGGTGCCTTTAACTTTGCAGCTACACCACCGCTTGCCAATGCATCTTGAATTTTTTGACCTGACGCTAATATAGCGACTTCAGAGCTCTTATATGCTTTCTTTGAAATATTAACGCAGGTTTCATACCTATCTGTTCCTGAAATTCTTTCCACTTTAGAATCTGCAGAATTAGCTGTATCTGCCAATACAGTATTTTGTAATCCAGTTATACCACTTGTTGCTAAACTTGTTGCAAGCAGTACACTTACCGATTTTTTCATATAATACCCCCTTGGTTATTTGTTTACTTAAAAATCTTTTGATTCCCCTTATATATGATTAGTATAATTTCTATAAGTACCCTCTACATAAACAATCAGTTTAACTTCTATACAAAAATTCATCTGCAGATGATATTTATTCTAACATAAATTTTTATCCATATCAATATTGATTTTCATATCATATTGTGGTATTATTATGTTTTTGTACAGTATCAAAAAGAACCTAGCATATTGCTGGTTCCTTTTTAAAATTATATTGTTATTGTATCTATAAATTGATTAATCCTGACTATATCAATAAATAAGCATTCTTCAAGTTTAACTTAACCCTCATAAAGATTAGTAGACTGATACTTATCATCACAAGTAACATCTATACCAAGCTTTCTAAACACCTGCTCATCATCCTTATTAAGAATCACAGTAGAATGCGCCTGAGCCCCCTCTAGTTCAGATAACTTGCTCATAGCAAACTGGGCAAGTGTATTTGTCACTGCACTTATACTCAAGGCCATTAAAACTTCCTCTGCATCAAGGGAAGTGTTCCTACTCTTGAATACATTCTTCTTCAAATTCAGCATTGGCTCTAATACAAGTGGTGAAATTAAGTGTATATGGTCCTGTATATCCGCTAAGACCTTTATAGCATTTAATATTGCAGCTGCAGACCCAGTCATAGTCTTAGAAAATTTTCCTGTTATCATTCTTCCATCCGATAGCTCTAGTGAGACCGATTGACAGTCTTCAAATTGGCAATGGTCCTTGCTATACTGTCTAGCTACATTGACAACCTTCCTATCCTCGCCCTTTAGGCCAAGCTCCTCCATTATCATCTTCATCCTGGAAACAGCTTCCTTGTCTAGGCTACCCTTCTTGTAGTCGCATAGGGTCTTGAAATACCTTCTAATAATCTCTTGGATGGCTGCTTCTCTTACAACCTCGTCATCTATAATACCAAAGCCTACCCTATTTACACCCATATCAGTAGGCGATTGGAATACACTTTCTTTTCCTGTTATCTTCTCTATTATTTTCTTTAAAACTGGGAATAGCTCCAGGTCTCTGTTATAGTTTACAGTAGTCACACCATATTTTTCCAAGTGGAAGGAGTCTATCATATTTACATCCTTAAGGTCAACAGTAGCTGCTTCATAGGCCATATTTACAGGATGCTTTAATGGTAGGTTCCATACAGGGAAGGTTTCATACTTTGAATATCCGGTTGCAATACCCATCTTGTTTTCATGGTAAAGCTGACTTAAGCAAGTACCTAGCTTACCACTGTTTGGCCCTGGTGCTGTCATTACAACTATCGGCTTTGTCGTCTCAATGTATGGATTTATACCAAAGCCCTGATCGCTTACTATAAGGTCAACATCTGTTGGATATCCACTAGTAGGAGCATGCCTATATACCTTTACACCCCTTCTTTCTAGCTTGTTGATAAATATTGTAGCGGCAGGCTGATTTTCATACCTTGTTATTACAACTGAATTAACATCTAGGTCATAGCCTCTCAGGTCGTCAATTAGCCTCATAACTTCCATATCGTAGGTAATACCAAGATCTCCTCTGACCTTGTTTCTTTCAATATCACCCGCATATACACAGATCACAACCTCTACCTTTTCCTTGATATGACTAAGTACCTTTATCTTTGCATTTTCATCGAAGCCTGGTAAGACCCTCTTGGCGTGAAGGTCACCGATTAACTTACCACCAAATTCTATATATAACTTATCATAGTTATTTACTCTCTCTAGTATAAATTTGGACTGTTCTTCTAAATACTTCTCATGGTCAAAAGCCTATCTTCATTTTTTTATACAACTCCCATCTTTTTTTATAGTTTTTATAAAAACACTTGACAGGACGAAGCATTTATACTAAAATAGAATTCCATCACAAATTCTAATGCATGCAGCTCCGGCTGTGTGTTTTTCAAAAATAACTAAGTATTTATTATACAATTACCCCGGAAATTTTACAAGTTTTATAAAGAAAAAAATTAGGTCCTATTTATCAAAAAGTAATATTTCTTCCTTCAAAAGCTCGCCCTATATCCTTAATCCCCGCCAGCACTTCTTCCCTAGAAAAAATTTTTCCTCTAGTTCCTCATCAGATAATTCCATCATCAGAGTATAAAACTCACCTGCTATAAAAACTGAATTCCTAGTCTTATTTTTTCTATGCTAGAAAATAATAGGTCTTCTGCTTCACCAAGTTTTTCCCTGAAAGAATAGCCTCTTTACACTAATTAAGGTTATCTCTTCCATTGGTGTATAAACTAGCTTGAAGTCATTCAAACTACTATATTTCTTTCCTAAAAGCTCCTTGAAGACCAGTTCTCTTTTTGACTTTTCAAGTCTATCCACTAAACCCATACTTTAACCTCCAATATATTAATCCCCAGACAAGGTCTAGGGATTAATAAAATACATCTCTTATTTATCTGTTTTTTTAATTATAGCTAATAAGACTTAGTAGACCTAAGTCCTAGCAGCCTAAGAATATTTATTTCTTACTATCATCTGTCAGAACTTCTTTAATACCCTTAAATGTACCTAGGAAGTTGACTGCATCTGATGGAAGAACAAGCTTAGATGATTCACTTTCACCAAGCTTAACCAAGGCCTCCATTGACTTAAGAGCTAGTATATTATCATCTACATCAGATTCCTTCATAGCACTAAATACCATCCTTAGACCCTCTGCATTGGCTTCCTGAGTCTGTCTAATTACGACTGCTTCACCCTCAGCCTTTGCTTCGAATGTCTTTCTGATTGCAGAAGCCTCACCCTCTGCTTCTAGAATCTTAGACTGCTTCTGACCCTCTGCCTCTCTTATCATGGCTTCCTTCTTTGCCTCTGCCTTTAGTATAGCAGACTGCTTTTTCACCCTCTGCTATAAGGATCTTAGACTGCTTTTCTCCTTCTGCCTGCAGGATTGCTTCTCTTCTTTCTCTCTCTGCACGCATCTGCTTTTCCATGGCAGCCTGAATATCTCTAGGTGGCATGATATTCTTTAACTCAACCCTGTTTACCTTGATACCCCATATATCAGTCGCTTCGTCCAAGATAGTTCTCATCTTGGCATTTATCAAGTCTCTTGATGTTAGGGTTTCATCTAGGTCAAGGTCACCTATTATATTTCTTAGTGTAGTTGCTGTAAGGTTTTCGATTGCAGCTATAGGATTTGCAATTTCAAATACATAGCTCTTTGGATCTGTTACCTTATAGTATACCACTGTATCTATCTGCATTGTTACGTTATCCTTGGTGATAACTGGCTGTGGTGGGAAATCAACTACCATTTCTCTCAGGTCTATCATATAGGCCATAGAGTCTACAAAAGGAACCAAGAAATGTATACCTGTCTTGGCCTCCTTATGGAACTTACCAAGCCTCATAACTATACCCATTCTAGCCTGCTTAACGATTCTTATACATCTAATGGCTATAAACAACAATAATAAAATTAGCCAAAACGTAAGAATTTTTTCCTATCATATAAGTACCTCCTAAAAATAAAATCTATTTCTTGACTACTACTAATTTTACGCCTTCAACTGCCACTACTTCCACCCTCACAACCAGCTTCTATAGTTTCGTTTGTTTTTGAAACAGCTGTCCAATCCTCTCCCTTAACCTTGATCATGCCTGACTTATAGGGACTTATTTTTATTCAAAACTATCCCCTTCTTGCCTACTACCGCCATTATATTGGTATCAATTCCTGTCAAGCGTTTACCTCATCACTCCTATCCATTCTTATAAGCTTTTTAGTAGCTACAAGAAGGAGCAAACCGGATACTAGGGCAAATACTAATATCTGTATAAATACATTATCCACAAAGTAAGATACTGCTAGGGCACAAAGGGCACCCACGGAGAACCAGACCATGGTAAGGGCTAAAGTAGCTGCTTCACCAATTGCAAAGGCAATGGCAACTATTACCCAAATTATTTTTCATACTTAATCCAAAACAAGTCAATACCTCCTTGCATTTAATTATTATAATAAAACTACATTATTAGTATATATTAATTATACATCAGTTTCATAACTTTGGGAATGATTTTTATTAAATCACTAGGACTCACTGTAAAGCTATCCCTATATATAAGGTCACCACATAGACCATGAAGATAAACACCCTTGCAGGCTGCCTCAAATGGATCATATTTTGCGGCTAGACTAGCTATTATTCCAGTTAGGCAGTCTCCCATACCACCCCTGGCCATACCCTCATTACCTGTAGTATTCACAATAGCTCTTGTCCCATCAGTTATTATCGTGTTCTTTCCTTTTAGGACTAGGACTAATTGATTCTCTCTTGCATACTTTTTAGCATAGTAGAGCCTATCCTTTTTTATAAGATCGACATCTAGTCCTATTAACCTAGAAAATTCACCCAAATGTGGCGTTAAAATATACCTACCACTAAGTCTAAGGTCAGCCTCCTTAAATGCATTTATAGCATCTGCATCCACTACTATTGGCCTACTTGTCCTAGATGATATGTAGGATAGGGTGTCTATGCATAATTGGTTCATGCCCATTCCTGGCCCAATGGCTATTGAATTAGCAGACTCAGTTAACCTATCAAGTCTTGCCTGGTCCCCATAATTACAGGTCATCGCTTCTACAAGGTTGGGGGCCAATACCGCCTGGACATCCGGATCAGAAATTAGGGTTACCAGACCAGACCCAGCACCTACGGCCGATTCTGTAGCAAGCCTTGCCGCCCCATAAAAGCCCTTGGACCCTGCAAAAATACATACCCTACCAAAGTCACCCTTGTGGGCACACTGCTTAGGCCTATTAAATTCCAGGTCTTTTTTTGATATAAACCTATCTCTTAATCCCACCTCCTCAAGAATATCCTTCTTACAGCCTAGACTCTCAACATAGACCCTACCTGTATATTCTTCGGACTCATAATTTAAAAAGCCCTTTTTGAAGTAATCAAAGCTGATCGTGTAGTCACACCTTATGGCTACACCTGGATTTTTCCTATCTGAAACTGGTAGGCCTGTGTCGGGATCTAGTCCTGAAGGTATATCGATGCCTATTATCCTAGTCTCATTTTTTAACCTATGCGAGTTTACTGCCTCAAATAGGGGCCTATACTTAGATGCAACTGGACGATTTATACCGACCCCAAATATTGCGTCTATTAGGACATCATACTTATCAATCTCGGTCATAAGGCTTTCAATCTCAGACTCTATATCTGTCATATTATCGTAGTGCTTAATACCAAGACCTAGCCTTTGTGTAATATCGTAGTTAGTCTGGGCAGACTGGCTCATCTTATCTTGATTCCCAACAAATAATATATCTACCTCCCTACCAGCTGCCTTTAGCTTCCTGGCCAAAACAAAACCATCTCCACCATTGTTGCCACTTCCACAAAGAATAGCAATCCTTTTAAATGGTAGACCAGAGAAAATACTGGAATCAAAATCTTCAAAATCTGTCTCCCTTATCCTGTCCTTGATATTCCTATAAATTTCCTTTTCTATCTCTAGAATCCTATAAAAAGCACTTGTAGCTGCATTTTCCATCAGAACAAGCTCACTTATGCCATATTTTTCTATACAAGTCCTATCCACCTTAGCTGTTGTGGTCTTGTCACCAATATAAATAGCCAATAAAATCACTTCCTTATCCTATTAATCCATTTCCTTATATAGGTTGCCAGTATTATAGGCTCTACTTAGCCTATCAAGTTCTTCCTTATGCCCCTGGATAAAGGCCCTTAGAACTGACTTTACCTCTTCCTGGTCTTCAAAATTAAAAACTATCTCATTATTTTCTATACCTAGAAATGACAGACTATCAAGGTCTTCCACTAGATTTACAATTTCATCCGAATATATCGTTGTTCTACATTCTAGACTCTGGGATAACCTATACCTATGCCCCTCATTTGATTCTAGATAGTATATACTCTTATTGCAAAGGGCATCTCTCTTATTTTTTTTACAATCTTTTGTCAAGACCCCCATTGGACAGTATTCACTTATCATCATTTCGTTGTTTCCATATACTACATACTCTGTCTCACAGCCTTGTCCATAAAGCTTGTCCATATCTCTTAGCTGGTTAAGGGATACCTCTTGCGATATACATACCCTCTTGGCCCCAATAGAAGTATAGTAGTCTAGGGATAGGTCATTTATTACATTTAACCAAGGGGCAATCATAATTATTTTATCTGGAAATTTATCTTTGACCCAGCCTATTTGGCCATAGCTAGAAAGTCTAAAACCTCTTAGGTTTTTCTTGGCCTCCTCATCCAAATTCAACAAGGCCCTATATATCCTTTCCTCATCATTTCTTATAATCCTAGGCATATAGAAGTATATGTCTCTACCTGCCTGTCTGCATAGGTCCATGGCCTGGCCTAGACTTTCTATATTCCTATAGTAAATATCACCTATCTCATATTCTAAACAGGCTCTTAGCTGGTCTAGGTTTTGGCAGCTAACATTAAAGCGTGATTTATCTTCTTGATTTTCTATCCTATCTAAAGGCCCTTCTTGCTTAACATCTACTTGCTTATTAGGCCTATCATAGGACCTTTCCTTAATCACTACCCTCTGCTTAGATATCTCTTCGATAGCCAACCTTCTTAGGGTGTTTAGGCTACTTATAGGAATACTCACATTCCCTTCTATATTACAGTTTATGGACTCCAGGTAGTAAGGTGTATTTCCTAGCTTTGATAGCTGTTTAGTAGCCTTTTCCTGGCTTATAGCTACCTTTATGGCCTCTTCAACAAGACAGTCTCCTTCTAGGATAACTATATTTCCCCTATCATCCCATAGCTTGAGTCTTGGAGCCTGCCCCACATTCAAATCAAGCTTCATAAAAAGGGGTATTTTTACATACTCTTGTCCTGGCTCATAGGTCTTCTTCATCCTATCTAATAGCTGACCGTCACTAGTCTTAAAAACCTTACTTCCAGGCTTAATATTACCTATATAGTCGATTTCAACACTTTCTCCTGGATGGCCTATAGTCCTTATGTCCTTACCATGTATGATTCTGCCTACTGTTCCTCCACCTATACTTAGGCCATCTCCCTTTTTTAGGCTAGCTTCTAGTCTTATCTTCAGTCTTTTTGACCTAGCATTGTAGGCCTGGACCTTACCTATATATAGACCCCTGTTGTTTGGTTTTGAGGAGTTCATTATATCTCCACCCGTTTCTCCTAGAAGGTATCCCCTGGTAAACTTCCTGTTAAATATAACATACAGGTCCTCCAAGGTCTTATCTGATATACCCGATTTGCCATTTTCGATATAATTTAATATAGCATCCCTATAGGAGCTAACAACTGTAGCAACGTACTCAGGCCTCTTCATTCTCCCCTCTATTTTAAGTGATAGGATATTAGTTTCTATGATTCTACCTATATCTTCAATAGTATTAAGGTCCCTTGGACTTAATAGATAGTCACCATCTAGGTCTTCGTACTTATCTTCCTGGCTGTTATACAGCCTGTACTTCTGCCTACAAGGTTGGGCACACCTACCCCTATTACCAGACCTCGTTCCCAAAACTGAGCTCATATAGCATTGGCCTGAATATGATACACAAAGGGCACCATGTACAAATATCTCTATATCAGCCTGACACTGGTCAGTAATTTTCTTTATTTCATCCACGTTTAGTTCCCTAGCCAAGACCACCCTCTTAAAGCCAATAGACTCTAGGTATAGGACATCATTTAGGGAGTGGGCTGCCATTTGTGTGCTTGCATGTAGCTCAAAATCAGGAAATAGCTCCTTGATTTTATTAGCCATACCAATATCCTGTAGGATGAGAGCGTCAACACTTATAGAATATAGGTATCTTATGTAGTCTATAAAGTCTTTCATCTCTGACTGCTTTATAAGGGTGTTTACTGTTACAAATACCTTACAATCCCTAATATGGGCATATTCAACCGCCTGCCTCAACTCATCATAATCAAAATTATTTGCACTGGCCCTAGCACTACATACCTTTCCACCCAGATACACTGCATTAGCACCATTCTGAACGGCTGCCCTAAGGGCCTCCATACTCCCTACTGGAGCTAATAGCTCTAAATTTTTATTCATATTTCCTCCATGCCTTTTTTTATCCATATGAACAAGTACTAAGATACTTGTATTATCACCTTTATTATTCTCCTAACCATGCTTTTAAAAAGACTACTAGCCCATGGCCTAGTAGTCTTTTTAGTACTTGCATATGTTCTTCTAATCCATGCACCCTATTTATTAAATACTGAAAGTCAAGACCATTTACTTGTTTGTCTTATTTTTTTAATTCCTCATAGTTTAGTTGTAGGTTATAGGCCTTGTTTTGAAATTCTGCAGCCATATTTTCAGCAACAGCTACCTTATTTTCCATTTCTTTAACCTTCATTTCAAGAGACTTAACTATCTTATCCACGTCTCCACCCACCTGTCCACCTGTAGCTTCCAACCTCTTAATAGTATCGTCCTTAGACGCTAGGTCTGCTTCAAGCTTGGATATCTTAATCTTTAGGTCTGCTATTTTTGAATCAGCCTCTTCTAACTTTAGAAGTACATTGTCAAATTCCTTTTCAACCTCTTCATTCTTGTTAGAGTCAGTTTCCTTCATCTCAGAGATTTCCTTTTTAAGGACTTCCACTTCACGTTCCCTATCAAATAGCTTGTCTGCTATATTTACAGAAGTAAGTATTGCAGCACTAGTCTTACTTAGGGAAGGGGCTGCCTTACTTATATTCTTCAATTCACCGTCTATATACTTGGCAACCTTAACTATCTCCGCCTCATTCTTTTCACCTGCTATCTGGTAATCAACACCATCTATCTTCACACTAACTCTATTCATATCCACACTCCTATTTATACATATAATAAGAAAAATAAACCCGCATCATAGGAGAACAAGATATTTTACTTATTATCCTTCTTGTTACTAGTCCTATAATGCCACATGTCATTGTCTCATACCATTATACCATAAAAAAGAGCTAGTATAATAGTAGGTCTAAGCTTATTGTATCAGATATTTCTAATCCAAGCTGACTCAGTTTAATATGGTCTCCCTCCAAAATAATATGACCACTATTAATATAGTTTTCAATTATCTCTAGGTTTTCTTTATACTTGTCCTGGTCTATCTTCTTTAGCCTTTTCAAGGTATTTAGCTCGTGATATACCCATAATCTTCCTTAAGCCAAGTATTAGGTATTCATTTAATTTTTCCTCCAGACTTATAGTCTCCTCAAATGCCAGCGGTCTCATACCAAAGTCTAAAGATTGGTAATATGCAGGAAAATACTTATAGTTCGTATACCTACTACCATCTAGGTAGCCAGAAGCGCCCAAACCTATCCCGTAATATTCCTTGTCGTCCCAGTATATTAAATTATGCCTACATTCCTTACCCTCTTTGGCAAAATTAGATATCTCATATTGATTATAGCCCTTTTCTGCCAGATAATCTATTGTATACCTGTACATGTCTATATAGGCATCCTCATCATAGTCAGTCAAACTTCCTTCTTCGTACATCTTAAAAAACCTAGTCCCCTCCTCTATTATCAGAGAATAGGCAGAAATATGGTCTGGGTCCAAATATACTACCCTTTCTAGGGTCTCCTTCCAGTCCTCAAGGGTCTGCCCCTGGAAGGCAAACATTAGGTCTATATTTATATTCTCAAAGCCAACTAGCCTTGCAAGCCTATAGGACTCCAGGAAGTCATCATAGGTGTGAATTCTCTCTAAAAACCTTAATAGGTGATCTTGACTAGCCTGTAATCCAATACTCAGCCTATTTAGACCGGCTGCCCTCATGAGCTCTAGCTTGTCCCTCGTAAGGCTACCTGGGTTTGATTCTATGGTATATTCTATTATTTTTGATAAGTCTACATTTTCCCTGACTATCGATAAGAGCCCTCTCCAGCTGATTTAACGACAAGATACTAGGTGTACCTCCACCTATAAAAATTGTTTCTATATCTTCAATAGATCCACTAGACCTATATAGGCTAAATTCCTTTTCTAAATATGACAGGTAGTCATCTATCTGGTCTCCATTCCCGGCAAAGGATGTGAAGTCACAATAGCCACATTTCTTTGAACAAAAGGGTATATGTATGTACAAACCTCTAGTCTTCATATCTTCTCCACTTAAACATAAAACTTCTATACTGGTCCTCCTTTACCTACCACAGCAAAAGGACACCTAGTATAATACTATAAAAAATGGCTAAACTGCATGTATTCACAATTTAGCCATCTAGATTTCATCTATTACTTGGTTTTACCAAGATTATATATTACAATATCCTACAACTGTGTAGTTAGCTGGAATACCATAATCCTTGTCTAGATTATCAAATCCCCACTTAGAATCGAACATAGTAACGTCTAGTATTACACCGAAGTATAGCATTACGATACCTGCATCAATCTTGTTTAGGTAGCTTCCTCTGTAGTCTTCGCTATCTATAGCTAGTACAACCTTACCACCATCAACTATAAATCTCCATGGCTGCTTGTTAAGAGCTGATGGAGCCATTCTAGCATATGAGAATGCATCTAGTAATGCTCTTTCTTCTAGAATTTCTGAAGTTGCTGCATTACCCCACTTGTCTATATAAACCATTTCTTCAAGACTAATTCTTTCAGAACCAGTATTTGAAGTAGACATATTAGACTTAGAATAGTTGTCTCCAGTCTTGGCAGTGTGCTCTACCTTAACTTCCTTAGAAGCATAACCTAAAGCTATTAGGGCTACTACTTCCTTATCTGTTTCCAAACCAAGAGTTTTCTTTACCATATCTCTATCAGAGTATGATACCCAACAACTATCTATACCAAGATCTCTAGCCTTTAATATTGCTCTTTCACCTACATAACCTGCATTTTCTAAGTGCTGTGGCTTGTCTTCTGATATCAATACTAGGTAGTTTGGTGCTTCTATCATTACACCCTGGTAACCCGCTATACCATATAGACGCTTGTAAGTGTCATCACCAGCGAAGAACTTAGGTTCAATAGTTATTGATCCATCAAGCTTCTTACAGTCCTTTATGTAGATTCTAATTCTAAAAGTGCCTTAGTATCTACTAGTGTTTCCTTAAAAATGTCTTACTGACCTTCCATTCATTATTAATGACTTATAATCCATGTCAAACCTCCAAATATTATTGTTTTTGTATTTTTCTGGCCATCTCTAATAGCCTTTTCTTCTCGTTGAGTTGGGGCTGGGATATGACTTGGCATAATAAGGCATCTAGCAGTATGCCAACTTCCTTACCCATAGCTAGTCCCTCATCTATAATATCCCTACCACTTATTTGTAAGTGAGAAACAGAAAAACACTCTCCTGTTTCTATTATATCATTAAATAGATTGAAAATTAAGCCGATATTTGCATATTTTTCAATAATTTTTTTGCATAAATTGCGTATTTTTGCCAAAATATTATCCCTAGCATCCCTTAAAACTAACTTTAAGGTCAACCTCAAATCATCCCAAGTAGCATTTTCATTTAATAAATCTGCATACTTGTCATCCCTTAGGGTCGTCCAAATAAATACGGTCTTATCTATGTCCTTCTTAGAGTATTTAAAGAATCTTAGCAGGCCCTTTAGGTCTCCCCTGTAGTGGTTGAATACCATGGCCCTTTTGCTTGCCTGCAGGTATCCTTCATCAGAAGCAATATCCTCTAGTTTCATTGCCCTGGTAAGGTCAGCCTGATTAAAGACAAAGTCACCAAACAGGTAGGCCCTTATATCTAGGTCATTTATCAGACTTAATTTATTGGTATTTGCTTTTATTATACCCTCAAATTCAGTATTTATTCTCTCCATAGAAACCTTTTTCAATATTAGCAGAATTTCTTCTTATAGATTCCATGGTAGTCCCTTCAATATCAAAGGACAGTTTTGCTGAAAACCTAAGAGCTCTTAGGATCCTTAGGGCATCCTCATTAAACCTCTTATCTGGTTCTCCGACACACCTGACCAGCTTGTTTTCTATATCCTCAAGTCCACCAAACCTATCTACAAGACCCAACTGGTCATTATAGGCCATGGCATTTATTGTAAAGTCCCTCCTGGATAGGTCATCCTCAAGTTTTTGACTATAAGATACGGTCCTAGGCCTTCTCATATCCAGATAGTCACCATCAAGCCTGTAGGTTGTCACCTCAAAGGCCTCATCATCTATTAAAACAGTCACCGTACCATGCTGGATACCAGTTGGTATAGTCCTCGAGAATATAGCAATAATATCCTCTGGCAGGGCATTTGTGGTGATATCCCAGTCATGAGGTACCTTACCCATGACTGAATCTCTCACACACCCTCCAACTACAAAGGCTTCAAATCCTGCCCCTCTTATTGAGTCTAAAACCTGCCTTGCCCTTGTAGGAATTTCAATTTTTATTGTCCTATTATGTATATTCATTTTAGTCGTCCAATTTAAGTACAGACATAAAGGCCTTCTGAGGAACTTCAACATTACCAATCTGTCTCATCCTCTTCTTTCCTTCCTTCTGCTTTTCAAGAAGCTTTCTCTTTCTTGAGATATCGCCACCATAACACTTGGCTAAGACGTCCTTTCTATAGGCAGCTACAGTCTCTCTAGCTATAATCTTGTTGCCGACAGCCGCCTGAATTGGTACTGGAAACTGGTGTCTTGGTATTTCACCCTTTAACTTTTCACACATAGCCTTACCCCTTACGAAGGATCTAGACTCATGTATTATGAAGCTTAGGGCATCGACCTGCTCCTTATTTATCAGTATATCCATTTTAACAAGGTTAGAAGGTACATAGCCCTTCATTTCATAGTCTATAGACCCGTAACCCCTGGTTCTAGACTTAAGGGCATCGAAGAAGTCATATATTACTTCATTTAGTGGTAGCTCATAGTGGAGCATCACCCTCGTGTCGTCTATGTATTCCATGTCCTTCATGGAACCTCTTCTCTCCTGACATAGCTCCATTACAACACCTACATAATCCTTAGGCACTATAATATCACTCTTTACTATAGGCTCTTCTATCATCCTAATCTCTGTAGGCTCGGGTAGGTTAGCCGGGTTCTGTATCATCAACACCTCACCATCCAGCTTTGTAACCCTGTATATAACAGATGGGGCTGTAGTTATAATATTAAGGTCAAACTCTCTCTCCAATCTCTCCTGTATAATTTCCATATGAAGCAAGCCTAGGAAACCACACCTAAACCCAAAGCCTAGTGCTGCTGAAGACTCAGCCTCAAACTCTAGGGCAGCATCATTAATCTGAAGCTTTTCTAGGGCGTCCCTTACATTTTCATACTTTTCACCCTCACCTGGATATATACCACAGTATACCATTGGCGTTGCCTTCTTATAACCTGGTAAAGGCTGGTCAGTCCTATTATTCGCATCCGTGATTGTGTCACCAACTCTACAAGACCTAATGTCCTTTATACTTGCAGCTATATAGCCAACATCTCCGGCAGACAGTTCAGCTAACTCAGTGGCATTAGGCGCCATCACACCAACCTCTGTAACCTCGAACTTCTTCTTGCTGTTCATCATCTCTATAACCATACCCTTTTTTACGCAGCCATCAAAGACTCTTACATAGGCTACAACACCCTTGTAGGCATCATAGTATGAATCGAAAATAAGGGCCTTTAGTGGGGCCTGCTTGTCACCAACTGGAGCTGGTACATGCTTAACTATGGCCTCAAGAACATCCTCTGTATTTATATCGTTCTTAGCTGATATCAGTGGAGCTTCACTACAGTCAAGTCCAATCAAGTCCTCTATCTCATCCTTTACATAATCAGGCCTAGCACTAGGTAAGTCAATCTTATTTATAACCGGCAGAATTTCTAGATCCTGTTCTAGGGCCAAGTATACATTGGCTAGGGTCTGGGCCTCTACACCCTGGGCGGCATCTACCACTAGTAGGGCACCCTCACAGGCAGCTAAGGACCTAGATACCTCATAGTTAAAGTCTACATGTCCTGGTGTATCAATTAGGTTTAGGTAGTATATTTCCCCATCATCCGCCCTGTATTCAAGACGTACATTCTGCAGCTTGATGGTAATACCCCTCTCTCTTTCAAGGTCCATATTGTCTAGCAGTTGGGCCTTCATATCTCTTTCAGACACTAGTCCAGTCTTTTGTATAAGTCTATCTGCCAAGGTAGACTTGCCGTGATCTATATGTGCAATTATGCTAAAGTTTCTAGTATTGTTCTGTCTATTTCCCAAATAAAATTCCTCCTTTTCTGTAAGATTACATATGTATTCATTCTACATTTTACTTTAAAAAGCTGTCAACGTAAAGATGTGTATTGAAAAATGAATATTTTTTTATTAAATATTGTAATTTAGCTTGATTTTTATCCTAAGTCTGTTAAAATTGTGTATGTTGATTATGAATTTAGAACAAATATAGGAGGTGAAGATAGATGTGCAAATATTAAATCTGCTAAGAAGAGAATCGGAGTTATAGAAAAGAAGACTGCTTTAAATAGAGTTAGAAAAGTCTCAGATAAAGACTGCAATAAGGAGATTCGATGAAGCTGTACTTGCAGGTAACAAGGAAGAAGCTCAGGCTAAGTTCCAGTTAGCTCAGAAGAAGATATATCAGGTAGCATCTAAGGGTACTATCCATAAGAACGCTGCTGATAGAAAGGTATCTAAGCTAGCTAATAGACTAAACTCTTTAAACGCTTAATAAGGAATAATATGATATCGACGGGTATCATTTATAATTGTGACAACGCAATGTATAGATATATCTTGTGTGTCAAACGTTTGAAAATACTAGATATAATAAATCCACTAGCCTGCTAGTGGTTTATTTATATCTAGTATTTTTGTATATTCTATTATAGCTATTCAGCCAAAAATTACATATATTATAATCAAATCAATTAATATCCCATTTTTCTATATATATGCTTTCCAAACTACTTATTACAGGCCTCTACTATCAATATTTCAGCTGCCAACCTGTCCGACATCTTACCCTGCTTGATAGCATAGTCAAAGTCTGATATAGACTTTATAATAGCCCTAATAGATTCTTCGTCAAAGTTCTTGGCCTGGCTGGCTAGCTTGTTCATGACAAACTTCTGTAGGCCCATGGTAGCTTTAATTGAATCAAAGGATAGCTTAGTATCCTGTAGGGCCTTTATCTGTAGTATCTGACTAAACCTTGTTGATAACAAGGAAAAAGTACCTAAAATAGAACCACCACTGTAGAGCATGTCATCAAAAAGACTCAGGGCCATCTTCGTATTCTTAGTTCCTATCATATCTATCATCTTAAATACATTGTCCTCTATATTATTAGTCAAGAGCTTGTCTATGGACTCCTTGTCCAAGACCTTCCCTTGCCTATATAGGCACAAATCTTGTCTATCTCATTTTTTAGGTCTGCCAGGGTAACTGAAGACTTCCTATCCTTATAACCAACTAGGTTAATAAAATATACTAATTCAGAATTATTTGCTTGGACCTGGTTTTTCTCAAAGACTTCCTTACACCATTTAAATAGGTCCATATCATCAAGCTTGTCCATGACTGAAACATCACCTAGCTTACTAATAGACTTATATAGCTTAGACCTCTTTGTATCTACCTCACCATAAGAGGCAAATAGGACTAGGGCAGTATCCGGCATATTTTTCAATTATTCTTATAAGCTCAGATTCAGCCTCCTCGTTAAAAAACCTTCTTTTAGCTTGTAGTAATTCGAAATCCTTGACAATCACATACCTCCTGTCAGACATCATAGGTAGGGTCTCTATAGCAGATACTAGGCTCTCTAGATTGGTTTCCTGGCCATCTATAAGTGTCAGGTTAAAAGTCTGGCATCGACCCCTTAGCTAGGTCCTTAAAGGCGTCAACTACTTGATCTATAAGGGTAATTCCCTACCGTAAACTAGGTTAATCTTATTCAATTTTCTATCCTAAATCTTTCTAGTAGGTCACTTATCTTCATAAATCCTCCATCTAATCTGTCTTGTTCACCTTAATATAATATATTTCTAAAAATATTGCAAGTCCAAGGGCTCCTATATAGTAGGCTATCAATATAAGCGAGCTCATTGATCTTATCTCCATATTATAGGCCCCATAATTTGCCAGCTTCTCTAGAAAATAATATACTGGTCCTAGTATGGCCTTGTTTTATATATGCTACTGATAAGGCTAAGTCTATAGATATTCCATAAACCAGCAAGGAAAGCATGTCTAAAAATACCACCAGACCTATAAAGGGTAATATAAATATATTCCCTATCACTCCAACCATTGAAAAAGGTCTTAAAATTATATAAAACTAATGGAAAGGTCAAAACATTTGCAGCAAAGGCAAGTATTCAAAAATCAGTGTATACATACTTCCGTAAGTACTTGGCATATATAACTATGGATAGAACAGCTAAAAAGCTGAGTTGGAAGGATATATTATATATAATATATGGGTTGAGGTAGATCATTATACTGGCTATTAGGGCCAATATATTTATAGAATCAAGTCTCCTATCTAGAAAGTATGTCATGGCCCCTAATAGGCTAAGACCTATGGCCCTTGTTATGGAAGGTCCACCTCCAACCAGTAAATTATAAAGGATGAGTAATATAAATAATAGTCCCAACCTACCTAAGCTATTAATCCTACCTACCAAGACCAGGAAGATTCCTACTAGTATAGATATGTGAAGCCCAGAAATACTCATTACATGACTCACTCCCGCATCCCTAAAGTTATATACCACATCCTTATCTAGGTCTCCCCTATAGCCAAGCACTATAGAGTTGAGTATATCACCATAGGACTTATACATAAACTTGTTGGCCTCTGTGCAATAGTCCTTCATCCTACCAATCATATGATACATTCCTGACCTTCCATACAGATGTGTACTTGATAGCTCAATATAGGTATCAATACCCTTAGACCTAAGATATCTTCCATAGTCAAAATCCTTTATTTTCAAGTCATCAAGATCTTTATACTTACCAGTCATGCATATCCTATCACCTACATGTAGACCCCTATCCTTACCAGAAAAATCAACTGCTAGTACCCCATTCATATAGTAATTTGTCGTCCTTTTTTTCTTAACAATATTTGTTACAATTCCCTTAGCCAGACCAGGGTCACCCTGTCTCACTTGTCTTGTCCCTAGCCTCTGCCAGTTAAGCATTAGGACTAGGGCTAGAACAAGTAGTCCAAACCGTCTCATAAAACCACCTCTATAGCATATAGGCAGATTTATGTAAAAGACCTACTTTATATACCTATTACCTAAACATACTCATTAATGTAGTTTGTCTTTTTCTTGAAATCAAAAATTGCCCTTAGACTATCACTTACATCTATGCCCTTAATAAAGCATATATCCTCTATTGTCCTATAAGCAAATAGAAGACTTGTTAATTCATTTATAGTCAGGCTAATATCAATATCAGGTGGATCCTCAACAAGTCTTTCTAAGACAGCCCCATCATCTCCCAACATTGTATTTTCAGCAAGTCCATATAAATCAGTTACTGCGTTACCATGCTTTCTAGCCCTTAGTATCTCAGTATTGTTATCAAAGCTATAGATACCATTATTTTCCCTAATTACAGGGTCACTAATCTCTATATTAAGGCTATGACCTTCTTGACCTGTCTTTATTTCTAGATCTCTTAAAAAATTTTCTATATCAACTATCCTGGCCATCATAAATGGTTTTATAGTAAAGCTAGCGTCCTTTGGATTATCTAGTATATCCATCAGCCTATCATCTATACCTGTATTTATGGTGACTGTCTTACACTGGGTATTGTGGTTAAATATGAACTTTAAGACTGACTGGTAGGACTTCATATCCTTGTAATATACCTCTCTTACAAAGAAGTCTCCACCATCAATCGTATAGGCAAGATAGGCTGTTGGCTGTCCATCCCTATATGAAATATAGATATAGCCACCCTCTATTTCCATCTCCTCTACAAATTCATTAAAATAAGCCTGGTCCCTAAGGGCAGATCCATTATAGGCAGTTATAGCGGACGAATAAACTTTTACTAAATCGTCTGCATCCTCCTTGCTAGCCCTCTTAAAGCTACCATCTATCTTAAATTTTTTAAGGTCAAATATATCAAGCTTGATCTCCAAAATATCATAACATGTCTCGAAACCATAGGTTCTATAAAGCCTGTGGTCTATTGGCATCAAGATAGCAAATGACTGGTCCATAGCCCCTACTTGATACAAAGATCTTGACATAAGGTCTGCCATGAAGCCCATCCCCCTTGCTTCTGCCAAGGTTGATACACCTACTACATATGATGTATCTAGGTCCTTACCTCCTAGTTTGACCCTATGCTGGTTTAGATGGATAGCTGACAGAATCCTGCCCCCATCCTCTACTACCATTGTCTTATCTGGATTGTACTTATTCTTAAAGTAAAAGTCCACATAGTCCTGACTATCATTAAAACAGTAGGTCCAAAGGTCTCTTACTCCCTGATTTTCATTTGTATTTGTAAATCTAATTTCCATTTTTTCTTCCTTTCAAAAATACACTTACCTATATTATATCATGCTATCTCGACTAGGACTAACTATGAGTTATTTTGGTTGTATAATATTTAGCGTTGGTGAGAGAAAAATTCTCTCCCAACGCTAAATTTTGCAAAAATAGGAACACACATCAAATCTCGTGTATAATTTAAATCGCAAAAATAAAAAAACAAGGAGAAATGATATGTGTTCTAATGCTAGTATAACAGAAATCTTAGGAATTAACGATAACAATTTAGTAATTTTAGGTAACAAAAAGAAAATATTAAGGAATAGAATATACAGTACTAAGGGGAAAGCTTTCATATAGGCCGACTTGCTGCCCTAAATGTGGTATAGTCAATGAAAATTATGACATAATTAGAAATGGGAGTCAGACTGTAAAAATACTTTTTAATAGGGTCAATACAAACCCAATGATATTAATGGTTAAAAAGCAGAGGTTCTTCTGTAAGCATTGCGAGTCAACATTTATGGCTAAAACACCTATCGTAGATAAGGGGTGCTTCATATCGAATGATGTTAAGAAGTCTATAGTTTTAAATCTATGTGAGACTAAGTCAATGGACCTGATTGCAAGAGAACACTGTGTATCTCCTACCAGTGTTGCCAGAATACTTCGTTTAACTGAAGATAGGAGAAGAAAAAATTATCTACCTAGGATTCTATCAATAGACGAATTCAAGTCAGTAAATACAGTTGATGCGTCTATGAGTGTAAATTTAACCGATTTAGAAGGTGGTCATATTTTTGATATCCTGGCAGATAGGAGACAAAGATACCTCTTTGAGTATTTTAACTCCTATCCACTAGAGGCAAGAAATATGGTTGAATATGTAACTACAGACATGTATAGGCCATATATTGATCTTACAAGAAGGTCTTTCCAAATGCCAAAATCGTAGTTGATAAATTCCACATAGTACAGCTCTTGACAAGGGAGTTAAACAAGCTAAGAATAAACGAGATGAAGAAGCTTAATACCAGGTCTAGAGAGTATAAAATACTGAAGAGATACTGGAAAATACCACTTAGGAAGAACTGGGAATTAAACAGTATATTTTTTTACAAGAACATACACTTTAAAAATATGACTAGTTCAGTTGACATATTAGACTACATGTTAGAAAAATTCCCTGACTTAAAAAGAAGCCTATGATTTTTATCAAAACTTTCTATTAAGTATCTCGAAAAATGATGTGGCTATGCTTTGAAGACATTCTAAATACTAGGACTGATAAAATACCGGTGTGTTTTAGGAAGAGTATAAAAACCATTAAAAAGCTTTAGAAAATATGTGGTAAATTCACTGAAATATGACTATACGAATGCTATGGTGGAGGGTAAGAATAATAAGATAAAGGTAATTAAAAGAGTATCCTACGGATATAGGAGCTTTAGAAATTTTTAAGGCAAGGATAATGCTAATGGAAAGGTATAAAAATACAAAGGGCAAACATCCATAGCTATAAGTTTGCTATGGATGCTGCATGCATAATTTAATAGATTTTATTGATTTAAATTATCACCAACGTTATTTGACATAGAGCCGTTATTTTTGTTAATTAACTTCAGTATTTCTAATAAAACAACACCCTCGTATTGTTATATGCGAGGGTGTTATTTTATTTAAATTTGATTTTTAGTTTGATTCTCCAGCAGCATTATTAAATTGATCTTACTGTATACTTTTCTACAAACCTCTCTGGGTAGTATGACATCTTGGCCTTTCTTAGACCTTCAACACCCATATCCTCTTCTCTATTTTACCCACTTAACATCTGGGAAAATATCACTTATAAACATCTGGTTTATATATGGATATAGACCTCTTATTTCTGCATTGGCCTTTTCTATATGAACTAGGGCCATTTCGTCATTTATCTTCTCACCCATACTAAAGGCTTCAAGCTTACCATCTATAAATATACCATAAACCTTTAGCTTGTCCTTTAAGGCATCATAGTTGTCAAGCAACTTCTTTATACCTATGTATTCATCGTCTATGCTGTTTTCAAATTCCTGGTCTCCATCCTTACTTGTAGACCAAGCCTTTAATAAAGCAAAGCATTCAGGAAAGTCCTTTTCGTCTAAAAGTCTTCTCTCAACCCTACCTTCGTATTCTCTCTTAAAGAAGTTAAGGTGATTTCTTTTACTACTCAATTTTCTTCCCTTGACTGTCCTTAGCTTCTCAGCATCGTATATATAGTCGAATATATCCCTCTCCTCTATATACTCAAACTTGCCAGGATATAATTCCTTCAACATTTCTACAACGTTTAGGTCTATACCCCTAAAATATATCTTGTGCTTGCCATCATCAAAGAAGTTGATAGCATACTCGATTGCTGCTGGTATCTTATCCTCAGGAGCCAGTGGAAGGATAGAGAATATCTCACCATCATGTTCTCCAACTAGGATGGCAAAACCATCACCTATATGGTAATGCGTCTTGTAGGCGTGCTGCCACATATATAAAGTATTAAAACAGTATTCACATAGCTTCATAATTAACCAAATCAAAGTACTTATCAAGTATTGGTTTTGGCCTCAATATTTATTTCCTTAAATTCCATAAAATCTCCTCAATTCTTCTAACCCAACAAAATATTAAACTATTACTAACTAATATTTTTGAAAACTGTCTATATAATACTACAAAAATTTCTCTTGATTTTTAGCTTTACTATATTTATTTGACACTCATTATTGAATACCCAAATTTCCGCCTCTTAATCACAAGTACCTAGATTATCTAGGACCGAACCAGGCCAGGATATTAAAAATAATTGGTAACTTAGCTAACTGTTATATTATATACCCAAGGAAGAAAAATGTAAACCATAAAAATTACATTTAGAAAGGAAGAAAGCTTATCTATGAGTAAAAATCCTATTTAAGGTCCTACTAGCCTCTTTAACTCTCCTATATATGGTATTTTGCCTTACAGGCTGCAATCCCCATAAAGGCCAACTTCAGATTCATGTCATAGATGTCGGCCAGGGCGACTCAACCCTAGTAGTGACACCAGATGATAAAAATATCTTAATAGATGGGGGTGAAGATGAATACTCCCGAAATGTTATACGTCACCTAAAGAGATCTCATATAAGAAGGCTTGATGCTGTCATAGGTACCCACTTCGACAGCGACCATATTGGTGGCCTAGACAAGGTTATAGAAGAGTTCCCGACTAACAAGGTCTACTTCCCTCCTTCCAAGGCCTCAAAGACCGACCTAATAGAAATACTAGACGTATGTAGGCGCAAAAACATAAAAATCACACCGATTATGGCAGGGAGCCAACTAAAGTTTGATCAGACCCTAATAAATGTCCTGTCTCCTAGAAATATATCTACTACTGATGAGAATAAGAACTCTCTTATTTTCACCATATACCAAGATGGTATGAGCTTTATGTTTACTGGCGATGCCGATTCTGAAATGGAGAGGGAGGTCCTGACCCACTATAGACTCCCCAGGTGCATATACCTCAAGGCCGGCCACCATGGTAGTAAGACAGCCTCCTGCGATGAGTTTATAGGGACAATAAGACCCAAAATAGCCTCTATATCCTGTGGCTACAAAAATAAGTACGGTCACCCCCACCAGGAAACTCTGGATACCCTAAAGAAATACCAGGTCCAAACCTTTCGTACAGACCTAAATGGTGATATGGTCTTCTATTTTGACCTTAGGAATACAAAAAAAATCTATTCCAAAGGGAAGTACCTTTCAGAATAGATTTTTAAACTTTTTGATTTACTTAGATATCAGGCCCAATAGGTCTCTAACTACATATGATGCAATTACAAGACCTCCAGCAGATGGTACAAAGGATATGCTACCATTAATTCTCTCCTGCCTGCCATCAGCTTCAACTAGCCTAGGTTGGCTTGGTTTTTCCTTTGAGTAAACCACTGTCAGCTTCTTTATACCCCTTTGCTTAGCCTCCTTACGGACCAGCTTAGCTAGGGGACACATCTCTGTCTTGTGTATGTCGCTAACCTCTATCTGGCACGGGTCTAGCTTATTACCCATACCCATAGAGCTAATAATTTTTAGCCCCCTCTTATAGCAGGTATCTATAAGGTGAATCTTTGACTTTACCATGTCTATTGCATCAACTACATAGTCATAATGCCCTTCCAAGAGCCTGTCAGATGTAGTCTCATCATATAGGGATACATAGCCTCTTACATCTATTTCAGGGTTTATATCCCTAACCCTTTCTAGGACTACATCTACCTTCTTAGACCCAATAGTTGAATGAAGGGCTGGCAGCTGCCTATTTATATTGGTTGCATCTACATCATCAAGTCTACTAGGGTCAAATGGCCTACACCTGCCCGAGCTAAGGCTTCAACAACATAACTACCAACTCCACCTAGACCAAATACTATCACCCTTGACTGGTCTAGTCTTTCTAAGGCTTGGTCTCCAATTATTATACTTGTTCTTTCCTTAAATTTTTCCATAGCCTACCTACAGTCTATTTAGTAAAGAAGTCTTCTATCTTCTGACCTAACTTTTTCTTGCTGCCATTGACGATTTCTCCATCTTCTTCTGCAAACTTCTTCAATAGGTCTGCCTGCTTATCACTTATCTTCTTAGGTATTTGTACATTGACCTTTACATACTGGTCTCCCCTAGTAGACGAGTTAATGCGCTGGATACCCTTGCCCTTTAGTCTAAAGACAGTTCCAGTCTGTGTTCCTGGTGGCATTGAGTACTTAACGCTACCATCTATAGTAGGAACCTCAAGTTCATCACCTAGTGTAGCCTGGACAAAGGATATAGGCATATCCATATATATATCAAATCCATCCCTCTTGAATAGCTTATGAGGCTTGACTTCTATCCACAGGTATAGGTCACCCCTAGGTGCTCCTGGTTCACCAAATTCACCCTGGCCTGCCAGCTTAATAGTCTGGCCATCATCTATACCAGCTGGTATATTTACCTCTATTGTCTTAGTCTTTCTTACTGATCCTGATCCACCACACTTGCTACAAGGACTCTCAATCTTCTCACCTGTACCGTGACAGTCTGGACACTCTCTCTGAGATGCCATACTACCAAACATAGTCTGTCTAACCTCACTGATTACACCCCTACCTCCACATGTATTACATGTAGACTTAGATGTACCAGGCTTGCATCCTGTACCATGACATTCATCACATTCTTCACTTCTATTTACCTTAAGACTTACCTTCTTCCCGAATACTGCTTCTTCAAAGGTAATTCCTATATGTTGCCTAATATCAGCACCCCTTCTAGGTCCCCTCTTCTGGGCACCACCAAAGCCACCAAATCCTCTAGAGCCTCCACCAAAGAAGTCTCCAAATATATCTCCAAATATATCTCCAAAGTCGCCAGCCCCATTAAAGCCACCAGCTCCTCCGAATCCACCCTGACCATTTACTGCATCAGCACCATACTGGTCATAGATTTGTCTCTTTTGTGGATCTGACAATACCTCATAGGCTTCATTTACTTCCTTGAACTTTTCTTCAGCTTCCTTGTTGTCAGGATTCTTATCTGGATGGTATTTCATGGCTAATTTTCTATATGCTTTTTTTAGTTCTTTATCATCAGCAGTCTTTTCTACTCCTAAGACTGCATAATAGTCCTTATTGGCCAAAATTTACACCTTCCCCTCTATTTCAACAACAATAGCTTGCGGTAAATCCACAAGCCATTGTCGTATTTTACCTATCAATTATAGGCTATCTTTTTGCTCCTGTCTATACCAGGTCCAATAATTATTACTTGTCGTCAACTTCTGTGAAGTCAGCGTCAACTACATTATCATCCTTTGGCTGGTCCTGAGCTTCTTCCTGACCACCCTGCTGAGCCTGAGCTGCCTGAGCCTTAGCATATAGGTCCTGAGAAACCTTCTGGAACTTGCCCATCAACTCTTCTACTGCAGCGTTGATTTCTTCAACTGAAGCATCTTCCTTGTCCTTAACCTCTCTAACCTTAGCTATAGAAGCTTCTATATCAGTCTTTTCATCTGCTGCTATGTTCTCTCCAGCCTCAACTAGAGTCTGTTCTGTCTGATAAGCTATAGCCTCAGCGTGGTTAATTGCTTCTATCTTTTCTTTCTTCTTCTTATCAGCCTCTGCATTAGCCTCAGCCTCTCTTACCTTCTTTTCTATTTCTTCTTCTGACATATTTGTATTAGAAGTTATAGTTATCTTCTGTTCCTTACCAGTTCCAAGGTCCTTAGCTGTTACATTTACTATACCATTAGCATCTATATCAAATGTAACTTCTATCTGAGGTACCCCCCTCTTTGCTGGTGGTATGTTAGTCAACTGGAATCTACCTAGAGTTGTATTGTCATATGACATAGCTCTTTCACCCTGTATATACATGGATATCAACTGCTGTCTGGTTGTCAGCAGCTGTAGAGAATACCTGTGACTTTTTAGTTGGTATAGTTGTGTTTCTTTCAATTATCTTAGTAAATACATTACCTAGAGTTTCTATACCTAATGAAAGCGGAGTAACATCTAGTAGAAGTATATCATTTACTTCACCTGTTAGTACACCTGCCTGTATAGAAGCACCTGCAGCAACGCATTCATCTGGGTTGATACCCTTGTGTGGGTCCTTGTTTATAAATTTCTTAACAGCATCTTGTACTGCCGGTATTCTTGTAGAACCACCAACAAGTAGTACATCATCTATTTCTGATACAGATATACCTGCATCCTTAATTGCCTGTTCAGTAGGTCCCATAGTCTTAGCAACTAGTTCAGCAGTCAATTCATTGAACTTAGCCCTAGTCAAGTCCATATTCAAGTGCTTTGGACCTTCTGCAGTAGCAGTAATGAATGGAAGGTTTATATTCGTTGTCATTGTAGAAGAAAGTTCCTTCTTAGCCTTTTCAGCTGCTTCCTTTAATCTCTGAAGAGCCATTTTGTCAGCCTTAAGGTCTATTCCTTCTGCCTTCTTAAACTCACTTGCCAAGTAGTCTATAAGAACCTGGTCAAAGTCATCTCCACCTAGCTTATTGTTACCAGCTGTAGCCAATACTTCGAATGTACCATCACCAATTTCTAGTAAAGATACGTCAAAAGTACCACCACCAAGGTCAAATACAAGGATTTTCTTTTCTTCTTCTAGCTTATCAAGACCATAAGCTAGTGATGCAGCTGTTGGCTCGTTGATAATTCTCTTAACCTCTAGGCCTGCTATCTTACCAGCATCCTTAGTAGCCTGTCTCTGTGCATCTGTAAAGTAGGCTGGAACTGTAATTACAGCTTCAGTCACCTTTTCTCCAAGGTAGGCTTCAGCGTCAGCCTTTAGCTTCTGTAGTATAATAGCTGAGATTTCCTGTGGAGTATAGTCCTTACCGTCTATGTTCACCTTGTAATCAGTACCCATGTGAGTCTTGATTGATGTTATAGTTCTGTCTGCGTTTGTTACTGCCTGTCTCTTAGCCGGCTCACCTACTATTCTTTCACCATCTTTAGTGAAAGCTACTACTGATGGAGTAGTTCTCATACCTTCATTGTTAGGTATTATTGTTGGCTCTCCACCTTCTAATACTGCGACACATGAATTAGTTGTTCCTAAATCTATTCCTATTACTTTTCCCATTTTTATTACCTCCAAAATTATTCTTTTTATTTTTGTATTTATATTATTTATGTTGTTAACCTATAATAATCTTCCAGCAAGAAACCCTTGACCATACTGGCCCTTAAAACCTTCTTGTCTAGCCTGTAGCCCTTTTGTAGGGACCATTAAAATCTTACCTGGTTCATATTCATCACTAGCCTCCTGCATTACTGCCATATGAAGGTTAGGGTCAAAATCTTGACCAGGCTCTGCATCTATTCTCTCTAAACCTGACTTCTTCAAGGCATCTAAAAGCTGTTTGTAAACCATGTCAACTCCAACAAATAGTGGACTTTCCTTGTCATCACAAGCATCAAGGGGCTCTTTCCATGTTGTCTATAACTGGAATTAGCTCATTAAAGGCCTTTTCATTGGCATAAAGGCCAATCGTTGCCTTCTCTTCAGCTGTCCTTCTCCTAAAATTTGCATACTCGGCGTTGAGTCTCAGGATAGCTTCTTCCTGGTCCTTTAGCTTATTTTCTAGACTCTTTATCTTAAATACTGGCTCACTCTCATCTATATTTTTCCTGATCACTTCCTCCAGATTCAGAACAAGTGGCTTCTTCTTCAAGCTCCTGACCATCCTCTACTATAATTTCTTCCTTTGTTTCTTCCTTTGTTTCTTCCTTTGTTTCTTCCTTTATGTCCTCCTGGACAATATCCTGATCCATATCAATTGGATCCTTTATTTCTTATCCAAAATCATACACCCTCTCAATATTTATATTCATCACTTACCATCCAGCAACATACTCATATAATTCAAGATTGAGTATACCTTTGAATAATCCATTCTAGTTGGTCCAATAAAACTTATTTTGCCCTGAAGGTCATCTTGGACATTGTAGGTAGCAGTTACGATACTTAAGTCAGTGCTTACATCATCTCCATTACCTATAACTATATTTAAGTTGTCCTTTTGTATCCCCTTAGTCCTTATCATCTTGGCCAGGCTCTCACGCTCTTCCAACATATTTAGGAAGGACTTGGCCTTTACCATATCACTAAACTCTGGATAGTTAAATATATTTGTTGCCCCATTCATGGAAATCTTATAATCACTATCCGCATTTAGCAGGTAGACTAGGTCATCTACTATTTCTGAATACTCGCCTATCTCATATTTAATATAGGCTATCATCTCTTCATCAAGCTCGCTAAACTTCTTACCTGATAGCTTGTTAGATAGGCTATTTGATATAACATTTAAGCTAGCCTGTAGAGTTCGACAAAAATATCAAACTCTACTCTTTATTTCTCCATTATCTGCTACTAGTATCAATAGGATTTTTCTGGTGATAGGCTGACTAACTGAATATGCTTTATAGTCCTCAGCCCCCTATTCCTATCGTATACTGCGACAGTAGTATAGTTGGTAATGCTAGATAATATCTTAGACAACTCATCAAGTAGGTCATCAACCCTGTTGAAGTTGTTCTCCACACACTTTCTCAGCATCTCCTTTTCATGTTCTTCTAACTCCCTATTACCCATCAGGGAATCTACATATAGCATGTATCCCTTCTTGGTTGGGATTCGGCCTGCAGACGTATGGGGCTGAACTAAGTAACCCATATCCTCTAGGTCAGACATTTCATTTCTGATGGTCGCTGCTGAAATACCAAAATCATATTTTTTTGATATGGTTCTGGAACCAACAGCCTCAGCGGTCTCCACATAGTCTTTTACTATGGCCTTCAATATATTTAATTGTCTCTCTGTAAGATCCATAGTATCACCTACCTTTTTATTATCACTCACTCACTTAGAGTGCTAAAAGCTTATATGTATATTAAACTACTTTTTATGGACCTTGTCAAAGTACTTAAATGAAATTTTCTATAATTTTTTAATTTTTAATTACACAGAAAGAGGACCAGTCCTACCAGCATATTTTTCTAGTAGGCCTAGTCCCCTATTAATCGTATTCACTTATCTTGTAGTATTTTCACTCACTACTACAATACTTCAACGTCTACATTTTCTCTGTCAGCAATCTGCTTGTTTAGCTTAGCAAGGAAGTCCTCAACTGACATCTGACCTAATTCACCTTCATCTCTAGATCTAACTGATAGTAGGCCACTTTCCATTTCCTTTTCACCAACTACTAGCATGTAAAGGTATTTTTTCTAGCTGGGCTTCTCTGATCTTAAAGCCAACCTTCTCAGCCCTGTCATCTAGTTCAACCCTGATACCCGCGTTAAATAGCTTGTCCTGTAATTCCTTAGCAAAGTCATTATACTTGTCTGATACAGATAGTACCTTAACCTGGCATGGAGCCAACCATACTGGGAATTTACCCGCATAGTTTTCTATCAATATACCTATGAATCTTTCTATAGATCCTAGGACAACCCTATGTAGCATAACTGGTCTATGCTTTTCTCCATCCTTACCAACATATGTAGCATCAAATCTCTGAGGTAACTGCATATCTAACTGGCAAGTACCACACTGCCAAGTTCTTCCTAGACAATCCTTTAGGTGGAAGTCTATCTTTGGACCATAGAAGGCACCATCACCTTCATTAACTCTATAATCAATACCCATTTCTTCTAAGGCACCCCTTAGACCATCTTCAGCAATTGCCCATTCTTCATCAGTTCCCATTGAATCCTCTGGTCTAGTAGATAGCTCTACATGGTAACTAAATCCAAACTGCTTGTATACCTTGTCTATTAGGTCGATTACTTCCTTAACCTCATCTCTAATCTGTTCTGGCAAACAGTAGATATGGGCATCGTCCTGAGTAAAGGCTCTAACCCTCATCAATCCGTGTAGTGCTCCTGACAACTCATGTCTATGTACCCTACCTCTTTCAGCAACCCTCATTGGGAAGTCCCTATAAGAGTGTAGCTGCGAATTGTAGAATAACATGGCTCCTGGACAGTTCATTGGCTTAATTGCGTAATCCTCTTCGTCTATCTGTACAGTGTACATATTTTCTTTATAGTGGAACCAGTGTCCTGAAGTCTCCCAAAGCTTTCTATTTAAGATTATAGGAGTTTCTATTTCAACATAGTGGGCTTCTCTGTGTACTTCTTCCCAATACTTCATTAGGGCAGCCTTTAGGGCAGTACCTCTTGGTAAGAATAATGGGAATCCAGGTCCTTCATTAGGTATCATAAATAGGCCTAATTCCTTGCCTATCTTTCTATGATCTCTTCTTAGCTTCTTCCAACATAAATAGGTGGGCATCTAGGTCCTTCTTCTTTTCAAATGAAGTACCGTATACTCTCTGAAGCATCTTGTTGTTTTCATCACCTCTCCAATAAGCACCCGCTATTGACTGTAGCTTAAAGGCCTTGACCTTCTTAGTAGACTCTAGGTGTGGTCCCCTACATAGGTCTACAAATTCTCCCTGCCTATACATAGAGATTATCTCGCCATCAGGTAGGTCATTTATCATTTCTACCTTGTAGTCTTCTCCTCTTTCAGCCATCATCTTAATAGCCTCTTCCTTAGAAACCTCGAAGCCTTCTATATGTAAGTCTTCCTTAACTATCTTTTTCATTTCAGCTTCTATTTTTTCTAGATCCTCTGGAACTAGTCTATAGTCTAGGTCAAAGTCATAGTAGAAGCCATTTTCTATAGCAGGACCTATAGCTAACTTAGCCTCAGGCTATAATCTCTTAACTGCCTGAGCGAATATAGGGGCTGAAGTATGTCTGAATACTTCCTTACCTTCTTCATCGTCAAACTTATAGAAGTCAACCTTACAATCCTTGTCTAACTTCTTATTTAGGCTTTCTAGTTTACCATCTACTGCACCAACCAGTACACTTCTAGCAAAACCATCGCTAATACCCTTAGCAACATCTAAAAGTGATGCACCTTTTTCAACTTCCACAAAATTGCCATCTCTTAATTCAATCTTTAACATATCTATCCCTCCATAATTTAATTCTATAGTCTTTAATCTTCTTAGTAAAGTCAAGCTTTTTATACAAGGATCCTTCTTTGAATCTTATAGGTTTCTCGAGTTTTATAAGAGTCAAATTTGTATAAAAATCCCAGTCATAAAGAATTGGGACGAATAATCATGAGTTCACCCAAGTTCCCAGATAAACTCTGGACACTCAATGACTATAAGGTAGTCAACCGAACACTTTCACCTAGGCTACTAAGTCCTGCTCAAAGGTAGTTTTCAGATAGGTCTGTCTAGTTGGACTTCCAGCCGATGATCCAACCTCTCTATAGATGATTACCACCCTACTCTTCCTTTTTCATAGCATATATCTCAAAGATGTATACATTCTAACACATCAGGAATTAAAATGCAAGTAAAATTCAGATTTTTTTATAGCTCTTACCTGTGTATTAATTCTTATGTATACTAAATGCCCATTTTAAAGTTAACTTAAACACCTTTTAATATTATTTTTTTAAAGGTCAGGTTTAAAGGTCAGGTCTATTATCACATCTCTATCGTATGAAAGTTCTCCCTATTAACTAAAAACTCTTTTGCAGTAAAATACCCCAAGATGATATTTAAGGCATCCAAATAATTGTGACTAAATAAAAAGTCTCATGAGGGATATATCTAGCATAGGCATGATGCTAACAAAGGACTGTGTCCTATAAGTGGTCTAAAGTGTGCATCTACCATTAGAATCTTATAATTAAAATTAAAAATAGCCTTGGAAGGACTTTGTTCAACCAAGGCTATTTTTATAGATTTATACTACACTGGATTTGACATATATGAATTAATATTCTACATCAAATAGGATATTTTTCCTCTGTTTCCTTATCAAAGAAGTGCATTCTATTCATATCAAGAGCTGAGATCTAGAGTCTGTCCTGGCATTATATCACTTCTACCATCAAACTTAGCTATTAGTTCTGATCCTGGAAGTTAATATAAGCATATATTTCTGCTCCCATCAACTCTCTAATTACAACATCTGCCTTGAACTGGTTGTTTTCAGACAAATCAAGGAATACTTTCTCCTTGTGTATATCTTCTGGTCTAATACCTACTATAATAGTCTTACCTACATATCCCTTTTCTTCAAGGAAGGCAGCCTTACCCTTAGGTATTACAAATTTAACATCCTTACCAGAAAGACTAGCTACTATGTCGTCACCCTCCTTAAGGATTTCGGCATCCATAAAGTTCATCTGTGGACTACCTATAAAGCTTGCAACGAACTTGTTTACTGGGTTATCATATAGAACCTTTGGCTTGTTTATCTGCTGAACTACACCATCCTTCATTACAACTATCCTGTCACCCATTGTCATAGCCTCAGTCTGGTCGTGAGTTACATATATGAATGTAGCTCCAAGGTCCTTGTGTAGCTTTGATATCTGGGCTCTCATTTCAGTTCTTAACTTGGCATCAAGATTTGATAGGGGCTCATCCATCAAAAATACCTTAGGATTTCTTACTATAGACCTTCCTAGAGCTACTCTCTGTCTCTGTCCACCAGATAGGGCCTTTGGCTTTCTGTCTAATAAGTTCTCTAGCTGAAGTATCTTTGCAGCTTCCTTGACCTTCTTGTCTATTTCTTGCTTATCCATCTTTCTTAGCTTAAGTGAAAAAGACATATTATCATATACTGTCATATGTGGATATAGGGCATAATTCTGGAATACCATGGCTATATCTCTATCCTTTGGCTCTACATCATTTACCACCCTATCATCTATCTTTAATGTACCAGAAGTAATGTCTTCTAGTCCTGCAATCATTCTAAGTGTTGTAGACTTACCACAACCTGATGGTCCAACTAAAACTATAAATTCCTTGTCTTCTATATCAATATTTACGTTCTTAGCCGCCTGGAACCCATTGTCGTATGATTTACATATATTTTCTAGCTTTACTGTTGCCATTATCTTACCTCTCATTCAAAATATAAAGCAATTTTTTCTAGACTTAAGTCCTGAGTCGTCTCAAGTCTAAGGTCTGCATCTACACCTATACCAACACTCCTCATCTTGCAAGCCCTCATGGCTTCTACACCTGCCTGGGAGTCTTCAATTCCAAATACCTGGTCTATAGCTAGGCCAATTCCCCTAGCTGATTCTATAAAGATATCTGGTGCTGGCTTGCTCTTTTCCACCTTGGCCGGATCAGCTATAAAGTCAACCTGGTCAAGTAGGCCTAAAATTTCTAAAATCCTACTGGCATTCTTAGAAACCGATGCAAGCCCAATTTTTATATTGTTATCTCTTAGTTCTTTTATGAAGTTTTCTATGCCTGGAAGTATGTCCTCTTTAGTTAGGCCTTCCAAAAGCTTTACATATTCGTCGTTCTTTTTGTCTGTTAAAATTTTTATATCTTGGTCCGAATACTTGTCTCTTACACCACCATACTCAAGTATTCTTATCAGGGAATCAGTTCTAGATATCCCCTTTAGACTTTCATTGAATTCCTCATCGATGTCAATACCTATGCTATTTGCTAGGTTTTTCCAGGCTATATAGTGTAATTTAGCCGTATCTGTTATGACACCGTCTAGGTCAAATATTACTCCTTTTATCATAAAACCACCTTACATGCCTAATAGTTCTTTTATGGCAAATGCCTCATATGGCTTTTAGGGCCACAATATTGTCATTTATATCCAAGTCTTCATAATTTGAAATCATCAGGTCGTAGTCTCCCAGCTTGTAGTTCTTATCTAGCTCAAAGTTTACCAAGCTTGAGCCGAAGTTATCAACCACTATGATACTCTTACCGTCTATAAACCTCTCGTATGCAAATACCTCCATATTTTCCCTATCTATAAGCTTGAAATCTGCATCTGTTATCACAGGGTCCGTATGCCTTAATTCAATCAATTTCTTATAGTAGTAGAAAATAGAATTTTTGTCTTTTAATGCATCCTCTACATTTATCTCTTCGTATCTAGGATTAACCCTAAGCCATGGCTGGCCTTGAGTAAAACCTGCATGTTCCTCTTTGTTCCACTGCATTGGAGTCCTGGCATTGTCCCTAGATATCTTATATACAGCTTCCATAAAGTCATCTTTGGATAAAACTTTTCTATCTAGAACCAAGTCCTTGTAGGCATTTCTAATCTCTACGTCCTGGTATTCTTCTATCTCATACCTGCAGTTGACCATACCAATTTCTTCACCCTGGTATATGTATGGTGTCCCCTGCATTAGGTGTAGGATTGTTGCAAACATCTTGGCACATTCAACCCTGTAATTGGTGTCATTTCCCCACCTCGATATTACACGGGCCTGGTCGTGGTTTTCCAGATAAAGTGAATTCCAACCCTTTTTGTATAAGCCATTCTGCCATCCTGCAAAAAAGTCTTTAAGGTCTACCAGGTCTAGGTCCTTTATCTTCCACTTGCCTGCCTCTGTTCCTTCAACAATATCAAGCATCATGTGGTCAAAGGTAAAGATCATATTTAGTTCCTTCCTGTCCTCGCCACAAAATAGTAGGGCGTTGTCTGGATGAGAACCCGGAGCCTCTCCAACCGTCATACAGTCATACTTTGATAGGACCTCCCTATTCATTTCCTGTATGTACTCATGTAGTCTTGGTCCATTCATATGGTAATCACCTATTATGTATTCACCCTGACCATCCTCGTAGTCCGGAAAATCCGTGTACTTAGATATGGAACTAATAACATCTAGTCTCCATCCATCTACTCCCTTGTCCATCCAAAACTTCATCATATCCCAGATTTCGTTTCTAACGGTAGGATTTTCCCAATTTAGGTCTGGTTGTTTCTTTGTAAATAGGTGGAGATAGTACTCTCCTGTAGCTTCATCATACTCCCATGCAGACCCACTGAAAAATGATCCCCAGTTGTTTTTCTTGTCAGACCAAAAATAGTAGTCCCTATATGGGTTGTCCTTTGACTTACGACTCTCTACAAACCACTTGTGTTCATCACTTGTGTGATTGGCTACAAGATCCATGACTATCTTTATATTCCTCTTATGGGCCTCATCTATTAGTTCAAACATGTCTTCCTCTGTACCGAAGCTTGACCATATCTTCCTATAGTCGCTTATATCGTAGCCATTATCGTCTTGGGGAGATTCATATACTGGGCTTAACCAGATTACATCTATCCCCAGTTCTACTAGGTAGTCTAGCTTTAATATTATTCCCCTAATATCTCCAAGACCATCCCCATTTGAATCATAAAAACTTCTCGGATATATTTGGTATACTACCGATTTTTTCCACCACTGCATATCTTATCCTCGCTTTATTACTAATTTATCTTCTAGTAAGTGTTTTTCCTTGTAAATATCTAACTCTATTGGGCTACCCTTCTTTAAACTAATAGATATTTCAGTTTGTGCTAACATCTAGGTTTATCAACCTATCTCTATAGTTAATATTGAAGCTATAGCCATCCCAGTCATCTGGTAGTATTGGGGCAAATGATAGGCAACCATCATAGGTCCTCATACCAGCAAAGCCCTGAACTATTGACATCCATGCACCTGACATACTAGTTATATGTAGGCCGTCATCTGTATCCTTATTGTAGTTATCTAGGTCTAGCCTAGCTGTTCTTTCATACATACCAACTGCCTTTTCCTCTAAGCCAATCTCACAAGCTAATATAGAGTGTATACAAGCTGATAGACTTGATTCATGAACTGTCATTGGTTCATAGAATAGGTAGTTATTTTTCTTTTCTTGGTCAGTGTACCTGTCACCAAAGTAGTAGATACCTTGTAGGACGTCTGCCTGCTTTATATAGCAAGACCTCAGAATTTTGTCCCAAGCCCAATTCTTGTTTAGAGGCCTATCAGCTTCAGTCAATATATCAACCGGCTGTAAGTCCTTATCAAGGAAGGTATCATGCTGTACAAATACTCCTAGTTCTTCATCGTATGGGTAGTACATATTGTCTACTATTTCATTCCACTTACTTAATTCATCTTGGTCGATTCCCAATACTTCTAGCTTAGAGACTAACTTATCACCTAGTTTTTCTATCATAGCCATTGTAAACTCAAGAGTCCAAGCTGCTATAGTATTAGTATACCAGTTGTTGTTTACATTATTTTCATATTCATTTGGTCCAGTTACACCATGTATCATATACTTCTTATTTCTCTGACTGTAGTGGACTCTATCAGCCCAGAACCTTGATATACCAACTAAAACATCTATACCATAGTCAACTATATAGTCATAGTCTCCAGTATAATTTGCATAATTGTAAAGCGCATAGGCAATTGAACCATTTCTATGGATTTCTTCAAAGGTTATTTCCCACTCATTATGGCACTCTATTCCATTGAAGGTAACCATTGGATAAAGGGCACCCTTTAGTCCCTGCATGCTTGCATTATGGTAGGCTTCAGTCAACTGGTTGTACCTGTATAGTAGTAGGTTCCTTGTAACCTCCTGTGGGGCAGTAGATAAATACATAGGTATAATATATGCCTCAGTATCCCAATAAGTTGCTCCACCGTACTTTTCTCCTGTAAAGCCCTTAGGCCCTATATTCAATCTTAGGTCATCCCCATAGTAGGTTGAGAATAGTTGGAATATACTGTACCTAATCCCCTGCTGTAGCTTCGGCTGATTTTTAATTACTACGTCGGCTATATCCCACCTCTGTCTCCACTTTAGGGCATGTCTTTCAAATAGCTTATCATAGCCTAAATCAGCTGCAGACTTGGCAAGGTCTCCTGCTACACGAGTTAGGTCTTCCTCCTTATGGTCTCTTGTAGTAGTTACAGCCACAATTTTTTCTAGACTTGCAGTCTGGCCAGGCTCTAGCCTGACTTGTGCCCTAGTTGAAACAGATTCATCGCCAATTACAGATTCAAACCTATAGTCCTCATTCTGGTCTGAATATAGTCTTGAAACCATATAGTTACATATAGTAAACCTCTCAACACCAAAATTGTTTTCTATAGTCTTAGAAACAAGATAGCCAGTATTCTCATGGGCTCCCTTATCTAAAACATGCCAGAACTTTTCTTCATAGTTAGAATCCTCATTTTCAACATCAGCATCAAGATATGGAACAAATTCCACAAGTGCCTCTGCATCTAACGCTATTACAGAGTACTTGATAGGACAAATTTCCTTTGTATCAATACTAACAAATCTTTCTACATCTATCTGGAAGGACTTGTCAGACCTCTTTATTTCAAAGCTCCTCTTTAGAGTCCCTTCTCCATATCAAGTTCTCTTCTATATGAGACTATTTCTTCTACATTTAGGTCAAGCTCTTGTCCATCTATCTTTACACCTATCCCAATAAAGTTAGGTGAATTTATCATCTTACCAAAGTATTCTGGGTAACCAATTTTCCACCAGCCTACCTTAGTCTTGTCTGGAAACCAAACACCCCAATATAAGTACCCTGTAGGAGTCTCCTGAGTATTTTTTTCTTCAAAATTACCCTCATCCCCATATACTCATTAGCAAGGGACATTATGCTCTCCGAAAATCTAAGCTCTTCCTTATTTAATTCGTTTTCTATTACTTTAAATTCATTATATTCGAATTTCATATTCCCTCCTGATACCAAGGACCAATAGTCTTCCTTAGACAAAAGCTTGTATATGGTTGACTATTAAAATCCTGGGTTTCTGAAAATTTACTTTACTGATCCGGCTGTTATACCCTTTATAATCTGCTTCTGAGCTATGAAGTAGAAGATGATTACTGGTATGATAGCTATTGTAAGACCAGCTAAGGCTAGGTGCCACTGCTTTGTATACTCACCGAAGAAGAAGAACATCTTTAGTGGTATTGTTTCTGAACCCAACTTGTTTATTACTAAGGATGGTAGCAAGTAGTCGTTCCATATCCAAATTGTGTTTAAGATAGCTACTGTTACTGTAATAGGCTTTAGGATTGGGAATATAATATACCAGAATACCTGGAACCTATTACAACCATCTATGATTGCTGCTTCATCTAGTGACCTAGATATACCGTTGATTGTACCATGATATAGGAAAATGGCCATTGATGAACCAAATCCTAGGTACAAGAACATTATACCCGGTCTATTTAGCATACCTAACTTACCGAAAAATGATACTAGCGGTATCATTACTGCCTGGAAAGGTATTAGCATGGCTGCTACGAATACAAAGAATATTATTGAACTAACCTTTGACTTAACCCTTGAAAGGGCGTATGCTGCCATTGACGAAAATACTATTATAATTATTACGCTGACAACAGTTATGATAATAGAGTTTGTAAATGTCTGTGCAAAGCTCAAATTTTCTGCTGCCTGCTTGTAGTTTTCAAAGTGTACTCCTTCTGGTAACCTAAGTGGAGATTCAAATATTTCCTTTTTAGTCTTTAGCGAGTTGACTACCATCAAGTAGAATGGACTCAGCCAAATTAAACTCAATATTGTTCCAAGGATACCAAGTATTATATTTTTTCTTTTTGTACTACTCATTACATCTCCACCTCCCTCTTCTTGTTATAGTAAACCTGAGTTAGTGATATTACTGCTATGATTATAAAGAATATAAGTGCCTTTGACTGGGCATATGCCATCTTGTTTTCCAAGAATGCTGTATTGTAGATGTTCATAGCAACCATCTGAGTTGAATTATAAGGTGCTCCACCTGTTAATGACAAGTTCTGGTCATAAAGCTTAAATGAATTAGAAAGTGTCAAGAACATACTTACTGTAAAGGCTGGTGCCACTAGAGGGAATATAATGTGTCTAAACCTCTGGAAGACATTGGCCCCATCTATCTGGGCAGCCTCTACCAAGTCCTCTGGTATACCTTCTAGGTGGGCTATATAAATTATCATTATATAACCTGACATCTGCCAAGCTGTAAGTATTACCAAGCCCCAAAAACCTGTACGAGTAGTTGACAACCAACCTTGTAGGGCTTGTGTTCCAACTGCCTGTCCTATGGCATCAAATCCCTGGATAAATACGAACTGCCAGATAAAACCTAGGATCAAACCACCTATAAGGTTTGGCATGAAAAATACTGTTCTCATTAGGTTACTACCCTTTAATTTCTGTGTAACAAGTAGGGCTAATCCCAAACCTATAGCATTTATCAAAACAACTGACACTACTGCAAACTTAGTAGTAAACCAAAGTGCATTTCTAAAACCTTCATCGCCTAGTAGTTGTATATAATTAGTGATACCCGCAAATACCGGTGTGTTTATACCATCCCAGTTTGTGAAAGAATAATAAACACCATATAAAAGCGGAATAACAACTACCATGATTAGTGCTATTAAAACTGGTGCCAAAAACAACCAGAAAAATAGACCATTCTTACCTAATTTTTTGTTCATAATAGCCTCCTATTGCTTTTTTAAAAACAAGGTGCTGACAAGTTGAAATCAACACGCAGCACCTCAATTTAATCATGTATTACTGTCTAGCCTGTTCCCAAGCCTTCTGTGAAGTCTTAACTATGTCATCCCAACTAGCCTGACCACTTACATATCTCTGGATTTCCGCTCCAAGAGTCTTCTGTCCCCAGCTTGATGGATATCCCATGAATACCCAATTGATTGTGTTACCATCTTTTGCATACTTGTAGATTGTCTGAGCTAGTGGATCACTGATCTTAGATTCGTCAAATCCCTTATATGCTGGTATAAACTTGAACTGAGTTAAGACATATTCCTTACCCTTATCAGAAGTGTAAACCCAGTTTAAGAAGTCCTTAGCTGCCTTCTTAGTTGCATCATCCTTAGTATTGTTTACTGCCCAGTACATTGGAACACCAACTGGTAGCTTACCTTCAGCAACACCTTCTACTGGTATAGGAAGCATGCCTATGTTCTTAGCTAGGTCAGCATCTATCTGTTCTACAGAAGTGTATACCCAGTTACCCTGCTGAATCATAGCAACCTTACCGTTAGAGAACAGCTTTTCAACCTGCTGAGAGTAGTCTAAGCTTGCTGTTGGCTGCACAGAGTACTTGTTCTGCATATCAAGAACATCCTTGAACTGCTTACCATACTTGAATTCTACATTCTTAGCCGCAAATGCCTTGTTGATATCTCCGTCAAATTCTGGAGAAAGGAATACATTTGATAAGTGAAGTCCTGTTACCCAGTCTTCCTTAGCTGGTAGAGCAAATACTGCATCTAAACCTAATTCCTTCTTCTTAGAATCTAGAGTCTTAACCGCTTCTGCTAACTTAGCATAAGTAGTTAGGTCTTCAGCCTTGATTCCAGCCTTTTCAAATATTGCCTTGTTGTAGATGAATCCGTAACCTTCCTGGTTGAATGGTAGACCGTATACCTTACCATCAACTGTTACTCCATCTAGAGTCTTTGGAAGTGCTTGCTTAGCAAGTGGTACATCAGTTAAGTCTTCTAGCTTAGTCTGCCAATCCTTAACGTCCTGAGGTCCACCAATATTAAATATTGTAGGCTCATTACCTGAAGAGAACTTAGACTTTAGTGCTGCACCATAGTCACCACCACCGCCTACAGTAGTTATATTGATCTTAACATTTGGATTTTCCTTCATGTATTCCTGAGCCAGCTTATTAAACTGATCCTTGAATTCTACCTTGAACTGGAATACATCCAACTGTACCTGGTCTCCACTTGAGCTTCCACCACCAGAATTTCCACAACCTGCTAGCACTGAAGCAGACAAAAACGCCTACTACGGCTAAACTTAGTAATTTTTTTAAACTTCATAAAAACCTCCTAAAAATTTTAACACTTACTTTAAAAATTTTAACACTTACCTTGTATGTTATACCCATTACTAGGAAAACTATCACATTTACACAAATAAATCTATTAAATTTCCTATAATCAGTATATAACCAAATTAATAATCAGGATCCTAATCTTCTATGATGTAGTCAACTATATCAGCTAGGTCAACATCCTTATTTTCAAGTATATCAATCAGCTTTCCACAGCTAAATTCACCAATCCTCATAGACCCTACATCAACATTTACAACCCTGTGCTTGTCCTTGCTAAAGCTATTTGATTCTGCGCCAAAGGCCCCTATCATTATATCCTTTTCCCTACCTACACTAGATAGGTAGTCTATGGCTCCAGAAAATATTAGGGAGTCAGTAATCACTACACCATCCATATCCTGGTTGGCCTCTAGTAGCTTCTTCATGGACATATAGCCGTTGAGTTTATTAAATTCGTTTTCCTCAACCAAATCAGAACTGAAATACAAGTCGTTTTCCCTTATAGACTGGAGATAGCCATCGTACCTGTCAATTGTAACCATAGAGTCTCTCCTACCACCTATAAAGCCTATCTTCTTACATCCATAATCAGCCAAGTAGTTTGTCAGCTTCCTACAGGCATCTGCATTATCTGTATCCACCGTATAGATATCATTATATTCCCTGCTCTTACCTATTAGGATAAATGGAAATTCTATTTTTCTAAGATAGTTTACTGTTGAATCACCAATTACTGACCTCATAAGGATTACCCCATCTACCTTATTGGAGTTTATCAGCCTTTTCACTGCATTGGTTTCATTTTTTTACCATTATAGGCAATCAAGGTATCATAGCCCTCTTACCTGCCGTCTTGGCAACTCCTCTTAGGCTTTCCTGGAAGAAAAGGATTCATAAAGAAATCATCGTCTGCTGGTAGGACAAGCCCCACATTTTTGGAAATCCTATTGGCAAGACTTCGGGCGATAGCACTAGGATGGTAGTCTAAACGTTCCATCACCTCAAATATCTTTTTCTTGGTGCTATCACTGATATCCGGATAATTTCCGATAGCTCTAGATACAGTTGCCTTTGACACACCGGCCTCATCAGCCACGGTCTGCATTGTAACTTTTCTCTGTTTTTCCACTACCGAACCTCCTTAATTCAGTCAATATTATTTTAAAGTCTCTAAACCGATTTCGTACTAATTTTATTAATTACTTAACCGGTTTCGCTAACTTTATACACAATATATCATAATTAGCATCCTATTGCAATATATTTTTATTAAAATTTATTGAAAATTTTCAAAATATGGATTATACTGGTCTTACAATTCACTAGCTACTATAAATTTTTCTATAAAAACGACCAGTAATTAGTGGTAAATACTTAATTTTTAGAAGGAGAAAATGTATCTGATACATTTAAGTTAATGAATATGAAGCAATATATTTGTTTTGATGTCGGCGGTACTGGCATCGGTTATGGTATTATCGAAGAAAACGGAAATATAATAAAGAAGGGCAGCATGAATTCTGAAGCTAGGACACTTGGTGGTAAGGGCATAGTTGATAAGATGGTTGCCAAGACTAAGAGCCTTATGCCCGACTACAAGCTAGAGGGTGTGGCCATATCTACCCATGGAATGATAGACTCAAAAAATGGTATAGTCATGCATGCGGATGACCACCTAATACCTGGATACTCTATGATGAGGGTCAAGGATATTGTTGAAAATGAAACGGGCCTTACATGTCACCTAGAAAATGACGTCAACTGCGCCGGACTAGGAGAGCTTTGGCTGGGTGCTAATAGCGACAGGAAGCTAGTAAGTATGATTACGGTCGGAACTGGTATAGGAGCCTGCCTGATTCAGGACGGGCAGTTAATTACTGGTGAATGCATGTGTGCAGGTGAAATCGGTAAAATAATGATACCAGGTGGTAGGTTTGAGGATGTTGCGTCTACATATGCTATGACATCTGGACTTGAAAAAAGGCTGGGTCTTGAAACTGATAGTCTTAACGGTAAGATGGTATTTGAAAGGATAGAGGCTGGAGACCAGGTATATATAGATGCAGTTGATAAGATGATAGATAAGTTGGCTATTGGCCTATCTACCCTTGCCTACATATATAATCCAGGAATTATAATCCTTGGTGGAGGTATTATGGCAAGAGAGGACTACTTCAAGCCTAGATTAGAAGTTGCCTTGTCCAAGTATTTAACTCCACTTATACTAAACAATACAGAGCTTAGGTTTGCCAAGCTAAAGAACGATGCTGGTATGGTTGGAGCCCTTAGGAACTTCTTAAATAAGATGGGAGAATAAGATGATAAAAATAATGTTTGTTTGTCACGGCAATATTTGTAGGTCACCTATGGCCGAAGCCCTATTTCGTCACATGATAAGGGAAGAAGGCCTAAGTGACAGGGTCTTCATAGATTCATCTGCTACCTCCTACGAAGAAATCGGCAACCCAGTCCACCCAGGTACCAGGAACAAGCTAAAAAAGTATGGAATCTCTGTAGATAATATGTTTGCAAGCAAGCTAAAAAGGTCTGACCTAGATGAATATGACTACATATTTACCATGGACCAAAATAATATGAACAATATTAAGAGAGAATTCGGTAGCATTGACCAATCTAAGGTTATGAAGTTTATGGACTTGACTGACCACCCAAGGGACATAGCAGACCCTTGGTATACTGGTAATTTTGACCAGACCTATGATGACATTTACGAGTCCTGCCTTTGTCTTATGAAGCTTGTAAAGAAAGGCTTGGGGCCTAAAATCAAAGTTATTAATATAATTCCAAAGGGGAGGATATATTGAATATATCTTCCCCCTTTTATCTTAGCTCTTATAAACAATTTAGAGGGTTTTCAATAAATGCCCCTCTATACACTTGCTCAAATCAGTTTTTATCCACAAGTCTTTACCAAAATACTATGCCACTACCGTAGTCCCTTAGCCTTCCACTTCCAAGTGAAATAGCCTCCTTACCATGGTATTCAATAAATGACCTAATCGATTCACCATCTGGATGGCTAGCTAGGTCGCCAAAAAAGCCTACCCTTTCCTGGCCTAAGTCACAGCTAGCCCCGCCTATAAAGCCATAGTCCATCCCATCTAGACCTATATGACCTGGACTTATTTCCAGAACCTCCAAACCACGGCCTCTAAGGGTCTTACTTAAGCCTGGATCACCTGTAATTACAGCCCCATCCGTCACTTGACATATGGAGCAGTTTGCATAGCCCTGGTTGACTGAAATTATTTTAAGGTCTCCTCTTCTCCCTATAAGTTCTATCAGCCTTGGTTCTAATGAATCCAGCCTTCCTATTGCATAGCTGCCCGTATAGGCAAGGTTGAGGGCTACATCTCCAGGATATTTTTTTTCTAAATTTTTTACTCCTTGTACCAACCTGTATTTTCCACTTATATGGTCTGACAAAAGTTGCCTATAATAGTCATAGGACTCCTTAGAGCAAACAAAGGTCTGGCCGTCAAAGAATATTGATAGGTCAACATGTCCCCTTAGTCCCTCATAGAGCAGGCTCTGGTCATAGGAATCATACAGTTCAAATCCCATCGCCAACAGACTATTTCTAATTTCATTATCCATTCGAAAATCAACTATTATATTTATAATAACCACCGTCCTATCATCTAGTAAAATAGTATTTCTAAACAAGATTGGGGTCCAATAAACATAGGTCAAGCCCCTTAAATAAAACTTTTTAAAAAGCAGGCCCTATTTTAAAAAGCCTGCTTTTTATAGTCGGGTAAAGTAATCCCCTAAGGACTAGTCATTGTCCTTATTATTTTCTTTCTCTATGTACTCCTTAAATGAAATTTCATCATCATTTTTTTCAATTTCCTTAGCAAATATCTGGAGCTTTTCTATCCTATTCTTATCAAGAGACAGTACCTTGACCTTGGTAGATTCATCTAGCTCAATCTCTTGACCTTCTTCTGGTAGACCATTAATATAGCCCATGATATAACCACCAATAGAGTCAAACTCATCAGACTCTAATTCATTGTATAGGTACTCGTTTACATCAGTTAACTTCGTTCCTCCATCAACTATATACTCGTTTTCGGCAACCTTTACAATTTCCTCTTCATCCTCATCGTACTCATCCTCTATATCTCCTACCAAGACTTCAACTAGGTCCTCTATTGTCAGTAGACCTGATGTACCACCATACTCATCAAGCACTATGGCTATCTGGGTCTTGGCCAGCTTCATTTCCTCCAAAAGCTGGGATATCTTCTTAAACTCATATGTAAAGAAGGCCTCTCTCATATACTTTTCAACATCAAAGCTTTCCTCTTCTTCATCAGTCAAGAATATTATATCCTTTATATTCAAGATACCTATTATATCATCTATATTTTCCTTATAGACAGGCATCCTACTAATCTTTTTCTTCCTTAAAGATTTCAAGTATGTCCTCATAGCTAACCTCTACATCTATAGCTACCATGTCTACCCTCTGTACCATGGCATCCTCAGCCTTCATATCACCAAATTCAAACACATTATTGATGATTTCTCTTTCCTCATGCTCAAGAACACCCTCTTCATGGCCTACATTAACCATTATTTTTAGGTCCTCTTCAGTTATTAGGGACTTTGGATCATCATCCTTTATCCTAAATATCTTGAATATTATGGTAGTGACTATATTTATAATAAATACAAATGGTGCAAGAACTATTATAACTACCCTAAGTATCTTGGCAAAGGCCAGGGATATCCTCTCCTTATTGTTGGCTGCAAGTGTCTTTGGTGTAACCTCTCCAAAAAAACCAATACCAATACGGTCATGACAAGTGTAGCCATTGCTATACCCTGATTCCCAAATATACTCATAAATAGAGATGTAGATATGGATGTTGCAGCTATATTTACCACATTGTTACCCTACAAAATTGAACTTAGCAATTTTTAGGCTGGTCTATTAACTTTTCTAATACACTAGCGCCCTTTTACGCCATTTTCCTTTAGGGTGCCTAATCCTCACCTTGCTGACTGACATTACCGCTGTCTCAGATGCCGAGAAAAATGCAGATATTATTATTAACCCAATTAAAACTAGAATCTGAATCCATAAACTACCAGAATCCAATAAAACCACTCTCCTACTATTGAAATTTATCTTAACATTATTCTTTATTATATCACAAGTAACTTCATTTTACCATGAAAGCTTAACTTTTGAAGATGATTCTATTTCATCAAAGTCTACTTCTAACTTGACAGGTATCATATTCTTCAGTTCTTCCACATGACTTATTATACCCACACTCATATTTTCTCCCTGAAGTCTTTCAAGAGATGTCATAACTATATCTAATAGGTCTCTGTCAAGGCTTCCAAAAGCCTTCATCAAGGAAGAAAAATTCAAGTGGAGCGCTTCCCTTTAGCTGTATCTGTGAAGATAGGGCAAGGGCCAATGATAGGGATACCAGGAAGTTTCCCCTCCTGATAAGGTATCCGCAGACCTTCTTAGGCCTCCCTTATAGTTGTCCCTTATTACAAAGGCATAGTCACCATCTATTTCTAGGGCATACCTACCACTTGTGATTAGGTCTAACCTCTGCGATGCATCATAGACTATATTTTGTAGGTAGGCCTGGGCAAGATACTCTACGAATTTATTTCCCCTCAATACCCTTTCAAGTTCTAGTATAGAGTCCATACTTGCCTGGTAATTGGCCAGGTCTTTCAGGAAGCTAGCAACCAGTTCAAGGTCTTCTCCCATCTTTTTGTGCTGGTAGCTAAGGGTTGAAAGCTTGTCCTTTAACAGGTCTATCCTTTCTTCTAAGTCCTTACACAGGTCTTCTTGTCTCAGCATGGCCCCCTCTTCCAAGGTTCTACCTCCTATACTCTCTATAACCATCCTTATGGAATGTCCCACTTCTAGCATATTTTTATCGTAGTCATCAAGCCTAACTAGGGACCTCTCATATTCATCCTTGCTTAGGGCTTCCTTCCTTAGCCTATCAATGTCCTTAAGTTCCTCTCTTGATAGGATAGTCTCCTTCTTCACCCTTGCCAGGTCTATTTGGCCCGTGAGGTCCTTGCAGTGGTCGACTAGCCTTGTCTCTTCATGCCTAAGCCCCTCTATTTTTTCCTCTTGACCACGTATATCCTTGTTAAGTCTATCAAAGGCCTCTTCCTTTCTTTGCATTTCTTCATATGCTTCCCGTATATTATCAAGGCCTAGGTTATTCTTGAGGTAATCAAGCTTATCCTCAAAAGTCTTTATGGATTCTTCTAGCTTGTCTATATTTGCCTTATACAAGTCCAATCTCGTCTTTTTTGATTCTAGGTCTACTAGGAGGTCTCTTAGTTCCTTTTCTATGGATGACTTGACCCTATTGGCCTTGTCCTTTTCCTTGTTTAGCCTAGCTATTTCCTCTTCTCTTAGAACTTTTAGGATCTTATCTCTTTCTAGTTGGTCCTTTTGGGCCCTGTATTTGGCTTTTAAGACCTCAATATCCGTCTTATCCAAGTCCAGCTTGAGTCTATCTAGTTCTTCTTTTTCTATACTCAATTGTACTTCTAACCTACCTAGGTCTAATCTCTTAGCATCCCTTTCCTCTACTAGCCTCTCTAGGTCTAACTGGGCTTTTTCTATATTCGTCTTGTAGGTATCTATATCTATATTACTAGCTGGGTTCTTGTCTATACTTTCAATTTTTGATCCACAAACAGGACAGGCATGACCTATGTAGTCACCTTCCCTGAGTATTTTTAAGTCCCTGACTAGGTCTTGCAGTCTAAGTTCATCATTTTCTTTTACAAAGGCTATCAAGCCTCGCCTTTTTGTACCCTATTTCCTTCTCTTTTTCTTTCAAGGATTCCCTAAGATGACTTAAGTGGTCCTGACACTCTCGGTTTCTTCCTTTTAATTGCTCGTACCTGACTTCATGTTCCTCGTACTTAGATATACTTGCCCCTAAATCATGTAGGTTCAATTCATATCCATCAGCTGGTCATCACTTGGTATCTGTATTTTCTCCTCTTCAATCAGGGCATCAATTATATTGCCTATCTGGTCTTCAAGTTTATTTAGGTCTTCCTTCCTAGTTTCTAAAAAGCTTGTCAATTTTACTTATATGGCTAAATTTTCTTCAACAAGTACTTCCTGCTTGGCCCTGTCTTTGACCAACTCTATTTTTAGCATTTTTCTAGCTGGTAGGCTTCTCTTATCTTATTCTTATAGGCTGTTTCCTGGATATTAGACCTTATTTCATTTTTTTAGGCCTAGTAGGATCTCCTTCTCCCTAGCTAGGTCCCTCTTTACGACCTGGCAATTTTTTTGTGCCAAGGTCCAATTCACTTCAAGCCTTTCAAGCTCTATGTCTAGGTCCTTCAATTTTTTTATATCATCGACAAGCCCAAGGTAGGCTTTTTGTTGTATCCAACCTAGACCTTAGGGTCCTCCATCACATCTTTTTGTCCTATTAGGTCCCTTTCTAGGGCATCAAGCCTAGTCTTTTCTTGAATAAGCTTGTGGACCTCCTTGTATTCTTGATATATTTTTTCCTCTTTTACTAGTAACTTTTTACTAGACTCAAGGTCGCTTCCGAGGTCTTTTATTTGACCTTCTAGGTCCTTATGGGCTTCCTTAGTAACCTCTGGATACTCTGCTAGCTTGGCCTTGACTATATTAATTTGGTCACCTACTGTCTTTTTATAGCTTGCAAGAGTAAGGTTTAGGTTTGTACCATACTCTTCAAGATTAAAAATCCTCTCTAGCATATTTCTCCTGTCCCTGCCTGTCAGTGATAAAAATTCACCAAACCTACCCTGGGGTAGGACTACCGACTTCAAAAAGTCACCTTCTTCTAGTCCAAGGATGGCCTTTATCTGCTTGTTTACCTCTCCGACCTTATCAGCCAAGACCTCATAATTTCCGTCCTGACCCATTGACATAAGCCTTACATAGTCACTTGTAGCAGATGTCTTTCCTGATCTTTCACTTTTCTTAAATCTCCTAGACACCATATACCTGACCCTATCTTGACCTAGGCCGAGTTCAAATGTATAGGATACTATTGCCTTATCCCTATTTGAATTGATAAACTCCTTGCTGCCCCTTGCTATATTACCATATAGGGCTAGGGTCATAGCATCCAGTATAGTAGACTTTCCTGACCCTGTCTTGCCAAAGATTCCAAATATGCCCCTTGATGTAAGTCTATCAAAGTCTATGACCTGCTTGGAAGCGTAGCTATTTATTCCATCAATTTCTAATCTAATTGGTTTCATAGTCTACATCCTCCTTGCTGATCAATTTATTAAACAGGTCTATCAGGTCCTGCCTTGGGTCCATCCCCCCCATTTTCTTCCCTGTAGAAGTCTAGGAAGTACTGGCTAATGCTGGCCTTGCTTATATCCACTATTTCCCTTTTCACCAAGTCTTGACTTCCCTTTAAAATAGGCTTTATTTCGATGATGTTTTTCATCAGCTTTTTCATCTTCCTAATAGCCTCTAGGTCTATGCTGTCCTTGGTCTCAATCTCAAAATATGCAAATATATCATGTCCTGACCTTTCCTCACATATTTCCATAGCCTGGTCTATATTTTTGGTCCTAAATAGGCATATTGGCCTATAATTATCTAGGAGTACTTGATTTACATCTGGCTCTTGACCTGGTTCTAGGTCAACCAGGTATACGGACTTTGATGAAGACCTTTCATTTTTACTGTATTGGATTGGAGAGCCTGAGTAGAAGGCCCTGTATTCCTTGGATATCCTCTGGGGCTTATGGATATGCCCAAGAGCAGTATACTGGGACCTAGCAGGTAGGTCTGTTTTTTCAACTAAAAGGCTACCACCTAGCTCTATCCTACGCTCTGAATCTGAAATAGCTGACCCAACCACAAATATATGGCTAAGGGCTATATTAATCTCATCGTCCCTGTAATGGTCTTCTAAGTCCTTAAAAATCCTTCCTATCCTTTTAGTATAGGTCTCCTGCATTTCATTTATCTCTCCAACCTCTTCAAATGCATCATTAAGTCTTTTTTCGTTTGGATAAGGTAGGCTAATTATATTTATTTTCTGGCCACCTATAGCTAACTTTGTAAAACCCGGCTGGGCCTCTTCAATGGAAAACCCCCTATAAGATCCCCTTCTAGCCTGGCTTTTTGGGTAGCCTAGTATGGTAATTCCTAGCCCCTCAACTAGGGGTTTAACTGATTCTAGCCTATCAGGATTATCATGGTTGCCGGCTATTATAAAGACTGGTCTCTTGCCGCCCTTGGCTAGCCTTTCAATAGTCCTATAAAATAGGGTCTCAGCACTTGAGGGAGGATTGTAGCTATCGTATATATCCCCTGCTACTAGGACTAGGTCTACCTGATTTTCTTCCACAATATCTATTAAATTATCACAGAACTTAACCTGTTCATCATGCCTATCATGGCCCTCCAGGGTCTTACCCAGATGCCAATCTGACGTATGAAGTATCCTCATATAAACCTCCTAATCATAACTAACTAAGTCACCTACACTAAATAGGTATATATATTTCTCTTTACCCTCTTGCCGGAAATATCCTCCAAGGCCCTGGCATAGAGGTCAAGCTGTGGCTTATATCTAGCCACTATAGCACCATACCTATCCCTGCTTACATAGTCAGTCTTGTAGTCTATTAGGACCAGATCGCCATCCTGGTCTTCAAAAAATACATCTACTATACCAACCAACATAATTCTTTCCGTTTCATCTATGGATTCATCCTTATATATTTCAGTAAGGCTAATATTGTAGTCAATTGCGGTCTCCCTGTGTAGGAGTCCCTGGCCTGCTGCCCGTCTGAGTCTTTCAAAAATAGGGGTCTTCACAAAATCAGCTATCCACTTCCTATTTACTGTTGCAAGTTCTTCCGGTCTTAATATATTCTTGTCTACTAGGGCCTCTAAGTCAGCATCTAGCTTGTCTTTTAGGTCCCTGTCATCATCCCTCAAAGCATATAAGCCTTCAAAGTCCAATAGCTCCATCACTAGGTGGAAGATTGTTCCCTTTTCCCCTGGACTAAAGGATAGCTTTGACTCAGACCTATGCATAAAGGCAGGCGTCTTAAGGTCTGGTATAGACCTACTCATGTACATGTTTTCATATTGGGTCTGGTCTTCTGCTTCTATAATCTTCTTGACCTCAGAAACTGATATAGAGGCTGGCTTAAGGGCGCTTGCCTGAAAATGATATGGTCTTACACTTATATGTCCAGGGACAGACTTTTCTTCTTTTGTCTCCACAAGTTGACTAGGTAATAAAGTCTCAAGCCTAGACTCAATATCCTTGGCCCTCTTAAAGACTCTTAGCCTGTCTTCTACAGCAATTATCCAATTTGTGTCCCTATATCCTATATATCCATATTCCTGACCTCTTGCATCAAGGGCCTTTCCCCCTAGCCTCTAGCTTGGCTATGGACATCATAATCCAGTCAAGATAGGTCCTTGATTTCAATATTTCAAAGTCTTCTATATTGCCATCTAGATCTCTTGCCTTTGATTTCCACTCGTCCATTTGCTTACTAAAATCATCTATATTAGCAAAAAATACTAGTTTTTCCTTGGCCCTAGTCATGGCAACATAGAGTAACCTCATCTCCTCTGCTTCTTGCTCTAATTCCATCTTCTTGTCAATATATAGCTTGGCCATACTTGGGAAACTAAGCCTCTTGGCCTTGTCTATAATCTTTGGTCCAAAACCCATATCCTGATGAAGTGATAGCCTATGGTCACTACTCTTAAAATTAAATTTACCATCAGCCTTGGCTACTATGACTAGGGGGAATTCTAAGCCCTTACTCTTATGGATTGTCATCAGTCTTACAACATTTGCATCCTCAGAAAGCTCCTTGGCCTCCCCCATGTCAGACCCCCTAGTCTTGACCCTGTCTATATAATTTACAAAGTTAAACAAGCCCTTAAATGATGTTTTTTCAAAGGATCTGGCCCTCTCGAAAAATAGGATAAGATTGTTCTGCCTATGTTGGCCCATCTCCAGACCACCCACATAGGCATAGTATCCAGTATCCTTTAATAGGAACCAAATAAATTCATCCAAAGGCATAAGGACAGACATCCTCCTGTAGGCATCAATTTGGTCCATAAAGTCAACAACCCTAAGTCTTAGGTCTTGATAGTCCTTTCCTAGGCTATCAAGCTCTGCCTGGTCCATTTCATATAGCTTGTCCAAGAGACCATATATGTCTAGGTCCTTATCCATCAGTCTCAATAGGGCAAAATCACTTGGCTCAAACTTGTATATTGGTGACCTCATGATAGATAAGAGACATATATCCTGTCTAGGATTGTCTATTACCCTAAGTAGGTTTTCAAATATGCTCACCTCTAGTGTGGAGAAATAATCTCCTCCTAGGTCTGAATAAAGGGGAATACCGAGCTGGCCGAATACATCTTCTATATCCTCTACCCTAGACTTTAGGGACCTAAATAGGACTACTATATCCCTATATTCTATCCTTCTATACTTGTCTAGCTTTCTATCAAAAACCAAGTATGGCTTCTCTTTATTGTTTACCACCTGGTCAATATAGGCCCCTATAGCCTGGCACTGGGACCTAAAGCTTGATGTTGACTTAAATTCTTCCAAGGCTTGTCCATTTAAGTCCTGGTCATCTTCATTAAAATTCTTGTCCACTAGCCTTAGCTCTACAGGACCACCTATATTAAATCTCTCCGTAGCTGGACCTTGCTTGATAATCTCAGACTTATCTGGTCCCCCAACCAGGTCTCTGTATGCACTTTCATCAATGCTATCATAATCTAGGTCCTTAAAAATGGCACTCGGATTTAGTCTCTCCTCTTGTGTATAATCAAGCTCTCCGGTTGCCTTTCTCATTATAGACATGAATACGTGATTACAGGCCTCTAGTACCTGGGCCCTGCTCCTAAAGTTATTGTATAGGAGTATTTTACGACCAGACTCAAGTGGCCCCTGACTAATAGCATAGTCCTCGTATTTATTCATAAATATCTCAGGCATGGCCTGTCTAAACCTATATATACTCTGCTTGACGTCCCCAACCATAAACCTATTGCCAGGACTGGTCCTAGATATAGTTGATAGGATCAATTCCTGGACCATATTACTATCCTGGTATTCATCTATAAAGACCTCTTCATACATGTCCCTATAGGCTAGGGCAATCTTACTAGGCTTAGGACTTTCACCCGACCTATCTATAAGTATATCAAGAGCCGTATGCGCTATATATGAAAAGTCAACCAGGCCTAGACCTTTTAGTTTTTGCCTGTAGGACTTCCTAAATAGTTTAGTTATATTTGATATAGCCCTCATATAAGGATAGGCCATATCCAGTTCTAGCCTTACCTCATCTAGGCCAATATAGAGTCTAGCTAGGATTGACCTTATATCAGAAAATATATCATCAACCATTTTCTTTATTTTCTTATAGTCAACCTTTACGTATTCGTCCACCTTTGACCCTATCCTAAAGGCTTTAATTCCTGCCTTTCCTGATTGTATATATCAATAAAATTCTTTAAGGCTTCTAGGTCTAGATCTAAAAAGCCTGAATCTAAATCCGAATCGAAGTCTGTTTTTTCCTGTCCCAACCTAGGTGATAGGACTCCCAGTATTGGTCTAAGATAGGCAAGGTGGTGACCAATAAAGTCCCTGTACTTAGCCAGGTCATCATAACCCTCAAGCTGTTCTACTACTGCCTCCAGTCTATAGATAGATGAAGCCAAGATACTTAGCTCATTGGAAAGATATGGTCCTAGGTAAGAGGATATGATTTCCCTATCGTCCTTGCCACTAGTATTAAACCTTTCTGCAGCCCTGTCTAACCAGTCCTCGGGATAGGCAGATGAGTCTACAAAGGCATTTAGCTTTAATATTAGGTCTACTAGGGGCTTATCATTGTTCCTGGCTGAATATAGGTCTACAAGACTTAAAAAGTCCCCGTTTTTTTCATCGTATAGGTCTTCAAAGAGATCCTCTATGACATCCTTCTTTATCATTTCAATTTCAGCTGGGTCTCCAGTCCTGACATTAGGATCAAGATCACTGGCATGAAAATTTTCTCTAACCACTCGACCACAAAAGGAGTCTATAGTTGTTATGTCTGCCCTGTTCAATAGGAGTACCTGTCTCTGAAGGTGTTCATTTTCAGGGTCCTTGTCTAAAATATCCTCTAGGGCTAGTCCTACTCTTTCTCTCATTTCATTGGCAGCAGCCTTGGTAAAGGTTACTACCAATAGCTTGTCTATATCTATAGGCCTATCCTTATCAGTAACCAGGCTAATAATCCTCTCTATTAAGACAGCAGTCTTTCCAGAACCTGCTGCAGCTGCTACTAGGAGATTTGACCCCCTATGATCTATTACACTTGCCTGGTCCCTTGTCCACTTAGTCGCCACTAGTTAGTCCCCCTTCCTTATTCTTCTTTGCCAAAACTCCTATTATGTCGCTATAGCGACCAAGGCCATCTTTCTTGGCTGCCTTTTTACCACTATCAGGCTTGCACTTATTAGACTTGTCACCCAGTGGTATTTCTATATCCCTATAGCTATTTGTCTTCATACTAGGATCGAACTGGCACACTGACTTGTACTCGCAATAGCTACAGGCATTTGAAGCCCCCTTCCTGTAAGGGCTAATATCTATCTTTCCCTCATAAATATCCTGACAAATCTCCCTAGACTTGTTCATTACATAGGTCCTTACAGTATCAAACTCCTCTGGATACATACTGGTAGTACGACTCTCATAAACAGACCCATCTGCCTTTAGCTCAAGTTTCAATATATCTGAAGATGCACCTGCTCCAAGGTCCTTGTCCAGGTGACCCATTATTTCCTTATCATTGACTATTAGACCACTAAACTTATTTTCCCTTAGTAGCTTCTTTTCTAGGTCCTCGTCAGACAAGGCTAGTCCATCTGCCAGACCAGGCATGTCTAGGTCCTTGTTAGAAAAATTCGAATAAAGAACGGCTGCAGGCTCCAACTTACCAGTCTTGTCAGCATTTATCACTGCGTTCATATACATGAACAGCTGGAGCTGAAGGCCACCATATAGACTAGTCAGGTCTATTTCCTTTGCAGAGGACTTGTAGTCAATTATCCTTACAAACTCCCTATCTCCATCCTTACAGGTGTCTAGTCTGTCAATCTTACCTATAATATTAACCCTCCTAGTCCCGTCAAGGTCTAGCTTAAGAGGTGGATATGCTGAGTTAAATCCAAAGCTCAGCTCAAAGCCCCTTGGTTCAAAATGTCCCTTGTCTATCTGCTTAGACATATTGTATATGGAATCTACAAGAGACCTATTTAGCCTAGTATACAGGTACCTATATTTTTCAGAGCTGTCCAGTATATAGCCAGCCCTTGACTTAACAAGTTCATTAGAAATTTGGTTTACTGACCTTCCTATATAATCCTTCTCTATCTCTCTCCAAGGAATGGAATTTTTTGCCAAGTACTTGGAAAATTCATCTAGTATCTTGTGGGAATATATGCCTGAGTCCATTGGAGAAAACTCATTTATAGGTCTCTCCTTGGCAGCCAATCCATAATTCATAAAATAGGAAAATGGGCAGGCTGCATACTTCTCAAGCTTAGATACACTAAATATGCCTTGGCCATACAGGATACTGGCTTGTTTCGCATTAAGGCTGGATATCCTATTATCGTAATTTGAGCTAGATTCCAACATTTTTCAACCTTGACCCTCTCCTCAAGATTAACTAGCTGGTCATATATGTGACTAGGGTCTAGGTCGGATTCTAAGAAGCTTTCCATCTTTAGACTTGGGAAGATCTTCATTAGCTTCTTGATAAGAGAAGACATCTTCAGAGTATCTCCCTTAAAGCTTGATACAGTGTGGCTGATGATTAACCTCTCCCTTGCTAGTCCCATTGCCCTATAAACCAGAAAGACCTCATCATATGTTTTTGACTTCATATCTGAGTCAAAACTTATACCTATTTGTCCTAATTTTTCTTTTTCCCTATCGCTAATCAGGGTCTGGTCTCCTATTGTCTTAGGGAATACTCCTTCATTTACTCCCATTAGTATCAGTACCTTTGTATCCGGATTCTTCATCCTATCTACACTGGTAACGAATACCTGGTCACTTGAAGGAGGTATAATACCCAGTTCAAAACCAGATAATTCTGCCTCCATTAGCCTTATATACCTATCTAAGCCTATTTTTTCGTCACCTAAAAATTCAACCATTTCATCCAAAACATCTACAAAAATATTCCATACCTGTGAGTATTCCCTGGCCTTGTAGTGGTTTTCTTGGGACTTAAATTCCTCTATTAGGTCGTTAATTCTCTCTGCTAGTCCTATATCTAGGGAAAACTCATATAGGTAGGAGGATATATCCCTAAGGCTATTCTTACCCTTGAGCTTATTGTGTAGCTTGCCTATAGGTTCCATAACCCTTTGCCTAATACCGTTAATATATGTGTTATCAGGTTCTGAATCGTCCTCTATATTATGGATTAGGGGCTTGTCCCAGTCCTTAAACCACTTGGACCCCCTAATGCCATTAGCTATTACATAATTTTCAAGAAGGCTTACATCCTCGTGGTCAATTCCGACAAGACCACTTTTCAAATAGTTAAAAACAGAATTATATGAGTAATTTTCCTTCTTCATATTCAAAATAGAGGTCAAGAGCACAAGAATTGGGTTGGTCTTGGCCTCTAGCTTTTGGTCTAGGAAGTAATTTAGTTTGTAGTCCTTAAATATAGCCCTTACCAGGTAGGAATAGGCATCTAGGTCCCTAGTTGCTACTGTTATTTCCTTATACCTAAAGCCCTTGTCATTCACAAGCTCAACTATCTTGGCTGCTACATACTCAACTTCCTTGTATATATTCTCAAACTCTATCAGTTCAATATTATCTACCTTGCCTTCAAAGGGCTTGGCCCTATAGAGATTTATATTCTTTTCCAAATAAGCCAGTTCAGGGCTTGAATAATAGCCTTTGGCTAGCCACATCTATATCCTCTAGTCTTTCTAAATTATGACTATTGCATATATCTATAAGCCTCTGGTAGGTAATATGGGTCTTAGAAAAAACCGTCTTTAGCTCGAGTCTAGATTTCATATCCAAAAGCAGGGATATATAGGTATTTTTTGATAGGGCAATTAGACCCTCTATCAAATCGTACTGGATAGGTGTAAAACCAGTAAACTCATCTATAAAGATAGTTGCTTCCTTGATTTCCTCAAAAGAAACCAGCTTTCTAGAAAATAACTTTATCCAGTCCTCTGTATCTATATAGTCCTCCTCCATTAGCTTCTCGTATGAGGCATATATCAAGCCTATATCCTCAAGCTTAGCCTTAAGGGCATCATCACTTGTTTTTTTTGCCATTTCTTCAAGGTCCTCAAGTCCAATCTTGTTCTGCTTTAGTTCAATAAGGGCATCCTTAACTATATCAACTAGGCCAGTTGAGTCCTGGGGCACCCTTAGTGTCTTAAGATCTTTTGATACAGCTTCAATAGCCCTATAGGTCATCATCCCCCTAGCAGAAGAGGTCAATTTTTTTTCCTTTAGGCCTCCAACCTTAGTGAATACCATATTGGCCAGGGTAGACATACTTACTACCCTAATCCTAAGGTTTGGGTCCCTATCCTTCAAAAGCCTAATACTCAGCTTTTTTTCCATTTCAAATGTATACTTTTCTGGTACTAGTATAAATATCGGTCCCCTAGAGCCTGACCTGGCCTCCTTGAAACATAGGTCCAAGAGGGCCTGGCTCCTATCAGAACCAATCCTTCCTTTTATAAATCCTACACCCATCCTATACCTCTTCTCTTAAGTCCTCTAATTTGAGTTTCCTTATCTCCTCTATACAGGCATATATCATATTCCTATTTGCTATATGCTTTTCCTCTGAATAATCTACCATGACCTGGCTATCAATTGCCGGTTGGTAGTAGTACATCCTTATATTTTCATAGTCTAGGCCACTGCCCAATGACTCCTTGCAAACATACTGGTATACCCTAGTCTGCATCCTCTTCTCCGCATATACTTTTTCTATCTTCTTACGCTCTGTCTTCCAATCCCATATATCTAACCTGGCCAATTCCCCATTTTTATAGACCTTAACTAGGAGGTCATAGGTCACCTGGATCCTATCCTTTAGCTCTATGGTATACTCTGGCAGGAAGCTTAGGTCATGACCATACCTTTCCCTATATAGCCTGTAAATCTTCCTTACCCTATCTAGGTCCCTATCAAATTCACTCTTAGACCTAATAGGTTCTATCCCTAGGAATATCCTTTGGCACATAAGGTGAAAGTCCCTACCATAGGACATATTCTCCTCATATTCCCTATCAAGCTGGCTATCATCTGACCAAAAAATACGCCTTATATACTTGTCTATAAATTCTTTTTTACTTCTCTTCCAGGCACTCAGCATATTTTGACTATATACCAGTCTTTCGAGTCTGAATTCTAAAGCTTCTTTATCAATCATCAATACCACCTATTTTTCTATACCATTCCACTGATTCTTTCTTTCCTCTATGTAGCTTGTCAATAGCTCAAGGTAGCTAGAATCCTTTCTAAACATATTCCTATTAAGACTTTCTATAAATTTATTCTTTGAGTTCAATAATAAAAGGCTGGACTTAGCTCTGGTAATTCCTACATATAGTAGTCTTACCCTCTCTCCAATCAGGCCTAGCTTGAGGTCGTCTTCATATGAGGCCCTTGTCTTGCCCTGATTTTCACCCAGAATATTATCTATGTCCATATTTACAAAGGCCTCTGGATACTTAAAGTCTGACCTAAGATACTTCCTATCAACCCTAAAGTAGTCATCCAGGCTAGATGGGAAGTCTGACTTGTTTATGCCTGTAATAATTACTGCATCCCACTCCATACCCTTAGACTTGTGAATTGTAGCCAGGGTCACGCTCCCCCCCTAGGGGGTCTGTCTCACCCATATCGTATATAGACTCTATCGCACCGTCAAATACCCTGCTATACCTCTTGTCCAAACTTAGGGCAAGTCTTGATAGGTCTGCCCCCTCATAAGAAAGTAAATTTCCAAGGTAAAATACTATATACTTGGACAATAGAAGTTCATTACTAGTCAAGCTTAGCCTAGTCAAGATATAAGAAACCAAGCCTAACTTGTCTGCCTGGTTATGGTCACAAATAGACCTAATTGATCCTATTGCCTGGTCAATCTTCTTGGAAAAACTCATCCTGATACTATCATCAAACCTCACCCTAGTCTTGGATATCCAATCCTCTCTATATGGACTATCATAAAGTAAGGCCTCATGGTCTTCTTTTGTCAAGCTAGTGGCTATATATTCTATTTCTTCCTGGCTTAGGTCAAGGTCAAATCTTGCTACAAAGGCATCCATGACTAGGTCTACAAAGATTTCCCTACTTGGCTCTAGCAGGAAGTCCAGGGCCAACTTTAGGTCCCCTATTAGCTTCTTCCTAACCTTAGAATCTGCCCCTAGTTTGTCATACTTTATATCCCTAGCATCTAGGAAGTCTCCTAGAACATCTATATCATAGTTTGAAAAAAGATAATACCCCTATACTAAAGTTTGGGAATGACTTTTGGTAGTAGCCTATTGTCTTGGCAACAAGGTCCCTTTCCTCTTCTTGGTTCTTTAATGACCTGGCAGCCACCATATACTTGTCTGTTTTTGGATTTACCTTGTAGGTCTGGCCACTCTCCACTGGCTCAATGTGTATGCCCTCCAAGTGGTCTCTTGTCTGGTCTACTAGAAAATTAGCTAAGTCCAATATATCCCTAGATGACCTACCTGCCATATTCATCTCATAATAGTGGTCAGCCTGTGAGCAAAATTCCTTGAAGTACTTTGGGTCTGACCCAGCAAAGGTACCTGTTATACTTTGGTTTACATCCCCAACTCTAACCAGGTTCCTCTTTGACTTTTTACGGCTGGATTTCTCGTATGAGATAATATCTATAATCTTACCCTGGATTTCATTGGAATCCTGGCACTCATCCTCAAATACATAGGCATACCTGGCCTGGTACTTTTCTGCTACCGACTCATTTTCTACCAGGATCCTATAGGCCCTTATCAAAATATCATCATAGTCAAAGTAGCCCTCCTGGTCCAGTATTGCCTGGTAATTCTTATAGATAGGTCCTATTATCTTCATAATTGTGGCCTGTCCACCATCTAGGTAAGCCTCCAGCCTATCTACACTAATATCGGCGTATTTCATCAATTTAATAGTATTTAAGGTAATATTTGTAAACTCCCTATACCACTTATCTACCTGGGCCTGGTCGTCCCTCAATTCCTTTTTAAGAAGGACCTGATCCTTGTTTCATTGGCCGGTAAAGACTCATATTCATCTATGGCCATTTGGATTAGGATGCCCTTCTTATAGTCATCTATTATCTGACTTTCCTCACTTAACATGGCAATATCAGTATTCTCCCTAATAATCTTCATAGCCAGGGAGTGGATAGTCATGACCTCAAATGCTCCCTTGTCTAGGCCTTCGTCCTCTAAAATTGTCCTGATCCTTGACTTAAAATTATTGGCTGCACTATTCATATATGTTAGCACCAAAATCTTACCATCCTGGTCTCCATCCTTCATTTTTTTCAGGAGCTTGGCTACTAGATTTGTAATTATAAAGGTCTTGCCCGCACCCGGAACCGCCTGGATCCCCATGCTACCAGACTTATATTTCATAATTTCCTTTTGGTCTTTCCTAAAAACTATGTCCATAGTAGCCTCCTGTCTCCCAAGTGATCATATCCATTTATAGCCAGGTCTGAATATAGTAGGTAAATATTCAGGTCTTCCAAAGACCCCTCATCCAAAAATTCCCTAGTTGTCCATAAGTCCTTCATATAAGTCTTGTTCTTGTCTACTTCCAAGTCCCTGTAAATCTGGTCTAGGTTAGTGTCGTCAATATTGGTTAAAAGGCTATCCTCCATATAGGCCAGATCTGTATCAAGGTTACTTTCCACCCCTCTGATATAGGCCTTTGAGTCTGCATCAAAGACCAATAGGTGGTCCCCTATCCTCTGCTAAAAATTTATATTCATCCAAGGTCATGACTAAGATATTATCCATAAAGGCAAGCTCCATTTTAGTCATATTTCCTGGAAAAATACTTGAATATTCCTTCAAAAATCCTAACCTTGCCTCATCACTAATAGATATAAATTCTACCTTGTCACAAGCCTCTGTCAGTATATTTAGGTCCTTTAAATGGTCGCAGAAACCACTTACTATTAGCATATCATGGTCATCTACACCAGCCTCCATTAGGTAGCCTTTAAAGAATTTTTTCGCAAACTCCTGGTCAGGTACCTGGCCATATGTATCGATAGACAGGGCCTTTCGGATATCCACCATAAGTTTTTCTATATTTCTCGCTAGATATATATACGTTTTGCCTGGATTAAAAACTCTTAATAATTCCAGCTTGTCCTCCTGGCTTAAAATAAATTCCAAGTCTCTATAGATAGCCAGGGCACTAAAGACAAGATTTCCTATTCGAGTCCTCGTAATAGTCTCACTCCCTGGTACATACCTTACCCTATGCCCCAAGGCACTACCTATCTTATCCAAATCTGTATCCGTTAAAAGCCTCTTATTAGGTACTATAACTCCTATTCTACCAGGACTTATCTTATCCTGGTTGACAAGATCTTCTAGTGTGTTTATAAGACCTATATACATATCATAGTAGGTATAAAAATGGATGTCTTCTTTTTTCCCACCTGGCTTGACCAGGTTTTGGGCCTTTTCAACTCCACCAAGTAAGTCCTCTAGGGTTTGCAAGTTTATTACTTGATGTAAGGTCTATATACCTATCATTTACTGCTAAATCCCTATAATACTTATCCACTAAGGCCGGTAAATCATATAGGCACAACCTATCCATTATTGACCTGTATTCAACTATTACATTCTTCATATCATCAAATATATGCCTGTTAGACCTTGAAGTCTTGAACCTTGAAATCCTATGGGCTATAGCCTCTTGAGGTATAGACCTCATACTGGCCTCAATCATAGCCCCGTAAATTTGGTTGGCAATATTTAAATTATTTGAGTTTAAGCCCTGAAAATATCCATCAAAATACCTCCTGTCACCTATTATTTTATTTAATAAAAAGATACTAGCTAAACGCGACAGGGTATTTGGCTTAACCCCTCACCAATAAGTGGCCAAAATAGGTTGACCTGGTTGACTATGTAGGCCTGAAGACTTGTTATATTTATTCTTTCGTGGTAGGCACCACAAAAATTTCGACCTCAGCCTATCTATCAAAACAGTCTGGGCCAAAGAGCTTTGGCAGAAGAGGTACTTGTCACCTGTAAAAGTCGCTAGCATATTAAATTTATCTCTACTCATATTCATTTTGAAGTCTTTTTTATCTAGTGTCATAACCGGTCTCCCTAACCTATATATTGGTGAAAAATAGTTTAACTTTCCTGATTATATTATATCATATTTTTTTGCTTGGATTATTTTTCTCTGGTGCCTAAACCTATCTTTCAGCAAAACTACATTTGGAGCTAGCTAGATATTGTTTTGATGTCCATTTTTATTTTTCTCATGAATTCTTTTTGTCTGGCATTTTTTTATATTTATAGACGCTTTTTATTTTTAAGTTTAGTAGAAAACGGAACCCCCAGTCTAACTGGGTGTTTTCATTTCTACAAAAAAACAGCAAACCTTTTTTGATTTACTGTTTCTAATATCAATATTTTTCAATTATATTAAGTGGGACTTGTACTCTAAGATATACTTTTTATAAAAATTTTTATAAATTACTTCTTAGGTAAATCAGTTACATCTGATTTTGGTCCTTGAACATTAAGTTTAGCCCCTTCATCTCTTGCATAAATAAGTCTGCTTTTTCTCTAGCTACGATAATGGTCACCCTGCTTGCTTATTCAACTTCTTCTCGTGTAAACCACAAAAAAATCGGATTTTTAATTATTATGGTCAGCTTCACACAATTGAAGGGATACTTATTAATTTTTATATTTCCTATATCTTCAGCTTGAAATTTAAAATGTAATAGACTATTGCCCCTGCTTCCATAGGGTGTAATATTTAATCAAATTATTACCATAAAGTTCCAATTTTTACACCATTTAAGTAGTTGTAATAAGCAATAAACCACATAAGTAATGGTAGTACAATCAGCACTATCGTCACTATGACTTTTACCTGAAAAAAACCAGTATTATAGGGTCGTAAGCTGTATTAGTATCCATAAAACAATTAGATTTAACAATATCATGGAAACAAAGGCTACTCTATTAAATTTTAACCTATGAGGATATGTCAAGATAAGTCTTGGTTCATCTTGTAAAGTATCTAATTCCATTTTTACACCCTACCTTATTTAGCATGCCTGTCATTTATTATTTTCAGATAACTCATCTTTAAGCAATTCTTTAATATCACTCTTAATATCCTGCGCATCAACTATTGAATCTTCTCCTAGCTGATTAAATTTTTCTTTATCTTTCTTAGTATATTCTTGCTCATCATCATACTTTTTAGAAATTAATCTAATCATTTTACATCTTAAATACTTCTCGCTCTTAATATTAGTTCTCTCCTTTATCCATGCAAGGGCCAATATAATCAACATAAGAAAACCTATATAGCCTAGCAAGGGATACATAATCGATACCAATTCCTTAAACCCCATAAAAGATAATCCATACCCTACAGCCACAGTAACTATCATAATTGGATAGAATCTTTTAGGCTTATTGGAAGAAAATCTCTTTGCTAGAGCATAAAACAAGCTAAAAGCAGTGTTAAAAATTAGCCCAAATATGATAAGAGCGTATACTAGTGAAAAGATAGGATGAATCTTCTTAGCAATAGCCAACATTGGAATATCAACCGTTGATACAAGCTTTACATTGGCATATAGGATACATGTTGTAACTGTAATTATAATACTAACTACTAGACCACCCAGGGTCCCACTTTTTTCAGCTACCCCTATTCTCATTATGGATCCACCCAATACAAAGGCCATTGATACACCTGTCATGGCAGTTAATGCAAAGTAGTTAAGTAAGGAAATCCATACATTTGGCATCGGTGATGAAATTGTGCTTGAAATTGCCTCTAGTTCCTCAAAATTAAAGCTACGACCTATAAAAGTATACGCCCCCATAATCATTATCATGATGAAAACCAATGGTGTGAATATACCAAGAACATTTGTTATCTTTTCAAAATCAAGAAAGCTAACAAAGATTACTAACAATGCACATATTAATCCCCCCAACCAAAAAGGTAAACCAAATTGTTGATTGAGGTTTGACCCTGCACCTGCTATCATGACAAAACCGACAACAAAACATGAAATAATTAGAGCAATATCTAGTATTTTATTAGTGATAGGTCCTGCGATTTGTGAAAGGACTTCATAGTGGTCATTTGATCTGTAATAACTGCCTAATGTAATTATTATCTTACCAAAGATAACACTTATTATACCAAGAACAATAGTACCAATAATACCCCATTTACAAAAACCAACAAAGTATTGCATTAAATCCTGACCTGAGGATAGCCCTGCACCAATAACAACCCCCACATAGGCCAATGCTATATTAAAAATTCGTTTTACCATTCAATTTCTCCTATTTACTACATAAATCTATTTACTAGGTAAAATAGACTATATTTATTATTAAAGTAAAAAAAGTGTAGCTTTAAAAACTCGAGCAGGTGTCCAGCTTTGCAACTACACTTTCATTAAGAATATTTTAAATTAAATATATGCTATTTGGAGTCAATTACATTTTTATAATTTTCACTTACTTTTTCCCAATCCAAAATGCTTAAAAATTCTTTATATAATCTCCTCTTAAATTCTTATATTGAAGATAATATGCATGCTCCCATACATCTATACATAATATAGGTGTATGAGCCCCTTCTTCCATAAATGGATTATCCTGATTTGGAGACTTAGTAGCGTATAGCTTTCCATTCTTATCCACTGAAAGGAATGCCCATCCTGACCCTAAACTGTCCCAGAGCCAAGCTCTGCAAAGTTTCTATCAAATTTTCAAAAGATCCAAAATCTCTTTTAATCGCTTCTTCTAATATTGAACTTGCTTTTTGTATCCTTTTTAGGACCCATAATAGAAAAAAATATAGGTTATGGTTATAATAACCACCACCATTATTCTGTAAAGAAGTTCTTAAATCTACATCAGGTATGTTATTAAGTGTGGAAAGTATCTCTTCGACTGTCTTACCGAAGAGTCCAGCCTTTTCCACTGCTTCATTAAAATTTTTTTAGTATATGATGCATGATGCTTTCCATAATGAGTTTCCATTGTTAGGGTATCAATATAGGGCTCCAGATCATAATAATTGTAATCCAATTTTACTTGTTCAAACATAAACTCCTCCTTGATTAATGCTTAATCACTAAGTTTTTTTACGTCTATTATTTTTCTTTGTTTACAACATTTTTGATACCATCAATTGTACCCTCTACAGCACCCTTAACATCTTCTACAACATCTTCCACAGCACCCTTAACATCTTCTACAACATCCTTAAGTTTTGCAGCTGTTTTCTCTGTAGCACCCTCTTTTTCTAGTTGCTTATCACCTACTAGTTTTCCTAGGCCTTCTTTTACTGCACCTTTTTGCTTTATTGATCTTTTTCTTCTGTTGTCATAATAACATCTCCTTTATTATTTTTATTATAGGTTGATTTTTCTACTTGCTTTCAATGTGATTAGTATTCTATTAATCTTCCAATATTACATAAAGCTTTATTTATCAACCATACCTAACTATACATTGCAACTAAATAGTACTTATTCCCTTTTACCAAAGAAAAACGATACCACTGCAACTACAATTACTGCACCTATTATAGAAGGAATCAATGCCATTCCGGCTAAGCTTGGACCCCATGTGCCAAATAATGATTGACCAACGGAAGAACCTATTAAGCCGGCTACAATATTAGCGATTATTCCCATTGCTCCACCTTTTTTGGTAATAGCTCCTGCAATGAATCCTATAAAACCTCCAACAATCAATGACCAAATCATAATATTCCTCCTTAATACTGTATTATTTTTTTATTATTATATACTTACCCTAATATAAATAAGCTAATCATTCTTTATTGATATTAAAAAAATACATATTAAAAACATATCCTGTATACACTTTTAGTGAAAGACCCTATTATATACAATTTAGATATACAATTTAGATGTATGCATTAGATATTCAAATTAGGTATAAAAAAATAATACACACTAATCAATTAGGTATTTATACTACTATACACTATTTTTACATTATTAGTCAAATCACCTATAAATTTAATCCTCTTATCTGAAGGAAAAATCCTCTTTTTCTAAATCAAGGTATAGCTTCTCTAGATCTTCCCTGCCAAGCTTACTCGACTCACTCTTTCAGATTCAATATCTTGCTTGATTTTTTAGTTGAATCAGACATTGCTTATTCCCCTATGCAATAACTTTATTATTACTATATCCAGTCAAGATTATTAATATCCTTGAGGACCATAGACTTCCTATCAAAAGTATTTACTAGTTCGATTCCCTCGTCCTTAACCAATATACTATTATACCAATCTCCCAAGCTAGCGTATTCACCCGTATGAATATTGATAAGCATACTTGTAATAGGATTCCAGCTACCAGTCTTTACTGTTTCTGCAAGCAAATAGTAGGCATCTAAAAATATAAGATTCCTCCCATACATCCAAAATGGAAGTTTAATACCCAATAATGGAAGGCTTGCAGAAAATATTTCGTCCCCATGAGGTGGTACTGTTTCATAGCTAAGCTCTATTTCGCTACCATAGTAGGCAATACTTGCCCCTTGATATCCTATATTTATTGGTAGACCCTCCTCTGCAATAATAAATTCCATAGTATTCTCCTTATTTTTAAGCTTAATTAGTTTCTCTTAAAGCTTTCTAGAATTATACATTTCTTTTCATCACTTATTATTTTACCATCACTTATAGTAATAAGCCTATCCGCCTGCTTTGCTATATTTTTCATCATGAGTTATCATAAGTAGGGTCTGGTTTGGGTCCTTTTACAGTAGACCCTAAGCAGACTCATTACCTCTTCAGTAGTCTTACTATCAAGGTTGCCATGTAGGCTCGTCTGCAAATATTATAGCAGGCTTGTTGGATAGGGCCCTTGCAATTGCCACCCTTTGCTGCTGACCACCCGATAGCTCATTAGGGAACTTCTTTAGCTGGTCTTCTAGCCCAACCTTTTTTACTATATCCATAATATATTCCTTGTCTTCCTTCTTTCCATCTAGCTGGATTGGTAGGATTATATTATCATAAACATTAAGGACTGGTATTAGGTTAAAAGCTTTTGGAATATAAATCCAAATTCTTGTCTTCTTATTTTAGATAACTCATCATCATTTTAAGGCTATATATCTCTTTCATCAAGAAATACGCTACCCTCAGTTGAGCTTGTCTAGGCCAGCCATACAATGAAGCAGGTACTTTTTCCCGAACCACTAGTTCCTATTATGGCAGTGAATTTTTCCATTTTCAATTTCTAGGCTATGCCATCTACTGCCTTTACTAGACTCTCCTTTTTTTCCATAGTGTTTTTCACATTGTCAATCTTTAAGGATTTCATATTATCAACCTTTCATAAAAATAAATTTTGCTATTCACTTCTTGTATCAAGCATTATATCCTTTGATACAAGCCTTTTATTTGAGTACATTTGCATTAATATTGATATTATAAATACTAATACTATTAAAACAATTATAGTGGCATATGGTGGATGAAACTCTACATGTGCTATTCCCTTATAATATAGGTCTTGGTCACGTGTAATCTTGTAGTACTTATAGACCCTATATATGCCTATTGACACTCCAATCACCAGACTAGTCACTACAAATATCATATTTTCGACAAATAAGGTCTTATTTATTAACCTTTTGTCAGCCCCTAGCATCCTCAATACACCAACATCTCTTGTCTTCTTGTCTGTTATTATCCTTATAGTAAATACTAAGGAGAATAATAGGAGTATTGAATAGAAACTTAGCCTAAATTTGATTTTATCAAAGTATGTCTTATCTCTAAGCTCCTTTTTATTTAGTCTTTCTCTATCCCTGTCCTTGACCTCAAACCTCGAGGATAATCTAGACTTAACTAGATTTGCCTCATCACTTGATGTGACATCAAACCTAATAGCACTAACTGTGCTTGTATTAGTCAAGCTCTTTAGCCTATTTAGGTCAAACATTATCTCTACTGTGGAAGAATTACTAGCAGTCCTCTCCTCTATAGTAGCCTTAGGTTTCTTATTTGGTATAAGCTTCACAGGTAAAAGCTTATAAGTCTGTAGACCATCCTTTATACACGGTAGCTTTATATATACGATCTGACCATCTTTTAGGCTTTTCAAAAACTTTTGGTACTTGTTTGTTTGACCATCATAATAGAAGTTATTTGTCACAGCATAGACTTGGTTCTCTTGCCCTATATTCTTAATATCCTCGCTGGAAAGTATACCCTTGTCTTTAAGTTCCTCTTGTCTAAGAGAATCTATACCTGTAATAGTACAGTCAAATTCATATTTACCCCTACTAGATGAAATACCCTTACCTCTAGTACAGAATTATTCACTTGGCTTGTATCTTCAACTAAATAACCATATAGCTCCATATTTTTGCGTGAAGTTCTTGTACTTGTTTATGTCCACTAGGTCTTTAGAATCAATTCCATTATCTATGGAAAAGCTAGAATTCTTTTTTAACGAGGAAATTCCTTCCTAGATAGCTTGCTTTCACTCACATCATAAGCAGAATCATTTTCTGCCATAGTTTTTTTCAACGCCTAGAACATTAATTATACTACTGACCATAATTACAATTATAAGGATTGGCAGTAGATAGTTATAAAGATTATTTAAAAACCGATTATAGCTATTTTTTTGATACTATATTCCTAATCCTTATTTTTCTAAATTAATATTTTTTTCGCCCTAGTCTTCCTATCCTCGTTAAGTAGGTCAAGACCCTCTGTCTTATTGTACTTAATTATTAAATATATTATGTTGACCAGAATTGGGGCAAATATAACAGTAATCACTAGCAATATATCTCCTGCATTAAAGTAAACCCTGTAGTTGTCTAGCATAACGTCTATTGCTGAATCTGTAACATTACTACCTCCTATATACCTATAGGTCAGGACATAGCTTATGAATAGACCTAGGACTAATCCAAGTAAACCTAATAGCAAATTCTCTCCTATTAGCATTTTAAATACATCCTTACTTTTAGCCCCCAGTATTTTCAATAGTCCCATATTTCTAAGTCTAATATCATTCAATAGCTTAAATAGGCTGGCTATAAAGAGGACTGCCACAAAGATTAAAATCTTGTCGTCATTGCTCCTAGTAACATTGCTAATAGATTCATTTAACCTTGAAAGCTCAAAGTTTTGTATTACCATTTGTGGATCATCGGCTACATCAATTCCCAGCTTTACACAATTTCCATATAGGTTATTCATACCATCCTTAAATTTAATTAGAACTGTATAGCTAAGGCTCTGGTCTGGGTACTTGTCAGTATTATATATCCATAAGATTGGATTGACCCTCACCCTGTTTTTCGTCTTAATTTTGCTGATAGCCCTAGTATAATCCTTATTTTTTCTATAAGGCCTACTATCTTATATTTTTAGTTGCAGAATATATTTCATGCTTGTTTCCTAGCTCATATTCTAGATTATTGATGCCTAAAATGAAATCCCCCAGACTAGGACTCCCTTCTTGACTTAGGTAGGACTTATCCAATAGCATTTCACCATTCTCTCTAGGTAAACGTCCACTTGCTAGAACATATTGGTTGGCATCAAGGGCCTCTCTTGTATAACCCTTTAATTCATACTCAAGTCTAGATTTCTGACTGGTAAAGAGTCCGTAGTTTTCATACTTGATAGATTTTTGACACAGCCTTATTTTCTTCGATTAGTTTGGCCTCTCTATCGCTTGTATAATATGATGTAGCAGGATAATCTGGATAAACCTTTTCCACAACTTTCTTATAGTTGATAGACTGGCTCTTAGCCGTTACAAATGGAACAAAGACAGCATATACTGATACTAGGATAGCTATTAAAACTAGTAGGTATATAAGTATATGTTTCCTATAAAGTTTAAAGAAACCTTGATATATACATTTTTAGCATACTTTACATCACCTCATATTATACGGATTATATTTATAAAAGATTACATATTGATTATTTTAATGATTTACTTTTAAAAAAATATCTGCTAACTTAATGATACAACTCTACTCCTTTTATGTCAAGAAGTATTCAAAAAGCCGTCTCATTATCATTACTGATAATAAGACGGCTTTTTAATCAAACCTGACCTTAGTCATTCCTTATTAAACATAATTAGATTTTACTGCATTCATATCACTTAAAAATATTGGTAAGCTTCTTACTTAAACTCCACAATAACCTTGTCACTAACTGTGCTAGTACCACCTAGGATTGTTATTGCCTTGCCCGATGCTAGCTTCTTTACCTCATTTGTGGAACTATTGCTTCCCACCAATACTATTGGTGACTCAGCCCTTTTTGTTACAGCTCCTGCTGCTAATGCATCTACAGCCTTATAGCCATTTGTTACAAATAAATGCTTACCACTTGGATATGCTTCTTTAGCTATCATAGCAGCTGTTTCAAATCTTGTGGCACCAGCTATCCTTGTCTTAGACTTGGCACTTATCTGGTCCATAACTCCATCAGATATAGTTGACTTACCACCAACTACTATTACCTGACTTGGATTCCAAGAGTTAATCTTTGTTTTGGCATTAGAATCAAGCTCATTAGCCTTTGTCATCATTACCGGTATACCAGACTTAGTAGCTATACTTGATACTGTTAGGGCATCAGCTTCCTTCTTATCCTGGCCTGTAATTAGGATTAACTTGTCTGAACCAGTTAAGTTCTTTACTTCCTGGGCTAGTATCGCTGATGTTTCATACCTACTAGATCCTGCTATCCTCCTAGTACTTATTCCCATAGCCTTTAGTTCATTTTCAGCCTGGGCACTAATTGAGGCATTTCCTCCTACAATTACTACATTCTTGGCACCTAGCCTTAGGATTTCAGCCTTTACACTTGCTGGTACATCACTTACCTTAGATAATAGGATTGGGGACTTCTTGGCATCTGCATATGAAGCTGATACAAGGGCATCTACTGTGTTCTTACCACTGGCTAGGACAACTGTATCTGCCTTATCAAAGTACTTCTGGCTTATCTTAGTTGAAGTTTCATACCTATCAGAACCTGCTAGCCTTCCACCACTATTATTTGTCGCCTCTTGTTCACCTTCCTTGTACTGCTTTGCTGCAGACCAGTCAAAGATAAACTTGGCATTTTGCTTTCCACTACCCTTTACAATCTTATCATAGCTTTCGGCATTATTCTTCATTGAATCCATTGCATCAACAGCAACTTCTGCAAAAATTTCTTTTTCTTTTGTATTTCTTGTGAATGAGAACCTTGCTGGGAATTCCCTCATCTGACCAGTTAAGTCCTTATCCATCTTTGTCTTTTCAACCTTAGCAGGACTCTTAGCTGTTCCTAACCCATTTTCATATACACTTAGGTCCCAAAGGTGGCCATACATACCAAAGAATGGCATTCCATTAAAGTCTACATAATATGTGTACTTACCATCTTTTTCGCTTACTATGGCAGTCTTTACTATGGCACCATTACCCATTGATTCCTTTGAGTCACTTGCATGCCATAATATTACTGGTACTGAATATAGCTTAGCACCATTCTTATTTTCTTTTTCTGCTATATCCTTGTCTAGGTCCTTAATGTTGGCGATATCTTTAGGCTTGTCTGTCGATTCCTTATTTCCAGACTCCTTCTTGATATTGTCCATAGCAAACATGATTATATCGTTGGCAGATTCATAAGATCCCTTCTTTTCAGCATTATAGATAGCCTTGGCATTTTCAAGAGCCTTTTCTAGGATTTCTTTACTTCTACCCTCTACAAGGCCTGTCTTTAGCATCTTTTCAGCCATCTTAATACTATTCTTTAATAGGGCCTTGCTAGCTGCTGTATCATTGTTTTTATCTTCACTATCTGTCTTTTTATCTGTCTTTTTATCAGTATCCTTACCAATTATAGATTCCTTTGGTGCTTTTGACCAATCTATACTCAATATAGCCGGCTGGCTGGCATCCTGGTTAGCATTCCCAGTTTCTTTAGCAATTGCATCCATAGCATCAACCCAAACTCTAACAGCTATTTCCTTTTCGCCCCTCTTAGTCCTAGTGAAAGAAACCTTACCTGGGAATTCACTACCGGCATCTTCATATTTTGAAAGAACCTTGGCAGGTACATAGTCATTTCCAGTCGCTTCATCTACTGTATCATATACACCCATCCTGTATAGGTGACCAATTCTCTTCTTGCCTGCAAGTACGTATTCCATAGAATGGAAATTTAAGGTAAGTTTTATGCCCTGGCTAGTTTCTTCTACCTCTACAGTCTTGTCCATAGCATCTGCACCCATAGAGTTTTCTGAACGGTTGTCATACTTAACTAAATTAACAGGTAGTGTATACTTCATTAGCTTTTTATCACTTGTGCTTTCGCTTGAGCCTGTTTCAGTCTTTGAGTTTGCATCTACTGTAGCCCTTGCTTCCTTGCTAACTTCATAGTTCTTTACCCATTCTCCTACTACCAGGGTATAAAGCTGTTGAGTAAGCCTGTATAGGCTGCCATTTTCCATCCTCTTATCGCTTGCAGTTTCCTTAGGGTCAGTTAGCTTGTTCAAGTCTTCTTTTTCGTAAATAGTCTTTGTAGACCCATCATCATAGACTCTCTCTACCCTAGTAACTATCTTAAAGTCCCTAGCCTGTCTTATTTTACCTGCTATATCATCGTACTTTCCACCATTTTTCTTCAATAGTTTGTCAGAGTAGTCCTTGTACTCATCCTTCTTAAATATCTTCTTATTCTCGAAAGTGACAGCCTCATTCCAGTTTAATAGGTCAAGGATATTTATATCACCCTTATCACTAAACTCAACCTTGCCATTTTTGGCACTTAAATTATAGTCCACTGGGCTTCTTTGGGCATAATATCCGCCCTGCTGGCTCTTGTTTATCTTTAGACCCTCATAAGCAGCTGGCATTTCTGCTGGAAGTAGGTTACTAGCTATGTTCAAAGAGTCGAATTTAACATCATCCAGCCTAGGTAGACTTGTAAGGTTGTTGTGTGTTAAGTCTATTTTCAAACCTTCCCTCTTGGCTAGATTTTTCCATATATCTTCACTAATGCTAGATATATTATTGAATTTTAAGTCTAGGTGCTTTAGGTTAGTAAATTCACCCACATAGGCTGGAAGTGTAGCCAACCTATTGTTTCCCTAGTCCCAACCTCTGTAAATTACTAGCACCACCTATGCTAGTAGGTAGCTTTACAAGTGCGTTGTCTGTTATTGATAAAGACCTTAGGTCTCTATTATTCTTAAATAGCCCATCGCTCAATATTGATAGGTCATTTGCACTTAGGTCTAAGTTTTTTAACTTGGCAAGATTGTCAAAAGTACCCTCTTGCACTTCGCTTATCATTGTATTTCCAAGGTCTATATCAGTTATTTTCAGGATTATTTGCAAATAAATCCTTATCCAAGATAGCAATTGGGTTAGAGGCAAGTGACACCTTTTTTAACTTCTTGTTGTTCTTGAATATATCCTTAGGTATTTCTGAAATTTTATTACCATTTAAGTATATCTCTTCAAGGTTTACAGCCTTATCGAATACTCCGGCTGGTAGGCTCTTTAATGAGTTTGATGATAGCTTAATCACCTTTACATTTGGGCCCAAGTCCTTTAGTGAACTAATATCATAAATGGTGTTAAACTGACGCTCTAATGGAGCCCCTCTCCAAGTTAGGTCTACTACTGTAGGAGCCTTCTCTAATTCTTCACTACTTATTTGACCATCATTATCCCTATCTAAACCTGAGAAGGTAAGTCTCTTCTTAAGTATTTCTGGGCTCAACTTACGCTTTTGCTCAAGGTCGTAGGTTTCATGGAAGCCCTTCCAGCCTTCATATGCATCCTTCTTAAATACAATCTTAACCTTTGTATACTTGGTATCCATCATACCCTTATACTCAAGCTTACCACCCATATAACTAACCAGAACTGCTCCTTCACGAGCCTTTGTAAGATCCTTCAAATCCATTGTGAAATAGGCCTGAGTCTTTGTAACTGGGTCTACGAAGTCCTTCTTAGATTCTTCAGGCCAAGTGTTGTCTGTATTCTTAATCCTAAAGTCTAATAGGCCATCTGCAAAGAACAAGTTTAAGAACCTAGCTGTAAGTTTATTACCACGCTTTTCTACCTCTACATTCCTATCAAAGAAGCCCTGTAGCATAGAAGTTCCTTTTCTTCCATCGGCATACTTAGCCTCAAAGCCTATTGTATATTTGCCATCTGGCGCCTTTTCTAGGTCGGCTATATCTATCTTCTTAAGGCCTTCTAACTCCTTTGCCTCTTCCTGTGGCAACTCCGTATCTACTTCTTCCTTTACCTTGTCTGACCAACTTATAGTTGAATTGTCATCTAGGAAAAATTCCACCTTGTTGTTGGCACCTAGGTCGCTGTTCCAATTCTTGATGATTGGGTCCTGGTCACCATTTGGTATGTTCATAAAGTCATTACCACCCGAGTTCTTAAGAAACTTGTCATCCTGTACTGTATATCCATTTATGATAACCTGCTTGATATGTGGTGCAAGTCCATATACAAGGTCCCTATGTTCCTGAAGCTCATCATCAGACTTTTCTTCATAACCCTTTAGATTTATTACTATAGACTGGGACTTTCTGGAAACATTCTTTATTGCATCCTTATAGAAGGCTGCCCATGTCATGCCTTCAGGTTTCTTGTCTCCAGTTTCATATTTCAATGTAGATCCATCGACAAACTTTATAGCAAACCTATGATTTTCATTTTTTGCTTCAGCCTTCTTGAAGGCTTCATATAGGTCCTTATCCTTTATAATAAAGTTTCTTAAAACCCTATTTTCAGCTTCGTGATGCTTCTGCTTACTTAGACTAAACCTCTGATCAAATTTAAGGTTCCAGCTACTATACTTATCGACTTCCTCGTCTATCTGTTTGATATCCCCCTTGTTTTCAATAGTCTTGCCATCTACTGAAATAGATGTAATTCTACTGAACACCTTTAGTTTGTAGTCATATGTATCCGTATCCATTGATACTGCAAACATATCTACAACTACACCCTTGTCAGCATCACTTTCATATGACCTGATTCCGTATACTGAGGTATCTAAGCTTCTCTCTTTGGCGTTTTTAGTGTACCTAGTTCTCTTTTTATCATATCCATTAGTATCAGTATCCTCTTTTGATCCACCAGGTGTATTGTCATTTGATGGTGGCTTTACTGGTTTTTCATCTTCTACAGGTTTTGCAGGCTTTTTATCAGCTGGTATTTCCCCTGCCTCCTGGGCTGCCTTATAGTCTGGAGATAGATATATTCCTCTTTTTCCATCCTTTAACTTGATTACAAGTTTATACTTACGACCCTCTGTATCATACTTATATAAGGCTTCTTTGTGTTTTTCATAGTTAGCTTCTTTACTAGTCCAATCACCATATGAATATCTTGGTTCACTTGTAAACTTAAATTGGTCTATAGGAAATTCTTCTCCATTTATTTCAACACTTGCTGCATTCGCATAATATCTGTCCATCTTTTCTGTGTTACTATAGTCTCTAAACATGACGGTTACAAAATTTCCTCTATCACTAAGACCGCCATATCACTTGTTGGAATACCTATATTTTCATCTTCTGTAGAGCTAGTTCCACTTGTAGATCTTGTTGGTGAAGTATTTACATCTTCATCCGCATATACATTTGCTATATCTTGACCTAATAGGCGTACACTTGGTGCTGTTGAAAGTACCAAGCATTGCAAAGACAAGATAAGAGTAGTTAACTTTTTACCCTTCTTACCACACTTCTTCCAATACGTCATTTAATAGTCTCCTCTCAAACCTACATTTTAGTGCTATTTATATCTACCAAAAATAAATCCATCATAATAATTATATTAATATCTAGTTTGATATGATAAATGTAATAATTCTCTATTACATACAAAGTATAACATATTCTAAATGCAAATACTATTCAATATTATTAGGTATTTATTAACTATATTTAGTATTTTTTTATAAATTTCATGTAATTAAAGAATATTTTTGATGGAATATCTATTTTTAAGAAGTCTTTTTAGTTTTTTGATTTCAACTATATTTATATATATAATACAGGGTTTTTCTTTTTAAACCAATTATACATTTCTTGTAAGTAGTTACAATTAGGAAATATATATGGTATTTATAGTTATATATATTTCTTTTAATTATTTTTATAATCGCTATATTAAGTGGCATCTTTAGATTTTTATTAATGAATATCCTACTGATTATATATAATTTTTTAGTATATTATTCTCTTATTTGTATTAATAGAAATAACCTAGACTATATGTTTTAGATTTTTATTAAAGGAAAATTATAAGCACAAAAAGACCCTAGTAAAAACTAGAGCCTAGTCACATGGCTACGTCCCTATTCTCCCAGGCAGCTTCCCACCAAGTACCTTCAGCGCTAAGGAGCTTAACTTCTGTGTTCGGAATGGGAACAGGTGTATCCTCCTTGCTATAGTAACCATATTATTTGAGATTATACTCTCAAAACTGAATTCTAGTGATATCCAATGATACCCTTGGTCAAGTCCTCGATCTCATTAGTATCAGTAAGCTACATACATTGCTGCACTTACACCTCTGACCCTATCAACCAGGTAGTCTTCCTGGGATCTTAACCTTGCGGTGGGAAATCTTATCTTGAAGTTGGCTTCGCGCTTAGATGCTTTCAGCGCTTATCCCTTCCATACATAGCTACCCAGCCATGCCCTTGGCAGAACAACTGGTACACCAGAGGTATGTCCATCCCGGTCCTCTCGTACTAAGGACAGATCTTCTCAAATTTCCTACGCCTGCGACGGATAGGGGACCGAACTGTCTCACGACGTTCTGAACCCAGCTCGCGTACCACTTTAATGGGCGAACAGCCCAACCCTTGGGACCAACTACAGCCCCCAGGATGTGATGAGCCGACATCGAGGTGCCAAACCTCCCCGTCGATGTGGACTCTTGGGGAGATAAGCCTGTTATCCCCAGGGTAGCTTTTTATCCGTTGAGCGATGGCCCTTCCACTCAGAACCACCGGATCACTAAGTCCGTATTTCTACCTTGCTCGACCTGTATGTCTTGCAATCAAGCTCCCTTTGCCTTTACACTCTTCGTACGATTTCCGACCGTACTGAGGGAACCTTTGAGCGCCTCCGTTACCTTTTTGGGAGGCGACCGCCCCAGTCAAACTGCCCACCAGACAGTGTCCCAAGACCAGATTCATGGCCTATGGTTAGAGTCCCAATACTACAAGGGTGGTATCCCAAGGGATGACTCCATCAAAACTGACGCCCTGATTTCATAGTCTCCCCACCTATCCTGTACATGTAGTATCGAAAACCCAATGTCAAGCTACAGTAAAGCTCCATGGGGTCTTTCCGTCCTGTCGCAGGTACCCGGCATCTTCACCGGGATTACAATTTCACCGAGTCTGTTGTTGAGACAGTGCCCAAATCGTTACGCCTTTTCGTGCGGGTCGGAACTACCCGACAAGGAATTTCGCTACCTTAGGACCGTTATAGTTACGGCCGCCGTTTACTGGGGCTTAAGATCACTGCTTCGATTGCTCTAACAGATCCCCTTAACCTTCCAGCACCGGGCAGGCGTCAGCTCCTATACATCGTCTTGCGACTTAGCAGAAACCTATGTTTTTGGTAAACAGTCGCTTGGGCCATTCTCTGCGGCCCCATTGCTGGGAGCACCCCTTATCCCTAAGTTACGGGGTCATTTTGCCGAGTTCCTTACAACAGTTCTCTCGCTGGCCTTAGGATACTCTCCTCACCCACCTGTGTCGGTTTGCGGTACGGGTACCTTTAATCTCGATAGAGACTTTTTCTCGACAGTGTGAAATCAGCTGCTTCGCTACTTAGTTTCGCTCCCCATCGCGCCCCAGCATTAACTAAAACGGATTTGCCTATCTAGTCTGCCTCAACGCTTAGACACACTTAACCAACAGTGTGCTCAGCTTATCCTACTGTGTCATCCCTTCTCTCAAACGATTATCGGTAGTACAGGAATCTCAACCTGTTGTCCATCGCCCTACGCCTTTCGGCCTGAGCTAGGTCCCGACTAACCCAGGGAGGACGAACCTTCCCTGAAACCTTGGGTTTTACGGCCTGAGGGATTCTCACCCTCATCTCGCTACTCATGCCAACATTCTCTCTCCCATACTGTCCACGACTCCTTACGGTATCGCTTCAGCCTGCATGGGAAGCTCCCCTACCCATCATCATATGATGCCGTAGCTTCGGTAGTATGTTTTAGCCCCGGAAATCTTCGGCGCAGGATCACTCGACCAGTGAGCTATTACGCACTCTTTAAATGAGTGGCTGCTTCTAAGCCAACATCCTGGTTGTCTGTGCAATCCCACATCCTTTACCACTTAACATACATTTAGGGACCTTAGCTGACGGTCTGGGCTCTTTCCCTTTCGACTATGAACCTTATCACCCATAGTCTGACTCCTGAACAAAAGATAATGGCATTCGGAGTTTGATAGTCTTCGGTAAGTGCAATACCCCCTAGGACATTCAGTGCTCTACCTCCACATCTCTACATTCAAGGCTAGCCCTAAAGCTATTTTCGGGAGAACCAGCTATCTCCGAGCTCGATTGGAATTTCACCGCTACCCACAAGTCATCCCCGCACTTTTTCAACGTACGTGGGTTCGGACCTCCACGAAATTTTACTTTCGCTTCATCCTGCTCATGGGTAGGTCGCCCTGGTTTCGGGTCTCACGTCATGTGACTATGGCGCCCAGTTAAGACTCGCTTTCGCTTCGGCTCCACACCTTAAGTGCTTAACCTTGCCACATAACGTAACTCGTTGGCCCTGTTCTACAAAAAAGTACGCGGTCACGCGAATAATGCGCTCCCACAGCTTGAAGTGTAGGGTTTCAGGTTCTATTTCACTCCCTCCCGGGTTCTTTTCACCTTTCCCTCACGGTACTATTCGCTATCGGTCACTCAGGTAGTATTTAGCCTTGGGGGTGGTCCCCTGCTTCCCACAAGGTTTCTCACGTGTCTCGTGGTACTCTGGATCATATCAAGAACTTTCTTGGCTTTGTATACGGGACTTTTTACCCTCTATGGTTGGTCTTTCCAGACCTATTCTACTCGCAATAACCTTTCCTTAAGATATGTCCGCAACCCCAAATCAGTAAACTGACTTGGTTTGGGCTCTTCACGTTCGCTCGCCGCTACTAGCGGAATCGAATTTCTTTCTTCCTTCAGGTACTTAGATGTTTCAGTTCCCTGAGTTCCCTCCATAGGCTATGTATTCACCCATGGATACTTGGACATTACTCCAAGTGAGTTTCCTCATTCAGAAATCTCCGGATCAAAGTGTATGTGCCACTCCCCGAAGCTTTATCGCAGCTATCACGTCTTTCATCGGCTCCTAGTGCCAAGGCATCCGCCCTACGCCCTTAATAACTTGACCTTTAAGTTATTAATTGAGATTTTTCTATAGTCTATTTCTAGACTGTTAAAGAATAATTGGTTGTTTTTAATGAGTTTTTCTCTCATTTCATTTATATCCGTTAGGATATTAAATAGATGTCATTGTATAATTATCACTAGTATTCAGTTTTTCAAAGTACAATCTTTTTGGTATTTTTGAATCCCTTATATAGAGTCCATCAAAAATACTGCAAAAAAATATTAATTTAATATTAGCAATTTAATATTAATAATGGTGGAGATGAGGAGAGTCGAACTCCTGACCCCTTGCTTGCAAGGCAAGTGCTCTCCCAACTGAGCTACACCCCCATTTAATAGACTATAAGTCTCTAACGAGACCCTAAAAAGTAACTCTATTTAATTGAAGTTTCTAATGAACCTTCAAAATTGAACAGCAGGTAATTCTCCTTAGAAAGGAGGTGATCCAGCCGCACCTTCCGATACGGCTACCTTGTTACGACTTCACCCCCAGTTATCGACGCCACCTTCGACGACTTCCTCCTTGCGGTTGGATAATCGGCTCGGGTGTTTCCGACTCCCGTGGTGTGACGGGCGGTGTGTACAAGACCCGGGGAACGCATTCACCGCAGCATTCTGATCTGCGATTACTAGTAACTCCAGCTTCATGTAGGCGAGTTTCAGCCTACAATCCGAACTGAGAATGGCTTTAAGGGATTGGCTCCACCTCACGGTTTGGCAACCCTCTGTACCACCCATTGTAGCACGTGTAGCCCCTAAGCATAAGGGCATGATGATTTGACGTCATCCCCACCTTCCTCCAGGTTATCCCTGGCAGTCTCTAGAGTGCCCAACTGAATGCTGGCAACTAAAGACAAGGGTTGCGCTCGTTGCGGGACTTAACCCAACATCTCACGACACGAGCTGACGACAACCATGCACCACCTGTCACCTCAGTCCCGAAGGAAGGGTGTGATTAAACACCTGTCCGAGGGATGTCAAGCTTTAGGTAAGGTTCTTCGCGTTGCTTCGAATTAAACCACATGCTCCGCTACTTGTGCGGGTCCCCGTCAATCCTTTGAGTTTCACACTTTGCGTGCGTACTCCCCAGGCGGAGTACTAATGCGTTAGCTGCGGCACCGAGGGGTAACCCCCGACACCCTAGTACTCATCGTTTACAGCGTGGACTACCAGGGTATCTAATCCCTGTTTGCTACCCACGCTTTCGTGCCTCAGTGTCAGTTGCAGTCCAGAAAGCCGCCTTCGCTACTGGTGTTCCTCCCAATATCTACGCATTTTCACCGCTACACTGGGAATTCCACTTTCTCTCCTGCACTCAAGTCCTCCAGTTTCGGCGGCTTACTACGGCTGAGCTGTAGCCTTTAACCACCGACTTGAAGGACCACCCTACGCACCCTTTACGCCCAGTAAATCCGGATAACGCTAGCCCCCTACGTATTACCGCGGCTGCTGGCACGTAGTTAGCCGGGGCTTCCTCTAGGGTACCGTCATTATCTTCCCCTGCAACAGAACTTTACGATCCGAAGACCTTCATCGTTCACGCGGCGTTGCGCATCAGGCTTTCGCCCATTGTGCAATATTCCCCACTGCTGCCTCCTGTAGGAGTTTGGACCGTGTCTCAGTTCCAATGTGGCCGATCACCCTCTCAGGTCGGCTACTGATCGTCGCCTTGGTGGGCAGTTATCTCACCAACTAGCTAATCAGACGCGGGTCCATCCTATACCGCTAACACTTTGATATATCTGCGATGCCGCAAATATATATTATCATGTATTAGTAAACTTTTCAGTATGTTATCCATGTGTATAGGGCAGGTTACCCACGCGTTACTCACCCGTCCGCCGCTTGGTTTTGCTCAGAATTGAACATTCTAGACTTAGAATACTCAATACTGAGCAAACCCTCGCTCGACTTGCATGTGTTAGGCACGCCGCCAGCGTTCATCCTGAGCCAGGATCAAACTCTCATAAAAAATTTGTTACTGCGCTCAGACTATTGTTATCTCTAAAATATCTGGCTTGGTTTGTTTGTGGTTTAAATCAAGTAAGTTTGTCTTACATGGTTTAAACGATTAATCAATTGTCCTTAAAAGGACTCATTGAATTAACCTGCTGTTCAATTTTTCAAAGTTCATTGTGTCGTTTTTGACGACTCATTAATATAACACTTTTTAGAATTACTTGTCAACACATATTCTGAAAGTTTTTTATTTTTTAAAACCCAACCTTTTGTGCCTAATCAAGTAGTCAAATGAATGCAAAAACAATAATAAATATAGGGTCTTATTAATATGTCATAAAATATTAGATTTTCAGTATAATATAATATATATACTAGTCATATAAGACCCTATATTTAATTTTTGTATTCATATTTTTTTGTCTGTATTTATTTGAATAAGTCTGCCTTACTTAATAACTATATCCCCTTCATTAAGAAAGCTAGCTAGATCAGCCTTAAGTTCATCACTAGCATATACACCCATATCCTTTAACTGGTAGGTCTTCTTTTGCCCATCTATATTTTCATCCAAAGGGAAAATTATCACTGGGTCCCTACCTGGTGGGCCCTTATTGTAGTATAGACTTGACTTAACAAGTCTTTGATTACTCATAGAATCAAGTCTTATAAAGACCTTTTTCCCAGTACCACTAAGGACCTGCCTACTATAATTATCAGCTCGACCATAGCCGCCATTATAGGTAGACTTCTGACTTGAGAACTCGCTATCATCATCTATTGACTTTACTTCACTAGCTATCAGTGATACATCTTCATCCCCCCTGATACTAATCTTACCCTTTATCAGCACTATCTGGTCTTCCTTAATCAGGCTCTTGTATTTTTCTAAGACTCTTGGGAAGACTACTACTTCCATAGTACCATAAAGGTCTTCAAGATTGATAAAGGCCATTATCTCATTATTCTTTGTAGTGAAGGACTTTTTGGATATTATCATTCCTCCCACAATATGGTCTTGGTCATTTATCTCTAATAGCTTTTCAGGTTCTTCCCTGAGCTTGTTAATACGGGCATTTGTAATAGATATTCTATCTTCCAGTTTGTTCGTATATTCAGATAGGGGATGTCCAGATACATAAAGTCCTAGGACCTCTTTTTCCATATCTAGCTTAATCCTATCCTTAAACTCTTCAACCTTGTCTATCCTACCTAATTCAAGTTCATCCTGTTTGCCCATATCTGCAAACATATCAAACATAGATATCTGTCCTTCTACATTCCTCTTCTTGTCTCTACTAATAGAGTCTAGGACATCCTCATAAGCAAACATAAGGCTGGCCCTGTTATCACCAGTTGAGTCAAAAGCACCACACTTTATTAGACTTTCAATAGTCTTCTTATTGGCAAACTTTGAATCGATCCTCTTTACCAGGTCCGTAAGATTCTTATATGGTCCATTGGCCTCCCTCTCTGCGACTATATTATCTATGGCATTGGCACCAACATTTTTTACTGCAGCCAGACCAAACCTAATATGGTCTCCATCTACAGAGAACTTAGAATATGACTTATTAATATCTGGAGGTAGAACCTCTATACCTATAGAGTTACACTCCCTCATATACTCAACAACCTTATCATTATTACCCATTACTGAGGTCATAAGGGCTGCCATAAATTCTACTGGATAGTAGGTTTTTAAGTAGGCTGTTTCATATGACAAGACACCGTATGCTGCTGCATGAGACTTATTAAAGGCATACTTAGCAAAGTCAATCATGTCATCAAAAATCTGGTTGGCTACATCCTCTGGCACACCATTTCTTACACAGCCGGCAATTTCTATATTATCATTTTCATCTAGCTTACCATGGATAAAATACTGTCTCTCCTTTTCCATGACATCCATCTTTTTCTTACTCATGGCCCTACGCACAGAGTCACTACGTCCCAGGCTATAGCCACCTAGGTCCCTTACCACCTGCATTACCTGTTCCTGATATACTAGACATCCGTATGTCACATCTAGTATAGGCTTTAGCTTCTCATGTAGGTATGTAACCTGGTCAGGATTATTCTTGCAATTTATATAGGTCGGTATAGAGTCCATTGGCCCTGGTCTAAATAGGGAAATTCCTGCAACTATATCTTCAAAGCAATTTGGCTTTAGTTGCTTCATAAAGTTCCTCATACCGCCACTTTCCAGCTGGAAAACACCCAGAGTATTGGCCTGGGATATCAGGTCAAATACCTTTGGATCATTATATTCCATCTTGCTAAAATCTATCTTTTCCTTGTATCCCTTCTTTTCACGGTTTGCTTCGATTAGGTCAAGGGCATCCCTGATAACAGTCAGTGTTCTTAAACCTAGGAAGTCCATCTTTAGAAGTCCTAGTTCTTCAAGTGTTGTCATTGTAAACTGGGTAGTGATGGAGTCCTGGTTCTTGTACAATGGTACATACTCATATACAGGTTTCTTAGAAATAACCACTCCTGCCGCATGGGTAGACGCATGCCTAACCATACCCTCCATTTCCTTGGAAATATCAATAATTTCCTTTACCTCATGGTCTGTCTCATATAGGTCCCTAAGGGTCGGATTCATATCAAAGGCCTTATCTATAGTCATTCCTAGGGCGAAAGGTATTTCCTTGGCCACACTATCCACCTTGTTGTAGGCAATGTCTAAGACCCTACCTACGTCCCTAATAGCTAGCTTGGCCCCCATTGTACCAAAGGTTATGATCTGTGCAACGTGGTCTATACCATACTTCCTCTTTACATAGTCTATAACCTCTTCACGTCTTTCGTAGCAAAAGTCTATATCTATATCAGGCATGGTTACTCTCTCAGGATTCAGGAAACGCTCAAAAAGTAGGCTGTACTTGATAGGGTCTATATCTGTTATCTTAAGTGTATAGGCAACTATTGATCCCGCTGCAGACCCTCTTCCTGGTCCAACCATGATATTATTCTGCTTGGAATAATTGATAAAATCCCACACTATTAGGAAGTATTCAATATAGCCCATATTTGCTATTACTTCTATTTCATAATTCAACCTATCTCTTAGGACCTGGTCAACATTTCCATCCTTATCCCCATACCTTTCAACCAATCCCTGGTTGCATATATGCTGAAGGTATGTCAAGGCCGTATAGCCTTGAGGAACATCAAAGGTAGGTATATGGTAGCTATCAAAATCAAATTCCACATTACACCTTTCAGCTATCTCAAGTGTATTATCAATTGCTTGTGGAGCAAAGGTAAATAGACCCTCCATTTCTTCCCTAGACTTTATATAAAATTCATCATTTGGGAACTTCATCCTAGAAGGATCATCCAGGGTCTTTTGCATCTGGATACACATCAAGACATCCTGTATCTTAGCATCCTCCCTGTATACATAGTGGGCATCATTTGTTGCAACTAGGGGTATATCCATCTCCTTAGACAGCTTCAAAAGGCCTGCATTCACTTCCTTATCCTCAGCTAGCTTGTGGTCTTGGACCTCTAAGAAAAAATTATCCTTACCAAATATATCTATGTATTCCTGGGCCAAGGACCTAGCCCTATCGAAATTTCTAGCTAGAATGGCCTTTGGTATCTCACCATTTAGGCAGGCTGATAGGCATATAATACCTTCAGAATACCTTCTTAGGTGGTCCTTATCAGTCCTTGGCTTGTAATAAAAACCATCCACATAGGCATCTGATACTATCTTAATAAGGTTCTTGTATCCTTGGTTATTTTCTGCCAATAAAATTAAATGAGAGGAATACTTGTCAAGGGTTGAATCCTTGCTCTCCATATCCCTAGGGGCTAAATATACCTCACAACCAATTATGGGCTTTATGCCTGCAGACTTACATTTTTTATAGAAGTCTACTACACCAAACATAGACCCATGGTCTGTAATTGCACAGGCCGTCATACCTAGGTCCTTAACCCTTGATATTAACTTGTCTAGCCTGGAAAAACCATCTAAGAGGCTGTATTCTGTATGGACATGCAAATGGCAAAAGTCCTTCTTTTCTGTATTTTCCATATTTACCCCCTTCTTAAAATAGCTGATGCATGAGCACCAGCCTAGAATAAGTCATCAATAGACACCTGATCCCTATATTGATCAGCAATTTTTCGATTTTTTTAAACCTATGGTTGACGCCAGACTTACCAAGAGGAGGATGCATTTTTTCACCCAATTCCTTCAGACTGATATCTTCATTTTCCAATCTCAAAAGAGCCAATTCTTGTAGGTTTTCAGGCAACTTACTTATACCTATAGTCTTCTGTATTATCAGGATGTTCTCCACCTGCTTAACCGCCGCATCCACTGTTTTGGATAGGTTGGCAGTTTCACAGTTTACAATCCTATTAACCTTGTTACGCATATCCTTTACTATCTTTATATTCTGTAACTTGAACATGGCCTTGTGGGCCCCTATCATGGCTAAGAGGTCTGATATCTGTTCACTTTCCTTTAGGTATACTACATGATAGTTCTTTCTTAAAACTATCTTACTGGTAAAGCCCATGGAATTAATCAAATCACTTAATTCATAGGCATAGTCTTCATTATTTGTAACAATTTCCATATGGTAGTTTTTTTCTGGATCATTTATGGAACCAGATCCCAAAAAAGGCCCCCTTACATAGGCATAGGCCTCTTCTGAGCTATCTACTATCTTCCTAGGTATATCATTTTTGGAGAAAAAGCTATCTTCGCTTTCTAAGATACCCAGGTCAACCAATAATTTTGCTGCCCCCATTTCTGGAGTAACAGTCAAAACATAGCTGTTGTTTTTCTTTAACATTTGATTTTTATTAACTGTAATACTAGTGTTTATATCAAAGCAGGTCTTTAAGAGCTTGAATATTTTTCTAGCTATAGAATTCAACTCTGTCGTTATCTTAAGACTCATCTTCATATTTCCAGCAAACTGTATACTACCAGCCTGCCTAATGATTGCAGACAGCTCTGCTATATCTGCCTTTTGGTTAGGATTGTCAATCCTCGCTAGTTCATTTTTCGCTTCTGTAGAAAAAGACATTTTCTATTGCCCCTTTTTAATTTCCTTTAGGGCTACCCTTATAATTTCCTTTTCATCGTCATATCTAGCCATATTTACAACCCTGTCAATATGGATGAACTTAGCATCGACAAAGCCTTCTTCCTTCTGAGGTATAGTGTCCATACACTTTGTATTCATCAGGTACCAGTATACAATCTTGTGTACTTGTTTTGTGTGGTCCCAATTTTCCTTATATGTATAGTGGATTTCTCCCAAGTATTTATCTATATTGGCCTTTACGCCAGTTTCCTCTTTTACTTCCCTTAGGGCAGCCTCCTCGTGACTCTCTCCTGACTCTATCTTTCCCTTGGGTAGGACCCAATCACCATTGTATTTTCTCAATAGTAAGATAGCGTTGCCTAGAAGAACGACCCCTCCTGCACTTTGCTCTTCTCTCATAGTATCACTCCTTAAATATATATAATCAAATGTTATTTATCGTTTTTAGCCTTTTATAGCTATGTCTACTACTGCCTTTGATACCATTTCAGCATCATGACGTATGTAGCCATTCTTTATTTCAATTAATTTTTCTTCAATGCATTTTATGCCCATAGCCTCTAGGCCATCCCTCTGGTTCTTGTCCAACATTACAAGCTCTGCCCCATCCTTGGCATATCTTTCGAACACACCCTGAGGTAGGTACTCATTGTTGACTAGAACATAGTCTATAAAGTTAATACCAGCATGGTCAACTATGACCTTTACATGGTCAAGGACATTCTTGCCACCTGTTTCACCTGGCTGGGTCATTATATTACAGACATAAACCTTAGGTGCCCTCGTAGTTGATAGGGCATCTACTACGCCTTCAACCAATAAGTTTGGAAGGATACTCGTATATAAACTTCCTGGTCCTATGGCTACTGCATCGGCATTTTTTATGGATGTAACCACTTCATCAAGTGGCTTGGCATCCGGATTATCTAAATAAATTTTTTTAATTGCACTCTTAGTTTTTCTAACCTGGCGTGGTATATTTGATTCTCCAACCACAGTTTCTCCATTTTCTAGCTCTGCTATCAGGTTTATATTATCCAATGATACTGGCAATACCCTTCCTGTTACAGCAAATACCTGGCCCATCTTGTAGACAGCCGTTTCAAAATTATCATATATACCTGTCATAGCTGCAAGAAATAAGTTGCCAAAACTTTGGCCCTTAAGGCTTCCATCTGGGAACCTATACCTCATAACCTCACTCATGGCTGGCTCCATATTAGCCAAGGCCAATAGACAGTTTCTTATATCTCTGGCGGTATCATACCCAAGTCCTCTCTCAAGACACCTGAACCTCCACCATCATCTGCTACAGTTACTATTGCAGTTATATTTTTTGTTTCATGCTTAAGGCCTCTCAGAAAAACCGACTGGCCTGTACCACCACCTATAACTACTACATTAGGATCATCCTTCTTATAGGTGAACATTTCCATTTGCTTCATATTCTGTTCAACAGTCTTTTTATATAGCTTGGCAACCTTATAAAGTACCACTAGGGCCAATATAAAGGCTAGTATACTCAAGAAGGGTAGCACTAACGAAACGATCTCCCATTTACTCATAATGTCACCCCTAATCTAGCTTTGCATCCCTATGTTTTTTGACTGCCCTGTAGCCCTTGTCGTTCAAATAATCATATGTGTAGTTGGCAATTGTGACGGACCTATGCCTACCGCCTGTACAACCTACACCAATAACTAAATGTTGCTTGCCTTCATTGATATATTCAGGTATCAAGAAGTCTAACATGTCAAAAAACTTTTCGATAAAATCATGACTTACCTTTGAGTCCATTACAAAATCTCTTACATCCTGGCTATCACCAGTCTTTGGCCTAAGCTCTAAATCATAGTATGGGTTAGGTAAAAATCTTACGTCCATAACCAAGTCCGCATCTGTTGGCAGACCATACTTAAATCCAAAAGATACTACCGAGATAGTTATATTAGGACTTTCAAGTCCATCACCCTCATCGTATATACTGGCAATTTCAGCCTTAAGGTCCTTAGGCTTCATATTGGTTGTATCAACTATCATCTTAGAAACCCTCTTTAAAGGCTCCATTATTACTCTTTCCTTTTTAATGCCGTCTGAAATCTGTGAATTTACAGCCAGCGGGTGGTTACGCCTAGTCATCTTGTATCTCTTGATCAAGACGTCATCATCACAATCTAAGTAGATCATATCATACTTAAAATTGGCCGCACTCAACTGGTCAAGGGCTGAATTAAGAGTCTGGAAAAACTCCCTTCCCCTTATATCTATACCTAGGGCCACCTTGTCAATATTTGAATTCCCATGGAAAAATAATTCTGCAAAATTCACTATCAAGGCAGGAGGTAAATTATCTACACAATAAAAGCCTATATCTTCCAAGGCTCTCATGGCCTCACTCTTGCCTGAACCTGACAATCCAGTTACTATGACAAACTTCATAAAAAACCTCCTTTAACATTACCTACTCAGTCTCTATATATCACTAATCCTTGACCAGGTTTACTATCCTAGCAGGGTCTAGTCCACTTTCCTCTACTATTTCATATGCCCTTTCAAAATTAGCTATATTTTCAGGCTTATGGGCATCAGAGCCTATGTAAAACTTCAGGTCCATATGACTAATGGCCCTTATCATCTCAGGGCTTAGCCTATTGTGATGACCATTAATTTCTAAGCCTGTATTAGTTCTTACTGCAGCCTGAGCTACCTCTACAATATCTACCTGTCCCTTGTCTCCTGGATGGGTAATGTACTTTAAGTCATACCTCTCCATAGCCTTAATAAGGGCCCTTGTATTGTATTTTTTCGAAAATAGCCTTCCCGAAAACAAGAAATTATCTATATGGTGGAGAATAGACCTAAGTGATGTTGGGCTAGACCCGTAGTGGTAGCCCGCCAAGATATAATCAAAATAGTGAACCATATCGTCTGGCATATCTATCCTACCAGTGTCATCTAAAATATTACACTCCATCCCCATCAGCACCTTAATCTGCGGATATTTCTTGTTTAGTCTATCTATTTCTTCTCTTTCTTTTTTTGCATTTTTTCTCGATAGTCCATAGAAATTATGGTTAAATCCGTGTTCAGAAATACCAATAACCTCAAGCCCCTTATCTATGGCAGCAAGGACGTTTTCTTCTATCGTTCCCTTGGCATGCCTTCTATTTTCGTTATTACCACAACTATAAATCGTATGTGTATGGTAATCTGCAAGAATTTTCATAGTCACCTCCAGATTACTAAAAATAAGTGCCTAAGTATCTAATTAGACAATTATTCCTCGTCCTCGCCTAGGATCTTTACCTCTTCCTCAAGATGTACACCCTGACATTCAAATACTGTCTTCTTTATATGTTCGATCAGGTCTACTATATCCTTGGCACTTGCCTTATTGTAGTTTATGACAAATCCAGAATGCTTGCTTGATACCTGGGCACCTCCGATAGATACACCCTTAAGGTTGGAATCCTGTATTAACTTTCCTGCAAAGTAACCAGTAGGTCTCTTAAATGTACTGCCTGCACTCGGATACTCTAATGGTTGTTTAGTCCTTCTCTGAAGGGCTAGATCTTCCATTCTAGCCTTAATTTCTGCATAGTCTCCCTTTTCTAGTGATATTATAGCTGAAATAGCTATCCAACTTTCATCAGTCAGTCTACTATGCCTATAGCCAAAATTCATTTCTTCATTTGTAAATTCTACTATCTGACCTTCAATATTCATAAGTCTTACAGACTTAACTATATTCTTCATTTCTCCACCATAGGCACCTGCATTCATAGCAAGGGCACCACCTAGTGTTCCTGGTATACCTGAAGCAAACTCAAAGCCAGTTAGAGACTTTTCCATAACAGCCCTGCCTATAACAGATAGCAGGGCACCAGACTGAATTTCTACCTCTGTACCTCTTATTTCAAAGTCGCTAAAGTTGTCTGATATTTCTATTACCAGACCTCTAAAGCCACCATCTTTTATCAATATATTACTACCATTTCCCTTAACTAAAAATGGAATATTTAACTCATTAACCATCTTAAAAATATTGCCTATTTCTTCTTCAGTTTTTGGTCTAACTAGAATATCAGCAGGGACCACCAACCCTGAAGGATGTACGTTTATTCATTGGTTCATCTATGTAAATTGAATTTTCATCTATAATTTGACTTAATAGATTATAAATTTCTTTTTATCCATCATATCCTCCTCGTATAATATACTTGTAGTTAAAACTACTTTTTCTTTTCTATCCCCTCTTCTTTGTGGGATAATATTAGTATAGATAGAGGTCGTAGCTACCTCCTTGAAGTTATATCTTCCTAAAAAAGGCTTACGCCTCTTCTTTACGTCTTTATGCGTATTAGCTGGATAGCACTAAGTTGCTGTATATCTAACGAGGTTGCATTGTCGTAAAGTTTTAGAGGGTTCTTTCTCTATCTAAAATATGTAAAGCTAGGTGATTTTTATGTTTTACATAGGTATTGATATTGCTAAGAAAAACCACGAAGCTTCAATAATTGATTCTTCTGGAAAGAGCTTATCCAAAAAGTATTTCCTTTCCCAATTCTACAAAAGGGATAGAAAAGTTCAATAATTTTATTGCTGAATTTGGTGTAACAACTAATAATTGCATTATTGGAATGGAAGCAACTGGTCACTATTGGATAAGTTTGTTCTCATACATCATTGATCTAGGATTTACGTGTTATGTTATAAATCCAATTCAGTCTGATGCTTTTTAGGGAAAAATGTATGTTAGACAAACTAAGAATGATTCAGTTGATTCATTTATAATTGCTCAAATAATGCGTTTTGGAGAGTTCTCATATCTAATTTTTCCGATGAGAATACATTTGCCCTTAGAAATTTAACTAGATATAGGTTTGCCTTAGTTGATGAATGCTCAGATTGGAAAAAGAAAAACTTATAGCTATACTTGACCAAGTTTTTCCCTGAGTACTCAAGTCTTTTTCAAATATATATGGTGTTGCATCAAAGGAACTGTTGTCAAAATATCCTTTACCAGAAGACATGCTGTCGATTCCTGCTGAGGAGCTTGATGACTTACTTTGTAAGTGTAGCAAGGGTCGTCTTGGCATTAATAAAGCCGAAGAAATCCAATCCTGTGCCAGGGAAACTTTTGGAATTAAGTTCGCTAAAAGATCTTTTTCTTTCCAAATCAAGCAAATAATTAGCCAAATTTCATTCCTAGAAGAACAACTTAAAGAAATTGAAATTGAGATTAGTTACTTGCTTGAGGATATATGTCCAGTATTACTACAATAACAGGTATTGGTAGTGTTTTTAGGTGCGTCTATAGTATCCGAGATAGGCAATATTTCTAGGTTTGAAAGAGCAAACCAACTTGTTGCCTATGCCGGTTTAGACACACGTATAAAACAGTCTGGCGATTTTTCAGCTACAAATACAAAACTTTCCAAGCGAGGTTCGCCTTACTTAAGGCGTTCTATTTGGCTTGCCGCCACTGTAGCAGCCTTTAAGGACCCTGCCTTATCCATATACTATCAAGGGTTGAGAGCACGAGGCAAAGCTCATGGCACAGCTATAGGGGCTGTTGCAAGGAAATTGACCAATATTATATTCGCTGTCTTGAGAGATCAAAACCGTATACCCAAATATTTAGTTGTCAATATTATTAATTTTTCAAGCCTATTCATTAGGCTTTATTTTGCTTATGCACAATGTCAGTGTGAAAATTTCTTTTTATTTTGTATTGACATTTGATAGCTGGTCTTTTAAAATATCTAATAATCTACCACCTTATATGATAAACCAATACAGAAAAATAACAATAGTTTTTGAAAATAAATTATTTTTTTCATTATTTTTTTAATTGCGACTGTTAACTTGTTTTGAAAAACTCAACTGCTGCATCATTTCCTAACTGTCTTTGCCTATAGTTCATAGCAGCTACCTCTAGTATAAGAGCTGTATTTCTACCTGGTCTTACTGGTACTACTAACTTTTCTACTTTTTCACCCAGCATATACTCGTAGTCCCTGTCCAAGCCTAACCTATCATAGTACTTGCCAGGCTTCCAGTTTTCCAAGTAGACTACAAGGTCTATCTTTTTTGAAGTATTCATAGCCCTTGCTCCATAAAGGCTCTGTATATCTACTATTCCTATACCCCTAATTTCTAAATAGTTTCTCAATATTTCTGGTGCTTGACCCACTACTAAACCATCATCAACCCTCTTTATTTCGACAGCATCATCTGCTATCAGCCTGTTTCCATTTTGGATTAGCTCAAGGGCTGTTTCCGACTTACCAATACCGCTTTCACCCCTTATTAGGACACCTACCCCATTAATATCTACTAGTACACCATGTACTGTCTCATTTGGAGCCATCTTGTCTTCTAGGTACCATGACAGCCTATTAATAAACCTAGTTGTAGCCTGGTCAGTTGAACAAACTATGACATTGTGCTTTTCTGCGTAGTCATAGAACTCCTCCTTTAGCTCAAGTCCCTTGTCACTATGACTAGGGGTATGTCATGAGAAAAGTACTCATCTAGGGTCTTTAACCTATGCTTGTTGGTAAAATTACCAAAGAAGGTATACTCAGTCTTGCCTCATAATCTGAATTCTCTCAGGTGTAAAATAGTCAAAATATCCAGCTAGCTGAATTCCTAGCCTATTTAATTCTTTTTCAGTTATATATGTTTCCTCCGCCTTATTATCAGGAGATATTATCTCCTTCAATTTTAAATCGTCAATTAAATTTCTTACTGTAATCTTTGACATTCTATTACCTTTCATTATTTACAATTACCAATTTATTATTTATATGACCTACCTCGCCCTATTTATATGTCTTAATACTTCATCTGCCAGCCTATCGGTTATACCATCTATAGCTACTAAGTCCTCCTTGCTTGCCTTCTTTAGCTTGTCGACATCCTTAAACCTATCCATCAAAGCCTTCTTTCTCTTTGGACCTATTCCTGGTATATCATCTAGGATAGACTTGGTCATCTTCTTGTCCCTCAAACTCCTATGATAGGATATAGAATAGTTGTGGACCTCCTCCTGGATACCCGCCACAAACCTGTAAAGGCTAGTTGTTCTATCCAACTCAATAGTCTTTTCTCCATTTAAAAGACCCTTTGTCCTATGCCTGTCATCCTTATACATGCCCCACAGAGGTATGTCTTCACCATTTTCTTCTAGGACCTTCTTGACCGCAGATACTTGGCCCTTGCCCCCATCTAGGAGGATGAGATCTGGTAGGTTGCCGTGCTTTAGTCGTCTATCCAAAACCTCTGCCATAGAAGCATAGTCATCTGGTCCCTCTACCGTCTTTATCTTAAATCGTCTATATTCCTTTTTATCCTTTATACCCTTTGTATATACTACCATCGTTCCTATTGAATCTACACCTTGGATATTCGATATATCATAGGCTTCTATTCTGTTTAGATTTTTAGCGTCCAGGTCTAATAGCTTACCTAATTCTTCAAGCGATCCTATACTCTTTTCATACTTTTTCTTTTTTAGGTCGTCAAACTTCAATAGATATTCATCAGCATTCTTTTCTAACCATTAGGACTAGAGCCCTCTTGTCTCCCCTTTTAGGTACCCTTATACTTACGGCGGTTCCCCTTTTAGAGGACAGGATTTCTTCCATTATCTCCATATCCAAAAACTCCTCTTCAACTATAAGCTCTCTTGGTATGTATTCCTGGGACATATAGAACTGCTTGATAAAGGACCCTAATATTGTTGACCTGTCACTATCCTTGACCCCTTCAAGCATGAAATTTTCCCTTCCAGATACCTTACCATTCCTTATAAAGAATACCTGAACACAGGCCTCCTGGTCAAAATTAGCCATGGCTATAACATCCTGGTCAGAATCATTTTGTACATTGGAGATTTTCTGTTTTTCCATTACATCCTTAAGGCTACTTATCTTATCCCTGTATGAAGCCGCCTCTTCAAAGTCTAGGGCCATGGAAGCCGCCTTCATCTTTTCTTCTAAAACTCCTACTAACTTGTCTTCCTTTCCCGACAAAAATAGGAGTATTTCATCTATCATATCCATATATTCTTTTTTTGAAACCATACCTGTACAAGGCCCTATACATTTTTTGATATGATAGTTTAGACAGGGTCTCATACCAGACTTGATTGCCTTGTCCATATCTATGTTGCAGGTCCTAATTGGATAAATATTCCTTATTATATCAATTGTGTCATTGACAGCAGATACATTTGAATATGGACCAAAGTACTTGGCCTTATCCTTTAGGATCCTCCTTACCTTTAGGACTCTTGGATAGTCCTCATTAACCGTTACCTTTATATATGGATAGGTCTTATCATCACGAAGGAGGATATTATATTTTGGTTTGTATTTTTTTATTAAATTACACTCTAATATCAAGGCCTCAAGCTCAGAATCTGTCATTATATACTCAAAACTGAAAATGTTTTTTAACCATGGACCTGACCTTGTCAGAGTGATTCTTTGAAGACTGGAAATACTGTCTTACCCTATTTTTTTAAGGACACAGCCTTACCTACATATATTACATTTCCGAACTTGTCCTTCATTATATAAACACCTGGGCTAGCAGGCAGTGTTTTTCAAAGTGCTCCTGTATGTCAAACATATATTTACCCTCCTTCCTTTTTAATTATCTATAATATTATAATTATACACCATTTTTTTACATTCCAAAAAGTCTTCCTTGAATATTGTATCTAGCTTGTAGCCTATATCATACCTTCCTGCACTTTTTAATTTGTCTAGGATATGTACCCGTATATTTTTTATACAGCTGGGTAAACCTACTCTGGGACTTGTAGCCAACAGATCTGGAAACTTCACTAATACTCAAACCTGTATTTAATAGCATATGCTCTGCCACATTTATTCTCTTTCTTTGTATATACTCCGTAATAGTCATATTGTACTTCGACTTAAAGCTCTCCTTTAACTTGGTCTTGCCCATTAAAGCTATCTCACATAAGAGGTCTTGAGATATCTGGCTGGCATAGTGGTCACTAATATAGGAGGCAACATTTTTCAAGGCATCATCATCTACCTGGTTTAGTTTTATCTTTTTATCCTCTTCAAAATAATAATTTAGTGTCAGCCTTAGCCACTCCTTGACCTTTATCTCATAAAACATCTCGCTGCCTGGACTGGTAGACCTGTATTCCAATATCTCATCAACTAGTTTACCTATATCCCTGGCGATAGGGCTGTTATTCGAGTTTTGTAGGGCCTTGCGTAGCTTGTTTGGACTAATATTAAAATTTTCTGTCACATAGTCATTTATGAACTTTTTCTTGAACTCCACTCCTACAGAAAAATAAGGGAATCCACCATGCAATATAAACCTAAAGGTATAATTTTCACGAAAACTTACAAATACCATGCTGTCATTTACTGACATATAGGGTGTCAGACACTCCCCATGGGCAGCCTTTACAAATGATGACGTTGCCTCAACTTCTGAATCTGAAGACATCTTATGGCATACCACCAGGTCTTTCTTTACCAAAAAATCATGAATATTAACGGAAAATAAATCGGTATCATAGAACCAATAGTATCCATCCATCTCATCTGACTTAATCCTATAAGTAACTCCCAGGTCAGAATACCTGCTTGACTTGTGCAACTTTTCAAAACCCATTTCTACTAAAAAAATTTTTCAAATTCATATGCCATATTCCCATCCCCCTCATATTTTTATCTCGATTAGCCATTTATTTTTGTTTAGTCTTTATTTCCTGTAAATATTGAAAATCGTTATCAATATAAGTTAATATTAGCTTGTAATAATTACTATTATATATTATATAAAGGAGGCTAACAATGAAATCCAAGAAAAAAAAATCTAAGATTAGTATTTCAGGGATAGTCAACCAATATGGTGGAGATCAAAAAATACTGCTACCCTCTATCCATCTTGATATCGTCATTTTCTGGTATAGTGGCTGTAATCCCCTACTACTTTGTATGGAAAATAGCCATGGAATTAATTACGAGCGACCAGGTAAATATTCGGCTAATTAAGACATATGCCCTATGGATCTTTATCAGCCAGGTTATAGGTATACTAACCGGACTCTTAAGTCAGGCTTTTTCACATCTTCTAGCCTTTAGGGTAGAAAAAAATATCAGGAAGAGGGCAGTTTCCCACCTGATGAAATTACCTATAGGTTATTTTGAAAACGAAGATTCAGGTAGGATCAGGATGAAGATAGATGATAACGCCTCAAAGACCCATAGCTTTATAGCCCATATTATGCCTGATATGGCTTCGGCTGTGGTCGTACCTATACTCATGATTGTATTAATCCTTGTAGTGGATATTAAACTTGGAATTATCTGCCTACTGGGTATTGCCTTCGCCATGGCAAGTATGTCTATGATGATGGGACCTAAGACTAAAAAACTTATGGAAGAATATATGACCACATCAGAAAACCTGGGTATCAGCGGTGTAGAATTTATCAGGGGTATGCCTGTAGTCAAGGTTTTCAACCAAACTATCGAAAGTTTCCAAAAATTTTATTCGGTTATCATGGATTATGATGAAAAGGCCAAATTTTTCGTCAACTACTGTAAATTGCCAATGACTCTCTACACACTGGCCCTATACCTACCAACAATTCTAATAGGACCAATAACAATTATATTGATTAACGGAGCAGATCAACCACTTAAATTATTGACAGATTCTATCCTCTATATAATAATTTCCATGAACCTGCATTCCAGCCTGATGAGACTGGCAATCCTATCAGAATCCAGGAACCAGTTCGCAGTAACAATGCAGAAGCTAGACACTATATTCGACCTAGACCCTATAAAAGAGTTCGACTATGATAAAAAGGATGAAAGTGGTATAGTATTCGACCAAGTGACTTATACTTATACAGGCAAGGACACTCCTGCCCTTTCTAATATAAGTATACACTTCGAAAAGAATAAGACCTATGCCCTGGTAGGCGAAAGTGGTTCTGGCAAGTCAACCCTTCTAAACCTTATAGGCCGTTTTTATGACATAGATAAAGGTCAAATAAGGCTAAATGGAGTCAATATAAAAAGCATAAAAGAAAGTGAACTTATGTCCAAATTGGCTATAGTATTCCAGGAAAATAAGCTCCTTAAAATGACCCTAAGGGAAAATATCTGCATGGGACGTGACTATAGTGATGCTGAGATCACCAGTGCAATAGAAGCCAGTAGTTGTCAAAATATCTTGGCCAGGATGGATAATGGACTTGATACTATTATTGGTCAAAAGGGAACCTATATTTCCGGTGGTGAAGCACAAAGAATCTCTATAGCCAGGGCATTTTTAAAGGATGCTCCAATCCTCCTATTGGATGAAGCTACTGCCTTTGCCGATCCGGAAAATGAAAATAAAATCCTAAAGAGTCTAGAAAAACTAAAGGCCAATAGGACGACTATTATGATAGCCCACAGGCTAAATTCAATAAAAAACGTAGACGAGATAATTGTTATGAAGAAGGGTCAGATACTCGACAAGGGTAAACATGACTACCTGATTGATAACTGCGCATATTATAAAGACCTCTACAAGAATTATTCAAAGAGTATAGAATGGAGGGTATAAAATGAATAAATTTCTACAAAATAAATATTCACTCTCTCCTGAGGGTGCAAAAAGATGTCAAAGGGAGTAATATATAGCGCACTTCTAAATATATCATTCATGCTACCAATGATGATAGTCTTCCTATTTTTGGATGAGAGCCTAAATATATATAAATTCCATACACAGGCTAGGTATACACCTATCTACTATATCATCCTGGTGCCCCTAACAATTGTATGCATATATCTTGCAAATAGACTTCAGTATGATAGCGTATATACTACTACATACACTGAAATAGCTAAAAAGAGGATTTCCCTATCAGAGCATATGAGAAAACTCCCCCTATCCTTCTTCAACAAGAGGGACCTATCTGACCTTACCGCTACTATAATGAGCGATATGGAAAGTATGGAGCATGCATATTCCCATTCAGTACCCCCATTCTATGGCAATATAATCTCTGTATGCCTGATAGGACTAATGATAGCTAGTATGAACGTCAAAATGGCTATTGCCCTTATGTGGCCCTTCCCTCTTGGACTAGCCCTGATATTTGCAGCTAGAAACAAGATGATAAGATTGGAAAAAATCCACCACGATGAAAAACTCAAGGTTTCTGACTCCATCCAGGAAATTCTGGAAAATATACTCCCTATCAAGGGTTACCAGAGACAGGAAAAAACCTTGGATGAATTTAAAATCCAATTAGATGAAGAAGAAGAAAAACACCTAAAGGCAGAGATATCTATCCCCCTTATGTTGGGACCAATTAGCTCCTTGCTGAGGTTGGGCGTACTTTCATCAATTTTAGTTGGAATTGGACAATACACTAGTGGAGGTCTTAGCCTAGCCCAATACCTAGGACTACTAATCGCCTGCCTGGTTATTTACTCACCTATGGATGCCTGCCTGGCCTTTATTATAGAATTTATGCTGGTTCAGATTCCTAGCGAAAGAATGAAAGAAATCTTCAATACCGAATTAATGACCGGCCAGGATGTAGATATAAATAACTTTGATATAGAGTTGAAAAATGTGACTTTTGGTTATGATGATACAATGGTTATCAAGGATGTTAGTTTCCTTGCTAAACAGGGTCAAACTACGGCCCTTGTAGGCCCATCAGGCTGTGGAAAGTCCACTTTGACAAAATTAATGCTGAGATTTTGGGATGTAAATTCCGGGCAGATCAAGCTAGGTGGGGTAGACATCAGGGATATAGATCCCGAAAGCTTGTTAAAACACTATTCAATTGTATTCCAGGATGTCATCCTCTTTAATAACACTATTATGGAAAATATCAGAATAGGAAAGAAAAATGCCACAGACCAGGAGGTAATGGAGGCTGCCAAGATTGCCCAACTAGATGATTTTATCCAGAACCTACCAGATGGCTATATGACTAAAATCGGAGAAAACGGGGCCCTACTATCCGGCGGTGAAAGGCAGAGAATATCCATAGCCAGGGCTATCCTAAAGGATGCACCGATCATATTCCTGGATGAATCTACTTCCAGTGTCGATGCTGACAATGAAACCAAAATACAGAAGGCTTTGTCTAAGCTTATAAAAAATAAAACAGTGATAATAATAGCCCATAGGTTGAGGACTGTTGAAAATGCTGACCAGATAATTGTCCTTGATGAGGGTCGTATTGTAGAAGAAGGATCTTCAGATGAATTGATTGCAAATCAAGGCTTATTCTACAAACTATGGAAAAATCAGAAACAGTAAAAATTTATAGGAGGTAAAAAATGGATTTAAAAGATATCGTAAAAATAACTCTATTCGGTGTAATAGGTTTTGTAATTAGTATTGTAACAGGTATGGCTACTAGTGTTTTGGGAATATATGGTCCCTTCATACACACATCAATAGGCAGCCTACTTACAGCTCCCATATTTATTATAATGTACAAAAAGATTCACAAGAAATCTTGCATCTTTCTATACTACTTGATATCAGGTCTTGCATATTCTGTAATGGGATTTTGGCCTATGCTTATTATCATGCTCCTATCTGGTATTGTTGGCGAAATAATTGCTGGAACTAAAAACAATTATGATGACGATAATGAATATAAGCGCATAGGACTTGCATTTGTAATTGCTGAAGCAATATACTCCCTGCATGGTTTCCTTTTCATACTTGTCCTGGGTACTCAAGGTCTAGTAAATCAATTTTCTAAGATGTTCACACTTGAAAAGGCCCAGTGGATGCATGACTTTTTCTTTTAATCCTAGGAACTTTTTAGTAATAATGTGTATACAGATAATTGCTTCTATTTTTGGGTGTATTACTGGCAAAATATATATACAAAAAGTTCTTTTGCCAAAAATATAAAGAATGGATCAATATTAGACTAATGAAAATTTCAGCAAAAATAATAGGAGCTACTTTAAACCCATTACCATTTTTATCTTGATGGTACTTTTCTCCATATCTACCCTGATAGCAAATCAAAGCCTCTACCTGGCCATGCTTATCCTAGCAATCCTTATGGAGGTTCTTGTAATTAAAAAAGAAAGCCTAAAGAGTCTAGCCTGCTTACTCATTCTATTCTTGTTAGCCAAACTTATTAATATAGGATTAGAAATGGGGTATTGGACTGGAGCAATCTATGCTATGTTACTTATTATGATAAAGCTTAGTCCCTTATTTATATTGGCAAAAATTTTTTCTAGTTATTCATCCAATATACTTATGGCGACTTTTAGGGAAATAGGGCTACCCCATAAATTATGTATAAGCATAGCCATATTTTTTAGATTCCTGCCTGAGTTTTATGCTAGGCTTGGACAAATTCATGAAGGTGCTAAAAACAAGGGGACTTGGATTTAATCTTATTCACCCCTATACGTAGCTTTTGAGATTTTTATTGAAAACTCTTATGTACAAAGTCTTGGATATTAGTGACATTCTGACTTGCTCTATAATTACTAAAGGAATAGACTACCCCTGTAAGAAGACAAATTACGGGAAATTCAAATTTTCTTACCTAGATACACTAGTCCTAGCTGTGGGATTTTTAATACTTGGAGGTTGTATATGGATAAAATACAAGAAAAATATAATTAATATAGATGAAAAAAATGATAATATATTAAAGTCCCAAGAAAAGAACGTGCCTAATCTAGATAAAAACAGCATCATAGATATATCAATAGATGAATATTCCTATGGAGAAAATAAGATATTAGGGAAAATCAACCTAAATATTAAAAAGGTCAATGTATACTAATTTCTGGCCTGTCAGGCTGTGGTAAGACAACCCTACTGAGAACAATCAATGGCCTTATACCATATTTTTATGAAGGTAATCTTAGAGGTTCTATCTATCTAAATGGTAAAGATATCTCTAGTTTCTTAAACGGAGAAATTGCTAAATACATGGGTAATGTCTTTCAAAACCCCAAGGACCAGTTCTTTTCTACTATAGCAGAAGATGAAATAGCCCTGGTTGGAGAAAATCTTGGTATGGATCATTCTGAACTAGTAGAAAAAGTTGATCAAGCCATCTCATTTATGAATCTTGATTCCATTAGAAATATGTCAGTTTTCGACCTATCAGGTGGACAAAGGCAAAGGGTAGCTATTGCCTCTACCCTAATCTATGATACGGATGTAATAATATTTGATGAACCATCAGCTAGTTTAGACTATTCATCTATAAAAGACCTAGAAAAGGCTCTTTTAAAACTAAAAAAACTTAGCAAAACTATAATAATAGCAGAACACAGACTATACTACTTAAAAAAATATTTTTTTGATAAATTACTTATAATGAAAGATGGTAAAATAGGCAATATTTATGAAAGAAAAAGTTAGTGAAGATATTATTAAAGAAAATAATTTACGTTGTCTTGATGAAGATAAACTGCTTACTAAAAACCAGAATACCTAGCAAATACACCAATGAAGAAGCCTTTTTGATGACTACTTAGAAGTCAAAAATCTATGTGTAGAAATTGGCAAAAAAATGCCTTATAAAAGATGTCAATTTTAATATTTCAAGAGGTGAATGTATGGCTATACTAGGTAAAAATGGTATAGGAAAGACTAGCTTATCTAGGCAACTATCAGGTCTCCTACCAATAAGGTCTGGCTTTACCAGCTACGGAAAAAATAGAAAAGAAAGACTTAAAAATTCTTATTTTATTATGCAGGATGCCTCGTCTCAGTTGTTTTCCCATACTATCGAACATGAGCTAATACCTAGAAATAAGTTAAAAGACCAAGAATATTTATCTAGAGTAAAAGGGCTCTTAATTAACCTAGACCTTTGGAATAAAAGGAGTTTAAGACCTCAAGAATTATCCGTTGGAGAAAAACAGAGATTGACACTCATGCTAGGACTACTGAGTGAACGAAAGCTTCTAATACTAGATGAACCCTCTGCAGGATTAGATTTTTTAAGGATGGATATGGTAGCCAAGGAAATTGAGAAAAAAAAAGAAAGTCAACCTATTATTCTTATCACTCATGATATGGAACTACTATCCAAAGTTGCAGATACTGTCTTGTTCTTGGATAATAACGAAAATAGAAAACTTCCCTATCTATGGTAATGAAAAACCTTATAAAAAGTTTTATTAAAAGTTCTTTTAACTCTCAAATACAAAAATGAGGACTAATCTATAAAAATAGTCTCCATCAAGGGTTTGAGCCAGCATTCTAGTCCGAACGACTGGATGCTGGCTCCCTTTTTACTACTTATTAAATTCTTAAATCTACTACCTTAACTCAGCCCCAAGCCTTGCCTTTAATTCAGCCAATATCTTGTCGTGTACAGCAAGTACATCGTCATCTGTCAAGGTCTTGTCTGAACTCCTGTAGACGATTGAATATGCAACAGACTTATATCCCTGTCCTATCTGGTCTCCCTTGTAGACGTCAAATAGCTTACAAGCTTCAACTAGATCACCCGCATTATCCATGATAACCTCTTCTATAGCTGCAACCTCAACCTCATTCTTAACCACTAGGGCAATATCTCTAGTGATAGCTGGATACTTAGGTAATGACTTAAATACTATTGTATCATCAGCCTGACTATATACTGTATCAAGGTCGATTTCAGCAATATAGACCCTCTTGCCTATACCATAGTTGGCTAGAACCTCTGGATGTATTTCACCAATTGTTCCTAGTAACTTGTTACCACAGAAGATATCTGCACACCTACCTGGATGGAAGGATGTATTATTCTTTTCTGCTAGGTACCTATGTCCTTTTAGGCCAACTCTCTCAAATATCTTTTCAACTACTCCCTTTAGTACAAAGAAGTCGACATCATCGCCGTACATTCCTATACAAATCCTTGTTTCTTCAACTCCTGCCATATCATCTGGGGTAAATACATGACCGCATTCAAATATAGCTAACTGGTCTATATTACGAGATGCATTAGTATATACTACATCTAGCATATTTGGTATTAGGGTAGTTCTCATTATTGATGTATCTTCACCTAGTGGGTTTATCAGCTAACAACATCCCTTAGCTTAGAATCTTGTGGCACCCTAATCTTATCCAATCCCTTAGGGCTTACAAATGAGTATGTAAGTATTTCGTATAGACCACAAGCAATCGCTGTTTCCTTTACCTTTTCTAGGTACCTCTGCTTGTCTGTCTTTACACCTGCTGTTGAATTACCCTGTAGCTGGACAGATGGTATATTTTCAAATCCATATATTCTTGCTATTTCTTCAAAGATATCTGCTTCCTGCTCTATATCCAACCTAAAGCTTGGTACCTCGAGAATCAATTCATCTTCAGAAACTAGATTACACTTAAATTCTAGGTCTTCAAGTATTCCACAGAACTTGTCCATAGGTATATCTATACCAACTCTGGCATTTATCCTTCTAGGGCTAACTGTGATTGTTTGTACTGGCTTAACCTCAGGATATACGTCTACCTTACCCTTCATCACCTTACCAGCACCAAGTAGTTCTACCAGCTGGGCAGCTCTATCTAGGGCTAATTCTGCATTATCAATAGAAACACCCTTTTCAAATCTTGAAGAAGACTCTGACCTTAGTCCTAGCTTCTTAGATGTCTTTCTAATATTTTCACGGTTGAATACAGCTGACTCAAACATGATTTCAACCGTATCATCCTTGATTCCAGAATCAAGTCCACCCATTATACCAGCAATACCTAGTGTCTTTTCACCATCAGTTATCATCAACATTTCTGGATCTAGTTTTCTTTCCTGGTCGTCAAGTGTAGTGAATACTTCATCTTTCTGGGCATTTCTTACCACTATTTTCTTGTTGGAAATCTCCCTCATATCGAAGGCATGCATAGGCTGGCCCATTTCTAGCATTACGAAGTTAGTGATATCCACTATGTTGTTTATAGGTCTTACACCTGCCTCTATCAGCCTCCTCTGCATCCAGTATGGTGACTTTGCTATCTTTACGTCAGTCACCCTTCTTGCTAGGTACCTAGTGCATAGGTCGAGTGTTATCTATCTTATTTCAACATCAATTTCCTTGTCTGACTCTTCCTTTACGCTTACCTCTGGATACTTAGTCTTAGTTCCTAAAGTTACAGCAGCTTCTCTGGCTATACCTATCATACACCTACAGTCTGGCCTGTTTGATGTCAATTCAAAGTCTATAACTGCATCATTAAGTCCCAATACTTCCTTGATATCCATACCTGGAATATATGTGTCTTCCATATCTAATAGGTATATACCATTTTTCTTGTAGTCGTCAACAAACTTTTCATCTATACCCAGCTCATTGCAAGAGCACATCATACCATTAGAGTCTACCCCTCTTAGCTGGCCATTTTTTATAGTTACACCTCCTGGTAGCTTGGCTCCATCAAGGGCTACTGGTATATAGTCTCCCTCAGAAACATTTTTTGCCCCTGTTACTATCTGGACTGGCTGGTCCTGTCCAACTTCCACCTGGGCAACTACTAGCTTGTCTGCATCAGGATGGCTCTCTAGCTTTAAAATCTTACCTACCACCACATTTGATATGTCCTGGCCATAGTACTCTACTGTTTCAGTCTTAGTACCCGTCATAGTCATCTTGTCACCAAATGTTTGGGCATCAAGGTCTATATCAACATAATCTCTTAACCATTTTAATGAAACTAACATATTACTACCTCCTAATTAGAACTGGTCCAAGAACCTAATGTCATTTTCAAACATAAGTCTGATATCGTCGATTCCATACTTTAGCATACCTAGTCTTTCTACACCCATACCTGCAGCAAAGCCAGAGTATACTTCTGGGTCAATACCACAATTTCTAAGTACATTAGGGTGAACCATACCTGCTCCAAGTATTTCTATCCAACCCTCTCCCTTACAAACAGAACAACCTGAACCGCCACACTTAAAACATGATACGTCTATCTCTGCACTTGGTTCTGTAAATGGGAAATTATGTGGTCTAAACTTAGTCTTTGTTTCAGGCCCATATAGTTTCTTTACGAAGGTCTCCATAGTTCCCTTAAATTCTGTAAAGGTAATATCCTTACCTACAACCAATACCTCTATCTGGTGGAACATTGGTGAGTGTGTAGCGTCAGGACTATCACTTCTGAAGCACCTACCTGGTACTATTATCTTAAGTGGCAGGTCATTATTCTTAACAGCTTCTTCCATTGTCCTGATCTGGACTGGTGATGTCTGAGTTCTTAGAAGGATGTCCTCTGTAATATAGAAAGTATCCGTCATATCCCTAGATGGGTGGTCCTTTGGTGCATTAAGGGCATCAAAGTTATTTCTAACAGTTTCTATTTCCGGACCCTCAGCTATAGAGAAGCCCATACCCATAAATATCTCTGTTACCTCATCTACCATCTTGCTGATAATATGCTTCTTGCCAACCTTAAATTCCTTGCCTGGCATAGTTACATCTATAGTTTCCATTTCTATCTTTTTCTCAAGCATACAAGCTCTGATGCTTTCCTTTTTCTCAGCAATTCCATCTGTAATCATTTCCCTGATTTCATTTCCAAGTTTACCTATTGTAGGCCTTTCTTCTGCAGACAACTTGCCCATTTCCTTAAGTATCTTAGTTAACTCGCCCTTTTTACCAAGCAGGTCCACTCTCAATTTTTCAACTTCTTCCATATTTTCAGCTGACTTAATCTGCTCTTCAGCTAGCTTTCTAAGATTTTTTAATTTTTCTTGCATATCTAACATTCCTTTCATATATATTTTTGAATATAAAAAGACCTTCCATCCATAGGGACGAAAGGTCTGAAATCGCAGTACCACCCTAATAGTCTGTGAAATAATATATCACAAACCACCTCAAAAGTTTAACGCACATCACGTTTCCAACCTACTATTAATTCAGCTGGACTGCTCCGGAGCGAACTTCAAATAATACAGTAAATAGTTTTTCACCAAGCAACTACTCTCTGAGCTTACATGTACTAGACTACTTTTTCTCCTTCAAAGCATTTCTTATAGCATTTTTAATAAGTCTAATTTTTATCAGACTATTAAAAATTCAAGTTTTATATGAATTTATTTGTGGCTCTCCTAGTAAAATTATCCCTAACCATGTCAACATGCGACAAAAGTCCTCATCATCGAAGTACTTGGCATCCTGCGGGCACTTCTCTAATGCAGGCCTGACACTTAATACATATACCAATTACATCTGAATAGTTCTCCTTACTAATACTAGACATTGGACAGACCTTGTAGCATATACCACACAGGTCGCACTTGGATATATCAGTTTTTGGTTTGGCCTTTAAAAATTTGGCTGGACTTCCATCCACCTTCAGGGGCACATAGTAGGGTTCTGGCTCGTAGTTATCCTCTAGTCTAATAAAGTCTATGCTTTCAGCTTTTAGTTTGCTTTCAATAGATTCAACGAAGGTCCTATATTCCCCAAAGTCAAGGTCATCTGGCCTACCAAGTCCTATTTGGTCTGAAAAAGCATGCCTAGCCACTAGACTTGCACCAGCTATTATAGAAAATCCCGCCCCTTGACAGACCGACCTTAGTTCATTTAGGGCATCTCCTGGATTCCTGTTGCCGTATACTACCATGGGTACAGCGTAGGCCTCCTTAGATAAAAAGGCATGTCCTAAGGTCACCGACTATCTTATTAGGTAGCCTACTTGCATATACTGGGCTAGCAATAAATACTAGGTCTCCACGACTAAATTCATATAGCTTATGTCTATTTTCTAAACTAGTCAAATCAATTTCGTAAATGTCTAGGCCAAAAATTTCTGCCATCATGCCTGTAATTCTAAGGCATATATTCTTACATCCACCTGTTGGACTAAAATACACTGCAAAAATTCTCTTTATTGGATTTTTCAAAGTCTCATCCCTCCAAAAATTGAATCTCTAGTCTGTTATTAACTTAGTTAGTGGCTTACCTGCTAGTAAATGATAGTGGATATGAGGAACTTCCTGGCCACCATGTTTTCCACAATTATTGATTATCCTATATCCATTTTCAGCAAAGCCTTCCTTGGCTGCAATCTTTCTGATAGCCCTATGAATATCTCCTATAATATCCATTTCTTCCAATGCTATATCCTCTAAGCTAGTATAGTGCTTTTAGGCACAACTAGAATATGAACTGGTGTAACCGGACTCATATCCCTAAAGGCTGCTACCTTATCGTCTTCATACACCATATTTGTTGGTATTTCACCATTTGCTAATTTACAAAAAATACAATCCATATCCTTACCTCCATATCTTTGTCTTTATATTACTTTTTGTATATCAAATTAATATATACAAGTAGCTAGCATATAAACTAGCTACTCGTTTCATTACTAGTAATTAAGCTTTACTGCTGTTCCTGAGCAAGTAACCATCAACATTCCGTTGTCAGCACCTAGTACCTCATAGTCCATCTTAACGCCTATAACTGCATCAGCACCCATAGCTTTAGCCCTCTCCTCTAGTTCCTTTAGGGCATTTTCTCTAGCTGTCATTAGCTCTTCTTCATAACCTTGGCTTCTTCCGCCAAAGATATTTCTTAGGCCTGCACCGATATCCTTGAATATATTTATACCTGTGATTACCTCACCAAATACTATGCCTAAGTAGGCATCAACACTTCTTCCTTCTACCTTTCCTGTTGTAGTTATTATCATGATTTTTTCCTCCCTTTTATCATTTCTGCTAGGAGACCTCTACTAGGTCTCCTATACAGTAATCATCGCAAATTTCTTCAATCCTTACTGGTAATATCTGGCCTCTTATGTCCTGGTCAGACCTTACCTTAATCCTCATATAGTTGTCAGTCAAGCCCTCATAGTATCCATCTTTGTCAACCTCTTCAAATAGGACCTTCAGGTCTGTATCCTTGAATTGGTCGGCAAATAACCTAAAATTCTTTGTTGATAGGGCAAGCAGGGAATCACTCCTCATTTGCTTCATCTGTGGATCGACCTGGTCTTCCATACTGGCTGCAGGAGTTCCCTTTCTTGGAGAATACTTGAATACATGCATATGCATTAGCTTAAGATCTTTTAGGTAGGCAAGAGTCTGAGAAAATTCTTCATTGGTCTCACCTGGGAAACCTACTATGACATCTGTAGTCAATGATACCCTAGGTATCCTAGACCTTAGGTTGTCAACTGTCCTCCTATAGTCTTCTGTCGTGTACCTCCTATTCATCCTCTTTAGGGTAGTATCGCAACCACTCTGGAGTGACAGGTGGTAGTGGGGAACCAGCTTATCAATCTTACTTATCTGGTCTATAAAGTCCTCTGTAAATAGGACCGGCTCTACAGAGCTTAGCCTTATTCTCTCTATACCATCAACCTCATTTACATCCTTTATTACTGTCAGTATATCTATGTCTTCTTCTAGGTCCCTACCATAGGAAGCGACATGGATTCCAGTCAAGACCACTTCCTTGTAGCCGTTTTCTGCCAGCTTCCTTATCTCATCTATGATACTTCTTCTATCTCTAGATCTGATCCTTCCCCTTGCATACGGTATTATACAGTAGCTACAGTATCTATCGCAGCCATCTTGTATCTTTATAAAGGCCCTAGTCTTACCATTTGTCTGGTTAATCTCAATCTCTTCAAATTCTCTTACCTTCATAATATCGTCAACTGTGCTGACCTTAGAACCTGAATCTATATTTTCAACCTTGTCTACGATGCTTCTCCTGTCATTGGTACCCATTACTAGGTTTACATCTTCTATATCCAAGATTTCCTCTGGTGAAATCTGAGAATAGCATCCTACGACAGCTATTATAGAATCGGGATTTTTCCTTTTTACACGTCTTATATACTGTCTAGACTTCCTATCTGACATATGGGTCACTGTACAGGTATTTATTACGTATACATCAGCATAGTCTTCGCTAGGCACATTTTCATAACCATTTTTTTCAAACATTTCAAGCATTGCTTCGGTCTCATACTGGTTGACCTTACAGCCCAATGTATAAAATGCCACCTTTTTCAAATTAAATTCCTCCTATATCACCCAGCTCATAAAGGGTTATGGCTGTGGCCACAATAGATGCGGTCTCTGTCCTGAATATCCTTGGTCCCATGGTCACAGAGGCTATGCCCGCCGCCTTGACCATTTCATTCTTCTTCTGCAAAACCTCCTTCAGGACCTATAAATATACCAACCCTGACCTCATCCTTATTTTCTAATATTTTTTTCACTTGGCCTGTCTGTAGGGCTTCCTTTATGCCAAGACTTTTTTCCACCTCATATGGGCATATATTAATATCATTTTTTCCCATATCTTCAAGGGCTTCTTTAAAGGTAAGTATACCCCTTAGTTTAGGTATCAGCCCCCTCTTACACTGCTTGGCCGCCTCATATATAATTCTTTCCCAACGGTCAAACTTCTTGTCAGCCTTATCTCCCTTTATATTAACTACAGACCTCTTGGTATTTACAAGCACTATTTCATCTACACCAGCCTCAGTCAATTTTTGTAGTATTATATCCATCTTAGTTGATTTAGGGACTCCCTGGTAGAGGCTGACCCTAATCCTTGATTCCCTATTTATGTCGACTTCATCCACTATAGACAGGTCTATTCTGGTCTTGTCAATGGACTCAATCCTACATATATATTCGTGCCCATTGGAATCGCAAACCTCTATTTCATCGCCCTGTCCATACCTCAAGACCTTGCTGATATGTTTGACATCTTCCCCATCTATATAAAGGGTCTTGCCATCTAAATTAAGATGCTCTGGCTCTACAAAAAACCTATCCATACCTTCTCCTACCTAGCAATTACACAGGCCCATTCGCCCTTCTTTTCTACACTTACTATCTCGAATCCATTTTCTTCAAGGCTAGCAACCACTTCATCTATCTTGGCCAAAATTATACCCGACGATATAAATATACCTCCCTCTTTCAAGAAGCTTTTCACATCCTTGGCCAGGATAACTATAATATCAGCTATGATATTTGCCACCACGATATCGGCCTTCTTATCCTTGTCCATATCGTCAGCCAGGTTCCCTTCCATGGCAACCATAACCTTATCAACACCATTCTTACTAATATTTTCTTTGGCAACCTTGACAGCTACGGCATCTATATCAATACCCACTACATCCTTGGCGCCAAGCTTGGCAGCTACAATTCCTAAAATACCACTTCCACAGCCTATATCAAAGACTGTAGAATCCTTGTCTACATACTTTTCAAGATTGGCTATACACATACTCGTAGTCTCATGGCTACCTGTACCAAAGGCCATACCTGGATCCATCCTAATAACCAGATCATTCTCTCCTGCCTCATAGTCCTCCCATTCAGGCTTTATGACTATATTATCTCCTATCCTAGTAGGCTTATAGTACTGCTTCCAGTTGTTTGCCCAGTCTTCTTCCTTTACTGACTCCGTATAGACCCTACCCTGACCTATATCTATCCCATAATCAGTCAACTTCTTGACCTCTTTACTAATTAAAGATATAAAGCCTTCTACATCCTTTTCTTCTGAAATATATGTTTTAATCCTTACAGATTCATCTCCATCTGCCCTCTGAAAAAGCTCTTCCTCTGCATAATCCCAATCATACTCATGGGCCTTCTGGAAGAAAAAGTCCTTTGGGTCATCTATCATAGCACCCTGGGCACCATGCTCATATAATATATTTGTAATGGCCTCAACAGCCTCAGTTGTAGTCTCAATAGTAACCTCTATCCATGTATCACTCACGATAAGCCTCCTATATATTTATTTTTTTATATATTTTATTATTATATGTTTATTCTCATGTATTTGTCTTTTTATTATATCATTTTTTCTAGTCAAATAAAAGGAGATTAGTCCAAGACTTAGGTTAACAGTCCAATCATCACTAGCCTCCTACAATAAGGTGCTATTAGTTAATACATATGCTCAGAGTATATATCTAGTAAATCTAATCTCAATAAAAGAGAGCCCATATCTGCAGCTACAGACATGGACTCTCCTAATTCTATATTTTGTTTTTATTTTTAGGTTTTTAGTGTTTTGGCACTATCTTAATTAGCTATTTTACTAGGTTATCTATAACACTTGATGGAACATATCTCTGTCCACCTATAGCAGTTAGCTTAGATATTTTTGAATCCTTTACATAGGATCTTACAGGACCATTGTTAGCTTCCTTAGTTGAAACTAGTAGGGTTGGCCTGTTATACTTACCAGATACTGGTGATATAACCAAGGCATCTGCAAACTCCTCACCTGATGCTATATAGGCTTCCTTGCTTGCTCCAAACTTAGACTTAGCAATGGCTACTGAAGTTTCGTACCTAGTGCTACCGGCCATTCTTTCTACTACGTTTGGAAGGTTGGCCTCTGTTGCCTTAGATATTGTGTTAGTTCCACCTGCTATATAAGTCTTGTTGATTTCTAGGTCTTTTATAGCATTTTGAATCTGGCTTGGTACTGAGTCCTTCTTAACTAGAAGTATTGGATATCCATCTCTAGAAGCAAATGTTCCCACTGATAGGGCATCTGGGAATACCTGTCCTGAAGCGACTACTGCCGTATTCTTCTTACCAGTTATACCAACTACCCTCTTGGCTACCATTTCAGAAGTTCCATACCTGTCAGCTCCTGCTATTCTTTCTACGTTCTTGTCAGCATCATAAGCTTTTTAATTCTTCTCTAACTTTTTCTGATACTGAGTTCTGGCCACCAACAATTATTACCTCTTCAGCACCTAGTCTCTTGATTTCGTCACCAACTCTTGAGTCTAACTTGTCAGTTGGGTTAAGTAGGATTGGTGCATCCTTTAGCTTGGCCAATACTGAAGCAGTCATTGAGTCTGGGAATAGGTCATGTCTAACTACTATTACAGTCTTAGCCTTATTGTAGTTTTCTCTTGATATATTGATTGCAGTTTCTATCCTGTCCCTACCATCTATTCTTCCTGTTTCAGGCCTATTTGTTACAGTATTATTTGCTACAGGACTTGTTGGCCTTGAAGTGCTAGGGTTTGATGGTCTTGAAGGACTTGGACTTGTAACTGTATTTGGTGTTGACTTTGGATCCTTTGGATCTGAACCCTTTGCTAGCTCTTCTGCATCTGTGAATCCATCCCCATCGTCATCTGTATCTGTAGTATCAGGTATACCATCCCTATCTGTATCTCTTAGTACAGTCATTATGAATTTTGATTCACCCCTGTTACCTGCAGGATCTATTGCATATACTGTTATTTCATAGTCTCTTTTTTCTTCAGTCTTAGACCAATCATTGATTTTAGGTGTTGTAGTAATAAGAAACTCAGTATATGTAGCTCCAGGTGGTAATCCAGTAGCACCTATTTCTCTTATGGAAATATCATCAGTTAGAAGTTCAATATATGACCTTTCATTTTCTTCTGTGCCATCTATTACAGTCATATTTTTTTAAGAGGCACTTCATCAACATAATCTCCATTTTCATCAAAAAATCTTCCATATATTTTAGGAGCCGTAACATCATCATCCTTTGGGTCTGTTCCATTTCTCTTCTCGTCTTCGTCAGAGATTCCATCTCCATCATCATCTAGGTCTGTGATATCAGGTATTCCATCATCATCAGTATCTCTTAATACGGTAAGCTCTATTATGATAGTCGTATCGCTACTATCGTATGGAGGATTTGAATTACTCACTGTTAACTCTACCTTTACCTCTTCTGTCCTTATTTCCTCTTCATGTCCCCAAGCTTGTCTTACGTGATATCTTCCATATATAGTCTTATTTGACTCATTAAATATCATTCCATTTAAATTCACATAAGTTTTACCATCATAGATATGTGCTGCTTTTTCAGTCCGACCTTATAGTTGGGATCATTTGGAGTTATAACTATATCTTCTATATTTTTGATTGTCAACAAGCCTTTGTTTCTGATTTGTTATACTTAAATTTCCAAAAGAGACACTCCCTCCTGTACTTGTAGTTGCAGGAATACTTCCTTCAGCTACTGCTGCCACTGGACTAAGAAGCATTGTGCAGCTTAGTGCACAGGATAAAATCCCCACAGATAGCTTCTTTATAGCCTTATTTCCACTTGAAAAATTCATCTTGTTTTTTTCTTCACTTCTTTTTCTAAAAACATTAAATCTCTTCAATAAAAATTCCCTCCTTAAAAATATTATTCATCATCTTCTATATAGTTAAAAATTCGCTTTATTTATAAGCTTACTTTTAATCTTAACCTCACCTTCATATCTATTCCCTTTAGCTTTAAATTTAATCTATTTTTTTATTAATTTTTTTCAATATTTTTAAATCACTTTATTTTTATTCGGCATAAATATACTTTGAGCTAGTATTATAAGTAGTGTTTATTTAATCTTTTAGTAAAATAAAGGAGACCCATACCTAGCTAATAGGCATGAATCCCTTTGATATCAACGACTTTTGAATTCTATTTTTACAATTTTTAGGCATTATAGCCTATAGGCTTTTCTGTGCCTGTTTATTAATTGATATTTTAAGCCAACTATTTAACTAGACCATCAATAATACTTGATGGAACATATCTCTGTCCACCTATAGCAGTTAGCTTAGATATTTTTGAATCCTTTACATAGTTTCTTACAGGACCATTGTTGGCTTCCTTAGTTGAAACTAGTAGGGTTGGCCTATTGTACTTACCTGATACTGGTGATATAACCAAGGCATCTGCAAACTCCTCACCTGAAGCTATATAGGCTTCCTTACTTGTTCCAAACTTAGACTTAGCTATGGCTACTGAAGTTTCATACCTAGTTGCACCAGCCATTCTTTCTACCACATTTGGAAGGTTGGCCTCTGTTGACTTAGATATTGTGTTTAAACCACCTGCTATATAAGTCTTGTTGATATCAAGGTCCTTTATAGCATTTTGAATCTGGCTTGGTACTAAATCCTTCTTAACTAGAAGTATTGGGTAACCATCTCTAGAAGCAAATGTTCCTACTGATAGGCATCTGGGAATACCTGGCCTGAAGCTACTACTCCTGTGTTCTTCTTACCAGTGATTCCTACTACTACTCTCTTTGCTACCATTTCAGAAGTTCCATATCTGTCAACTCCTGCTATTCTTTCAACATTCTTATCAGAGTCATAGGCTTTTAATTCTTCTCTAACTTTTTCTGATACTGAGTTCTGGCCACCAACTATGATTATTTCCTCAGCACCTAGTCTCTTTATTTCATCTGCAACTCTTGAGTCTAACTTGTCAGTTGGATTAAGCAGGATTGGTGCATCCTTTAACTTGGCCAATACTGATGCTGTCATTGAGTCTGGGAATAGGTCATGCCTAACTACTATGGCAGTCTTAGCCTTGTTATATACCTGCTTTGATATATTGATTGCAGTTTCTATCCTGTCCCTACCATCAATTCTTCCTGTTTCAGGCCTATTTGTTGCTGTATCATTTGCTACAGGACTTGTTGGCCTTGAAGTACTAGGGTTTGAAGGTCTTGATGGGCTTGGAGCTGGTACTGTTGCAGGTGTTGATTTTGGATCTTTAGGATCTGAACCCTTTGCTAGCTCTTCTGCATCTGTGAATCCGTCACCATCGTCATCTGTGTCTGTAGTATCAGGTATACCATCTCTATCAGTGTCTCTTAAAACTGTGAATTTGAATCTGTTTTCACCCCTTACACCAGCACTGTTTACTGCATAAGCTAGAACATCATACACTCTCTTTTCTTCTGTCTTACCCCAGTCTTCTATTTTTGGCTCACCATAGACTGACATTCCAGTATATTCTATTCCTGGGGGTAGGTTATTAATATTATGTTCTATCATTGAGGGGTCTAATGTAGAAATACCAAAAACATTGATTTCCTGCCCCTCGATTCCAACCTGGTCATCTAGGTCAATTTCGTCTCTAGGATTACCATCGCTATCAATGTAACTACCATATATTCTTGGTGGCACTATCAAGTTACCCTTTGGCTCAGGATCTGATACGTCAGGAATTCCATCCCCATCATCATCTGGGTCTGTTATATCAGGGTCTCCATCTCCATCAATATCATATAGTACTGTTATCTCAACCATCTCTGTAACTATTGAGCCATCAGAGTTTTCAACGATGACCTTAATTTCAAATACTTCTTTATCTGTACCAGTACTTGGATTAGGGAAAGATGTATAAGCCTTACCACTAATAATTCTCTTCTCCTTATCAAATTTTTAGTACTTTTATATGATTCAAAAGTTTTATTTCCAGCTCCATCTAGGCTAACCTTAGCATTTGGATCATCTGGCGTAATTACAATTTCCTTAATATTATGAGTGTCTAATACTGTCTGCTTCTTATTTTGTCACATTGACACCAGAAACAGAAGTCGTGGAGCTAGTAGATGATACTACACCTCCTACTGCACTAGCTGTAAGTGGTGTAAACAACATAACTCCTGCTAATGCACATGATACTAAACCAATTGATAACTTTCTAGTTCCATAACGGTTTCTCTTCAATCATTTTCTTTCTTCTCTTCGATAATTTTTGAAATTATTTTAGTAATCCATTAAAAATTCCTCCTAAAATATTCTTCAATTATAAGTCAAATAAAAACACTGTACTTATTTTTTTATTATTCTATTTATACGTGTCCTATGTCTATTCCCTACGAAATAGGGTTCTAATCATTTTTATCATTTTATTATATCATATTTAGTTTGAACTGCAGAAACAATTTTTATAAATATATTTATAATTTAAACATTATCTAAATATAATCTATTCAAGACTTATTTTGTATAGAAAATATGTCCATACTTATACCCTATCTATGATGTTCTAGTTAAACGTTAAAAGAGGGCATATAACATTGATATGTCATAAACCCTCTTATAGTATTTTTATATATTTTTATACTCTTCTCTAAGTATCTCAAAAGCCTAGCTAGTGAATCATTTATTATTCTCTATATTTCTATCTAAATAAATATATACTAATTTATTAAGCTATCTATAATACTTGATGGAACATATCTCTGTCCACCTATGGCAGTTAGCTTAGATATGTTTGAATCCTTTACATAGGATCTTACAGGACCATTGTTAGCTGCCTTAGTTGAAACTAGTAGGGTTGGTCTATTGTACTTACCAGATACTGGTGATATAACCAAGGCATCCGCAAATTCCTCACCTGATGCTATATAGGCTTCCTTGCTTGCTCAAACTTAGACTTAGCAATGGCTACTGAAGTTTCGTACCTAGTGTTTCCGGCCATTCTTTCAAGCACACCTGGAAGCTTGGCTTCTGTTGACTTAGATATTGTGTTAGTTCCACCTGCTATATAAGTCTTGTTGATATCAAGGTCTTTTATAGCATTTTGAATCTGGCTTGGTACTGAATCCTTCTTAACTAGAAGTATTGGATATCCCTCTCTTGAAGCGAATGTTCCTACTGATAGGGCATCTGGGAATACCTGGCCTGAAGCTACTACTCCTGTGTTCTTCTCACCAGTGATTCCTACTACTCTCTTAGCTACCATTTCAGAAGTTCCATACCTGTCAGCTCCTGCTATTCTTTCAACATTCTTATCAGAGTCATAGGCTTTTAACTCTTCTCTAACTTTTTCTGATACAGAGTTCTGGCCACCAACAATTATTACTTCCTCAGCACCTAGTCTCTTTATTTCATCTGCAACTCTTGAGTCTAGCCTGTCAGTTGGGTTAAGTAGGATTGGTGCATCCTTTAGCTTGGCCAATACTGATGCTGTCATTGAGTCTGGGAATAGGTCATGTCTAACCACTATTACAGACTTGGCCTTGTCATGTTTTTCTTTGATATATTTATAGCTGTATCTATTCTATCCTTACCATCAATTCTTCCTGTTTCAGGTTTTTAGGACTGTCTGAGTCTTAGGATCAGATGGCTTTTTAGGATTTACTGGTGGATTTGTTTTCTTATCCTCTAGCTTAAAAGGTATAAGAAATTAGGTTTGGTTTGTCCTAGGGTGCTCCATCATCTCTACCATCATCACTGCCCTAGCAACAAAAGATAAATATGTACGATTTGGATGCTTTTCTTCTTCTAATAGTGAACCTGACATTAAAGGATTTTTTCTATATTCTTCATCATAGTCTGTACGCATCCATTCAAAGTATCCACCCACGGTTCCACGTAGGCTTACATTTATATCTGGCTTAGCATTAGAATTAACATAAAGACCCGATATTGATACCTTGATATTACTTGTATCAACCTTTCTTATTTTTCAACGATATTCTTCCCAAAGGTCTTTTTAGCCTGCTTATCTTCCTTTAATCTAAGTGTCAATACTAGCTTTTTCTTGCCAGATTCTTCCTTTACTTCAGTTTTAAGGTCAAAATCATCTATACCTGTAAGACTGGCAGATGGACTTCTAAGATCTACCTCTTCTGGAATATCCAATGTATATACTATCTGAGAATCAACCATACCCTCAGATTTATCAAAAATTTCTTTTATTTTATCATCAGATAGATCCCCCCTTGTCATTTGTAGGGCATCTCCCATCATATAGCGCTTAAACCAAGCTGCATTTATCGAGAAGTCAAGCTTTAGCTCATCCCCTACCTATGCACCTTAACTTCTTTTGAGTTTGTAGATTCTTTTTCACTAATATCTCCGTAAACAGTTAATTTTTTTAGGATCATTTATTTCATCTTGACTCAAAACTTCAGATTCTTTAAATCCAAATGGATTTTTCCTATTTGGTACTGGATCAGTAGATTTCATTCCACTATTTAAATAAGTAGACCCTTCAATATCAGCATCTTCACCAAGTAAATATCCTAGCCTATAGAAATACAGATATTTAATTTTAATTGCACCTGGATCATCTGTTATGCCTGTACTTGGGTTATACAGCCTATTATCAACGTGTAAATTATAATATTGATCAGAAAGCTTTATTGCGGTTTCTCCTGGCTTTAATACATACCCTAGGAAAGACACCATAATGCTTTAGTATCTTGATATTCTACTATAGATTTAGGATAAGAAAGGTGAATAAGTGAAATAATCCTTCCTAAAACACTTCCCTCTTCTAAATCTGCCCAATATGTATCATTAATAGCTTTTTGGGGAGCTACATAATCGTAATAACCATCTGGCATATACTGAAGTAGACTCATCAATGCATTCTTATCTGTATATACGTCTGGATTATCTGCCAAAACATTTTTTGTATTACTAAACAATCCCTGACATCATTAATAAGGTTGCTATAACACATAAAGATTTTTAAAAACTCTTTTTCATAACCTAATACTCCTCTTTTACTCTTATATGAAACTCTTATTACCAATAATATTTTTATATGCATATTTATATAAATAATATCAGCTTTTTTTAAATATTCCTTCTTATCTATTCCCTGAATCATTATGCCCTAATCAATTTTTTATAACAATTTTAATATTATTTTCAGTTTTTATTTATTTATATAACCCATATATAAATTTCAATTTTCATTTATAAATATTTTCACATAAATACGTAAAAGAAGGTCCACAACTTCATTAGCCATGAACCCTCAGTGTATATCTCTTATTATACTATTTAATCGGTATTTCCTTTACCCCTTAAAAATATCCTATGTTTATTATTATTCGTCGTCATTTTACTAGGGCTATCAATGATACTTGATGGAATATACCTATGTCCACCTATTGCTACTAGCTTATTTATCTTAGAATCCTTGATATATCCCTTTACTTCTTGGTTTCCGTTTGCCCTACTTGACACCAATAATGTTGGTAGGTTGTACTTGCCTGATATTGGTGATATTACTAAAGCATCTGCAAATTCCTCACCTGAAGCTATAAAGGCTTCCTTGCTATCCTTGAACTTAGACTTGGCTATAGCAACTGAAGTCTCATACCTAGTCTTACCAGCCATCCTTTCTACTACATTTGGAAGCTTGGCTTCTACTAGTCTAGATATTGTATCTAGACCACCTGCTATGTAAGTCTTGTTGATATCAAGATCCCTAATAGCTCTTTCCACCTCTTCTGGTATTAGGTTCTTCTTGACAAGAAGTATCGGATAGCCCTCTCTAGATGCAAATGTTCCTACTGATAGGGCATCTGGGAATAGCTGGCCTGAAGCAAGGACTGCCGTATTTTTTTCTTACCAGTGATTCCAACTACTCTCTTAGCAACCATTTCTGAAGTTCCATACCTGTCAGCTCCTGCTATTCTTTCAACATTCTTATCAGCATCATAGGCCTTTAGGTCTTCTCTTACCTTCTCAGATACAGAGTTCTGGCCACCTACAATGATTACCTCTTGAGCACCTAGTCTCTTGATTTCATCTGCAACTCTTGAGTCTAACTTGTCAGTTGGGTTAAGTAGGATTGGTGCATCCTTTAGCTTGGCCAATACTGATGCTGTCATTGAGTCTGGGAATATGTCATGTCTGACTACGATTACAGCCTTTGACTTTTTAAAGAACTTCTTTGATATATCTATTGCCGTGTCTATCCTATCCCTACCTGCTATTCTAGCAGTATCAATTTTCTTTCCTGTATCAGGCTTAGAATTTTGGTTCTTTGGGTCTGTTCCCTTTGTCTTTTCCTCTACATCTGTAAAGCCATCACTATCATCATCTGGATCTGTCACATCAGGTAGACCATCCTTGTCTGTATCCCTCTGGACTGTTATTTTAAAGGTCTTTGTAGTTACAACACCTGTTGGGTCCTTAGCCTCTACAGTAACTATAAATTCTCTTGTCTCTTCATTCTTGCCCCAGTCGTCTATTTTCGGACTTCCAGTGACCTTTCCGTTCTTGTATTCTACACTCTTTGGAAGGTTTTTACTCCTATATTAGCATTTGGATTGTTTGTTGTAATCGTAACTTCAGCTATCGGCTTTCCTTCTATCACAGTCTGGTCAACTATTGGATTTACAATCGTAGCGGGTATTGAGCTGGCCTTTTTAGGATCTGACCCCTTTGCCTTTTCTTCTACATCTGTGTAACCGTCATTATCATCATCTGGGTCTGTCACATCAGGTTTACCATCCCTGTCAGTATCCCTCTGAACTGTTATCTTAAATGTCTTTGTTGTTGTATTGCCTGAAGGATCCTTGGCTTCTACAGTTACTGTAAAGTCCCTAGTCTCTTCATTAGTATCCCAGTCATTAAGCTGTGGGCTACCTCCTATCTTCTTAGTAGTTGGGTCATATGTTAGACCACTAGGTAGGTCCTTTACTTTAACAGTTGCATTTGGATTATCAGTTGTTACAGGTATTTCAGCTATTGGCTTTCCTTCTATTATAGTCTTATCATCTATAGGGCTTATCACTGTTGGTGGTACAGAGCTTGCATCCTTCGGATTTGAGCCCTTTGCCCTTTCTTCTACATCTGTATAGCCATCATTATCATCATCTAGATCTGTTAAGTCAGGTATACCATCCCTGTCTGTATCTCTTTGTACTATAAATACTAGCTTCCTAGTTTCAACACTTCCGTCCTGACGTATGACTTTGATTGTCTCTACAACCCTCTTTTGCTCTTCGTCCTGACCCCAGGCCTCTCTTAGGTTATACTTACCAGTGATAAGATACTTACCATTTACCTTATTGAAACTAAGACCCATAAGGTTTAGCTCCCTATCATCAACCTTTATCCATTCTCCATAATAGGTTGGAACAACCTCAATTTCCATAATTTGAGATGCCTCTAATATTGTCTGCTTCTTATTTTCAATGGCTACCTTATCGATATCATCATCACCAAAAAATTCTGGGTCAGTTTCAGCATTTTGCCACAAATGGGCTAAAAACTAGATTAAAGCCCAGAATACAAGATACTAGTCCAACAGCTAGCTTTCTCGTTCCAAGGCTATGCTTTTCAAGCCCTTTTCTTTTTCCTCAATTTTTCTTTTTAAAAATATCAAAATAACTCATGATTTCCCTCCTAAAAACTCTATCAATTTAACTATTACTTTTTATGTCTATTGAAATATTTTAATAACTAAGCAGTTATTGTTTTTTAGTTATTTCTATATTTTATTCCCAGAAAACTTTATCCTTAATCATTCACTTATATTCGATTAAGTTGAATTCAATTTTATTTATTAAAAGTAACTTTCAATAGGCTTAGTGTTATTATTTTTAATATGAAGTTTTTATGTTTACTTACACAGAATTATAAACGAAAAAAAGAAGGTCCATACCTACTTCTGTAGCTACAGACCCTCTTCATATAATATTAGTACAAGGAATCTAATTTAATTATAGTACTACTAGTACTTCCACTTCTACTCTTGCACCCTTTGGTAATTCAGCAACTGCTACACAAGACCTAGCAGGCTTGTGGTCACCAAAGAAGTCAGCATATACTTCATTTACAGGTCCAAAATCTTCCATGTCTAGGATAAATACTGTAGTCTTTACTACATTAGTTACATCAGCTCCAATTTCATCTAGAACAGCCTTTACATTCTTTAGGGCCTGTCCTGCCTGAGCCTTTATATCCCCTTCAATTAGTAGTCCAGTTTCTGGTACTAGAGGTACCTGACCTGAACAATATACTACATTTCCTACCTTTATAGCCTGTGAATATGGTCCAACTGCAGCTGGAGCCTTATCAGTGAATATAACTTCTCCCATTTTTTTCCTCCTAAATTTGTTAAAACCTATTTCTTTTATAAACCATAATCGTGATAGCAAGTATCACCCTATAGTTAATTTTACCATAGTCTTAGTATTTTACCAATATTATACTAAATGCAAACCCTATAAGAATTCTACCTTTATACCATTTTCAACAAAGGCAGACTTCATAGCATTTATCTGGTCAAAGTCTACAGTTTCTATAGTTACCTCAACAGTCTGCTTCTTTATATACTTACCAGTAGCTAGCTTGTCCTGGTTAATTGTAAGGACATTACCACCGTTTTTAGCTATTATTGATACAAGTGTAGCTAGAGCACCTGGTACATCTGGTAGCTCTGCAACTATACTTATCCTTCTACCCTGTCTCTTAAGGGCAACGCTCATAATCCTGTAAAGCGTGTTGATATCCACATTACCACCTGATACTACACATACTACTCTTTCACCAGCAGCTGGCTTGTACTTTTCAGATAGTAGGGCTGCTGTACTGACTGCACCGGCTCCCTCACTTACTAGCTTCTGATTTTCCATCATAAATAGGATTGCTTCTGCTATTTCCTCTTCTGTCACTGTTATTACATCATCAACAAGCTTAGATATAATGTCAAATGTCAAGCTACCTGGAGTCTTAACTGCTATACCATCAGCAATAGTTATATCATTGAAGGCAGATGTTATCTTACCATTTTCATATGACTTCTTCATTGAAGGTATATTGCAAGTCTGCACACCTATAACCTTTATAGCTGGGTTCATTTCCTTTAGAGCAGTTGCTATACCAGCAATGATTCCGCCACCACCGATTGGTACTATAACAGTATCAACATTACCGTTTAGCTGTTCATATATTTCTAGACCTATAGTTCCCTGACCTGCAATTACATACTTGTCGTCAAAAGGATGTAGGAATGTAGCTCCTGTCTGGGCCTGTATTTCTATAGCCTTGGCATAGGCGTCATCATATACTGTTCCGTTTAGAACAACCTCTGCGCCATAGCTCTTAGTTGCAGCAACCTTTGATATAGGTGCATTGGCAGGCATACATATAGTAGCTTTAATACCAGCATTTTTTGCTCCTAGGGCTACACCCTGGGCATGATTACCAGCACTTGATGCTATAACTCCGCAAGCCTTTTCTTCATCAGTAAGGTGGGCTATCTTATTGCAGGCACCCCTTATTTTAAATGAACCTGTTCTCTGTAGGGTTTTTCGCACTTGTAGAATACCTGTGCACCTGTTTTTTTCAGATAACCCTAACGTTTTCAAGTAGGGTCAGTCTTCAAAACCGCGTCTTCAATTGTTCCTCTAGCTTCTTTTACATCTTCTAATGTTACTCTTTCCATCTTATTACCTCTTTTCTCCTGGAGAATTATACAAACACCCTCCCTATTTTATAGGAACTAAAAAAAGTCCTACAGTTAGGATAATACTACTATAGGACGAAAAATTTCAATATTAAATTTGAATTTTTTTATAAAAAAATTAACAAAGTTGTAAATTTAATATCTAGATATTAAAACTTTATCTGTTTTATTTTCAATAGTTAAGACCACCCTAGACTAGTTATGCCTATTTTTTTCTTTATTGATCTGATAGTGGCCTGCTTCTTAGTAATCCTCTTACTACTTGATTCCCTCTTGTCCTTTGGCTTGGCCTGTTCATGTCCTGGGAAAAATATTTTAGGATTTTCGTTGTTCTTCTTATATATAGTAAACTTGCTACCTATAGCCTGAACAAACTCAGCTCTTATTTCTGCGCATATAGCATTCGCTGCTTCCTTGGCCTCTATACCAGCATTATCCAGTATCGTTACCTTCACTAGCTCTCTAGCTCTTAGCTGGTCCTCTAGCTGGTCAAGAAAGTCCTGTGTGATACCTTCCTTACCTACCTGGCTAGTAGGCTTAGTTGTATTGGCTAATGACCTTAGGTAGGCCCTCTTCTTGCCATTTAACATTTAGCATCCTCCTTTTTAAATTCAAGCCTGGTATATGCCAGACTCACCATAAAACATCCTAGTTATAGAATTCAAACTCTAACTCGTATATCTTGACGGTATCTCCATCCTCTATGCCTGCTTCTCTTAGCATATCAAATACTCCCTTAGCCTCCATCTGGGCCTGGAAGAACTGTAGTGATTCCATATCATCAAAGTTTACTGAGTACATGATACGTCTCAATTCCTTACCTGTAACTACATAGATTCCATCTTCATCTACCTCTATCTTTAGACCTGCTTCATCATCTACATCAAGCTCTGGCCTGTACATTTCTTCCTGACTAACTAGTTCAATCTCTTCAACCTCATTAAGTAGCTGGCTTACCCTGTCTATTACCTGATCTACACCATCCCTAGTTGCAGCTGACATCTTGAATACCTCATATCCCTTTTCTTCCATAGTTTTCCTGAAGTTTTCATAGATAGATTCATCAAATAATAAATCAGACTTGTTGGCAACTACAAGCTGAGGCCTTGTAGATAGTCTTTCATTATATAGTCTTAGCTCTTCATTTATCTTTTCAAAGTCGTCGATAGGATCCCTGCCCTCTATGCCTGAAATATCAACTATATGAACCAATACCTTAGTTCTTTCTACGTGTCTTAAGAAGTCATGTCCTAGTCCTACTCCATCAGCGGCCCCTTCTATTATTCCGGGTATATCAGCAATTACAAATGACTCTCCATGGCGTGTCTGCACAACACCCAGGTTAGGAGTAAGGGTAGTAAAGTGGTAGTTTGCTATCTTTGGCTTGGCAGATGTAACCACTGAAAGGAAGGTAGACTTACCTACATTTGGAAAGCCCAATAAACCTACATCAGCTATCATCTTTAACTCGAGTGTAATCCATCTTTCCTGGCCGTCTGTACCTGATTTAGCGAAGGCAGGAGCCTGTCTAACCGCATTTGCAAAGTGCTGGTTACCCTTACCACCATAGCCACCCCTGGCTACTACAGCCTGGTCTCCAGTCTTCTTTAGGTCAGCTATAATTAGGCCTGTCTTTTCATCCCTGATGACAGTTCCTTCTGGTACACTCAAAATTAGGTCTTCACCGTTTTTTCCTGCACGCTTCTTCTTGGATCCGTCTTCACCGTGTTGGGCAGAATACTTCTTCTTATACTTAAAATCCATCAAGGTCCTAAGTCCTGTATCAGCAACCATAATGATATTGGCACCCCTGCCTCCATCGCCACCGTCTGGACCACCTGCTGGTACGTACTTTTCCCTCCTAAAGGACACTGCACCATTACCACCATTACCTGCCTTGACAAATATTCTAGCCTTGTCTATAAACATTCTTACACCTCCTTTTTTAAAAATGGGCTATCGAAAATTCGATAGCCCATCATCTGTATTATTCAGCGATTTCTACTGGATATATACTTACTTTCTTTCTCTTCTTGTCTAATCTTTCGAACTTAACTTTTCCATCAACAAGTGCGAATAGAGTATCATCTCCACCCTTTCCAACATTTGTTCCAGGATGAATCTTAGTTCCTCTCTGTCTAACAATGATAGAACCAGCAGTTACTGTCTGACCATCAAATCTCTTAACACCAAGTCTTTTAGAAATCGAATCTCTACCATTCTTAGAAGAACCAACTCCCTTCTTAGATGCAAGAAGCTGTAAATTCATTTTTAACATCTGGAGTCACCCCCTACTTTTTCATATATTTTTATATTTTTGGATATTCTCTACTAATTTCCTCTAATGTACGTTTTAAGTGGTTTAATAAGAGCTGGGACCTTTCTATATCCTCCTCCTTTATAAAGGCGGCTATAAAACCTTCCTCTGCCTCTTGGACCTCAAAACCCACATTTTGTAGCTCTTCTAGTGAATTGACAACCCCTGATTGAATTAGTCGTGGCAGCCGCACATACTATGTCGTATCCAAATTCGCCATAATTTGCGTGACCCTTCAATTCAAAAGCCCTTAATTTTAAATTCGTCATTATAATAAAAATGTTACTTTTAATCATGATGACTATGCGTTGATCTTTTCAACTACGATCTTAGTATATAGCTGACGATGACCGTTCTTTCTTCTGTAGTCTTTCTTTGGCTTGTACTTATAAACGATTATTTTCTTAGCCTTGCCCTGTTCTACGACCTTAGCCTGAACAGATGCACCTTCAACTACAGGAGTACCTAACTTAAGTTCACCGTTGTTTACTGCTAATACTTCATCTAAAGTAACAACATCACCTTCGTTAGCCTCTAGCTTTTCCACGAATAGAACATCACCTTCAGAAACCTTATACTGCTTTCCTCCAGTCTTAACTATAGCGTACATAATACACCTCCTTGTTCTCAAACTCGCCGGGTCAGGTATCTACAAAGTAGAGTTTTTTGCCAAGCACTGCTTATGCGTGCAGCCACCTTTACCGTGCGGCAATTACTCATATAGTATACTAAATAGAGATTTCAATGTCAATAAGTTTTATCCTATTTTTTCATTTTATTTTATAAAAAGGCTGTAGATTTGTTCCAGTTCCCAAAAGATAGATTTTTTGTCTATGCTTTTGGGCCCCATACAAGCTACAGCCTCTTACAAGATATAATTTAAAAATGAAATATTCAGATTAACCTACATTCGCTTTTTTTCCTCTTTGGTGAGGTCTACCTGGGCTAAAAACCACGGCCACTACCATGACTAGGCAGCCGAATAGCTCTCTTGCCATCATGCTCTCACCCAACACTAGCATACCTGCTATCAATGAAAAGATTGACTCTGTACTCATTATTAGTGATGCTATAGTTGGTGGTAGGTGCTTCTGACCTACAACCTGTAGGGTAAAGCCTATACCACTAGAAGCAATACCAGTATATAGGAGTGCAATACCAGCTGACCTTACTGCCTCTACGGTGACTGTCTCCTTCAGTAAAACTACAATTAGTGAAAGGATACCACAAGTTATAAACTGGGTCATATTCAACTTGATTGCATCTACTCTAGGCGCAAATATATCTACTACAACTATCTGGAAGGAAAATGATATAGCAGAAAGGAATACAAAGAAATCTCCCTTTTCTATAACAAAGCCTTGCTTGATAGAAATTAAATACAACCCGATAGCAGCTATTAGGACACATAAGCCTGTTTTAGGCGTTGGTCTCTTACCATAAAATACTCCCATTAGGGGTACCAGCACTATGTACATGGTAGTTATAAAGCCTGCCTTTGAGGCAGTAGTACTCATCATACCAACCTGCTGTAAGCTCATCCCCATAAAAAGGGCAAGTCCTGCTAGGGTACCTCCTACTAGTAAGTTCTTTGTAACTAGCTTTGGTTTAAAATTGGCAGTCCTGTAGTGTTCTGCATTTTTATATCTAAAAAATCCACTGACCAATAATAGAAATGATGTACTTAATAAACATCTAAAAAGTTGAATGCAAAAGGGACCTATGTGGTCCATACCTGTCCTCTGGAATATAAAGGCCACACCCCAAAGGATAGATGTAAGAGTCAATAAGGCTGCTCCCTTGTTTCTTTCTTCTTTATTTCATTCATTGTCCACCTCTACTTTACTACTATATTTACTAGCTTTGAAGGTATAGCTATCACTTTGACTACATCCTTGTCCTCTATGAATTCCTTTATCTTTTCGTCATTTAGGGCTATGTCCTTCATAGCCTCCTGGTCTATGCCAACAGGGGCATTTATCTTGTTTCTAACCTTACCATTAACCTGGACGATTATTTCAACTTCATCTAGCTGGATGGCTGACTTGTCATATTCTGGCCATGCTATATCAAATACACTGGCCTCCTTGCCTATCATCAACCACAATTCTTCGCCAAGGTGTGGAGCAAATGGGGCAAGTATTACAACTACTGCCTCTATGGCTTCCTTGATAACAGCGTCATTTCTATCATCCAACTCCTTGTACTTGTAAAGGTCATTAATCAACTCCATTAGGGCTGCTATTGCAGTGTTGAAGCCAAACCTATCGTTAAGGTCTTCTGTAACCTTCTTCAAGGTATTGTTAGTCTTGGCCCTCATATCCTTGTCAGCCTTAGTTAGGTTTCCAAATTCATGGTCAAGTTTTGTTACAGGGGCTAGCTCGTCAACCAACCTGTATACCCTGTTAAGGAACTTGAAGCAACCTTCCACTCCCTGTTCAGACCATTCAAGGTCTCTTTCTGGTGGCGCTGCAAATAAGATAAATAACCTTGCAGTATCCGCACCATAGTTTTCAACTAATTCTACTGGTGACACTGTGTTTCCCTTTGACTTTGACATCTTAGACCCATCCATCAGTACCATACCCTGAGTTAGAAGGTTCTTAAATGGCTCAACATGATTAGTCCAACCAAGCTTGTTAAAGGCCTTAGTGAACCATCTAGCATATAATAGGTGAAGGATAGCATGCTCTACACCACCTATATACTGGTCAACTGGTAGCCAATTGTTCACTACATCAGCATCAAATGGAGCTTCTTCATTCTTGTTGTCTGCATATCTCATATAGTACCATGATGAATCTACAAATGTATCCATAGTATCTACTTCTCTTCTAGCTGGCTTGCCACACTTAGGACAAGTACATTGTGTAAATGTCTTTGAGCTTGCAAGTGGAGATTCTCCCTTACCAGTAAATTCTACATCAGTAGGAAGTAGGACTGGTAGATCCTTTTCATCTACTGGTACTATTCCACAATCATCACAGTAGATCATAGGTATAGGACAGCCCCAGTATCTCTGTCTAGAAATCAGCCAGTCTCTTAACCTGAAATTAGTCTTTTTGTTACCCTTGCCCATTTCCTCTAGTTTTTCAATTATCTTGTCAAAGGCCTCATCCTTGTTCATACCATCGAACTGACCTGAGTTTATCATCTTGTCATCTTCATCAATTACAGGAATTATTTCTAGGTCATACTTCTTGGCAAAGTCATTGTCCCTATCATCATGGGCAGCAACACCCATTACAGCTCCTGTACCATAGTCAGCCAAGACATAGTTGGCTATCCATATAGGCATCTTCTTGCCTGTTAGTGGATTGATTACATACTTGCCTATGAACTTACCTTCCTTTTCTAGGTCGGCCGCTTCTCTTTCTATCTGAGTCATAGTATGCATCTTAGCCAAGAATTCATCCAAGACTGGCTCATACTTCGTACCAGCTACTAGTTCTCTAGCCAACTGAGATTCTGGAGCCAATACCATAAATGTAGACCCAAATATTGTGTCTGGTCTAGTTGTGTATACAGATATTTCCTGGTCACTTCCTTCTAGCTGGAAGTTTACATTAGCACCAAAACTCTTGCCTATCCAGTTCTTCTGCATAAGTTTAACCTTCTCTGGCCATCCATCTAGACTATCAAGGTCTGCCAATAGTTCCTCAGAAAACGCTGTAGTCTTGAAGTACCACTGCTCTAGTTCCTTCTTTTCAACTAGGCTATCGCATCTTTCACACTGACCCTGAACTACCTGCTCATTGGCCAAAACTGTTTCACATGATGGACACCAGTTAACAAATGACTTCCTCTTATAGGCCAAACCAGCCTTATAGAATTCTAAGAATATCTTCTGAGTCCACTTGTAGTATTCTGGAGTTGAAGTTGCTACTTCCTTGTCCCAGTCATAGCTAAGACCAAGCATGCTTAGCTGCTCCTTCATTTCCTCTATATTTGACATAGTCCATACGTGTGGATGTATGTTATTCTTAATTGCCGCGTTTTCTGCTGGTAGACCAAAAGAGTCCCAACCCATTGGGTGTAAAACATTGTAGCCATTCATTTTCTTGTATCTTGCTACCACATCACCTATTGAATAATTCCTAACGTGACCCATGTGAATCTTGCCTGATGGGTATGGGAACATTTCTAGACAGTAATACTTTGGCTTTGAAGTATCCCTAGTATCCATCTTATACTGGCCTTTTCATCCCAGGCCTTCTGCCACTTCTTTTCTATACTTTTAAAATCATATACGCTCATAATAACTCCTCCTTCAAAAATATAAATTTTGGTTAACAACAAAAAAGCCCCTAAACAAAAATGTTTAGGGACGATGATATTCTCGCGGTACCACCCTAATTTCCAAATAAATTTGGACTCTCGACGTTATTAAACCAACTACGGTATATAAGTTTCATCAGCAAGTTCAAAGTTTACTACCACCAATTTCCACCATCCATTGGCTCTCTGAAAAATAGTTAGCTCCTACTACTCCGCTTATATTTATGTATTCTTTTTTCTCCTGGCTATTCTTTCATAGCCTAAAACCTATGCTTTATATTAACATAAAGCCCTTACCTTGTCAATATTTAAAAGATAAACAACTAGGCCTAATGTAATATAAAATCAAAACAAAAAATAATATATCAGTTAAATTTTATAGGATTATCCAAATTTAGATATCCTAGCCATAGCTAAAGTATTTCAGGATCTAGATATGGCGCATCCTTCCATAGCTTTTCTAGGTTATAAAAAGCCCCTGTTTTCTTCATCAAATACATGGACCATCACATCACCATAGTCTAGCAGGATCCAGTTCTGCATCTCTCTACCTTCCTTACCCCTAGGCTCAATGCCTAATTCAGTCATAGCATCTTCAACACTATCTGCTATTGCCTTTACCTGTCTTGAAGACGAGGCTGATGTTATCACAAAGTAATCACATAGACTAGATACCTTACCTATATTCAGAATAGCTATATCCTGACTAGCTTGTCATCTATAGCATCGTACATGACTTTTACCATATTTTCTACTGTTATCATATCTTTCTCCTCAATCTCTTAACCTATTTAGCCTTGACCTGGGCCAAGTAATAGTTTCTCGCCTCTATAGTTCTCAAATGTAGCGGTGCCTTTTTTCTTATCACCGACAAAATGGCATTTTCTAGGGCCATCAGAACTGCCCTGTCTAAGTCACCACTAAAGGCTACCTCTCTTAGGTCGTCAACACCAGGGTAGTCCCTGCCGACCTCTATTACGTCTGCTACATATATGATTTTTTCCAAGATATTCATATCCGGCTTAGCCGTTGTATGATACCTGATTGCACTTAATATATTTTCATCTTCAATGCCAAATTCGTACCTGGCAATATAAGACCCCAATACACTGTGTGATAGGGCCGTGCTCTTCTTTTCCATATCATCTAGGTGGATATTGTACTTTTCACAATAAGATCCTACATCTTCTAGCTTTACATACTTGGCTGCATCATGTAAAATCCCAGCTATTTCAGCCTTCTGTGAGTCACATCCCACCAAGTCTGATAATTGGACTGCAGCCTTAGCCACGTTTAATGAATGAGTCCATCTTTTTTCCGGTAGATAATCCTTTAATTTTTCTATCATAACCGATTTTTCCATCTACCTAACAACACCTCCATACAAATTATGTACATTTATGTATTCCTCTACCCTACTAGGTACCAAGTACTTTATACTCTTACCGTTTTTTACTAAGCTCCTAATATAGGTTGATGATATTTCCAATGAAGGAACATATACCATATCTATATCAGCATCATATCTCTGCCTAAAGGCTTCAACATTTTCTTGGGTTTCTAAAAGATTTATACCCGGCCTAATAGCTGCTACAAACTTGGCCAGCTTGAAATTTTCCTGGAATTCCTTCCAAGTTTCCATCTGATTTAGGGCATCTGATCCTGTGATGAAGTATAACTCTTCATTGGGATAGGTTTCACTTATATGCCTTAGGGTATCTACAGTGTAGTCCCTTTCCTTGTCTGAAAGGACCTCATAATCTGAAACCAAAAAATCGTCGTTCTTTAGTGTTGATAGGATGACCATATCAAAACGCTTAAACTTGTTTAAGACCCCCTTCTTATGAGGTGGGTCACCTGCAGGTATAAATATAACCTTGTCCAGATCATACTTGTCCCTTATAAATTCTGCAGTGGCCAAATGGGCGTTATGAATAGGATTAAAGGTTCCTCCCATTATACCTAGCTTGAGTTTAGTCCCTTTACTATCCCTCATCGACTCTAGCTTTTCTATATTTCTTTTTCTAGACAGTTCAAGCCTGTCCTGCAATTCCAACATTATTCTATTCCTCTCATTATCATGATAATTTAATTTTATCACAGGCTTAATCATAAGTCTATTTGATTTTTACCTTCTATCGTCCATATAGAGGCTAACAATGTTGTATACTGCAATTAATATACTGATAGCCAATATAATTAAATTCTTCATTTCGACCTTCTCCAAACAATCTTGCCATTATATGTCCAAAACATGACGGATGGCAGAATTTATAGTATCATAAGCAAATCCCTTATAGGATAGGTGCTGGTATAACTTTGTTCTAAGTAGATTTTTATCATCTGATTTGATTTTTGCCAGTCTTTTCTCTGCCAGATATATAGCATTTTCCAATTCTTCGTCCTGGTCTATATCAGATAGGGTCTTGTCTATCATGGCACTATCTATACCCTTCATGTAGAGGTCCTGTTTGATCCTGTTTTTACCAACTCTTTTAAACTTCATAGAGTTGCTTATAATTCTTCCTGCAAACCTGCCATCATCAACAAATGAGTATTTCTTTAAAAAGTCCATGACCATATCTATTATTTCTTGGTCAAATTCATCTTGCAACTTTTCCCTGACCTTCTTTTCAGATCTCTCTACCCTGGAAATGTAGTTTAGGGCCTTGTTCTTGGCCTTCTCATAGTCATCAGCCTTGATTATTTCCGTCAGTCTCTCTTGGTCAATTTCTGAGTTAACGCTGATATTGTACTTGTAGACCATTTCTGCATACATTGACATAAGATAGGTTCCATCAATATATAGGTTGACCCTATCCTTGTTCTTTTTTTGAAATTCAATTGATGTAACCCTAGCCAAAAACCACATCCTTCCTCTCTGATTATACCACAAAAATATATTTTTATTTTTGTATCCTTATATTTTGTATTCAATTGTAACTTATTTATCCTAATTTATGCTAAAAATTGATATTATAATAGCTAAAATAGGATTAGATTATTTAGGTTTTTAATGGATATTTTTCTCTAACACATATTGCCTATGGGTATGAGAATTTTTGAACTAAATATGAAATAATAATTTCATTTTAAAGTTACTAGAGCTATAAATTACTATAGGGTATTTATGATATATATAATACTTGTAGGCCTAGGAGGAGGGCTTGGTGCCCTTGCCCGTTACTCTACTGGCGTCTACATTCAGGATAAAATTGAATCGAAAATGCCCTTGCATACCCTTTTTATAAATGTATTGGGTTCGTTTTTGCTGGCATACGCATACAGTCATTTTAATAATAAGGGCTTACTAACCTTTATGGCTACAGGCTTTTTGGGTGGTTTTACAACCTTTTCTACCTTTATAGTAGAGAACCTAAATCTAGCCCTTGATGGCCCATATAACTATTAGTCTTTTTATATGTGGTCCTTAGTATTTTCTTGTCTATTGGTGCCTGCTTTTTGGGGGTGCTTATATGATGAAAAAATCTAGCTTCGACCAGTCTATCCCATATATTTTCTTGGGTGGGCTAGTAGGTTCCATATTACGATTTGGAGTATTTACTGGACTTGACGACCTCGTCAACCATAGGTCCAAACTTATAGTTATCAAGCCCAACCATGTAGAGGGACTTTTAGTCAGCCTATTACACTACCTTCCTATAGGGACCCTAGTTGTTAACCTATTAGGCTCTTTTGTCCTAGCCCTGCTTGCTAGGTGCCTACTTGGTAGGATTAGGCCGCATTTTTACAATTTATTTGCTACTGGCTTAGTTGGAAGTTTCACTACTTTTTCAACCTTTAGCAGGGACTTTTGTCAACTTGTTCTGGATGGCCACCCCATACCAGGACTTATATACATATTCCTTTCCATATTTGGAGGCCTGCTTATGGCCGTCCTTGGAAATAACTTAGGAAAGAAGGTGAGTAAATGTTAAATCTTACAATGATAGGCACAGGTGGTAATGTACCCACACCAGAAAGATTTTGTTCAAGTGCCTTTATTAATTATAAGGGAAGAAAAATTTTAATAGATTGTGGCGAAGGAACCCAGATTTCAATGAAGAAGATCGGCTGTGGCTTTAAGGACATAGATTTAATTCTAATCACCCACCTTCATGGTGACCATATCAATGGCCTACTAGGCCTTTTATCTACCATGGGTAATGCCGAAAAAAGAAGTCCCTTGTATATAGTTGGTCCGAGGGGTATAAAAAGAGCCCTTAGTGCAATGATGGTCCTTTGGGAGGGTCTACCCTATAGGCTGGTAGTCATTGAAAAACCAATCGGTAGTTTTTCAATAAACTCCCCTATCCTAAGGGAAATAGAAATATCGAGTCTTGACCTTGACCACTCAACTGAATGTTTGGGCTATAGCCTTTACTTTAAAAGAAATAGGGAGTTTGATCCAGACAAGGCCCTAGAAAACCAGGTTCCTAAGCGCCTATGGAGACACCTACAGGCTGGTCAGACCTTCTATGTGGATGATGTGTCCTACACACCTGATATGGTACTTGGCAAGCCTAGGCCTGGTATCAAGTTTTCATATATAACTGACACTAGACCTATAGATGCCATCATTCCCTTTATAGAGTCCAGTAGGCTCTTTGTATGTGAGGCCATGTATGGTGATGACCTAGATATAGGAAAGGCAGTGAAAAATAAGCACATGACCTTTAGGGAGGCAGCCAACCTTGCCTACAGGGGTCAGGTAGATCAATTGCTTTTGACCCACTTTTCACCATCACTGGATTCTCCAAGTGACTATATTGAAAATGCAAGCTCTGTCTTCAAAAACACTAGTCTGGCCTACGATGGTATCAATATATCCATAGGCTATCCCTAAAAATAGGTCTTGTATGATAATATTAAAAAAAGCTGAGATATTCATATCACCTTCTACAAAAGCTTCAAGTGAATGTCTAGCTTTATTATTTTTGATTATATTAAATTTATCATACTGGTCTAAATTCTATAACTAGTCCATACTTGTCCTCAATTTGACCTATGACCTCCTTTTTTTCTGCCATAAGCCTCTTGTACCTGCCAGCCTCCATTTCTATAACAAGACTTTTCTCTTCATCATCTTTTATTAGATCATGGTAAATATGACTGATTGCCTCTTCCTCTACTAGGTCTACTAGCCTATTAGCTGAGTAATAGTCTCTAGACTCATGGCTATAGTAGTAGGATTCAAAAGAGTCCTGACTCCTCCTCCTACTTATCTCCAAAAGTCCTAGCCTGGTAAAGCCATGAACTTTGGTATTTTTCCCATCAGCCCCCAAGGCCCTATTCATTTTTCTTATCAGGTCTTCCCTATCCTTTTCTGACTTCATATCTATAAAGTCTACAATTATGATTCCGGATAGGTCCCTCATGAGTATCTGCCTTGCTATTTCATCTACTAGGCCCATATTGACATCTATAACAGTATTGGCATAATTAGCTGACCCAATGTACCTACCGGAGTTAACATCTATAACCGTCATGGCCTCAGTCTTATCGATAACTATATAAGACCCATTCCTCAGCCTAATCTTGTTTGAAAGGTAACTAGTAAGCCTAGCGTTTACACCATGGTTGCTAAAGGTAGCAGGGTTTTTATCCCTTACTAGCCTTCCAAGGTAGGACCTATCTATAGACTTGACTATGGCCCTTATATCAAGCTTATCCAGACTTTCAGCAGCCCCATTGTTGAAATCTACATCCATATCTTGGGGATAAACTATAGCCTCCAGATCCTTGTCTAGGTTATAGCCTATAAAAGTCTCAATTTGACCCTTGGCCCTCTTAATCAAGCCTGGACTTAGGCTAGACTTAAAAGATTCCTCTAGTCTTTCATAACTATCCCTTAGAATATTAAAGTCATCCTTTAAATCATCTATACTTGCAAGACCTGCCTCTGTCCTTACAATTAAGCCCCTATTACCTGTGACCCCTAGTTCCTCTATCTTTGCTTTCAAGTCCAATACCTGACTCTTTGTTAGCTTATTCGAGTAACTAATCTTATCATTAGATGGTATATAGACCATATATCTGCCCTGTATGCTGACTTCTCTTGTTAGGCTGACCCTCTTGTCTCCCTTGGCAGATTTAGAAATCTGGACTAGAATTAGATCGCCAACACAGGTACTTTGACCTCTTTTTATCTTCATATAGGCCGGCTCTTCTAAACCAATATCCACAAAACAGGCATCCATTCCCTTGACTACCTTGTGGACTCGCCCCCTATAGATATTTCCTACCAGCCCATCCTTAAACTTATCTTCTATAATTAGTTTAGTCAACTTGTCCTCTTCCAAGAGGGCTAGCTTTCTTGCAGTACAAAAGTCTTCTATGATTATCCTCTTCATAAAATCCTCCAATCCTAAGACTAGACCCTAGAGTGGACTGACTAATTGGCCATCCTGCTTAAAGTATAGGTCATTTCTTTTTATATCAACATCCAGAGGGTCTATATCTATTGCAAGAACCTCCAGTAACTTAGGTATAAATATATTTGTATTTAGGTTCTGCTTTGATCCGGTTGCCAATATAGATGATACTACAAAGCTATCATCCCTATAGTCTAAAAGCGATAGGGTATTTATAAGGGGCTTGATATCTATATCTACTATTTTTCCCCTTTTTATTTTTTTCTTGGTCATCATGATAGAATCCATAGCCATCAATTTATCAATCTGTCACATATATATTCTTTTTGAGATTTTATCCACATTTTCAATAGTGAATTCATAGTCACCAAACTCTATAGATGAAGCTAGGTTTCTCTCTCACCCACTAGTTCTACTAGCTTCACAAAGGCCATACCATCCGGAAGCTGGGCATTTATCCTAGTCTTAAGATCATCCAAGGATAGGTCTGCCTCTATTTCTATATCCACATATTCCCCATAACTCTCCACACCCAGGGCAAGGGCATTTCCATAGGTAATCTTTGGATGTGGATTAAAACCCTGAGAAAAAGATAGCTCTACTTCTGCACGCCTAAATACCCTCTGTAGGAGTCTCTGTACATCTAGGTGGGATATGTATATCATGTCTTTCGTTTTTATAAATTTCATCCTAATTTTCTTAGACATTAGCACAAACCCCTTCCTATATCATTTGTATTTACCCCACAGCCCTTACAGCCATGTCTACAGTCCTCTGTAACCTTATCTTGCTTGGCAAGTTCATTTTCCCGTATTAAGAATTCCTTTGTTACACCTACATCTATATGGTCCCAAGGGAAGACCTCATCATAGGACCTGTCCCTGTGGGCATAAAAGCTTGGGTCAAGACCATTCTTATCCATGGCCTCTAACCACCTATCAAGGTCAAAGTATTCTGACCAGCCATCAAACTTAGCACCTGCCTTGAAGGCATCTAGTAGAACTTCTCCCAGTCTCCTGTCACCCCTGGCAAATACTGCCTCCATCAAGCTAGTTTGGGAGTCATGGTAGTTGTATCTAATATTTCCATTTCTAAGCTTAGCTACCAGGTACTTCTGCTTATCCCTAATCTCATCACCAGTATCCTGTCTATGCCACTGGAAAGGAGTAAACGGCTTTGGAACAAAAGTTGAGGTACTTATTGTCACGCCAAACTTACCCCTAATCTTGCCGCCATGTATATCCCTATAGATATCTATTACCTGGTAGGCAAGATCTTTTATACCATCAAGGTCTTCATACCTTTCAGTTGGTAGACCTATCATAAAGTATAGCTTGACACTGTTCCAGCCCATTTCAAAGGCCTTTGAAACTGCTTTTTGGAGTTCTTCTTCTGTAATACCCTTATTTATCACGTCCCTCATTCTCTGAGTTCCTGCCTCAGGTGCAAATGTAAGTCCAGTCTTTCTTACCTGCTGGATTTTTTCTGCTATTTCCATAGAGAAATTGTCCAGCCTCAGAGAAGGCAGGGAAACACTGATATTCTTGGGTGCATATTCGTCAACCAAGAAGTCTGTAATCTCACTGATATGGCTATAGTCACTAGTACTTAGGGAAGATAGGGATATTTCATCATAGCCAGTATTTTTTATCATATTATCTACTATTCCCTTTAGCCTATCTACAGATTTTTCTCTTATAGGCCTGTATATCATACCTGCCTGGCAGAACCTACATCCCCTAGTACAGCCCCTAAATAATTCTAGGACTATCCTATCGTGGACCACTTCTATAAATGGGACTATATACTTTTCAGGGTATACGACTGCATCCATGTCTGATATAATCCTCTTTCTAGGCTTGTCAGGAGCCTCTTCAATCAGCTTTACTAGTTCCTTAACAGTCCCATCTTCATTGTATTTAAAGTCATAGAAGGAAGGTATATATACACCATCTATGCCAATTATCTTCTTATAAAAGTCTGTCTTATCCTTGCCATTTTCATATGGATTTGTCCTTATCCATTCCTTGTAGGCCCTAATCACATCTAGGTTCATTTCTTCGCCCTCTCCAAGGACTACAATATCAACAAAGTCTGCCAAGGGTTCAACATTATAGGCACAGGATCCACCCGCCATAATTAGTGGGTCCTCATTTTTCCTATCCTTGGCCAGGAGCGGTATGCCTGCTAGGTCTAGCATATTTAGGATGTTGGTATAGCACATCTCATACTGAAGTGTAAACGAAACAAAATCAAAGTAGCGTATAGGCTCCCTAGACTCAAGACCAAACAGGGGGATATCACCTTCCCTCATCTTGGCCTCCATATCAATTCCAGGTGCATAAACCCTCTCGCAGAAAACATCATCTTCTAAATTTATACAATTATACAAGATATGGCTACCCAAATGACTCATACCAACTTCATATAAATCAGGAAAGCAATGAGCATACCCTAATTAACTCATTGCTTTCTGTATCCTTATGAATGGAGTTTAATTCGTTGCCCAAATATCTTGCAGGTTTTTTTCAACCTTTTTAAGATTCTTTTTAATATCAACTTTTTCCAAAACTTGCCTCCATTTCAACCAGTCTATATATTGTCCCCTATTAATAGGACTAATATACACTATTGAAGATTCAAGCGCCTGCTTAAATCTATTTTTCTTAATTTGCCTTTTAACTATATCACTCAACTATATTTACTGGTCTCCTAGTATATCCTTCTCCTTCTCAAATATACATTCAAGACTATACCTATATTTGCCATAGATGTCAATATTGAACTACCACCATAGCTTACAAAGGGCAGAGTTACACCTGTTACAGGCATTAGACCAACGGTCATACCTATATTCTGTATTATTTGGTAGACAAACATACCTGTTATACCCGAAACTATGAGAGTTCCGTATACATTTTTAGACTTTTTAGCTATCATCAATAGCCTTGTTATAAGGAGCATAAATAGGATAATCACGACAAGCATACCTATTAGACCAAACTCCTCACCAAGTACTGCAAATATAAAGTCACTATCTCTTACTGGCAGGAAGTTTTCCTGATTTTGTGACCCCATATATAGGCCCTTCCCAAATATCCCTCCTGATCCTATAGCTATCATTGACTGTAGGACCTGGTAATTACTACTCAGCTCAGGGTTAAAGAAATTGACTATCCTGACCCTCTGGTGGGGTGCCATAAACATATACATAAGTGGTGTTAACAAGAGGATACTTATTAGGGTATTCCTGATTATCTTCTTGTCTAGACCAACCACATATAGCATAAAGAATATTATACACACAAATACTATAGCTGTACCTAGATCAGGCTGGGCTAGTAGGAGACCTATAATCGGCATGGCATACACCACTAGCTTGAATAGGACCCTAAGGTTATTCATGCTATCCTTGTGCTTTTCTACTATCTTTGCATAGCTAAGTATAAAGGTCATCTTTACTATTTCCGATGTTTGTAGGTTAAACTTACCTATACGTATCCAGGATATTGCACCGAACTGCCTATCCCCCAAGCCTGGTATCCAGACTATGAGTAGCATTATAATACTAAATACATAGAGTTCCTTGTAGTATTTGCCTACACTATCGTAGTCAAAGAGCATCATGACCATTATAATACCCACGCCCAATACAAAAGCAAGTAACTGCTTGTATATCTGAGTATAGTTTTTAGTAATATTCGCATGTGTTGCACTACTTAGTATCAGTATTCCAATCAAAAAGATTACTAGGACTATGGCTACTAATTTCCAGTCGATATTTTTTACTATCTTGAAATTTTTTCTATAATCAATTTTTTTCATCAGCCTGACCTTCCTTTTATTAGACCAAAAATACTGGGCCATAGTTTCCTAATTGGCAGAACTGCATATGAACTCGTTTCTCCCTGAGGTATCATACAGGCCACGGCTATCTTAGGATTATCTGCTGGGGCATAAGCCACACACCAGGCAAAAGAACCGTAGTCCTCCTTGTACTTATCGATATCCTCATCGGTAATCTTTGAGTTTAACTGCTTGATTGCCCTTCTTAGGTACTGGGCATTAACCTTGTCTGTATCATCTAGTTTTACCTTGATACCAGCCTCTAGTTCCTTTTGGTACTTCTTTCTCTTGTCGCTATCAATACTAGTATCATTTATTTTAGCCTTCAAGTCCTTAATTTTTTCATTCGTTAGCTCTCTTTCCCTATCGGACTTAAGCTTGTTATACCTTTCAAGAACCTTGGTCTTGTCTAAAGAGTAGGATGACAAATGACTCATAAGATAGTCATATTCCTTATCTGTAGGTATCTTTCCACTCTTTTCCGCTGTTCCTGTCTTGGTTGCAACCTTAATTGGAAAGCTTCCAAATGCATCCTTGGCCAGGCCTTGCGTAGAAACATTGACCATACCTATCTTTATGTCATTTAGGTTTGAAGTGTCCTTAAAGCTAATCTTATCTAGCCTTCTATTGGCTACCTCTGCTACCTTACCATTTGAGGTTTCTACCTTGTTTACTACATTTAGGTTTACTAGATAACCGCCATTGGCAAGGGCTGCAACATATCTGACAACCTGAGATGGATTGTAGGCATTTTCACCCTGACCTATAGCAAGGTTGAAGGTATCACCCACACCCCACTTAGCAAAGTTGAAATAGCTGTAAACCATATAGTCAGCATCGCTCTCTACATAGGCTTCCTTAACTCCTAGCTTCTTTAACCTCTTCATTGTTTCTACCCTACCAGGAGTCTTATCTTCATCTATCCAGCTAACAATTTTATCTATCTTTTCTACGAATTCATCCCTATTTTCTTCATAATCAATACCCTCAAAGTGGGTTCTCATAGTTCTCTCTAGGGCATACTTTAATTGAATCTTGGTATTTTCAACCTTCTGCTCTTCACTAGGTACCCTACCATTTCTTTCCTCTAACTGCCCCTCAAGTCCTGTATCGCTATCAAGACCAAACTTCTTGGCATATTCAAGTATCTTGTTGGCATTCATACCTAGGTTTAGGTTCTGGCCTGTCATCCAGTTCCTATTGCTACCCAAGACATAGAAGTATATATTACAAGATTCCTGTATTGCCTTATAGAGGTTTACCACGCCGTGGTTTTTTCCACCATGGTGCCATACATAGTCGGCAAAATTTCTATTTCCTAACCTTATTACACCAGGGTCATTTATTGTATAATTTGGATCCAAGCCTGATTCTAGGGCAGCCATTGCTGTTACCATCTTGAAGGTTGATCCCGGCTGGAATACACCCTGAGTAGCCAAATTCAATAATGGGTTTGGTGCCAGCATATCATTCTGATTTTTTGGAAGGTAGTTATTATAGTCCTCACTACTTATACCATTAGCAAACTTATTTGGATCATAATTGGGATAGCTAGCCATGGCCAAGACATCTCCACTAGTTACATCTATGGCAACTATTGCACCTGACCTAGCCTTAGGAGCACTTTCTTTTATATTTATATCTCCAAACTGACTCTTGAAGCTTCCACCTGATCTAGCTGATTCTATAGCATTTTTCAAGGATTCCTCAGCCGTCTTTTGTACCTTACTATCTATAGTTAGGTAAACACTCTTACCACTTGTAGGATCAACAGACTTCATCTGTGAAATAACCCTACCAACACTGTCTACCTTTACTTCCTTATAACCATCCTTACCCCTTAGCTTGTTTTCATAGCTGTTTTCAATACCAGATAGACCTATCATATCCTGGGGACTGTAGCCCTCCTTTACAAGGTCCTCCGCCTTAGATGATGGTATCTTACCAACATAGCCTAGAACATGGGCTGCAAGGTTACCCAAAGGATAGACCCTCTTTTGCTCTATGGCAACGGAAACACCCGATAGCTTCATAGAGTTTTCTTCTATCTGGACGACTGTCTCCTTCTTTATACCCTTAGATATAGTCACAGGATTGTACTGGGTATATATTTTTGACTTTAGCAGGTCTCTTACCAGCATGATTTTTCTAGCCTCTTTGTCCGTCATGCTAGAATCTATCTTATAGTAGTTGTTTCTTATATGCTTAAATGCTAAAAGGGCACTCACACCATCTTTTAGTCCATAGCCCTTCAACCAGTCCTCCTTATTCTTTTGCTGGGTGAAGGTCCAAGAATTTACAAGTACTGGTGGATAATAGCCCAGCTTATTAACCTTGGCCTGGAGCTTAACCGGATCCATATTCCTATCTGCTAATGACAATAGACCACTTTGTATCATACTATCAACTACATAGTAGAAGGATTTCTTAGCATTATAGTTACTTGGTATACCATTTTTACTCTTGAACTCACTGATTTTCTGGTCGAAAATGTAGCTATACCTACCATTTTCAAGGCTTATTGGGAACTCATCCGTATATGTTTCACCATTTTTTTCTAGGATATTAATAACCGAATAGGCCATCTTATTTGCCCCGTCCTTACTATTCTTACCTGCCTTGTTGAAGGTATCTGCAACTATCTGAACGGTGAACTGGGGCTCATTACCTGCCAACAATACACCCTTCCTGTCCCTAATTTCTCCCCTAGGAGCCTGGACCATAATCTGCTTGTAGGCCTTTTGGTCAGCCAACTCAGAATAATGTGAATACCTTATAGTTGTCATATATACTATTTTTATTAAAACCACACTAAGTATAATTAGAATAAACTTATTAATTACCTTTAGTCTTGGCTTTATCACTGAATTTTTACTCAATTTGTCACACCACTATTCTTCCCTTAATTTCATCAACAAGTCTCCAAATAGGCTATAGGCCAAGAAGGCTACACCTACATTTAAAAAGGGGTATTAGTATTACCCCTTAAGGAGAACAAGTATAAGTGGAACCGGCACATAAAAATGGCTGATACCACTGCATTTATTATAGAATACACTATGCTAATAACAAATACTAAGAAGAGCACTATTAGCTTCTTATCCTTAAAGATCGATTTTTCTACCGTAGATATAAAGTAGGATGCTGCCATAAATAAAAGGGCTGTAATTCCTACTATGCCACCTACTACCAAATCACTAAGTAAGCCCAAAAGACCAACCTCTATAAGGGCATAGCTCTTGTCCATATAAAGGGAAATTAAAATTATGTAGATCAAAAGCAGGTCTATGCTCAAAAAGGAACTTATATGATTGGTAAAAAAAGCCTCCAAAAAAATCAGAAAGAGGCCAATCAAAAATACTACTATATTTTTCATACTGCCACCTATTGAACCTTTCTTGGAGGGATTATACTGACATTGTCAATATTTTTAAAATCTACGCTAGGCCTAATCTTTATAGTTTTCATAGACTTGTTCTTGTCATATGTAACATTAGTAACAGTGCCTATTGGTATATTCTCTGGATATAGGCCCAAACCTGATGTAACTAGGAGGTCATCCTTTTTCACATCTGACTTAGGATCAAAAAGATATCCCTGGAGCAACTTGTCTCTATCTGTAAAGTCCGCACTGCCTACTATAGATGACGTTGTAATAACCCCCTTGTAATCATTCTTTCTGGCTAGCTTAAAGCTAACAGAAGCTCTAGAATCTATCAAGGATATAGCCTTAGAATAGTGATTGCTCACACTATAAACAATACCCACTACACCCTGGCCATTTATCACTATGCTATCTGTCTTGACTCCATCACCTGCACCTGCATCTATTACAAATGACTTGTACCAGTCTCCGTTATTCTTTCCTATTACACTGGCTGTAACCAGACTATTACGTTGGTCTGTAGACACGTAATTCAGGGATTTCTTCAGTCTTTCTAAGGAATCCAGCTTGTCTACATCACTTTCCATATCTATAATTTTTTGTTTTAACTTATCATTTTCATTTTTAAGGTCTTGGACCATCCTAGCATTTGACCTAAAGTTTGCTAGGTCCCCAAAAAAGTCACCAATTCCTATGACTACATTGTTGAGATGCTTGCCCACAATGTAAAAAGCTGAGATTGGTCCCTTAGCTTCAACGGCATCCAGTCTACCTGAATTAGACATAGAGTTAGCTGTTATAGCTACTATCAAAACCACTACAATAGTTGCTAGTATGGTCTTTAGACTCAACCTTCTTCTACTATCCTTCTCTAACTTCAAGGTGACCACCAACTATCCTTCGTGATTCATCATAACGATACTGTTGAATATGTCTGTATTTCTATAGACTTACCTGCTCCTATTACAACGCACTGAAGTGGGTGGGCTGCCACTGTAACATTTAGTGATGTTTCAGCCTGGATTAGCTTGTCCATACCTCTTAATAAGGAGCCTCCACCTGTTAGGAAGATTCCCTTTTCCATTATATCTGACGCCAATTCTGGAGGAGTATCCTCTAGTGTTGTCCTAATGGCCTCTACTATTTCGTTAATTGGCTCTCTTAGGGCCTCTCTAACCTCTGTAGATCCTATTGTTATTGTTCTTGGTAGGCCTGACATTATGTCCCTACCACTTACTGTCATTTCAATTTCCTTGTCTCCTGGGAAGGCAGATCCTATCGCTAATTTGATATTTTCAGCAGTTCTTGCTCCAATTATGATATTGTAGTCCTTTCTTACAAAGTTCTCTATGGCAACGTCAAACTCATCTCCACCTATCCTGATTGAATTGGCTACAACGACTCCGCCAAGTGATATAACGGCTATTTCTGATGTTCCACCGCCAATATCAACAATCATATTACCTTCCGGGTCATTTACATTTAAGCCAGCCCCTATAGCTGCTGCCATAGGCTCTTCTAGTATAAAGACCTCTCTGCCACCAGCCTGGATAGCAGCCTCTTCAATGGCCTTCTTCTCAACCTTAGTGATACCAAAAGGTACGCATATAACTATTCTAGGGCTCACAACACCCTTTGATCCCTTCTGGATAAAGTAGCTCATCATGGCCTGTGTCGCCTCAAAATCAGCTATTACCCCTTCCTTTACAGGCTGAATAGCAATGATATTTTCCGGAGTTCTACCTACCATATCCCTTGCCTTCTGACCTACTGCTAGTATCTCATTGTTGTCATCCCTAATGGCTACAACTGATGGCTCATCAACTACTATTCCCTGTCCTTTTATGTAAACCAAAGTATTTGCAGTACCCAAGTCGATACCCATATCATTGGTAATTATATTATTTATATTAGATCCAAAAATCTTACTAAAAATTCCCATATCGTCCTCCATTTTTTTACAAGTTTTAATAGACTCCCTTATGCGCCTATATCTATTAGTATACCACGAAACAGGAGTCTTGTTGATATCTTTTATTCATTCTTTTTAAAAATGCAAACAATATTTTATGTAAAAATAATGGACCACTTTTATAAGTCTCAAAAATATGTTATTTTTCCTTGAGGCTATAGTAACTTCCATCCCCAATGACTATATGGTCTAACACATTAATACCAAGTATTTTGCCGCACTCATTCAGTCTCTTGGTAATCATAATGTCCTCCTTAGAGGGGTCAGGATTACCTGATGGGTGGTTGTGCATTAATATAATAGCATTAGATCTCCTTTTTATAGCCTCTATAAAAACCTCTCTGGGATGAACTATAGAAGAATTTAGGCTCCCAACTGATACATCTACATCCGAGATTATTTCATTTTTTGTATTTAGTAGTATAACCTTAAAAACTTCCTTTTTGAGGTACCTAAGCTCCTCCATATAGTAGGAATATACATCCCATGGGTTATTGATTTTAAACCTATTGGGTAGGTACTGGGATACCCTGACCCCTAATTCTAGGGCAGCCTTGATAATAGTGGCCTTTGAAGGACCAATGCCATCAATACTACATAACTCGTCTAGACTCAAATCAGTCAAGCCCCTTACACCATGTTTAGAGAGGGTCAATACCTTTGAAGATAGGGTTACTGCATTGTTGTTTTTGTCACCTGTCCTAATCATTATAGCTAAAAAGCTCGGCGTCTGATAAGGACTTTACCCCTTTCTTCATCATCTTTTCTCTTGGCCTTTCATCATCACACATTTCCCTTATCCTTAAAACCTCACTCATATTAGCACCTATATATTTCCCCTTAGTAAACAATTTATAATTTTAGACTTTACCAGCATTTATCGTGACATCATGTCCTATTTTATGCTAGCTCTTTTATCCACTATAAGTATTATCCAATCATATATAGACAGTTTTTTTAAATAAAAATCACCGTATATAATGGCTCTATGTCAAATAACGTTGGTGATAATTTAAATCAATAAAAATCTATTAAATTATGCGGCAGCATCCATAGCAAACTTATAACTATGGATGTTGCCTTTTTGTATCTTATACCTTTCCATTAGCATTATCCTTGCCTTAAAATTCCTAAAACTCCTGTATCCGTAGGATACTCTTTTAATTACCTTTATCTTATTATTCTTACCCTCCACAATAGCATTCGTATAGTCATATTTGAGTGAATTTACCACATATTTTTCTAAGCTTTTTTTAAGGGTTTTTATACTCTTCCTAAAAACACATGGGTATTTTTATCAGTCCTAGTATTTAGAATATCTTCAAGCATAGCACATCATTATTAGATATACTTAATAGGAAGTTTTGATAAAAATCATAGGCTTCTTTTAAGTTGGGAAATTTTCCTAACATGTAGTCTAATATGTCAGCTGAACTAGTCATATTTTTAAAGTGTATGTTCTTGTAAAAATATATACTGTTTAACTCCCAGTTCTTTGTAAGTGGTATTTTTTCCAGTATCTCTTCAGTATTTTTATACTCTTTAGACCTGGTATTAAGCTTCTTCATCTCGTTTATTCTTAGCTTGTTTAACTCTCTTGTCAAGAGCTGTACTATGTGGAATTTATCAACTACGATATTGGCATTTGGAAAGACCTTCTTGGCAAGATCAATATATGGCCTATACATGTCTGTAGTCACATATTCTACCCTTTTTCTAACCTTCAAGGGATATGAATTAAAATACTCAAAGAGGTATCTTTGTCTTCTATCTGCCAGGATATCAAAAATATGACCGCCTTCTAAATCGGTTAAATTTACACTCATAGACGCATCAACTGTATTTACTGACTTAAATTCGTCTATTGATAGAATCCTAGGAAGATAATTTCTTCTTCTCCTATCTTCAGTTAAACGGAGTATTCTGGCAACACTAGTAGGAGATACACAGTGTTCTCTTGCAATTAAGTCCATTGACTTAGTCTCACATAGGTTTAAAACTATGGACCTCTTAACATCATTCGATATGAAGCACCCCTTATCTACGATAGGTGTTTTGGCCATAAATGTTGACTCACAATGCTTACAGAAAAACCTCTGCTTTTTAACCATTAATATCAAAGGGTTTGTATTAACCCTATTAAAAAGTATTTTTACAGTCTGACTCCCATTTCTAATTATGTCATAATTTTCATTTACTATACCACACTTAGGGCAGCAAGCTGGCCTATATGAAAGCTTTCCCCTTAAGACTGTATATTCTATCCCCTTAATATTTTTCTTTTTTTGTTCCTAAAATTACTAAATTTTTTTATCGTTAATTCCTAAGATTTCTGTTATACTAGCATTAGAACACATATCATTTCTCCTTGTTTTTTTATTTTTTTGCGATTTAAATTATACACGAGATTTGATGTGTGTTCCTATTTTTCAGAAAATTTAGCGTTGGGAGAGAATTTTTCTCACCAACGCTAAATATTATACAACCTATATAATTAAATATACGGTGACCCTTAATATTAGTTAAGCTTTTAAAGCTAATTAGTTATTTTCTTCTGGCTTAACTTCAGCCTTAGCTTCTTCAACCTTTGGCTCTTGTGGCTTTGGCTGAGCTTTAACTACTGGTTTTTCTTTCTTTTTGGCTTTATAACCTTAGTCGGACACTTCATAGCACACTTATTACACTGCTTACACTTTTCGTAATCAATACGTGCTAGCTTGTCTTCAAATATGATCGCATCGAACGGACATTCCTTGAAACAGATACCACATCCTATACAACCAACTGTACAGTTATCCTTAACTGTCTTACCAAAGTCGTTTGACTTACACTGAACTGTAACAGCCTTATTAGCAGGCTTACGTTCGATAAGTGCCTTTGGACATATATCTATACACTTACCACAGTTAACGCACTTTTCTTCATCAACTACAGCAACGCCATCTACAACATGTATAGCATCAAAGTTACAAACCTGTACACAAGTACCTAGACCTAAACATCCATAAGAACAAGACTTGGCACCACCGATTAATGATGCAGCTGCTCTACAATCCTGTATACCGCTGTACTCATATTTTTCCTTAGTAGCATCACATGTACCCTTACACCTTACATTGGCTACTATCTTTTCTCCTGCTCCGGCTTCAACACCCATTATTGCAGCAACTTTTTCTGCAACAGCTGCTCCACCTACAGGACAACCATTTACTGGCGCTTCTCCCTTAGCAATTGCAGCAGCTAAACCACCACAACCTGGGAATCCACAACCACCACAATTGGCTCCTGGTAAAACTTCTAGTACTTCAGCTTCCTTAGGGTCTACTTCAACGGCAAACTTCTTAGAAGCAAAATCAAGGATTATACCAAAGATTAAACCAAGTATACCAAGTACTACTACCGCATAAACAATAAGCATTCTCTAGTACCTCCCTTATAATTTAATTAATCCTGTGAATCCTAGAAAAGCTATTGACATTAAGCTGGCTGAAATCAGTGTTATAGGGAATCCCTTAAACGCATCCTGAATGTCAGCTAATTCTAACCTTTCTCTGATACCTGCAAATATTACTATTGCAAGTGTAAATCCTATACCAGCACCTATACCATTTACTAGAGTTTCAATGATGTTGTAACCCTTAGTAATGTTAACTATAGCTATACCCAAAACCGCACAGTTTGTAGTTATAAGAGGTAAGAAAACACCAAGTGCCTGATATAGTGATGGCGAAGTCTTCTTTATAACCATTTCAACGAACTGAACGATAGATGCAATAACAAGTATAAAATGCTATTGTCTGCAAGTATCCTAACTGATAGTTATCTAATATTATCTGAATGAAATAAGTTATTATAGATGCTAAAGCTATAACGAAAGTTACGGCTACACCCATACCTATTGCTGTATCTGTTTTCTTAGAAACACCCAAGAACGGACAAATACCAAGGAACTGAGAAGTTATAACATTATTTACTAGAACTATGTATAAAAATAATAATATTAATTTCAATCTCTACACCCCTTTACGCTTTTTCTTTTGTTAACTTGTTAAATACAGCCATCAAGCAACCTAGAGTTAGGAAGGCTCCTGGAGGCAATATGAACAACAATGTGTTGAATGTTTCTGGTAAGAAAGCAACTCCAAATACGCTACCTGCACCTAGGATTTCTCTTACAGCACCTAGTATAGTAAGTGCTATTGTAAATCCAAGACCCATAGCGAAACCATCTACTAGTGATGGGAATGGCTTGTTCTTACATGCAAAAGACTCAGCTCTTGCTAGTATCAAACAGTTAACAACTATAAGAGGTATATAAAGACCAAGCGCCTTGTCAAGAGCTGGCACATAAGCCTTCAATAACATCTGAACAATTGTAACGAATGTAGCGATTACAACTACGAAACATGGTATTCTTATCTTATCTGGAACGATCTTTCTAAGTAGTGATATTGCTAAGTTTGAACAAGCAAGAACGACTGCTGTAGAAAGTCCCATACCTATACCGTTTATTGCTGAACTTGTAACGGCAAGTGTTGGACACATACCTATTACCTGGACGAAGGTAGGGTTCTCATCGATTATACCATTTTTAAATATCTTTCCTATATTACTCATCTTTGACCCCCCTATTTATTGATTGCACCGAATATCGCAATAGCTTCATTTACACCACTTGTTACTGCCTTTGATGTAATTGTAGCACCAGATATGGCCTTAATCTGACTTTCATTAGGTGCACCACTCTTTATAACTTCTAGAGGTTTTGCAGCCTTGTCCTTGTACTGTCCGTAGAAGGCAGGATCTGCAGCTTTAGCACCTAGACCTGGAGTTTCACTGTTGTTACCAACATTTACACCAGTAATTTTACCATCTTTGCTGATACCTATTGTGATTTCAACAGGACCACCATAACCTACTGGAGCAGTCTTTATAGTGTAACCAACAGTATCAGAGCCATTAGCACCTTCATAAACTTCCATAGCAGTCTTGGCACCTGCACTTGCATATGCAGACTTGTCAACCTGCTTGAAGTCCTTAGCCTCTGGCAAAACAGCAATTCTGGCTTCATTACTAGCCTTGATATTCAACTGCTCTATAACTGGAGATGTCACCTGGTTAGTACCAGCCAATAATAATGCTGCTATAGCAGAGAAACCAAAAAGAGTTCCCCCTATTTTAACCATACTATTCATTATTTACGCACCTCCCCGAATACTCTATTGTGTACGTACTTGTCGATTAGTGGAACTAAACAGTTGGCGAACAAGATTGAGTATGATACACCTTCTGGATATCCACCGAAAAGTCTGATACAAGTAGCTATTACAGCTGCAATCGCTGCATAAATAATCTGACCCTTCTTAGTCATTGGTGAAGTTGTATAGTCAGTCAACATGAAGAAACCACCTAGTAGTAGTCCACCTGCTAGTGCCTGATATACTGCAAATTCAGCATTAAATCCACCAAATATAAATGTTAATACGAATACCAAGCAAATATAAGTTACTGGCATTACGTAAGATATAATTCCCTTGTAAATCAAGTATACACCACCGATGATTAGCAGTAATGAACATGTTTCACCTACTGTACCACCGATGTTACCCATGAACATGCTTCCGATAGATATACCTGCATCATGTAGCTTTGAAACTGCATCTGCAGAAGAACCCATACCTTCAGCACCCATTAACTTCATGTAGCTAAGTGGTGTTGCTACTGTAGTAGCGTCAGCATTAGCTCCTGGCTTTAACCAAGTTGTCATTGCAACTGGGAAAGAAGCTAGTAGGAATGCTCTACCTGCTAGTGCTGGGTTCAAGAAGTTGAAACCAATACCACCAAATACCATCTTAACGATTATGATAGAGAATATTGCACCTACAACACACATCCAGATAGGTAAACCTGCTGGAACGTTGAAAGCCAATAATAAACCTGTAACTACTGCTGAAAAATCGTTGATTGTTGATTTTTTCTTTGTAATCTTGCAATATACCCATTCTGAACATACTGCACCGATAACACAAGCTAAGATTGTAATCAAGCCCTGAACCCTGAAGTAATACAATCCAGCCAATGTTGCTGGCATAAGTGCCAAAATGACTTGCTTCATAATATATGAAGTATCTTCCTTAGTCCTTATATGTGGAGAAGAAGACACTATCCATTGCTTATCCATTTCTTTTCCCCCTAACTATTATTTCTTCTGAGCTGCTGCAGCTTTTCTTCTCTTAGCACCGATTTCTCTCTTAGCCTGTCTAATTGAAGGCAATAAAAGTCTTCTAGAAGGGCATATGAATGAACATGAACCACATTCTATACAGTCCATAGCTCTGTGCTGTTCTGCCGCATCAAAATCATTTTTCAAAGAATATGCACTTATAAATAATGGTTGAAGGAATGCTGGACATACGTCAGTACATCTACCACACTTAATACAATTCATTGGTTCTGGTGCTACAGCTATATCTTCGTCTAGAATTAATATACCTGAAGATCCCTTGTTAGTAGATATATCATCAGTAAACTGAGCAAATCCCATCATTGGACCACCAGCTATAAGCTTTCTAGCCACAACATCTTCCTTAAGACCACCGCACTGTTCGATTATTTCACTGAACTTTGTACCGATCTTAGTAACTAAGTTCTTTGGTTCCTTAATACAAGGACCAGTAACTGTAGTTATTCTTTCTACTAGAGGCATACCAGTCTTAATAGCATTTGCTATTGCTGCGGCTGTAGCAACGTTGTCAACAACGGCTCCTACTGCTATTGGAAGTGCTCCTGATGGAACTTCTCTTCCAGTACATGCATAAATCAACTGCTTTTCTGCACCTTCTGGGTACTTAACCTGTAGACTTACTACATCAATTTCTGGATATGGCTCTGCTGCCTTTGTTACATTTGCAATGGCTTCTGGCTTATTTACTTCTATACCTATGAAACCTTTGTTAACATCTAGAGCCTTCATAAGAGCTCTTAGACCATATACGACATCTTCCGGATTTTCTACCATTAGTCTGTCGTCAGCTGTTAAATATGGCTCACATTCTGCTCCATTTAAGATAACGTATTCCGCCTTTGAGTCCGGTGGAGGAGAAATCTTTACATGGTTAGGGAATGTTGCACCACCCATACCAACTATACCTGCTTCTTTGACTATTCCAACAATTTCTTCCTTGCTCAAGTCAGCTATATCGCCATGAGGCTTTACACTTTCATGAGGTTCTTCTTTGAAGTCGTTTTCAATGACAACACACATTGCAGTACCGTTAGGAACGCCACATAGCTGAATAGCTTTAACGACACCTGATACTGACGAATGGATGTTAGAAGATACAAATCCCTGAGCTTCACCAATCTTTTGACCTAGTTTAACTTCATCACCTACAGCAACAATACATTTTGCTGGAGCACCTATGTGCTGCTGAAGTGGGATATAAACCTTAGCAGGCGCTGCTGCTTTCTCAATTGGTTTCTTGTTAGCATACTCTTTTCCATATGGAGGATGTATTCCTCCCTTAAAAGTTAAGAGTTTCATTTTGTTACCCCCTATTCTTAACTAATATTAAAATTTTTCTCATTACTAGTATACCACTTCCTATATAAATAAGGCAAATAAAATTTGTATATTATTTTTTTATCCATGTTAATTAAAAGTAAATTGCTTTTTCATTATTAAAATTAAATCTATACCCTTTTCCTTAATTTATTCTTAAGTAATTCTTCTCTTTAGGATTCGTTTCTTATAAATTTTTCATTTATTAAATGCAAGTAATTTTTTTCAAAAATACCCTAAAAACCTATGATTCCAATAAAAAAACTATTCTTTTTGCTAGGTAAAATTTCTATTATATATACTAATTGATAAAAAAATACAATATAAGATAAATGCTTTTATTTCTCAATTAAGAAAAGACCACAAGAGTCATTAACCCCTATGGTCTTATATTATCATTTTAATTTGGTCTTAAGTTTGTACTAGAATCTTCTAGCTCCTAGACACTTAACCCAACCTTCTGACAGGTTAGATACCTTAACGTGTTCTGGATTAGTTGCTGTACCACTTGCATGTATAAACTTACCATTGCCCATGTATATACCAACGTGGCTAGTTGAACCTGAACCTGTTGTATCAAAGTATAATAAGTCTCCTGCCTTTATATTTGATAGTGATACTGCACTACCTGCTGTTGCCTGAGCCTTAGAAACTCTAGGTATATCTATACCCATTTTCTTATAGACATACTGAGTGAAACCTGAACAGTCAAATCCCTGAGTAGTAGTTCCACCCCATACATACTTAGTTCCAAGTAGTGTCTGTGCGTAGTCTACAACCTTGTTACCTGTTACAGTAGCCTTAGCAGTACTCGCTACTTCAGTCTTTGCAGTTTCCTTCACATTACTTGTAGTAGTACTATCTACAATACTTGATCCTCCAGAAACCTTAGATATATAGCTTGCTCCAACATAACCTGTTGAACCATTATCTAACTTTATCTTGTACCATCCATTTTCTTCACCAATTATATTAACAGATGCATTGTTGGCAAGAGTTCCTATAACTGAACTTCCTGTACCTGCGCCAGATCTAACATTTAAGCCTACAGAGCTATTAACCTTACCCTGTGAACTTGAGCTAGTAGCCTGAGTACGAGTGTCCTGCTTAACATTGTTCTGTGTATAATTGGCTATATTAGTATTGTCATTTTCTGAAGTTAGGCTGACATACTTACCACTAGCCCAACCTGTAGTACCGTCATTTAATACGACCTTGTACCATCCATTTGAAGACTTAGACACTACCTTAAAAATTTCACCCTTATATACCACACCTGATATACCATTTGATACAGAAGGGCCTATTCTGATGTTTAAAGATGCAGTAGACTCTATCTTGGCATTCGAAGAAATCGCCTGGTCAGAGCTATCGCCCTTTATATTTGTAGTTTTTTCTGTATAATTATTTTCATAAGCTCCAGTATTAGCTACCTTAGCCTTATTTACAACTTTATTAGCTACAACATTCTTACCTGCCTTATTTGTATTATCTACATTGGCAGCATTATTAGTAGCATTGTTGGCTATAATCGGGTTACCTTCCTTATCAGATATATAATATCCACTAACCCAACCGCTCTGACCATCCTCTGTCTGAACGTTGACCCAACCGTTATTGCTCTCTTTAACTGTTATTTTTTGAACCTGCGTGAAGCTCTGAGACCTTATTTGAAGTTGCACCTGGTTGTTCTCTTAGGTTAATCCCTGTTGTTGTTTGTGCATCCTGCTGTTCTACTACATTAGCATCCTGCTGTTCTAATGCACTGGCATTTGAAACTGATATAGCAACAGCTGCAGCACCTAAACCTAAGACTGTTATTGCTTTTTCATCTAAATTCTCACCTCTCATTATTTTTTCTAACTTCATGTAAATACTATTATTTACATGAAGAATTACATCCAAATCAAATGTAACATTTTTTTAACTTTTATCATTTTCTAAAGTTTTATCTCTAATTTTTATATTTGCACAAACCTATAATACAACATTTTTGTTACTAGTTGTAAAGTGTTTTTTTAAAAAAGGTGACTTTTTCACAATTTTTATCATTTTTTTGTAACTTTTTTTGTAACTTAAATCCTAAGTACTAGCTTCCTTCCACCCTATTTAACTGTAACTTTTTGTAATATCTGCTTTTTTTATCTATTAACCTAGTATTTTTCTTTTAGTATTTCTTTATATTTGCTAGCTTTTTTTCTAACGTTCTATCCCTGTTCCTTCCCCTATATAAACAGAGAATAGTAGATTTATAAAAATACCAAAAGCAGGTCGCAATTGTAGCAGATAAACCTATATTGGTTAGGCTTACATTAGGCTGTATACTCATATAATATGACAGTTGTAATCTCAACAAAAGCGTCTGAGCCAGATTCTGGATGTAGCTAATATTCTTGATCGAGTAGGGAGGACTTTCTCCTCCCTCTCACACCACGGAGCGTGCCGTTCGGCACTCCGCGGTTCAATTCAAATAATAATCTAAACAACTAATGAGTCCTCGCTTTTGCGAGGATTTCTTTTGTTATCTTGCGAAGTCCCGCTGTTTTGGCTACCGCCTGATAATGGTCTGTAAATCCTACGGATTGTCTCGCCATCCATTCTGGTACACCAAGCTTCCTTAGTCCCCACATCCTTTTCTTGCTAGTTTTCCATTGTTTCCATATAACTATTCTCATACGATTACGAAGATGTTCATCTATTTTTAGTCATATTTTGTTTCATCTTACCTATTCTAAAAATAGTTTATCCATCCTCTTATCACCTGATTTAGTTTCAGTATCCTGTAGTCCATAGACACTGACCACGAACGATATGTTAGTTTCTTGAGCTTTCTCTTAAAACTGTTTATTGAGTCTTTGTGTGGTCTGGCTTCCCATTTTCCATTCATTTTCACAAAGCCAAATCCTAGGTACTTGAGCCTTGTTGGTTTTGTGACTTTGGATTTAGTAGCATTTACCTTAAGGCTTAGCTTCCTCTCTATCCACGATGTGACCGTATGCATCACTCTATTTGCAGCTGCACTGCTTGCAACGGTTATTATACAGTCATCTGCATATCTAACGAAGTGTAGGCCTCGTGCTTCTAACTCTTTGTCTAGTTCATTGAGCATTATGTTACTAAGCAAAGGGGATAAGTTACCTCCTTGCGGAGTTCCTATATTGGTTTCTTCGTATTTCCCTTTTACCATAACTCCTGCTCTTAGATACTTAGTTACAAGAGATATTACATCTGGGTCTTTCACCGTTTTACCTACCAGATACATTAGCTTGTCCTGTGGTACGTTATCAAAGAACTTTTCTAGGTCAATATCCACTATGTATGTGTATCCATCATTTAGATATTCTAGTAGCTTTACTATTGCTTGTTGTGCCCTTCTACCTGGTCTAAATCCATAGCTATGTTCACTAAACTGTGGCTCAAACATTGGTGTTAGAACTTGGGCAATTGCTTGTTCTATGATTCTGTCTACTACTGTTGGAATTCCAAGATTTCGTACTCCACCGTTTGGTTTTGGTATTTCTACTCTGAGTACTGGTTGTGGTTTATATTTCCTTTTGAGGATTTTAGTTTTGATATCTATCCAGTTTTCTTTGAGGTATTTGTTAACATCTTCGATGCTTATACCATCTATGCCTCCAGCACCCTTTATTGGCTTTTTACCTTTTTGTATGCCATTTTCATATTTTTCTCTGGATAATATCTGATTCATTAGTTGTCCCATAGATTGTCTCACTTTCCTAATTTTCTTTTTGTACATACTAGCCCTAACTCCTGTGAAATGTTCACTCCGTTACGTCTTTGCTACTATATTTCTCGTCGGGCTTATATACTTAGTTTGATTAAGTCACTTTGACTTTTAGAATTGTTCAGCCCTTCGCTCCATTTCCATTACAGAAACTTCTCCACTACTATGGCTTCTGCTGACTTCTCACAGTTCGTTGTTACTAGGTTTTCCCTCTGTGAGACCTCACGGGATAAGTCGTCAGTCTTTCCTCGTCTACCTGCCTAATCTACTTACATAAGTTACGTTTGCCTTTTTGGACTTTGTGACTAATGGCCCACTCATCCGTTATGTAAGCCTTGATATTAGGTTTCTGTACGTCAGGCTACGATTTCGCTATTGCTTCTTCTCGCCATCACCTCACGGTGATAACCTTGCAAGTTGCTATGAGGTTCGTCGGCAACTACGCCCTACGTGGACTTTCACCACAGACTGACGGCATGCCCGTCATACCATTAAAAAGCAGCAAACCAAATTTGATTTACTGCTCATAGAAACTTATTTAATTTCCTTTAATTCAAAGCCCAGCTCTTCAACTGCTGCTTTTAACTGGTCGTCACTTACGCTGTCAGCTGCATCTATATCAGCATACTTACCTTCTAGGCTTATCTCTAATACCTCTACACCCTCTAAATCCTCTGTAAGTACATCGTTTAATCCCTTTACACAGTTAGCACAGTGCATACCTTCAACCATTAATCTCTTTTTCATTTGTATCTCCTCCTTATAGGTCCAATAATTATCTATATAAGGCCTTGTACCTTTTGTAATTATCCAAAACCTTCTCTGTATACTTGGATGTTTCTGCAAAAGGTATATTGGCTAAGTTCCTACCATCCTTACTATAATCAGTAGACTTCAACCACTTCTTTACATTACCAGAGCCCCCATTATAGGCTGCGATAATGAGCTTGTAATTACCCTTGAATTCCTTCTGTAGCTTACCCAGGTACCAGACGCCTATATTAATATTGGTTTCAGGATCATATATGTCTATACTTCCAAGCCCAAGCTCTTCTCGTCCCCAATCAGCAGTAATATCTGTGATCTGCATTAGACCCTTGGCATTTTTAGAAGAAATAGCTCTTCTATGAAACTTACTCTCAGTTTTTATTATACTATAAACCAGGTATTTATCAACACCATATTCAGAAGAATATTTCTCGACATATTGAGAATACTTGGTAGGATAAAATATTTTTTTCTATATTTTTCACGGTTTTATTAGGGCGAGTATAAGCACTATAAATACAAGTATTAGGGCAAGCAAACCCCTATTAACCATTTTATTCCTTAATTTCACCTTCACACTTCCACTTTCTAATTTCTTTTATTAACTTTTCAACCTCATTTTCTAGCACCTCTAAATCACCAGAGTTATCAATAAGGTAGTCTGCCATTTTTTTCTTGTCTTCCTGGCTCATCTGACTCCTTATCCTCTTTAGGGCATCCTCCGAAGATATGGAATCCCTCTTCATTAGTCGGTCTAGCTGGACCTTTTCATTACAGTAGACAAGGACCACCTTGTCAGCCAAGGAATCAAACTTGGCCTCCAAAAGAAGGGCTGCATCTATGACGACAAGGTCTCTGTCCCTATTTCTTTCTAGGGATTGGCAGACCAATTCATATATTTTCTTATGTGAAATCCTATTTAGGTCTTCAAGCCTAGCCTTGTCTGAAAAAAACTATTCCAGCTAGAACCCTTCTATCTACCCTTCCATTAACAAGGGCCTCTGGGAAGCTAAGCTTCATTTCCTCCAGGACATCATCATATTCGTATATTTCCCTCGATAGGAGGTCCGCATCTACTATGATGGCACCTCTTGATGCTAGCATCTTTGAAACACTACTCTTGCCACAGCTAATATTTCCAGTCAAGCCCATTACAAACATACTGTCACCTACTTAGTCTCATACCATGACTTGCCTATATTTAAGTCAACCTTCAAATCAACCTTAAGGTTTACTGCGTTTTCCATTTCTTCCCTAAGTAAGACTTCAACCTGGTCTAGCTCATCCCCTGTAGCCTCCACTATCAACTCATCGTGTACCTGGAGGATAAGCCTTGATTTTAGACCCTGTTCCTTTAGCCTGTTGTATACATTTACCATGGCAATCTTTATGATGTCGGCTGCGCTACCCTGTATTGGGGCATTCATCGCAGCCCTCTTACCCCTATTTTTCTCCACAAAGTTACTAGACTTGATCTCAGGTATATACCTGCGCCTATTAAACATGGTTGTAGAATAGCCCTTTTCTTCTGCATCTGAAACTATATGGTCCATGAAGGCCTTGATGGTTTCATACTTATTGAAATAGCTTTCTATATATTCCTTGGCCTTTTTTTGACTTATATTAAGGTCCTGGGCAAGCCCAAAATCACTTTTACCGTATATTATACCGAAGTTTACTGCCTTGGCAGCAGACCTCAATTCCGGTGTCACCTGATCAAAATCTACATTAAAAACCTGTGATGCCGTCTTCCTATGGATGTCTTCACCACTATTGAAGGCCTCAATCATATGAGGGTCCTGACTCATATGGGCCAAAACTCTCAGCTCTACCTGAGAATAGTCGGCATCCACTAGACTCATAGAGTCATCGGCAATAAAAACCTTTCTGATCTGCCTACCCATATCCGTTTTTACAGGTATATTCTGCATGTTAGGATCTGTAGAGGATATTCTTCCCGTAGTAGTTATAGTTTGGTTGAAGGATGAATGTATCCTTCCATCCTTTTCATTAACCAAGGCCTCAATACCATCTACATAGGTAGACTTAAGCTTTACTACAGACCTATATTCTGTAATCATATCTATTATCTCGTGCTTGTCTCTCAGCTTTTCCAATACCTCTGCATTTGTAGAATAGCCTGTCTTAGTCTTCTTTATTACAGGTAGACCCAGCTTTTCAAATAGGATCTGGCCTAGCTGCTTTGGTGAGTTTACATTAAAGTCTTCACCTGCAAGTTCATGTATATTTTTTTCTGTTTTTTCTATTATTTCATCAAAATCTGTGGCTAGGCTAGATAGGATTCCCTTGTCTACACATATACCACTGTATTCCATCTCGGCCAAGACCTCCACCAGTGGCATTTCCACATCATAAAAAAGCATAGTCAGTTGGTCTTCATCAATTATCTTCTTCATCTTGGGGTAGGCTCCCATAATAGTTGAAAGCATACCTCCTACATACTGGTCCAACTTTTCAAGCTCAACCCTGTCATAGCTAAGAGCCTTGGCCCCCTTGCCCAATAGGTCTTCCTTAGACATTATAGTCTTGTAGATATACTTACTTGAAATACTATCTATATCATATGATGTAGACGTCTTAGAGTCTATAACATATTCAGCTATAGCTATATCAAAGGCCATATTCCTAAGGTCTATACCATATGGCTTAAGGGCCACATAGTCTGCTTTCATTTCATAACCTATCTTCTCTATTTCTTCGGCCTCTAAAATAGGCTTCAGTCTTGCTATATCATCACCATGAACCCTATAAATCTTGTCACTTTCTAGGCTCAAATATGTCATATATATGGCCTTGTCAAGTATATTTTCCTCAGCCCTAAATATCTTCATATATAGGTGTCCCTTGTCCTTGGCCTGGTCGATAAAGCCATCGAAGTCAGTCAATTGACATATGTCTATATCAAGTTCCTGGTCCTCCTGACCAACTAGGTCATTTAGCCTTGCGATCAGGCTATTAAATTTCAGGTACTGGAAAGTTTTTACTAAATCCTCCATAGAGAAATCACCAAAGGCCATCTGGTCTAGTGAATAGTCTAAAGGCACTTCCCTAAATATAGTAGCAAGATCCTTGCTCATTAGGGCAGACTCCATATTCTCCTCTACCTTTTTCTTTTGAGCTCCCTTTAGCTTGTCGACATTATCTAGGACCCCCTGGACAGTCTTATACTCAAGTAGAAGCTTTATACCAGTCTTTTCACCAATACCAGGTATACCCGGTATATTATCAGACTTGTCACCCATTAAACCCTTAAGGTCTATAAACTGGTCAGGTGTTAGCGAGTATCTTTCCATAACAGCCTTAGCATCATATTCTTCAACCTCGCCTACACCCTTCTTTGTGATTAGTACTCTTGTATTTTCTGAGGCTAGCTGTATAGCATCCCTGTCTCCAGTAACTATATAGACCTCGTAGCCATCTTTTTCAGCATCCAAAGATAGGGTACCAAGTATATCATCTGCTTCGTAACCCTCTATTTCCTGTCTATCTATATTCATCTTGTCTAAGACATCCTTTAGGGGTTGTAGCTGCATAGCCAACTCTCCCGGCATCTTCTTCCTGCCCGCCTTATATTCCGTATAGGACTTATGTCTAAAGGTAGGTGCCTTCATATCAAAGGCCACAGATATATGACTTGGTTCATAATTCTTTATCATTTTAAATAGCATAGTCAAAAAACCATATATAGCATTAGTATGCAGGCCTTGACCATTATCCATTGGTGGCAGGGCAAAAAATGCCCTATTTATTATTGAATTACCATCGATTAAAAAGTAATCTATTCTTCTTCATAATATTAATCGCTCCTCTCTTTTGTACTAGACGACTAAATTAGATTATACCATAAATAACTTATATTTTTTTATAATTTGGTTTTTTTATTCTTGTTTTTTTATTTCTGTCATATGGTAAAATACTCTATGTACTGAAGTCAAACCATTTGACCTCATAAGCCGCTGTGGCGGAATTGGCAGACGCACAGGACTCAAAAATCCTGCGGTAGCAATATCGTGCCGGTTCGACCCCGGCCAGCGGCACTAAAGACACAGGATTAATTCTGTGTCTTTTTTTAATATAAGGTCTTTTACTCAATTATAAGATCTTTTATTCAATAAAAAAACATATGGATGGGGCATAGTCCCCATCCATATGTAATACATGCGGTGACGGCATTGAGGATGTGAGGGAGTCCGCCACCTGTCTGAAAATAATTATAGTTTATTGCACTAAAGATTCTATATGAATCTTTTACATCTTCATATTAACAAAAACGTATGAATTAGAGATACATTTAGTTTGAATTTTTTTATGATATTTATCTTTTTTTCCTATAGCTATGATATTATCCTGGCACTCTATCCCCTATTAATATCGCTCACACCATAAACTATAAGTTTCTGTTCCTGTCTCTTGACAATAAATATATCCTTATATTTGACCATATCAGCTTGAAATTAACCTATCCCTATCGTATACTATTCCTAAGCACTTTAACAAGCTTAGTCAGTTAATACCAGATAGGAGACAAGTAAATTATGGATATAAAACAACTAGAGGCCTTTGTGGCCGTAGCAAAAAAACAAAGTTTCTCCAAGGCTGCCAAGGACCTATACCTTAGTCAGCCAACCATAAGTTCACATATACAAAACCTAGAGAATGAGATGCAAACCTCTCTTTTTAATAGAAATAGCAAGTCAATTACCTTGACAGATTCTGGCTATATCCTCTTCAATCACGCTATAGCCATACTTAATGACTGTAAGAGGGCTATCAATGATATCAAGGACTACCAGGGTAAGATCGAGGGTAATGTAGACCTAGTATATACCTGTGTACCAGGTGAGGCTATCCTGCCACCAATGGTCAAAAATTTTTCTCGCCTCTTTCCTGGAGCTACCTTCACCCTTAAAAATATGACACATGACCAGGCTATTACAGAACTTATCAATGATGATGCCAGCCTTTGCCTCACATCTACTATCACAGAGTCAGATAGGCTTTTCTATACCCTATTTTCAAGAAACGACCTAGTCCTAGTCTGTCCGCCAGACCTTGACATAGAAAATAAAGATGGCTTTGTAAGCCTAGAAAGCTTCAAAAAGCTACCACTTATCTTGAAAAGTGATGAGAGTCTTGATGGGGACTACCTGTCTAGGAAGCTTAGTTCTGTTGGCATAAATTCTAAGGACCTACATATTAGGGCCTATATAGACTCCGATAACCTTATCATGTCAATGGTGAGTGCCGGTATAGGGTCTACACTTGTAACTAATGGCCTGGCCCAATACGGAAAAAGATACAACAACTTCAATATATATAGGATAGAAAATCTAAGCATGGTTTCAGACCATTACCTGGTATATTCAAACAAGAAGTTCCTATCTCCTACAGAGAAGGCCTTCTTAAATTATGTATTTGAACTATATAACCTGGAAAAGCCCTTCTAGGTAAAAAAAGACCGACACTAAACCATATCATCATGGTCCCTGTGTCGGTCTTATCTTTTCCTTATAATATGCAAACTCCTAGGCTGGTCCTGAATTTTTCCAATAGAACCATAACCCTTAGTTTCCAAATTCAAACTAGCAAGCTAGGCCTAGTTCTGGTCTTCTGGTGTGACAACCTTTATGCCACTAAGCTGCTGGCTAAAGCCCGCCCTAAAGTTTTCTAAGAATTCCTGTCTAAGTACAGCTCTTTCTGCTAGTTCTTCCTCAGTCAAGTCTCTTTCCTTAGCTATCTTGGCCAGCTCATTTATCCTAGCTAGCTTATTTTTATCAAATTCATTAACTAAATCCATATTCAGGACTCCTTTCTATTACTTTTTATTAATCATGCTGATTAATCATGCTGGATTCTAGAGGCCACTCCCCTCTATACGACTAAGTGCGTAGAATTCATCTAGACTATCACTGATAATATCTATGGCCTCTTTTATCCTGTCCATAGTCTCCATCGATATATTTATCCTGAAAAACCTATCTTCAATATCCAGGTCATAATATATATAACCAGGCTGAAGGGCCACCTTTTTTATCATACATGAAATTCACAAAAATTTCTAGATGAAAATCCCCTATTTAAACCTAGGAAGAAATTAATTCCCCCTTTATTCTTAACAATTGTTAATCGTCCTCCAAGTTTCTTATTTATATATTTATAGGTCTCCAAGAACTTGTCAGTATATATTTTTTTCCATATCAGAGCTATGCTTGTCCCAATTAAACTTAGACATATAGTAATATAGTGATTTTTGAATTAGGGGTGAGGTAGATATATCAGAATTATGCTTGGATACTACCGTCCTTTCTACTAGTTCAGTAGGCACTACCATCAATCCCATCCTTAATCCAGGCATTAGGATTTTGGAAAAACTCTTTATATATATAACCCTATTGTACTTATCATATGACTTTAAGGTCCTATGGTTTTCAGAAATAAACTTAAAATCACTGATAAAAATCATCTTCTAATATATAGAAATTATACTCCTCTGCCAGGTCTATTAGCTTTTTTTCTTGTATTCAGAATAAGAGATACCAGTAGGATTCTGGAAGTTTGGCATAAGATAAAGTAGCCTAGGCCTAATCTTTTCCAGCTTCATTTTTAGGAGACCTATGTCTATACCATCCTCCAAAAGAGGTATTGATATAAGTCTTGTATTCCTCATCTTAAAAAGGTCAATAGCACCTGAGTAGGTTGGCTCCTCAATAAAGACTACATCAGTATAGCCCAGTAGCCCCTTTGATATAATATCTATACCCTGCTGACCACCAGATGTAATAATAATATTGTCAGGACTGGCCTCTATCTTTTGTTTGACAAGATATTCCACCATGACCTCTTTAAGCTCATAAATCCCGTTACCATCATCATAGTTAAAAAGACTGGCTAAGTCATCATCCAAGGCCATATTTACAGCCTTTTTAAAGTCATTTATGGGAAATATATCTGAAGATGGGTTGCCTGTATCCAGCCTATATAGGTCACTCTTGGCAGATATAGACCTAGTCTTCTTTATCTTAGAAACATAGGATCCACTTCCCTGCCTCTTTATCAAATAGCCTTCATTTTCTAGTAGGTCATAGGCCTTGACTATAGTCACGCTGTTGACTCCAAGTAGGTCTGATAACTTCCTAATAGGAGGTAGCTTTTCGTCACCTACAAGCCTACCCTCTAATATCAAGTTTTTTTATCTTATTATATACCTGTATATTTTTTTATTATTCTCATCAAAATCAAACTTGTATATTTCTAGAGTCATCTTATCTCCCCCAAGCAAAAAAACTTTGATAAAATAAAAGTGCTGCCTAAAGCAACACTTTTTACCTTCCAAAACACCGTAGACCAATTAAATTCACACCCGGAATCACCCAGGTGGGTGATCAGTCACATTTTCTGAAATCCTAGAAAAGTCCAGGCCTATCATACTAATATATGAACATAATCTCCCGTATAATATATGTAGGTTGAACTTACATATAGCCTTGTCGTATGTTCTAGATCTAAATATATTATACCACTTTAAATAGTCACTAGCAAGATTTAATAGATCTTTATTTCCAAAAGTCTATAGGCTAAAAACCAGCAATGACTACGGTTTTAAAGTTCATCACAAGCCAGATCCTACCTAGTCGCTACACTATCCCTATCAGAAATTGTATAAGGTAATTCAACCTTTTTCTCGTCTATTTCTATGCCCTTAACCATCTTTATTATCATTCTAATTGCAACTGCCCCCATGTCATATAAAGGCTGCTTAACTGTTGTCAGCTTTGGTCTACACATCTTAGAAAATTCAATGTCATAGAAACCTACAACCGAAATATCCTCTGGCACCTTATAACCTAGGTCAAAACAGGCATTTATAGCACCTATTGCTACCTCATCACTAGTTGCAAAGATGGCATCCACATCCATCTTAGACTCTAGCATTTCCTTTACTGCCATATAACCATCGTCGAAAGTTGGACCACATGATTTTATAAATCCTTCATTAACCTTTAATCCCCTACCTACTATAGCATCCCTATATCCTGTCAGTCTCTCATCTGCAAGGTTAGTCTGGAATGTAGTGTTTAGTAGGGCTATCTTTTTGTGGCCCCTATCCAATAAGAAATTAGTCATGTCCTTAACTGCCGAATTATTATTTATGGATACATTGTATATATCAAAGTCTCTTGTTGTCTTGCTTATGTATACAGCTGGTATACCTGAATCCTCTAATAGGCCTACTACGTCCTTGTCTATATCCCAACTGATCATTACTATACCCTCTACCTGCTTAGCCCTAAGTAGGTTTATATTCTTGACCTCTAGGTCTTTTTCTGAATATGTATTAGCCAAAAGTATATCGTAATCGTACATCTTCGAAATTTCTTCAATCCCATTTAATACTTCCGCCGCAAAAGTATCAGTAACCTCAGGAACTATGACTCCTATTAACTGACTCTTCTTAGTTACCAGGCTTCTTGCCAAAGGGTTAGGAACATATCCTGTTTCCTTGATCACGTCAAGTACTCTTTGCTTGACTTCATTTGTTACTGGCTTGGAGTCATTTATAACTCTGGATACGGTAGATATAGATACTCCTGCCTTCTTAGCAACATCCTTTATTGTTGTCGGTCTTTTTACTACCATTGTAATTCTCCTTCCTCGAGAAATTATAAAGCTAAATCAGGTATAACCTTTTCCACATACCTGAATAACTTTATATAGGTTTCAAAAAAATAAAATCTAAGATATTAGTCTATAAAAATTCAATTTCCCTACTTAACCATTATATAACAAAGCTACAAATAAATATAGTTTTTTTATATAATT